>Ga0209979_1000044_pt1 | contig 221042 bp, 255 predicted proteins | sample AnhtaG_FD_183114 | JGI IMG/M metagenome (GOLD analysis project Ga0209979, IMG submission 183114) | Deep subsurface microbial communities from Anholt, Denmark to uncover new lineages of life (NeLLi) - Anholt_01485 metaG (SPAdes) (version 2) | ecosystem: Environmental > Aquatic > Marine >...
CTCTGATTTCCCTCTCTAAAGCCCTTTGAGAACGATAACCTTTCAACACGAGGACTATCTTGAAACGAAGCAGCCCCAAAGGATTGAATGGAGGCCTACCAGCACCAAGCCTGTGATAAGCACTCATCAACACATCCCTGACACGATCAAGGTTCAAGTTCCGAAACAAAACTTCCAAAGACTCGAAATCCACAAACACCACTAAACAAAACTACCACACATCTTACAAAAAAGAATTTTGAACCAAGCATGCGCGCTACATAAATAACAAGTTTCAGCAAGGCAACATTTGCATTGGTCAAGTCTCTTTAGTTTCTAAAGGGGGACAGACAGTATTTTCCCATTATTTTCGTGATCGGCCTTACACCACTGTTACGCTTGATTCTTGATTTGTTTTCTTATTGACAAGGAGATTAAGGCAATCTTAAGTATAAACTAAGGAATTTACATAAGAACTATTAGGGCGTTCAAGGTGTTGCATCAAGAGAAATCAAGGTTAAGTCAAGCCTTGCTCAAGAGAATCAAGAAGATTTCAACAATGAAAACTTATGCTTAAAAATATTAGATGTTTACAAAGAATTTTATATCCGATTCAACACCAAAGAATATGGTAATGTGAATGAGCGAACCTGAATTGAGCAAGCGAATTGAAGAATTAGACACTGGAAAGCACGATCCAGAGTCGCTGTGTCAAATCGCATTAAAACTTCATAAAGAAGGATACCCGCCCACCTTGATAACGCAGATGTTGAAACGAAAGTTTGGCAGGGGAGTTCCCTTAACCATTTTCGGCAAAAAATCCATCGCTGGCAAATCGGTTAAAAGCAAGATTTCCGCGTTAAAAACTGTTCAAGCCAAGATCAGCCGTCAAATCACAGCTGAAGCAAATGAAAGGGTAACTAGGTATCTTAAGACTGGAAAACGCGTGGAAAATCAGTTGGCTCCAGTTGCTAGGGAATACGGCTATGAAGACACTGGAGAATTTATCATTGAAAGAGTATACAAGTTCTTTGCTGACTATTACAATCATGTCAGAGATTTAGAGAAAGAAAACAATGAGCTACGATTGGGCGTGCAAAAACTGCTTGAACGTTTCGCGCCGGAAGCGAAGCGTAGACTGGTTTTCAAGGAAGTAATGGAGTTTGTACATGCTACAACTTTGCTGACACAACTTGGATTTCATCCGGTGCCTCCAGATGTTCTCCGAACATCGATCGAGATGCTGTCGAAAGTCGGTTATAATGATGTGGAAGCTTCATTGAAAGAACGTGAAGACCCGGCTTTCTGGACGAAGAAGTATGTAAAGAAGGCTTTCAGGAGTTAGATTGTCAAGTTAAATTGCTTGGGGATAGACATCTTCTACTTCATCTTAAAGCGTTTGCATGTGCATATTCTTTCGCGCGCGCTACTCTGCATCGATAATACTTTTAGCCAAAATTTAGTTGATACTAGGGGAAAAAGAAATTGGTAACTCGTGTTCGATTTCATCACTTTGCAAAATTTCATGAAAATCCTTTGATAGATCTACTGTACAACGAAAGATTAAGGCGGATATTAAACATGACAACTTTGGGGAGAGACAGACAGAAATCCATCGTATTGGATCTTGGGTGTGGTAAAGGCTATTTTACGCGCATATTATCATTGCAATCGACAACGATCGGTTTAGATGTCAATAAAGGCGCTGTGATCGAAGCAAAAGTTGAAGGTGGGGTAGAAAAACTAAACCAATTGCATTTGATCGTCGCTGATTTGCTTTCTCTGCCTTTTAGAAGTCACTCTATAGATGTAGTGGTATGTGCCAGTGTACTGGAGCACATCCGAGATTTGGATAGTGCATTGAAACAAATAAACGACATCCTAAAAGAGGATGGAATATTTGTAGTGGGATATCCTATTGAAACAAAATTCTTCAAACTTATTTGGAGATTGGTTAGCCCGCAGAACTTTAAATTCATAGATCAGAGCCAAACTATTTGGTACAATCCGTTCACTCATAAACAAGAGTGTTATTGGAAAAGCCCCTTTACCCATAAACAAGATTATCAAACTATAAGAGATGCGCTGGGGAAATATTTCAGAATTCTGCGAAAAGAAAAGTTACCCTTCACCATATTTCCTGATTTGTTCTCATATTATGAATGCTTAAAATGCGCGCGCGACATGTGAAGAAAGATCGCCAAGAAAAGACTTTGGGAACTTAAGGTGTGCTACGAACAGTCAAGAAGAGAAAATATGGCTAAAGATAAAAAGCTAGACGAATCTATCAGTAAAAGAATAGCCACCATAGCCATAGAAGTTGCAAAAAGAGTTTAACAAGTCAAAATGACACATGATGAACGCATACGTCATGAAAAGCTTCAATCACGCCTGCCTTAATAATCCATAAAATGCTGGTAATAGGCGTGTACATAAGTAGTGGGTAGAGAACTTTAAAGATTGAATTAAGACTTAGTGGAAGCTTCGATGAAGAGGAAAGAGAAACATGTCTGACGTCTTCTGGATTAACGCTGATCCTTACAGGAGAAGACTTCAAAAACCTTAACAGCAGTTTAGATTACAAGAGATGTGATATAGTTATGAAAAAGAAGGCTTCAGGTCTTGTCATCTTGCTTTTTCTTTCGTGCCTTGGGTTGATGGCGGCTGTACAAACGAAGGACGGCAGTGATTACCACAGTGCGCGCTCTGTTTTCTTTGAACCCGCCTACATGTCACAAGCAGACTTCGACAACAGCAGCAAAATAGACTGGAAAGACTTGCTGGTACTCGCACAAGACTCCAGCACAGAGTATATGCCTGTTGAAATGGTGATTAGCCGCAGAATGTCGATTCGCCAATTTGACCTGAATGTTGCTGTTCCTTGGGAATTAGTTTCAAAGGTTCTTTGGGCAGCTCATGGATATTCTTGGCGGGGCAGAACCGTTCCAAGCTTGTCAGGTTATCCCATCATAATCTACGTCTGCAACTGGACAGCGGCTTACAAGTTTGTCCCAGAAAATCAAAGCCTCACTCTCTGGAAGGAGGGAGACTACAGAGGGCTTGGTGGAGGCGTTGATGCTCCAACACAACTATATATAATACTTGATATGAATGTTTGTCCAGATAGTCATTGGGGAAACGCCGATTCGGGATGCACAATTCAGAACATTTACCTAATGGCGAACGCCCTAAATCTTGGAACAGTTTGTCAGTATCGAAGAACCGACATCCATGAAGGATTAGGTTTGCCCGCGCACGAGAAGATTCTATACAAGATGCCGCTAGGATATCCTCTGCCTCCATACGCTAATTACCAGAACCTCGTGCCAACAAGTCGTCAGTCCTCCCCAGAACTGCCCGAAATCCAAGACAGCAACGTGTCATTTGAGGACGCTTTGAACTCAGTTTTTTCTTCACATGAATGGAGCGAAAACCCTGTAACCAAACAAGAACTCTCGCAAGTGCTTTGGGCAAGCTATGGATACTCCTACTATGAAGACACTGCTACCACGCCTCCGACAAGGCATAGAACAGTTCCTTCGGCTCACGCATATTATCCTATGAAGGTTTACGCAGCCAACTCCTCCGGAGTATACGAATATCTACCCGAGCAACACACCTTAACCACCATCGTGACTGAAGATAGACGACAGAGCATCGCACAAGCCAGCGGAAATGCTTGGGCGTCTTCAGCTCCGCTCATAATTGCAGTGGCGTATGTCGAGAATTCGAGCGCGCCTTATTATATTGGAGGCGACGAAACGTATGTCGAAGTTGGATTGATAACACAAAACGTCTATCTTGAAAGCGCGGCTTGGGGATTAATAGCTGATTGGGGTAAAGCAGACGTCGACGAAGAGGCAATGAGAGAGGCTCTAGGACTGATCGAAGAAACACTGCATCCCGTTTCTATCATCACAGTGGGGCATCCATCTACATATCAGCACAAAGTGTTGTCGAATGGAATAACCTACACAGTCTCTATCTTCACGAATTCTTGCATAACCAACTTTGGTGATAAAACAATCAGCTTCAACGTTACTGGCTCTGCGGACACTATCGGCTTCTGTAACGTCACACTTCCCAAAGAAATGCTTTACGGAACTTTTACAGTATTGATTGACGGCACTCCCATAGATTATACTTTAACCGAGAATGCCACGCACACCAGCCTACACTTTACTTACAACCACACTACACACTATGTACAAATTATCGTAACCCCAATCGCATACTTCACGTATTCACCTATCAATCCGCTTGTTAATGAAACAGTAACCTTCAACGCTACACTTTCGACTCCAAACGGCGGAACCATAATCAACTACACGTGGGATTTCGGGGACGGCTTCTATGGCGAAGGCATGGTCACGTACCACAATTACTCAGAAACCGGAACATACAATGTAACGCTTACAGTCATAGACAACGAAGAACTAGCTCACACAGCTTGGGCGACTGTAGCCGTGTCAATACACGGCGTGACTGTTGTATCGGTTACACCGTCCACCAACGAAATATATGAAGAACAAACAATGAACATCACCGTCGTCGTCCAAAACAACGGAAACTTCACCGAAACCTTCAACGTAACCGCTTACGCTAACGCTACTATCATCCAAACACTAACCGTTTCGGATTTAGCTCCAGCCAACCAAACCACTCTGACATTTCTCTGGAATACCACAGGCGTCTCGCTTGGAAACTATACAATGTCAGCAGAAGCCAGTGTGGTTCCAGGAGAAACATACGCGACAGATAACGTCAAAGTTAATGGCACAGTAAATGTGATTCCAGAGTTTGCTTCAATACTCCTACTCTTAATAGTCTTCCTTGCGACCACAATTGTGACGATAACTATCAAAAAACGCTTATCGAATGTTGATACTACGATTTGGTCATGAACCCTGTCCGTGCAACTCCTTATGCATAAGTGCTTGTCCCATAGGGAAATAACCAGAGAAGATCGGCGATTCAAGTCAAAGATCAAAGCCTGGAACGGAAATATCGTTCGTATATTCGATTGGGAAAGCTGATTAGCACGTATATAGTCATTCTCGAATGCAAGACTCGAAAAGCAACATTTCCATAGAAACGGAAAGTGCTTGACTTTCATGCATTGGGATGAAACAGCCTTTTGGTACATAAAGGGACAAAAAGATAACCTTCAAAGAACGCGCGCGCCAATAATTTGACAGGACGCCTAAGGCTTCTCATACGGGATACCCTCCAATTGAATTTCGTAAGACGTGAAAAAGAAATGTGGAAAATAGTCAAATCGATCTTGTTGGATAAGAGACTGGTTTCAGTAGGTTTTTTGCTGTTAACCGTTGTCTTTGTAGATCGCCTATTGCCTTGCGGGTTGCACCCAATTGTGGCGGAGCTTGATATACTTGAGCATTTCCTGTTTGGTTTTGTTTTATCCGAACTCGCGAGCAAGACCGCCAACTCGACGGCTTTAGATAAGTTACTAAGCAGGAAATTTAAGCACAAGAATTCAAGGCGAGTAGATTTGCTGATCAGATTGCTAGGATTTCTCCTGATCGGAGGCATATTGTGGGAGTTGAGTGAGCGATTTTTCTTTCCATTATTTGGGTCTACACCTGACCCATTCTTCACTTTCCCGATAACCCTCACTAACATCGACGGGACAATAGATGTGATGGTTGGAGCGTTAGGCTGTTTTGTAGCGTGGTATCTGCGCGCGCGATTTCCCCCTTCGTCAAAGTAGCCATGTTTATAGTCCATGTGCTCCATATAGAATCCCAATTCACAGCGAAATTTTGAGAGATGCACAATTATGAGTGGAATCTGTGCGATACTCGGCCCTAACGCAGAGCAACTTGTAAAGAAAGTTTGTGGCAGTTTACGGCATCGAGGTCCTGACGGTGAAGGGTTCTTCATCGAGGGGAACGTAGCGCTGGGACACACAATCCTTCAAACAGACGGCGTTCCAGTTCCACATCAACCACTGTCTAATGAAGACGAAACAGTTTGGATTACGTTTGATGGTGAAATCTACAACGCGGAAGAGTTAAAGGAGCAACTTGATAAAAATCATACATTCAACACGAATTCATCCGCGGAAGTCGTAGTTCACGCTTACGAAGATTATGGCTTCAACTGCTTGAGCAAGTTCAACGGAATGTTTGCCTTCTGCCTCTGGGATTGCAAAAATAAGCAGCTCGTTTCAGCCAGAGACAGAGTGGGCATGAAGCCACTTTATTATTACGGTTGCCGAGGTCGGTTCATTCTCGCCTCTGAAATCAAAGGAGTACTTGCCGATCCATCAGTTCCAACAAAACCGAACAACCGCTTTATCTACGAATACTTAGTAACAGGATATCCCAGCCAGACCGGAAACACTTTCTTCCATGGAATCAAAGAACTGCTGCCTGCCCACTACATACTCATGGACAAAAGCGGAATCGAGATCCAGAAATATTGGCAACCAACACAACACTTGAAATCCAATATTCTGACCAAGGACGACCACTGGTGTGCATCCGAATTTCGCCAACTACTTCGAGACTCGATAAGCATTAGGCTCCCAACAAATCTTCCAGCTGGAACCTTTCTCAGCGGCGGACTTGACTCGACATCCATTGTCTTTCTGGTAGACGGCATTCTTAAATCAAAACACCTGTCTAACGTTGAGAGAACAAAACACCAACAAGTATTTTCTGCCATCTATAAAGAGCCAACAGAACAAGGCGACGAAAGATGTCATATTAAAGAGGTTGAACGCGCCTTGAAGACAGAGGTCAACTATGTATTGCCATCCGTTGTGGGGCAGTGGAATAACATTAAACGATTCGTCTTTTCCATCGAGGAACCAGTAGCGGTCTTTAACTACTACGTGTTTTGGTGTCTGTTCCAAGCTGCGAGACAAAAAGCCAAAATAATTTTCAGCGGCCAAGGAAACGATGCAATTTTAGGAGGACAAACCGAACACAGCTTAATTTACTTCAAAGAGTTATGGAGAAACAAAAAAATTGGAAAGTTGCTAAAGGAATTGGTTAAGAGTTCAGACTGGATCTTGCCATACGTGGCATATTCGATTCTGTTCAAACGAAACGCTGAGTTAAAGGCAAAAATGCTGCTTGCACCACAGTTTGTGACGAATTATAGTCAGGGCACAACGCAGAAGGAAGCTGCCTCCCTACAAAACGCCCTATTTCGCGACATTACGCAACATGCCGTTGAATATCTCCGCGTTGACGACAGAGCCTCCTCCGCTTTCTCCATGCAGTGCAGACACCCTTTTCTTGACCACAGAATTGTCCAATTCGCTTTCTCGCTTCCAGCAACGCAAAAGATTAGAAACGGGTGGACGAAGTACGTGATGAGAAACGCCATGAAAGGCTTAATTCCCGAAGCTATCAGAAGAAAGAGAAAGAAATTTGGCACACCTATACCTCAACAACGTTGGATGAGAGAACTGCGAAGTAATATTAGAAAACTCTTCGAATCGAACAAATTCCAAGAAAGAGAATATTTCAATCAACCCGCCATTCTAGATGTGTTCAACCGTTACTGTGAAGGGAGACTCAGTCGCATAGAGCGCCAGTACTACACAAATGTGCTTTGGAGAATTCTCAACTTAGAACTGTGGCTTGAAGCCTTTTTTGACTGAAAAAATTAAATTAAGCTTACAGAATTCTACACTGAAAGCATGGAAGGCCGTTCAAGATGACAGGAGACATAGTTTCCATAGAAAAAGTGTTGAACTCAAGATGCTCAAGCCGATTCCACGTTGGTCCCAAAAAAAACCAATGGAGCACCTTCACGGACCGCCATCCACCAAACAATATTATCAAGCGCGTAGTTCGTTGCTGTAACATCCCCAGATTCTCAAATGGAAAACTTGTACATTGGTTCAAAAACGGATATCTTTTTCTCGGCTTCGAAAAGCCAGACAAGCCCCACGCAGAACGAGTGCTCCACATCGAAAGTGGCATGCAACAAGAAGCAGTATACCTAGCCTGCACTGCCCAAGGGGTGGGAACGTGCATCGACAACCAAGGAATAAACGGAACCGAATACGGAGGAAAAATAGCAACCGCCAGACACTTAATCATGGAAATAGTTGACCCTTATGAATCTGGAAAATTTACGACAAAAGCACCAGGACCACAAAAACCGTTGAAAACAGGTAAGAATCTAACCGCGCCATTTAGAAACAGCGATGTAGAATGCTTGCCACAACTAGAGCATCTCACATCATTCAAAAAGTCTGGTTCTTCAGCCATAGAAAAACATGTAGCTCAGCTTTTATGGGCCGCAAAGGGCAGGACACCCCACTGCATAAAAATGAGCGTCTGGAATCTGATGTGGGGATTGACAATACCTACATGGGGAGGAGGTCAAGATTACACAAGCATCTATCTCATTGAAGACAGCAAGCTTTTCCGTTACATAAACTGGACAAAAAAGTGGTCCCTACTGAATAGGCTGTTCCGGGAAAAACTCAGATGGACAAGGGGAAACCCAACCCATGATATACACTTTATCAGAAACGTTAACATTCACGCCCAACTAGACGAAGCTAACACAGCGATCATACTGTGCCGAAACGAGAAAACCCGTAGAGCCTTATGGGAAGTAGGATACATGCTTGAAAACATGTTTCTCCAAGCCAAGAGCCTAGACATATCCTATGAATCGAAAATTTTCAACACTGAAGAAATCCTGCAGCTGGCTGAGCTAGGGGTAACAAATGCAGTTGCCACAATGATTCTTTAACTAAGCCTCCCTTTTGATGATTTAATGGATAAGCATATTATGAGGCGTAATATTTCTTTAGGAGAAACATAATATAAATTAAAGGTCTTCACAAAATATATTTGAAGGTTGTTAATATGAGTCAGGACTACGCAAGAGTGCTCGTAACTGGTGGAGCTGGGTTTATTGGCAGTCACATCGTAGATAAGCTAATGAAAGAAGACTTCGAAGTCACCGTCATCGACAACCTCGACATGGGACGTCTCAACAATCTAACTAACCATCAAATCAAGAAAAAATTCCATTTCGTAAAGGGCGACATTCGAGACTTCAACCTAGTCAAGGAATCAATGAAGGACATTGACGCTGTTTTCCACGAAGCTGCATTGGCCAGTGTAACGCGTTCGGTGAAAAATCCAATTCTCACAAACGACGTAAACGTTGTGGGAACACTAAACCTTCTAAAAGCCTCCTCCGACCTTGGTGTGAAACGGTTCGTGTTTGCCTCTTCAGCCGCAATCTACGGAGACACAAAGTGCCCACTTAAGAAAGAAGATAGCATTTTGAAACCGACATCGCCTTATGGAGTTTCGAAACTGGCTGCAGAAAACTATGTTCGAGTTTTCCATAAGGTTTATGGTTTAGAAACAGTTTGTCTACGTTACTTTAACGTGTATGGGCCAAGGCAGAATGTTGACGTACATGGCAGCTACGGCGGTGCCATATCAATCTTCACAAAAAGAATATTGAAAGATCTATCTCCAACAATATACGGCGATGGAAAACAGACTAGAGACTTTGTTTATGTTGGAGACGTTGTTGAAGCGAACATGCTGGCTCTAGATAACAAGAAGGCTGCTGGAGGGATCTTCAACATAGCCACTGGTAGAAACATAAGCGTAAATCAAATTGCAGAAGTTCTTAAAAACCTAATGAACAGAAAGGACTTGAAAAATATATATGCTGATCCCCGTCCAACTGACCTCCGACATGGCTACGCTGACATAAGCAAAGCCGAGAGGATCTTGGGTTATAATCCCAAGGTCTCGATAGAAAAAGGTCTGACCAAACTTGTCAGTTGGTACATTAAGAACAAGCATCTTCCCGCGTAAGACAACTTGTGTTAGCCGTCTTCAAGAGGTTGCAAAAATGGGTTCAATAATTGTGAGACTAGCAACGAAGAATGATACCGAATCTCTTCTAAGGATTCGTCAATATTCTGAATGTAAGATCGGTTTTCCACATGGAGAAGACATCTTAGTTGCTGAAAGAGACGGAAAAGTTTTAGGTGCAGTAAGTGTAGCTGGTAGAGAAATCACTTGTGTTCCGGGAGAATGGAAGACAGGTTATGAACGGCATTTAAACACCAAGATAGAAAACGTCTCTGGCCATTGGATATCGAAATTGTACGTCTTTCCAGAGCACCGCCGCAAAGGGATAGGAACAAAACTCGTAAAAGCGACAGTAGAATATCTAAAGGCAAAAGGCTTCACCAAAGCTTATGCGGGAATTTACATCAAAAACAGATGCAGGAAGACTTCTCACCGGCTATTCGAAAGGAATGGCTTTAAACCATTCGGTTCATGTGTCTGCTTTTTGTCAGAAGGATATTGCAGAGGAGCATTGCTCAAGAAGATAATCAAATCTTGCCGTGAGGAAGAATGAAATGAGATGCTGTGCAAAATGTGTATTACCTGGAAATTGTCCAAAAATAGCGTTCGACGAGAATGGTGTGTGTAATGTTTGTGAAGACTTTGATGAAAGATGGGGCGGGTTCAAACAAGACAAGGCTTTAAGAAAGAAGGAATTGGACAGAATCTTCAGTTACTATAGAAATAACGGTGAAAAATACGATTGCCTTGTTCCAATAAGCGGTGGATTAGACAGTACTTACGTTCTTTATGTCTGCAAAGAAGTCTACAATCTAAGAACATTAGCTTTCAATTTCAATAACGGCTTCCAATCAGAAATAGCAATACAAAACATGGAAAATGCCATCCAAAAATTGAATGTGGATTTTATAACATCTGGTCCAAGTTGGAAGATAGCCAAGAAATTGTATGCCCTCTTTTTCCGGAAAACTGGTGAATTCTGCACACCCTGTAACCTTGGGATTTGGTCGATGAGTTACAAAGTTGCACAAGATTATGGCATTCCTTTAATAGTTTCTGGATCATCAAATAGAATAGCTGAACGATTACCAAAAGGCGGCCGCATCTACCAATGGTCAACATTCTACTTCAAAGAGGTCATCCGTGGCGAAGTTCCAATCAAAGACGTGAAAGATTACCTTCATTTACCTCAAAATTTCCACAATAGTACACTTCGAAGCATATCTCAACGTGTTCTTCCATCCAAAAAAATAGAAATCGTTCCTCTCCCCGATTACCTCGATTGGAACGCGCACACGATGCTAGAAATACTGAAGAGCAAGTTAAACTGGAAACAAAGAGCAGACAAGTTTCATCACATTGACTGCATTATGGAATCTGTCAATGATTATTTTAAACAAAAAAAATGGGGGTTCTCCGCTGCCATAAGATACAGCATGCTGATAAGAACTGGACAAATTAATAGAGATGAAGCCTTGAGACTGGCAATTCTAGAAGAGAAGAAAAATTCTCAAGAACCTCCAGAACTGAAACTATGGCTTAAGTTACTCAATCTTTCAAAGAAAGATCTCGAGGGTTTCGAAAAAAGAAGTCAACACCCGTATCTTTCATTACAAGAAAAACTGCAAAATGCTACAGATAACACGCTTAGGAAAGTGTTAACTCATCCCTAATGCCACGTTGGAGGTCACGTAAGAATGAAAAATGAAATTGAAAAATTAACCGAGGAAATCAGAACTTTAGGCTTAAAAGCTGGAGCAGAGTTAGTCGGTTTTACATCTGCTGAAAAACTGGAGGAAAGCGCGCCGAAAGAACATAAGCCTTCTGATCTGATGTTGAATGCAAAGAGTGCGATAATACTAGCGTGCGGCAGACGGTTGAACGAGGATCGAAACTATGTTTACAAATGGGGCCCAGACTTCAGTTTAACCTATATCAAATTGAAAGATGAGACTAGGCAACTTCGGAGAGAAACTAGGCAATCCATCGAGGCGGTTAAAAATTTTCTAGTGGAAAGAGAATTCAAAGTCGCCACTGAACCACATGGTTGGTCCGGCATCTTATCATTCAAAATGACCGCCTACTTAAGCGGATTAGGTGTTTTTGGAAAAGGAAGTTTCCTTGTTCACCCACGACTTGGCCCTCTGAATATTCTAGCATGCATTTTGACCGACGCACCTTTAAAGTATGACGCGCCATTAAAAATAGACGTGTGTGGCGACTGCATTGAATGTATAAAAGCGTGCAAATATGGAGCCTATAAAAAAGTAAGCGAAAGCTACGAATGGATCCGTGAAAAATGCCGAAGCTATGATTTAATCATGAATCCTGTGACTCTCAAGTGGACCTATGGTCCCTGCAACTCCAAATGCGTACACGTGTGCCCCATAGGAAAAAACCCGAACCTTTAGACCCCTAGCTCTCCCATGTAACGTAAGTTCCTTTGTCCACTGAACATATTCACCATCATTTCCGCTAACAGTATGCGATAGCAATGTTCAACATCTTCCTCATCGCTCGCCAAGATAACATCCTCGCTAACCGCTTCAGTAGAAACACGTCTCATCCATTCATCAGCTTCAGTTCTCATAAGTTTCGCCAGATAATTAACCTTAAAGCCCTGCCAAGTCAGTACCCCATCTCGGTATTGCTCAAGATCCAACTGGTCTGGTACAACTACATCGTTTCCATGGCTTTTCATCACGTAATAAAGCTTCATCTTTCTTTTCACCTTCTCAAGGACCGAAACGCAGGCAGTATATAACACCATTTCCGATCTCCATCGCATCAATCTTGAGTACCTTTTTATTGTCGTAACCTAAATAATTTCTGGCACATACCTACATTGGCTGAACAGAGCTGAGGATATTACTTGAAGATTCTGGATGTTGGCTGCGGTGATATGCCTAAAGGAGATGTAAACGTAGACTTATTTTTCTACGTGAAATGTCAAAACTTCGTAATTGCAGAGGCACATCATCTGCCCTTCAAGAATGGTGTCTTTGGAAAAGTATATTCCAAACACTGTCTGGAACACCTAGAAAATCCCCTTAAATTCTTCAAAGAGGTTAAAAGAGTCCTGAAAAACGGCGCAACGCTAGAATGCATCTATCCCACAGACACCATGCTAACAAAAAAAACCATCCACAACCTCCTCAATTTACACTGGACATCCGCTTTCAAATGGAAAACAAAGCTCAACGGAAGAGAAAAAATCAATTACGGCGGCCACAAATGGCAATTACCCAACGAGAGAGTCCTTAAACTGCTTCGAAAAGCAGGCTTCACAGAAGTCAACTTTCACAAAATAAAATTCCCAACAATAAGGATGGACAAAGATCGAAAGAAAAGAAAATGGAAAATTACACTTAACAAGTACCTACCAAAATGGCAAATAGAAACAAAATTCACGGCAGAAGTCGGATAATGCGCACGCCGCAAAAGGGGACTCAAACATGAAAGTTTTTGGAATCGTTTGCAGCCCAAGGAAAGGAGGAAACACGGAAATCCTAGTGCAAGAAGCACTTGCTGGAGCAAAAGAAAGCGGAGCCGAAACAGAACTTTTGAGAATCTCTGAAATGAAAATAGCCCCATGTGACAGTTGCATGACATGCCATCAAACAGGCCAATGCAGAATCAAAGATGACATGCAAAAAATCTACAATAAAATCCTTGCAGCCGACGGAATAATCTTAGGAAGCCCAGTATACTTCTGGTCAGTCAGCGGTCAAGCAAAAACACTCATGGACCGCACATACGCATTAAGATACCCACACCACAAGTTACGGAACAAAGTTGGAGGCGCCATCGCAGCTGCAGGACGTAGAGGAAGCGTAAACGCTCTATCAGTTATCAACAATTTCTTCCTCGGTCATGACATGCTAGTAGCGGGACTTGGAATATCAGGCTACGGAACAGAGAAAGCAGAAGTCAGACAAGACAAACGTGCTATGCAAGGAGCCAGATCATTAGGAAAACAAGTTATCAAACTAATAAAAGCAACCAAACATTGAATCTACATATAGAGGTGCCGAAATGAAAACTGTACATTTCTCTTTTCACACGTTCAATAGAAGCAGCTTAGTTCTAGGCTTGAAAATTGCGATAATCGGTGCAGCAGCCTTGATAATCTTCTATCAAGACCTAGCAATAGTGGTAAACGACGCTTTACACAGCGAGTTCATGAGCCACATACTAGCCATACCATTTCTTTTAAGCTACCTCATCTACCGCAAAAGAAAGATGATCAGAGCATCCATTCCATTCGAATCCTCACCCTCACACAGAAACTCTTTTCCATACAAAGAAATCGTAGGCACACTACTGTTTCTCATAGCCTTTCTAACCTATTCCTATGGTTCATACACTTTCACACCGCTTGAATATCACATGTTCGCTCTCCCGATTTTCGTAACGGCTTGCACCCTAATCGTATTCAACACACAGACGTTAAGGCAACTGGCATTTCCAATAATGTTTCTCTTCTTTTTGATGCCGCCGCCCGCAGAAGTCGTCTACGCCTTAGGCTCAACCCTATCCATGATCAGCACCCAAGCTTCATGCGCCATACTAAACATGTTCGGATATGCAGCAAAAATCTCCATGGCCTACGGAAACCCCACAATAGCCATTACTCAACCAAACGGCACACCCTTATCCTTCACGGTTGACATCGCATGCTCAGGCATATACAGTCTCATAGGCTTCCTCATATTCGCAACCTTCATTGCATACATTGCAAGAACAAAAACATGGAAAAAACCAGCAATCTTCCTAATTGGACTCCCCATAATCTATCTACTCAACATCCTAAGAATAACAATTATCATACTCCTAGGCTACTATCACGGCATGGAACTCGCCATGAACGTCTTCCACCTCCTCGGCGGATGGGCACTTATATTCCTCGGCACACTCCTACTCCTCATCATAACAGAAAAAATCCTCAAGATCCAACTATTCACAAAAAAAGAATCTACCTCATGTCCACAATGCAACCCATCTACACTGGGTAAACAAAACTTCTGCCCATCCTGTGGATCACTACTAAGATATGCTGAACTCGAACTAAATAAACTAGACGTCGCAAAAATAACTGCACTAACCATAGGCGTCATCCTTATAATATCCATTCAAGCACCCGTATTCGCCTTAACAAAAGGGCCAGCAGACATACTGACTCAATTAGCAACTGGACAACAACCAACAACTGAAATACTACCACAAGTCAACGACTACACGCTCAGTTTCGTCTACAGAGACAGACAATTCGAACAAGAAGCCAAACAAGACGCATCGTTAGTGTACGCCTATTTTCCAACCAACAGCTCCCGAAACACTGTTTGGGTAGCCGTAGAAATAGCCTCAGCAAAAGGGGGAATACTACACGCTTGGGAATACTGCCTAATCACGTGGCAACTCGCACATGAACGAGAACCAACCGTAGCACAACTGGACTTGAGAGATGTTCAGCTGCTTGAGAACCCTCCTCTAATCGCGCGTTACTTCGCCTTCCAATACAAAGACAACAATGTAACCCAAGTAGTCCTATACTGGTTTGAAACGTCAACATTCACCACAAACACCACAACACAACAAAAACACGTAAAAATCAGCCTAATCGCATACCCACATCCAACAGAACCCATCCAACAAACAGAAGATGAACTACTAGTATTCGGAAAAGCCACAGCCAACCACTGGCAACCAATAAAAACATGGACACAAATCGCATTGCTAATAAGCAAAAACGGAGACTACCTACTCATAATACCCACAACACTACTAATCATAACCATCCTATACCAAGCCCTCAACCAAATCAAAACCAAACAAACAAACCTAAAAGCCTACAAAAAACTCTCAAAAGAAAACCAAACAATAATAAACGCAACACACCAAACCAAAACAACACCCACAACCATAAACATCACAACCACATACCAAAAACAGAACAACAAACCAATACCAACCATCAAACTCGCCGAAAAACTCCAACAAGCACAACAAACAGGCCTAATAAAAAAACAAATAATCAACCATCAAGACGAACCAATACTCGGCTGGAAAACCCAACTATCCCTCCCCAAAACAGAAACAAAAACATAAGAATCCCATAGAAGAACTAGGACGCTCTCCCTCGCATATCTAAACAAACCTTCTTTGCCTAAATATGATAGAGAAACTGTAGAGGAGAAAACAAAACATATAACCTAAACAAAAACGTGAAAAACATACACAGTAAAGGAAAACATAAACAAAAATGTCAAAAAACAAAAAAAGAGAATAAACATAACAACAATAATATACGAAGAATATTGCACGCAATCTTAAACATCAATCACACCGTCTAATCACTCTGGGTAAAAACAAACTCAATACATCTGTGAACGAGCTACTTTTCAAAATCAAGCCTCAAATAACACGCAATCATAACAACCTGAGGAATGTATCGCGTCCGAAATCAGAAAGTAGAAAAAGAACAATCTTCTAGATGAATCATCCATACCCATTTTTAAACCAGAACAAACCAATACTTGTAGACAAGGAGTGGAGAAAGGAATGAAACGAACAATAGTAATTCTCGGATTCCTAGCTCTAATGTTAGCCATTACAATCCCCAGCGTCAAGGCAGTCGCTACAATAAGAATATGGCCACCACAGACTAACGAGTGGCTCAACAGCCCTGCAACATTCGAGATAAACGTCACCCAACATGAAAGCACAGATCCATACATACTACTAGTTATGACAAACGCCTCTTGGCACGGATTGACAGGTGCTGTTACAGTGACTTGGACAGGAGGATCAACAACCTTCACCAAATCAGATTTCGAATCAGCCTCCACCGGAAAAATACCTCCCGCAACCACAACAGAGGAAGGCTGCAGATACACCGTAGCCTCACTAAGATCCCATCTCGGAGTGCCAGAAACCGAACCAGTCTACTGGGCAAATGCGTCTTTTCTAGCAAGTCCTATCACTCAGACTGCACAGACGTTTACAGTCAACTTGCCATCGACAGATCCCGGAATGCTCGTGTACGCCCTGGGCAAAACCGCAACCGAACTGTTCGACAACTGTGTGCCGCCTACAATACCTGGATTCGTGATCCCTGAACCAGCCACAATCGTTGCCGTCGCAATGTCCTTTGTTGCACTAATCGGCTATGCTGCTCGCAGAAGAAAACATTGACACAAAAACCACAAACACCTAATTTTTTCGCTAACCCTCACCAACAAACCACTGCTGAAACCCAAGAAAAATCTTAGACCTAAAAGCAAATATATAAAAACCTTCTATAACACTTCTCTGTACACGTTTATAAAGGACCTTGTGAAGTATAACAAAGGAGAGAGGAAAAAATGAGTAAGAAAATCTTATTTGTAATTCTTGCATTAGTAATGTTCGCAGCAATCATTGGCATTGCAAAAGCACAACTTGAAGTACAAATCGAGGTTAAAGATTCCAATGGCAATAATATTGATGGTGAAACTGTACTCCCAAACACTGTTGCTTATGTGAACGGCACTTACAAAGACCTGGAAGGAGACGCGCCAGCTTCAGCTCTAATGCAAGTATACTATGACGATGATCTCAGTACCCCCGACTGGCAGTTCAGAGAAACACTGTTCAACGACACCGTAACCAATGGACAGAGCATAGAAAGAAATTACACAATGACAGAACTTGGATATTACCAATTCAGATGGAGATGCGCAAAAGACTCAGGCACCTCTGAGATGTCAATCCGTTGCGTCGGAGAAGTTGGATTTGACTTAGCGCTGGTGCTTACTATACCCGAACCTGGAACCCTTGCAGGACTTATAATGGCATTGTCCGCATTTGGTCTTCTAGCTGTAAAAAGAATACGCACAAAATAATAAATCCCGACAAAACTACGTTTAAGGCACATAACAGTCTAGAACTGACCCCCAGTTTGGGTCTTCACCTATTTGGCTATTGGTTTTTTCAACAGCCTCTTCCAACGGCAGGTTTTCCATGTACAAAGCTTGAATAAGATACAGGACCGCATTGTCTGAATGAGACAACAACGCCTTTCCATTCCAAGCTACATATCCAACGGCACCCTGATTTATGATTTCTTCAGTCATCCAATGGTCGCAAGCTCCGTCACAACCCATCATTACAACAAGTGCACCATCAAATTTTCCCGTCATAAACATCTTTATGAAATCCCAATTCACAGCAAAAACAGAGGATGAACGGTTAGTTGCATAAGCCTCTACCACCTGTTTAGAAATCAGTTCTTGCACGTACTTTCCTGTAGAAAATGGCTCCGCAGTGAAAAGGTAAAGCGCGTTATTAGTTGTTGATAATGCACTATGCATCCGCAAAATGACCAGCTTGTATCCACCATTCAACTTATTCAAAAACTCCACTGTCACTTCTTTTCCTTGATAAACATCAACTTTAACACCCGCTTCCCTCAAGGTCTTGTTAACTGACCTTGTGAACTCCTCATTCGGATGATTACTATACAACGCATCAATCAAAGCCGCTCTAGGCGCATCATCACTCAAATAGCCCCCAGTCTCGTAGATTGTTGAGTTAGGACCTAGGAGATAATTCACCAAATAGTAAGAGACCACTGCAATGAGACAAAAAATGATTACGAAAGTGACTACAATAGAAACTATTCTTGCTCTTTTCTTATAAGCAAAGACTTCATTTCTAGTTCCTTTAGGTTTGTTCTTAGCCCCTGCATTTCTTGCGAAGCGAAACATGTTTTTCACAAGACTAGCCTATTCTGCTATGAGTTTTCCTATGATACTTGATAACGGGAACTGCAACAGCCACAGCCAACATCAATGCACTAATTACCCAAAAATTGACCGGCTCAAATCGATTGGAATCTACCACGTATCCGCCGACGGTCACAGATTCATATATTCTTACACGTATCCTACAGTCATTATTGTCGTAGTTTTCATCCATCCAATCTACAATTCTAAAAGTGATTGCAGCCTCCGCCCCCGTGTAGTAGATGGTGTAGGTGTGACCGGTATCTCCGTTGCTGAAAGCCCCCCAATCCACATCTTGCTCATTGATTTGCAGAAACGAATGCCCACCGGGTGCCGTAAAATGGTTCGCCCAATCCCAACTGTCGGAACCATCAGTTGTATAATACTGGGCGTCAGCCGCCAGATTAAAATCATAATCATACCACCAAATCTCATCGACGACAATGCGATAGGTGTATCCAGACTTCAATAGTGGAGATGTAATCGCGGCTCCAGAGGACAATACATCCACGTCCCATATCAATACTTCATCCGCCATAACTGGCGATACTACAACCCCTAACATGCCTACTAAAAACAGCACTGATAAAAACACAAAAAACATTCTTTCACAAACTTTCATGGCACTATCTCTCATATTAATCTCATACGGTATCTCTATGTATAAAAGAATTTTCATCAATACTCAGGAAACCTTTTCCTAGACACCCTCAATCAACCACCACCCAAACCATGCACTAAGACACATAACACACGTGAAAACCTAAATAACAGCATAATTTCCTCTAAACTTCCGTGTCGACGGTTTATTCAGCCGAACGAAAAGAAAACCGGCAAGCCGCCGATACCCATTTCAAATAATCTTGTGTAAACGTACCCAAAGGGCAATGAAGCCAACATAAGGAAAAGTTTAAAAATATAAATAAATAGGCAAGTGCAAAAACCCCGAATTCGTCGAAGCCTCAAAACCATCAGCCAAAAGCCGATCCACCAAATGACTACCAATAAAACCAGCCCCACCAGTCACAAGAACCCTCGAACAACCCTACATAACGTTTACTCCTTCGCATCTTCATTCTTTGTTTCATGTAACATTTCTCGCTGACATTTACATTTATATTCGCCGCACGGCGGTAAACCTTCCTCTGTATGTATCAACTCAAGCATTCTTGCAACTAACAACCCTCTCAACTTATCCAAATACTCATGCTCAACCAGATCAACCAAACTGTTGTGAATCAACCGTAGCTTAAACTGCTTCTTCAACTTGTTCAACACGCTTCCAGCATCTTCATCCCCCTGTGCAAAACTGTCAAAAGCCTCTAAAACAGGCTTGTATAAAGGTCTAAAAAACCTTTCATCAAAAGCCTGCTGCGTCCAAAACAAGCCAAAATATCCCATAAACCCATGTTCTAAACCCATGTTCTTCTTAAGGGAAACTGTTGTATATCTATCTTGAAATTCTTTTTCATTTTCAAAAAGAAACTCTAAATCTTCATCGATAAAAGTCGTGGCTTCATCATAATCGTACTTCTCTGGCCAAGGCTTACTGAAAAAATAGTCAGCATACTTATTCATCAACTCCACGACATGCTAGTAACAGGACTTGGAATATCAGGCTACGGAACCAACAAAGGCGAAGTAAAACAAGACAAACGCGCCATGCAAGGAGCCAGATCACTAGGAAGACAAATCGTCCAATTAATAAAAACCATCAAATCACAAGAATGAAACGAATGACGGCGTAAAACAACACTCTTTTTTAACTTAAGTTCTATTACTCCTAGAAACTGTCCCAAGGTGTCAAAATGAAAGAGATGCATTCGCCTCTACATATGCCCAACAGAAGTAGCCTAGTTCTTAGCTTAAAAATTGCGTTCATTGTTGCCGCAGCTTTAACAATCTTCTATCAAGACCTAACCATAATAATCACCGACGCCCTACAAAGCGAAATCACAAACTACATGCAGAAAACAGAGGAACACCCATACGGAGAACAGACGCCATGATAGCCGCCATAACCATCAACAACAGAGCAACCCTATACACATTCTATTCAAAACATTTCAGCCCCCTCAAAAGCCTCAACCTCAAACCCTTTCATTAATACATACACTTAGCGCGATAAACCGAGGAAAAAAATATCAGTTAGCAAATCTGTAAGAAACTTTATTTATCAGATTAACCTATTCTCTGATAGGTGAAACATCATGGTTGAGAAAGTGAAGGTTGGAATGCGCGGACAAGTGGTCATTCCAAAGAAACTTCGAAAAAAACTAAACATTAACCACGGCGTCATCCTAAAAATAGAAGAAACCGAAAAGGGCCTTCTATTAAAACCCTACAACCCAATCACAGAAATGAAAGGATTAGCAAAAGGCATATTCGGAGACCCAATCGAGTACCAAAAGAAACTCCGCAAGGAGTGGGAGAGCCGAAACCCTTGAAAATCGCCTTGGACACCAACATCCTCATCTACTTCCTCGAAGGCATTGAACCCTACGCCGGCAAAGTGGAGAACCTCCTAAACTCCTTCGTGAAAAGAGAAAACCAAGGGATAATCTCAACAATAAACATCGCGGAAGTTCTAACTGGACTCTACGCCGCAAAGAACGAAAAGAGAGCAACCAAAACGAAAAACCTCCTCCAAGACCTCACCTACAACAACTTCAAAATAGTTCCAGTCACCTTCAAAATCGCCGACCTAGCCGCCAGCCTAAGAGCTAAAAGAGGAGGAAAACTACCCGACGCCTTAATCGCAGCGACAGCAATCACCCAAGCCGCCAACCTCATCTATTCTCAAGACGAAGACCTCAAACGATTCGATGAAGACATTGAAGTCTCAAAACTGGAATAAGCGTATGCTCGAGGCTTAGGCTTCGCTTTCTGTTTCCTTCATGTACCTTTCACGCTCCTTCATTATCCTCTCCAACCTTCCATCCTCAACCCCCAACAACTCCCTCAAACGCTTAGGAACCGTAACCTTCCCACCCTTAAAAACCCTAACCACAAACTCCTCCATAACAACCACAAACAACAAAAAACTCTTACAGTAGAGAACCCATCAAAGTTTCATAAACTGATTGGCTGCACAATTTTACTCTTTGCAGCATTATCCCTCTTCTTCTCAATATTTTACGAACATACTGTCTTAGCATTCATAGGTTTAGAACTCACCTTCTGGGACGCGTTACTACTTTACATACATTCTGAATGCATGTGCACGTCATGCTTGGAACTAAAATTCAAGTGCGCTCGTTCTTCAGTAGGAATCTTTATATGTCCTACTACGAAAATGTACTACACGTGGTAAAATGGAAACCGAAGTGGTAGTAACAAGAAAAGGTCAAACCACCATCCCTGTGCAGCTTCGCAGAAAATACAAGATTGAAGAAGGAACAAGGCTTGAAGTTATCGAAACCGAAGAAGGCATCCTCTTAATACCCAAAAAATCAACCATCGACCTTGCCGGTTCCGGAGCAAAATATGCAACCCCAGAGGAAATGAAGCACCTCTTGGACAAGCTTAGGGAAGAAGATGTCTAAGGCTGTTTATGACACCAGACTCTTCTTCGAACACTACTACTCCAAAGACGAGACAATTTTACAAAAAACAAAAGAAGCAATAAGAAGCGTCAAACAAAGATACATTTCAGCCATAGTAATCCACGAAGTCTATCAGCTTACCCTCCAAAAAGAGGGGCGCGAAACCGCCAAACTAAGAACAGACCTACTAGAAAAAGACTTCAAAATAATAAACGTCGACCCGAAAATCGCAAAAACCTCAGCAGAAATAAGGCATAAATACAAAACCTCAATGGCCGACAGCATAATAGCCGCCACAGCACTATCCCTAAAAGCCACATGCCTCACAGACGACCCCCATCTCAAAAACATCAAAGAAATCAAAACAAAATGGATACAAAACCGTAAAACAGCCAACACCTAACCCACTACTTAACGTTTTCTCGTATCCGAGTCCCGCAAAAAACTAAGAACAGAGATTACGTGTGCACTTGAAAAAACCGGTACAAGTACACGCACACAAAAAACAACTGGGTAGCTAAACAGCAAACGTAAGCGCGTTCACGCGACTTTTCAGATCGGGAACAACCTTTAATGTTCATGTTATTTTTGAAAATCTTTCAAGATTTTTTCAAATAAAGGTTTTAGATTGAGGATGTCTTCTTTAACAGTCTTCCAAACTCTTTTCATATCAACTCCAAAATATTCATGAATCAGTTTATCTCTCATTCCAGCCATGTCTTTCCAAGGTATTTGGGGATAGCGGTTCCTCACCAAATCTGGTATCCTTTTTACCGCCTCTCCAATAATTTCTAGGGCTCTAACAACAGCATAAATTGTCTTTCTATCCTTTACAAGATCCTCGTATTTCATACCCTCTACAAAACTCATGGCGTCATCCATAGCATCGATTATGTCTTCTATATAATCTAAAAATTCCTCTTTCATATACTTACAACTTCTTCCAAAACATGTTTCCCTATCCTCGGCTTAAGCGTCCCTTTTTCAACCAAATCCACTTTAACCCCTAACTCTTCACTCAGATAATTCTCCAATCTAATAAAATCCAAAAGACTCAAATCTGCTGACTCCTCAAACTCAACCAAAATGTCTAGGTCGCTTTCCTTTTTCTCTTCACCCCTTATGTACGAACCGAAAATACCGATTGATTTCACTTTAAATTTTTCTTCTAACGATGGCTTTAATTCTTCTAATTTTTTCTTTATTTTTTCAACGTGTCTCATCACGACCCTCTCTATCTATCTTATTGATTTCTTAAACTCATATCTTTTTCTCATAAAATTTTCCAAACATGAAATTCTTAGACATCTCAGCTCCCAATTTTCCACCTCCCTATAACCGCTAGAACACTGCCTCTCATACAGCACAAACGAAGGACAAACATGGACAAACACCACAATGAACAACACCTCAGACAACACATACATCGGAAAAATCCCAGGTTTTCAAGCAGATACCCACGTGCAATACAAAATCATAGCATACGACAAAGCCAACAACCCAGCCCAGCCGTAGAAGACAAGGATGGAGAATACTACATCTACACAGTAATCCCAGAATTCACGACAATCATGTTTCTGCTAATCCTAATGTTATCTACAACAGTCATCTTCATCGCAAAAAAATCACCAAAAGCTAGAGACAAAATCAAAACGTTTCAGTATGCACACAAATCCATCAAACCTATTAACATAATTACTTCTTTTGTTGTTCAACAAGTTTAGCCATGCTATTATTTTCCCCTTTTTCGGAACTCTGAAAGAAAAGCATCTAGAAAATCCTTTACAGCCCTCCTAAACTCCTTCAGCTCCTTGGATATGTCTCCATATCTTTTGGCCATTTCTTCGAAATTTCTATTAGTGTCTTCTCTGAAGGCTTTCATTTCATCTTTGAATCCAACGAAGTACAATTTGCCAAATTCGTGGTCCTCCAAAGTAAACTGCTCAAAAAACGAAAGTTTTTCAACTCCATAATCTATTTCAAAGCCTTTATATTCTTTCCAGGCTGGTTGATACTTGTCCTGTCCTTCCCAGAAACATTTTATTTCAGCAACGTTAATGCTTAAAAAGTCTTCAGTTTTTGTTTTTCTCTCGATTTTCTTCAAAAATTCGTTTATCTTATCACTTGGGACCTCACAGAAAATTTCGACCTCTGTATCTTCTTGGTTTCTAACAAGGCCTTTCAAACCCAACTGCCTTCCAACTTGCCTGACTAAAGCTCTATAACCAACCCCTTGAACGACGCCATCAACAACTATTCTGGCTTTAGCCAATACTTTAACACTCAAATTAAACTTGTTATTATGTGGTTCTAAAGTTTCAGAAATGGGAATATAACATTTTCTACTTCGCGCACCGCTCCCTGGCCGCCTTCACGACCTCTCTCCCACTAAGGGTTTTAAGCTTTGGCATAAGCTGGCAGTTCCAAATTAATCAAAATTGAAAAATCTGGGAGAATGTCCCATTCCTTTAAGTTTTCGCCCTCTAAATGAAGTTCGATTGCTTCTTTAACATTCTCTACGACTTCATCTAAGGTTTTCCCTTGAGAAACTACGGGTAAATCCAGGCATTCAGCAATGTAATATTTCTCTCCTCTGGAAATTTTGACCTGAGTAATCCTCTTCATACTATTTTATTTAGGAGAAATGGTCTATTTATTTTTACCTCTTTTTATTTTCAAACCCAAGCCCCTTCCTCGTGAAATCTTCAGAAACTTGGAATTCCTCAGTTAATCGCGCGCGACAAGCTAAAGAACAAAGTCGGCGGCGCCATCGCAGCCACCGGACGCAGAGGAAGCGTAAACGCCCTATCGATTATCAACAACTTCTTCCTCGGACACGACATGCTAGCAACAGGACTCGGAATATCAGGCTATGGAACGAACAAAGGCGAAGTCAAACAAGACAAACGCGCCATGCAAGGAGCCAAGTCACTAGGAAAACAGGTCACCCAACTAATAAAAAACATCAAAACACAAACATAAAAGACAGACATTTAGAATACCCCTCTTAATGACTTAAGTTCTATTATCTCAAATTACACGTCAGTGAAGAAACAGTACTACGTGCTTATTTTTCTTCCCACTTCCATTCAAAAGGGTTTTCCACACCCACGAATCTATACTTTTTGAAGTGTCTCACGTTCTCCGTCCATATAGTGTCAACGTTTCCCTTCCCCGTGTGAGCAAGCACACAATCGAAAATGTCACCGTCAATAATAGACAATTCCTCAGCTGACTCAAACGTTTTGCAGTACATCTCAGATGATGGAACCAACTTTGTAATAGCCACGCTTTTCACATAAAGCCTGCAAAGTTCAGCAGCCTCCCCTGATGTTAACGGTTTTTTCACCCTCTTCCCCGTCATGACCGAGTAGAACTCCAACAGATTCTGATAAGAAACATAAGCTTCAATCAAGCCGCTTACTGAAGCCTTAACAATAAGGGACGCTTTACCATGATATGGACTCAAACGATCATGCGCATAACACAAAATCATGGTGTCAAGCAGGATTCTCTTCTTAGCATAGACGCTTTGCGTAACATCCGTTTCGTCAACCAATATCCTCATAAATTTCCCTTCTGGTTAACCCCTTTGGCACGCCGATTTCACGAGCATTAGTCAACGCATCGAGAATTTGCTCCTCAGTCGTTTTCCGTTTCAACTCAACCTTGAAACTCTTCTTATCCAAAACCTCCACGGTTAACCTGTCCCCATCCCTTAACCCGATCTTCTCCTTAACCTCAGCCGGAACATAAATCTTCTTCTTGCGATAAGTTGTTTCAACCAACCCACATCACCTATTAACCAAATAACCAATTACCCACATATAAACATACCCACAAAAGCGCGCCCTAAAATACTCCAAATAGGCAAGCCACAATCCCTTGAAAGAATCATAGTAAATACGCTTCAACTAAATCTTTGGCAGCTTAGCTATTCCCTCTACCTTCTCAAAGTCTTCATCAAAAGAATAAATCTCATCTATGCCGCCCAACCTCATCACCTCTACCGCCAAGGCGTCGTTAGGATCTAACTTCAAATCGCCTCCCAACTCAGCCGCCGCAAAATACGTATCCCTGCTAACGCCAAGGATCTTAACGTTATCAAGCATAAACAAGCCAAGGATCACCTTGATCAAATGCTCCAACAGCATACCATGCTTCAGAATGTTAACAGCCTCTGACATATGTACCACCGTCGTCAAAACTTCAACCTCCCCCTCACTTATCCCCTTAATGATCCGTTTAGCCTCGTTCTTCATAAGCCTCTCTCTTTCGGTAAGCTCCCTTCTCGGCTTATAATAAGCATAAACAAATATGTTGGCATCCAAAAACCTCATTCGCCACCCTCATAAAACCTCTTCTCAAACTCCCTCCAACCCTCTATAGCTTCCACACCTAAATCAACCGAATCAAAAAACTCAGTGAGATCAACCTTACGTTTCGGAAGAATCTTCAAATATCCCTTACGCTTAATAACATAAACCTCCTGACGCCCCGAAACCTCAGATTTCCGCCAATCAGCTGGTAGAATAAGGCGACCTTGAGAATCCACCTTCCTAACTTCCACTCCTATTTCCAATTATCTCACCTAAAAAATAAACATAGCTCCACAAATATAAATCTTGCTCCACCTTCCCAGCTTTCTATCGATCTTCAAACACACTCTAAATACAAGAAAACTGTAACCATAAAATACTAAAATCCAGCATGTTTAGACCTATTCTTGAACACAAACTTGAAACAAACAAATCCAAAAATAACCCAACCCTAAGGTACAGTGATAGATCTCAGATCGAAGCGCTCAATATTTATTCAACAAAACCTATAACAAAGGAAAACTTGAAAAACATATAGTCAAAGGAAAGCGTAAACTAAAATGTCAAAAATAAGAACCTCTCACGCTTCGCACAAAACACGAGCAGTTCGACATAAAATCAGTCCAACAAGACTAATCAGCGTGTTTCTACTGGCATTGGGCTTAATCGCCCTAGCCTTCTCCATCATCTACACATCTTCAATCCTAGCCTTCATAGGCCTAGGCCTCACCTTCTGGGGCGCACTGCTACTATACGTAGGCACTGAAAAATACGTAAAACAAACCCTACTAAACCCCACAATAACCCCATCACTAGCAAACCTGAACCAAATATTAACCGAACTCAAATACCAAGGTGAAGCCATCTACTTGCCACCGAAATACCTCAAAGACTTCGAAACAACCAAAATCTACATACCCAAAAACAAAAACACAAACCTACCAACACCCGAACAAATCCAACAACAAGAAAACAAAACCTTCCTAAAAAACCCAGAAGCCGCCCTCATCACCCCACCAGGCCTTGCACTTTCAAAACTCTTCGAAAAAACACTTGGCAAGACCTTTATCATAGTAAACATTGAATACCTACAACAAAACCTTCCAAAACTCTTCATCGAAGACCTAGAAATCGCAGAAGACCTAGAAATACAAATAGAGCCACACAAAGTCGCCAAAAAACTAGCCGATTCAGCATCTGTAACCCAGCTAAAAAACGATATAATCCACATAAAAATAACCAACTCAATCTACACCGACACATGCAAACAAGCCAGAAACCTCTCACACATATGCGGCACAATCGGCTGCCCCATCTGCAGCGCCATCGCCTGTGCAATAACCAAAGCCTCAGGCAACCCCGTCACAATCGAAAAAACCGAATCCACAGAAGACGCCAAAGTAATAGAAGCCTACTACAGAATCCTCGAGGAATGACTTCATGAATTTTCCCTTATCCTTCTGGGACATAAGCCTGTGGCTGGCAGTCACAGCCATCATTATGCTCATAACCTCGGAACTCATTTCACCATACTACGGAAAAACAAACATCCTAATCAACAAAAAACGACTAAAAAACGCCGCATTAACTATGGGCGTACTATTCCTCATAACAGTAGCCATACGAATCTACGAAATAATAACATCAACCTAACAAGAACCAATCGTCAGGCAAGGAAGCTCCTATGCAAACTAACAACATCCCCAAAGGAACCTTCCAGATAACACTAACCAACGCACTTCAATACTTAATCATGGGACTATTCTACATCGCCGTAACAAAAACAAACGCTCTAACCCAAACAGACATCGGAGCCTTATCAATTCTCTCATTCCTGTCCTCAACCATCATCCTCATCACCGGACTAGCCTTGCCAACAGCCCTAACCAAGTTCGCCTCAGAAAAACTTGGTAAAAACCAAACTGAAGAAGCTGCATCAGTACAAAAAACGGTTACAAAAACGGTTCTCGCGTTATCACTTACCGGATTCATAACACTCATCCTCTTTTCAAACCAGCTTTCACAATTTCTTCTGGGCTCATCAATCCATGCAAACCTCATAATCTTAATGCTCGTTTACACGCTATTCTTCAGCATTATAACCCTCTTCCAGTCCACTCTGCAAGCACTTTACCTCTTCGGAAAAATGGCCACAGTAACACTAATTTTCATAATCGTAAGCCGAACCACCGCCGTTATACTTGCAACGCTTAACATGGGCTTAGACGGAGTACTAATAGGCTACATAACCGGCTCGCTTGTAGCCCTAGCTGTTGCAGCATGCTTCCTACGGGGCAAACTTCCTAAAACAACGTACAACGCTCCGCTTAAGCCTATACTCAAGTTCAGTCTGCCCCTCTTTCTAAGCAGTCTAACTCTACTCATCCTAAACTGGGCCGACATTGTAGTAATAACTGCCATGACCACAGATTATTCTCTGACAGGCGTATACTACATAGCGCTTAACAGCGTAGCTGTCCTATCCATCGTATGGATCCCAATCACAACCACAATATTCCCAGCACTCTCAGCCAAACACGGCCTTAAAAAACAAGAAGACATAACAAACATTCTAAAAACCTCAAGCAGATACCTGATTTACATAATTCTTCCAAGTTGTCTGGGCTTAGCAGCCATATCTCCAACAGCGTTAGCTTTCTTCTATGGCCAAGACTACTTGCTTGGAGCAATACCACTATCGATACTTTCAGTCGCCACAATAATCATAGCCCTCTACTCCTTATTCACAACAGCACTAACAGCCATAGGAAAAACAACTCAGATACTGAAAATCAACGTCATTTTGGCTGTCTCAACGGTGACTATGCTCTCAACTATTGTTCCATTCCTTCAAATAGTCGGAGCAGCCCTAGCACGTTTAATCACATGGATAATAGGAATAGCTCTGGCTTTTTACCTACTTCAAAAAGAAATTACAGTCCAATTAGACAAAGAAGCCCTATGGAAAGCCACCGCAGCCTCGATAGCAATCGTTCCATTCCTACTAACGTTCGAAGCAACGATAAGCAAAAACCTATCCATCACACAAACATTAATCATTGAAGTACTAACAGCCGTAGCTATTTACGCATTCTCTCTACGTATCTTAAAAGCTTTAAAAAGCCAAGATTTTGAACTGCTAAGACAAGCACTACCTAAACCTCTGACAAAATACATTAACTTCGTTGAGAAAATTATAGCATGATAAATTCGAGGAGTCCTATTCATTGCCTAAAAACTCGCCCAAAAACACAATAGATCACGAGATAATTCAAATCGTAAAAGAAGAGAAACCAGAAAACATTAAACAACTCATCAAATTGACGCAAGAAAAGTTCCCTCTGTCAGAACAAGAAATACTTAACCACATATTACACCTACAGCAAAAAGAAAAGATACAGCTTAAACCACATCGAACCCGCACACCAGAAAAACTCACCACCTACCTACGTTCAAACCAAGCCAGCTGGTATTGGACAACCATAACCCTCACATTAACAACCGCCCTCCTCGTCTTCACCATACCCGAAAACGCTTATCCAATAGTATACGCAAGATACGTTCTCGGATCTATCTTAGTCCTGTGGCTGCCAGGCTACACATTAATAAAAGCATTGTTTCCAGAAAAAGAAATCGACAGCATAGAACGCGTCGCCCTAAGCATAGGAATGAGCCTAGCCCTAGTCCCCATAACTGGACTCCTACTCAACTACACCCCATGGGGCATAAGACTCACACCCATCACCATAAGCTTGTTAGCATTGACATTAACATTCGCCACCGCAGCAATCGTAAGAGAACACCAAACTCAAACAAAAAACGATAGAATAAAATCATAGAACATTCCACCTAATCTTCCACTTTAGAAACAGTCACAACTTTATACCGCATTCAACTTCTGCTGACCCCTAGGTTTTTCATTATAGAAAAAGCCATGATTGTTCTATAAATAACTTCTATAGGCATATAAACAAGATGGACAGTCTACTTTTCATGTTAGATGAGAAAAGAAAATGATAGATTGAGAGGAAAAAACAACGGTGATACTACGTCCAGAATTACTTCTTGATTTTTGGAAAAAAACCTTCTAAACATAACAAAAAACTGTTTAACGTAACCTTTCAGTCTTATTTTTACCATTTAGCCTCCTAATTAGATGCTTTACTAAAATATATTAGATTTATTGACGTTTTTGCAGAAAATTCTGAAACTTCTTTATCGACCAGTTATTCTGCCGCAAAAAGAGAAAACGGCAAACTGTCAATATCTAGCTTGTATAATTTATCTGGAAATCACAAATTCTATATCTAGTGGAAAATATTAGAATTAAACAAAGTTTGCAGAGGAGTTTTCTTGGATAATGCTGAGACAGTGGTGCCCAAACCCAAAGGCTTAGTAGTGTTCGACGTTGAAGGTGTTCTATATCCTAAAAGACGTTTTATACCCTTCGAAGCGACAAGAAAACTTGGACTCCTAAAATTCCTAAAAATCATACTCTTAGGTTTTCTTTACGAAATCGGTTTACTATCACTTGAGACTGCCTTAAGACGAATCTACAAATATTTTGAAGGATACACAACGGAGGAATTGCGTTATTACTTTGAGAAAATATCTTTACTTCCAGGTTCAAACGAAGTCTTTAAATATTTGCACGAAAACGGATGGAAAACCGCTCTCATAAGCGCAGGCATCCCAAACTCTTTCATTCAAGAATTAGCGACGAAGCTGAAGGCAGACTACGCTTTCGGCTTAAAAATGGAATCGGTGAAAGGCAAATTCACAGGGAAAATTGAAGGCGACGCCATAAAAAAGAATGGAAAAGCCGTAATTCTTCAAGAAATTCTAAATCGCGAAAGCTTGGATTCAAAAAACTGCATCTTAGTTGCTGACGATCGAAACAACGTACAAATGTTCGCGTATGCCAACTTGAAAATCGGCTATAACCCAGACTTTATGCTAAGCGCCAAATCAGACTACGTCGTAACCGGAAACCTCACCAATATCCTGCCAATAATAACAAATACAATACGTGAAGAACATAAGCAAACTCTCTCAAGAAATCAAATCCTCCGCTTAGCCATCCACATGAGCGGTTTCACAATACCCTTCATGTGCACATACTTCCTTAACCACTATCTCATTGCTATCCTAATTTCTATTGTAACTTCACTCTACATCATTTCAGAACTTGCCAGAATGATGAGAATAACCTTTCCAATTCTCACCTCAATAACAACACGCGCCGCCATCAAACTAGAATTATACGAGTTCACAACCGCCCCGATTTTTTATGCCTTTGGCATAATACTTTCACTAACAATCTTTCCACCACAATTTGGATATGCCTCAATAGCCATACTCACGTTAGGCGACGGAGCCGCATCCTTATTCGGCAAAACATTCGGGAAAACACGGTACCCATTCAACAAAGCCAAAAACCTCGAAGGCTCCATTTTCGGTTTCATCTTCGCCCTTTCAGGAGCGGTCTTCTTCATAGACCCTATCAGAGCCTTTATAGCAGCCATGGCAGGCATGCTTGCAGAATGCCTCCCCATGCCACTCAACGATAACTTAACCATTCCGCTAACAGCCGGTTCTATACTCATAATGCTTTCTATCTGATCGTATCTGCCAAAATTCAGCTGCATCTTGTCGAAACAGCTTTGACAGATACCTATTGGTAAGTAAGGATACAAAAGGTATATATCTTACCATGTGTTTGATATAATCAAAAAGGAGACTGAAAAGAATGAGTGAATCACAATTAATAGAAGATTGGAGACAAACCTTTACAAATCTGCATACTGAACAAGATAACATTAGCAGACTTAGGAAATTCCTAGAGTTTGCCAAGATGAAACCAGAAGTCATAAAAGAATTATCTCCGTACCAAGCACAACTGAAATTTCTGAGATACCAAAAATTCTTAAAGAACTTCGGAGCTTCAAACAATTCCATAAGAGCATATTTGTCAACTGTTAAATGTTTCATGGATTTTTGTGGAATACCAATCGGTAAACCAACACTCAAAAAGATCGTGAAAAGTATTCCTAAAAACCATTACCACAATTTTACAACTGACGACATTAAAAAGTTGTATTTTGCTGGAACAAAAAGAGATAAGGCTTTAATTTCGACTTTGGCTAGTTCTGGTTTTAGTATTGCTGATATTCTCGGATTGGATAAAGAATACGTCAGAAAGTATATTGAAAGATCAAAACTAGAGAATGAGGACTTTGTGTTTATTCGCATGAACAGAATTAAGACTGGAAGTGAAGCATTATTCGTTTTGAATCCAATCGCAATAAGAAGCATTCAAGACTTTCTGAATGAGAGAGGAGACGATGGCGATAAGAGACTGTTTAACATTAAATATTCAGGCATACCAAAATTGATTAAAAGATTGAGTAAGAGAGGAGGAGTCAATAATATTGATGAGTGCAGGATTCATAAGATAAGAAGTTGGAGTATGAACCAATTAAACAGTAGTGGAGCTAACATTTTCGTTATAAAAAGGATTGTTGGAAAAAAAATTCCTCAGTCAGATGGTGTTTACTTGACAAACTTGAATGAGGATTGTAAGAAACATTACAAGAAAGCATATCCAGAATTCCTAGATTTCTTACATGAACGAAACCAGAAAAACATGATTTTATTAAAAGAACGTAGTGAAACACAAAATCATAAACTGGAAGACTTGAATCAAAAACTCATAAACGTGACAGAGTTACTACACGAAACAATCAGACAGGGGGCAGAACTTGCGGAACAAAATCGTACGCTTAGACAGAGAGAGAAAGAGAGATTGAAAGAGAAAGAAGAAACAACCTAACATCTACACCTTTTCTTTATGGAGTTGAGAAATATGTCACGATCTACGGGTTCAATATTGGTCGAACTCAAAAACAGTTTCTATTGGAGTTTAGGTATCTCACAAAATCATAAACGGAACCAAATTATAGTTGGAGAACTCAGATGGAGAGCAGCTAAAATTGCAAATTTGAAAGAGATTCCATGTATTCGTAAAACTGGCTTAACACCTACTCTGAAACTTGAAGAGCAACTAATTGAAAACATTCATCATCATAAACTGGACTTGGGAGAATGTATTGACGAATTAAAATTACTTCTAAGTTTGGGTACACAAACTTTAAAATGTAATAGAGGTTTAAAAAACCTCTTGATAGAGATTATTCAACATAATCTAAAACTAAAACCCTTTAAATAAAATACTGTACCCAAAAAGACAATCACAGAAGGTATCGGTTGGGCGACGCATCGAAGGTACTGAAAAGCCTTTTCTACACAGATAGCGTAAGGTCAAAAATGAGGTTGAACATTTTGGTTTATCATTCAACACACAAGAAACATTAACCAAATAGACTACCTTTTTTATACAAGAACACTAGACTATGCATCAAGCAACGATTTAAATTCTGAAAGAAAGAGGGAATTGAACATGATATATTCAGAGGAAAACTGGAAAACGATCCCTGAAGAGGAAGTTGACGAAATCGAAAATCTCTTCAGGAAACATTATTTTTTCCCATTTGTAAGAGTGGGTATTGCCGTCTTGGATGATAGAACATTGGAAGATATGGGTAAAGAAGTTGATGAGTGTAAAAAAAGATTATCTGAAAAGCTCAAATATATGCGTGAGACGGAGCGTCCAGACATCAAAAAATTACTATATTCAGATGGTTACCATTCATCAAAATCATGGAATGAAACCATACATTATGGTTGGCAAAGTGAAGAAATGAAAAGATGTATCGAGAAGCAGTTACCTGACACAGAAAACAAAAAAATGCTACTAAGATTTTTTGAAGGTAAAAACTGGTTTATTCTTGTAAGGAAAGAGCATTGTAAAAATCCGTATCACTTTCTAGAGAATGTTTTTCATGAATTTATACATCTAATCGAGTTTAGAACAAGCTTGAAAATATTTCGGGGAAAGAGCATTGAACAAGAAAATAAAGATCAAGAGGAAATAGTGCGTTGTTTGGCTACGGAGTTTATGAAGCAGAAGAAAAGTACGGACTCCATCAACACTATTTATCCTTATCAAAACTCACATGAGTTAGATGAAACAAAATAAACAAAAAATGTTCTCGTTCACTACTCACATGATGCGTACCTTAAGGTTGCGTGATGTGTGCTTATGCGTAATTATATACTTGATTGGTGAAGAAGTCTGATACTAGCGAAGGAGCAAACCATCGTTGTCCTTTATATTTATGGTTTGCGACTGAGCGTACTTAATCGTTTTTTGGTGAAGAGGTTTACAAATCTTTATAAGTTTGTGTGTGTTTGTAAAAGTGAGGTCGAAAAATTGAGTAAGACGCAAATTGTTAAAGTTAGGTTGTCAAGTGAAATAGTCCGTAAGATTGAGAGAGTAAGCAAAAATTCAGGTATTTCGTTTGATGAGACAGTTAATTATTTCGTTATTAAAGGCTATAATCCAATTCAGAAAATTTCTTGAGACTTACGATTTATCTTACGTAAGATTTTGATAAGAAGATTGGTTAATCTTATGTCATAAGATTCTCTTATAGATGTATGGATAAGACAATAAATATAATGAGAAATCTTATGGCTTAAGATTTGCATATCTTCATACTGAAATCTTACGTAAGATTTAATGTTAATCCTCTAAAAGTTCTTTCTTCTTCTGTTCAGCTTTAACGGTCAATTCAGCAATACTTTTGTTAAAATCTTCCTTTTCTAGCTTCTTGGTTTCTTCAAATATTCTCTTGGCTTTTTGATGTTTTGCTTCTATTTCTTCCTCTTCTTTCTTCCTGTCAATTTCCCATGCTTCAAGTTTATCCTGTTCCATTTTGAGCAACCATCGAGGATCAGTTTCTCCCGATTGTGTAAAATATTGTCGAATTAATTGGGTAATAAAAGCTGATATTTGCTGATCTGGAATTGTATTCTTAAGTTTCAGTTTAAGACCTAATGGGATTGAGATAGTCATTCTTGCTATTATATGGGGTTCTTGACCATCTTCTTTGATTATGTTTCTTGTTCTAGTTTTGTCCTTGGTATTTCGCAATCTTAGAGGATTAGGTATTCGATTCTTAATAACAGTTGGCATAATTAAAGTATGAAGATTATGACTTATAAACCTATCCGATGTTATACGGTTGACATACGACAAGTTTATAAGCGTGTTTCTTTACATAATATTATGATAAACATGACACAAGTAAAAGAAAAGGTTGCTAAACGTCAACCAAAAGTAAAAGTGGACTTTTTAATTGATTCTCTCCTATTAGAAAACGTCAAGTGGTTACTGAAGAATGCACCTGAAGTTTGCATCCAAGCGGGTTTTGAAAATTTAAGTCAGTATTTGCGGAACGCAAGTTGGAGACAATATTTTCTCGTTATGGATGGATATTTTAATCGTGAAAAAACTAACGATCAAAAGGAAAAAGATTCAAAATGACTTATGATAAAGTAAAACTTGATGAAATAACGAGGAAGCTTTCTAGCGATGAATGGAATATCGTTGTACAGTTTTTCGTTGATATTTTTTTTAAGAAACAAGAAGATTTCAACCAAAGCAAAACGAAAGAATTGGTTTATGCGAGGTGATAATTATGAAAAAAGAGTTGAATTTTGATATAAACACAAAGAATGAAAAGGAAGTCAGTCTCTTAAAACAATTTATGGCTAAACTTGATGAACTTCGCAAAGAAGAAACTTCGGAAGAAAAGCCGAAAGAGGAAGAAACAGAAGAACCAAAAGAAGAGAAAGAGAAATTCTTAAGAGAATGTCAAAGTGCAGGTCATAGCGAAGAATCTTGTTTGAATTCGTGGACATTGTTTGTTGCACGGAGAAATAAAGAACCTAAACAAAATGCAGAAGAAGATAAAGTTGTAAGTGATGTACGAAGAGCAAGTGAACAATCAGTACAACATAAAGGTGACGTTTCTAAACTAATTTTGAATATGCCAGTTCAAGAACTAATGAAACTGGAAGTAAAAAGACCTTATGACGTTTGGAGTAGAGAAAGAACAGATTATGAAACTGTCGAGAACATGAGAAAAGGAAATGTAAAGTTTGATAAACTATGTAAAAGCTTTGATGGAAATGAACCGTTTCCGCTTGATATGGTTGACAAATTGGACAAAACCACAATGGATTCATTAGCGAACTGGGCAAAAATGAAAAAAGGACTAGAAACTTCTAAAATTTTGAAAAGAAGTGTGGTTACTAAGTCTGGAAAAAAGGTAATTAATACTCCATTAGACTTTACTCAGCATGAACTAGCTACGAATGACATAGAGACTTTACTTAGGAAAGCGGGGATGAAATTTGTCGAGTAGTTTAACTGAAGAGTTCGCTGAGTTAGTTTCAAGAAGGCTGATTCAAAACGAAAGCCATCATTTAACCGAGTTCTTAAAGTTGTGCAATGAAGATGAACTTAGGATTTTGTTGGAGACATATCGACAGGAGTTTTCGACTTTTGGGGGTATCAAGAAATCGAGAACGGTAGGTTTGGACTTGATTCTTCTTGAACTAGCTTTAAGAAAAGAAGTACCTAAAATTTCAATTTGGAAAAAGTTAAAAAATAAAGTTAAGAGGTGTTTTAATAATGGTGAAGAAAAAGGATAAGAATTTACGACAAAAAGATGATGTTGAAATTCCGAAATTACCAAAACGAAAGGTTAAACTTCCGATTTTGCCACTTGATCTTGAAACTAATCCAAGAGTTAAGAAATTCATTCGTTCACGATTAGATTGTGTTTTGCAGAATAAGGTCGATGAGTTCGTTAGTGAAGTAATGAATAAACATCTTCTTGAGTGGAAGAGAATTGTTCAACAAACAATTGATAGCAAAATTAACAAGAGCCTAAAAGCAATTGAACAAAACGGTGGTGAATAGTCATGCCAGCAGGATTTAATTTTCAACCAACAAATACGCTTCTTTCGGGTGTTCATGTGAATTTGCTTTTTGGCGACTATGATACTATGACTGTGTATTTACACCAACATCTATCTGGTTTATGGACACTTAGCGGATGGAGAATATCGGGTTTAGCTATTGAATTTGAACCGATTTCTAATAGTACAATGGGTTGCTATGTCACTTATCATATTTGGTGATATTTTTGGATTATCCAGAAAAACCAAAATTAGTAGTTCCGTTTAGTGTGAAATCGTGGCATTGGACACAGAAACCGATGGATTTTGAATGTTTACAATGTAAAAAACAAATAGTTAATGAATGGGGAATTACACATACAGGAAGAATCTGTATTGGAAGAGATGAGCATAATCAAAGAGTGTATAGAAGAAAGATTTATTGTATTCCATGTTTTAACTCATTATGGCTTGATACTCCAGATTTGACGGAGCAAGAAGAGAAAGAATGTGGATTAATTGACTCAAGTTAGATGTTCCGTTTGTGGTCAAATTCATCCGTGGAAGCTTTGCTCAAAACGAATATGTGACAATTGTTATTCTGTGATCGTAAGACCAAAACCAAAAAAAAAGAAAGGGGAACTCAGAGGGTAAAGAAGTCTAACGTGAAAGTTGCTCTTTCAAGTGGATATGATTTTTCAAGTGTTATCCGCAAGATGAATTTTCTGCAATTATTGAACATTCCTCTAACAGATGTAATCTCAAAAGTTTCATTTGGCTCTAAGACTTCGAAATAACCCTCAGTTACGTTATAATGTACTTTCGGCATTAAGTTTACGATTCGACTTTTCCATAGAACCAGTTCTAATTTGAAAGCACTATCTATTGTGTAAGACCATCCAATAGTAGCATTTTCTAAGCCTTCCATTTCAAATTTGAAAATGACCATCTCATTCAGACTTGGTTCTCCTAGAGTGACAGTTTCTAAGTCAAGTGGTTGATGTTCGGGACGTGTCCATAACAGAAATGCTTTCTGTGGTTGCGGAACTGTGATTATGCCAGAGAACCCCGACTCATAGGGTTGTGTCGCATATACGAGAGTGGCTAGAAGACTTACAGAAATTAAAGCAAATATTAATTTCTTCATTACTGTCTCACATCACTCATGAGCATTAAATATTAGCGACATAGTATGACGTAGTACAAGATATAAATGTTGCTTATCACTAACTAGCATGGTTCAAAGCATGAAAGATAAGTCCACATATACTTACATAAGAATAACAAAAGAACAAGCACTTAAACTAAGAAAGCTTGGAACAAAAGGAGAAACATACGAACAAATCTTAGACAGAATTTTAACACAATACACCAAACAGTAAACAGAAACCACACTATAACCTACATTGTAAACAAATACTTCCAAAACAGAAATAAGGATGAGCGCGCGCGCAGTTCCTGATCAACTGAAGACTTTACAGAACCGTCCAGCTAATTATGCTTTCCATTCACCCATGTGTTCATGTATAGTAATCCCATAGTCTGGTTCATAAAAATGTAAAGATTCAAATCTGTAGTTGTAGTTGAGTTTAAACTTCTTTTTTGTAGCTCTGATTTGCCCCTGAATTCTGGATTTGACTTCTATCTCTAGAATTGACGAAAAAGGTTTGACCAAATCTGGAACAGAAAGCGTATCCATTACATCTTCTTCTGTTACTGGGTCTGCGCTTGTAAACTCTTCTTCTCTAATCGTGACGAGTTTTTTGTCTTCAAGAAAGTCACCAAGTTTCTCATAGAGCGGTATAACCGCAACTTCTTTTGAACTCAAAATCGTTTTTCGTTCCCATTCAAGATGTAATCGCATATCTTGTTGTTTTTTTCTGGAGATTGCGATATCTATTTTGGCTTCAAGTTCGTCAATAGGGATTAGACCATTGTTAGTGAGAATTATTACCGTGTTTTGTCCCGATTGAGTTTCGGGTTTTATTGTTAACTCAGATTTCTCAGCAATTCCTAAGTACTGTTCTAATCTAAACCTTGATCTATCCACTCTATACACGAAGTATGCCTGAATCACTACGAAAATTCCTGACATAATCGAAAATATGGCGAGAAGTTGTTCTAACGTCATGCACTAAATCCTCTTACAACAGTAAAATCTTCACAAACACACATAAAGATTTAGCGGTTCTGATAATAGAGCGCGCGAGAGAGACTTAGGGCTAGTTTTAAATATGGAAACAACACGGTATTAACTGACAATGAATCTCTTGGAAACAATCAGTCTCATTGCTGACTTAATTGCGATAGGTTTCTTCATGCATAACATAACAAAAAAAACCTCATGGTGACAATTTGTCATTAATCACTGATTTTTATGTCATTAATCACTAGTAGCGCGCGCGTTTGGAGCAAAAACTGAATGAAGAGGAAGAGACAAAAAAGAAACGACAAGAGAAATGAAGTGGTTACCCCGAACCCTTTTTGAAAAGCCATAAGTGACTATGGTCAGTTCATGAGGGATTTCGGGATAACCACAACTGAATAAATGTTTTTGGTTGTTAATAAGGTTAGCATGAGGAATAAGTACAATACAAAATACACCATAGAACACAAATCATAACACAGCAAGCACACGATACTAATGCTGTTAGTACAACTATTGGGTAGTCTCTGTTTTGCATGAGATATATATTCTGTAATAACTATCCTCTACTATGGTGTTAATGAACACGTTGGATAAACAAGTAAGTCATACGAAATACAACTAAAGACTAATCAGTTAATCATTCAGTAACTCAGTCAGTTCGTCAATCAGTATGTCATTCAGTTAATCGAACCCATATCAATTTCGGATTAATCCAACACAAGAACCCAGACAACAATTCGGTATCCAACTTCCAAAACTAAACACACATAGAGAGCACTTGCCGATGTGGAGGTGTGGTGTACTTGTTTTCTACTTGTTGAGGTGTTGTGTACTGTTTGTTGAGGAGTATTGCGATATGTTTATCCGTGCATATCGCTTTAGGTATGTTCTTTCTTGGAACTAGAGTATGGTGTACCCGTTCTCGAATGGTCAAATAGGTTTATATCCCTTCCTTCTAAGAATTATATTGTGGTGTACCAGATTGACTAAGAAATTTAAAACCGCAAAACTTGATCTTGAAACGCATAAGTTTCTTAAGGATAAAGCTGAAGAGATGAATTGTACTATTGGTGAAGTTGTTAAATGGGCTGTTATGAGTAAGGCTAAGAACATGAGTAAAAACGCAAGTATTGTTCAGAGTATAGCCCTAACTCCTGCCGAAATGGAAATGAATAAGAATCCGTTAGATGCTCCAAAACATAAAACCGCAAAAGAAAGAGAAAAGGCTGGTTATGAACGAAGGCACAGCTTAGATTTTATGACTGGAAAACGCCGTTCTAAATTGCCATTCGAGAGAGATTAACATTTTCTTATTTGTGTTTTATATCAAATCTGTTAATAATGAATACTTTTTTCATCCTTATTGGTAAATATATTTGTTAAGGTTTATCTTTCTTCTATGGAGAAAATAGAATGTTCGCTGTCGGTCATCTAGCCATCGGGTACCTATCCGCCAAAGCTTCTCAAAAGTTCCTAAAAACAGACATTAATTTGCCCCTGATATTTATCCTATCTTTAATCCCTGACGTAGATTTGCTGATTCCAAGTCTTGTGCACCGTGGTATAACCCATTCCATAATAGTCCTAACACTTATGTTCATACCCATCTTTCTGTACTACCGAAAAACTAGCATACCCTACTTCGTAGCGATAACACAGCATTCTCTTGTAGGGGATTTCTTCATGGGTAGGATTCAAATGTTTTGGCCTTTAACATCTAATTGGTATGGCGGCGGAATTGACGTGCGAAGTTTTACGAACATCTCAATAGAGTGGGCAAGCTTTTTATTAGCTATGATAGTCTTAACGAAAACAAACGATTTAAGACTGCTTTTTAAATCTGAAAAATCGAATCTACTCCTCATAGTTCCATCAGGAGCCATTCTTGTTTCATCAATTATTAGCGCCCGCGCTATTGGCTTAAGCCAAAGAGCTCCAACAGAGCTTTTGATTCCCCATTTAATATTTCTCACAGTATTCACGTTTTCGATAATGAAATTCCTCTCAAAGAAAACTCTGTAGAGTATGAAGGCAATAACGCGCAAAAATAATGGGGCTTTGATGTTTCTATGTTGATTCTGTTCCAGTTATTATTATGTCAAAGCTGAAGTTTGTAATTCCGCTGATTTCCGACGAAACTGAAAGAGTTAAGACAGCTTGCACAACGGATCCGTGACTCAGCGCATGACTTTCACGGTTCCAACTTAATGTTATATAACTTGAGGCTGATGCAGGATTCCAATTTTCGGTTGACATGCTTAGCACCACTGCAACGCTGCCCTCATTCTTTACGTAGATTGTGAAATTCTTTGCTGCGCCAGGTTCTAAAGTTCCCCAGTTGACTGTCGATGTTGCATTGGTGCAGTCGTTGTCCCAATAAACGCCAACGTTAACCGTTTTCACAGTTCCAAAACTTTGGACGTTTCTGCTGTTAGATAACGCTCCGAAGGCGACGATGGCAGCTGCCGCTACCGTAACTATTACGACTAGCGTTACAACTGCGAGTAACCTTTGCGCAGGCTGAGCTGCCATGTGTATCACAATTAAAATAGTGAGTATTGAGTCTTAATAAACATTATCGTTTAACCGTACAACACAAATACACAAAATTTATTAGCGGCGCAAATGCTTAAAGTAATAGATATGTCCATATTGGGACATATTGTATCCATGTTCAACTCTGAAACAGTTCAACACAAAAACACCAGAAGAGTCTCAAAATGAAAAAGCACAGCATGACCGTTGCGTTATTCTCAACACTTTTCGCAGCTTTGCTGCTGACCACCAACACTATTTCAAGCCAAACCGTAGGTGAAACCGTTAAAGAACCACCCCTCTCATCCAACATTGCTGGAACAATCAACATCGACGGCGACGTTTCACTAACCGAAGCCCAAAACAGAATCTACTGGAACCCCCACTCCACAGGATTTACAACCGCTACAGCTTGGAACGTCACCTTCAACAACAAAACAAAAATATCTCTCAAAACAACCGCAACTGAAGCTGGACATGTTGCCACCGGCGCATGGTGGACAACCAGCTTCAAATCAGGCAAGAAAATTCCCCTGCACACTTCAAAGCCCAAGAAACTCATGGTAAACCTCCGTGTAAACGTCGCCACCATCCACTACGAACTAGGCGACGAATGGCTACGAATCGCCTTAGCCTCTGCTGTTCAACGTAGCGACGGCTCAGTTGTTTACACTGAAATGGATTTCTGGGACAGCCCGAACACGCTTAGACACCCATCTGGAAACATCAAATTCGGAGGCAACATAGTTTACAGAGGAGGAGATGTCGTTGAGTACAAAATTGATCAAGCCATCATAAGCGAGTGGACAAACTACTCGTTGGATTTGACGCGGTTCTTCGACCGAGCATGGTCGCTTAGACCCGGAGACATGCTGGAAAGTGTGTATGTAGTGGTTGAGACAATGGGCGTTCCTGTCGAGGTCACAGTGGAAGTTGGCGATCTATGGATAACATGGGTCGGATAAGGCGGCACAACCAAAGATGGGTTACGTTTAGCGGAACCCACTAATGTTGGGAACTTGGAAAAGACGGTTTTTGTCACAAAAAAAGCCCAGTTGACCACGTCTAGGGCTTTCAGCTTAGTTTTTCCATTGTCTCGATCTCTAAAGGCAATGGGCACTTCCCTCACTGCAAACCCGTGCCTTGTAGCCACAAACAGTGCTTCGACAACCCACTCATAACCATTAGAGCTTGTGCGATTAACGATCGTCTCAGCGCATTCTCTGGAGTAAACCCTGAAATTGCCGGTGTACTCGTGGATAAACGTTCCGAAAAAAAACCTGCAAATCCAGTTAGCAACGCGGCTTGCTAATCTTCTGGTAAGACGCCAACCGTTTGTGCTCCCGTTTTCAACATATCGGCTTCCCTGGACAATATCTGTTTTTTCAGCTGCGGAAAGAAGTTTAGGAATTTCACTTGGGCGGTGCGACAAATCTGCGTCCAACGTTACAATTCTGTCAACATCATCCATCGCTAGGGCAATCTTTAGGCCTTCTACAACAGCTGAACCTAACCCGAATTTTCCTGCTCTACGTCGGACAATGATATTTCCATGAACATGATTAAGTTTCTCGGCAACCCGCGCTGACTTATCTGGACTGTTATCATCCACAATCACAAGCTTAAAATCCCAGTCACGCAGTGCCTTCTCGATTTCCACAATAAGTTTTGGAAGATTTTCAGCCTCATTGTAAGTAGGCACCACGACGCACAGTTTGGTCATTACAACTCCTCACAGGCCACTTGAGCTTCAGCATATTTTGTTGACCTGATAACGGGCCACACACCGTACTGACGACGGAAAACACGGTCAAGTATGGACAACATGTAAATTACAGCTTCAACTGCTATGGCACTTATCAAGTAACCTATCTCCCTCGGACGCTCAACAATTTCGTCAGCTAACACTTGTGCCACAACACTGGGTCTAGAAAAAACCATCGTGTCTAACACGGTCGGGTACTCACCTGTAAGCCTCTTCGTCTGAAAATGTCCATAAAGCCACCTTCTCCTCTGATTTACATAATCGACAAGGTTAGAAGGCAAAAGATTGTAGCAAATGGCGTTTGGAGCAAACTTTATCAACCCCTTCTTCTTGGCTAAGATGGCAATGTAAGCATCATCAACGGCGCATTCGTCAGGAATAACTGTCCTAACGTCGCTCCTTATAGCCATAAACTCTCCGCTACAGTGGGCTGCTTGTCCGCTGTCGTTAAGCTTCTTCATGAGTCTTCCCCAGAGCCTGTACGTCATTCTGGCTAAATAGCCCATAAAACCCTTGGGCGTCCTTCGAGGATCCTGCATGGGACGCCCGCTAACCGCGGACACATCTCCGTTCCTGAAAGGAACAAGAAGATTAAACAGAGCATTATCTACAGGGCAAACATCTGCGGGAACCAAGGCAACATAGTCACCCGTCGAAGTCTCAAAAGCCCTGTTCAACGCGGATGCCTTACCCAACCTCTTCGCCTGTTCAACAAGTCTAATGTTCGCATTCCCAGCCATATGCCGTTTCACAACGTCAACAGTTCTGTCTGTGCATCCTGAAGCTACCACAATGATTTCACGATCCCCAATCTCTGGAGGAACCCTTTGATACATCAGATTCTCCAAGAGAGGCCCAATTGATTTTTCCTCATTGTAGGCACAAATAACCATGCTTAATCTCATGCTCGAGTCACTTCCTCCCAAGTTTCCTGCAATTTGGCAGCCAGTTTGGCATGGGCACAGTTTTCATGTACAAACCTTGATCCCTCTTCGGCAACTTGATTCATGTCCTCTGGCGTTTTCAACAATGTCGAAACTTCTGTCGCAGCCTTTTCCACGTTATTCGACAACAGAAAACCGTAAGTTCCGCGTAGAGGCGTTTTTGGCGATGCCTTGAACGCTGCAACTGGAGTGCCGCATGCGAGACTTTCGTGTATGGCGCCATCAAACCAGCCGTCAATGTCATGAACCCGAATAGGCGAAAAAGTCAGCGCCGAGGCTTGGTAATACTTAGGTAGTTCATTGTATGGTACATAACCGTGGAAAGCAACGTGATCCTTTAGCCCAAGTCTATTAGCTAGACGAAAACCGTAATGCAGTCCAGGTCCGTCTCCCACCACATCTAACGCCACGTCTTTCAGCTGGCGCAAAAGACTCCGCAAAAGGCGAAGCAAAATAAGGGGCGATTTTTCTCCATAAGCCATTTCGGGTCTAGGAATCCTCCCAACATATAACAAACGATTCGAGTCGCAGCGTCTCCGACGCCTAAAAACCTCAGTGTTAACACCAGGAACAGGCACTCTGACCGCTTTTTCCATGACCCCTAGCTTTCGGTATAGCGCCTCCTCCGGTCTGTAACTGTAAAGAATGCGATCAGCATTTTTGAGCGCAAGGAGGCATGGTAAGTAAAACCATTTCCGCAAAGAGCTATTGTTGTAGCCATGAAGCTGCACAGTCAAAGGCCGCTTAAGCTTTTGCCTAACAAAAACTGCAGTGTACGGAAACGAAAACAGATAGTAATTGTGGAAATGCACAAGATCCGGCTGGTCGCATAGTGCCTCTCGCATGATAGCGTTTGGGTTGTGGTCGTTGCCGAAACGTTGAAACGGCGGAAAGCGAAACTTCACCGGAAAGATTTTAACCACGCCAACATCATCCAGCCAATGAATCTGCCGAGCTTTCACTTGCTGATGGAACGTGTAAAGCAATGGCTCCCAGCCTTTGTGCTTACAAAAACGAAGGTACTGAAGCGAAAAATGCTGTCGGACGAGCTTATCCTTAGCCGTCCAGCCGCTGAAACGTTCATCGTGCAGGAGAAGCGTCAAAACCTTCATGATTGCCACCTCAATTTGTTAGTTATGTAATGCCACGACAAAGCAACCCAGCTAAACGTCAGCAGCGTCATCAACAGTAAGCGAGTCCACCCGAGGGTGCCATCGGCAAAAGAAGTAGCCGCATTAAGCGTCCATGGGTATGGAAGCCAGAAGAAAGCTATTGCTGGCACGTGCACAATCACAAAGCTGAAAAGCAACATCCACAGCCGCTGAACAGTTCCTAAATCTTGAGGATTCTGTAGAAAGACGCTCAGAGCCAAAAACGCAAACAGGAAAATGATGTTCTGTTCAGAAACCCAAACACGCGTCGTAAACAATGTAAGCAACAGAAGCAGGGACCATTGGACAGTCGATGCAAAATCAGCATTTCGCATGCGGACGCGAAAAAGCAGCACATAAACGGCAATGCACGCTGGAATCCAAACGTACATGAAAACCCAGGGTAACTGAAGCAGCCCGCCTGATAACTTATTCAAAAGGGTAAAAGCATTAAACGGACTAGCTGCTCCGTAAGGAAATCCCATCTGGCTGTAATACGAAGGATTTGACGTATTAACATGATAAACCAGCGCGTTGTACAAGTTAGAAACCGGCCAATCGAACACAACCATTGGGACAATCGTGAAAAGTCCCGTAAAAGCGACTGTAAACAGAAAAAACTGAAAGGCGACCTTTAAGCTTCGAGTGGACTTGTAGAGAAGCACAGAATACACGGGAGCCAGCGTGAGCGGAAACACTTTAAGAACAGAAGCGACTGACAGATACAATGAGGAAAGCCTCCAATTACCCTGAAGAGCATAAGCAGAAAGCAAAGCGAAGAAAAGCGCAATGACATCAAACATACCCCAAACAGTGCCCACTGCAATTATGAAAGGGCAAAACAAAAAAAGAAGAAAAGCTTTTGAGGCGACTTTTTCATCTATTTGCGCCTTCAAAATGTTATAAACTAGAACAGCAACGGCCAGTTCCGCCAGTATAATGGGAATCTTTAACGCAAGAACGTAAGCGTACAGGTTATTCAGAGCGACGGCTGAAGAAAACGAATACGCTAGACCACAGACAAGACCCCAAGGCGGGGGGTATCCTATGCCCGGAAAAGTCCCGTAAAAATGCGGATGCGGCGTTGCAGCGAATATGTTCTGAAGAACATACTGACCATATGGTGTTATTCCTCTCGCCACGGCCGCCCCTACCGCCATGAAAACCCTCATGTCGAATGGGTGACCGAGAAAAGGCGCCAATAACAATCGGAGAAACAGGCCTATCGCTAAGTAGCTGCGTTTCGGCAGGTTGCTTAGTAGAGGCTTTATTTGACTCATGTAGATCAAGCCGTGAGCATGGTTGGCTAATCAACCATCTTAATGGAAGAAGTATTAAGTATTACGTAGCGCTAGTCAATACACCTAATCCCAAAAAACACTCAACACCGAACATAACGCGGAGACAAACAGCCATTTCCGGTCAGCTAGAATTCACTTCGATAGTGACACTGAAGTCTGTTATTCCATTCACCTCTGAATCCAGAGTCAAAATTAAGGCAACAGCCACAATCTGCCCAGGCTCAACCGTATCTCCTGTATTGTTCCACTCAACCGTCAAATAATTCGAAGCGTCAACAGGATTCCAGTCATAGACATTCAAGGCAAGAACTGTCTCACTTTCACCTTCGTTTCTAACATAAATCGTCACGTTCTTTGTCTCCCCAGGCAACAACATTCCCCAATCTATCGACTCTACAAGGTTCATACATCTGTCATCCCAGTAAACATCAATACTTTTTCCGAAACCCACTGACTCTGCAACACTAACCTCGTCTAAATACCCATTGCCGTCGGAGTCTGCAAACTTAACTACAGCAACACGTCCAAACAAACTCCAACTTTTGTAGCTTGCCAACAACCTAGTCGCGGCAACAGTTCCTGATCCGCCAAGTCCAGCAACAATCACCACCCAAATACCACGCTCAGCATCATAAAACAGCGTTACAACGCCATAATCGGCGCTTACCCTATCCAGAGCGTCACGCTCAATCGCATAGGAATTACCCGAAGACGCCACAAAAATACAATCTTCTCCGTTCTCGTCCTTGTCAAAATAAACAGGCAACACCCTAGCGCCAGAGGCGTTCCTCAAATTGTTATAATACCACGCAACCTGATTAACACCAGGACCACCAACAACCACTAGATTGCTTTCCAAAGAGGGAAAACTAACCTGCGCACTATCACTGTCATAAAATGAAATGTGATCATCCAAGGTTGAGGATGTAACACCCTCAGCAGCATCTAATCCAAACTGAGCTGCAACCATTATGGCGCCCATGACGTCCATGGTGTGCGCACCACCACAAGGACCATGCCCAACACTGGAAGCAACGACAATCGAACAATTCAACAACCCACCAGAAGAAACAAACGGCTGCGAAAAGTCCCTGAAAGTGTAAACCTCAGAGCTGGGTGCACTTGAAACGGCGACCAAGACAATCTGCGAAACTACCGCCAAGAACACCAGAACGTAAGTTCTCGACAACCGTTGTCTCCGGGCAATCCTCCGCTTCACAACTTTCCATTTCGAAAGCAGAGACATTGAAACCAGACCAAACACTACGAAACCCAAACTACTAGACCCATACGGGAGTCCAGAAACCTCTTCAACGATAGAAAAAGCATCCAGCAACCCATCACCATCGTTATCATAATACTTGACGACAACAGCACTACCACATAGGCCCCAAGTCTCAAACGAAGAAACAACCTTGCAACAAGCCCAAGTACCAGACCCGCCTAACCCCGCCAAAATCAACACAAAACGACCACCATCCGGAACCATCAAAACCATGCCGTAATCGGCGCTTACCCTATCCAGAGCGTCACGCTCAATCGCATAGGAATTACCCGAAGACGCCACAAAAATACAATCTTCTCCGTTCTCGTCCTTGTCAAAATAAACAGGCAACACCCTAGCGCCAGAGGCGTTCCTCAAATTGTTATAATACCACGCAACCTGATTAACACCAGGACCACCAACAACTAGCAAATTTGAAGAAACGTCCTCAAGCCCAACTTTTGCAGTTCCGAAATCGTACGTGGAAACGTAATCATCCATAGTTGCATCCAACATGCTGCCGTCCGCCTTCAAGCCCAACTTGCCCCCAACCATTATGGCGCCCATGACGTCCATGGTGTGCGCACCACCACAAGGACCATGCCCAACACTGGAAGCAACGACAATCGAACAATTCAACAACCCACCAGAAGAAACAAACGGGCTTGGAAGATCCTCAAGTCCGACAGAAACTCCGTAAACGCTAGTGATCAGCCCGGAAAGCCAAAAAAACAGCATTGAAACCGTCAAGAGAACCAATAGGTACCGTATCCTCTTTCCTGAATGATTATTTGCAGGTGAACTAGGTATTCTCATGTGTTGATCCTCGAAGTTCGGGCGTGTTCAAGACGAAGGTATCGTGTATCTTAATAAACATTATTGTCTAGTTAAACTACACAAATACAGATCCAACAACATAACACATCACATACTCCATGCTGCAAATCATAGGAATCCATTAGCTTCTGTTCAATTACTTCCACAAAGTTTTTCGCCTAACATACAACAGGCACACCCAGTCGCTACGCGTATTTCAAACGGTTCCTTAAGGGTAGTTTCTGTCGAATGCGGAAGTTACTCCAACCTTCTAACGTAGACATCGGAGGTGACCCTCGACACCTCGCCGTATTCTCATATCATCCTTTAATCCAGCGTCATCAAAAGGCAGGCGAACTTCTCCTAAAGTCATACCTTAAAAAGCATTTTTAGATCGTTTAGAACTGATGGTTCTGAACCCAAAAAGTGGTGGGCCCGAAGGGATTTGAACCCTTGACCACTCCCCGAATGTGCGGTGTAACTCACACTCTACAGGTTATGAGCCTGTCGCTCCAACCAGGCTGAGCTACGGGCCCGTTCTGTGGCTGTTCATTTATTATGCTTATTTCAAATCAATTTAAACGTTTTCTGCATTTTAAGCTATTCATAAAAGATTTTAAAAGCAATTCCCTCTAACATTAGTGTTCGAGGGGACTGTTGTGGAGTTGAAGGTCTTCACTTTGCCTACTTGTTCGGTTTGTTCTATGGCTAAGATGATTGCTTTTGAGGTTGCACAAAAATACGGTGTCACTTGTAGGGTTGTTGATATGGCGACGAAGGAAGGACTAAGTGAAGGGTCAACCTATCATGTAATGAGCACTCCAAGCATCGCTATAGACGATGACGTCTTTGTCAGAGGACATCTTATCTCAAAGGAACGGCTTGAGGAAGAAGTTAAGAAAAGACTGGAGAAATGGAGGGCACGGGCTTCAGAATAGAAACTCAGCACGCTAATCGAACAAGAACACCGTTACTTTTTGTTTCTTTTCAACAACGTCGATGTTAATTGGCAAAACGATGTAACCGTCCGCTTCTGTCATGCTCGTTATTGCTCCCGACTGCTTAAAAACAGGATAAGCTAGATCGCCCTTTATTTTCACTGTAAGGAACTGTTTTCTGCCCGTAGAGGATACAACCCTTTTTGCCAGTCGTGCCTTCATGATTTTCTCTATTTTCAGTGGTAACCTCGCCATTTGACGAATAGCTGGAACGAGTAAAAGATATGCGTTGATTAAGCAAGATGTTGGGTATCCAGGCATTCCAAAGACAGGTTTACCAGACACTAAAGCAAAGAGAGTTGGTTTACCCGGCTTTACCTGAATGCCGTGAAAGACAACAGTTCCGAATTCTTGAATTACACTCATTAAGAGGTCACGTTCACCGACAGAACTTCCGCCTGAGAAGACAATCATGTCCTGTTCAAGCAAGTTTTTTGTGGCATTTCTAAGTTCATCAGTTGTGTCTGGAACAGCTTTACACTTTATTGGAACGGCTCCATTCTTGTTTATAATGGAGGATAACGTGTACGAGTTTACATCGTAAATCTGTCCCTCTTTAAGAGAAGATCCAACTTCTTTAATCTCCGTTCCCGTTGGGACTACTGCGATCCTTGGCTTCTCGTACACTTCCACTTTTTTCCTTCCCAACGCGGCTAATGCACCAATTCTAGCGGGAAAAAACTGTTCTCCAGCTTCAATAACAGCTTTTCCCTCTTCAATGTCTTCTCCTTTCGGCGAGATGTTTGCTGTCGGATATACTGGTTTCAAAATATTAACGTCATTGCCATTTCTCTCAGTGAATTCAACCATGACAACAGCGTCCGCACCTTCAGGAATGGGACTACCAGTTGCAACTTGAACACATTCACCTTTACCTAACACTCTATTCGAAGATGACCCAGCATGCAGAATTTCTGTGAGTTTCAATGTTTTTGGCTTAAACGAAGAAACTCCGAAAGTTTCCTTTGCTTTGACCGCGTATCCATCCATTGCAGCCCTATCAAAAGGTGGCACAGACATGTTTGCCACAATTTCTTTTGCGAGAACTCTATCGAGAGCATTTTCGATGGAAACAGACTCGATTCGATCAATCGGTTTTATAGATTTGCGAATTCGTTCCAAGGCTTCTTCGTAAGATATCAGCTCTTTGAACGGAGTCATCTTAGTCATCGGCTAGCCTCCTTGATGACATGCCCCAGTCCTGGCAATATGAGCTTGTTGAGTGCTAGTCCAACTGCGTTTTTGGATCCTGGAAGACAAAACACAAGTTTCCCATTAATCGTTCCTGCAGTTGCACGGCTAATCATGGCTGCTTCGCCGATTTCTCTGTAGCTTAAGCTTCTGAAAAGTTCTCCAAAGCCTTCAATTTTTTTATCCAGTAATTCCGATACAGCTTCAACTGTTAGGTCCCTTTTACTTATGCCAGTGCCACCGATTGTTACAATAACGTTAATTTCAGGATTTTGCAGTATTTCTTTTGCAGTGGTTTGAATCAGAGACTTGTCGTTCCTTATTATTTTGTAAGCGAGAATTTGATGCCCCTTGTTGCTGATTAGTTCTTCTGCAATTCTGCCTGACTTGTCAGTTTCTTCGTTTCGCGTGTCGCTTACGGTTAGAACCGCAAAACCTGCTCTAACATGGCGATGTAAATCATGTTCACTCATCAAGTAACTTCTCCTTCACCTTTTTCAAAACTCTTATTTCGCTTATCTTTGTGTGAGGATACTGTCCTTTTTCGTCTTTTTCCAAGGATTTTACCATGTCCCATATCGTCAGCAAGGCGGTGCTTACACCTACTAACGCTTCCATTTCAACTCCTGTCTTGCATTCCCCTACCACTGTACATCTTGCAGTGACATATTTTTCATAAACGTCAAAGCTTACGTCTACCTTAGATAAGGAAATCAAGTGACACAAAGGAATGAGTTCTGGAGTCTTCTTAGCAGCGAGTATTCCAGCGATGTTTGCTGCTGAGAAAACATCTCCTTTTTCAATAGATTCGCAACGTATTTTTTCGATGGTTTTGGGTTGTAGCCAGATTTTGCCTTCTGCTTCTGCAATCCTCTTAACCACAGGTTTATCGGACACATCCACCATTTTCAAAGGTTGGCGTAAAGCTCTCTGTTTCTTTACCATCTTTTCACCTTCAATCCACTTGATTCTTTCAAGTGCAAATTTCTTTTTCCCATGTTTTCGCCATCTTTTTCATTCCTTCCAAAATGTGCCTACATGCTTTGAATGCTTCATCACGATGAGGAGCGCCTATAACAATTAGCAGAATGTTCTCCGACACTTTGAAAGAACCAATTCTTTGCACAATTGCTATTTGTTTCACCTTAAATTTTTGAAAAGTTTCAGCGCGAATCTTTCCCATTTGACTAAGAGCCACCCCTTCAGGCACTGGAATTTCAAACCTTTCAACATTTTTGCCGTTAGATTTTCCGCGAACAATTCCGATGAAAGAAACGATGGCGCCAATCTCCTCGGTCTTGATTTTTTTGACAATTTCATCTATGGAAAAGTCATCATGTGTTATCTTCAACATTATCATTCACCACTACCTGAAGAGAGTTGATCGCAATTCTATTTCGTCCTTTCCAGTACGGTTCCCTGAGCATGGCTGCTTTTCTAAAAGCTTCTTTCAATTCATTCGAATTTGCGTCTTGTCTAACAAGTGAAAGAATGTCCACAAGATTGTCGTTTCTGAGAAGACACGGCTTCAATTTTCCGTCTGAAGTAACCCTTAGGCGAGTGCAGTTTTGACAGAATATGGAGTTATGCATGGGTTGAACAACCTCTACGCTTACTTGGTTACCGTTTTTTTCTAGAGTGTATCTTCTTCGTTTATGTAGGGGGTTCTCCTGAATGGAGACGGCTTTCTTTTTCAGCCAGTTTTCTATCGAGACTGGATCGTAATGGAACTTTTCCCAGTGAACGTAATTTTCTGGTTGAATTGGTTCAAATTCGATCAGCTGAAGTATGGCGCCAACTTCTTGGGCGAAATCTATAGCTTTTGGAACCTCGTCAACGTTAATTCCTTTCAGCATCACCATGTTGATCTTAACTGGATGAAGATGGCTTTGCACGGCTGCTTTTATGCCGTTTTTTGCCTGTTGAACATGATCCTTTTTTGTGATTTTCTTGAAGCGTCCAGAAATGAGTGAAGGTAGGCTTACGTTCACACGTTTAAGCCCTGCATTGAAAAGTGATTGGGCATATTTTTCTAATAGCACGCCGTTGGTTGTTAAAGAAACCTCGTCAGCGTATTCAGCGATTTGTGAAACAATCTCTGGAAGATCTTTTCTTAGAAGAGGTTCGCCGCCTGTTAGTTTCACCTTCTTCATGCCGAGTTCGCAAGCGATCTTTGCGATCTTTGCTATTTCTTCCTTAGTCATTTCGTTGTTTGAGGCAGCTTCGCCTTCTTTGTGGCAGTAAAAGCATTGGAGGTTGCATTTTTGGGTTACAGAAATTCTTAGGCTGTTGAGTTTTCTGCCAAATCTGTCACGCAACGGCAAAGCTTCGTGTTTTTTGTTTTCGATAGCCATGCTATTCGCTCCAGTGTTATGCACAGATGTTCATATCGATGTTGCCTAATAGTTAAGCATTACGCTTCGATGGAAGTTTAATTGGGTTTTTTGTTTCCGTAATTTTTATAAGCTCTTACAACCCGATATGCACACACATGCATAATGCTTGAGGAGCTGATAAGATGAAACCAAAACTCGGGACGTGGGGATTAATCATAATAATCGCTGCAATCGCATCAACAGCCTCAGTTGCAGGCACATTTTATTATCTGCAAGCCTTCAGCAGGCAAAAACTAGTAGTGGCAACCACCACAAGTCTCTACGACACTGGTCTACTAGACGAAATTGAAGAACATTTTGAACAAAAATACCCAATTGACCTATGTTTAATCTCTGTAGGCACAGGCATAGCCATCCAATTTGCACAGCGTGGAGACGCAGACATGCTACTCGTACACTCACCCTCTCAAGAAATAAAGTTTCTCCAAGACAATTACGGCGTTAACAGGAAAATCATAGCGTACAACTTCTTCCAAATCGTTGGTCCCAATAATGATCCAGCTCAAATCGAAGGCTTATCTATAACAGAGGCTTTGTCCAAAATCGTTTCTGAAGGAAGAAACACGCAAGCAACATGGATTTCCAGAGGAGAAAATTCTGGAACGCACACCAAAGAAAAGACGTTGTGGAATGCTGCAGGTTTTGATTATGCCTTTCTGAGAGATGAAACAAATTGGTTCAAAGAAACGGGCTCTGGAATGGGAAAAACTCTAATCGCAGCCAACGAGTTAAAAGCCTACACGCTAACGGATATTGGAACTTTTCTTGCATACAGCCAAGCCACGTCAAACCTAGTGCCCAATTTGAAGGCTTTAGTTAGTCAAGAGGCTGAATTAATCAATGTTTACAGCGCAATCGCCGTAAATAAAACGACAAACTCAAATGCAAACTTTGAAGCGGCAACAACGTTCACAAAATTTTTGATGTCGGAGGAAGGACAACAGATCATTGAAAATTACGGAATCTCAACATATGGACAACCCTTATTCTATCCAGCCGTGGAGGTTTTAAAAATCAATACAGAGCCTGTAGCGCAAATGATCAAGGACTACGTCTACTTTGACGGGTCAGAATGTCCACCTCAATACAGATATGGCTATCCAGAACTTTACGGTTAAAAAATGGTTAAAGGGAGAAAGCGGATTACATGAGGCTGAGAAAGTTCAAACCAATTCCTCTAATACTCTCCTTTCTTGTAATTGCAGTGATCATCCTTCTCATTGTTTCAGTTGAAGAATTTCATGAGGGTGTCAAAGGAGCAATTGTGTTGATTGTTTCAGGGGATCCCGAGATCATGGAAGTGACTTTGCGGTCAATTTACATATCTGGAACGGCAGCGGCACTAGCAATCATTTGGAGCATTCCAACTGGATTGGTTATCGGTTTGGGAGATTTTGTTGGAAAAGGTTTTGTTAAAGGCATATTTAACGCGTTGCTTGGAATACCAACCGTTGCTCTGGGCTTAATATTGTATCTTCTGCTGTCCAGCTCTGGGCCTCTTGGATTTCTAGACCTCTTCATTAATCCTTTAGGCGTCGCTGTAGGACAAGCAATTCTAATAACACCTATGATGATAAGTTTTACAACAAGCGCCGTCGAAGCTATTGAACCTGACATTAAGGACTTGGCAAAAACTTTGGGTGCTTCAGAAGTTGAAGCCGCCTTTGCCGTTTTGAAGGAATCAACGTCAGGTGTTGCATTGGCTGTTATGGGAAGTTTCAACAGGGCAATTGCTGAGTTGGGAGTTGCTTTTATGATTGGTCAAAATGTTCGTGGGAGTACCAGAGTTTTGACGACTGCAATCGCTATGGAAACTGGTCGCGGAGAAATCGCGTTGAGCATAGCACTAGCCTCAATATTGTTAGTCATAGTATTATCGATAAGTCTTCTTACCAACTTATTGCAAAGGCGATTACGATGAACGTGATGGCCAAGTTAGACAATATTTCGAAGATGTATGGAAAAATAACCGCTCTCAATGGTATATCGTTGAAAATTCCGCGGGGAGAAGTGTTTACTTTAATAGGGCCAAATGGGTCGGGAAAAACTACACTGTTGAAAATTTTGGCTTGCATCGAAAAGCCCACAAAAGGAAAAGTGTACTTCGACGGCAAGTTGGTTGAAGAGAAAAGTATGCCTGAGTTTAGGTTAAAAGGCACAATGGTTTTTCAAAAAACTGTACTGTTCAATGCAACAGCTTACGAAAATATTGCATACGGACTAAAGCTTAGAGGTTTCTCAAAAGAGGAGATAAACGAGCGAGTTAGAAGTGTTCTAAAGTTGGTAAAGCTTGAAGGCTGTGAAAAACGTTCTGCGAAGAAATTGTCTGGGGGAGAACAGCAAAGAGTTTCGCTTGCAAGAGCTCTAGCACTACGAACGGAACTTCTGTTACTGGATGAACCAATGGCTAACTTGGATCAAAGAAACGCTTCAATAATTGAAGCAGCAATATCCCAAATAAGACAAGAAACAAACACAACGATAATTTTAGCAACGCATAACATGTTTCAAGTGAAAACGCTTTCTGAAAAAGTTGCTTTAATCAACAATGGAAAATTAATACATGTTGGAAAAACCCGTGAAATTCTTGAACACAGCCGAAAACTGGCGGATTTTGCGAGAATTGAAAACATTTTTTCAGGAGTCTCATGTGTCACCAAGGATGGGACATCTCGAATCGGTGTTGGGGATAATATACAGATTGAAGCGTCAATAAGAAGGTCTGGTAAGATTTCTGTGTTCGTGAGGCCTGAAGACATTATTCTGTCAAAAATCAAATTTGCGTCAAGTGCAAGAAATGTTTTCGAAGGGAGAATAGTTGAGATTTTAGATCTAGGGCCAACGGTGAGGCTCAGGATAGACGCTGGAAAACAGTTTGTTGTTCAAATAACAAAACATTCTTTCATTGAAATGCATCTGAATCTTTCCTCTAAGGTTTTTGTCACCTTTAAAGCATCTTCAGTCCGGACGATTGATTGACTTGCTCGGAAAAATGTGTGACGGTTGTTTGAAAACATCTATATAAAAAATAGGTGAAATATTATAGAGGTGAAGCTTTGACTTGTCGTTTTCTCTAAAAAGGAAAAAAATCAAACCTGCATTCAAATTATGGTTCGAAATTGGAGATGACTATATTTTGGGGGAAGGAACTTGCGCGCTTTTGGAGGAGATAAGAAAGGAAAAGTCGATAAGTGCTGCAGCAAAAGCTACGAACATGTCTTATCGCCATGCATGGGATCTCATTAAAGAGGTGGAAAAACACTTAGGGGAACCTGTTATAAAAACCCAAAAAGGTGGAAAATACGGGGGTAGATCAGAAGTGACAAGTGCGGGTCTTTCACTATTGACAAGTTACAAAAAGCTAAAGAAGAAAATGAAAAACGTGTGCAAACTAGAATGATGCGGTTTCCATAATTATGTCATGCTGCATTTCTATGAATGTTTGAACTGGAAGATTCTACCATAAGATTTCTCCATAAGCTATAAGTGATTAAAATTGCATTAAGTTTTCATGAGGAGAATGGTAGACTCTCATGAGGGGAGAAAGGAGAGAAGGGATAAAATTTTTCTACCATCCTCCTCATACATCTGTTAATACTTATACTATACACTTGATTTAACCTTTGACTTTCCTGAAAGAATTCGCCGAGGCTGAGTTAGCCATTCTCAGATAATTCTTTTTTCTTTTAGTTTACTCTGATAGCCTTTTTTTCGTGTTTAGGTGTGTCAACAATTCCCAGCTACGTAAAATGGTGGGGTCGCGGGGATTTGAACCCCGGATCGCCAGCGCCCCAGGCTGGTATCCTTGACCAAACTAGACGACGACCCCATACGGATGGACGAAGACCTATTTTCTTCTGTGAACAGTTTGCAGCCTTCTATTGCGGTTACGCATTCAAAGCCTGCCTCTGTTAGCTTGGTTGCTTCTTTGAGGTCTCGCTGTTCTGCAGGTGTATTGTCGCTTTCGAGATTCAGTATTTGAGTATGTCTGAGGGTGTTTTTTATGTTTTTGTGCTCAAGCTGCATAATGCACAAGACATTTTTGGTCTTGTGATAATCCATTATAGTCTTCCAATGTCGCAAAACGTGGAAGTGGACCCTTAGAATTCTCAGGTTACACAGTTTACACAACAGCCTTCTATGAATCTATCAATAGGAGCATATCACCCCTCCTCGGTATATATAAGGGGGCTAGTCACACAGAGTATAAAGAGAGTACACTACACAACCCTGTTCAAATTCTATTTACTTTCAAGTTTTGCTTTGGTGATCAGAAAATAGCCGCTTTGATTTTCCCAAACTTTCTCCGCTTTGATAATCTTTATTCTCTTTCTGAAGAATTGAGCGTCAAGCACTAGGGTTTCATATTCTCCTCCTTCGCCGACAAGCGAGACACCATATTTTATGTTAAGTTCCTTCAATGCTTTGACAGTTTTTTCGTTGATTTTCTTTCCAAGCCATTCCTTGTCAAAGCCGTATGCGTAGACTCCTGTTATTATTACCTCAAATTTAAGGTCTAGAATCGCGTTCAAGATATGCAACTCTTTTTCGTGCCAGAGGGGCATTACAGACTTCAGGCTTAACTGTCGGCAGATTTTTTCTATTCTTGTTTTCTGATAGTTTGAGGCTACTGCTCCGGAAACTATGCCTTCCACATCAAGCTTTTCAATCAAGTGTTTAAGGTCTTCAACTTCCTTTTCTTTGACGCCTGAGGTTTCAGCTTTCACAAGTGGTATCTCAACAGCATCCGCAAATAAATCAACCAAACGAATGTTCGGGTAATGGAACATCCAGCTGTCTTCTCTAAGAGGAATCATGCTTACTAGATACCTTACTTCGTGTCCTTCGTTTAAGACTCGGTGAAGCGCTAAAACGGAGTCCTTTCCTCCCGTGGCTAAAACTGCAACACGCATAGCTCTTACACTTATTCTGTAAGTTTTGATCGCGCCCCTTTAAATAAGATCTTTCTTTCCATTCGCCACTCCTCAAAGTCTTCCAGAGTTTCAGGATAGTTCCTATAATGGGCTTTAACTTCACGCATCAGATTAACCGTAATCCTAAGCTTGTTCAAGAAACGCATTCTTTTTAGTCCTCTGAAAACACGTTTGGCAGTTTCCGTTACATTAAGATGAAATTCTTTGCCCAGACCAGCTTTCAGAACATCTTCCTCTGTTAAGAGCTTATACTTCATTCCATAATTCAGATCTTCGTCTCGGCAGTTTAGCAGAAACATGCGGAAAACATCCAATCCAGCCTGTTTTGCCCCATACATTTCCATATACTTACGGTTGTAAGACCACAAGGATTTCTTGCTGACATCACCTTTTTCCAAAGCCTCAACTATTGTTTTTCCAGCAAGGTACCCGCTCAGCATTGAGGGACCTATTCCACCCCCGTGTATTGGATTAGCCAAGCATGCTGCATCACCGAGGACCGCAACTCCATCTCCAACCATGTTATCCAAGGGTCTGCGCGTCGGATCGTACCACACCCCTCCCTTCAATAACAGTGAACCTTCAAAAAGCGGTTTCGTCAAAACGTATTTGTAAAACTGGTTTCTGGGGTTTGGAAACTTCCCACGCATACAAACTCCCAAACCAACATTGACCTTAGCTCCACCCTTAGTGAAAATCCACGTATATCCACCCGGAGACACCCGCTGATTTAAATATATCTCACAGTATTCCGCTTTTTCAGTTTCCATTTTGAGTTGCCTGATCTCCCGGTAACAAGCTTCAACATCCTCATTTACAACCTCGCTTTCTATCCCCATTTCTTTAGGAAGCTTTCGCCTGATGACAGCCATAAATCCGCTGGCGTCCAAAACGACTTTGCCTTTTAACTCTATGTTTTCGCCAGTTTTCATGTTTTTGGCTAAAACCCCTGTTACAAAATTTTTCTCTGTTATTGGCTCTAGACACTGTGTGAAATCCAAAAGAATTGCACTCGCATTGAGGGCTTTCTTAAGCAGCCATTGGCCAAAGAGACGCCTGTTCAGCATGTAACCAACATAATCCTCATATACAATGGTGAAAACTGTTTCCAAATCTGGTGAATAAACCTTAACACCGTCAATCCTCTTTTCAAGCTCACCACCTTGAGGCTTTTCCAGACCCACCGTTTTTAAGTGGTGCTCCCCTAAGGCGTCTCCACAAATTTTTTCCCCTATCTCCTCTCTTCCCTTTCTATCAATCACACAAACTTTCAAGCCTGCTTCAGCTGCCGTCTTTGCAGCCAAGCAACCCGCAGTTCCCGCGCCAACCACTATCACATCTAATTTTTCCAAGAGCTATTCTTCCTTAGCATTTCTAGTTTCTAATTCGCTCCTAGGGACTCATAACTTTTACTGAATTTTCTTCAATAAGTGTTGAGCGACTAACTAGATTCATTTATTTGCTCCGAAACATTTAGGATGCTACACTTTTTCCTAATGTTCCTAGCATTCATTCTCCATAACTTTTACAATGAATTTGTAATCTGGATTAGTGATTCATAATCGTTAATTACATCTGTGCCTAACCATGGAAAATCATCAGGATACATGAAGAGGTCTTTAAATGATGAGGAAAACTGCAACCGAAAAAGGTGGAACCTACACGGTTGATTTGACAAAGATTGATGGAGATGGAGCTGTTCAATGCCCAAAATGCGGCGCCATAATTTCTCCCGAGGATGAGACAGAAGAAGTCTACACAATCATCGAAACGAAAGTTAAAAAAGACGACTTGACAGAGCTAATGTTAAAGTGCAATCAATGCGGAACCAAAATCAGACTGGTAGGTTTTTTATCACCATCTGAATAAGCTAGACACAAATAAAGGCTACCTTTCTTATTCAAGTCTCCTACTTATAACAACAAAGACAAGCCACAAAATGAGAGCGTAAAAAACACCGTTGAACAGCGCACTTAAATATTCAACATATTGACTTATCGCTTCTCCAATTAACATGCAGAAAAAGTTTCCCGGAAACATCGGTGAAGGAATTAACAACGATGCAGATGTAAACATTAAGAAGAAAACTACTAGGATTAATGTTCCCTTCATTGTGGATTCACCTGTGTGGGAGTTTGATGTGTTTTGTTTCTGACATGTTTTAGGCAAGAATATCTAGTATCGCAATATTTAATAAACTTTATTGTCTACAAGTTCAACACAAATACGCTAGTGCACTAAAAAATTGGAAGGATCGGAAACGAACATAAAACAAAAATAAGTATCAATACGATTGTTAGAAGCTTTCTGCTTGCAGATAGACTGGAAACATCGTCAAGAGGACCAGGATGCTTATACCTGGAGATAAAAAGCACAAAAAATGCCATCGGCCAAAAACCTACTAGAATCAATAGTAGAATTGACAAAAATGTTAGGATACTTCTTGTCTTCTCACCAGCTAAGGAACGGGCTACATGGCCACCATCAAGCATTGCAGCAGGCAACAAGTTAAGCATAGTAACGACCATACCTACCCAACCAGCGAAAGCAACGGGATGCAACAAAATGTAGTGATCTAGCGGAAGCTTTACAACAAAGACAGCAAAAAGCTGAAAGATTAACGGAGACGGAAGTCCGCCGTTAGGTATTGGAGGAGGACAAATCGGAGAAAAGAGAAGTCCCACAACACTCACTATCACAGCTAAAATAAACCCAACAATTGGGCCGCTTGCCCCCACATCAAACAAAGTATCCTTGTTAGGTGGAAGAGATTTTTGCATTATAACTGCGCCAAACGTTCCTATCCCGAGAAAACCTGGGAACGCTGGTGGTCCAGGTATAAAGTATGGTGGAGTAGCTTCTATTCCCTTTTTGTCTGCAGTTAATTTGTGACCCATTTCATGCGTACCAAGTATTGCCATTATCGCTATTGTAAACGTTGCACCGCCAATGAGAGGATTAGTCAAGTCTCCGGATAGCATGTAACCTGTAAGGAAGGTAGTTCCAATAGTTGCAAAAAACAATATCCAATTTACCATAATGTTGCTTGGTTTTGTAGGAGGTTTCGGAACAATTTTCAAAACCATCTTGCCATTCTTTCTTCGCAGAAACGCTATCAGATTCATTGTTTCCAAGTTTTTCAGCAGTTTCAAAAAGGATTGTTTTGTTTCTTGCGGCTGTTTTAGGTAGTATGTGGGAACCATCTTTTCTATCAGGCATTCTTCTAGTTGGAATTCTGCAGAGACTATTGACGTTAGTTTTTCGAAATCGACTGGCTGAGTATAGCGATTGAATGGTTGTTTCTCTTCATCCATTGTTTCTCTTGTCCTTTTGCTTGGGTTGTTGTATTAGAGAGTTTAGAAGTAAAAAAGGTTATTGGAGTTAACGTTGTTTTTGTTCGGATTCTGAACCTCTGAAAACTTTTTAATAATCCTCTGAGGAAAACTCGATCCAACAAGCTAGAGCACACACCGCGAAATCGCTGAGAGGTCCAAAAACATTTCAACACTATACGAAAAGGATAGAAATCCCTGAAAATGATTGTTGAAGGGAACTTATGTAAATTCTGACGTTGGAATAATCTTGCCAACATACTGCGAAGCAGCAAACATCGAAAAATTAATTGATGAAATTGAAAGTTTGAGATTAAATGCTTGCATTCTAGTTATTGATGATTCAAGTCCTGACGGCACGTCAAACGTCGTGCGAATGTTGCAAAAGAGATACGAAAATATTTTACTTCTTGTGCGACCTAAAAGCTGGGTCTTGGAACATGGGTGTTGCACAACGCCGTCTTCGTTCGCATTAGCCCAGTCGTAAAGGTGAGTAACGGATAAGACTGTAAACTCTCTCAGGCCATTGTAGAGCACTTGCAGAGGCTCTGTCTGGGCGTAACCAGTTGTCTTTCTTCCTCCAGACGGAAGACTTTCAAGGGGCAATGCATGACCATTCAACCATTCTCCAATCCCCATATAATATTTCTTTTCAAGGAATTTATTGGTTTTGGTGAAGAAGGAACTAGTCAACCAGGACAAACAGTTTATTAGTTTTAAAGGGCATTCCAACGGTTGATGCTCATGATAGTGCAGATGTTTACAGTTGGCAGATTCTTGACAAACTGTTACGTCGTGAGTTGCGAAGAAACAAAGGAGACAATCATAATTGACCCTGGCTTTGATGATCAATTAGAAGTTGAAAGAGTCTTTGAGTTCATTGATTCAAACGCTTTAGTACTAAAATTGATTGTGAACACCCACGGTCATCCGGATCACACTTGCGGCAATGGAATTGTGAAGAAAAGGTTTCACGTACCTATTTTGATACACGAATATGATGCTCGCATGGTCGGAAAATCGAGTAACAAGATTGCAGGGTTCTTTGGCTTTGAGATTTTCTCACCACCAGCAGATATGCTGTTGCATAATGGAGACATGGTGAAGTTCGGAAAAATCACTCTGAAAGTTATTCACACTCCTGGTCACAGTCGAGGCGGTATATCGCTTCTGGGAGAAAAAGAGGTTTTCACAGGTGACACTTTGTTTGCTGGATCTATTGGAAGAACAGATTTTCCAGAAAGCTCAAAAAGTGAGATGTCCCGGTCCCTAAGAGAGCTGGCAAACTTGCCGAATCACCTTGTCGTTTATCCCGGGCATGGACCAATGACAACAATTGCGAAAGAGAAACGTAGCAATCCATTTCTAGAGTTTTTGTAATTACAATGTGTTCTTGAACAAGTCTTCCTCGCTTGAAATATGCAGTTCGTCTATAGAACATTTTTCTGAGAATTCAAGAATGTCTTTTATACCGTTAAACGAAATTGACGGACATACTTTTCTGTGGCTTCAACATTCGAGCCTGAGTTAATTAGTTTAATATCATTTAATGAACACGAAAGGCTTGAACAAAAAAAGAGAAGTTCAGTTTTGCTGTTTCTTTCTTTTATATAAGCCGCTGTTACACTTTGCTCGTGATTCTGAAGTCTATTCTTGAATTGAAATCACAACCTATACTCTTTGGTAAAAAGTTAACTAGAAAGTTAACTATTAAATATGACTATGAAGTGAACAAGGTTAAATATTATAAACACCATATAATATGTGCGTAGTGGGGAGAGTATGAAGAAGGGCTCCTGACTTCTCATTTCCCTTTCTTCCATCTCCTTTCTCCCTTTCTCCCCACTTACAAGATGACCTTTCACACAAATATAATTTCTGGAATAATCTTCTACTTGTATGATAGCGACACCAGTTTAGCTTGAATAAGAAAAGAGGGAAGTTTAGCTTTGTTGTTTCTTTCTATGACGCCATTGATATGAGAATTAGAAGCTTGCAGCTCCCTTCTTTTCTGAGAAATCATACCATTTCCAGATTTTCTTAACCGTTTTCTCAGAGTATCCTTGACGCTTCAGTAACGATTTAAAAAGTGATGGAGGCTTCATTAACTAGAATTCGTTGCTGTATCAGAATTAAATCTTCTGGATTGCAAATCTGTCTTGTAGATATGAGCAACAAATCTACAGAAAGCTACTAATGAAGCCTATTGAGACGTTTCTTTCTATGAAGTCCCTACAATATTTGTGAATTTGATACTGGAAAAGAAGAAAAAGGATAGGTTTAGTGATTTTTTGATATGTACACAACGGAGTTAACATTTCTTAGCAGATGTGAAGGCAACATCTTACCATTGATTTTACCGTTCTCTTCTTCTGTTCTGAGCAAATCTGCTAGTCCATGATAGCGTTGCAGAAAATCAAGCCCCTTCCCAGTTGCTTTGTAAATGTTTCTATCATTCTGCTTAACTTTTTTCAGCAAGTTGATTTTCAACATAAATCTTAGATAATCGTTAATCTGTGTGAAACTCAGGCGTGACTTATACATAATTTGTGTCTTTAGAGCCCTATCCTTAGCTGTTTCCAAGATTTCCGCCATTATGCACAGCCTATCTCTCTTTTTAACAGGGTGTGAAGCCCATGGATTCATTGTAGAACCACCATTCTATATTCCTCTTCTAGAACTTTCTTCTATAAAGCAAGTCGTTTGAAGTCTTTTAAGCGGTGCTTCGCCTCCATTATCATTTCGATTTCAGAAATATGCTGTGTACACGGTTGTTTCTGTTCTGGAAACTTTGCTTTTAGACTACAAAAAGATAATATCGCTGGTAGGAGTAAGGAGAAAATGTTTGAAGAAATGTCCTTAGGAGCAGTCAAGTTGCTGATATTGATTTTCTGGATTGGGATAGCCTCTATTTTGATTTGGGGTTGGTTGTCTCACTATGTGAAGAGACGGTAAGAATGAGTAAAGGGAAATCGAAGAAGAAAACAGATCCTCCTTCTGCGGGGTACACTATTTTTCATGCTTTGTTTCAAGCTTTGAAAGAGAAAGAGAATAGGCGAAAGAAAAGATAAATCATTTGAGGAGCCTTCTTTCGATACCTTAGAATGATTATTCTAGCAGTCTGATCGCTTTTACTGTTCTGTCTCTAAGCTCTTTGAAACTTGGACTCCAATAATGTCTTATGAAAATACTTGGTGGTATTCGACCTTGTAGTAGGTCTACTAGAAGTCAATCGAAGTTTCATGTCGAACCACGAAGAGCCCCTATATATAAGGGCACGTTTCAATTTATTCACAGTGTGTCTTTGAACAAGTCTTCTTCTCTTGAGATGTAGAGGTCACTTGTTTTAAAATCGTCATTGTCTTTCGACAATACCCTTTCACTTAAGCCTTTGAATATGACGACTGGTGTTGCCTCCTTTGCTTGTCCCATAAGCAATTCCGCCGCAGTGGCAATTTCATCTACTGTCGCTATGTTTTTCACTTTTAGAATTTGCCCAAATAGATCTTCTTTTCCACGATAATCCTTGAAGGGTTTAATTCCAGCTATACCTATGGCGAAGTTTACTTGTCCGCGTCTAAATGGGCGACTGTAGGTGTCGCATACGACTACTGCAACGTTTTTTCCTGTTGTTTTCTTGATTTCTAAACGGCATTTCTGCGCTGATCTGTCAGGGTTTTCAGGTAATAATGTGAAGTTGCCTCTACCTTTCACGTTTGACTTGTCTATTCCAGCGTTTATGCAGGTCAAACCACGTTTATCTTCCACTAAGAATACTTCGGGAGAAGCTTTCACTATTCTTTGTGTTTCACTTAAGACCAATTCAACGAATTTAGGGCTTTTTCTAGTTATCTTCGCAATGTCTTCCGCTTTTGATGAAGGAATAACATCTCTGAGTCTTACTATCCTATCTTCAGATTTCGAAAAGATTTTCTGTGCAATGGCTATTATATCTCCTTCTTCAATTTTTAATCCATTTTTTCTGGCTACTTCGACAATTATTTTCGCTATGTTATCTCCCGGCTTTATTAATGGAAAGTTTTCTAAGGCTATTGCTGTGAAACTTTTCAACTAGTTTCTCTCCTTGCTGAAGTTTAGGTGTTGTCTTTACACTGTTAAAAACCCTTTTTATTTTTTTATTGCGCAAGATTCTTGATAACAGATTTTGAAATTTTATTTTGAATTCATAATGTTTAAACCAACATGAGCTAGAACGTAGTGTAGTTTCGGCCATGGATGGGTGAACATTGAAAAAAGCGGTGAAGCTATTCGTTATTTTAGTCACTGTACTCTTCAGCACCATTAGTTTTTCAAGCAGAACGTTGTTCCAAACCGTAGAAGCAACATATGTTGAAGGGTCAATAACTCAAGATACTATTTGGACGCTAGTTGACAGCCCTTTCGTCGTGTCAAAAACCATAACCGTTTGCTCAAGTGCAACATTGACAATAGAGCCTGAAGTTGAGGTAAAGTTCGGAGGAGATTTTTCGCTGATAGTGGAAGGAAGGCTTGTTGCAGACGGTACAGAGGATAAAATGATAACGTTTACATCGAACAGATATGAACCCGAAGTTGGGGATTGGGGAACAATTGAATTTAATGGAACAGAGTCGTCTTCATTAATGCATTGCATCATAGAATATGGGACAAACGGGATAACTGTGGAAAATGGCACCTTAAACATTCAAAACAGCAGGGTAAGCCTCAATTCTGAAAACGGAATTATGATAACAAACGGCAATGTGGAAGTTAAGAATAATGAAGTAGTCAATAACACAGATAGTGGCATCTACATAGCTGGTGGTAATCAGGTTAACGTACAGAATAATAACATAACTTCAAATGGAGACGGCATAACCTTAACTGGAAACGCAACATCAGAAATAAACATACGCCAAAATGAAATCTTGCTCAATGGGCATAGTGGAATACTTCTGGAAGCAGACGCTTACAGCAACACAGTTATTGTCAATAATACACTGTCAACAAATTCTTATGGATTCTACGTTTCGACCAACACAAGCACATACATTACCCGCAACTACGTTTTAAATAACACAGTTGGAATTTTTTATGGAGAAGGAAAGGATCATAGAGCATACTTCAATGACATCTATAACAATAGCTTGGGTATGGATGTTTACTCTAGCACGGACTCTGAAGAAATTGTTAATGCCGAATATAATTACTGGGGGGACAAGAGCGGACCATACCACGAATCATTGAACCCGAGTGGAATTGGGAATCCTGTGGGTGGTGATGGAGTGGATCTTGACTTCATATTCTTCTTAACAGCTCCCATTGACTACGAAAACACGCGTCCCACAGCAATCCTTTGGTCAGACAAAATTTTAGTTGCACCAAATCAAGCTGTCATGTTCATAGGTACGGATTCATATGATGAAGGGCGTGTTGACCAATACTTTTTTGATTTCGGAGACGGGACGAATAGCAGTTGGACGACATTATCGCTTTTTGCTCACAACTATTCTTTAACTGGTGTCTACACTGCAGAATTAACAGTAAAGGATGACTTTGGCAATGAGAGTGACAGCTCTGCAGTGGCGATAAGCGTTCAAAACCTTACACCTTTGGAAGCGTCTATTACTCTCAGTAATTATACCGTTAATTACAATGACGAAGTTTTAGTCACAATTTACGTGTCAGACGGGACAAGTGCAGTAGAAAACGCAACTGTTACGTTGTTTTCAGTGAAAGGTGGAAGTTTCACACCTCTGTCGGGTTTAACAGACTCAGCTGGTTACTTCACAACAACGTTCACTGCTCCAAATGTTACGGAAGCAACTGATGTTAGAATCATTGGAAGAGCCTCTAAAACTGGATATGCAGACGGGTCCGACTACAGATATTTGAAGGTTCTTCCCCCCCTCACAGTTCAAGTAACCGCTGAACCGACGACAATCAAATCTGAAGAAACAGCAACTGTGGCTATCCATGTAACGGCTGGCTTTGACCAGCCAGTTGCAGATGTCCTACTCTTATTGTGGTCGGATTATGGAAATCTTTCAGCGACTGTAGGAGTTACCGATGTAAACGGTAGTGCGACATTTCTTTTCACAGCTCCTCAAGTATTGAGCCAGATCAAAGTCACTGTTACGGCTGCAGCCATAAAAATGGGGTATGCAGAGGAACAGGGTCAAGGAACAATAACTGTAGAACCAAAAGCACTTGTTGTAGAAATAACTGCTGATCTCACTATAATTGTCTCTGAAGCAGCATCTACCATAACTGCCTACGTAACTTGTGACTCAGCTCCAATTTCAGGTGTAGCAGTTGTAGCGTCATCAGATAGTGGTGGAAACTTCTCCGCGACAACAGAGACTACAGATTCAAACGGCAACGCCAGACTCTTTTTCACTGCTCCACAAACAACAACAACGATTAGCGCCACCATCACGGTGAACGCAACAAAAAGTGGATACGTGAACGGAGAAGGACAAATAGCAATCACCATAGTACCGAAAGTCCTGACTGTCCAAGCCACCGCTGAACCCAATGCCACAGTTTCTGAAGCAAAAATAAATATAACCGTCCACGTGACATACGACATGGTTTCTGTCCCAAATGCAAGTGTTACCGTAACATCGGAAAACGGCGGATACTTCTCTGCGACTGAAGGATTAACTGATCTTTATGGCAATGCGACCTTCATCTTTACAGCTCCGCAAGTTAACGAACAATCCAATATCACTATTACAGTGCAAGCCTCAAAAATTGGATACGCTGTCGGAGAAAATCTCTCAAATATAACTGTTAATCCTGGAATACTCAGCGTTGAAGTTAACCCCTCTTCACCTATTATTAATTCTAGAGAATCAACTGTCGTAACTGTTTATGTTACATGCAATGGAACGCCTGTTAAAGATGCTTTGGTTACGATGTCGTCTACCCATGGAAACTTTTCAGTTGCAAATGGAACCACTGATGGAGAGGGCCGTTGTGCACTCAACTTTAGTGCTCCCAGAACAACAGCACAATTATCCATAATTGTAACAGCTAACGTAACCAAAAATGGATATATAAGTGGACAGAGTGAAACAACAATAACTGTGACCCCTGAAACTGGGGGTGGCTGGTCATTAATGACAATTCTTTTGATTATTGTTCCAATAGTTATTGTGGTTATAATTGTTGTGTTGGTCAAGTTGAAGGTTATTACGTTCTCGGTTGAGGAAGAACGGTAATGTGCAGCGTTTCGTGCGACATAAGATTTAATACACCGAACATATTAAAGTAAAAGGATAGGAGAAACACGAATGCCTAAACTACGGCTCAAAGAGAAGCTGGCTAAACTAAGAACATTAAGAATAAAAGTAAATGTTGGAAAACATGAAGAAGTGGCTATTCCGCCACCTCCTCCGAGGTCTATACCTAAAAAATTCAAGATTGTGGAGAGATATCCCCTTTACGAGCCTTTTGCCCATGTTGCCATAGTGCAGAACCCGAAAACAGGCGAATACATGTACATATTGGATGAGCTTCAACTTGACCCTCTTGAAAGAAACATTTACAAGCGTATCTTGGAAATTTTGCTTGCAGAGATAAAGTCGCCAAAAGAGGAAATTCCTGATGCTAGAAAATTCTTCGCAGAAGAGGCTAAAAAGATTGTTGACAAATACCGCATAAGCTTGGGCTGGTTGCCAGATGTCTCATGGTATAAGATTCTTTATCACGCTGAAAGAGACCTTGTGGGTTTCGGCAGAATTGACCCGTTGATGCGAGATCCGAACATTGAGGATATTTCATGTGATGGAGTTAACAGGCCAGTTTATGTTTGGCATAGAAATTTTGAGAGCGTCGAGGCAAATCTCGAATTTGAAAGTGACGAAGAACTCGATAATATGGTTGTTAAGCTTGTGCATATGTCTGGAAAACATGTGAGCTCAGCCTTCCCAGTAGTAGATGCTTCTCTGCCTGGGAAGCACAGACTGGCGGTTTGTTACAGACGTGAAATCACACCCTTCGGAACAGCCTTTACCATTAGAAAATTCAGAGAAGACCCATACTCAATAATAGATTTGATAAATTTGGGTACCTTCTCAGAAGAAATGGCGGCATATCTCTGGATGTGCCTTGAAAACAGAGCGTCTATAATGGTTTTAGGTGGAACAGCTGCAGGAAAAACCACAGCCCTAAATGCTTTAACATGCTTAATCAAGCCAGGAAACAAAGTCATCACCATAGAGGAAACAGCGGAACTTAATCTTCCACTTGAAAACTGGGTTTCACTTATCGCAAGACAAAGCTATGGTTTAGGTGGAAGCGGCGCTGGCGAGGTAACACTTTTCGATCTTGTGAAAACCTCGATGAGACATCGCCCAGATGTGCTGATTGTAGGCGAGGTAAGGGGCCAAGAAGCCTACGTGCTTTTCCAAGCCTTAGCCACAGGTCACGGAGGCATGTGCACAATGCACGCTGAGAATATAGACACTGCAGTTAAGCGTCTAACACAGAAACCTATGGACATTGCACCGGCCTACATTCCATTGATGAATATTGTTTTATCAGTTCAGAGGGTTCACCTAATGAAAGGTGGAGAAAAAAAGACGTATAGGCGCATAATGAACATCCATGAGGTTGCGGATTATGAGGATTACAGATGTACGTTTAGATGGCATCCAACAAAGGACAAACAGTTACCATCATTCAATAAAAGCATAATGTTGTCAGCGATTTCTGAACGTGCAGATGCCAGCAAAAAGGAGTTGTTGGCTGAGATAGAGAGGCGCAAAGATGTTTTGCATTGGATGCGTGAACGCAACATAAGAAGCTACAAAGATGTCGCCGCAATAATCGCAGAGCATTACGCCAGACCAGAGCGGATTTACGAAGAGATTATTGCAGGAGAAGAGGTGGAGACTGTTGCAATTTCTAGAAAGAGTTGAGGCTTGGTCCTTCCGTCTATTCGGGAGAATAGCACCTTCCTTCTTAAAGCATGTCATTGAATTCAAAGATTATTTGGAAAGAGCAAAAATCAAGATTTACCCGGAAACGTATATTTCATTAATGTTTTTCGTTGCGATATTAACGCTTCCAGTATCGATAATGGCCATAGTGATTCTTTATTTCTATATGTTCATTCCAATAATCTTCTTGGTGCCGCTTCCAGTCTACGTGATGATAGGGTTTATGTTAATACCTATGTCCAGAGCCGGTGAAAGGGCAAGCAAATTAGAAAGGGAGATGCCCTTTGCAGCTACTTATGTTAGCGTTATGGCATCTGGAGGCATAGCGCCATATGCAAGTTTCAAACGGTTGTCAAAAGTTGAACTGATGCCAGCGATGAGGAGCGAAGCCAGAGAGATCATGAAGGATGTGGAGATTTTCGGGATAGATCCTCTAACAGCTATTGGAAATGCAGCGAAGAGGAACCCTTTGGATATTTTCCAAGATTTTCTTGCTGGTTATGCCTCTACGGTCATTATTGGCGGGGATATTGGGCATTTCCTTGAGAGAAAAGCTGAAGACATTTTTAAGAGTAGGGCTTTGCGTGTTAAGGCTGCGGCTGAGAGGCTTGGAATGCTCTTGGAGACTTTCATCATAGTGATGGTTTTGATGTCTCTATGCTTCTACATTTTGTTCAGTGTAGAATCTATCTACAGTACAGGTATGTCGTCGTTTTCGGGCATGCTTCTCTACACGTATTTGTTTACGCCGATGCTTTCGTTGTTATTCATTTATTTGGCACATAGTATGCAGCCCAAGACTCCAGTAACAGAAATGCGTCCATACAAGGTCTTTGGACTCTGCGGTGTAATAGGCACGATACTGTTTCTGCTTTTAACGAATTTCATGGGTTACATCGAAGTTCCTTTCTTCAGTTTACTTCAAACAATAATTGACATGCCTATTGCCATAGCCATAGCCCTATTTGTTACAACAGGACCAGCTGCTGTCGTGTACAGCAGAATCGCAACGAAAAAAGCAGGTATGGAGAAAGGTATCAATAGTTTTCTAAGAGATTTGACTGAGGTTCGGAAGACGGGGCTGTCTCCGGAAAAGTGTATCGAAAGCCTCTCCAAACGAGATTACGGAGTGTTCAGTAAGGAACTGCGCAAAATAAGTTCAGAGATTTCTTGGGGTGTTTCCATCCGAAAGGTCATAATGGACTTTTTAAAGAGAACACGGAGTTGGATGACCCAAGTTGTTATGTTCTTACTTGTTGAGACAATAGATGTTGGCGGAGGAACAATCGCCATGATAGAGTCTTTGGCAAGGTTTAACAACTTGACCCAAGAGGTGGAAAAGGAAAAGAAGATGGCAGTGCGTCCGTATATATTGATGCCTTATTTTGCTGCAATTCTGCTGGTGGCAACAACGACGATGATGATAGGTTTTACTGCAGGCACTCTTGGCGCTCCCGTAGCGGCTGGCGTAGGTGAAACAGGCACAGCCCAAGATTTAAGCCCGATGATATCAATATTCACAACTTCCTGTATTTTCCACAGTTTTCTAATAGGCTTAGTTGGAGGAAAGATCAGCGAAGAATCCATTGCTGCAGGCTTTAAGCACGCAGCAATACTGGTTATAATGTCTGTGGCTGCAGCAAAACTCCTGCCAATGTTCATAAACTTTTGAGAGAACACCCACATCCCTTACATTAGAATTGTTATTAGTAGCATTGCATGGTGCACATAGTCGCTGCTTATTCATGTTAAGAGAGAGCCCTAAAAAATAAAATGAAAAAAGCGAGTTTAACTTTGATAAATATTGCATTTTTACCCAAACTCGAATCTGCTTGCTCGCGCTCTCTCTCTGCTACACAGAAGATCTAGAGACTTTCAAGTCGTACGTCAAGCAGATCAAACGCTGGTTTAGTTGGAGACCATCAGTTCGGAAAAATTTCAAAGAGGTTCGCAAAGGATTGAAGTTCACCATTCTCTGGGTAATCGGAGAATCTCTTGGTTTTTTGGCGTGTCTAAGTATAATGATTTATTTGTTGGTGACGTTTCAGTGGCCACTTGTTTGTTTAATGTTAGGTATCGATGCGCTAATACTATCCATAGTAACATATCTTGAAGCAAGAAAAATCTTCATGGTTAAACAAGCAATGCTAGGGCTTACAAGATTCTTCTTCATCCGTTATATTAATGCATTCTTTTTCTTCAAAGCACTTTTAAAACCAAATAAAAAATGGTAACACGTGTTTTTTGTTCACGCGCAATGGATGTGGCCGTGTTAGAAGATGAAGAGTCAGGCACTGCCATCCTCAACATGGCAGGCAGGCTGAATATCACATACTGCGACGCAGCTTGTCTAATCGAAGCGCAGAGACTTGACAAAACCCTTGTTATAGACGATGAAAAACTTACTAAGGCAGCAAAGAGTGTAGGCGTGAAAACCATGACAAGCAGAACACTCCGTCACTAACAGCCTAGATCGACGAAAAATAAAAACAAAGGAGTGATTTTTCGTTTGGAGCGTGTGCGATCAGACTTGGAACGGTTCAAGTCAAAATCTTCACTAAAAAGGGATTAAAGATGTTAACTGGGTAGAGTGCGTAACTGTGAACGTTGTCCATTTTGGTTGATGCAGTGTGGGAACATTTGAGTTACCTATGTTTGTTTTCATAACAGCTGGTCTTTTATTGCACTGTTTTCGGGTTCTTGTATAAATTATCCTTCATATTGTAATAGACATTTGCTATGATAAATTGCTCTGTCCTTCTTAAGTTATGCTTTCACCACTGCACTTCATCAGGTTCTCGATGGTGGTGTGAAGAAATTTGTTCAATCGACTAAGGGGTTTCTTGGAAAACTGATGAAACAAGTAGACTAAAGACCTATTTTTGAAGGACACAGCAAACACTTGAATTTTTGGATTTACCTCTAGGGACTTATAGTTGCACATACACAGAGACGAACGGTATGTTCTGTCCGAAGGGGACGCTCCCTATTTGTCCGACGAGAGCAAGATTGACTACACCGATTACTGGGACTTGAGAAGCTGTAAGAGAGGAGGTAGCGGGACTGACAGTACCCCCCCGTGAGGAGGAAGCAAAATAAACTGACGTTGGTTGGTTGAAACGCAGAGTCACTGAATTAAAAGGGCTCAGAATTGCACCAGTGGTTTCATCAACATTAACGATGTACCAACGATCACTCATGTAATTTCCTCCTGAACTTGGATATATTATAAACAACTCCGAACCATTGGTCAAAGTGATATCCCTTTCATTTTGGTCAAAGTTTGTGAGGATTATTCTAAAAGCTATTTTTCAGGTTCTCGCGTTTTGAATATAATAGGCACTATAACCAGTTGGATACGGGCTCAGCAAATAAATCAGGGCAGACCCGACATTGTAGTCGATGAAGTTTTGGAAGTTCATCGACATGGCGCAAATACCCCGAGTTGTTTCCGAATGAATTATGTTGCTTGAAACTTGTTTTTGTAATGCCACAACGTTTCCCCTTGCAGTTATTAGCCATGACGCGAAATCGTAGCTTCCCCCCCAGCGCGCGAGAGAAGTGTGCATGTTGTAGAAGAATAAAGGGAGAATAGAGTTGTTAGAGATTTATGGTTTATAGACATACACTGAAACAAACGGTATGTTTTGTCCATAATCTCGGGGTCCAATTGTTCCAAGAAGCAAGAGGTTGACAGCACCGGGGTTGGGTGTAAGAGACGGTGATATAGAGCTTTGGAGAACCGAGTTAGAATACAACGCTGCAAAAACAATTAACTTGGTTTCTCCGAACGCAATAGTTATTGGGGGATATGGAGTGGTAATTGTTCCATCAGATGCAACATTCACAATGAAGAACTGTACAATCTGACCTGCTGCCCCAGGGAGTATTAACCAGACGTTTGAATATTGGTTAAGAGTGATTGGTTGTTCGATAGGATCAAGATTAGTTAAAATAGCACCAAATGCTATGGGCGTTCCCTGTCCAGGCACATTAATACTTTTGATACCGTCTGAATAATTTGCCAACCTTGTAGAGGTTGCATATTTGAAAAATCTGAATTCGGAGAAGTTTAATGCTAGGGAGCCTATTCCCTGAGCAAGTTGCGCAACAATTATGTTGCTTGAAACTTGTTTTTGTAATGCCACAACGTTTCCCCTTGCGGTTATGAGCCATGAAGCAAAGCTGTAGGCGCCTGTTAGACGTAAGCCTTTAACAATCATGTTAAAGCTAAGGGGTAGGTTTGCTCCGCCTTGAACATTAACATTAGACAATTTGGTGAAGTTATAACCAGTATAGGTTGCATTGCTTGCATAAACCCAAAGAGTGGTGAATTGAACGCCTAGAGAACTTGGGTTGGTGATATCGACCGAAATTTGAACTTGGTCGTTCCCGTTAACAACGTACGTAGTATTGGTGACTTGCACATTCTCAGATAGGACGTCTGATTCAAGCTGATTCTTTTCTCTAATCGCCTCATTATACAATGTATTTTGTGAAAGCGTCCACATGAAAACGCTGGTGGACAAGAACATCATCACAAGCACCATGAACGTTGTTCCAATCACGGACGAGAAACCCTTCGAATTAGCCTTTAATTTCCCAAATCTCTTCCTAAGCGACAAACATATAGTCAAAGGTAGACCCCCTTCCTGTTACAATTCTAAGCGAGTAACTAGCGCCAGTTGAAAGACTAAGTGAAGAAAGCATAAAATATCCTTCCTCTCCTCTGTCTAAATCTTTGTCTGCAATTTGGGTGCCATTAAACTGCATTAAGGTAATGCTCGAACTCACTTGAATCGGAGCACCAGTGGGATCTTTAACGTAAACTGTTTGTATCGTCACATTGTCTATTGTTCCGCAATTCATCAAATAAACCGTCAAATTGCCACCACTATAGAAAACGTACTCGAACGCCAACCTCTCCTTAAGCCTAGCGATATCAGCGTCCATGGCTTCACTGTACTGCTCATTGTAAGCAGAAGACCGATACTGCGTCCAAGCAAGCACCACAAAACTAACTGCAATAACAGCACCAACAAGAATCACATTTGAAACAACCGCGCTAACGGCACGCCTTCCATGAAGCAACTTCCAGACTTTTCTTAAGCTCATCTCTAAACACTCGGTGCTCTTCAACTTCATTAGAGTATTATGCAATAACAATTTATTAAATCTTACTAATCACTACATCGTATCAAGCACGCGGAAATCTCTTATGAACTACATACTTTACAAGCCTAACGTTGCCCAAAAATAAATGATTGAAAGAGAAAAAGAAAAATTGCTGAGCTAGAAACTTACAGAATGAACCTCTGAAAAAATATTGAAGGTTAAAGATACATGCTTCTTTCACGAGAGACTTTTCGGCTTGCCCCCATCACGCGAATTAAGCGCAGACACCCAGTAAAGCGTGAACTACCCTCCTGAGAATACGGCTATGTTCCCCCGCTCAGTAACGACCTTAACCCCGTATTGCCCACTGGGTAGGCTTATATCAAAGCGAAGGTAGGGCAAAGTCTCTCCTGAATTCAGAATCATGTCTATGTCATAGCGTCGATGGTGCGTGGAATTTGTGACCCACAAGGAAACCAGATGTGAAGTTAAGGAACCCGTGTTCTCAAAGGTGAAAAGCGTCCCATCGATTTCAACCCTTACGCCTAGAAAGTCAATATCAATGGTAGTTTGATCACTATCAACACCTTCGTCCACAAACTTAACGTATATTATGCCATTGTCCTGCATGTAACTTCGCCATTTATCCGTAAGATTCACGGCATAATAACCCCATCCCGTTGTCGGCGTGTGACCTGTAGTAGAATTGAAACCGCTGTCGCTGTAGGTTGATGATGACCAGTTATAGGCTTTCAGATACCACTTCTCACCGGTGTCGCTAGACCCGTACCTTATTTGTATTTCAACAGTCTGAATGTAAGCGAGCGGATAGGTGGAAATATCGATGGTGAAGGTTCCAGCCATATCAAGCGAATAATAGCCAGCGGTATTTGTTTTGAATTCAATCCAGTCGGCTTCAAAATCGAACTGCGAGGTTGTCGTTTTTACACCTTTCACTTTGATCTTCCAGTTGCCTGAGCCGTCTCGGAAATGGTCTGGATTTGTTGTTATGGTTTGGTTCCTCGTCTCGTCGGTGTTTGCTGTTGAGCTTGAAACGTAGCTGTCGTATCCGTTGCCAGAGGTGGGGTACACGCCTAACGTGTAGTTGTAGACTTGGATGGTGACTGCGACGGAGCCTGTGGTCCATGCTGAATCAATGTTCCACACTAGTTGGGTCCAAGTTCCTGTGTTGCTTGAGCCAGTGAACTCGACTTCGGACGTGTATTCGCTTGGTAGGTAAATGCTAGTTGCCCTTGTTTGGTCTGCAACAGCCAGAGCGTTGTCGTCTATTCTGAGGTTGACAAGACATGTTGCTTTGACCACGGTGACTTCTCTGTAATAATCAATTTCCAAGTAGTCAGTTTGATCCACAACGGTGTAAGTTGCCCATGAGTATGCTCCTGAAAGTGTTACCCAAGAGGTGGTGGCGGTGAGGGTGCCTGAGTTGGCTACGTCTGTGGCTATGGTTGATCTAGTAGTGCCATTTGACATTCTAACTAAAATGTCCACATCACAATGCGATTCAACGTTGACATGACCCTGAGAAGCTCGATAGTAAATCATCCAGTTGCTTGCTGGTATGGAGGAAACTCCAGTCAACGGATAAATAAACTTACCCATTAATTTTCTTCCAAGCGTTCCAGCATCAGCGGAGAATGTTGTTCCAGCAGCATCAGCGCTGCTGAGTTTGAGGAGATAATAGGTTGAACCACCAATTGTTATTGTCTCTTGGTGTGCATAGAGTGTTTGTCCAGCAGTAGCGCTTGCATAACTTCTGAGAAACATGTAAACACCATTATCTGAAGTCAGATCTGAAACGCTTCCAGATATCCAACTCGTTGAACCTCCTACGGTATATCCAGATGGATTGTAAGGCAAAGGCAAAGTCGTTGAAGCCTCCATGAATCTTTCATATTGGTCGTCGACGGTCTGCGTGTCTGTGTAGGTGCCGCTTATGCGACTGCCCGTGTTCACCGTATATTCGCTTTGAGCCAGAAACCAAGAAGAGCGGTTGACGTGTTCAATGTTGGTTATGCTTATACCCTCTTTCATTTTTTCCCAATCAAGCTGGTTCATTTGGTAGCTCCAGAGAATGACGTTAGCCGATATAATCACAAGAATTACTAGACTAAGCATAACGACTATCACGTTACTGATTCCACGTTGATCCTGCCTGATTCGCAACTGCATCTACGCTCATAAACTTGTAAATTCCATCAGAGAAAAGCATTATGAAACAGAAATTATTATTCAAAATTAACTCTTGACGCAAAAAACGTAGGGTCAGACAGAAAGTTTTACGGTAGACTTCCTAGGGCAAGCCCTTAAAAGGTTGTCGTTCAGAAACAACGAACAACAACTCCTGCGCTTTTTCCGCCCTTAGAAGTAGTAGTTCAGCAAAAAATTGGAAAACCATGCACTACTACTTCTGCGGTTTAAGCCGGAGATTGCCCTTAAAATATTTCTCTTCTAATCTATTTATTTTCATCCTATTACAATGGGATGCCCTTCTATAATTTTGGTAAACTATTTAAATTTGTTTACCTAATTTAGTAATATAATTAGGTTAGTTTACCAGTGATTGTTATGCGTAAAGAAATGCCAGAATGGCTCAAAAAGTACTATAACAAACTCTGGATGCGATACAAAAATCAAGCGTTTACGTTTAAAGATGTGACGAAAGAACTTGGCGTAAGTAGAGTAATGACAATTAAAACACTTTGGGAATTGGAACAAAGAGGATTTGTAAATAAGGAAAGAAGTGAAATCGATTATAGAGCAAGAATTTATCGACTAATCTCACCCGAAGACATCAGCTTTGCTACTGGACTTTATTCCTTGGTAGAAAAGGAAAAATTTAGAAAGCAGGGTTTAATTGAAAAACTTGTTTTCATAAACGACAAACTGTCTTATGCACTAACAGGAAGCCATGCTGCTTATTACTATCATCGCTATATGACCCCAGCAAGAGTTTTTGAGATAAAAATAGAATCTAAAGACGAAGGAAAGTGGATCGCTTTCTTGACAGATGAGAAAACTCGGGTGTTTATTGGAGATGTAATAGAAACAAGAAAAATAAACAACTATATTAAGTTCCTTCATTCCACTAAGCCCATCAATTCGATAAAAACAAAGACTAAAGAAGGATATTACATAGAAAAGCCTGAGTTTCTTCTGATGGAACTCTTAAAAAGGCAAACCCAAACTAGCATAATAGAAGCAATTGCAATTATTTTGCAGAACAAAGATCAGCTCAGATGGCATGGCAACAATGGCATCATAACTCTTGCAAAAGGTTTGGGTTTTTCCAGAAGACTTGGATTTTTACTTGATGCAATAAACTTTGAATCCCATAAGCCCCTGATTAAGACAAAAATTATCCAAAAAATAAAGAAACACTTGAGAGGAAAGAGCGATGAGATATTCCCAAGGGACGAGATATCCTTGTCAAGATTTCGGGAACTGAGGAACAGATTGGTGCATCAAGCTCTGTTAACAAGGAAAGAGATAGAAGAACTTGAAAGAACGAAGGAAAGGTTTGAAGGCTATAAAGTATTAAGTGAAAAGTGGGGCATTCAGACAATTTTACCTAGAGACATTGTTCGCAAAGTGTTAGAGGATTTGTGTGTTAGACTTGAAAAGAACTGAAGCAAGCAAAACAGAAGTGGTTAGCTTAAAGGATTTGGAAAGAATAGACCAGAAAGCAAAGAACTTTCAAATCAACCTCATTTTGATTGGTGGTTATGCAGTAAGAGCTTATACTTATCCAAGAAGCTGGAGATTCACAAAAGACGTTGATTTCATTACAACAAGAAGAAAGCTGACAGCTCTACGTGGCGTTTTTGAGCTGTTGGAATATAGCTTTGAAAAGACAGATTTTGGAGTAAAGGGGAGCAAGAAAATCAATCTTGAATCTATTGAACTCCATATTTCAGTAGACAAAGTAATTGACTGGAGCACAAACTTGGAGTACATACTGCCAGAAGACATCTTCACAAAGGCAAATAAGATAAACATAAAAGCATCCTTTGAAGAAAATAAGGATTTGAAAGTTGGCGCTACGATAGCACCGATTGAAGACATTTTAATAATGAAACTGATGACTGAGAGAACAAGGGATCATTTTGATGCTATAGCAATGATTCTCGACTCGTTTAAGAGATTGAATATGAAAAGATTTTGGGCAAATTGCAAGCAATCAAATCTAAATCAACATATAAGGAAAAGGTTGAATTCTTTTTTGGCAGACATAAAAAAGGGTTTAGTAAAGAAACTTTGGAAAGAATTCACTGGAAGAGAGTTCATAAGAGAGCAAGAAATTACCCTAAAGGAAAGGATAAACAAGTTGCTTGAAAGATTTTGACTCATCTTTGGTTTTCAGAAAATATATTTTGCTTTCCAAAAACACCGAGATCACTCAGCCTTCCTTATGATGCTTTTCTTTCAGGAAGGCAGCCGCAATAAACACCGTGGCGTCTAAGAAGGAAACTCTAGTGCTCACCGCTGACCACTTCATCATGCTCCAAAACAAAGTCAAATCCTTCAGTTTCATATTTCCCAACAATGTCGGTAAGCTTAACAGCTTTCTCCAAAGGCCTGACAAAAATCTCTTTGCCCGTGTCCACCCACATCACCTCGTCTCCGGGTTCTAACCCGTATTTCTCCCTCGTTTCAGAGGGAACAGTAACCTGAAAACCTTTCGAAACCCTCAACCTCTTAACAACAATCACCAAACTGATCACCATGAATTCTAAAGATTTTCATGATTTATATATTACTTTTTCATATTTTCGTCTCTGTTCTATAGATTTACCTGCTTAGTCATTACGTTTCGACATTCATTGTCAGCACCAATTTATTAATTTCTAAACGTAAGAACCGTTTATTGACCATTAAATTGCATCGACCTCATTCAACATTTAATAATATTGTTGCTCAATTTTGGGCAAGATTTATATTTGGGGGTTATTTTAGGTTATGTGGGATAAGAATGACCATAGTCAGAGTTGATCAAAGAGGAAGAATGACCATACCGAAAGAAATCGGCCTTAGAAAAACAAGAGCCATAGTTATACCAGCTGGTTCCTTCTTTGTCACAATCCCTCTCCCGAAAGCCCCATACAAGGAAGCAAAGGAGTGGTTAACCACTAAACAAGAAAGAAAGAAGCTGAAAACCTTAGCCGAAAAGGCTGCCAGAGAAGATGCCGTAAAACGCGCAAAAAGGAGAAAGCAACTTTGATGATTGAAACCGATATGCTTTATGCGTACGTGAAAAAAGAGGATTGGTTGAAGACAACCGCATATAACGTCATCTCAAGAATCATGAACGGAGAATTTGGCATAGTATACGCCTCAAGGGAGTCTCTCCACGAGATGTATTACGTTTCCAAAGAAGAGGGAGTCTCCGTAGACGAATATATCTCAAGAGCAGCCGCCCTAACCGCTATAAAAAACTTAACCTTCCTCGAAACCACGTACGAAATCGACCTCCTAGCCCTAACGTTAATGAAGCAGTATAAAATGAAGTCAATTTTCGACGCCTACTACGCTGCAACAGCCCTAAATCAAGTTCCAGATCATTCAATAATCTCAACGGACGCCGTGTTTGACACAATACCCGGAATAAAGAAGATTGACCCACGCGAAATATGAAAATGAAAAAGGAACACTTTCCTTCCCAAGCTACAGCATGTTAGTTAGTGTTTGAATCTTTAATTTAGGGTTTATTGTCGCGACTATAGCGTTAAACTCTTCCTTTTCCCTTAAGTTTTGGATGTCTTTGTCTTCTGTCACTATAGCATCACTTTGGCTTATAGCCGACGAAAGAATGAGACAGTCTAAAGTCGCTCAGCATTTTCCTAAGTTTGAAAGCCGTGAGCAGAACGAGCTGTCACGCATCGGAACCACCATTGTTCTCTCATCGTAGACTATGGCACTTATACCTCTGGTCACTCTTTCAGCTGAAAGCGTTCCTGTAGCAACATGCTTTGCTCCTTTAGCTGAAAGTTCAAAGACGCTTATGTTACTTATGGAGATTTGATGCCCTTTCTGTATCAGTCTGATAAGCGCGTCTTTTGGTAGGCCTTTAATGGAAACACCTATGGCTGGCAAAAGATATGGAGTGTCCAATAGCGCCTCAAGACTCAGCTTTCCGAGACAGCTCCCTTGTAAACCCATGAAACTCCTCAAGAGTTACCTCAACAGAAGGCGGCTCCTTCAACACATCTTCAAGACCTGGAACAGGCTCCACCACAAGCCTCCCATCTTCAATCTTATAGATAACTTTCACATGAGCACGAAGACCAAGCTTTTCTCTAACCTCCTTAGGAAGAAACAACTCACCTTTCGAACCTACTCGCCTTTTAGACATTTACCAGACTCACCGAATTAAACTTCTAAGCTCCAGTTTAAAAGGTTGTAGCTGTTACTAATCTCTTTCAAAGAGGTTTTAAATAAGAGTTAACACCTAGTTTTTAAAGGGGCATCCTATGGGATATTTACGAGTTCATGGAACCATCGCTAATCCTCTTAACCACAACTTGAAAGACGAGCTGGAATTTATAGCTGACACTGGAGCAATATACACTGTAATACCAAAAAGCATCGCTGATAAACTACAACTTGAAGAAACAGATAAGAGAAGATTTAAAACAGCCAGCGGAGAAATCGTTGAATACCCAGCTTCAGAAGCATACATAACAATAGAAGGAAAAAGCGTAACATCCCTAGTAGCCATAGCAACAGAAAAAACACCCATACTTCTAGGCGTAACAACCCTAGAACTTTTAGGCCTACAAGTAGACCCTGTTAACGGCAAATTAACACCCGTAGAACTCATGATTCTTTAATAAAATAGTCCACGCGAAACATTCTTACCCGAATTTTCACCCTTACACACGTCACTTTTCAATTCACATCCTTAACAGCAAAGTAACAAGCACGTTTATTCTAAATGTTGATTTCAAGTTCATATAAGTTAAATAACCAATCCGAAGATTCCTACACAATAAAAGGTGAAAACGTGTTGACAAAAAACATGTTAAAATCTAAAAAAGCCATATCACCAATACTTGCCACACTGCTATTAATCGTCATAGCAGTCGCAGCCATAGTCGTCACATACGCTTGGATAATGACATACATGAGCAGCGCAGGACAACAAGCAGGAGTAATACTATCTAAAGAAAACGTAAGGTTTTATGGGGAGCCTACAGATGCAGCTAAAAACAGAACAGACATCACAGTAAGAAATACGGGAACCGAAAACACAAAAATAGTAAGAATCTATATGGGAAACACCTCAGCAAACTTAATACAGGTATACTCAAATGAAGCTGGAGAACTGCTCAACGCAGGCTCAGCAACAAAAATAACTATAACGTGGCCAAACGACTTAGCAGATGCTTGGGAACCAGGAAAAACTTACTACTTCACAATAGTACCGTCAGTAGGAGCACCTCTAGAGAAAGTTCCAGAGCAATCACCCACTTCTTAAAGTCCGCTTCTGACTCCCCCTTCTAAAATTCAAGACTGGAAAACACGGGCATTCCAGTTTATCAATTACCTAACTCTTATATTACTAACAAAAGTAGCTTTTAACGCTCATTGGTGTCCATTATGCAAATAATATTTGATACGCTGAGAACAGCTACAGCTTTACTCTTCCTGTTTTATGCTTCTTGGAGCGACTACAAAACCCGAGAAGTAAGCAACACCGTTTGGATGGTGTTCGCACCGCTCGCCTTTGTACTAACTTTTCTTGAAATTTACGTTTGCGAATTTTCAGAGTTGTCCTTACAGCTGTCTTTATATGGGATGTGTTTTGGCTTAACCGCAGCCTTCGCTATAATACTTTTCTATTCCGGAGGGTTCGGAGGAGCAGACGCAAAAGCTCTCATGTGTTTAGCACTTGCACTACCATTCCACCCAGAAAACTTGATTAAATCTTTCTTCGGAGAAGCCTCGCCGATTTCACAAATTTTCTTCCCAATGACAATTTTCAGCAACTCTGTCCTGCTAGCAGCCGCAACAGCAATCTACATGCTTCTGCGAAACATGTTCTGGCGTCAAAAAACCGGTAAAAAACTGTTTGAACGAGAATACGAAAGCAAATCCTTCGGAAGAAAACTTCTAGTTTTAGTAACAGGCTACAAGATTCCCATTGACAAGTTAAAGCAAAAGTGGCACTTGTACCCTCTTGAAGACGTGGAAAATGTTGAGAATGGACTTAAAAGGAAGCTTGTTGTTTTACCCAAAGATGAAGGCAGAGACGCAATAGTTGAAAGACTGTCAAAAGCTGTTGAAAATGGAAAGATTCAGAATACTGTTTGGGCAACTCCTGGCTTACCAATGCTCATCTTCATTACAGCCGGTCTAGTTATAGCTTTACTCTTTGGCGATATTGTCTGGATCTGCATCAGCTTTCTGCTTGGATAGTTGAAACATAAAATGAAAAAAGTTATTTGATTTCAGCAACCACTTTGCTTGAGGTGAACATAACTTGTTGGGTTACGTTGAAGAATTGCAGAGGTTCTTGGAAAGCGAGATTGAAGAAATTAACGTGGTTGTCATGCCTGACTTCTTCCTTGACCGTCTAATAAGCCTAAACTGTGATTTGAAGAATTTCAATAGGATGCTTGGAAAAGTTGTGAAACGTAATGGCGGCAGCATAGACGGGATTGACCAAGCAGACCTTAAGGGAGGAAACGCAATTAACACGGCATCTGCTCTAGCCGCTTTAAACGTGGGCGTCACCCCAATAGTGTGCACAAGCAAGCTAGGATCAAAACTGATCAGATTTCACCTTAATCCACGCAAAGTTGATCTTTCCCACGTTAAAATTTTCGACAATGCATCAATAACAACTGCGATAGAGCTTGAAAACGAAAAAGGAAAAGTTAACGTCATGCTCAGGGATGTCGGTGCACTAGCCGATTTTGGGCCACACCATCTGGATAACGAGGATTTTGAAGTTATTGAAAATGCAGATTACGTATGTGTTTTTAATTGGGCTGGAACAAGACATTTCGGGACAGAACTGGCTGAGACCATCTTCCGCCGTGTAAAAACTGCGGGTAAAGGCAAAACCTATTGTGACACAGCCGACCCAACAACCAATAAGGAGAAAATCCCGAAACTGATGAAGAAGGTTTTGCAGAGCAAACACGTTGATATTTTAAGTTTAAATGAAAATGAAGCAATCTGCTTTGCATCACAGCTAAACGATAAGATAGAAAAACTTGCAAAGGCTTCAAAGTTTGATGATTTGGCGAAGGAATCTGCAAGAATTTTAGCATCTCGTTTATCAGCACGAATTGACTTGCACACCGGAAGCTTCTCAGCAACTTTCACAAAGGAGGGCGAAACAATTGTCCCAGCTTTCAAAGTTCCAGTTTTGAGAGTTACAGGAGCTGGAGACGCTTGGAACGCTGGGAACATCTTAGGAGACGCCTATGAGCTTTCGGATAAGCATAGGCTAGCATTAGCCAATGCGGTTGCTGCCTACTACATTTCAAATCCTAGGGGAACACATCCCACACGAAAAAAATTAGTACAATTCATTGACAGGTGGAGCAAAGGGTAGATTTGATTTTTTCTGTACGATTCTCTTCTTGGCTAGAATTATTTAAATGCGTTTGCATCTTACCATGGATTGGGAAAACACTTGAAATCTAAACTGTTCGGCAGTTCTGGAGTGCGTGGCTTAGTCAATGTCGATTTAACGCCAGTTCTAGTGGCTAAGATAGGTTTAGCCATTTCAACTTTTTCAAAAGCAGAAAAAATACTTGTGGGGCGTGACACGAGGGTTTCTGGTTTGATGGTTGAGAACGCTTTGGTTTCTGGTCTTTTGGCTGGAGGAGTAAAGGTTGATTGTTTGGGTGTTGTGCCGACTCCTGTGTTGGCGTATTTAACTAGAGAATTGGAAGCTGATGCTGGCGTGATGATTACTGCTTCGCACAACCCGCCACAATATAATGGAATAAAAATTTTCAACGGTGAAGGCATGGCTTACAATGAGGAAAGCCAAGACGAAATTGAAAGCATAGTTGAGAATGAGCGTTTTAGATTGGCGGATTGGCGAAACATAGGTGAAGCCTCGTTTATAGATGAAAGCTGTCTTTACATTGAAATGATCAGGAAAAACGTGAAATTAACTAAGAAATGGCATGTGATAGTGGATCCTGGATGCGGAGCAACATGTCATATTGCGCCTGCTTCACTTAGAAATTTGGGATGTAAGATAACAGCGATAAACGCGCAGCCAGATGGGTTCTTCCCAGGTAGAAGCCCAGAGCCGAACGGTGAATCTTTAAAGTCTCTGGCTAGAATTGTTGAAGATTTAGGTGGGGATATTGGTGTAGCCTATGATGGTGATGGTGATAGGGTGGCTTTTGTTGATGAGGAAGGTTGTTTTGTGGATTTTGACCGGGTCTTGGCTGCTTACGCTGCACATGTCGCAAACAGGAGATCTGGTGGAATCGTGGTTACGAATGTTGAGGCATCTATGTGTGTTGAAAGGATGGTTGAGGCGTGTGGAGGAAAAGTTGTTAGAACAAAGGTTGGTGATGTTTATGTTGCTGAAGCAATGAAGCGGTGTGATGCTGTTTTTGGTGGAGAGCCTTGTGGGGCGTGGATTCATCCGCGGTTTCATTTTTGTCCAGATGGGATACTTTCGTCTGTGCTTCTTTTGAAGGCGTTGGAGGATGAAGGTAAAATGTTGTCAGAATTCGTTTCCGAAGTACCCAAGTATCAGATTGTCAGAGAAAATGTTGCGTGCAAAAATGAGGTAAAACACAAGGTTATGGAAAAGGTTGACGGAGGTTTAAGGGTTCTTTTTCCTTCTTGTAGGCAGGTTTCAATGGTTGATGGTGTTCGTTTAAGCCTTGAAGATGGATGGATTTTGGTGAGGGCGTCCGGTACTGAACCGTTTATTCGGTTGACTGTGGAAGGTGAATCGTTAAAAGCAGCGGAAGAGATAATGGAGAAAGGTGTAATGTTTGTTAGAGGGCTTGTGGGGGAGGTGGGAAGATGAAGGCTGTTGTTTTGGCTGCTGGTGAAGGTGTGAGGCTTCAGCCGATTACGTTGACCAGGCCGAAGCATTTGATAAAGGTTGGTGGGAAACCGATACTTGAGCATTGTTTAAGAGCGCTTAAGACTTGCGGCATAGATGAAATAGTGTTAGTTGTCCATTATATGGCGGATGCTATTCGCGATTATTTTGGTGACGGGCAGAGTCTTGGGTTGAAAGTTGAGTATGTGAAGCAGAAGGAGATTCTTGGGACAGGTAACGCCGTAGGTGTCGTTGAGCCTTGTGTGGAAGATGATTTTCTTCTGGTTTACGGTGATTTGTTGTTTACCGTGGAGGCTGTGAAGAAGGTTGTTGATTTGCATGAGAAAGAGAAGCCTGTTTTGACCATGGCTGTTGTTCCTGTTGATAATCCGGAGGGTTATGGGATTGTGGAGGTTGATGATGAGGGGAATGTGAAGCGTATAGTTGAGAAGCCGAGTCGTGAAGAGGCGGCTTCAAACTTGGCGAACGCGGGGATATATGTTCTTTCGAAGGAGATCTTTGGGAAGGTCAGGGAGACGTCGGCTTCAGTTAGGGGTGAGTGGGAGGTTATTGATGCGATTTCGCTTTTGTTGAGGGAGGGAAAGCGTGTTTTGGCGGTTGAGATTTTGAGGGAGGATTGGTTTGATGTTGGGAGACCTTGGGATTTGCTTGAGGCGAATCGTTGGGTTTTGTTGAGGATGGATCATAAGGTTTGTGGTTGCGTGGAGAATGGTGCTCATTTGGTTGGGGCGGTGACTGTTGCTGAGTCTGCTCGTGTTCGTTCTGGGGCTTACGTTGAGGGCCCGGCTTTCATTGGTGAAAAAAGTGATGTTGGGCCGAATTGCTACGTTCGCGCTTGCACGAGTATTGGTGAGGGTGTGAGGATTGGTAATGGTTGTGAGGTTAAGAACAGCTTGGTTATGGATGGTGTGCATGTTGGTCATTTGTCTTACATTGGGGATAGTGTAATTGGTGAGGGTTGTAATATGGGTGCGGGTACTGTGACTGCGAATTTGAGGCTTGATGACGGGCGTGTGAAGATGATGGTGAAGGATGTGGTTGTGGATAGTGGGCGCAGGAAGCTTGGGGTTGTTTTGGGTGATGGTGTTAAGACTGGGATTAATGCGCTTCTTATGCCAGGCGTTAAGGTTGGGTGTAATAGTTGGATTGGTCCGAACGTTGTTGTCAATCGTGATGTAGCGGCTGACACTGTGGTGGTTTTGAAGCAGAACTTGGAAGAGAGAAAGCGTTCTTGATTTTCTTGACGATTAGAATCTTTGTTAGTTGATGGAGAAAAGAGGTTTGCGGAATTTCTGTGCAAGCAAAAAAGGGTAGACCCCCTATATTTTTCAAGATTGAAGCTTTATTTTGTGCAATTAATTTTACGTGTTTTTGGACGCTTAAAAGTTAGACCCCTATATTTTTTGGTTTGTATCATGAATGTGTGGCTTTGAACGTGTGAAGCTTATGTGGTTTGGTAAAAGTCTTAATATGTGTTTTGTTATGTGTTAGGGTGTAATGGAGGTTTGATGGTTGTCGATTGCGCAGAGGAAGTTTTTCACTGAGGTTGCGGGTTTGGTGGATTCTAGTGTTGTTGTTGTGACTACGACTGGGAAGACGTATGGTGGGACTTTGGTTGGTGTTAATCCGGACAGTTTGAGTTTGTGTTTGGCTGACGTGAAGACTGAGGAGGATAGAGTGTTGCATAGGGTTTTTCTTAACGGCAGTGTTGTGGCGGAGATTTTAAGCGTTGAGAAGCCGTTTGATTTGAAGGCTTTGTCTGAGCGTTTGGAAAAGGTTTTTCCGACTATGGTTAGGCTTTATGAGGATAACGGTTTCATTTGGGTCATGGATAAGGTTAAGGTGACTGAGAAGGGTGTTGTTGAGGGTTCGGGTCCGGCTGCTGAGCGTGTGCAAAGTGTTTACGAGCATTTCATTAGTGAGATTAAGGGTTAGACGAACCAGCGAAACGGGGATTCCTCTTTTTTCTTTTCTTGTTCATGTCTGATTAAGCCGAAGGATTGTAGTATTTTTTTTGTTTTTTCTGCTGCGAGGTTTACGTTTGTTAGGTCGGTTTTTAGGTTTAGGTGTTTGGTTAGGGCTATTACGGCTTGGCGGGCTGCTTCTGCGTCTGGATATGTGCCTGTGGTTTCCACTAGGAGACTGAAGGCTTTGAGGTTTCTGAGTTTGGCTAGGCCTATTGTGATGCCCGCGATTCCGAAGATTTGTCCTACCATTATTTTTGCTCCTAGGTTTAATGGTGTTTTTAGTGTTTCTGGGTCTGTTGCTGCGCAGTAGATTTGTGGTTTTTTTGTTGTTTGTTCTTTTTTGAATCCGCCTAAAGTTATAATATAATGGCAGCCTAGCTCTTCAGCCAAATCCAAAACACGACCACAAAGCTCATACTGACCAAAAGTCGTCAACGCCTGAGTGTTACCATACCAAATGATTAAGTCTCTTCCGCCATCACGACTTTTATGATAGTAAAGCTGATTTATCGGAGAACGCGTCCCTCCTTTCTCCGTTGTTACTGCTAGGTCTTGGAAGGATGAGGACGTGATTTCGGCAAAAAGCTTAGCATCCAACTCATGAATCAGATGCAAAGCTGAAATGTTAGCGACAAAACCTATGCCGGGCAAGCCTTCAATTAAGACCGGATTATTCAGTTTCGGTTTTTCGTAAATTTGGATTGCGCAGACCATGCTTTGGCTTCCTTCAGTGGAACATGTAGTTAGAGGAAAATAACGATATAAGTGTGATTCTTTGCGGTTTTGGGTGTGTTTGTTTATAGAAGATTTGTCGAAATATTCATTAATTTTTGTTTTTTCTATGTGTTAGCGCGTGCTATCGAAGACACAACTTTAAAAGTCACTCAATGTGCTACCTAATAATTAATAGGACTACGTGCAAGGCGAGAAAAACTTTTCTATATCCTAAGATGATTGTTCAGACGAACCTCATTGTCTGCCAAGAAAGACTCTAAATGGATTAATCTTTTCTTTGACATGATTGAAAAGTCATATTCGGGCAGTCAATTTACTTATAATAATCAAACGTTCAGACTGCAGCCTACACTTGTACGACCTGCTGATTTTTATCGCAGAACCTTTGGTTCATCCCTAACTTCGTATAAATCTCTTTTAAGAGTGTTAGATCCAAACTTCAAAACTGTTGCCCGCAGTGAAGTATATAGAGTTGAGACTGGGTGGATTGCCCAAGGACTGAAGGGATACAATGGACATAAGATAAGGCGAATTAAGGTAGATGGAGACATTTTTCTAATCCCAGATTTGTCTCAACGGCGCTCGGTGGGAATAGACACGAGTGGGCTTGGACGTAATGAAACTGTTATTATCGTTTGTTGTATTCCAGATTATGAAGGAGCATACCTCTTCTTGGAAAGACATCTAAAGCTACCTAAAGATCACTATAAGAAAGAACTCCATTGGGTGAAATTGAACTCGGCTTACAAACAAGGTATGATTAACAAGTTCAAACTAATACTATCAATTTGCTGCGATGGATTACTTGTAATAAAGACAAGAGCTCTCATTGATCGGAAAGGGAAAACAGAGAATTTATTCAAGAATCTTATAGAGGGATGTTTTTCTGGGTACGAAAACGATCCGAAGCAAAAGAATTTGAGACCAGCTCTTAAGAAGAAATTTTTTGAATTGGTAAACAGAATTGAAACGCATTGTGACTCTGATTTCCGTCCTTTGACACCCAACAAAGTGGTTCGACTGTTGGTTCAAACGTTGGCTAAAAAACATGGAAACCGCTTTGAGAGTTATACACCTTTATTTGCTAACCTACGTTCTCACGAATCCAAATCCATTCAGATTTCAGATATCATAGTAGGTCTTGTTAGAACAAAAATTGACAAAGCAAATTCACTAGAACCACTTCAACCTTTATTTTTCGACATACGCAAGATGAAAAAATATAAAAGAAATCCGCCAAAAGCGTATTTTTGGTTTCCTTAAAGAAATATGGTTCAAGTGGATTCGGGTGTCGTGTGCCGTTAATTTAGTTTCGCGGACGTTGCCTCCTCTGGAGACCACGCGACCCGCTGGGCACACGATCTTTTGGGTACCTTCATCCAAGTGTAGAATCGTGGAGGATACTTATAAACTGTTTCTGGAAACTTTCTCCAGATTACTAACCTGTTTAGGGTTTTAGTGCTGTGCATTATTTTTGTTTTATGTTCGGGTATTTTTCTCTTATTTTTGCGTCGGCTATCTTGGCGATCATTGCGTTAGAGATTAGCACGTGTTTGACTCCTGTGAGGTCAGCCAGTTCCGCTGGTTTCTGGTCTTGAGTTACGAGTAACAGGTTGTTGTTCTTTGCGTATTTTATGATGTCTTTGTCTTTTGCTCCTTGTAATTCTGCGTCTTGGACGGTTAGCACGTTCCATCCTAGAATTTCAAAGTATTCTTTCAGTCCTGCGTACATTTCATCTAGTAGAAGCTTCAACAAGGTTCACCTCATTGTATTTTAACTTTGAACCATCCGGCTATTTAGAGGCTTCTTTATTGGTTCTATAGCGCGTATATGTTAATGAACATTTTTTATGTGTGTTTGTCTGATTCTGTTTAGGCTTGACTAATGACCTTTGAAATAAAAGAAAGAGACCTACTTGCAGAATCGGAAGACTCGAAACCAAAAGCGGCACTGTCGAAACCCCCCTTCTCTTTCCGGTGATAAACCCAGCCGTACAGCCCATACCTTAAAACAAAAGGCAAGTTCGCCAAAGCATATTACTAGTTTAACAAATAAGCAGTTAGGTGCTGCATGCCTTTAAAGCACGGACGTTGTCACACTACGGTGACCACGCAACCCGCTTGGCACACAGCTTTGGTACCTAACCACCAGATACAATCCGATTTTTCATATTTAAACTAGTATCTGGACAATTCTTCCAGATACACTCCCAGAAAAGTAATGTCCCCCTATCCAGTGGAATGTGACGAAATCCAATACTAACACTCTAACAGCTAAAATTCTTGCTTAACCAACAAGCCATTTTTTATATGCGTGTTTGCAGTTTTTCTCTAGGCTTCAAAATGACTTTTGAGATAAAGGAAAGAGATTTGCTCGCAAGAATTGGGAGACTAAAAACAAAAAGCGGCATTGTTGAGACTCCTCTTCTCTTTCCTGTTGTGAATCCTTCTATTCAGCCTATTTCTCCCCAAAAGATTGGTGAGGTTTTTGGTTGTGAAGCCCTAATAACCAATGCATACATATTGAAGGAACGCTTTCAAAACCAGCCAGTAGAAAAAGGCTTGCACAAGTTTTTAGACTATAACGGCGTCGTAATGACTGATTCAGGAGCATACCAAATCCTCCGTTACGGCGATATAGAAACAACCCCGAAAGAAATCGTAGAATACCAAGAAAAAATAGACACAGACATAGCCACAATCCTAGACTACCCAACAGGCCTAAAAGTCACAAGAAAACACGCAGAAAAAACAGTAAACACAACAATAAAAAACGCCAAACAACTCTTCAAAACAAAAACCCGAAACGACATCCTCTGGGTAGGCCCAATCCAAGGAGGACGATACCTAGACTTAGTAGCCAAATCAGCCAGACAAATGCGAAAACTACCATTCCAAATCCACGCCCTAGGCAGTCCAACAGAAATCATGCAACAATACAGATTCGACCTACTAGTCGATATGATCGTAACAGCCAAAATGAACCTACCCATCGACAAGCCATTACATCTTTTCGGAGCAGGACACCCAATAATGTTCAGCCTAGCCATAGCCCTAGGATGCGACCTCTTCGACTCCGCAGCATACGCAATATACGCCAGAAACAACCGCTACATGACACCAAACGGCACCCATAGGCTGGAAGAACTAGAATACTTCCCATGTCCATGCCCAAAATGCACAAAAACAACACCGAAAGCAGTATTAGAACTACCAACAAAAAAACGACAAATCTTCCTAGCCGAACACAACCTCTACACATGCCAAGCAGAAATAAAACAAATAAAACAAGCAATAAAAAACGGAAGACTATGGGAACACCTACAAACAAGAGCACACGCCCATCCAACCCTACTTCAAGCCCTAAAAAAGCTAAAAAAATACGAAGACTTCATCGAAAAACACAGTCCAGCAACAAAAAAAAGCGGCATATTCTTCTACGACCACACAGACCTCGCCAGGCCATATGTCGTCAGACACAGAAAAAAACTCACAGGACAATACTCTCCACCAAAAGAAGCAGAAATCCTCCTATTCATACCCCAAACCAGAACAAAACCATTCAGCAAATCAAAAGAACTCAAGGAAATCAAAAAACGTGTCCAAGACACATTCAAGCAACACCTAAACAAAATTCACACATGCTTCTACACAGCCCCCTTCGGCGTAATCCCAATTGAACTAGACGAAGTCTACCCCCTCTCACAACACGAAACAGCCCTACCACTAGACAAAGAAACAATCGAATACGTAACAAAACAAACAGTAAACTACATCAACAACACAAACTACAAAACAATCGTACTAATCAACGACCCAGAAAACTGGAACAAAAACATCCTAAACACACTCAAAAAAACATGCAAAAACAAAAACATCAAATTCAAACACATCAACATAAAAGAAAAGCGAACCAAAACCATGCTAACCAGCTTAGAGAAAATTCTACAAAAAACACTGAGCGAACAACCTTGATTCGAGCTGACTTGCACATTCACACAACTTATTCACCTGACGCATCAATAAACCCAAAAACCATAGTGAACCAGCTCTATGCACACCCATACATCAAAGCCGCAGCCATAACAGACCACAACACCACTAAGGGATACCACAAAATACGAAAGCTAGCCTCAGCATACGAAGACATCCTCATCATCCCCGGAATCGAAGTAAGCACAACCGAAGGAGACATAATAATCCTAGGTCTTGCAGAACTACCACCCAGACCATGGACTCCCGAAAACATAATCAACTACACAAAACAACAAAACGGCATAACCGTCGCTGCACACCCCTACAGAACATACGGCTTGGGAGACTTGGCTAAAAACTACGATTTCGACGCCATAGAAGTCTTAAATGGCATTTCAACACCTCAAGCCAACAAAATGGCTCAAAAACTAGCCAAAACCATGAGCCTACCAGGTGTTGCCGGCAGCGACGCCCACCGCGTGGACGAAATGTGGACTGTCTATACAGAAGTGCAAGCTTCTTCAAACACTGAGGAAATATTAACAGCCATCAAGAAAGGATTAGTCAAAATTGCTTCCACAAGAAAGTCAATACACTTTTAAACGACCGGAAAGCATGATTACTGCATTAACGGAAGAAACCAAATGAGTCAAATACAAATCAAATTTCTAGGCGGAGCCCGCGAAGTCGGCAGAAGCGCAATAGCCGTAAAAACCCAAAAAACACAAGTCTTACTAGACTACGGAGTCATGCTGAACCACACACCAGGATTCCCAATGCACATACCACCAAAAGACGTCAACGCAATAATCCTAACCCACAGCCACCTCGACCACTCAGGCGCAATCCCTGTCTTTTACATTCGCGGGAATAAGCCTCTTTACACAAACAGACTAAGTGCAGAACTAAACCAACTACTGATCACAGACTTCATCCACCTCTCCAGCTACTACCTACCATTCGAGTATCTCGAACTAAAATCAATGATGAGAAATAGCAAACACCTAGACTACGGCGTCCAAGAAAAAATCGGAGACATCAAATTCCAGCTTTTAAACGCTGGGCACATCCCTGGAAGCGCACAAATACTAATTGAAGCCGAAGGAAAAAAACTGCTCTACACAGGCGACTTCAACACTGAAAACACAAAGCTTCTGGAAGGAGCAAAAATGGAACACAAAGACTTAGACGCTGTGATAATCGAAAGCACATACGCAGATGATGAACACACAGAACGCCAAGAACTGGAAAAAAAATTCATAACAGAGACCACCGACATCGTCGAGAAAGGAGGAATCGCCCTCGTTCCAGCATTTGGAGTTGGAAGATCCCAAGAAATAGCATGCGTCCTAGCCGCTCACCACTTTGAGTATCCAGTCACTATTGACGGCATGATCCGAGGAGCAAACACCATAATGATGAACCACGGTCAATTTTTGCGAGACGCTAAACTACTAAGAGATGCTTTACACTCTGCTCATTGGATTGAAGGCTGGAGAGACCGAAGAAAAGCCGCCAAAAAACCAAGTGTCATAATATCAACAGCAGGCATGCTCAAAGGCGGTCCAGCCATATTCTACATGTCAAAAATCGGAAAAAAAGCCAACAACGCCGTATTTCTAGTCAGTTATCAAATTCCAGGCACCCCTGGAAGACAGTTACTTGATAAGGGAATATGCGTTATCGATGGAAAAATGAGAAAGATTAAGGCACGGGTTGGACACTTCGATTTTTCATCCCACTGCGGAGCAAGCGAACTTAAAGAAGCCGTGAAAAAACTTGGCGGAAACCCAAAAATATTCGTGAATCATGGTGCAGAGAGAAACTGCGAACTTTTTGCAAAATGGATAAAGAAAGAATTGGGATTTAAAGCGAAAGCACCCAAAACAGGAGACACATTCAAAATTTAGCGGTGAAACAAATGAAAATTGGAATTCTACGCATAGGAAAAGTAGATTCCAACGTGATAAGCAGCATCCAAGAAAACCTAAACATAACTTTTCCCAAATCAAAATGCACAATAATTCCTAAAACACTATCAATACCAGAAGAAGCCTTCAACAACACAAGACAACAATACGGCTCAAACAACATACTAACAAAAATTCGCAACTACGCTGAAAGACAGAAAACCATAGACAAAATCCTAGGAATAACAGATATCGACATCTTTGTGCCAAACCTAAATTTTGTCTTCGGCGCAGCAGAATGCCCCGGAAAAGCAGCCTTAATCTCACTATGGAGACTTAGACCAGAATTCTATAAACAACCATCAAACACTGAACTCTTCAAAACGAGAAGCACAAAAGAAGCCCTGCACGAACTTGGACACACCCTAGGCTTACGACATTGTTCTAACCCGTTTTGTGTCATGTACTTTTCCAATTCCATATTCGAAACCGACAGAAAACAAAGTTTATTCTGCACCAAATGCCACTCCAATGTGGAAAAAACCATAGATAGTCTAGGTCGATACCCTTGAATGATATGTTCAAAGCCAAGCTGGTACATCTGACCCCAATCTTAGCAAGTCTACTTTTCGGAGTGTTATGCGCAGTTCTCCTTCTGACATCTTCCATAGAAACCTACACAATCACACCTTTTTCCGAAGACACCTTCGGCTCCCTCGGAAACGCCTCTTACTTTGTTATCCTAGTCGGAGTCGGCGCATCATTAATATATTTTCTTTTGAAGCGAAAAAGCCACAAACTGATTACGTTAATCACTGGATTCGCCTTAACAACCGCCGTTTTCATGCTCTCCTTCATCTATTTGTTGGCGGCGTTCGGGAGATTTTCCATCCCACACATTGAACCCCTCATCCTAATATCAGCATTAACCATAACAATTCTTGCCGGCTTCGCAATTTTCCGAACTCAAAGCAGACTTTGCAACTTGATAGTTCTTTGTTTAGGAGGAGCTCTGGGCACTTTTTTAGCAACCTCAATTCCCACATTAAGTGCAATCTTGATTCTTTGCTTTCTAGCAGTTTACGACGCGTTTGCTGTGTATCATGGACCAGTGGGAAAAATAGCTCTTAACGGACTTGAACATCTCCGCGGTTTAAGCTTCTTCTTCCAGGACATTCAAATGGGACTAGGCGACCTAACCTTTTATTCTTTGCTTTCAGGTCACATGCTTCTAAATTTTGGTCTTATCTCTTGTGTCGCTTCTATCATTGGCATCTTGTTCGGATGCTTCCTGTCATTTAAAATGTTAGAGAGAAAAGGCATGTTTCCAGGATTACCCTTTCCAATACTATTCGGTTTAACAGCAAGCCTCCTCACTTCCACATTATGATTGAGCCTCACTTCTCTCAACACAACCGAAGAGTTCAAATTTCACGAATTTCGCATTGCAGTTTCTTGATCAACTCTTCAGCTTTTACCGGTTCAACCTTCAAAGTGTAAAGTCTCCTTGCCGTACGAAGCTTCAATTTCACAACATCTTTTAATCTTTTAACCGCGCAATATTCAGCACGTTCACTGATCTCGACGAATCTATTTTGGTCAAAGATTTCAGCTGGCATACTTTCTCACGCACTCGATGCTTTCTCTGATTACTTTTTGACGTTTTTATTTGTTTTGGTGTTTAAGCTAAAAAGCTAAGATGTGAAAACGCAGTACGTATGAGACAAAAGCAGACGTTTGATGTCTAAAGCCCGTTACTTTCGTGAATACTTTTGTTTGATCTGCTCTGCGATTGATGCTGCTTCGTCAAGAATTTTCTGCACACCCTCTTCCCCTGCTTTCGTTTGGATGAAGGCTTCAATGAGGGTCTTTGCGATTTCGGGAGGCAAGAGCTCTTTCAAGCTGATATAAACTTCAGGTGGTTCAAGTTTGCTGTGAACAATATAGTGGATTTTACCCTTTATCACCATTCGCTTTATGACTTTCTTCATCTCTTCTGAGGAGTAGTCAAATTTCTTTACACCGTAGTTGATTATGTCGCTTTCTCTTGTGTTTCCATATTTGTACAAGTATGAGATAATCTTCTTTTCCACTTTCATCTGGTTCCCTCAAAGAACACTTTCTCTTCCTAATCCCTTTATTATGCTTTTAGAAACTTAATTCTTGTGCAGAATCTCTGCAGAAGTTAGCACATTGTAAGACGCATTCTTTTCTTATTTTGTATATGATTTGGATTGTAACATGCTTGCACAATCCTTTGTTTGACAATGCTCTGTTCCAATCCGCGCAGTCGTGCAATATCTCTGACATAGGGTTCATGGTAGTCCACGCTAAGTTTGCCTAAGAAGTGGGGCCGGCCGGATTTGAACCAGCGACCTTTACCCGGAAACAGTGCTTAGGCACCGTTCCTACGGGTTTCTCTAACCGCTCCAGAACTTCTTCATCCCAACTGGTCAGCAAACCCGTGCTTTTGCTTCTGGAGCCCGTCGTCATTCCTGTCTAGACTACGGCCCCTTTTTTTAGACATTAGATTAACTGTAAAGGATTAAATATATGCGTTATTCTTTCAACGAAAAAGTGGTTTCTGCAAAACTTTCCTTTAGAAACAGTTCAGCTTCGATTTTTTATAGATTTTTATGACCTCTTCTACAACTTTATGTTTCAAAACACCCTAGAGGTGGGTTTTGTATGGAAACTTCATGCGTAAGATTTATAATATGTTAGCGATGATAACTAAATCTTTGTGGGTTTAAAATGGAAATGGAAGAAATAGCACGATGGGCGTATATCGCCTTCGTTGTTATAGCAATCGTAATGGGACTAGCGGTCGGCTACATGGCCTATGACGCGGAACTGCACTGGGCTGACACTACCGTTGTAGACACTAACGGATACGTCACTCTGATCATGCTAATATTAGGAATCATAATTGGAATCACAAGCATAACAGCCAAGGAGGTCACTCCATTCCTTATAGCAACAATTGCTTTAGTTGTAGCCGGCATTGGGAATGTGTGGCTCCCACTGAACATCGATCCGATACAAATACTCTACTACTTTGCCGATACAATAACAAGATACATCGTAGCTTTCGCAGCTCCAGCCGCCGTCATCATTGCAATCAAGGCAGTCCTTGCCATGACGAAAGAGAAATAGAATAATTTCCCCACCCTCCTTTTTTCTAATTCCAGTCGGGTCTAAGACAATTAAGAAAATATTTGAGGAACACCAGCCTTTTCTAGGGCTTCGCGGTTACACGCAAGAAGTGTTTGGGCTTCTTTTGAGAGAAAGATCAAGAAGTCTCTATTATGAGAAGCGAAAAGTTAATGAGCATAGACATAACGTGTATTTTGGGGTTTGCCGGTCAAAGGGTGCGGGACCCACCTGATCTCATTCCGAACTCAGAAGTTAAACTGCGCTCCGTTCCCGGCTGTAGTGTGGTCTTCGGCCACGCGAACCCGGGAAAGCTGGCAGCCCCATCTAAATTTAGGTGTTCCAATTTGGAGTGGAATTACCTAAAACTTATAACTAAGCATTGATCACCTTTCCAAAAGGTGAGTTGTGAACAATTTGGCGACAATGACAACTTTGCAGAGTCAGATTATGCAAGAACCGTTCGGGGAGTATTCGTGGATTCTAAACTTGCTCTTTTATGCCTTTTTCTTTGTTTTCATGTTTTACGGACAGAGGATTCAAGTTTACATCATGCTGAGGGAGGTTGAAGGCTCGCTTTACAAGCTGAAATATATTAGGGATGAAGGAAGGAAAATTACAATAGAAACAATAAAAGAGATTGGAAAGCCTCAAACAGATCCCACGGCTAGAGTTGACAGGTTTCTAGAGTATTTCACAATATCACCGCAAAGCTTGGACCCTGCAGGAATAGTTGGGAAGCTCGAACACATACTGGACGTCAGAGATACCCGTTTCAAGGATGATATAAAATTGATGGCGCCAGCAACAGACAAAACTCAAGCGAACAATCTTGAAAACACTCTTGAAGCAGCAATGGCTCTAAACTTCATCTACAAAGTGATAAGACACTTTTATTTGCTAGGGAAGAAAACGTTAAGCCTCTATATTATAATGCAGATACAAATGATATTGCCCCTTGTCATGCGAGAGGCTGAAGCCTACGCCAGCGCATTAAAAGCTTTCGCAGATGGTCAACCAATAGGCGACGGGGCAGGAGCACTCGTAGCAGCAAAGCTAACACATGGATACCCGAAGAGAAACATCGCAAAAGACTGTGTTGTTGCAACCGTGCCTATAGAAGGACGAACAGCGTATGTTATTAAAGCTGAAGGACCAGGAGGAAACGTCGGCAAGCCTGGAGACGGGGTAAAAACGATGATGGAGGAAAATGAAGGAAAAATAGCTTCAATAATCATGGTGGATGCAGCCTTGAAGCTTGAAGGTGAAGAGGTTGGCGAAGTTGCTGAGGGAGTAGGCGCAGCTATAGGTGGACCTGGTGTAGATCAGTTCAAAATTGAGGAGTCAATTCTGAAATATCGCGTGCCGATAAACGCTGTGATAATAAAGGAAGACATTGGAGATGCTGTTTCACCAATGCGCAAAGAGATTTTTGATGCCGTCGACAAGGCTATCGAGAGAATAAAGCAAGTTATTTTAGAGAAAACGAAAGAAGGTAACAGCGTGATTATTGTTGGAGTGGGTAACACCATTGGCATCGGGCAATAGGAGAGTGGCAAAATGAGTAAAAAATCATCATCTACGCCCGCCAGAATCTCGTCGTTTGTGTTGCTGGTGATATTCATAACTTTAGCGTTGTCTTTAACAGCCCTTATTCTAGCCATCAGCGCCTTCAACTCCAACGAAATCGCCACATATTACTTGTTACTCATAGGATTTCTGGGCGTAGCCTTATCTACATATGTGCTGTTTCAAACAAGGAAAAGAATAAAACGTTTAAGCATAAAGACTCCGTCCGTAACAACCACAATTGAATGTAGAAAATGCGGTTTCAAGAGCATCCGAGACTTTCAACGTGGAGACTACATTTTTAAAGAGGTTGACCCATGCCAGAAATGCAACGAAAACATGTTGATAACAGCAATTTACAGGGAAGTTGAAGAGAAAAAGAGAAGAACGCGTTTCTAAGTTAAGATTATACATCCATCTTCAACTATGAATACGGTGTGTTCAGCCTGAGCCACTGGTTTTCCGCTGGCTTCAATGAATATGGGATAGCCCATAAGAGCCTTTGAAGATAAAAGCTCTTGGAAGGCTTCTCTGTAATGTTCCTTCGGAACGACATTTTGCAGCCAACGTTCAGCGAAAGGCAAGGTTCTGAAGTTCTCTTCAATATGTCTTAGAAGCTGTTTTGCATAAGGATTCTTTGATGATTTTCGCTTGAGAAATCGGAAGATTGTGACTTCTTCGCCGTTTTTAACTTTGCCTATTGCGTTTGGTAAGGTTACGAATGGTTCGATGGCGTAGACTCCGCCCAGCTTGATTTTTGAAAAAAAGGAAATATGCGAAACATTAGGTATGGAAGTGCCAGCGTGAATGACGTATCTTCCAATCTGGTGCCCGGTCAAGTTTGAGATTGGTTTGAAGCCGCGAGATTTTATGGTTTTTTCAATTATTGCGCCAAGTGTTGAAGTTGAAATTCCTGGACGTATGTTATCTATTGCTGTTTTCAGGGCTTGTTCCGCCGTTTTTACAAGGCTTCCATATTCTGGGTTAAAACATATTGTGATTTCGCTGTCGGTTACATAACCATCCACGTGAACGCCTAGGTCCAACTTAACTATGGATTTCTCTGGGATTCTTTTTTTGTCATTGGGCGGAGACGTGTAATGTGCTGCTATTTCGTTTATTGAAACGTTGCATGGAAATGCTGGTTTTCCACCTTTTTCCCGTATGAGGTTCTCAGTCTTTTCGCAAACGTCAATTATGGGCATGCCTTCGCGAACGTAGTGTTTCATTTCTTCACGTGTTTCACGCAGGATTTTCCCAGACAACTTGAACTTCTGAATAGCGTCTTTGTCAAAACCGTTCATTAACGTCACTTTACTTTATTACGGCTAACAATGTTACAACTTAAAAAGCTTACAATAACCAGTATGACGTAGTTGGCGAAACCTACCAGTTTTAGCTTCATAATAATCTAGAGTTTGGGCGTTAAAACTTTTGGTTCGAGTGTTGCAAAGTCGTTTCCACCTAAATGAAAAATCATCCTTGCTTTTTCTAACTCATATCTATCCGTGAACACTTCTTTATTTGCGTACGCTTCAACTATTTCGCCAACGAAAATTGTGTGGTCTCCAGCAGCGAATTGATTGTAAAGCTTGCACTCTAGATGGGCTACGCATTCTTTTATTATGGGTGGTTTCACCTTTTTGGCTGGTGAAGCCGTCAAGCTAGTTTCTTTGAATTTGTCGTAGTTTCTACCGGTCTTTCTACCGCAAAACAGTGTTTCTTTTAGTATTTTCATTGTTGGGACGTTAACTACAAACTCTTTTGTTTCTTCAATAAGCGCATGAGAGTGTCTTTTAGGTGCGATGCTTATGGCAACGCGTGGCGGGTTAATTGATGTCGGCATAGCCCACGCCAAAGTTATGATGTTCGGTTTTCCATTCCTGCCTACACATGAAACAAGCACTGTGTGCATTGGATGAAGAAGCTTATAAGCTGAAAAAGGACTAACATTAACTTCCTCTTTTTTCAACATTCACAAACCTCAAATTAACGTTTAACATAAAACTTTTCTACGATGTTTCTTGCTTTTTCCCTTTTCTTTTGATGTTCAGCAAGGAATTTGTTAATCTTTTCTGTCAGTTCGGTTTTACATTCACCGCATAATATTTCGCCAGCTTTGCATTTCCTCTTCCTTTCAGCCAGTTTCTTATCATCTTCTTCGAACAAGTAAGCAAAATACTGGAATATTGTGCATATGTTTGCGTCTCCGCCCAATTTCCTTTGTTCAGCAACCGTCGCTCTCCCGCCTGTGAAGGCGTTCCATATCTTCCGCTTCACAATGTCTGGCGGGTCTATAGTAAATATGGAAGTCTCTGGTTCCGAAGCGCTCATTTTTCCCCCTCTTCCAAGTCCCGGCAAGAAGCGGCAGTGGATTTGGGCTGGCTTGTAGTAACCCAGCTTCGGAGCTATATCGCGAGTGATTCTCCAGTATGGATCTTGATCTATGGCTGCCGGAATCAACACTGGAACGTTTTCGCCTGTTAGTTTAGCGTGTATGAAGCATGGCACTGCTTGGATGGCTGGCCAGAATATCCATCCAATGTTTGTGCTATCTTGGAATCCGAAGGTGGCTCTTGCCGTTGAATAAGTTGTGCGTTTCGCAACCTCCAACGCAATGTCGTAGAGCAAGTCTATGTCCTTGATGTCGAAAATTATGAACGTGTTTTCTGGTTTAAATCCTAAGGCTATCAAGTCTAGAGCATTCTCATAACCAAAATTCTTAACTTCATCAAGTTTCAGCTTATCTTCAACAACGAATTTTTCGTCGTCTGTCATCTGGAAATAAAGCCTCGTTTCAAACTTGTCTTGCAGATGCTTTGTGAAAATCCATGGCACGAGATGCCCTATGTGAACTGGACCTGAAGGGCCTCTGCCAGTATATAACACAAATTTTACTCCCTTCTCATAGAGGTCGAGGACAACATTTAAGTCACGGTGCGAAAAAAATAGCTTTCTTCTTAATTGGAGATGGAGTTCACCTGTGTGCTTCGCTATTCTTTGCAGTAGCTCCTCTGTTAAAGGTTGAGTGCCAAATTCACGTATCAAACGTTCATAATCAACTTCGCCCTTAACCTCCCAAGGAGTTACAACCATCTCGTTTTTCTTTTCATTCACCAAATGGACGCCACCGTCTCATAATAGCTCTTTATACAATTTATGGAAAACATATTAAATGTTGCGTGAATAAAAACCACCAGAGCCTTCACGATGGGGCGTTTGGAATAAGCCATAAATATGGTTATGCATCCTTAATTGTCGCTGGTGAAGTGATGCCTCGCCAATTTACATAAAAACGCGGATAAATTCTGAACAAAAACCAGCTAGGAACATGCATACTTTTATTAAAACTGAAATAACAACTACGTTATCAAATTCAGCTTATTCCATTAATGAAGGGAAACGCTATGGTTGAACTAAGAGAAAATGAGTATAAAACATTGCTGACAATAGAAAAGCTTGGCGGAAAGGCGTCAGTAGAACAAATAATGAACGAAAGCGGCTTGCCCGATGCAACGATAATGCGTGCTGCCTTAACATTAGAAGAGAAAAAACTCGTGGAAATTCTTGAAAGGGAACAAACAATCATATGCTTTAACGATGAGGGAAAACTTCACGCAAAAAGGGGCTTACCCGAAAGACTTCTGATAAAAGCTTTAATGAAGCTGGGTGGAAAATCATCCATTACAAAAATTGTTGAGAAAGCAAAATTAGAGAGACAGTTCGTACCGATAGCTTTGGGATGGCTTAGAAGAAAAAACTGGGCGGCATTAGACACAAATACAAACATGTTGCAACTATTAGAAGAACCTGAAAAGGAAGGAGCTGATGAGAAACTACTGAAACTTTTGAACCAAGAAGGGCAAGTAATTGGTGAAGACTTAAGTCCTGAGCTGCAATCTGCCGTTAAAATGTTGAAAAGAAGAAAACTTTTGGAAATTGATGAAAAAACAAAGAGGATAATAGAAATCACAGAGGCTGGCTGGAAAAGGATAAAGAAAGGAATAAGAGTAATCACTGAAGTAACTCAGCTTACACCAGAGCTTATCATAACTGGAAAGTGGCGAAAAGCTGAACTAACAAAATTCGATGTGACAGCACCGGGTCCAGCAGTTTATCCTGCAAAAACGCATCCAGTTCAGCAAATAATCCAAAGGACAAAGGAAATTTTCGCTGAGATGGGGTTCACGGAAATTCGAGGTCCAATAGTTGAAACGGCCTTCTGGAATTTCGATGCTTTATTCCAGCCTCAAGACCATCCGGCAAGGGAAATGCATGACACCTTCTACTTGAAATATCCAAAGACTGGAAAACTGCCCAAAAAATCCATAGTGAACAAGGTTGCAAAAACACACGAGAATGGTTGGAAAACAGGTTCAAGGGGCTGGCAATACTCTTGGAGTCCGGAGGAAGCGAAAAAACTTGTTTTCAGAACACACACAACGGCAACGACGATTCGATATTTGGCTGAACATAAAGAACCACCAGTAAAAGTGTTCTCTGTTGACCGCGTATATCGTAATGAAAAAATGGATTACAAAAGCCTAGCTGAATTCCACCAAATCGAAGGCATAATCATGGATAAAAACGTGACACTACGCGACCTTATAGGAACGTTAAAAGAGTTTTATCTTAGGCTTGGATTGAAAAAAGTGCGGTTCTGGCCAAGCTACTTCCCGTACACGGAACCGTCAGCGCAGTCAACAGTTTACATTCCGGAGTTTAAGAAGTGGTTTGAGCTTTGTGGAATGGGAATATTCCGTCCTGAAGTGTTGGCTCCATTAGGAATAAAATATCCTGTTTTGGCTTGGGGTGGAGGTTTGGAACGTTTAATAATGCTGAAGCTTGGCTTGGATGACATCCGATTCTTGTATAAGAATGATTTGGGCTGGATTAGGAGAATCCCGACATGCCAGTAATAACCCTGTACAAAGATAGATTCTCAAAGTTTGTTGGACGTTCGCTGACCGTTGAGGATATGGCTAAATGGCTTCCATGGATAGGCTCCGACATAGAACAAGTAGGCATCGATCACGTGAAAATAGAGTTTAATCCAAACCGTGTTGACTTCTCAAGCTATGCTGGCGTAGCAAGAGCCTTTCAAGGACTGATGGGATGGAAAACTGGTTTACCAAAATACGTGGTGCATAAAAGCAATATTATACTGAAAATTGATGAATCCGTTCAGAAAGTTCGACCATACATGCTGGGCGCTATCGTTAGAAACATGAAGTTGGACGAGGATGCAGTTCGGGAAATCATGGAGATACAGGAAGACCTCCACTGGGGTGTCGGTAGAGATCGTGGAAAAGCTTCGATAGGAGTGCACAACCTTGACAATGTTAAGCCTCCGTTTACATATTTGGCTGCTGACCCTGATGAAGTGAAGTTTGTTCCTTTGGCGAAAACAGAAGAAATGACGTTGCGGGAAATTCTTGGGAAGCACGAAAAGGGAGCGGCATACAAACATCTGGTTGATTGGTCTCCAAAATATCCACTCTTAATAGATGACGACGGAAAAGTTCTTTCCATGCCGCCGATAATAAATGGTGAACTGACACGGGTGGACGCTGAAACAAGAAACTTTTTCCTTGATGTAACAGGACCAGACCTTAGAGCTGTTAAACAGTCTTTAAATGTTCTCGTCACAGCCCTTGCAGACATGGGTGGAATAATCGAGTCGGTTAAAGTGAAATATCAAGATAAAACGATTGTTTCTCCAGATTTAACTCCGCAAAAGATGAAGTTGCGAAGATCATATGCTACCGAATTGTTGGGGCTCAGGCTTTCAGAAAACAAAATTGTTGAATGCTTGAAAAAATGTAGATTGAATGCTAGAAAAGCCGAAGATGGAACTATTGAGGTTGAAATTCCAGCCTATCGAATTGACATTTTACATGAGGTTGACTTGGTTGAAGAGGTTGCCATTGGTTATGGCTATTACAGGCTTAAACCGACAAAGCCGAAGACTGTGACAACAGGTAGCTTTCACGAGGCTACAAGGCTTGCGAATGTTGTTAGGCAAATAATGATAGGTTTAGGCTTTACAGAAGTCATGAATTTTATACTGACAAACAATGACATTCAATTCAGAAGAATGAGGAGAAAACCAGAAAAAACCGTTAAAATTGCAAATCCAACATCTTCAGAATACAACATAGCCAGAACAAGCCTATTGCCGTCTTTGATGAAGAATTTAATGGATAACAAACACGAAAGCTTCCCTCAAAAAATCTTCGAAGTCTCAGACATCATAAACGTTAATATGAAAACTGAATGCCGCTCTGAAAGACATCTCCATGTAGCAGGAGTCTCAGCACATTCAACAGCGAATTTCACGGAAATAAAATCCACAGTGGAAGCATTATTGACTAATCTAGGTCTGTCTAGATGGAAAATAAAACCCCCAAGTAATTCGAGCTTCATAGAAGGGAGAGTTGCATGCATACAGCTGGGAAACAAGAACATTGGGTTTTTAGGTGAAATACACCCGGAAGTTCTCAACAACTTCGAATTGGAAAATCCTGTCTGCGGCTTCGAAATGAACCTTGAACATCTAGTGCCGGAGTAAAAATAGGAAAAGTTAATTTTGAACAAAGCAGATGTTTAAAATAGCGATGAAATGAGCATAATCCCACCGGAACTCTCTTCGCGGAGAACCATGCAGACGGACCCAACAGAAAAGGCAAGCATTATGCTTGCTTTGTTATGATGGCGGGTTTACCCAATCATGGGACACGGTGGGCGCGGGCAAAAAATCCCACGCTGAGAGTCCTTAGCATAGAGGAGCGTACCGCTCTACAATGAAGTTAAGGGATAGGTTACGTGGGAAACAAAAACGCCCGCGAAAACAACTTTTAAGTTAAGGCGTCTCAGTGCACGAAAATCAAGGCAGGCTGCTCAATCACTTGAAGGAGCCAGCCGAATGCTTGACGCTGCAAAGCACAGTAATAGATTATGGGGACACGCCTGTTCTGTCAGCAGATAAAATTCACGTAACACTGCCGAATGAGAATGTGGATTTGGATTTTCGCGTCTTAAGTGATGCTAAAACGCAGGCTTTGGAGTTGACTTTGAAGCTTGGGCGTGAACAGCCTTTGCTTGCTGATTATTTGTATGCTTTGCGGAGTAAGACGGATAGTTTGAGTAGGCATAGGATTGCGAGGTTGGTTTGAGGTTGGCGGGGGGTAAGAGGACAGTTGTTGAGGTTCGGGATGATTTGCATATGGAGATTAGGAAGTTGGCTTTGTTGAATGATTTGCGGATTTATGAGGTGGCTAATGCGATTATTGAGGAGTTTTTGAGGGATGAGGAGAGGGTGAAGGTTTTGATTAGGAGGCTGAAGCTTTAAATTGAAAGCGGAGCTAAGATTTGTGTGGTGTGGGTGTCTGTGAGAAGGCTGAGGCCTGAGGAGAGGGTTAATCTTGCTGTTGGCATGAGTGATGTTTGTGTTCGGGTTTGTGCTGATGGTGTTAGGGATTGGGATCCAAGTGTTAGTGAAGAGGAGCTTGTTGAGCGTGTTAGGGAGAGGTTGTTGTTCTCTAAGCGGCGGAGAAGTGGGGTTTAGGCGCTGGAGAGTTTTGAAGAGCTTGTTAGAAGGCTTGTTGGTGGTTTTAACGCGGTTGGGTTAGAGTATATGTTTACTGGGGCTTTGGCTGTGAGTTATTATGGTAGGGCTCGCACGACTGTGGATGTTGATGTTGTCGTTGCAGTTGTTGACAAGGGGTGGCGGACTAAGCTTGTTTCGGCTTTAGAGAGGGCTGGGTTGGTGGTTGATGAGGAAAGGATTGATGCGGCTTTGATGTCGGGTTATCGAATAGTTACGTTTGAGGATAGTAAGTCGCCTCTTACCGTTGATGTTATACTTTCGGATGTGAAGCTTGTAAGGAGGGCTGGAAGTATTTTGGGTTTGGCGACTTTTTATCAGACGCCTGAGGATTTGATTTTGGCTAAACTGCGGATGATTAAGGCGACTGTTCCGCGGGAGAGGGCGTTGAAGGATGAGGATGATGTGAAGGCGATTCTGAAGTTCACTAGGGTTAACATGGATTTGCTTGAGAGGCGAGCACGGGAGAACAATACGTTGTCGATACTTGAAGAGATAATTGCTGACACACCTAGTTGAACAGAATTGTATTCAGAATGCAGATATGAATAATAGATATGCTTCATGGCTGATTTAGGCGTGAGAGTGGGAGGGTGGTTGTTGAGGTTTGTGATGACTTGCATAGAGAGATTAGGATAATTGGCGTTGGAAACGTGACATAATTCGTAAAGTGCTGGGTTATCGTTTCTATTCTGCTCAATATTGTTGAGCATATATGAAGGTGGATGAGCAAGGTTTTGCTCAATAGTGTTGAGCATTTAAATAGTTGATTGAGCAAGATTAGTTAGGTGCCCTTTATGTCCGCGGTTAAGAACATTTTTGCGCCTAGATCTTCGAGGGTTCTGCGGGTGCTGTTGGTGAATCCCGGTAGGGATTGGAATGAGAGGGGGCTTGCGCGTGAGGCGCGTGTATCGAGCGGGTTGGCTCATTACGTTTGTAGAACGCTTATGGAGTTGGGGTTTGTTGCTCGGAGTGAGAGGAATAGGCTTGTTTTGGTTGACCCTTTGAGGTTGTTGAAGAGGTGGGCTGCTTATCACCAATATGACAGCATGAACGAGTTTTTGGATTATTTTACTCTTGAGAGGGAGGTAGATCGTTTTATGAAGAAAGTTGTGAAGTTAGATTTGGAGTATGCTGTTTCCGGGCTTGTTGGAGCTTGGGTTGTGGCACCTTACGTTAGACCCGTGGACGTGCATTTATATGTGTCAGCTAGGGACATAGCTGAGGAAATCGCTGAGAAACTCGGGTTGAATCCTACGCCTAGGGGTGGAAACGTGAAGTTTGTGTTGCCTTATGATGAAGGCGTTTTCTATGGAACGCGTGAAGTCCGTGACGTTAAGGTGGTTTCAAATGTTCAGCTCTACGTGGACCTCTACAATTTTCCCGCAAGGGGGGAGGAAGCTGCTTCACGCCTTTTAGAGCTTATGCTCAGGGAGTGGCAGCAAAAGAGGGAGGGCAAACAGCGTGTATGATCGTGATGCTACAGAGGCTTCTAAAGGTGCCTTAGTTGAGTTGTGTAGGACTCTTCGTCAGTATCGGGCGGAGATGGTTCTTGCGGGTGGTTGGGCTCCGTATTTTCTTGTGAAGGACTTTTTTGACCATTGTGGATCAGTGGACATTGATTTTGTGTTAAGGCCGAAGGTTGTTGAGCGTTATGAAAGGATTAAGCAGATTTTGGAGAGGCTTGGATACAAGCCCACCCGAAGTGTTTTCCGTTTTGAAAGGGTTGTTGCTTCTTCTAGGGCAGGGGTTAAGCATAGGGTTGAGGTGGATTTTTTGACAGAGCCTGAGGGTGCTGAGAAACTTCCTGAAGATTGGTTGGCTTCGGTTCAGAGCGATTTGAAAGCTTGTATAATAGACGACTGCAGCATAGTTTTCAGGCACAATTATGAGGTTGAGCTCAGAGCTGTTATGCCAGGGGACGGTGAAGCCTCAGCCAGGCGTAGCGCGCGCGCTTATTTTTCTATTAGAAACAACAATGAGGAGTTGGCGCATGTGCTTTTAGGCGAGGGTTCAAGCACTGTCTGATTCAGCGAGTATTTAGGCAAAAGGAACCCAATTGTCGGTCTTTTTCAAGAAATACCTATTGAAAATTGCAGTATGCGCTACTCTTGTAGATGCGCACATAACATTAGCTAACTTGGTGTTATTATTCCATCTTTCATCATTATTTTTCTTTCTGCATAGTCGGCAACATCTTGTTCATGGGTGATAACAATGATTGTAGTTTTTGTTTCTTTATGGAATTTTTTGAGTAAATCCATGACTTGTTTTCCAGTTACAGAGTCTAAATCACCGGTTGGTTCGTCGGCAAATATCACAGTAGGACGATTGGTTAATGCCCTAGCTATGACTACGCGTTGCATTTGTCCCCCGCTCAATGTGGCAGGGTACTGTTTAGCCTGCTGATCAATTCCAACTCCTTCTAGTAGTTTTTCTATGCGATCTTTCAAATCTTTGGTTAATCCAGCTAAATCTGCTGGCAACGCTACATTCTCTCGGGTGTTGAAATGAGGTAACAATGTGTAGCTTTGGAATATGAAACCCATCTCTAACAGTCTAGACTTGGATTTTGCGGAATCACCTAATTTATGAAGGTTTTTTCCACGAAAAAGCACGACTCCATAGTCGGGTGTATCGAGACCTGCAATGCAATTCAGGAGAGTTGTTTTTCCTGCCCCGGAATTTCCTAGAATCGCAACAAATTCTCCCTCTTTAATATCAAGATTCACTCCACGGAGAGCGTATACAGTTGTTTTTCCAAGATTGTAGTTTTTTGTTAATCCTCGCACAGCGAGAATGACGTCATCAGGCACGTCGAATGCGTCAGAGTCCTTGTGGTTGAAAAGTTGTCTGTCAAAGCTGAAATAGGGAATATCGGATCCAAAGAGGTCTTTCCACGTTTTCAGAAGTTCGGCTTCAACAAACAAATCAATACTTAATTCTGCTATTGACAGTAGCCTGATCTGGAAGTCATTAACGGAATCGATGGTTTTTACTCCGTTTTTTTGTTCATCCAAATAATCACGAAGGTGGATTTGGCACTCTTGAAGTTTGTCTTGTACTTCGAGAAGTAATGCTTTTCCAGACTCGATTTCAGACGCCATTTCTGCGAGTGCCGCGTTAAGATTTACGACACCATTCCCTAAGTGATATTGGCTGAGTGCAGTGCGGGGAACTTGGAATAGGTCAAAGATTCGAGAGATTACGCTACCTATGTCTTGTAAGGCGCTGAGTTTTGCTGCCAGAATGCGAAAGAATAGTTCTAGTTTGGTCTGTAGTTTCTGGTTTTTGCTCCGATAGTGAGTTCCTTCCACTCCCAGTTTAAGTCTTTCAAGCACACGATCCATTTCTTGTAGACGAGCAACGGTTGGTTTCAGAAATATCCTGAAGAAATTTGAAAAGAGCAGTTTGTCAACCAATTTGTCCATGTTCATTTCAATTTCACTGGTTGAACTCTTGAAGATTGGAGATTCAAATCCTGAGAGGAAAAACCGGTATTCTTGGTTCTCTACGATATCCCAAAGAGTTACAATGCTTCTCGATTGAATCTCGCAGTGCATGTTTGGTATATCTTTGCTAATCTTCTCTAATCGGCTATCAAGGATCTTTGCAAGATTGGGGTCGATCTCATTGACAAATTCTTTGACGATTCTGGATGTTTCTCGTAATTCTTGGTTGTTTTTCAGTTCTCGTCGGAATCTGGACTTGTTGCTAATGTAATACTTTGTGAAATTGTCATGAGTTCTTTTTTCGATTTTCTCCATAGTTGTGCTGTCAATTTTTCCGTCATCTTTTTGTCCTGATAAGACGATGAATGTGTTAAGTTCTTGACTGGTGATGGCTGAACCGGGAATTCCCAGACTCTTTCGATAATGTGACAAAAGCCGCTTTTGCAAGGTTGCATTGTTAGATTGTGATGATTTATCTATTAATCCTGCTGTGTAGATTCTCATTTAGGGGGTTCCTCCTTTTTGAATGGTCCTTGTTCGACGCTGGAGACTCTTCCGTCAGTCATATGGACTATGTAGTCGCACTGTTCAGCGATCCATCTGTTATGGGTGACGAGAACGAGGGTTTGTTTGTTAATTTTATTTATTCGACGAAAGAGGACCATAACATCAGCGCTTGTTGTAGAATCCAGATCACCAGTGGGTTCATCTCCGAGAATGATTGCGGGTTGGTTAATGAGAGCTCGAGCTACAGCTACTCGCTGTTGTTGGCCTCCTGAAACTTCTAAGGGTAGATGGTATAGTCTATCCCCCATTCCCAATTCTCTCAAAAGCATTTTTGCCTGTTCCCGGGCTACACCAGCTTTGACACCTCTCAGTAACAGAGGAGTTTCCACGTTTTCTACAGCTGACAAGAACGGAAAAAGATTGAATAACTGAAATATGAAGCCTATATTGTCTCTGCGAAAGGCCGTCATCTGTCCATCAGATAAGGTTGAGGTATCTACTCCATCGATTATGATTTCTCCTGCCGAACGGCGATCCAAGTGACCTATCATGTTCAGTAGGGTAGTTTTTCCACATCCTGAAGATCCCATAATCGCCATCATATCTCCCTTTTTCACTGTTAATTCTACTCCTCTTAGGGCGTGGACCTCGTTTGATTTGCCCTCGTTGTAACGTTTATGTAGATTTGAGATTTTGAGGATTAAGTTTTGGGAAACTTGATCTTTCTTGTTCTTTGTTTTTTTCATCCAACATACCTCAATGCTTCTGCGGGAGGAATTCTAGAAGCTGCAAACGCGGGGAGTGAACCTGACCCTAAGGCTATAAGCACAATAATGGAAAGATACAATCCAATTTCTTCCCAAGGAATTACCAGTGTTGCACTTTGCATGTTTGCAAAACCCACACTCACAAGCAACCCGTTAATAACCCCAATGATTAATCCGATTACTCCAAGTACCACCAGTTCAAGGAGAACCGAAAGAATCACTTGTCTTCTGGGAAATCCTATGGCTCTCATCATCCCAATCTCCCGTTTTCTTTCGGAAACATTTCGAACTGAAATGACCCCCATGCTTACTGCTCCTATTACTAGACCAAATGTAACGTAGATTTGTAGAAAAGATGATATTCGATCCGTAAATTCCAAGGTTGACTCAATCCTAGAATAGGTTAGAGTGGAACTTGCAACAAAGAAGTTGTCAGTTGCCAGAAGGCGGTATCCCTCGTCGTTTGTATTTGTGAATTCTTCAATTGCTTGAGCTATATCCTCAAGTTGAGGATCATCAATTGGGAGATTGGTTTTAACCAAATAAGAGTCATACTGGTCTTTTCCTCTAGATATTAAGGTTTGACCGTTAGCTTCACCGAGAAAATCTGTTTGAATTGTCCAATGTTCCGGCAAATATAAGGTTCCTAGAATTGCACTAAAATCGGGTTCTCCTGCCCCAAAGTCCATTCCTACCCCCAGAGGGAAGCCTCCGGCACGTTGAATGTCGAGACTTCCTCCAATTGTAAAAGCTTGGTAATTGGGGAATCCAATGGATGAAGTATTCATGGGTACCCAAATTTGAAGTCCAACAGGTAAAAGAAATGAGTCTGTTAAGACTATTGGGTTTTTGATAATGTTACCATCATCATCCTTTAGAGGTTCAACTCCTTCAAGAGAATCTCCGCCAGAGATTAGGGGATCTTCTTGCCCTCCAGGCCCTATTTGTAAGTCGGAAAGGTCAGTTTCTCCGGAGAATATGGCAAGTAGATCAGATGTAACATTGTAGGCTGCCATCTTGTATTGGGGGTCGAAGAATTGATCCCACGCTTTCTTGGATAATTCTAGCATTTCGTTATCGGAGAGGTCTGAAACAAGAGATTCGCGAATTCCATCAGGAAAGCCATCTAGATAAAAGGCGTAACGCCAGTTGGGATCTGAATAGTCTAAAGCATTACCCCGGATCTGCTCTGGCTTAAACTCTCCTGTTCCGATTGGAAGCAAATCCGTTCTAGAGTCAAACCCAGAAGAAAGGGGGTTTTCCAAAGCTATGAACCTTGTAAAATCCCGATTAGGTTGAAAGGTTTTGAAACCAATTACATCTGTTATGCGATCATCAATCTTGAAAAGCTCATCGGAATAGGATGTACCAGGAATGATTGCTTCAGGCTTACTTAAAAAGACTGCAAAATCTACACCTCTTGAGTCTTCTTCAATCTGAGTTGCAGTTCCCAAGCTTGTAGGAATTAACGCAGCCACAAGAACATTAAGGGTTAATATGACCGCAAAAATGGCAAAGGTTAGAGTGGAACGAGTGATGTGTGAGGATATTAATGATGGTGATATTTGGCCAACACCCTTTACACCCCGCATGTTTATCAGGACATTCCTTAAGCCACGCATCACAATGGGTAGATTGAGGGCAACGAACAATATAGACCCAATCATTATTTCAATAATTCCCAGAATCAAGATTTCAAAGGATAATCCAGTAATGTCTGTTACCCAGTTACCCATAGCTACAACAAACAGGATTGAAGGGATAGCCCAGAGGGTGATCGCTGTTATGTTGAAAGCTTTAACCCTATCCATGAACCGCGAGAAGATAAGACCTAGACCTCCCGTGAATAAGCCGAATCCCATCATGAGACTTCTCCATTCTTCTAGGTTGTCCCATCCTTCGCTGCTCCAAAAGACTTGATGCGTCTCCTCAAATACTCCGTTGTACAGGAGAAGAATGATGCCAGCTATGATCATTAGAACACCAAAGGCTGTTAGGTTCCGACTAGATTTTGCTTTGAATTTCACTTTTATTCCACGAAGAGCTTCTACAACGTTAACTCGAGAAGCTCTTAGAGCTGGAAGAATCCCAGTTATTATGCTTAAGACTACACCTATAATGATGGATAAAATAACTGCTTCTTGAGAAATAACTGGTTGAACACTTAGTTCACCAGTTCCAAATAATCCTACAAGATACAAGGCTACAGCTTGACCAAAGGCCAATCCTCCGATAAGTCCTAAAATTCCTCCGATTATTCCTTGGAATAAGTTTTCAATCATTATAGACTGGAAAATTCCCCCGCGATTGGCACCTACAGCACGTAGAACCCCTGTTTGAAATTCCCGGTCTTCTACACTCATAAGCTGAACATTAGTGATCAGTAAAACACCAGTTAACATGATAAGAAAACCCAAAGAAGTCAACATTGTGCTCATTAATGTGATGAAGAATGCTGCAAAACCAAAAAAATCTAACCGAGCCGAAGTGACCTGATAGATTTTTTGCGCTTTACCTGTTTGAGGGTCTACCTCTTCGGGAATTGCGTCTTCAAGCAACTCTACTTTAGTCCTCAAATAATCTTCGTCGATTTCTAGAACAAAATGGTCTGATTTGTAGGCCACAAGAAAAGCGCTGACTATATCTGTTTCCCGCTCGGGATCTTGTAAACTAATCCATTCCTGCAGATGCTCTAACCTGAATACAGCTCCAGAATACTGGGAGCCGATTCCTGGACGTTTAGAATCAAAGAACCCAACAATTTGTAACTCCACCCTCAAGATCTCCTGAACAGGTGTGATGATTGGTAGACCAGATGTGATGTTGATAGTGACAGCAACTGTGAGGTTAGTAAATTCTGTAGTTAATGAAACCGGCAAGGTCGTCTCTTGGTTTAAGCCTAGTTTTTCAGTTTGATCACTAGATAGTAGGATGCTTTTGTTGTCCCCTAGGAGGATGTTAATGTCCATTTGTTCTCCGTTTTTCCAATTATAGAACTTGCCAAACGCATCTGGAAAATCTAGGGGTACTCCAGCAGCTTCTATTGTGGGGTCAAACTGGCTATATACTAGTGCGGGGATCTGTGTGGAAAGCTCGGGCATAACTCCTACTGCGTCGGGAACCAGATTTTTTATAGATTCTTGGTCCACTGCTCCAAGGTAGCCACCTCCAGTGCTATTCATAACTTTAAGGTCCACTTCTCCTTCGCTTTGAAGAAGACTAGTTAAAAAAGAATTCTCTAAGGTATCCGTTGTTATTTGAATGCCAACAAGCAATGTGACTCCTAATGTTACAGCTAGGATTGTACTAAGGTTCTTTGTCTTTCTTCTGGATAATGACCTCCACGCAATCATAAAACTAGTTTTCAATCCCAAGGGAAACACCAAATTTGACCAATTAGCTTAGAGAATCTGGGCGGGCTCATTTCTCCTTGATTCTTTGCGCAATTTTCTCAAGCTTTTTAGAACAATCATTCAAAATTTCGGCTATTTCTTCTGCATCTTGCTTTGTCAAGTTGTCTTTCATTGCAGCTCGGAGGTCTATAAATGTCTTTACAACTCTTTTCGCAGATCCTCTGACATCACGCAAGTTCTCATGGTTGATGCCAAATTGAAATCCTCCAACGAGCATTGGTGCAAGAAATTCCAGCTTTTTCAAGAACTTTTGTCCAAACTTTACCTGTTCTTCAAAGAAAGTTTTTCCTTCATCTGTAAGCACATACTGTTTCATTCCACTTTCCCCGGTGGGTGACTCGTTGGTGTAGCCCTTATCTTGAAGCCAAGCCAGAAGTGGATAGATTGATCCTGAACTTGGTTTCCACCTTCCGCCTGTTTCCCGTTCAATTTCCTCGACAATCTCTGCACCTGACATAGGCTTCTCCGTCAGCAATTTCAAGACTAAGAATCGAAGAAGGCCTCTGGGGACACCTGCGGTTCGCCTCATCCATCGATCAACCATTATATCACCAACGACGTCAGCAAAGACATCACCGGTGACATATAAATATTACGAATTCAACGTTCTTTTTTGAAAGTGCTAATCTTTTTTGCGTGCAAGATAATATTCAAATTTTACATGTAAAATGGGAAGGTAAAAAACACACTTACTACCATATGCATGCATTACGTTCTACCAATTACCGAAAAGCCCGATAAGGCACGCGCGAATTTGTTCACTCCTCTGTTCTTACAGGTGCACCATTTGTTCATGCAGGTTAATCAACGTTGAAAACCTGTTGCAAGTTGATCTATCCCCTATGTTCACGCTTGTTCCTGAAAAGAAGCTATACTGCAGGAGCTTCGACAATGACAGAAAAGTATTCTCTTACATGTGTACAGGTCTCTCCCGGGCTACCATTCCAGAATTCCAATCTAATTTCAGGAGTTCTACCTCGCGCCTCGTTCATATTTATTAATTTCAAAGCGTTAGAGAGACAGAGGGTAATGTCAGCTCGTAAAATCTTCTTTATTGTTCATGCTTGGGTTTTGGTTTCTCCTTTTTCTATGCCTCCGGTTATGGGTTGCCAGAATTTTCCATAGGGTTGATGTTCTTTTTAGTAGTGGGTATTGTGTTTTTGTGTTGGTTTTTCTGTATAGGATGGCTTGGATTTGTATTGGTAATCTCATGCCTGGGAAAAGGGACTATAATGAATGGTATAAGAAAGTTTCGAGTACAAGTCAATAAGAAAAAGGTTGCGAAGCAGCGAAAAGCAACAGGACGATCTTTATACGAAAAAGCCAGAAGTGTTTTTTCTGAGAGTTGATTGATGAAGAATCACTTTCTCTGTACAATGTTGGATAGTTACGCAGTTCCAAACTGCAACACCTCTCATCTAAGTTCTATCCTTATGCTTTTAAATGTCATGTATATCGGCAAGAAGAATCCAAACCCAATTGGGATCAGATTTCGCGGGCGAGCTTCGGGATCCCCTGCTTTCCCTTGAAATTTGTGAATTGGTGAATTTCACTAGCCTTTATATTCGCTATTTTCTACTCGTTTTTCTTGATTTCACAGAGATGAGATAATTCTTTAGCGCTTCTGGGGTCACGTACCAGTCTTTTCCTATTTTTGTTGCAGCAAGCTTGCCTCGGCGGGCTAAGAGACTAAGATAATCTTGACTGTATGGAACTAATTCCGCGGCTTCACTGAGTTTAATAAGCTGTCTATTTTTGTTTGTAGGCTCAATAGCACTAAGATAAAGATCTAATGATTCTTCGGCACACCTAGCTATAAAATTCACAAAAGGCTTCAAATCGTCATTGTCTGCTTTTTCAAGAGTACCATAATATCTGCGACGATCATAAGTTCTTACAGTAGTAAACGGGTATCCATGCTTTATCAAAAGCAGATTCATCAACAGTCTGGCAACTCGTCCATTTCCATCATCAAAAGGATGGATGGCAAGTAATCTGTAATGGAAAACAGCTGCCAACTCGATTGGTCTTAATTCATTGGGATTTCTCTCTACCCATTCAACGAGTTTCTTCATCAAAGACGACACCTCAAAAGCAGGGGGCGGAACAAAATCAGAACCCTCTATGAAGACCTGCGAATTTCGGTAATTCCCAGCATTTTCAAGGATACCAGAAAATATCATTTCATGAACTCTCAAAATATCACTCTCTGTAAGAGGACGATCTTTCAAAGTTTCGATGTATTCCATTGCATGGGGATGGTTAATGGCTTCAAGGTGATCACGAACACTCTTGCCACCAATGGTCATTCCTTCTCTGATTACAAGCTGCGTCTCACGATACGTTAACGTGTTCCCCTCGATCGCGTTAGAATGATAAGTGTATTCAATTTCCATTTTCAGACGTAACCTTTTTACTATTTCTTCTGACAACGGCATGTGCTCATCCAACCTCATTTTTTTCGCAATGATCCTCTCGTGCAACTTCTCATCTATAAGATTCATGAGTGTAAACATCACAGAAACGATAAATAAACGTATCGCTTTATGCAACCTTCCACATTACCGATATACTAGCGTATCGGGATTAATGTCATTCGGATGCCAACATGTAATCCCTTGGAGCGATCTTTCTACATTTGGCGCCTATAGGCCAATAAAGAGTCAGAAAAAGAGATTTAACAATTTACAGGAAGTCTGATACTCTATAGTAGTTCTTGATGACAACATCTCAAACGAAACTCCCTGCAGTTTCAAACTTAGTTTTGATGAACTGAACAAGTGGGTCAAAAAGCTTCCAAGTTTCCTATTTCGAAACTGATTAGGAGAGTTATAATATTTCCAACATTCGTCTTTTACATAGAGATTAGAAAATCATAACTTGACTTTTAATTCTTGACTTGTTTCGCTTTCAAAAAGGTGCTTTGCAAGACCTATTGCATCTTTGAGGATAAACTTGTCGGTTACACCTAGTATTGGCATGTGATATAGTTGGTTTCTAGCTCCATGAATCTGCTTGAATTTTTCTAGATTGTCAGCTACAATTCCAATGTCTCTACACTTTTTCAATAGGCGTTCAAAATTAATCTTCTTCACATCTTCTATGTTTAGATCTTTCTTTAACAAATGGTTTCTGAGTATCAACTCGATAGCGTTATCGATGTTAATTAGAGCCAATCTAAAATCGGACAACGTTCCTTTTTTATAGTGTCTAATGGAGTCATCTAGCGCTTCTATAGATCCACGAAGTAACGGGGACATCCTTTCAAGAACTTCAAGACTAATGATGCTTTCCTTGTAGGTATCATAAAGCTGCCTATATCGAATAGGGATCGAAATTTGAAGAGATTCGGCAAGATCAAAAATGTAGTCGACAACTTGAGTGTCATAAGAATCTAATCCGAGCTTTTTAAAGGATAAGTCAGAGAGAATTCTCTTCCTGACTTCCTCATAGTTGGCCACAATACCAAATTCAGTAGTTGCCACCTCATTCAAGAGAAAAGCGAGGAACTTCCTGTTCAGGTAGTCAAGAAGCTTAAAAAAAGGTGCATTTGGGACAAAGAAATTAATTCCAGACAGAGCGCCTGTGTACACAAACCTGTTCTTAAACAATAGACCATATCTAATTAATGGCCCGAGAAGTTTAGGACTTACGGTTATTTTTTCCTTGTTGATATATCCAAACCCTTTATAGCGAGATATTAATGCACATCCTAATGCTTCCATAAATTCTGGATGTTTGCTGATTGATGTAATTGCGTTCTCTAACACCTCATTTCCTATATTCTCTAAGATTCTATCTTTGTCGGTAAAACTCGTGACAGAGTAATAGTAATTCGTATAGCTTGTCGCTCCTTCTTCTCCATGACCAATCAACAATATATCTTTTCCACGCAATGTTTCAATGATATTTTTGCATTCATTTTGATCGATTGAAAGAAAAAATGAGCTATTGAAAAGAAGCATATCGTCTTCGACTACTCCTCGGTAAACCCCATGATGGAAAAATGGGTTTCCGGATTTCTCTGCTAGTTCAGCCAGAAAAACTACTTTACTTTCGAATTCGGTTAGATCCAGTTTGTCCGTGTACATCCAGATTACCATGCGCTGTAATCTTATAGTCCATAATTCAATTTAAGATTTTATAAACTTCCAGATTCTTTCTGTTTAGAAAGTGAAGGAAAAATCGGGAAAACTATCATACCTAATGGTTTTCGAGTCTTACGCGAAACCATTATTAGGGCTTGAATTCTAATATTGAATGATGTATGTATCAGATGGCTAAAGTGGATGTTGTCGGAGTAACCAAACATCCTAAGGAACGTATCGTGGAGGCTGTGCAGAAGGCGGTAGAAACTCGGTTGAGCGAACTTAAGGCTTCTATTGAAAAGATTGGACAAAGCCTGAAGGATTTTGAAGCCAAACATAAAATGTCTACAGGGATCTTCTACAAAAAGTATCCAAGCAGAGAACTAGAGGAAAACTTAGATTTTGTGGAATGGGGAGCCTGCAGAGAAATCCTTGACGACTTACTTGAAGAGAAGGGCCTGCTAGAAGAGATCACAGACTGAACACCACTGAATATTTTAGCACAAATTAAAAGAAAGCACCTATAAAGTCCAAGCCTTTTCCGACACCCTCTCAAAGCCCCGATCCTCAAGACCAAGAAAAGCCCGGTCTGATTTTCTGAATTTGTGAATTGGTAAATTTCGTGAGTCTTTATATTCTGTTTTGCTGCTCGTTTGTCTTGATGTACCATGAAGGAGGTTGATAAGCAGATTAAGGATTTACATCCTGGCGACCTTGTCAAGATTGAATGGTTTGACGCCAGCGTCGGCAAGAGACTAAGCGGAGGCCTAGCAGGCATAGACGTTCCAGTCAAGAGCTGGGGCATATACATCGGTCTATTAGGTGAAAAAAACAAGCACATAATTCTCGCCCAAAACAACTTCCAATACGCAGACGATCTATACGATATTGACCACACAGCCATACTCACCTCCTGGACAACTAAAATACAAACCATACAAAAAACCATATTCTTGCCGATGAAGCAAAACAACTCCTAAACTCCTTCCTAAAAGGCGGACGCAAAACCCTCAACCAACGCACCCACCAAAAAAAGGTGATAAACATGACAGACTGGCTCAAAAAAGCCCTAACAAGAAAAATAACCATAAAAACCACACAAAAACACAAACCAAAAACCACAACAATAGAACCAAGCCAAAAACTCATCATCGGAATAAAATTCACCATAGCCACAACCATAACCCTCACAACCCTACAAATAGCCCACATGACAATCCTACACAAATGGAACAGCGAAATCTTCTCACGCGCACTTTGTGTCACAACTCCCCCTCATCATTAATCCTTCATAATTTGTTGTTGTAGACCCCCCTAGGTAGTCAACAACAACACTCACACCAGTCCTTGCACAATTCCACGAGAAGCCTTCCACATGAATTCCAAGAAATTCCCATTTAAAGAATACAATAGGAAAGCATCTTTCGAAGACGAAAACAACACTGCAACCATAATGACATAAATCCCTGCATTATGCCACGAACCTCATCACAAGTCAGAATGGAGGTATCTCTTGCGATCCCGAATCAAATCGCGCGCAACCCGGAAAAAGTACGGTAAGAGAAGCCTTAATGAAGGCTCACCGAGCACGCAAAAAACTCGCCGGCGCCGAAAACCACGAAATAGAAACACCATGTGCAGTAGTCAAACAAATGTCTAGAAAGGAGCTGCTCCGCAACAGAAGATGAAATGTTGTACAGAGACAACCTAACTTTTAAGTCTCACTTTTGCATAGAACCTTAGAGGCTAATAGAACGGCAGGGTAAAGGACTTGGACATAGAAACGAAAATTGATTTGATTTGCAGACCTCCAACAGAAGAAGTTTTGACAATGGAGAGTCTGAGGCGGCTTTTAGAAACGGAAGAGCATCCCATAGCCTACAACGGTTGGGAGCCTTCGGGACTGGTCCATCTGGGAACAGGTGTCATTTGCGCGTACAAAATGAAAGATTTTGTCGAAGCCGGAATACGATTCAAGGCTTATCTTTCCACATGGCATGCTTGGCTAAACAACAAACTAGGCGGCAACCTTGAACTGATCAGAAAGGCAGCAGACCTTTTCAAGCATTCGTGGATAGCTCTCGGCGTTCCAGAAGACAAAGTGGAGTTCATCTATTCAGACGAGCTTTACAACGACTTAAGCTACTGGAAAAAAACAATCATGATTGCAAAAAACCTGACAATAGCTAGAACGAGGCGAACCCTTGAAATTGCTGGAAGAAAGGACACAGAAGCGAACTATGTCTCAGACTTTCTTTACACGCCGATGCAGGTGGCAGACATATTCCACATGGAAGTGAAAATTTGTCAGTTAGGCATAGATCAACGTAATGCGAACGTAGTTGCGAGAGAGCTAGGCGAAAGACTGGGATTCTGGAAACCAATATGTGTTCACCACCATCTGCTTCAAGGTCTGGCGAAACCATCTTTGTGGCCGATTCCTGAAGGAAAAGAAAGAGAAGCATTATCTTCAGCCAAAATGTCAAAGAGCCAACCTGAAACATGCATATTCATTTACGATTCACCTGAAGAAATAAAACAGAAAACCAGAAGAGCCTTCTGTCCAGAAAAAACCGTAGAATTCAATCCGATTTTGGATATTTGCAAATACATAATTTTCAGGGAGAGGGAGACATTTATGATAGAACGTCCAGCAAAATTCGGCGGCACAGTGGAATTCCAGAGCTACCAAGAACTAGAAAAAGCCTACCGACACGGCAATTTACACCCGCAAGACCTCAAAAATGCTCTAGCACACGAATTGCCTGTAATCCTCGAACCTGCCAGAAAATACTTTGAAAACAATAACGAGGCAAAGAAATGCCTTAACGCCGTAAGGAATGCCAAAATAACAAGGTAGAAACATGTCAACACGACTCAAAGAAAAAGAAGAAAAAATCCTACTAACATTGGAACGTTTGGCTCAGAAATCAGCAAAGGAAATTCCAATAATTGTTGAGGGAAAGAAAGACGTTGAAGCACTAAGGGCACTAGCTATCGAAGGAAAGATAATAGAGGCGAAGACTGGCGGAAAATCCATGTTGGACGTTATTTCTGAGGTAGAAGAATGCGGGGCACAGGAGGTCATCTTGTTGCTGGATTTTGATAGACGTGGAAGGGAGTGGACCAAAAGTTTAAAACAGCATTTGGAAAAGATGCAGATAAAGGCAAACGTTGTTTTCTGGAAAAAACTCCGAGGCATTGTAGGTCGTGAAGTAAAGGATGTTGAAGGTTTGGCAAGTTACATGGAAACCTTAAAGAGAAAAGTTGGTCATTCTACGTAGGCACCTATGTAGGTTTACAGAATGAAAAGGAAGGACTGGGTGAAAGTTTACCTAAGCGGTGAGCAGAGACGCCTGCTCACAAGAATCTCGGAAAGCTTAGGCATAGGGGAAAGCGAGGTTCTGCGTCAAGCATTCATGGAACACGCCAAAAGCATAAGTCTAATAACAGAAACAGTACACGGAAAGATTTAGGAATAGGAAATTACCAAATGCATAGCCAAGGGTGATCCATACTGTAAATTTGAAGTCAAACCAGAAAAATAGCCCTACAAAAACATTTTCTATTTTTGCATGACGCTTAAAGATTTTAAAAAAGAAAAGGGGATCTAAAACTTTTATTGCGGCGCTGGAGGTGATTGTATTCTATGTCTCTGGACAAGAATTAAGGCGGCTACTGCGGCAACGCAAACTATCATGAGAACAATCAGTATCCATGTCCATGACATTGGAGCTTCCTCAACCGTGAATGAAGCTTGGCTGCTTTCAGCTCCTAAGTGGTCTGTATCTCCGTTCCAGCTTGCTTTGGCTGTCCATACTCCGGCTTTATCTGGAATTATCGAGTTTTCAAAGGTTCCTCCGGTCGCAGCTGTTACCATCATTGTCATTTTTGTTCCGTCCGGTTTGGTGTATTCGATGGTTATTTGAGAATTTGCCCATTGGATTTCCGTTTGGACGGGCATGGCTGACGTGTGTGATAGACTGCCTGAAACCGTTATTTGGCCTTCGTTAACCCTTATTTGCGTTGGACTTGCGGTCAGCGAAATTGCACTTTCAGCTTTTTCTCCAGAGAGCATTTTGCTTTGGCATTCTTGGGTTAGCTGTTGAGCCTTCCAGTGGTAGGGGAACACGATGCTAACGGCTTCAAACTGCGCCTTTGCGCTTCCATACATTTTCGCATAATAGTAGGCTAGTCCCTTATCGTACTCCGTCGTTGTTTCTCCAGCATAGTTTTGAACGCCATTTTCATTTAAGAAGTCCATAACAACGCTGCAGGCAACTGCAAAGTTGAAACCAGCAACCTCAAGACCCAGTTCCGTTATGCTTCCCATGTTGTTTACTCCAACAACTTTTCCATCTTTGTTAACAAGTGGACCACCACTGTTTCCATGAGTAGTAGCGGCGCTATGTTGTATTGCTGCAACATCTTGAAGCGTAAGTTTCTTGGCACTTACAATACCCTCAGTGAAGGATGGATCAAGGCTGGTTTTATCGCTTAACATAGGATGAAAAGTTGCCACTCCTGGATATCCCAATGCAAAAACCTGCTCTCCAACACTAACGTCATCTTGACTTTCCAAGATTAACAATGCTGGAGTATTGGTTAATTCCACTTTAAGTATCGCTAAGTCCCTCCCTAAGAAGGGAGAAGACGCAACAACCGATGCTGCGTAACCCTGTTTAACCTCTATTACGTCCCCCGTTGCTTCACCCAATATCACATATACTGACCTGTAAGACGTTGTCACTTGCCCATTTTCCAGATTATAGTTAAGAATTATTTGAACCTCGTCTTGAGTGAAGGTTATACTCTGCTGTTGCTGAACATACTCTATGAGAACCATAGTTGCGTCCTGAATGATATCTTGCTTAGTGATAATGTCGTCTTTGTAGTTGTTGCTTTCCAAGCAGAACACAACGTGTCCGTTTGTGACTATATAGCCGTTTGGATTGACAAAAAAGCCTGAACCCATTGCAGCAATATAATCGTTAACTGCATATTCCTCTGCGCCTGCGTCCCATGGAATATATACTTGGGCGCTGTATTCTACGATGCTGTAGACGAGAACTACCGCGGGAATAGCCTTATTTGCAACGTAAGCTGTTTCAGAAAATTCAGTAGCTAATGCTGGATGCGAGATTTGACACAGAAAGATGACTGCAACCAATAGGAAACCGACACTGACACTTTTAATTTTCTTCATTTTTGAACCAGCTATGTTTCGCTAAAAACTTGTGTCTTGCGATTCACTATATAACCTTTCTTAATCTACAATCCAAATCCTTATTCCTCGAATTATGCAGGTTATTTTTAGTGAAACATTGAAGATGGTTTTCTATTTTCTTTTGCGGCAGATCTTAACTCCGTCACGTTCCGTAACGTATTCAAAACCTGCTTTAAGCAGCTCCTCATTATTTGCACTGGAGCCATTTCACCTTCGCCATTAACCGCTGAACAGTGTCTAAAACGTCAGCGTCAGTAGCTGAAAAGACACATTATGCGCACACGCTAAAATGATAAGATACTTGATATCCAAATGGCTCAAAGCGTAAGTTCAACTTGCATTGTAGAGTCTTCTTGATATGAAAGAAATTTTATCTGTGAAATGTCCGCTTGGCTGGATCGGAACAATGAACTTAAAAGAAAGAAAGGGGAGATGCGACTTTGAAGTTTCGTTACCGGAGTTCTCTCGCTTTCTTGTGTTTGAATGCCTTCAGCAATGCAATGCCAGTTGCGGTGCTTAACAGCAACAAGGGTGCTACCCATGTGTTGAATTCTGGAATCGGGTTCACTTCTCCAGTGACCGTGCCACTAAGTGTGCCGGATTGTTCTGGTGGAAGCGGATCCAGCTGAAAGTTGATGTTTGGCGTGTCTTGATAAGCAACGACTTCTACGCCTGTTATATTCTGTGTCTGGAATCCATTTGCCGAGGCTTCAACAGTATAGGTGTCTGCGGGCAAGTCATAGATCTTGTAGTCGCCGTTCTCATCTGTCGCTGCACTACCAAAACCTGTTCCTAAAGCTGACACCGTTGCATATTCAATAGGTCTGTCCCCAGCATCAGTCACTTTACCGCTAATGCTACCAGTAGGCGAAGGACTAAGCGTAATTGTGATATCTATGTTGCTTGTTGTTTCGCCTGCTACCACGGTGACGTCAGCTGGAAGAACTTCGCCATAGAATCCATATGCTGTGCCTTTCATTGCCATAACAGTGTAGGTGCCTGTTCCCAAGCCAGAATCTATTGTGTAATTGCCATTCTCGTCCGTCGTTGCCATTCCCATATACTCGGGCGTATCTGAACATGTCGCAATGACCGTGGCGTTTGCTACAGGCACCTCGTTTGAGCCTGTTACTCTTCCAGCGATAATCCCTGAGGAAAACAAAGTAATATCCACATTTTTGGTTTCAATGCCTCGTGTCACACCGATTCCAGTTGTCATGTTGGACACGTATCCTTTAGGAAAGGGAACAGTTACATTGTAAGTTCCTGTTTCGAGATTAGTTGCCATCAAATATGTTCCGTCAGCGTTGGTGGTGGCATAGCCGAAGTATGTTCCGTCTTCAGAGAATGCGATGACAGTCATTCCCTGCAAAGGCGTGCCTTCGCTGTTGTAAACCATGCCGGAAATTCCGCCTGACCAGTTTAAGAAGAAATCAAGCAGGGTTGTTGACCCTGCCGTTATGGAGACGCCGGAAACGTCTGTATCTATGTAGCCAAAGGCAGTAACATGCACGTCATAGGTTCCCGTTTTCAGTCCTTCGTCAATCTCATAATTTCCATCCACGCCAGTAATGGCGTAACCATATCCCTCTGCGCCGCCAGCCACAACCATGGCGTTGACAATTGAGACACCATCGCTTGCGTAAACCCTGCCATAATAAGCCGTTTGCCCTTTGAAAGACGTTGCTAAACTTAAGAGCGAGAAAGAGGCCACCAGCAATAGCATTAAAGAGGCCAATACACAAGGGTATTTTACTTTTCCACTCATTTGCTTCATCCCATTTCAAAAGCGATTACAGACTGGTATGTAAAAGCTATATAAATCTTTAAAACGAAACGCTGAAAACAATCGATATACCCCTCGGAAAATCCTATTGAGGTGATTGATAAAGCGTTGATTGGATGCGTAGAGCTTGAATACTCTTCGGCAAAGATATTTTCTCTGGAAGAATTTCTTCTATTATTTTCGCTACTCACAAAGGCACTAGTCCCAAGGACTAGGAGTAAGATCCGGCGGGTTCGCATTCCGCGCGGGGGATGCCCTGAAATCTACTTCGCAAAAAGAGTTCTGTTAGATTTGAGCTTTCAGAAAAAAGGGGAAGATACGGGAGACATCACCAGCAATCACAACCTTAAAGAGGAAGATTTACAATTCATAAAAGTAATATAGAGCAAATGTTCAAATACAATCTCGTGATTTGAGAGTAAGATTCCCTCATCACGTGATTAAGACTAACTTAACCTAATAATCGGAGGTGGACGCTTACGGGTTCATCACAAACATTTACCATAAAATATGTTATACACACAAAGTTCGAAATAGACGGAGTAGTTGAAAAACCAGACGTTATAGGAGCCGTTTTCGGACAAACAGAAGGCCTGTTCAGCCCAGAACTTGAGCTAAGGGAACTTCAGAAATCAGGAAGAATCGGCAGAATAGAAATCCAATTAGAATCTAAACAAGACAAGACTACGGGCACGATAACAATTCCAACAAGCATGGATAGAGTTTCTACGTCCCTAACTGCCGCAAGCATAGAAAGCATAAACAGAGTTGGCCCCTGCGCCTCAAAAATGACCCTTGAAAAAATTGAAGACGTCAGAGAAGAACGCAGAAAGGCAATAATCGGCAGGGCCAAGGAAATTCTCCACAAATGGACTATCGAATCCATGCCATCAGTAGATGAAATCTTCAAAGAAGTAGCAGAAACACTGAAAGTAGCAAAAGTTGAGAAATATGGACCTGAAAAGCTTTCAGCTGGACCAGAAGTCAACAGTGCCAAAGATGTAATACTTGTTGAAGGAAGAGCTGACGTAATCAACCTGATGCGATGCGGAATATACAACATCGTAGCTGTAGAAGGAACTAAAATCCCAGAAACAATTAAAGAACTTTCTAAGGAAAAAGAAGCAACAGCCTTCCTCGACGGAGACAGAGGTGGAGACCTAATTCTAAAAGAGCTTCAGCAAGTAGCAAGCATAAAACATGTTGCTAGGGCACCCAGAGGGAAGGAGGTTGAGGATTTAAACTGCAGAGAAATATTTGAAGCCTTGAAAAACAAGACTCGCATTGGAGAGCCATTCAAGCCTAAAAAGGAAAAGCGAAAGATAGAGGTTTCGAAAGAATTTGTCCAAAAAACAAAAGAATTAGAGGGCACTTTAGAGGCTGTTCTCTTGAACGAGAAGATGGAACAAATAGAACGGTTACCAGTAAGTCAACTAGCAGAGAAGCTTCAACAAATAAAGGACGTGAACACAGTTATCTTCGATGGGATTATAACACAAAGAATAGTCGATGTGGCAAATGAGAAAAACATAAAAAACATCATTGCTTCGCGCATATCAGAAGCTGTTAAAACACCGTTAAACGTTCAACTGATGACGTTCTCAGAGATTAAAGGAACCACAGGATAACGGCTAATGAAAACTTTTACAACAAAACACGACAGAAAACATTAATTTCCAAAAAAATCTGTGAGTCTTCTAGTTTCCTTTTCCCTCACTCCAGATTTCAACAACTGCTCCTCAGTTATGCCGAAACTTTCAAGAACTCTAGCCGCAGCTGGCACAACCTGCTTGCACATGTAATATTCAATGTCTACCTCATCGTAAGAAGCAAAAACGTAAGGTTTAACCCTTTCATAAAGGCGTCCTGACCCAACCATCACCACGTAGCCTACTTTATCGCCCACTGTGAGCCTCCAGCCCTTCTCCTTCAACATTTTTGCAGCTTCAACATGAGACGCTCTTATAGCATACTCATCAACAGGCTTAGTCAACGTTTCCCAAATAACAAGGGCACGATAAGAAAACTGTCTCTGCCAAAGATCATAAATAAATTGTTGCACAAACTTTGCAGCTTTTTCGGGAGATTGCTCCTTCAAGATAATTTCCAGAATTTTTCCTGCACCTTCTTTGTATTGTTGAGAAGTCTAAAATCCTCAATTCCGGGGCATCACTCTTTTCAATTAACTTCGGGATGGATTCAGCTGTGTAGACCTTGTCAACTTGAACACCTAAAGTGTTTGCTTCTTCATTCACTTCTATTTCGTGCCATCCGCACGGAACGACGTTGTTGTCGATTAAGTAACGCATGGAACATCGAACATCATCTTCGAGACAGTCCTTTACGCCTTCGAAATTCCGAAAAGCCTTTGAGTATTTCGATATGAAATCTGGGTTTTTGCAATAAACCTTCACAGCTTTCACTGGTTTTCCAAAGAATTTGCGTTCAACAACCTCAAGCTTTGTGACAGACGGATACTGGGCCCTTTCAGCCTCAATTTCTTCAACAACTTTTGTCGCATCTGCCTTATCTTCAACTACAGCATAAAAGTATGCAAGAGTTTCTGTCAATAACCAGCACTCTTTTTCCAAAATCATCGACACCCCAAAGCCAAATTTCAGGCATATCTTCCTTAACTTCGTAATTTACATCTAAAAGCCAAAACTTAATCTTCATAGCCCGCCCCTTTTTAAACAATGAACAATGAAGGACAAGCATTCTTTTAACACTTTTTAATAGGTAGAATTTGATATTGAAGGGTTAAGCATTAGAAAAGGGGGTTTAGGTTTTGAAGATTATAGAGATGAATTTGAAGAAAGGTTTTGTGAAGGTTATTCCAGAAACTTTTGACGATTTATGGCATCTATATAATATCATCTATGAGGATGATGAAGTTTACGCACGCACAACAAGAGAAATGAAACCAGACGAAAAATATGCAAGACCTAGACGCGGCAAACGAATTCCAGTCTTCTTAGGTGTTAAAGTGGAAAAGATTGGTTGGGACAAGCTTTTAGGCAGACTTAGGGTTCACGGAACCATTTGCAAAGCTCCGGAAACAGTTCCATTAGGTGCCCATCACACCGTTAACATAGCTTTAAACAAGCCGCTTACCATTGTGAAGAAAAAGTGGTCTAGACATCATGTTGAAAGACTGAAGAGAGCAAGCAAAACATCGGAAAAGCCCGTAACCATAATTGCCATCGACGACGAAGGTTATGCAATTGCCACAACAAAACAGTATGGCGTTGAAGTAAAAGTAGAAGAGAGAATAAAGCTTCCAGGCAAGCTAGAAGCTGAAAAAAGAAGTGCGGCGGCAAAAGAGTACTTCCAAAAGGCTTCAAACAGTTTATGTCAAGTCTGGACGGCAACACATAGTCCAATAGCAATCATAGGCGTAGGATTTGTAAAAAAGGATTTTGCAAAATTCTTACAAAATGAAGCAACAGAAATTGCCAAGTCAGTTGTGGATGTAAAAAGCGTTAACAACAGCGGTGTCGGGGGAATATACGAAGCTCTTCGTTCGGGTATACTCTTGAAAACCATGAAGCATATGCGAATTGCTGAGGAAACAGAAGTAATAGAAGAGGTTTTAAAGAGGCTTGGAAAAAACGAGTCTAACATAGCTTATGGGTTTGACGATGTGAAAAGGATTGCCCGGCTGGGGGCTATTGACACTATGGTTTTAGCGGATGCCACGCTTCGTAAAGCCTCAGACGAGGAGAGGCTGGTTGTTGAGGATTTGTTGAGGGTTGTGGAGCAGAAGGGTGGAAAGATAATGGTTGTAAGCACTGAACATGAAGCTGGTTTAAAACTTTTAGCGTTAGGCGGTATAGCCGCTCTGTTACGTTACTCAATCCATGAAAATCTTTATCGGTAACGGCTTAATTATTATAGAAAACATCGAAACAGTTATCGTCTTGAATGGTAAAGGTAGGTATATGCTTAAAAATCTGGGCAGAACAGAAATGACTGAACCAAAGCCTTCAATGCGCATTCAAAACATAGTTGCGTCAGCATCTCTTGACCAAACCGTAAGCTTAAACTTGATAGTTGAGAAGTTTCCACATGTGGAATATCGTCCCAAAGTGTTTCCGGGACTTGTCTTTCGACTGAAAAAGCCGAAAACAGCCACTTTAATATTTGAAACTGGTAAAATGGTGTGTACAGGGGCAAAGTCGGAGAAATCAGCGAGGCGGGCGGTAAACAAAGTGGCGAGGGAACTGAAAAAGCATGGGATAATATCTGTTACAACAAAGCCTGTGGTTCACATTCAAAATATTGTTGCGTCTGGAGAATTAGGTGGAGAAATAGACTTGGAAAGCGTTGTTTACAAGCTTAGAAGAGTAATGTATGAGCCTGAGCAGTTTCCAGGGGCAGTCTACAGAATGAATGATCCAAAAGTGGTGTTTCTCATATTCTCGGCTGGAAAACTAGTTTGTGTAGGTGCAAAAAAAGAGCAAGACGTCTATGATGCAGTGGATAAGCTTAAGAAAATACTGGAGGAAAAAGAAGTGATTTTTTATCCACAGAAGAACTGATGGAAAACTTCAAGATGAACTTTTTAATCGCCTGCGAATCGCTGGGTTCTGATCAGCAAGCCTTTTCAAAGCCATCTCAAAAGTTTCATCTTCAGACAATTCTTTTTCTATGAAAACTCCTGTTCTCCCAACCTCATCCCTTCTTAAAAGAGCGTGAACACGGTCCAAAACTGTTTCAACAGAAATCCCTAGCAGTTTGGCAACATGTTCCTCACGTCCAACAACAGTGCTTTCCCTGTGCCCATGCTTAGTCGGTTCAACCAGCATTAATCTTTTATCTACTCCGGGAATTCGCAAGCCATCCCGTAAACCTTTAAGCGTTGTTTCACCGCTAAACTTGTAGAATTCCCTTTCAACCTTCCGCATTTTCATTAATGGAAATGAAACGCTCATGTTTTCACCTAGTTCTACGTATGCTTTCATGGCGTAGGTTGGGGTGGCTTGAACAACCAAACGCCTATTCACTACAATATCGGCTTTTTCCAGTGCCGTTTCCACAATGAAAGATGATGGCTGTTGCGGTATGAAAACATCTATGTCACTCTTTTGAGTAACGTCTCCTCTCGCAATGCTACCATGCACAACGGCTTCCAAGTGAAAACACCCTAAAGCTTCCATTATTCGCAAAGCTTCCACTCTAAACCTTTCAAGCAAAGCCCAATGCCCAGCATCGTAAACAACCTCTCTATATTCCAAACGCCTCAAGGGTTTCCTAGCCATAACTCTGCCTCTTTCAAAAAACTATTGTATTCGGTTTGATTTAGTAATTGGTGAGAAACAATTTAAGTTGATGGGAACGTTCAATGGGCGCTGTCATTTGCACCGTTTGCAAGCGAAGAGAAGCTTTCTTTTTTAGACCATACTCCGGAGAAAAACTCTGCAAAAAATGTTTCAGCATATCTGTTGAGGACAAAGTCAGGGCGACCATTGCGAAGTATGACATGCTTAAGTATAATGATAGGATAGCCATCGCAGTTTCAGGCGGAAAAGACAGCTTAAGCTTACTGCATATTTTGGCCAAAGTTGAGCGCAACTTTACAAACGCGTCGTTTGTTGCGGTTTCGGTTGACGAGGGAATCAAGGGGTACCGCGATAAAGCCATAAAAATGGCGGCGGAAAACTGTAAAAAACTCAATGTAGAACACTATATAGTCTCTTTTAAGGAGCTTTACGGCTATGCACAAGACGAGATCGTGAAGCGTCTGAAACGAAAAGAGAGTAGTGGACTAACATCATGCGCCTACTGTGGTGTTTTACGAAGGAAGGCATTAAACATCGCTGCAAGAGAAGTCAAAGCGAATAAGGTTGCAACTGGCCACACATTGGATGATGAAACACAAACTATTCTGTTGAACATTCTTCACGGTGACCCGTTAAGAATAGCGAGAGAGAAACCGCTCACAGACAAAGTACATCCGAAGCTTGTGCAGAGAATAAAGCCTTTCTGTCGAATTCCGGAAAGGGAAACAACCCTTTACGCCTATACTAAAAAAATGAGATTTCAAGACATGCCATGTCCATACGCTTCAGAAGCCATGAGGAATGGCATGCGCCTTTTTCTGAACAGAATGGAACACAAACATGCAGGAACAAAATTCACAATTTTCAAGTCAATAGAGAAAATTAGACCAGCAATAGAGAAGATTGTTAAAAAAGAAGAAATAAATGAATGTAGCAAATGTGGAGAACCAACAACTGAAAAAACGTGTAAAGCGTGCCAAATGCTGCAACAACTGGGGATGCTCTAGTGGCCGTTTCACGTTCAGACTTGAAGACAATCTTGTCAATCGGCGTATGCCTTGGGTCTAGCTTCACTTAGCTTTTTGATAGGATTATGAGTATTGCAACTAGTATCCCAATAGCCAGTGCAAGGATACTGTATTTCTTACCTTCCCTTTCTGCTTCAGGCAGGAGATGTGTAGCACCGACGTAGAGTAGTGCACCTGCCGAAAACGCAAGCATAGCCCCTAGAACTGATTCTTCTAGATTGCCTATTAGTGGATAGGATAGTAACGTTCCCAACGGCGTTGATATCGCCACTGCCAAAAACGCATATATCGTGGACTTTTTCTTGTCAAGACCACTTGCTAGCAGAAGCAGAAAAGTGACTACACCTTCAGGGAATTCATGAAGTACCATCCCAAAAGCAGCCAACGTTCCAGTGAACACACTCACGCTAAAAGTCACCGAATAGATGATGCCATCCACAAAGGAGTGAAGACTTATTCCCAACGCGGCTATAGGTCCTAAGCTTCCCTTTATACTGCCAAGCTTGTCACACACGTAGCCGCTAAGCAGTCGGTTGGTTACATGAAGGAATAGATATCCAGCTAACAGAAAAATAGGCGCTGCGCTCACGTTCATCTTAAAGGATTCAGGGATTATATGCAAAAATGACACGGATATAAGTACTCCAGAAGCGAAACACATGAAATAAGTTACTGACTTCTTACCCCATTCCTCGTATTTTCTTATCGTATAGATCCCTATCGTAGTAGTCAAACAGGCTAGTAGGCTGGCTACAACTGCCCAGAATGGCTCAACCATCCAAGTCACCGATTATCTGATTTGACACATATTTTTTCAGGTTACTCTTGCCTCCTACACTTTGAGTCGCTGAAGATTTCCTTGTTACACGGACATGTATCGGGATGCCCATAAGTTCGGCAAATAGCATTGATCAAGTCTGCAGAACAATAGTGGTCTATTTTGGATGCTTCTTCGCACGCCTTTTCAGCGTCATATCTCAAAAGTTTCACGAACAAGACTTCCAAGATTCGGTGTTTTCTCAGCAGCTTTTTGGCTTCAACGATTCCCCTTTCAGTAAGTTTAGCTCCGTAATAACGTGTATATTCAACCAGTTTTTTCTCAGCAAGTTTTTGAACAGTTTCCGTAGCAGTTGCTGGGTTAACTTTAAACGATTTCGCCAGAATTGTGGTTGTGGCTCTCTCATCTTCCTCGACGTGCTTTCTGTACATGAATGTTAAGTATTTGCTCTCTTTTGGAGTTAGGCTTATTTTAGCACTCAAAGAGCATCGCCTAAAAAGATAAATTTAGGTATTGCTTAAAAATGTTTGGTAAACCCTAAACTTGAGCAAAAATCTGCAATATGCTTGTTCGCAACGGTTAGCTTCGCCGTTTTTCTGCTGCTTTCCTTTTTAAAATCTTTAATATCCTAGATGCCTCGCGTGCGTCATTGGCACTGGCAACATGTTTAGACTTTTCCAAAAGGATTTTGAATCCACAGTATGGGCAGGTTCTCGTTTTCTGTTCAGCTTTAGCTGCTAACAAGCCGCCGCATTTGCTGCAAACAACTATTACAAAGGCGACCAAAGTTTTTCACTTATCCGAAAACCTTTTCCACACTCTAGTAAATAACACTAACGAAAGAGGAGAATAAATGAGCAGCGGCGAAAAAGCGAAGAGCAAAACAAGGTTGGATTTAATCGAGTTGGCTAGGCGATACTTTAGGAAGAAAGGATACAAAGTTGAAAGTGAAACAACGCTGGAAGGTTACAGAGGATTATCAAGAAAATTCGATTTGATAGTTCAGAAGAGCCGTTTGGTTCAGGGAGTTTGGATTAGGGACTGGAAGAGAACAATAGGTGTCAACGTTGTAATAAATCTCGATAAGGCTTCTGAAGACGTAGGGTTCAAAAATCCTGTATTAATTGGTGGAAAGTTCAGCGGCCACGCAAAGTCTTATGCAAACAGACGGCAAATAACATTACTAACAAAACAGCAAATGTCCCTAGGCTTACGATAAAACTATAACTAAATTCTTAAAAATTCCTCCAGCAAGCCTTCACTTTCCAACTTGTCAAGCCAATCTACAACGCCGACATGGCATTCCTCTGAACCATTCAATACATTCAAAATCTCGTTGACAGTCTCCTCCACACTTTTACCCGAAACGTCCAACTCGCAAACTTTTCCATTTTCATAAACGTTCAAGGCGTCGCATAGGCAGACATCCAAAATTTCAGAAGCCAAATTCTCCCAAAGCTTACGTCCAGAAAAACCGGATTGCTCCATAAACTTTTGCAGTTCAACAGGATCACGCCTTAAAACAAAAACGTGGGTTGTAAGCTTTTTTGGAACAACGCTGACAGCATAATGTCCGTCAACAATGACTTCGCTCTTGTCACAATCTTCAACGATTTGACGGATTTTGCGTCTCATGTGATTTTCGTCAACGATTATGGAGCTTCTTTCCTCATCTTTGCCTGAAACAAGATTTTCGTGCAGAGCTAGCTCTGTTAAGTTCACGTAAAAAGCGTCAAGTTTAGGAGCAAGCAAGCGGGCAACAGAGGTTTTTCCAACGCAAGGTGTTCCCGTCACTAAGATAACACGTTTAGACATAGCTCAATCATCTAGACCATAGATAAACATGCAACAAAATAAAGCTTCCAAAATTTTTATTGCTATCGAGTGCATTATTGTATTTGGGCTGGCGAGTTGATGTGCGGCTTTCGAGCCTCTTAATGAAGGCTTGAGGAAACTCCGCCCCACGTGTAGAATTGCAACGTCCGCAAGGGCGTAAGGCGAGAGCCTTGGCTCCGGAGCAGAAACGAAACGTCCACCCAGCAAGTGCCGATGAAGCATACTGAGTTGTTGAGAATGCTGGATGCGAAACGGTGAAACGGCCGTCCTGCAAGTGGAAAGGGCAAACAGACGCTGATGAAGCGCTACCTGAAGCGCGGGTAGCCCGATTAGCTAAATGCCGCATTCAAACAGAAGGCGGGTTACAACCAACACGCCAGCCTTTTTTGTAATCCGCCTATTTTCTCTTACGGAACACTTGAATACCATCTATCTTGGTGAAGTTTTGGGTTGTGTTGTAAAAATGCGAGATGGAAAGCCTGAGGATTGGCATGAGCTTTATGAAGATGAAGACGGCCCACAGATTAAAAAAGAGGCTGAATGGTTCCTGAAAAAGTTTCCAAATATGTTACTACGACTCACGGAAGATGGAGAAAAGGTCTGGTTGCCTCCTGAAGCGATAAAATGACTTGGAAAAGAGTATAAACCGGAAGATCGAAGCAGTCCAGAAGGCTGGGTAGTCCCTAGATAGGGTCTTCGGCATTTTTGATTTTTGTCATTTACCCGAAATTGTTGAGAGGTCGGGCGTAGTCGCCTGGTCTTATCCTTATCGCTTGCTCTGTTTTCCCTTTCTTCTGTTGATCCGTGATTTCAACCTTCTGTTAAGGATATCCTATGAGAGGTGAGTCCATTATTGCGTGAATTTTCAGCCAATACGACCTACCCCCCCGTATTTTTTGAAAGAAAGGATAACGTTATGCTCGGGAAATGGCAGCGTTTGATGTAACATCGGTTCGTAGCATGGTTCGCATCAGAAAGTCATGAAAAACCCGGCTAAGTAAGACATGTGCTGGAGGTTCTTTGACAATTATGTGGAAATTGGCTTAAATGTTGTTGTTGATAGGGGGAGGGGGTCTACAACAACAAATCATGAAGGTTTAACAATGATGGTGACTTGTGACACAAAACAGGTCAACAAAATAATTAGAACAGAATTAGTAGTACAGCGCTCTAGGAAAAAGTGACTGCTACTTCTGAACTCTTGTGGGGGTGTCGGTTTTGTTGGTTGCAACGACCTTTCCAAGTGCAGATTGCGTATCTAGTTTCAGGTTCAGACGTGTTTTTCTTGGCGATTGTTTTTTTAAACTCGCATTCGCCTTCGAAGCGGCGGCGCGCGCGCTGAAAGTAGCGCTGGAGTTGAATACACGAGGCAAGTTATAATGATCTTGGCAATAACAACAATAGTCTTTGCAGCCACAACGATTTACTTCTTTATGCGGAAACCCAAGCGATCCTTGTAACCATCAACTTCCCTTATTTTATGCCGTTCCGAATGTCCAAGCGCATTAATGCGTATTTCGCCCTGCATGTGTAATTGTCGGCACGCGTGTTCTTTATATCCAAACCTCTAGACTATGAAGAGACCGCATAGTTCCCACTTCCTTTTTCTGACTCTGGCCGCGCTATACAATAACCACGTACGGTAAACGGATCTTGAAAGAATACTTAGAATTGTCAGAAGCATTAGAGGTCAATCAAAAATATCGCTTGCCTTCTCATGATTCCTCTCGGGATTTATGAAGTGATGACGTTCTCCTTCTAGAGACACATTTATTACTATGGCCTCTTTCCCAAAGCGTTTCTCCATGGTTTTTGCCACTTCCTTTGACTTTTTGGAACTAGGGACAATTGTTAAACCACATGGTTTACACTGGAAGAGAGAAGGGCGCTGACTGCTCCATGTTAATCGTCTCCCACACTTAGGACATCTACCCCTTTCATAAAGTTCAAATTCAATTATCGTGGCTTCGTAGAATTCTCCTTCTATTCGCATTAGAACAGGTTGTTCTAATATTTCCTCTTGAATCATTTTCTTGTATCTTTCTAAACCAAGTGTCTTCTTCAACTCTTCATCATGACAGTCTAGGCATAAGCCCCTTTGCTTCTCTGCATATTTCTTAATGCAAGTCCTTTCACATTTCACACACTTCGTTAGGTCAGACTCACCCAAGCGTCTCATGAATTATCACACCTCTTTTCGTTTATGGTATGAAAACATGCCTATGAAACAATTATGAATTGCAACTACAGATTTGAAAACCACCGCTCATGGAGTTGTATCGCGCGTTGTGGTCACAAGACAAACGAGAGACGACAAAAAACACTAAATCTGTCAGTATCAGAGTCGAAGTAAACCATAACAAATAAAATTTGAGTAAACAAAATAGTATGAATCGATCAAATTGAAAGTCGATATAGATTTAATCCAACCAAGCCCGTACCAGCCAAGATTGATCTTTGATCGGGAGGACCTAAAGAGGGAAATAGAGAAAGACGGTCTTCTCAACGATCTTGTGGTGCGTAAACATGCCGACTTTTATGAGTTAATTGATGGAGAAAGAAGGTGGAGAGCACTTAAGGATCTTGGATGGAAAAGTGTACCCGTTCGAGTGATTGAAATAGACGATGCAAAGGCAAGGCTTTCAGTGTATAAGTTGAACAAGATTCGCGAAAACTACACAATTGAAGAAGAAGCACGATATTTTAAGAAGCTTGCAGATGAAGGTATGACACCGTTGGATATAAGCAAACAACTTAATGTTAGTTTTCACTGGGTCTTAGCAAACCTTAACGTATTCAGGTTTCCTGAAGACATTCAGAAAGCCGTGTGGGCCAAACAGATCAGCATGTCACACATAAAATCACTGGAAAGTGCGATAGACAGAAACATCAAAGAAGCAGTGCTCGCTGTGAACCAAATTCTTGAGAGGAAACTAACAGTATCTGAAACTAAGAGAATAATTCAGAAGCGCGAACGAGAGCTTAAGGCAAGAGTTGATGAAGCTCGCATTAAAGCAGCAGAGAAAGTGCTGCCTGCAATCGCACCCAAGGCTCCCAAGCTGGAAACTCCAGAAGACTTCGAGAAAGCCGCTGAAGTTCTCAAGGACAAAGCAAAGAAAATTCGGAAGGGCGATTTAAAGCCTGAAGAGATTAAGGAGATGACGAGACCCCTTGAGAAAAAGGAAGCAGAGGAAGCCTTCGACGAAGTATCAATACAGACCATAACGACATTGCGAGGCAAAATTGATACCTTAGAAAAAGAGAGAACAAGCCTCTTAGAAAAGAAGGGCTTTCTCACAGACGCGTTGAGTTTCGCTTGTCCCCACTGTAATAATGCTTGCGTCATCTATCGTGAGGGGGACAGCTACTGGGTAGAATAAAACGCTATGACCCATACACTTTGCACCACCCAAGAATGGGAGTAAAAAGCTTATGGAAACTCTAACAAATTTGCGGACAAGAATCGAAACATTGCAAAAGGAAAAAGTAGGTCTTTTGGTAGAGATAGAGGGTCTTAAAGAAAAAGGTGAAGCGAAGGCTCGCGAGTTAGAAAATGAGGTTACTATTCTTAGGAGAGAAGTGAAAGGACTTGAGAAACTTTTGAATGTCAAAGATGTTTCTTGAGGCCACTATTTTGCGTTAGACGTAAAATGTAGCGCACGCTAATGTGCTTAAGTGTCTAACTGATTCAGAATCCAACTTTCAAATATAGTTAATTCATACTCTGGTTTCATATGTGTTAAATATTGGAGTACTGCAATATCCTTTTTAACTAAGGTGATCGGAGTAGTTGTATGATGAGTAAGAAGCGTCATTTGCTCATTGAGGTTAACGTTCCAAGTGGTCCTGAAGGTTGGAAAGAATTAGTAAACAATGAAATGAGACAAGCCATAGAAAAACTAAAGTCCTCAGTGGAAGAATTGGGAGGCAAAGTTTGCGTCAGATACTGAAGCTTGAAAAATCTGCTGTCAACAGGGTGGGCTGTCTTGCATTGGGGATCAAAGCACGTTGGTAGGCAAGATGTTCTGTGCTTTGACTTCCACGATTTGGAAGTGGTTTAGGGTTGGTTTGGTGCTGAGCTCGTCGCTGAAGGAGATCTTGTTGTGAACCATGTCCAGTACAATGTATTTTTTTTCCATTTTTTCTTTCATCTTGACAAAGTATATGACTTCCTTTCCCAGCGCCAAGGATGCTGGGATGAAGTAAAGGTGTCCATCATTGACTTCCTTATGATGGAGCGGTGGAGATCTCATCGATGCGGACATCATTTTAATCATGTCTTCTAATTTTTCAAGTTGAACGTATTTTGTTTCATCATTCAATATGATCACCTCCCAAATTGGTCTTTGTTATTTTAGTAATTTTGTGTTTTAGGCTTGCTATGACTTTGAAATGAAGAGCATCATATTATATTCACTTCGTTTAGGCATCCTTTTCTCCAGTGTTCTTTGTTTTGCTTAGCTTGACTTCCAGAACGCCATTTCTATACGTAGATTCAACAGAGTTCTTTTCGACAGACGTTGGAAGCTTGACTTCCTTGTAGTATTTCTTCTCTGAAGTATCGGCACTTATTGTTAGAAGATTATCGTTTATCTTTAGTTTTATGTCTTTTTCTTCAACGCCAGGCACCTCAGCCATCACTTTTATGTGGTCTTCCTCTTCGAAGATGTCGACGATTGACTCCTTTTCCTTTATTGAAGCAGTTGGTGGAGGCATGGGTGTATGTGTAGGTGGGGTTTTGCTCTTAGGCTTACTTATCTTCAGGCGGCTATTTGGCTTTGTCGTGTAGGATCCTTTTATCGGACGGGAGCTTACACGGAAGTCGACTACTCCCCTTTTTCCGAGATTAACTCTTTTTTGGTATGTCTGAGACTTTTCTGCAAGTTTGGATAGATCATTGATTAGTCCTGCTAGTCCTTTGCCTTTGGATTTTCCACTTTGGATTTTGCCGGATGTGCCGAATATGTTGAAACCAACATCAAGCAGTTCTGAAACATCATCGAATACCTTGCCTAGCTCAGTTGTTTCGTCAGTTTTTTCTTTTCCTTGGATTTGTGTTCTCATCTCTTCTACCGTTTTCTTCAGTTGTTCAATTTCTTTTCCTTTCTCAGCGATCTCTTTCCTGAGTTCCTTTAAGTTTTTTTCTACTTCGTTTTTCTTCTTTTTTGCCATATTTTTTCACCTCCTTTGCTCAATAACTGTTGTGATTTTTTCTAGCTGAGCTAGATACGTTTGTGGATTGGCAAAATATTGGGCTCTAAGTGGTGGGCATTTTTCCAGAACAAGTTTTATGCCTTCAATCCCGTGTTTCTCTAAAACAGCCTTTGCAAGTGGATAGCCCAGGTAATAGGAGATGCCTTTGATTACTTGTGCACTCCTGAGCACGTCTTTAACCAGTTTCTCTTCATCTATTGCCTGAACTCTACGTCTTCCATAGCGGGAACGCACTTGATCTCTTTTAACCCTGTCTCCTCTTCTTCGTGCGTTATCTATGTCAAAGAGTAGGTCTATGCATTTTGAGTGCCCTATCTGCAACTCTCTTTCCAAAGATGTTACTAGTGTTTCATAGTCCATGCTACGCAAGGTTTGAAGTGCTATTGCCTCACAGCATCCTTCTTTGAAAATGCTCTTGAAAATAGTGTCGATATAAGTGTTCAAAAGTTCATAGAGTTTCTCTGTATTGTTCGTCTTTTTGGTTTCAATGTATGCTTTTGTTACAGTTTGTACGGGTGCTTCTCGAGGTGGCGAAAGATATGCGGAGAGGAGTTTTTCTGAGAGTTCGTGAGCGCATACTGGAATTAGTTTTTCTGGGTGGTTTTTTATCATTTTTTCATTCATGTATAAGACTTCGTCTTTTGGGTTGTAAAAGGCGAAGTTTTCGAAGAACCCTGTCACTGGGTTTCGGGAAAGGGCTTCAGAGATTTGTTTCCACTGGGTGTCGCTATATGTCATGCCGTTTTTTCTGAGGTTGTTTCGCATGCGTTGGGTTAGTTTTTTGAGAAGTTCTGGCTGTTTGATTATTTTGATGTCTTTGAAGTATGTGAAATTGATGTTGAATGATTCTACCATTTTTCTGTGGATATTCTTGAGTGTTTGGTTGATCTGTTCTTTGATTGGTTCAATGTCGTTCATAAAACCCGTCTCTTCTATCTATTCTTGATCCTTTCTGTGTTCATTAACCCGCTCGATTGCTTTTCTGAAGTCCTCCATGGTTATCTGAAGTTTAGGAGATTTTCCGCTTTCCTTTTTCTTTGCGTGGGTCTTTATGTACTTTCTAATGGTCAGCATTGTGGCTTCTCTGCAAATTGCTTCTATGTCCGATCCCATGTATCCGTCAGTTTCTGTTGCGAGTTTTTGCAAGGAAACGTTTTTGGAGAGAGGGTTTTTGTTGGTGTGGATTTTGAAGATCTCTAATCTTGCCTCTTCATTTGGGGGTGGGACATGTAAGATCTGGTCGAATCTTCCGGCTCTTAACAGGGCTGGATCGATTAAGTCCATTCGGTTTGTTGCGGCTAGAACTACGACTCCGCGGAGTTCTTCGAGGCCGTCCATTTCCGTGAGAATTTGGCTTATGACTCTTTCGGAAACGTGGGAATCTGCGATTCCGCTTCCGCGTCGAGGGGCTAGGGCATCGATCTCATCGAAAAATATGATGCAGGGCGTGGTTTGTTTTGCTCTTTTGAATGTTTTTCTTACTCCCTTCTCTGATTCGCCCACAAACTTGCTCATGAGTTCTGGACCCTTAATGCTGATGAAGTTTACTCCGCTTTCGTTGGCTACTGCTTTGGCTAGGAGGGTTTTGCCTGAACCGGGGGGTCCGTGGAGTAGTATGCCCTTTGGAGGCTTTGCTCCAGCTTCTTCGAACAGCTTGGGATATTTCAGTGGCCATTCGATGGCTTCTTTTAGTGCTTGTTTGGCTTCTTCGAGTCCTCCTATGTCGTTCCATTTGATGTTTGGTGTTTGGATGAGTACTTCTCTCATGGCAGACGGTTCTACGAATCTTAGGGCGTCTAGGAAGTCGTTCATGGTTACTACGAGTTTGTTGAGTACTTCTATTGGGATGTAGTCTGCGTCGAAGTCTATTTCAGGTAGGACTCTTCGCAGTGCTTTCATGGCTGCTTCTTTGCAGAGTTCGGTTATGTCTGCGCCTGTGAATGCGTGGGTTAGGTCGGCGAGTTTTTGTAGGTTTACATCGTCAGTTAGCGGCATTCCTCTGGTGTGGATTTGGAGGATTTCGTATCTTCCCGCTTTGCTGGGTACTCCTATTTCTATTTCTCGGTCGAATCTTCCGGCTCTTCTGATGGCTGGATCGAGGGCGTTGGGTCGGTTTGTGGCTCCGATTACAACTATTTGTCCTCTTGGTTCTAATCCGTCCATTAGCGCCAGTAATTGAGAGACTACTCTTTTTTCAACTTCGCCGTGTACTTCTTCCCTTTTCGGGGCTATCGCGTCGATTTCGTCTATGAAAATGATGCATGGCCTGTTTTGTTCGGCTTCAGTGAAGATTTCACGTACTCTTGCTTCGGATTCTCCGTAGAATTTGCCGTGGATTTCTGCTCCGCTTAGGCTTATGAATGTGGCGAAGGTTTCGTTTGCTACGGCTTTGGCTATTAGGGTTTTTCCTGTTCCTGGGGGTCCGTGTAGTAATACGCCTTTTGGGGGTTCTATGCCTAGTCTGTCGAAGACCTCTGGGTGTCGTAGTGGGAGTTCTATCATTTCTCTTATTCTTTGGATTTGTTCGCCGAGTCCGCCGATGTCTCCGTATGTAACGCCGATTTTTCGTCGGGTTTCTATTACCTTTTCTTGAATGGTTATTTCGGTTGTGGGGTAGACTATTGCAGCAGTGCTTTTTGGTTCTATTTGGGTTACGACGAAGGATATGCTCGTTCCTAAGAGGTTCAGCCTAATTTGGTTTCCTTCAATTAGCGGTAAGCCTTCTAGGAGTCTTCTGATGTGTTTTCCGTAAGCGTCTCCGAGCCGTGGCTGGGTTTGCTCTATAGGAGCTAAAACGATTTTTTCGGCTTTTTTGGCTTCGATTTTCTCGATGTGGACGTTGTCGTCTATTCCTGTGAATGCGTTGTTTCTTATTATTCCGTCGATTTGGATGAGGCTTTTCCCTCGGTTTTCTGGGTAAGCTGGCACGACCTTGGCGGCTGCTCTTTTCTTTCCGGTGATCTGGATAACGTCACCAGTTTCTAGGCCTGTTTTTTTCATGTCTTCTGGGTCTATTCTGGCTATTCCTCTTCCGAAGTCTCTTTGGGATGCCTCGGCGACTCGAAGGGTTAAGACGTTTGTTTTTTGGGTCTGTTTTGTCATGTGAGCGCTTCCTATGTTACTAACCTTTAGTTTATAACAAAAGGTATATAAACCTTTTTGTAGTAACTGTATTTGTGAAGTGCACACGTATGAATTCAATGGAAAAAGTTCTGCAAATAATCGGCAACGAAAACCGAAGAAAGATACTTACGCTTCTCTCCGAGGAGCCTCACTACATCTCTCAAATAGCCAAAAAGCTGGACGTGACGCAACCAGCCATTCTCAAACATCTCAGTCTTCTCCAGAAGGCGGGTCTAATAGAGAGCTTTTGGAGAAAGAATCCGTTGGGTGCAGCTAGAAAATACTACAAGATCTGTGACTCTGTCGGCATCGAAATAGCGATCAATCCGAATGGTTTTAGAGTTGCTAGATGTCCTCAAAGGATGAGTTGTTCCAAGCACATAGAGGCAGAGCGGGCGATTAAACGTTTAACAGAGGAAATTAACAGAGCTGAGGATGTGGATACTAAAGCGGCTAAGGCACAGGAATTGATGGAGGCGGCGGATTCGCTTCTGGCATGTGCGGATTATGAGAAGGGAAATTGGAATTGCGAGAACTGTCATAGAGTTGCGTCGTTGAGGAAGGAGGTTGCTCAAATTGTATTGCATGTGTCTAAAGGAGACATAGAGTCAGGTCTTCGCAAGTTAACTGAGACTATAAATCAGCTTGCATCTGGCTTGTTGTCAGGTAGTGGGCGTTAGTCCTGTCTGTGCATGTTGTTGATGTTGCTTAGAAGGGTAGTTTTAGCTAGGTGTTATGGTGTTTAGTTTTTTTAGTTTTACTTGTAGAATGTTGTTTTTGTAGGTTGACTTGATTGTTTCTTTTTTGATTGTTGTTGGAAGCTTGATTTTTTTTAGGTATTTTGGGGTTTTGTTGTCTGTGCTTATGGTGAGTGTGGATTGGTCTGTTTTTATGTTAAGGTCTTTTTTGTCTAAGCCAGGTAGTTCTGCTAGGATTATTAGGTGGTTTTGTTCTTCGAAGATGTCGAGGAGGGGTTGTCTTTCTTTTGTTAAGCTGGGTATGTAGGGAAACAGTGTAGCCGGTGGATGTGCAGTCTTCGATCTTGATGTTTTTTTGATGTGGAAAGTGCTTTTTGATACGGATGTTCTGAAGAAGGGTGTTTTCTTTGCTGTGGGTGTTTGTGGAACGCTGATTTCTTTAAAGCGTACGAAGTGTTTGCATGTTTGGCATCGGTCTGTGCTTATTCTGTCTCTTTTTGTGCTTTTGATTAGTGGACAGAAGACCCATTGAGCGCCCTCGATGCCTCTGACTAGGAGTTTGTTTTTTCCTTTTCCGATGGCTGCTTGGCAGATCAACCACACCGAACGTACACCTTTTTTGGCACAAATCTGGGTTCGGAATCCGATACGGAGATACTCTTTCAGATCTTATGTGATTGAGCGCAATATACTTTTTGGTGTTATGATTTTGTGCCGAGTGAGACGTGGCTAAAAGTGTGTATAGGCTTTGTTTCAAAATTGGGAATGTGTTGGGAATTGTAATGTGCTTTATATATCGGTTTACGATACGAAAGCTGTTTCATCGTTTTGAATATTTCTTAAATAACAAGATGCCCTAATTGCCTCGTTGAAGAATTTATAAGAAAAAGAGGTGAAAAAAATGGTAACACAAAGTCCAGACGTTTCGAGCTTGGCTGAAGTTCTTGACAGAATACTTGACAAGGGAATCGTCGTCGATCTATGGGCTAGAGTTTCTTTGGTTGGCATTGAACTCTTAACCATCGAGGCTAGAGTGGTAGTTGCGTCAGTGGACACATTCCTGCACTACGCTGAAGAGATCACAAAGATAGAGCAAGCAGCAATTGGCGTACCCGCTTAAGCAAGCGGATGAGATGCGGCCCCGTAAGGAGATGAACAAAAATGGCTGAAGAAGAAAGACCAGAAGAAGAACCAGAAAAGATAGAAATCGAGGTAGCTGAAGCGAAGCCTGTTCGAGCATCAGTTACGCCAGTGATAAGAAGACGAGAACCGAGGCCAGTCAGACCTGCGCGGAGGGTCGCCGAGCCGGTGAAAAAAATGCCAAATCCCACAACCGTTAAAGGCAAAATAGCAGCAATACAGAAAGCTTGTGCCAATATCCACGCAGGTGCCCGTGAGATACAGCAGGGTACCAACGCACAGATGAACGAAAACCAACAGGCCGTGGCTGCTATGAATGCAAATGTGAAGGAGAAGATAGAGGCAATCAAAACGGGTTGTGCCAATATCTATTCGGGGGCACGTGAGATACAGCAAGGCATTAAAGCACAGGTGGACGAAAACAAGAAAGACGTCGACATGAAGTTGACAAACATCAACGCTCAGATGAACGAAAACCTGGAAGCTGTTGCAGCTATGCAGTCCGGCATCAACGAACAAATGAACGAAAACCAAGTTTACGTAAGGGATTTCTACGGATGAGCAAGACCTGTTCGCACATGAGGACAAGCCATAATTTCCTCCAACCCCCCCGTTTTGTATAAGTTGGAAATTTAATCTGATCCCGTGAAAAAGAGTTAAGGAGGTGAAAAAGCTGGTTATTAGGCGGCCCCAAACGAGAACCGTGGAGAGGAACAAAAAGCTAAGATGGCTGAGACAACTTAGAGAAAGGACACAACATCTTTCTATTGTCTTTCGACCACAAATGATTCGCACGATGTGGATGAGATACACTCATAAGATAGGTATGGATACGTTAGTCGGAGTAGAAAGTTAACTCTCCATTTTAATCTGATACCTTAGTTGTCCGCCTTTATGTACGGCGGAGAACCATTAAATAGAAATTATTCTTTCGGGCTTTCCATAGAGATCAACCCAGTTTGGGCGGTTTTCAGTTTTTGACACAGATTTCGTATCATCCTTTTGAATATGGCTTAAGTAAACAGGTCGCAACATCTCAAGAAAAAGAGAGTGAACTGAAACATGAGATACGTACCTACACATAAAACGAAAGTGAGAGGCAAACAGATTCATGATACAATGGAAGACAAGCTCCCAAAGCTAGAACAAGAGATAAATGTTGAAGAATTTTCAATCAACCGAGTCGAAGCAGAGTATCTGGTGCCAGCCATCGAGAATTTTGTCGAGACAGAACAGGTTAAAGGGCTAAAGGACAGAGTCTACCTGTGGATAAAAGCTGGATACCCACCCCACATAGTAGGACCAACAGGTTGCGGAAAAACAACACTAGCCATGGAAATAGCAAAGGAGTTGGGAAGACCCACAGTGTGGATAAACGGCGACGAACAGATAACGACCACAGATCTGATCGGAGGATACTCAGAAATGGAAGCTGAAAGCATGAGGGACAGATTCATCCACAACGTCATGCTAGCAAGAGACAGAACAAAATACACATGGGTCGACAACCCACTAACACTTGCTTGCAAATACGGCTACACACTAGTCTACAACGAATTCTCCAGAGCCAAACCAGAAGCAAACAACGTCCTTCTCTCAGTGCTAGAAGAAAACATCCTCGAACTCCCAACAATGTTCGGACAAGAAAGATACATCAAAGTCCACCCAGACTTCCACATAATCTTCACAAGCAACTCCATAGAATACGCAGGCGTACATACGCCTCAAGACGCTCTCCTCGACAGATTAGTAGACATCTACATGGACTACTACGACTTCAATACCGAAGCAAAAATCGTTCAAGCACACACCGGCATGACCTCCAAAGAAGCACAAAAAGCAGTGAAAGCCATCAGAACAATCAGGGAAAAAATGCCCGACCCCCACAAACCCGGAACAAGAGCAGAGATAATGGTCTGTCAAGGACTCAAAGTAATGGACGGCTACACAAAGAAAGACCTTGAACAGATATACATGGACGTCCTAGCAACAAAAATCGGCAGCCCAAAAGAACTACTGAAGAACATCGACCTCATAAAAGGAATACTCAACCAAACCTACGGAGATGCCCTGAGTTGAAAACCATCAACGCAACGATTCAAGACACTAAAATCACCAAAATCTCTGAACTTTGGCGAAAGAAACCAAGAGGGCTCAAATTCAACGACACAGACGCCCTAATTGTCACCCTAAGAACCCAAGACGGAAAAACAATAAAGGAAACCTTCTACTTCTGCCTCAAACCCGACGGAACCTTCAACATAAACACTGTAAGCCGAGACGGTGGCGGCGCAAGAAGACGAAGGCTGGCCAATTTTCTCAAACACTACAAGATAACTGGCAACGTGGATGAATACAACCTGAAAGAAGGAATAAACCGCTGGAAGGGCATAGAAGTTTCCGTCACAGCGATCGGCGATTCAGGATTTATTTATGTTCCATAGGAGGGATAGAGAATGGCAACAGAAAAGCCTAAGGTATCAGTAGAAAAGGTCACTGACCTAGCACTTGCCATAGCGAAGAAGTACATATCTAAAGATCCAGAGACCGTGATAAGCGTCGAAGAAAGAGAGGGAGAATGGAAAGTTACGGTTGAAACATTAGAGAGAAAGGCGGTACCTGACACACAAGATCTTCTGGGCAGATACGAGATCAGACTCGACAAGAACGGCGGACTAATTGGCTGGACACAGAAGATGATCAGAAAGCGATGCGACAGAATGGTGCCGCCAGAAGAAGAATGGATAGTAACTGGCTGAGGAAAACAGCAATGGTAAAAAGAAATTGGTGGCGGAGAAGTCTAAACGGCCACGCTCGCTTGTTACAAGCAAGGTTTGCCCGAGCAATGGAACAAAGGCGCAGAATACAAGAAAAAAGGATAGAAGTTCAAAAAAGACGAACCATGAAGCAACAAAAAGGAGCTTTAGAAAGAGCAGGTAAAGCCAGAAAGAGAGGCGAAGCAATAACTGGCATCGACACCATGGAGAGAAAAAAGATAGCCAAAGAACTAGCATGGAGAGCAAAATGGAACGCAAGAAGAGCGAAATTCAGCACACGAGCTAGAAAATACAGTTAACCATTGCAAGAAAGAAGGCCAGTAGTCTAGTTGGAAGGCCAAGAAGGAATGAACCCACCCACCTCGCGATCACACCCTAACGCCAATATTAAAGGTCTAAATCACACTCTACACCTCTACACCTCAAAGGTGGATAAATACGCCATTCAAAAAGCCTTTTTAGCTTCTACACGAAGCGATGAAAATGCAGTTTATGTAACCACGGATAACCCAGAATACGTGATTCAAAAATTCGACTCAGTAAACAATGAGCTGAAAATCATCAAACCTGAAGAGATCAAAAACCTCAAAAACGAAAAAAACAGCAAACTACGAATCATCATAGACGCGGGATCAATGTCTAATCAACAAAACAGTGAAGTTGAAGAAAGAGAGAACTACATAAACGAACTCAGCAAAAAACACTCCATAAACTGCTTATGCACCTACGACGTTTCTAAACTCAACCCCAACATCGTCAAACAACTAACAATCCACCACAACCACCTTCAACTCACAACCACAGACCTAACAGTCCTCGCAGGAGACTCATTTGACAAAACCAAACTATCAGACACCTCCCTCGAAAAAATGGTAAAAGACAACCTAGAAACCATAATCCTCGCCCTCATCCAAAAAAAACCCATGTGCGGAACTGACATCATAAGAACCCTACATCTAGAATTCAACGTACTACTAAGCCCAGGAACAATCTACCCCCTACTCCACTCACTAACTGAAAAAGGACTGCTAACATCCGAAAAATACGGCAAAGCAAAAACATACATCCCAGCCGAACAAGCAAAAATGAAAATAAAACACCTAGTTGACGAACACATCCAAGCCCGCAAACTCCTAAACCACTACCTACAACACAAACCAACAATCACAGGAGGCACCTGAAAATGACCAGAGAAAAATACGTGAAGCTCAGGGAAAAGAGACTAAAAGAACGAGACGAAAGACTCAAAAAACAAAGAGAAAGAATCAAAGAACAGAGAGAAAAAGAACGAGCAACCAGACTGAGAAAATGGGCACAACTAGCAGCACGGAAAAGAAAAATCGAAGAACAACTAGAAAAAGCAAGGCTAGAACAGCTCAGACAAAAGAAAGCAAGATTGGAGAGGAAAAGACGGAAGAAAGCGACAGATGCTATAGAAAACGCAAAAGCAATTGCAAAGGCGGTTGAGAAAGACCCAGAAACTTTGGCGTACGTTCCTGAGATAACGACCGAAATAACCAAGAAATTCGCAGACGCAAATGAAAGCCTTCGCTCAGCAGACTACATGAAAGCAATCAAACTCTCAAACACGATCATAAAACTAGCGGAAAAAGCCAGACTAGAAGCCTACATAAGAGCCGAAGAAAAGAGAAGAGAAAGAAGAATCAAAGAACAACTCTTGCTGGTAAGAAAACAAGAAGAAGAACGAAAAAAAGCAGGAAATGCCTTAAACAGCGCAAGAAAAGCCCTAAAAAAAGCCGAAGAAGAAACAAAACTCTCCCTGTATATTCCAGAAACAACAAAGAAAATAAACGAGAGCCTGACAGAAGCCGACAAAAACTTTGACATGGCAGACTACGCGAAAGCAATCAAACTCACATACGAGATCAGAGAACTTGTGGAGAAAGCAAGACTAGAAGCCTCGAGGAAGGCTGAAGAAAAGAGAAGAAGAAGGAAAAAAGAGGCAAAATACCTCTACTGCATAATACCGGACAGCGAAGAAAAAAGTTTTGGAAACATAGGAATCAACGACAAAGAGGTCTACACAATCCCCTGCAGAAAAGTTGCAGCAGTAGTCAGCGACTCCCCAATGAAGGACTACGAAACAACCGAAGACAACATAAGAAAACACGAAACAATCCTAAGACAAATAATGAAGGAACACACCATAGTCCCAGCAGAATTCAGCACAGTAATAAAAAACGAAAGAATCCTCACTCACCTACTCAAAAAAGCCTACGATCCAGCAAGAGAATGTCTAAAACTCGTGGACAACACGGCTGAACTAGGAGTAAAAGCCGTGCTAAACAACGACATAGTGTTTGCCGCTCCAGAAAAGAAGAAAGAATACATCTCAGACATCCTAACATCACTAAACACCACAGCAAAACAAGCAGTCACAGGCGAAATATTCAGCGACAAACTACTCCTAAACGCATCATTCATGGTCAACAAAGAAGACATAAACAAATTCTCAAAAAAAGTCACAAACCTCCAAGAAAAATACCCCATGCTAAAACTTCTATACAGCGGACCATGGGCACCCTACAACTTTGTTCACATAAAAATCGGAACACAAGGCATGGAAATCACAAAAAATAGGTGAAAGAAAAAATGCCCTTTCTCGTAGACGACATCTTCCTCCGAATGCTCGGCATTTCAATACCGCCCTTCGACATGATATGGCTAATGGAAACAATCAGAGATTTCGCTGAGGAAACAAGAGACAGAGAATCACATGAAAAAATCAGCAAAAAAATAAAGGAAAACAGACTGCTCTACGAACTGGGCGAAATAACAAAACAAGAATACGGAAAAAGAAGCGAAGAACTAAACCGTCAACTGCGAATAACTAAACGAATAAACAGAACAAACCTCCACCAGAGAATAAACATACTGGGCTAACTCCAGAAGGAAGTAATCAACTTGAATCGCAAATACAAGAAATTGAAACAAACGAAACCCACAATTAAACGAAGAAAAAGCAACATACTGAAAAGACCGCAATTCGGCAGAAATCCCATTCCAAGGAAGAAGAGAACAAAAAGACTTCATTACACAACTTTACCCGTAGACGTCAATTCAACCCAAAACATTCTGACAGGAGCAGGCTCAACAGCAGTACGGACATTCACTCACACAGGGATCTCAGAGCTGGGGAAAACTCAAGAAAAAGCTGAGGAAGCAACGAAAGCCGAAAAAGAAAGTGTAAAACCTCAAGGAGGCCCTCAAGGACGGTAATATTAAGACCGGAAGAGACAGGACTCAAAGAACTACTCGAAAGAATCCTAGACAAAGGAGTGGCAATCAAGACAAACCTCAGAATCGACCTCACTGGCATCGACCTTCTAAAAGCAAAGGCTCACATCATACTCAGTTCATTCAAAACCGCAGCAGAAACAGGTCTAGACCTTCCTGAAGGAACAAATCTCAACGCACCAGAATGGCAAAGTCTGAAAACAATGGAATCATGTCCAGTCTGCGGCATGAAATCCACACGAGAAGACCTCAAAGAAGGCTGCCCGTGGTGTGGATGGAACTACAGACAAAAGGAGAGTTAAAAAATGGAAGATTACACATTCAAACCCGAAAGAACGGAAGACACAGGCCTAGTAGGCGCCATAGACAAAATTCTAGACAAAGGACTAGTAATCAACGCAGACATCACCATCGACGTTTCCGGCGTTGAACTACTCGGAATCAAAATAAGGGCTGCACTAGCCTCCTTCGAGACAGCAGCAAGATACGGCCTAGAGTTTCCATCTGGCACCAACATAAACACAGCAGCCTGGAAAGAAGCCATGACACAAAAAGAAGAGTGCCCACAATGCGGAAAGAACGTGGACAGGGAAGAGCTACTAAACGTCGCATGCCCATGGTGCGGATGGCAGAGCGCAAAGGCAAAGAAAGCGAAGGAAAGAAAGATCAGTGCAAAGGTGGAGGTTCACTAATTGATCGTTTCACAGAAGCCAGGGAAAATGATTTCTCTTATGAAAGCAGTAGATGAGAAAAGCAGACAGATCATAACATACCTTTTGAGAGAACGGCATGCAGGAATCAGGAAGCTAGCAGATCTGATTTGTGCCTCTTCCGACATGGAAGTGCTGATCAGGATCAGGGAAGTCATAAACCCTAAAGCACAAAAGGTCTTTGGGAAGTCCATTATTAGATTTGAACGCTCCAAGATTGATCCGCTGACTGGAGAAAAAGTCGTCTTCAGTTGGTGGCTAACGGAAGATCTTATAGAACACAAAGATAATGATAGGCCACTCGACATCCTCGAAGAGAAGAACGGTCTAAGGGTAATAGCCTGCCTTCCCCCACAAGAGCAGAACATCAATGTTGAGGTAAGAGATGGTCTTCTCATAATCTCCGGAAAGGAGTACCACAGAGAGATTCTCCTATTATATCCCGTTGAAAAGATGGTGAAAAAAACCATCAACAACGGCATTTTAGAAGTTAAACTGAACAGAATCGGATGAGGAAACATGCCAATAAAGATCGATGAAGACAACTTGAAGTCCGGACTCCTTGGTCTAGTCGTGGCTCTAGTTGAGATCATACAGGACGTGCTTGAAAGAGAAGCGATGCGAAGAATGGAGTCAGGCAGATTGAAGGATGAAGAAATCGACCGGCTGGGAAAAGGACTGATGGAACTTGAAGCAGCCCTTGAGCACATAAAGAAGGAAAATCACCTTGAGACAATCGTCAGATCTGTGCGGGCTGACCTTGACAAATTGGTGGAAGAAACCATCGACATTATGGCTAATCCGGAAAGATGGGAACAGGAGATGGAAAAAACTGAGGTCAGACAATAGTCACGCAGAAGGAAGATATCTTTACTGCATAGTTAGCAGTGGAAAAGAGGCGGATTTTGGGCATATGGGAATCGAAGACAACATTGCCTATACTGTGTCCATTAACGACATAGGCGCGGTTGTTCACAGCTGCGAGGCAAAACCCTACAAAACAGAAGACAAGGAAAAAGCGATGGAGTGGATTCTGGCACACCAATACGTGATTGACTTGGCGACCAAAGAATTCGACACAGTAATTCCCCTAACCTTCGACACCATTTTCAAGGGAGACGACGAAACGGTTAAGCAGTGGCTACGTGAAGAGTACCGCGAACTTAAGACAATGCTAGAAAAGCTTGAAGGAAAAGCAGAATACGGAGTTCAAGTATTTGTCGAGAACGGTTTTTTTGAAAACACGCTGGAACAAAACGAAGAGATCCAGAAATTGAAGAAGAAGATGGAAAACAAGCCTAAAGGAACAGCCTACTTACTTCGTAAAAAATTGGAACGAAAACTAGAGCTTGAAAGAAAGGTTTCAGCAGATAGACACGCCAAGAAACTGTACAATGAGATCAAGAAACTTGTCGTTGACGTGAAGCTTGATTCCACAAAAAAGGAAGTGCCCAAAAAATGGGAAGGTAAGCAGCTGATCTTGAATCTGGCTTGTCTCACACAAAAAGACAAGATGCAAAACCTAGGAAACCTGCTGGAAAAGATCGACAAGAGAGATAGTTTTGCTGTCAGATTTAGTGGACCTTGGCCGCCTTATTCATTTGTAGGAGAGATCGGGAGATCAAAAGTGAGAAGGTGAAATAGGTGACGGGAAGATACCTGTACGGGATAATAGAAACGGAGAAAATGGAAAGCTTCGGCAACATTGGAGTAGGCAACAGCGAGGTGTACACTGTTCAACATGGGGGCATCGGCGCAGTAGTCAGTGACATCCCTGTAAACTACAAGGTTGAAGTAGAAGAAGCCGTGACGCATGAGAAGACCCTGCGAGAAATTATGGAGACTCACACGATCATCCCTATGGGTTTCGGAGTCATAGCCAAGACTGAAGCAGAGATAAAAAACATCCTCAAGCAGGGTCGAATGAAGTTCAAGAACAAGCTGGAGAAAATAGATAATAGACTGCAGATCAACGTCAGGATTTCATGGAACAAAAGCATTCTCGCTGATATCCTAGAAGAAAACGAAGAAATACGAAAATTAGCCGCTGAAGCCAAAAAGAAGACACACACGCGCGCCCAGTCACTCAAAATAGAGCTTGGAAGAAAAGTCAAGTCAGCCTTAGACCAAAGAAAAAGCAAATACCTGAAGAACATACACAGCGTCCTAGAAGATTTATCAAGCGGATTCAAAGAAACCAAAATCACAGATCAAGACACAGTAATGAACGCTTCTTTTTTGGTAGAGAAAGAACAAGAACAGAAATTTTACGACAAAACAAATGAACTGGAGAAAGAATACGAGAAAAAACTTACGATCCTTGTCGTCGGCCCATTGCCACCATACAATTTCACTGAGATCGAGATAAAGAAGATGAATTCTAAGACCATAGAAAACGCGAGAAAAACTCTAGGGTTAGGCCAAGAAATAAGTATATCCGAAATGAACTCTGCATACGATCGGCTGGCACAAAAATGCCATCCAGACCTTCATCCTGATGATTCCTTCGCCGAAGAGAAGTTCAAGAAGATAAAGAGTGCGCATGAGGTATTGATGCAGTACTGCGAGCATTACGTCTTCTCTCTTGGAAAATCAAAAGTCGAGGAAACCCTTGTGATACGAGAAAAGACCGGCTGAGCCTCTGTAAAAGGGAAATCAAAATGGGACGAACAATAGGAATAGATCTTGGAACCACAAACTCCGCCGGCGCTGTGATGAAAGATGGAAAAATAAGGCTTGTTCCAGCATCCGAAGGACCGACCCCTTACGGAAAAATGTTTCCCTCTATTGTAGCGTTTAAAGAAGACGGCAAAATAGTTGTGGGAAAAAATGCAAAGACCTACGCTTACGTTCATCCAGACAGGACGATAAGATGGATCAAAAGAAGAATGGGCACAGATTACACCATAGACATAGATGGTCGTAAGTACACTCCCCAAGAAATTTCTGCTCTAATACTGAAGAAGATAAAAAGGGACGCAGAAACCTACCTAAGAGAGAGGATAGACAAAGCAGTGATCTCGGCGCCAGCATATTTCAACAATAACCAGAGAAACGCCACAAAAGAGGCAGGAGAAATAGCTGGACTGGAAGTCTTGAGAATTGTCAGCGAACCAACAGCTGCGTCCCTAGCATACGGCTTAAACAAAATCAGAAAAAACCTAAAGATAGCAGTGCTGGACTTAGGCGCTGGAACCTTCGACGTAACAATCTTGCAGATGAACAGCGGCATCTTCAAGGTCATATCCACAAGTGGAGACACCCTTCTAGGTGGCAAAGATATGGACGATATTGTTCTAGATTCTCTCGTCCACGAGATCGAGGAAAGACACGGCATCAACTTAATGGCTGACAAGAAAAATCTGAACAAGCTTCGAGATGCCGGTGAAATAGCGAAGATCCACCTCTCCAAGGAGCGTTCAACCATCATAGACCTGCAGCTAAGTAACAATGGATCCGACATAGACCTGAATATTGTTCTAACCCGAAAAAAACTTGAGGGTCTCATAAAATCCCTTCTCGACGGATTGCAAAGCCCTCTAGAACAAGCTTTGAAAGATTCAAGGACAAGCCCTCAAGACATAGACAAACTTGTCTTAGTAGGCGGACCTACTAGAATGCCTATTGTTCGAAACTACTTCCGAGATTTCTTTGGAGTAGACCCCGAAGAAGGTATAGACCCCATGGGAATAGTCGCTGTAGGCGCCTCCATTCAAGCTAGCGTTCTGAAAGGTGAGATAAGGGATATGCTTTTGCTGGATGTTACGCCTCTCTCGTTAGGTGTCGAGACTTCTGGCGGAGTATTCACGAGACTGATCAAGAGAAACACCACTATCCCAACGGAAGAAAGCATGACCTTTGCAACAGAAGAAGAAGACCAGACCTCGATGATGATCCACGTTCTACAAGGAGAAAGGGAGATGGCGGCGAACAACATATCCCTGGGCTTATTCAAGCTAGACGGTATCCCTCCCGCGCCTAGATACGAGGAAGAGGTCGAAGTTACCTTCAAGATCGACGCCGATGGCATACTAGACGTTTCCGCCGGGATTCTAGAAACAGGGAAAAAAGAAGCGCTCAAGATAACGAAGCCAACGGAGCTCTCAGAAGAGGAAATCACAAGAATGATTATCGACGCAACAAAGTTTGACGAAGCGGACGAAAAGAAAAAGGAAATCGTTGAAATTCGCAACCAGGCAGAGGCTGTGATCTATGCAACTGAGAAATCAATGGAAGAGATAGGCAGAAAAATCTCTGAAAGTGAAAAAAGGATACTTGGAGAAACCTTAGAGAAACTAAAGACAGCATTAGATGGCAACAACACCCAGAAAATTAAAGAGAGTACAGATGAGCTGTTGGAGCTTGTGAAAGGAGTGACTACAAAGGCAAAGAAGGTAAGTCAAGCGAAGACATTAGTGTCCTCAATGAAGAAGAGGCTAGGGGATGAAGCGTCCAGCGAAGAGAGAATGAAGTTTGAGGAAGCGGTCAAAAGGCTTGAAGAGACCCCACACAAAGATGTGGGAAAAGAGATGAATAAACTCAAGGAAATGATAACCTTGCTAGAGGCCGACCATGGAGAAAGATAGAGTTGGAGCCCACAAGAAACAGCGCACTTGTAGACCTTGTTGACAGAATACTAGTCAAAGGAGTAATACTCCAAGCAGATCTCATCATCTCGGTTTCCGGGATACCCTTAATCGGCGTCAACCTGAAGGCTGCAATCGCCGGCATGAAAACCATGCTAGATTACGGCATGATGGAAGCATGGGACGAAAAAATCAGAACATACGCCCTAGAACACAGCGACGAAGAAGAACTGCCGTTGTATGACAACGAAGAAATCGTCCTCAAGACATTTGGTTCGCACTATTATCACGATACGTCTCTTCCCGGAGTCTGGCGACCAGGATATCTTTACCTCACAAACAAAAGACTCTTCTTGTTCCGGAAAAAACCAGCTAAGATCCTGTTTGAGGTACCCCTAGACAAAATTAAAGGTCTAACTATCCAAAGGAAGAAGTATCTGAAGGAGATAGAGGACACCCTTCTTCTTTTGCTTGAAAATGATAGATCACACAGTGATGTAGAGATGCTTCGCACCGTAGATATAAGAGAGCTGAAAAGAAGGACTGAAGAAGGAATAGAAAAAATCCATAGGATTGTGGAAGCCCTACCTTCCACTCAATAGAACGCTTATTTGGATGCCTACATAACCTAAGAAGCTTCTCCATGAAATTTTATAAAATTCTCCATCTTTCGTATCGCCATTTTATACGCCATGAATACATCTTGGAACTTTTTCTTTCCATTAGCGGTCACTGCGTAAACTATTTTCCCTCCCTGAAAACGTGATCCTATCAATTTATTGTCCTCCAACGAGTGAAGAAGGGGATAGAGGGAACCCGGGCTGAGCAAAACGCCGAATTCCTTGTGAACAGCCGCAATAAGCTTGTAGCCGTACATGGGGTTGCCGTTCAACATCGCCAAGACCACTATGTCTAAAAAAGTCTTAACATGCCTTGCAACAATCCGCTCTTCAAGCAACTCCCATTTCACCAAAAGCAAATCCCACCTCCACAGAAAAGCCGAAACATACCCATGGAATCACTTATTCACCTTTTTGTGTCGATATCTGTTACTATAAAAGAAGTAATTAAGAAATATGATCAACTCAGATTCCAAGTCGAACATCATCAGAATCCTTATAGGGAAACGGTTGAAATCGAAGACATCATTAAATTTAGAGGCAAGCACGGATGAAAACCCGAACGATTTCCGCTAGAAACAAGCGCGTTTTCTGTCGATTCGAAGGTGAATGCGAGTTTAAAAAAATTATCAAGAAAAACAGATCTGAGCCTAGCACTAAATATGCAATCTGCACCTGGAAGGGTCATTGTAACCAACAAAATCGATCACTCGAAGCAAAGCAACTATTACATTCTCCTTTGTGTTGCCCCTAGATAATATCTAAAAAATTACTTCTACGTTCGGAATCCGATTCAACCAAAAACGTTATCTTCTCATAAGTTAAAACATCTGATTCGGGTGTAGATTTGGAAAAAGGAGCCTTGAAGAGTATGCATGAGAGATTGTTAAAAAACTTCATGGACGTGCTGATCATGGCGAGGCTGAGAAACAACGACATGAGCGGTTACGACGTAATCGCATATGTCCATAAAAAATTCAATTTCTTGATCAGTTCGGGCACTGTTTACTCTCTCCTATATTCCATGGAAAGAGACGGACTAATAAAAGGCAAGAGGAACAGCAGAAAAAGGATCTACACGCTAACCGACAAGGGGAAGGAAACCATCAAAGTCATCCAAAACGCAAATGACCCGATTCAAAACTTTATGGCAAAGCTTTTGCAAGCAAAATAAACCACTCTAGACTTCAGTAACAGTGACCTTCTCAACTTTTTTACACCAAGGGATCTTGGGTAAGCCCTTTGAAAGCTCCTCAAATATTTCCTTCTCAATCTCTTTATTTGATTTTTCAACACTTTCCTCAACGAGAAAAATTACAATGATTGCTTTCTTCGGCATTCCACCACCACAACTACTAACATAATGACTTTCTATCTAATTTACCTTATGAAAGATAAACATAGAAGATTCTTCGTCAATTCTCAACTCGGATTCCGACATCTCCCTAATTATTTTAAATATCAGCCCAAGACATACCTCATGGTCGTGTGAATGGAAACCTACGTCTAGCGGGGCTGCAGTCTGGCTGACTCTTTTAAAAACAATATTTTGCATAACCATCATTGAAAAAATAGACAGGTGCTCATATGGTTGCAGCATCAAAAGTTAACGAAAAAATTATTCAATGCACAGATGAGGGCTTACAAGTACTCGGCGAGAGTGCAAAACATGCTATATACTTTTATCTAGAAAGGGATTTTCAACTAAAGAAAACTGAAATTCCTGAAAACCCAGAAACCTTTTGCAAGGCAATAACCTCACTCTTCGGAGAGGACGGAGCAAACTCAATTGAGAAATCAATACTGCAAAAAATGAAGCTGTGTTTCAAGTTAAAACACCAATCCAAATTGACTTTCGTCGAAACCGTTCTAAAACTCAATTCGAAGCAAAATGAAGCACCATAACCATTTCTATGCTGCTTGCTTTTTCCCTTGCGCGTTTTGCAGTGTCAAAAATTGGGCGTTAGCTTAAAATCGAGTTTTCCCTCTTACTTATCGATCATACATAAATTATCAACGTGAATAGCTCCTAAACATCTGGCGCATAAAAGACGGAATTCTTATGATCTCCATTTGGTGGCGGGTTGAACCGAACCTAGCGCTCCATATCGGAAAAAAAGAGGAGTTTGCGGGAGAAATCACCATAGTAGATGAGTTACAACCAACACGCCAGCCTTTTATAGAAACCTGCCTATCTATTTGCGCTTTCTATAAATCTTAAGGCCGTCTCTGTCGGTTACGTATTCGAAGCCGAGTTCTACTAGCTGAGCTGATTTTTGGGCGTTCTTTGCTGCTTGTTGATCCGCGAATATACTAAGGGCAACTATTTTCATAAAAGGCTGGCTTGTAATGGAATATGGGCAAGGTAAGACAGTTCGGTGACGGAAGTGAAGCGGAAAAAAGGCTATAAACGCGGGTACTCGGTAGCACTTCTTGTGGGTTTTGAGGATGATCATGCGGTTCTATGGCAGGTATTTAGTCATGTCGTAAAACTGCACCTTACGTTGAAGCTTGGAGGAAAGAGGACAGATGAGAAAGCGCTATACAACTTTCACGAATCTGTGGTGGACGCGTTAAGACCAACGCTCAACGAAGGCGTAAGAAGCGTCGTAGTGACAGCTCCAATGAAAACCACTTATGCCGCAGCCTTTCTGGACCACGTGCAAAAACATCACAGCTATCTAACGCAATCAAAGAATCCAAACAGGGCGACTTTCGCCGAGCTACCAGGCTCTGCAGACCAGCCTCATAGGGTGGCCGAACTGGTGAAAACCAAGGAATTCCGCAGACTGATTACAGAGACAACCTCAGAAGAAGCTGATGACATCGTCAACACATTGGAGAAATATCTCAACAGCGCCTGTAATAACTCGATAGTCCTCTTCTCGCTCAAGGAAATCGAAGACAGGGTATATAACCGAGAAAGGAACAATGACTTTCGAACGGAATACCTGATGCTTACTGACAAGTATCTTGCTGACAGTGAGGACAAGAACAGGATTCACAGGTTATTGCAGATTTCACAGAATAAAAAAGTGAAAACAAGAATAGTCAGTGCGGAAGCGCCAGCAGGCAAGCGAATCAGCCAATTCGGAGGCATAGTCTTCTTCACCACGCTAACCAAATAGCGTGCGCATAGAAAAGAAAAAAGGATTTGCGGGAGTAAAACCGTTCAACATTGATATAACATGGCTTTGTTTGTCTGGACTGGCGCGCGCGCTTTTTATACGAGCTTAAAGTATCTATCATGGAGAAGAAGGCAATACCTAGTGACACTCATCATAGATGATGCGGGTAGCGGAGACCTACTTTTTGGCGTGGTCATAGCTGCATTTCGTGATGAAACCCAAGAATTTAGATATGATGTTATAGATGTGAAATTTTTCCAGTCCAGCCGTTTCTACAAAAAAGAGTATCTACTCCAATCTTCAAGAATTGTGTCCCAACTAATCGTTGGATTGAAAATCAAGTCAGGAGAAGAAATCCACATTTGCAAGAGCTACATCTTTGATGAAACTGTAGACGATTTGCGAAGGACCTACGGTGATGACCGAATTCACAGAGTTGAAGTGACTGGTGAACCACAGAGACTTGCGGAAATAGCTTATCTCGACGAGATAAGAAACTTGGGTTATGAACCCATAGTAGACCGAGAAGACAAAAGGGCACAAAGCTTCTTCCACATGATGCGCTGGTTGAAAGAAAATCCAGACAGGCTGAGATACGCCAAGACTGGTTGGCCACGCCTGTCAAGATACCGTCTATTCAAATCCTATCATCAAAGCAATATGCACAATGCAGTCTGCACTGATTGCGGGAATGAATGCGAAGTTCCATTCAAGCCTGACCAAAATAGGCCAGTTTACTGCCGGGCATGTTGGACAACACGGAGACCCTCTCGATAGACACACCAGCTTAGGATTAAGGGATTATACAAGGAATCCTTAGCATGCGCGCCTAGATACTGCCCAACCTTTTCTCTGTTGATGGTTTTCTAGCTGGGAAAAAAGTTTCCGCTCAAACAGTTCGAATTTCTTTTTCCCAGTTAACGTTTTCGTTCCTATTGACTTTAAAGTGACAGAAGAAAGAGGGGTTGCGCGGGAGACTTTGCCACTGTTATTACGTTCAAGCCCTATTGGCAGCGTCATCAGCATCCTTTTTGTAAGCCTGCGACTGCTATTTTCCGTTTTCTGAATAGGTTAACCTAGTTAACGGCGCAGCTAATACACGATAAAAACCAGCATAAACACAAATTAAGAAATTTGCGTTATTTCCCGATTTTGGCCTCATGTTTTTTCTTCTTTTGCTTATTCTTTTTTTTCAATGAAGGCATACACTAATCCCCACAAAGCAATACTTACAATCCATAATATTACCCTGTGAAAGCCTTAATAAACTTCTCTACGATCAAGACCATAGGAGGTAGAAAAAAAAGGAGTTTGCGGGTGACATCTCCACTTGTGATGGTGTTACAACCAACAAGCGAGCCTTTTTAGACTGTATGCCGACTCCTGGTGTTTCTGTAAAATCAAAAATAAAGTTTTATGGGAAATGAAAAAGAAAGGAGTCTCAGAATCGCTTCATCCACCAACAGATACAGCCTGAAATGAAAGTTATGACTTGTTTTCAATAATGCTCTTCACAAAACAAATCTACAGAATCAATACGTGCTTTCTCATTAATACAGTACACAATTATCATTTCTCCCCTTCCACTTTCTGACCATCCATCTGATAGAAAGTCGGCGTCTTTTCAAGTTCTTTAATGATAGATTTGGGCCGTGACCATTTGTAGCTTGTCGATGGCAAGTATCTTCTCATATAGCGACAGTTCGGATTCACACACCTAGCAAAGATTTCCCAATAATGCTCATGTTCATTTTCTACCTTCCTATAAGTGTAAGAATAAACCATACTTCCACAGATGCATCGCGGAGGCAACGGAATGGCCTGTCTCATTAAGCCACAAAGCTTGTCTAATTTCAATAGAAGATCTTTCCTTCCCAGCTGCTCCAGTCGTGTTTTCAACATGCCTTTAATACTAGACCAGTGTGCCTCAGGATTTTGTGTTCTCAGTTCAGTCGATAGCCTATGTATTTCGATGATTTCATCGTTTAAGACCCATTCTCGTGGCCTTCCAGGCTTTCTTTTCTGGTTCATTGAGTTGAAATTGTCAGATCTCAGATTTAAGGATGTGCACGCTATAGTAGTATGTTGGGTTTTTCGCGTTTTGAAATGTGCCGGGCATTGATTTGTCTTCACTAACTACACCAAGTTCACTCGTTTGCTGATAATCCATTCAAAGGGTTCTTTATTAGGCATGCATAAAGACGTAATTCATTTTCCAAGCTCAGAAATAGCCTTTTTTTCTGTGTGTTGTGTGCATTCATACTCTTTTTTCAACATTCAAAAAGGCTTTCACCTGAGTAATTTAACCATTTCTGTTTCTGCTTTATTTACATTAAGAAAAAAAACTTTACTTTTCTGCATACATACTTAATCAGGGGATAGCTGATAAAATCAGAAAAAGGATATCGTATTGATGTTTGTGTTGAGTGTAAGGTTAGACATGGTGATTCTTCAAAGAAAAGAGTATTCAAATGCGAATTGTGTGGTAGATGGTTCTGTAAGAAGCATCTAGAGCCTAGATTGGCTTTTATCAGAGATTTGGAAGCCAAGGTGAAATATCCAGAGCTTAGAGTTTTTCTTGATAGTGAATGGGATAAGGAAGACGGACATCCAGATTTTGAATGTAGTCGAAGAAAATTAGCTGAACTCAGCGTTGAAGAACAAAGACGTTCAGAACTCATTGAAGAAGCTCTAAACAGAATGAACGCATATTATAGAGGAAGACCAACACAGAGTGTCTACGTATGTCCAAAATGCGGTGCCAAATACAAACTTCATGAGGAAATGCTGTATTGCGAGAAATGCGGTTCACGAGTCAAAGGGCTTCCACGTGCTATAGCAGAATCAAAACGTCTAATGGAAGAGCTTAGACGTTATGGAAATGGAAAAGAGATTGCCTTCGCAGAAGAAATCCCTAAGAAGAAAAAGACTAAGAAGGGAATGGCTAGCGAAGGAAAGTTTCACTTTGTTAAAGGAGATAAATATTCAGAAAGAAGAGCACGCAAATTATCTAGAAAGGTAAAAGCCATAGGTGTTTTTGCTGTTTCTTTGATAGCAGTTAGCATCTTTGTTTTGAGCTGGACTAACTTTTTTGCACAAATTATTCTGCCTCACTTTGTAGACACCTCTCAAGTTGAGACAGAGATATTTGAATTGATTAATGAAGAAAGAGTGAATCGTGGCTTACCTACATTATTGAAAGATAGTGCCTTGACAAGAATAGCTTTTCAATGGAGCAAGAATTTGACCGAACTTGGCACTTTAACGCACGGAGATTTCGAAAGTCGTATCGCCCAAATTGGATATTCCACTTATCAATGTGGTGAAATAATCGCAATGTATGGTGGCTGGTCTTCGAATTTAGGAAGGGAGTTTGTTGATATGTGGCTAGGTTCAATTGGACATAGAGATATAATGTTGACACCTTTGTCTGGATACATGGGTGTTGGGGTTTCCAAAATTGGCACAACTTTCTATGCAGTCGTTGATTTTCGTTTTTCCTAGTTCTCTCCCTAGAAAATTAGGAAAAGTTATAGCTGAACCAAAGGAACTAGCTAGAATAACAAAGAAGAAAAAAACAAGTGGTTTTTAAAATGGTTATTTCGTTTAGTGTTAAGCGAGTTCGTGATTTCTTGTTTTCCAATGGATTTGTCTATACATTCAGAACACGAAAGCGTAAGCGTGTGGGTAAAGACTGGATAAGAAAGAAAAAAAAATCCAAACTAAAAATGGCGGATGTGTATATCGAATTCGTTAAGCAAGTGAAAAGTGGAAAAGAACTAGAACCATACGTACAAAACAGTGGATTCGCAACTTTGCAAGAATGGAACACAGAAATCCACAAACTACACAAAAAACTCGGAAAACCCAATGGATGGTTATACAAAGTAACAATACTACACTAAACCACACTTTTTCATTTCAATTCTTCAACATTCTGGGAAAAAGCAAAAAATATTCTTAAAGGCAAACCAAAAGGCTCAAAGTTGATTGTATTAGGCGTGTTCATGGTTAGTGTAGGGGTATCATTGGAAATTACCTTTCGCACATTGGTCGCTGTAGTATTTTGGATGCTTGGTATGATTGCTTTCATGAGAGGAGTATTATTATATGAAGACGAGGCAAAAGCCGAACTTGAACAGAAGATGAAAAAAGACCGTCAAAAACAAGAATAGAGCAAACTTTTATGTAGACTTCTAGGTTCTCATGTACACAGAAGAGCAATGGAGAAAAAACTCTTAGAATGGATAAATTCAAATCGCCATAAAGTTCTCGAGTCTCCTCGGAAAGAGATTTTCAAAAGAGGAAGACCTCCACAGAATTTCAAAATAGTTGAGGTTGATGAAGACAAGAAACGCATTAGAGTAAAATTTATGAAGAAGGGCACGCTTCTGCCTCTGGAGTTTTGACAAAGTTATTGAACTCATTGCAAAAGGAGACTGGATTCGACTAGGAACAAGACTAAGTGCAGATGGCCCTTCAACAATTGAATGGAAATTACAAGAACGTGCTAAGAAATTATATGGCAGAAAAACAGATTTCAAAATAGCTCCTCACATAGCTGATATTCTGGTTTTGTCTGGAATTGCAAAGTCGGTATGTCGCGCACTTGAACTCCGTCGCAGAAAGGTTTAAAACTTTTAGAACATATCGGTTTAATTTGAATTGGTGAGATTTTGATTCGGAAAAGAAACATCGCCTTGGTGGCGCATGACAATAAGAAAGATGATTTGGTGGAGTGGGCTGATTTCAATAAAGAAACATTGGCTCTTCACAACTTGTACGCAACTGGAGACACCGGTAAAAAAGTTATCGACAAAACTGACCTAAGGATTACTTTACTCAAAGGTGGATCTTATGGTGGAGACATGGAGCTTGGCGCTTTGATTGCTAACGAGAAATTGGATTATTTGATTTTCTTCTGGGATCCTTTGCAATCTCTTCCTCACGATGTCGACGTTAAGGCGCTTCTCAGGATAGCCGTCTTGTATAATGTGCCGACTGCTTGTAATAGGGCGACAGCGGATCTAATAATTTCCAGTCCATTGTTTCACAGTCAAGAATACAAGCCGAAAAAGGAACGAGACAAAAAGTGATTTCTTGTGTGTGGCACATCTCTAGTCCAGATTTCATTTGGCTCCAAATATGCTTGGCACTCTCTCTCGCGCCCTAAGGCTTTTAAGAATTGAACCCTTTGAATATTTTGGGAAGGTCAAGGTTTTGTGGAAGGTAAAAGATGTGATGGTTACAAATGTAGTAACCGTTGACGCTGGTGTGAATCTGAGGAAGGCGGTTGAACGAATGAATAATCATGAGATAGGTTGCTTGGTCGTGCTGGAGAAAGGAAGTTTCGTGGGAATGTTAACTGAGCGTGACGTTCTGAAGAGAGTCGTAGTCAAAGCTCGAAATCCCGATGAGACACTTGTAGGAGATGTTATGTCCAAGCCTTTGGTAGTTGTGGAACCTGAGGCAAGCTTGGAAGAAGCAGCTAAGTTAATGTTTGAAAAAAGAATTAAGAAATTGCCAGTGGTAAAGAATAAAAAGCTTGTAGGTCTTGTCACAATGACAGACATAGCACGCATCCATCCGCAAATGGTCGAGTATATTAAGAGCCTTGCCACGAAATATGATCTGCCCAAACGAATGGAAAAGGTTATTCACTACTATGTAGTGTAACGTGCACAGCATCCATAACCGTTAATCTGCTTCTATAACGTTGCATAAGGCAGAAATACTTCGCCACAGTTTCTGCGCGCGCTGAAAAGTTATGTTTGTCTAAGTGACCGTTGTCTTTTAGTTTTGCAAATTCAACATACAAGAATCAAGTTCGAAGTTGTTGTTTTTTTCCTACGAGAAGAAAAAACAACTTCTGAAGGCTCGATAATTATGGTGACTTGCAACACAAGAACGGTTCAATCACTCAAACTAGATAAGTTACAGCCAACTCGTCAGAGTCCAATACTATATGATTTCTTTTGCTGCTTTTTTGTAGATTTCCAAGTCATGCCTCGTGAACAAGACAAACACTACCTTATCAAGTTTGTCTTCCTTCTCCAGAAACTCTTTCACCGTTGTTAGGGCTATTCTGCTTACTTTCTCGATGGGATATCTGTATGCACCTGTGCTTATTGATGGAAACGCTATGGTTTTCAGTCCCTTAGACACTGCTACTCTTAGTGAGTTGAGGTAGGCTTCTGCCAAAAGTTCTGGTTCGCCACAGGTGCCTCCACGCCAAACCGGCCCAACAGTGTGGATAACGTGTCTAGCTTTTAAATTGCCTCCTGAACTAATGACGGCTTTTCCTGTTGGGAGACCATCAGGCCATTCTGTAGCTCTTATGCGTTTGCATTCCTCAAGGATTTTCGGTCCGCCTTTACGGTGGATTGCCCCGTCTACGCCTCCTCCTCCCATGAGAGTTGAATTAGCTGCATTCACTATAGCATCGGTACCTTGCTCAGTTATGTCTCCTTTAACCAAAAGAATTTTCGCTTTACTAACTTGAAATTCGTTAACAGCCATCTTTTCCCCAACTATCATTGCGTTTTCATATTTTCGATAAAGCGTGCTTGCAATTTTATTATTTCTGTGCTGTCTTTCGCTTTCGCGTAATTCTCTAATCTTTCCTGATTCAAGTCAATAAAAGTATGTCCCCATTTGAAAATGGAAAGCAGCTGGCTGGCTTTTTCTCTAAATCCAGCAATGAACAAGGCTGCAACCAGAGCCTCCACTGTAGTGAGTTTTGTTGGTTTGCCAAAGTTAACAGGGTTGCCTGCGACTAGAATTGGTAGGCAACGGGATGTTCCCCTCACACTTTTTGGCAGGACTTTTTCCGCGTGTTCCCAACTGCAGTCTAAGGCGGCTAACCCAAATTTTTCAATACGTTGCCTGTCAGCTGGGGAAAATGCGGTTTTTGAGAATGGGTTAAGAACAACAGCTCTTTTTGGTAAAAGCCTTATTTGAGTCACTAATCGAACTAGTCCGTGATGTTTGAGCTTCAAGGCTGTGCATTTTTTGGGGTCGCATTGCCCAGCGTGGTAAACAATGATCCTAACTGGTTTTTGCACTTGTTTTTCGCACCCTTAAGTGACTCATGGGATCGTTTAAAACATGTGAAATCCACTCCAGCAGATCCGTTGAAACCATGTGGTAACCTTTCTCTTCAAAAACAAAGTCTCCAGCAGCACCATTAACAAAGGCTCCAGCAACAGCAGCCTCAAAAGGGTCAATTCGCTGGGCTAGAAAAGCACCAACAACTCCCGAAAGCACATCTCCGGTTCCACCAACAGTCATTCCCGCATTACCAGTGAAATTCAGTTTAAAACTTTTTCCGTCAGAGATTATGTCCACCGGCCCCTTCAACAATACCACTGCAGCCAGCTCTGCCGCAGTTCTTTGCACCACTGCAACTCTTTCATCAAAGGTCTCTGGCAGTTTTTCACCAGTTAGTACAGCGCATTCCCCAGCGTGAGGCGTCAACACCAAAGGCACGTTCAAAGGTCTCTTGAACTCTGCAAAGGCTTTCAAGCCGTCTGCATCCAAGAGCAGTGGTTTGCCAGCGCCTTCAACAGCCTCAACAATAGCCCTAACAAACTCTCTTGCTTCAGTATGCAAACCAAGACCAGGCCCCAAAACAACTGCGTTGGCTATTTCTATGTACCTTCTTAAGCCGGGTAAGTTACTTGGTTTGAGGTGTTCACCATCAAGTTTTATGGTGATTAGATTTGGCGACATGGAAGATATGGCATAGGCTGTTTTTGCTGGGGCTGCAACATAAGTTAGATCAACACCAGTTCGTAAGGCAGCTAGAGCCACTAGAGCTGGGGCTCCAGAAAAGGTTTTGCTTCCTCCAATGATTAGTAAGCGTCCGAAATCTCCTTTGTGTGATTTTGGTGGACGTGGTTTCGTAACGAATAGAACGTCTCCGGGACCTGCCAGATTTTCGAATTCTTTGGGTAAACCTATGTCTTTCACAACTAGCTCGCCAACGTAGTCTTTTGCGTTTTCAAGTCCTTTTTTCGTTTTATGAAAGGTTATTGTCAAGTTGGCTTTCACAGCTTTACCCAAGACTTCACCGGTGTCAGCGTCTATTCCGGTTGGTACATCAACTGCCACTCGGAAAGCATTAGTAGCGTTAATTTTTTCAACTAACTGTAGAATTGGCGGTCTTAACTTTCCTTTTGTGCCGGTTCCAAGCAGTGCATCGATGACTATTTCAGCGTTTACTTCTGGCATGAGTGAGCTATCGTACACTTCGTGAATGGAAACGCTTTCTTCTAGGAACTGTAGAGCTTTCCAGTTTTCTAAGGCTTCCTTATGAGAGATTTGTTTAGCCTTTCCTGCGAGGATGACTTTGACATTGAAACCTTTTGAAGAAAGATGTCTTGCTGCAACGAAGCCGTCGCCACCATTTCCTCCTAAACCGCAAAAAATCGCAACTGATTTGTCTGATTTAAATCTTGAAGCAATTTCTAATGCCACATTGTGTCCAGCATTTTCCATGAGCTGAAGTCTGGAAACCCCGAAATATTCAGCGTTCAATTCTAAAGCACGCATTTCCGTGCTTGTAACAGAGTTCTTTGTGTGGCTTTCTTCCAACATGGTTAGACCTAATAGTTAATGTGATTACGTACATTTACCTTTTGTGCGCTCGCAAACAGAAACCCTAAAAAGTTTTCGTACAATAGATTTAAAAAAAGCAATAACAGCCACTCTTGTGAAAGCTATCAAGCAAAGAAGAGGTATCGGATTGAAAATTTTGGTCGCTTACTACAGTGAAACTGGAAACACAGAGAAGATTGCTAGGGCTATTTACGAAGAGGTTTCAAAAGAACATGAAGCGCATTTGAAGGAAATTAAGGAGGTTACAGCAGACACTCTGAATAGTTATGATCTAGTTTTTCTAGGTTCTGCTTGTCATTCGACGGACTTGGCGACTCCGGTCAAGAGAATCCTAGAAGCTCTTCCCAAATCACCTAGATTTAAGCTTGCAGGGTTCTTCACTCACTCGGTTCCATGTCCTGAAGACAGCGCCAGAGCCCGCAATTTGTTCAACCGATGGGCAGGTAAATGTATAGTATCCTTTGAAAAGGTAAACAAAGAAAAACAACTTGACTTCAAGGGGTATTTCAATTGTGAAGGTGTGCCTTCTCCTCCGATCCAAGAATTCATAAGGAAGGAGGTAATCGTGTCTGCCGATGAGTGGGAAGCGTACATGAAAGATGTGACAAAACATCCAAGTATTGAAGATTTGCAGAAGGCTAAGGAATTCGCTCGAGAAGTACTGTCGCGCACGAAGTTCTAACTGTTTCTAACAGAAGGAAAAACAGCTTTTTTCAAAGCCATGTTTGTTATTTGCTTTAGAGCCACACCTGTTCTTTTGGTCTATTAAGGTATTGTCTTTCAAAGAAGATTGGAGGATAGAGGATTTTCGAGGCGAAGATTTTCGGGGAAAACGAATGTTTTTTTAACTAGGGCACATACTTTTGGGTCATGGATATAGTCTTTGAGTTCGATCAAAACTGGTATGTTTTGTTCTTCGCTTTCTTGTTATCATGGCTAATTATATCGATTAGTAGAAAAAATCATAGAGGTAAAAAGGAAGCTAAAGAACAGCTTTGTTTGGCTTTAGGCGGTTTAATTACCCTATTACTTATGGAAGTCTTTGCTACATCTACGAACCTATGGCATTACACCCCTGGAAATTGGCCAATAATTTTGTGGCCAACATACTTCGTAGCAATATTATTTGGATATCAATTATTAAGGTTCGTCGAAGGACTCTTCTCATAACCGTCTTCGAGTTTACACAATTGTGTTTGCCCTAGGCAAAAATTTGCATGGGTTGGGAGAAAATTTAGAAAGAAGGAGGTTTTGTGGGAGACGCATCGTTTGTTCTGGGATTCAAAAAAAGATAAGGATGTCCAATGTGTTGCTTGAAGTCTGTTCAGGACTTCAGTTTATTGGTGTAAACGGTAGAGAGACGTAGTAAAATATTTTAGTGCAGACGGGAAACACTACAGCGAGGAAATTTAAATGCCAACAGCATTTGTGCTAATAAACACTGAGATAGGTTCAGAAGCAAATGTGCTAGGGACATTGAAGAAAGTTGAGGGAGTTGATGAGGCATTCGCTGTTTACGGAGTCTACGACATAATTGCCAGGGTTAAAGCAGACACTATGGATAAGCTTAAGGAAATCGTAACTTGGCGTATCAGAAGGCTTGACAAGGTTAGGTCAACATTGACGATGATAGTGGTAGAAGCGTCAAAATAGCACAAAATCCCTCTTTTTATTTTGCAAGTAACCTTTTAACATCCCAATTTAATCTTCTAACTCAAAAGGGAACGTGTTGCCATAAATGACCATAAAAACAATGCACATTGGATTGGATGACACTGATTCGCCGAGAAAGGGATGCACCACATATGTTGCTGCTCTTCTTGTGGAAAAACTGCAAAGACTGGGAGCCGAATTCATTGACCACCCAAACTTGGTTAGGTTGAATCCGAACGTGCCATGGAAAACTAGGGGGAACGGGGCACTATGTTTGAGAATGAAATATACCGAAAGCGATGAAGATGAAATCAAAGAAACGGTCATAAGCACAGTTGAAGAACATGCGGATTTCGATTATGAAAGCACGGACCCAGGTATAGTCTTCTTTGAAGGAACTAGAATTCCGAAGGAAGTAAAAACTTTCTCAAAAAACGCAATCACCGGAATTGTGAATCTTGATGATGCTTTGAAGCTTTTGAAGAGGTTCAAGGCTGAGGCTGTTGGTTTTAAAAAATGCCGAGGAATCATAGGCGCTTTGGCAGCTGTTGGCGAAACTCTTGAAGGCGACTACACTTTTGAAATCCTTTCGTATCGCGTTCCAGAAAATTATGGTTTGAAAAGAAGAGTTGACGAATCTTCAATTGTTGAGATGGATAAGGCGACAGCACCCTACACGTTCAACAATGTTGACGAAGAAAAAGAAAGGGTCATCATAACACCGAGAGGCCCAGACCCTATTCTTCTCGGTATCAGAGGCGAAACTCCAGAAATCGTGAAGAAAGCATATGAAATGGTCAAGCCACTTGAACCTGTTGAAAGATGGGTTATTTTCCGCACTAATCAGGGAACAGACGCCCATCTGAAACGAGTTAAACAGTTGAGTCAAATAAAACCATATAACCCAGTGATTGCCAGAGGAATTGTGGTGGAAAACCCGAAGATAATCCCGAGAAGACACGTAATTTTCTCAATTAAAGACGAAAGCGCACAGGTTGATTGTGCAGCTTATGAACCAACAGGTGTTCTCCGCAAGGCTGCAAGAAAACTGATTGCAGGAGATCACGTGGAAGTCTACGGGGGTGTTCGTGCTCCTTCGCAAAGTTATCCGTTGACTATAAACCTTGAAAAAATCAGGCTTCTAAAACTTGCACCAAAAATCGTTTATTACAATCCGGTTTGCCCAAAGTGTGGAAAGCGGCTGAAATCTATGGGAAGGAACAAGGGCTTCAGATGTGAAAAATGTGGTTCAAGATACACTGATCTTGGCAAAATTGAGGTTAAAATGGAGCGTGAGATAAGAAAAAGCCTGTACATGACTTCGACTCGGTCTCAGAGACATCTGACTAAGCCGTTTAGGCGTTACGGACTGGAGAAAAGGCACACAATATTTAACGAGTTAATTGAGGATTGGCATTTTCCTTAATCCTTATTCTTTGTTCACTTTGAAGATTTCGCAAAGTAGCTGATACAGCTCGTCTCCACCCTCAACTTTTGAAAACATGCCTCTTTCAGTTTTAAGTATGCGCCCAACAGTGTGGTATGTTTGCCTCCATTCCAGTTCCTTCCACATCATACGGTAATTTTTCAGTTCAATCCACGCTCGGAAGATTAAAACAACGAACATGCCTAGGGTGAGTACGAGGTTCAGTATGTATATCTCAAGTATGTCCATGCTTTTTCACCCCCCTTCTTATGACATGACTTGCAATTATGGGCAATAGGCATTTAAATCAAACTTGTGTTAGCATATGTAAGGGGAAAGGCTTAATGAGTGCTGTTTTGCCGTCAGTAGTTTACCAGTTAGGTGTGGGTGGAATAGGCGGCTTCATAGTCGGATATGCGATTAAGAAAATAAGCAAACTCATAGTTGTTTTGATGGGCTTGTTCATAATTTTCCTTCTTTACCTAGGCACAAGCAGGATAATAAGCATAAACTATGAAGAGCTTTGGAACGCACTGTCTAGTTTGCTCGGTCGTGCTAGTCAAGCAGCAGGATGGCTTGTCGGCTTAATATCCCTTTTGCCTTTCATGGGAAGTTTCTTGGCTGGCTTCTTGCTTGGCTTCAAACTTGGATAGTGAAATGGTTAAATGTTTGATTCTCGATAATCTTTTGGAAAACGCTGATTTCAGCACGTCGAGGGTCTCAACATTGAAAAAGTTTCCAAAAGAGGAATATAGCATACCGTTCTTTAAAGAAGAAGGTTACGTAAGGAAATTGTGTCCCAAATGCAAAGATTATTTTTGGACGCAAAATCCAGACCAAGAAACTTGCGGGGAAGCAACCCCTGAAGGCTGCGCATCCTACACGTTCATAAATAACCCGCCGACAAGGAAAAGTTACAGTTTACGTGAGATGCGTGAGGCTTTTCTATCTTTTTTTGAAAAACATGGACACACCCGTATAAAGCCTTATCCAGTGGTGGCCAGATGGAGAGACGATATTTACCTAACCCACGCAAGCATAATAGACTTTCAGCCATACATAACCGACGGAATTGCTCCACCACCAGCAAATCCTCTTGTGATTGTTCAACCATGCATCCGCCTAGTGGACATAGCCAACACTGGACCAACTTTCGGCAGACACCTAACAATTTTTGAAATGGGCGGGCATCACGCATTTAACTATCCGGACAAGGAGATTTACTGGAAAGACCAAACTGTAAGATACCATCATGATTTTATCACAAAAGAGTTGGGAGTGAAATCTGAAGAAGTCATCTACAAAGAAGACGTCTGGGTTGGCGGTGGAAACGCTGGTCCAGACGTTGAATGCATTGTCAGAGGTTTAGAAGTTGACACACTCGTTTTCATGCAATACAAAGTCATCAACAACGAATTTGTCAAGTTGCCCATAAAGACCGTTGACACTGGTTACGGAATAGACCGCTACGCATGGCTTTCCCAAGGTGTACCAAGTTGTTTTCATGCAGTTTACGGCGGCTTGCTTGACAAGATTTTTGAAATGGCTGAGATAGGCGGAATTGACAACGATTTACTCATGAAAGTGGCTGAGGTTTCCGGCTTAGTAATCTTGGATAAAACAGCCAGTAGACTCAAAGCTAGGAAAAGAATAGCAGAAATTGTTGGAATGAAAGTAAAAGAGTTAGACGAATTATTGCTTCCCATCGAAAACGTTTTTGCAGTTGCAGACCACACCAAATGCTTAGGCTTCATACTATCTGAAGGCATCGTTCCATCAAACATTCAAGAAGGATACCTAGCGAGACTTCTATTCCGCAGAGTTTACAGACTCTTGAAAATGTTGGACATACCAGACAAGCTTTACGATATTATGGACATGCAAATCGAATTCTGGTCAAAGGATTACCCACATCTTAAGGAAATGCAAAACGAGATAATTGAAATCCTTTCAGTCGAGGAAAAGAAGTTTCAAGAGACCATCAAAAGAGGCGGAGGACTAGTAAAGCGGATCGCAGGAGAGCTAAAGACAAAGAACATTTCAGAAATCCCAGTGGAAACCTTGACTGAACTATATGATTCACACGGGCTTCCACCCGAAATTGTTAAGCAATTCGCTGAAAAAGAAGGATTAGAGGCGGAGATTCCAGAAAACTTCTATGCTTTAATCGCTGAAAGACACATGCAAACACCCAAAAAAGTGGAAGAGGCGAAACCAGAAGAAAAGCTGGAAACAGAGGTTTCAAATCTTCCAGAAACAGAGCAATTGTACTATCAAGACCAATACATGAAGGAGTTTAAGGCAAAAGTCGTTAAAGTGATAGACAGCGAATATGTTGTTCTTGACAAAACATGCTTCTATCCAGAAGGTGGAGGACAACCAGCAGACACTGGCCACTTAGTTTTTGAAGGAAACAAAGTTGAGGTTGTTGATGTTCAAAAAGTCGGCAAGGTAATTGTGCACAAAGTGAATGGTACAGTTCCAAAAGAGAACAGCCTTGTCAGCGGAGTGATTGACTGGGAAAAACGATACAGTCTCATGAAGAATCATACTGCCACGCACATAGTTAACGGTGCTGCAAGACGCGTTCTGGGGCAACATGTTTGGCAGTTTGGAACACAAAAAGGCGTTAACCGCTCTAGACTAGATATTTCACATTATCGTAGACTAACACTGGAAGAAGTACATGAAATAGAAAAATTGGCAAACGAAGTAATCTCACAAAATATTTCTGTGGAAACTTCTCGGATGCCTAGAAGCGAAGCGGAAAAACTTTACGGCTTCAGACTTTACCAAGGCGGAGCTGTTCCAGGAAAAGAAATACGTGTTGTAAAGATTGGAGACTGGGATGTTGAAGCATGTGCTGGGACTCACCTAGACAATACGGGGGAAATCGGATTCATCAAGATAACTCATTCGGAAAGGGTTCAAGACGGCGTGGAAAGACTGGTTTATTCCGTTGGAATCCCAGCCCTTAAGGCAGTGCAAGAAAAAGAGGAAAAACTCTGGAAACTTTCAGAAATTTTGAATGCTCCTCTTGATAAACTGGATAAAACAGCAGAAAAAATAGTCAAAGAATTAAAGGAAGCAAACGCAGAAAAAAGAAGGCTCATCAAGGAAATAGCAGAGCGAGAAAGCACGGTTTTAGGCGGTAGACCAGAAGGCGAAGAAATCAAAGAAATAGAAGGCATTAAAATTGTGATGCGTGACTTTAAAGAGGCGATTGATGTTGAGCGCATGGTTCAAACAGCAAATCAGCTAATCAAAAGAGACGAAGCAATCGTCACAATCTTTTATGGAACGGATGGAAAAAACGCGTGGATAATGGTTATGGCTGGAAAGACCGCCTTAGAAAAGGGCGTAAATGCCGGTGGAATAATTAGAGAATCCTCAGTAATCATAGGAGGCGGAGGCGGCGGAAAACCCAACTTCGCTCAAGGCGGCGGAACAGCCATCAAAAAACTGCAGGAAGCTGTCAAAAAAGCCGAAGAAATCCTGAAGAAACAACTAAAACGTTAGCACGTACGCACAAGTTTGGTTGCAGAGTAACTGGATTTGACGGAAACAACTGAACTGTGACTAGCTTTAACGCGGCAGCTTAAGCCTTGGGAGGATGGTTGTAAAGGCTTTTAAGAATTGAATCCTTTCATTACTGTTGGGATTTGTTTTGCTGAAGGTGAAAGATGTAATGGCTACAGCAGTTGTAACTGCGGATGGTGAATTGAAGGTGAGAGCGGCAGTTAAACGGATGAATAAGCATGAAATCGGCTGTTTAGTTGTGATGAAAAAAGGAAGCTTTGTTGGAATATTAACCGAGCGTGATGTTCTGAAGAGAGTTGTAGCCGAGGCTCGGGACCCAGATGAGACGCTTGTGAGAGATGTTATGTCCAAGTCTCTGACAGTTGTAGGGCCAGAGGCAAGCTTGGAAGAAGCAACTTTCTTAATGCTTGAGAAAAGAGTTAAAAAACTCCCAGTCGTAAAAGGCAAAAAACTTGTAGGTATTGTCACACTTACCGACATAGCACGTATCGCACGAACGAAAGGCCTGGAAAGACTTGAACATGCAAACATCAAAGCAAACCTGATAGCTCACGTGCAGAAGGTCAAAATCAGCGAAGATATCAGACTAGAAATCGAGCTTATAAACGCAGGAAAAGGACCAGCGCTGCTGATGAGGGTTGAAAAGATCGTTCCAGAAGGTTTCAAGGTCATAAAAAAACCTAGAATCTCCCGCATAGAAAACCGCAACCTCAACATGAAAGGAAAAAGACTTGCACCACTAAAAACGGAAGAAATCAGGCTCATCCTAAGACCCACAACCAAAGGAACCTTCATCCTAAAACCAAGAATAATATATCTAGACGAGACCAGTAAATACAAATCTTACGAGCCCGAGCCTGTAGCGATTGAGGTGTCCGAGGTTGTTCTTCCACACCGGATTGCTACGGGATATGAGAATCTTGACAATTTATTGTTCGGTGGCATACCTGAACGCTATGCAGTCATCTTAACCTCACCTTCATGTGATGAAAAAGATTTGCTGATCAAAAGATTTCTGGAAGCAGGAGCAAACAAGGGTCAAATCACGTTTTCCCTCACCACAAGGGTGAGCGAGTTAGGGGATTTAGTTGAAGATTTTCAATCAAACTTTTACCTTCTCATCTGCAACCCTCAAGCAGACTCGATGATCAAAAGCCTGCCAAACGTGTTCAAACTAAAAGGTGTAGAAAATCTAACCGATATCAGTATTGCACTAGCCTTAGCTTTTCGCAAATTAGACAAGCCGCCAAAAGGTCCAAGAAGAGCTTGCATCGAAATTATTCCAGACGTTTTGCTGCAATATCACGCAGTTGATTCCAGAAGATGGTTGAATGGAGTCATTCCAGAACTAAGGTTACAAGGTTTCACCACTTTGGCAGTGATGGATCCTGAGATGCATTCTGCACGCGAAGTTCGTGCTATCCTGAGTCTTTTCGAAGGAGAGATCAACATCTACGAGAAAGAAACAGAAAAAGGTCTAAAAAAATTCCTGAAGATCAAGAGAATGTACAATCAGAAATATCTAGAGAGTGAACTATATCTGAAAAAAGAAAACTTGGAACATGAAAGAAGTAGAAAGTCTAAACAAAAGTGAACAGAATCATAGTTTTATCATGCACTGAAATCGGAGTAAAGAATTAAAGCAAGTTCTGCATAGTTATTTTATGGTGTCAGACTTGAGGGATAGCGTTCTCAAAAAATGAAAACAAAACATTTAATAGCCCTCAAACCATTTCAGAAACTTTTATGGAGTTTTTAAGAAAAATCGAGGAAAAATGGCAAAAAAAGTGGGAAAACGCAAAGATTTTCGAGGCAGACCCAGACCCAAACAAGAAAAAGTTCTTTGTCACTTTTCCATACCCATACATCAACGGACCACTCCACGTAGGCCACGCCTTCACGGCTTCACGAATAGACGCATACGCACGATTCAAGCGGATGCAAGGTTACAATGTGCTGTTTCCTTGGGCGTGGCACTGGACGGGTCAGCCGTTGTTAGGAGCAAGCCAACGAGTTGCAAAGGGCGACGAGGGATTCATAAGAGTTTTGAGGGAAGTTGATGGCGTTCCAGAAGGGGAACTCAAAAAATTCGTTGACCCGATTTATATGGCAACATACTACACAAAGGAAAGCAGAATCGCTGCAAAGCGAGCAGGCTTCTCAGTTGATTGGAGAAGAGAATTCCACACCATGATGCCAACCTTCCAGAAATTTATCGAATGGCAATATGAAAGCCTAAGAGCCAAAGGCTACGTTACAAGGGGAACACATCCAGTTGTGTGGTGCCCAAAGGATCAAAGTCCAACAGGAGACCACGACCGACAAGAAGGCGAAGGTGTTACACCAGAAGAATATACGCTTATAAAATTCAAACTGGACGACGAAACATATTTGCCAGCAGCCACATTCAGACCGGAAACAATCTACGGAGTAACAAACATCTGGATTCATCCAGACGCAACCTATGTGGAAGCAAAAGTGGACAACGAAAAATGGATAATAAGCGAAAAGGCAGCTGAAAAACTGAAAGAACAAGCAAGAAAAGTGGAAGTAAAACGGAAACTGAAAGGCAGAGAACTCCTAGGAAAAACCTTTGAAAATCCCATTACTGAAAAAAAATTGCCGATTTTGCCCGGATGGTTCGTTGACCCAGCACAAGCCACAGGCGTAGTTTACAGCGTTCCAGCCCATGCACCCTACGACTGGCTAGCATTAAAAGACTTGCAGGAAAAACCTGAAACCCTACGAGAGTTCGACATAAATTCAGAAACTGTGAGGAACATTAAGCCAATTTCCATGATTGAAGTCGAGGGCTTCGGCGAATACCCCGCCATCGAAATCGTGGAACAATTAGGTGTGAAAGACCAACATGACCCAAAGGCTGAAGAAGCAACTCAAATCGTTTACAAAAAGGAGTTCCACAGCGGAGTCTTAAAAGAAATCTGCATGGAATACGCTGGAAAAAAGGTTCGAGAGGTTAAAGAAACCCTACAGCAAGACTTTAGGAAACGCGGAATCGCCGACTCCATGTATGACTTAACACAACCAGTTATTTGCCGATGCCTAACACCATGTATAGTTAAGGTTCTCCAAGACCAATGGTTCCTAAAATATTCAGACCCAGAATGGAAGGAAAAAGTGAAAGAAGCACTAAGCAAAATGAAAATTTACCCGGAAACAGCAACCCAGTGGTTCTTAACGGTGATTGACTGGCTGAAAGAATGGGCATGTGCAAGAAGAACAGGGCTTGGGACACCCCTACCATGGGGTCCAGGCTGGATAATTGAAACCTTAAGCGACTCCACAATTTACATGGCATTCTACACAATAAACAAACACATAAGACAATATGACATAAAGCCTGAAATGCTAACAAAAGAAGTGTTCAACTACATTTTCCGTGGAACAGGGAACATAAAAGAAATAGCTTCACAGTCAGGAATAAGCACTGAAGTACTGGAGGAAATGCGAAAAGAATTCTTATACTGGTATCCAGTCGACCTAAGAGTATCAGCCAAAGAACTTGTTCCGAACCACTTGACATTTTTCATATTCCACCATGTGGCGCTTTTTTCACAGAAACACTGGCCAAAAGCAATTGGAGTAAACGGCATGCTGATGATTGAAGGAAAACAAATGCACAAGTCAAAGGGAAACTTCGTAACAACGAAAAACTCCATTGAGGAGTATGGGGCAGACGCCACGAGATGCGCATTAATGTTGGGCGCAGAAGGCATGGACGACCCAGACTGGAGAAGCGAAAACGTCAAGGATATGAGAAACAAACTTGAATCCTTCTACAACTTCGCAAAAAACATAATCAAAAATGCAGAAAGCAGTGAAAATGGACATTTAGAAAAATGGCTGATGAGCACGCTGCAGCATCGCATATCTGCAGTAACAGAAAACCTTGAAGAAATGAAAACAAGAACATCCCTAGAAATAGCCCTGTTTGAAATCTGGAATGACTTCCGCTGGTACATACACAGAAAAGGAGAAGCAAAGACAGAAATCCTGAAAGAAGCATTGAAAACATGGCTAAAGCTACTTGCGCCATTTGCACCACACATATGCGAAGAACTATGGAGAGAAATGAAAGAGGAACACTTCATCTCACTTGCAAAATGGCCACAAGCAAAAGAAGAACTCATAAATGAGCAAGCAGAGGAAAAGGAAAATCTGACAAACGAAATTATTGAAGACACACTAAACATCCTGAAAGCAACAAAAGTCACCCCACAAAAAATATGCTATTACACGGCTTCCCCATGGAAATGGAGAGTCTACCTGAGAGTATTGGAGAAATCAAAGCACGGAGAAGTAAAGCTAAACGAAATTATGAGAGAATTCGCCGCAGAAGATGATTTAAAGGAGAAACTGAAGGAAGTTGCAAAGCTCGCTGCAAAAGTAGTGCAAGAAATGAGCCAGATATCTGAAAAGAGAAGAGCAAATCTGTTAGAAATTGGCACATTAAAGGAAAAAGAGGTAATCGAGGAAGCAAAAGACTTTCTGGCGGACAGGTTTAAGGCACGCATCATAGTTTACAGTGAAAACGAGAAGGAACGCTATGACCCCAAACTAAGAGCTACGCTGTCTATCCCATGTCGACCAGCAATTTACATCGAGTAAAACTGCGTCATACAAACCTATGTACTGAATTTAGCGTACGAGTATTGACCTTAACATGATAGTTTCTTCGACCACGACTGGTTGTTGTAACGTAGAAATCATTTTCTTCACGAAGTTCACTTCCATAAAAGAGAGCTAGAACTGTACGGCAAATATTTATGGTGGTCAATTTTTCATTTTGAACTTTCTTTTCTATTTCGTCTTGCAAAACTCTGGGATTAATCGTATAGACAGTCTCAGAACCGCGTCCGGTTCTTTCATAATGCATTTCCATCTCTCTCAGAATGTGTTGAACAATGTCATAATAGGGTGCCTTGTGATATTTTATGAGATGTATGTAGTTCACCAGAGGGATAGGAATATCACTAATGTGAACTTCAGACATGTGCACCCCTCTCCTTATAGTAGGTAATCAATTACCGTCTTAAAAAGTTTAAGGAAAAAAATTCCATAAGAATGTTCCAAAATTCATAACTTGAACATGAATAGATAAAACTATAGCAGTAGTAATCACGATGAATACGAGTAATATTGATGTCAATGTGGAGAATTCAGGTACTACCCAAACATCTGACTCGGTAATTCTTAACAAGAATGACCAAGTCGTTAGATACTCTCCTATTTGGTTAATTCCTTCGAATGAGAATTCAACCAAGATTCCAGTTGACCTGTCCCAGTAGAAATTCACGGTTTGATAGAAATAGTATTCTGTTTCATTGACTGTAAATGAGTATTCCTTTGTCATGTTTAGGTGATTCGTTTCCCCTACACTATCTCTTGGATAAGTTCTGACCACTGTCTCGTTTATCTTCTGGGTGGAATAAGAACCAGAGGAGTAGATGGTGTCATTTGCGTTAAGATTAGCTGAAATAGCTATAGAAGTCATATCTGTTGTTTCTGCGGTTTCTTCACTACTGTCCCCCGTATCTATGTCTATGTAACCACCACGGATTCTCTCAGTATCATTTTTGAAATGTTCTGTGGATTGAAAGGTTATGTTTGTGCCAGAAACGTCTTCAACTGATAGTAACAGCCACTCTGTTTCATTCTTCTCTTCGAATATTTCCCAACCAGGAGGAGGGAATGTCGCATTTGGGTCGTTAGTGTTCCAATTGACAACAATGTCACCATACTTAAACGAGTTCCCCACAGTAACACCGACTATTCTCTCTTGAGCTGATGATGTCACAATCGTTGCAGACAATAAGAACACGGAAACCAAAGTCAACAAGATTATTTTCTTATTCATATCACATCATTCAGTTCCTTATTATGCTTCAGTTTTTATGATTTGTGGAAGAATCTTCGATTTCATACTCGAAACCTTCTCTTGTATAGTTTTCAATACTCTCCAGTTAAGTAATAAAACTTGCGACGGAACTCTCTACAACTGGGCTATTGGTGTATGTTATCGTGTTAGTTATGCATGTGCACAAGCATTTTATATATTAGAAGAAAAAGGATAACTAGCATTGGAGAGAATGTTATGAGACGCTTTATATCTGCATTTCTAGTTGTGTTGACAATCTTAATCATCGCTTCTCCTAAAACACAAGTAAGAGCTCTGTTCCCAACCTTCCACGTCCCGGTGTTGCGCAATCCTGTGACACTTGATGGTGTCATCGCCGGTGACGAGTGGGCCGATGCCAATGGAATGAACGTAACCTTCGTAAGAGACGCACTCACATACGATGGAACCATCTACCTGAAGCACGACTGCACCGACCTATGGATGTGCATCCAAGTCCAAGACGATGAAGAAGATCTCGGTGATAGGGTGGGCGTGACATTTGACGCCAATGGAAATAAAACGTTCGATGTTGGTGACGACGCAGCTTTCTTAGTTCACGATGACCAGCCGATGGATCAGGCTTACACGGAGGAGACTCGGGTCTATCAGCAAGATGATACGATTGAAGGCGTGATGAATGTAGACGGAGCCTCAGAGTGGGAGGTTGGAGTCTACACCTTTGAGCTTAGTAAGCCTTTGAACTCAGGCGACTCAGCCGGAAATGACATCGCCCTATCGCCCGGAGACGAGATAAATGCCGAGTTCATATACGTGGACTCCAGTGAACCTCCTGGGCCGCCACCCGAAGTTATGTTTAAACTATCACTTGAGCCCCGCCCAATTAGTGTGGGCGTTAAGGCTGGTGATTGGGCTGGGTATGGCGATATCTCCTTTGGGTGGGCGTCAAACATGTCTGGATATGAAGAACCGCCCCCAGAAATGAACGTGTCTTGGGCTGATATGGAGATTCTGGATGTATCAGACAGCAATATCACTGGTCGATCAACCGCCATCTATGCGAATGGAACAGAACGGACAGACGTAATGTGGGGGGATATAGCGACAGGTGAAGGAAACCTTAGCGTTGGTATAATCCCTTCAAACCTTAATCCCGGTGATGAAATTCCAGGAAATCTTACATATTATACTGAGGAGCCGCTGAAGCTTTCTATAAACGGTACTGTTACACGGAGCTATGCGGGTGCGAACAGGGAAGTAAACTATGTAAACATCACGTATCCCATAGTATATGACAACACTACGTACGGTGCTTGGAACATGAGCTTCTACTGGGACAAAAAGACTGGCGTCATGTGTGAAGAAAATGTGGCCTATACAATGTCGTACCCGGTCAACGAGACACACTCTGTTTACATGAACATGTCAATACTATGGAGAATGACTGCGACCAACATGTGGCCAGCCGTTTTCACCGCTCAGGATGGATATGCATTCAACGTTACCATGTCAAGCAACTCTACGATATCAGATTTTAATTTCAGCGAGGCGCTAAAGCAGATAAGCTTCAACGTGACAGGACCTGTGGGCAAGGCGGGTTATTGCAATGTTACGATTCCTCAAGAGCTTCTGCAAGGTAGCCCATGGACAGTATATGTCAACGTCACCGATTGTACGGCATTGTGCAGCATCACTGGAAACGGTACACACACGTTTATCTACGTTCCCTACACTTGTAGCACTAATAAAATCACGATAGAAGGCACATGGGTGGTCCCAGAGTTTCCCTCAGCCATAATTCTGTTGCTACTTATGATTCTTACGATGCTTACCGTTACGCTTGCGAAGAAGAGACATCTCGGGTAACCTGCGTCCGCGCTCTAAAACGAGTTTGTAGGGGACCGAGCGCCCTAAAGCCATTCTTCCCATTTTTTAACTGTATCTAATTTTTCTCGTGTCCATCTCTTCCGGTTTTGGATTTCATGTTTAAGGAATATTTTTGATAGAGACTTGTTGATCGAGGACCAAAGACTTCTCCTAGGCATCTCAAGCTATACTCCAAGTTTAACGTTAAGAACGAAGCTGAATTAGCAATATATCTTCTTCCTTTTTCTTTGTTTCTGGTATGAGTTCTTTCCGAATTTTAGAAAACGCAGTTAAAACTTGTTGTGTAAAATCTTTAGGCAATTGGCACACCTTTAATAATTATGTATGATTGCCTTATATGATTTCCTTGATAGAGAAATCTAAAAGTTACCATCAGACGAAAGTTTACAAGTAGTTAGAACAGACGAAGAGTTTACAGAGCCCGAAAAAATTCAACCGTTGAATCATGCTGAAATAATTCTGAGGTTGAGTTTTTAAATGCGACAGCCTAACCTAAGTCGAGGAGGCGTGAAATGTTAAAGGAAGGGTATATAGCGAAATGGAAGAAGTATCCGAAAGATGAAGTTAAGATAAGGGTTGCCCGTCCGAGTGTTTTAGCGCCGTCCAAGGAATTATTGAAAGATTTTAAAGAGGGAAAAATTGATTGGGGCGAGTATGAGAGGCGTTTCCGAAAGGAGATTTTAAGTAACCCGAAAGCCCTCGCGAAGTTGAAAGAGATAAAGAAATTAGCGGAGGAGAAGGATGTTAGGCTGATTTGTTATGAGAAAAATCCGCCTTGCCACCGGTTTATTTTAATAGATTTAATTAACTCCCTCTGATTTTTCCCAAAACAGGTAAACTTTAGTTTGCAGTAGCCACTATAAAATACTTTATTGAGGGGAGTTTTCTGTCTGAGGGTGGTTATGATAGGAAGAAGCCGAGGGTTTTTGATAGGCCTGAATGCAAGAACTGCCTTTTCAAAGGAAGCAGCTACTGTTGGAATCAATGCCGCGCGCGCTCCGAGATATCTTTTCCTAGAAACTCTACATTGGATTCTAACCATTTCGCTTAGTCTCCATGGAAAAATTATGTTTTTGTTTTTGGCTTTATAAACGAGAACTGCTGAAACGACACTCCAGATAAGTGGAGAGAGATAAGCAAAAGTGAAAAGGATTGAATCAACGATTATTGATTCGGGTGAAGTAAGCTTTCAGTGCGTGCATAATAAGTTAGAATTTACTTATCCTTTTCCCCAAAATAGCAGAGCGAAGAAAAAGTATTTGAGCAGAAGAAACGAATAAGTGGAGAGTAAAAGGAGACTTGACATGTCAAACAAAGAGGTTTTACACGTTTATTCTTCTGGTGCAGTAGCTCCACCTATCAAGAAATGTGCTGAAGAATCCAAGGCAAAATTCGGGATAGAATTTGAGTTTACGGTCGGGAAAGCTGAAAAGCTTGTCTCAGAGATTGCAGAATTAGGAAAAGGCGACATACTGACATGCGGAGCAGAATACATACTTGATGATGCACAAGAAAGAGGATTAATTTTTAGAGACACAAGAAGAAGCGTTGGCTTCAGGAAATCTGCTATTTTAGTGCCGATGGGAAATCCGAAGAAGATAGAGTCAATTTCTGATTTGACCCGAGAAGGGGTCAAGGTTGGGATTTCTGTTAGTGGCTGTTTGTTAGGAGTATGGGATGACGTTTCAAGCAAGGCTGGGCTTACTGACAAAATAAGAAGAAATATCACTGATTTTGCAGATGGATGCGGGGCAGTGATGGCTTTGATTAATCAGAAGAAAGTGTATGCTGCTTTCGGCTGGGACGCCTTCAAGAGGTTGTGGATGAAAACCATGGAAGTCGTAGAGCTCCCCAAAGAACTTCAAATATACAGAAGCACGGGAGTGGCCGTGGTAAAGTTTTCAAGAAACAAAGAATTAGCCGCCAAGTTCATTGACTTTCTTGTATCAGAAGGTGGCAAGAAAATCTACAGAGAATACGGTTGGTATCATGCAGTTCTGTGAATTCTAGTTAGTTTTATGGGTCTAGTGAGTGCTACATTTTGTGGCTTGGTTTGCTTCGATAATTTGGAACGCATTTTTCTTTTGTCATACCATTTCTGTTGGTTGCCCATTCAAGTAATGGAATAATTGCTTTTCTCAATTCTTTGCCATCTTCTGTTAATGTGTATTCAACTCGTGGAGGGGTTTCTTTGAACGTTTCTTTATTTATTAACTTCTCTTTCTTTAGAATTTTTAAGGTGTCAGACAAGGTTTTGGGGCTGACTCCCGCAAGTTTTTCCATTAAACCATTAAACCTGAGTTTTCCGCTGTTTCCAAGTGCATTTATTATTAGAAGCGCCCATTTCTTGCTAATTATGTCTATTATTCCTTTTAAGGGACATAAGCAGACGTGCTCGGTTCCTTCCAGTTCACATTCGCTTTCTTTCGGCATAGCTACTATCTTGCTATAAACTTTATAGTTTAAATACTTTACCTTTGATAGTAAAGCTCGGTGAAAATATATGTGCAGGGAATGTGGTTGCGGCGTAAATCATCATGAACATGGGCGTTTTCATGTTCGGAGATTTCTAACGAAGGAAGAAAAAATTAAAAAGCTGGAAAACTACATCGATGAGCTGAAAAAGGAAATTGCTGCAGTAGAAGACCGTATTAGAGAACTTAGGAATCCTTAGAAGCTTAAAACTTTCGAGAGTAAACCCTTCTTTTTTATGTAGCTTCGTACAACTGTTAGATGGAGCTACGTGAAATGAAGATTTTAGCTCTTGATATCGGGGCTGGCACACAAGACATACTTCTTTATGACGAAGGGAAAGGAAGCATTGAAAATTGTGTCAAGTTGGTCTTGCCATCTCCTTCCCTCCTTTTTGCAGAAAAGGTTAGAAAAGCTACTCTATTGTGCAAAGACATCTTTGTGAAGGGAGCTGTTATTGGTGGAGGAGCATTTGCTCATGCATTGAAGAAGCATGTTGAATCGGGGCTAAGGGTTTTCATAACTGAGCACGCAGCTTACACAATAAGAAATGATCTTGACGAAGTTAGGGAAATGGGAATAGATATAGTAAGTCAAGAAGAGGAACTTGAAAACTTTGATGGAGAAATTTTAGAGATTGAAGAAGTTAACATTAGAACTCTTGAAAGGTTTTTGGCCGAGTTTGGCGAGTCTCTATCTGACGTGGATGTTGTAGCTGTTGCAGTTCAAGATCATGGTGTTTTCCCAAAGGGAATGAGCAATAGGCGTTTTCGCATTCAAAAAATGGAAGAACTCCTGAAAGAAAACCCAAGACCAGAGGCATTAGCCTTTGCAGAAAATGAAATCCCTTCTTATTATTTGAGAATGAAATCTGCAGCTTTGGCTTCAAAGAGGCAGTTACCTAATGCTAAGATTTTGCTTATGGACACTTCTGCTGATGCTATACTTGGATGTCTAAAAGATCCAGTTGCAGAGAAAGCTAATCTAGTTCTCGCCATCAACGTTGGTAATGGACACACCATAGCTGCAATGGTTTTGAACGAGACCATTGTGGGACTTATGGAACACCACACACGCACATTGTTAAATCCTGAGAAAATTGAGTGGCTTCTGGTCAATTTTGCGAATGGAAAACTTAGTGATGAAGAAGTCTTTAAAGACAACGGACATGGTTTGTTCTTTCTGTCAGAGCCGCCAGGCTTCCATAAAATAGAAAAGGTGATAGCAACAGGACCCAACAGAAGCATCTTGACCAAGACAAATCTCTCAGTTCACTTTGCAACTCCAGCAGGCGATGTAATGATGACAGGGCCTATAGGTCTGGTTATGGCAACTGAGAGAAAGTTTAAGCTGGGATAAGAAAATGCGCGCTAGGGTGTTTAGAAATTAATTTGTGGGTCTTGTGGTTGGTGTCTTTCGAGGTTCTGTTGCTTGTTTTTCTTGGATGACCAAGTATTCTATTTTGAAAATTAGTGTTCTGAACTGTCTTTTGCCTTTTTCCCGGTTTCTTGTTGATGATCAACCCTGATCTTACGTGTCTTTGATGTCTCTTTTTTCGCGTTATTGGGTTGCGTAGTACTTGATGCTTCTTATGAGGCTTGGTTTGTGCTGTCGGACGGCTGTCAAAGCCACTGCGAGCATGGCTGAGAAGCCCAGGCAGGCGTGTATGAAAGCTTGCTGTAAACCTCTAACCCTCAAATGGTTTAGGAGTAACCATTCTTTAGCTCTGCTGAACACGCGTTCTATGCTTACGCGTTTTCTGAAGATGGAGACTAGACGCTTAACTCCGCGAACAACGAAGTCTCGTCCAACCTTCAAAGCGTTTTTAACCCTAGAACTCTTCCTGTAAGGTATGACCGGTTCAGCATCATACCCCCTCACAGTCTCCCGGACTTTTGCCGAGTCGTATTGAGCGTCAGCCAAAACCGTTTTGAAGCCTATGCCTTGATCATGCAGTTTTTCTAGCAAAGGTTTGATGAACAGTTTGTCGTTTCGGTTGCAAGGCTCCACTATAAACGCCAAAGGCAATTCACAGCTTGCACAGCATACGGCATGCACTCTATAGCCAAGCAGGAACCCTCTTCTACCCCTGCCAACCCGCGCTTCATGATCACTTTTTCCTGTTTTGTTGTCGAGGCTTCTTTGGCTGTAAGCTTTGACTGCTGTGCTGTCAACAGCAACAACCTCAGCTTTAACCGCTCCGTCCTTCAACATCTGCTTCACCAGCAATGAGAACACCTTCTCGTAACCCTCCTTGCCCAGCCTATGCTTGAACTGAGTGAACAAGCCGTGGCTAGGAGTCTCACGTTTAAAGCCGCAAGCCCTAGCGGCTTTCCTATTCCTCTTTAGCAGCAGTGCAAGCCTTCGGTCGCTTGGAACACGCCATAAATGCTTCAATAACTGAGCCTTCAACACGCAAACAGCAGGATAAGGCTTACGTCCACGCCCTTCTCGATGATAAAGAGACATCAAAAAACCACGAATAGAACCCAAATTCAATGACCTAAGCACTTGTCTAATACCCAAAGCTTCTTCCTAACATAAGATAGCCCAAGCAACAAATTAATTTCTAAACACCCTAGCGCGCGCTAATTTATAGATTTAAATCTTTCTTTTGGAGTCAGCCTTTCTGCACTCGGCTCTGACAAGCATCTTCGTTCGGAAATAAATCGAGGATTTTAGGTGGGAAACCCGAGGAAATCAAATAGGTCTTGAATGAGCTCTGGCTTCATAGCACTGTAGAAAACCCACTTTCCTTCCTTTCTATCCTTTACAAGCTCCACGTTCTGCAAGATGTTTAGGTGGTGGGATGCTGTTGGCTGCGTCAAGTCTAGGGCAACTGTCAGTTCACAGACGCACATCTCCCTTATGTTGAGAAGCCTTAACATCTTGAGCCTCGTTTCATTAGCGAGGGCTTTCAGTAAGCGGCTCTGTTTGCGAAGGAAATCTGGGTCCGCCAACTCGTCGGCAAGCTGCCTCAACCCCGCCGCATACTCTTCCAAGTCTTTTGTGGGGCGGAGACCCGAGCAGATAAGTCTCTCAAGCCTTTTGTTGAATCTTTTGGTTTGCTTCGGTGTTTGCATCTTTCCTAACACTATCTGGAAGCATAAAAGCTTCCAACGAGAATAAGTCAAAGAACAAATTTAAATATTTGGATTTAAGACGATGAATAATGATAATAATTCGATATTTTTAAATATGTCGATTCGTATTTTATGAACAAATTACGTGTGAGATTGAGGCATTGAAAAAGATGGTTGATGGTTAGAAAACGGAAAGATGTGCATGCACTCAAAAACTATTAGATCTGCTTCGTGCCGCCAACCAGTCAAGAAATCCTCTTTGATAAAAGTAACTTGTGCCGATTGTGGAAAGGTGTTCTGGTCAGACCGCGAAACAGAATACTGCTTCGACTGTGAGGCGGAAAGGAAGAAATAGATGCAGAAGGGTTGATTTGATGGAGAATGAGAAAATAGGTTTCATATTTTGCGTTTGTACTGGCAAGTGTTCTGGCTTCGCTCAGCTGGATATCTGGGATTTCATAAACATCATCCGAACCGAGTACCCTGTGGAGTACGGCTTCATCCACCCCATGCTGTGTGATGAGGATGGCGAACGATTCCTGGAGGAATTCCTAAAGAAGGAAAGCAGGTATATCGTGGCTGGTTGCGCTCCGGTGATGCAGAAGAAGCTCTTCAGAGATGCCTTCCAGAAAGCAGGTCTGAACATCAACAAAGATTTAATCTCTCTAGATGTGAGGAACATGAAACTAGAGGAAGCGTTGAACGTCGTAAAAAAGGCTCTGAAGGAGGCTGGTAAGGATGTCTGAGGAAACATACATGGGTGTACCTCGCAACAAGATATCTTGGTATCCAAGAATCGACTATGAACAATGTGATCTATGTGACGATGACCCTCAATGCCTAAAGTTTTGTCCCCACCAAGTATATGCGGTAGTTGGGCAACCGAAGAAATTGGTTATTGAGCATTCGAACAACTGTGTAGTTTTTTGTCGTTCTTGCAAGAGAGTATGCGCTCCAGACGCTTTGAGTTTTCCAGAAAAGAAGAAAGTTTTAGCTTCAATCAAGAAGCTTAGGGGTTACTGACGTGGTGATTCTATGTCAAAAGATGGAAAGATATTCGTAATTCCTTGCAGCGGAATTGGAAAAGCTTTGGGAACGGTAGCCAGGACAGCCATGTACGAGGTCGTAGAGAAGCTACGGCCGAATGATGCTACTACGGTTTGCCTTCCCTTGCTAACAATTGGTGACGAAGAAGTTCTAAAACTCGTAAGGAGCAACCTTTGTATATCAATCGACGGATGTCCTTTTCAATGTGCTCGCAAGAACATAGAAACTTCTAAAGGTAAGTTGGCAGTCAGCTTCATGGTAACCGATATTTTGCGAGAAAACAAGGATCTGAAACCTGAAGCTGTCACCGAATTAGGTCCAAAAGGATTGAAACTTTCCAGCATATTAGCCCAGAAAATCGCCCGAAAAATCGATGAAATAAACAGTAGGTGAATCAGTTGGCTATAGTAAAAGACAAAGTTGGGATAGTCTCATGCAGTGGCGAAGACTTGCTTGAAGGAACAATCTCTCGCATTGCCACTCGCATCGTACTGGAAAAACTGAGACCAGACGACACAGTAACAATATGCCTTCCCTTGTTTCTCGCAGGAAGTCAAGACGAAAGAGCCTTCGCAAGAGTATTTCCAACAATCGCCGTCGACGGGTGCAGCAAAAAATGTGCAGAAGTCGGAACCCAAAAATACAGCGGTAGACCAGTCGCAACAATCGTCGTCTCAGAAATCATGAAAAGACATCCCCATTTGAAGGCGAAATCAAGAGATAATCTTGACGATGAAGAAAAAGAACTTGTCAGCATTATAGCGGAAGAAATTGCCAAGAAAGTGGACGAAGTCTTAGGCATAAAAAAGTAAAGTGGTGCAAGTAATTGAGTGTAGAAGAAAAGAAAGTCGCAGTCGTCGCTTGTGCAGGCATGGACAAGGCACTGGGTTCCGTAGCTCGTGCTTGCGCTTTTAAGGTAGTGCAAGATTTGAAGCCAAAAGAGTCTGTTCTGGTATGTATTCCCCCTCTTGTTATTGGTGTCAACTCCCATTTTGAATGGATTAAAAAATACCCGGTTGTTACGATTGATGGATGCGCTGAACGTTGTGCCACGAAGATCGTTGCAGAGAAAGGAGGGAAAATAAGAGGGAGGGTGTTCATTCCGAATGGTGTTAAGAAGCATGGGTTGAAGCCAAAAGGGTCTGCCGAAATTGGTCTTGATGGAAAAAAACTTGCGGAAAAGATTGCTGCTGAAACAGCTCTTTTGATTGACAAGATTTTGAGGAAGTGAGTGCTTGAAAAATGAAGACTCTTATCAACTTAAGGTTCTAAAATGGACTTTTCAAGTGCCAAAAGATCTGCTCTATAATGAAAATGATTGTTGGGCGAAAATAGAGGGCCACAAAGCACGAGTGGGAATTACGGATTTCCTCCAAAGCATGGCCACCGACATCATATTTGTTGAATTCAAAGATATTGGAACAGAAATTGAACAACTAGACGAAGTGGCTTCTTTCGAATCCACAAAAACTATACTTGATTTGATATCGCCTGTGAGTGGAGTCATAGTAGAGGTTAACGAGAAATTATCAGAAAGGCCTGAGCTTGTAAACCAGGATCCGTATGGGGAAGGATGGTTCGCCGCTTTAAAGCTGAAAGACTTTGAAAGCGACCGAGAAAATATTCTGGATGCTCAAAAGTACTTTGAAGTATTGAAAAGAAAGGTCGAATCGGAAAAAGAGAAACTGGGAAAACAGAGGTAATTGAATGAATATGGCACGTTTTGAAGAAATACGCGAGAAATATCGAGAGGCCAGGCGCGGAGAGAGCAATGTTGGCCTTCTATCGCTGAAACTGGAAATCGAGCCGTATATAAGGAACTTGCAAGCAGCAGATGAAAAAAACGAAAATTTACTGGTTGAAGCACAAGACATGCTGTTTGATCTGATAAAGATTATTGGAGAGCGCCGTTATCAACCGTTCAAACCCCAAAAAGTTTAACTGTAGTACAGTGAGGATGGAAGAATTGCCGAAGAAGAAAAAGAAGAAGATAAGCTGGAAGAAAAGGCAGCAAGAGAAACAGATAAAGCAACAGAGAGCCCAAAAAACTCACCGAATACAGAGCGAGAGAGAAGCTGAAAGAAAGGCAAGACAATGGCCGAAAGGCAAAATACTTGTCGGAGTCTGTCTGGTTGCCGTGATACTTGGAGCTTATGGAGCATGGCAATACTACATTCAACTTCCTCCAACAATCGGTGACGGAACGAACGGCAACCCTCCACCAACAGGCTCAGCTCCAGACTTCTCTCTAAAAGACATAGATGGAACTCAATTCTCTCTCAACGGACATAGTGGAGACGTAATTGCCATTCATTTTCTGGCTGTAGGCTGCGGTGGACAAATACGGTCCATAAATGACCATCAGCTCAAACAACTAAAAAGCGTATGCAACGACTATTGTGGCAACAAGCCAGTTTCTATGGTCACGGTTGTCGTAGCGACGTGTCAAACTAGCGATCTCGCCCGAATCCGCTCAGACTACGGGATTGCTTGGGTTTATGGAAACGACTATGACGATGGAAAACTGGATATAGTGGATGCTTATGCTCCCTACGAGATAAATGATGGCACGATTCTTCTCGTAGATAAGTCCTTTGACGTGGTTGAAGTATACACTGAATCAGTTGCAGCCTCTACATTATCGTCAAAGATCAACGAACTTTTGGGAGCTTGATAGAAAATGTTTGAAGAACTTATGGGGCTGTTCTTCTTGGGGATCGTAACTTTCCTTTCTCCATGCTCCATTGCACTCATATCAGTCTACTTGACATACGCCGTAGGCGTCAGCAAAAGCGTACGCAAAGGCTTCATAATTGGCTGCAGCTTCACCTTGGCCATGTGTCTAGTTTTCTTCTTTCTCGGATACGCCGTGTCCTCTCTTATTCCCGTAGATCCAGCAAGCTACCGATTCTTCTTCGGCATTTCGGGCATTCTCCTTATTCTATTTGGAATCAACAACTTAGGCCTGTTCAAAAAGGTCAGCTTACCCGCTAATGCTATCAGTTCTTTTAATGAACGAATTAATGCTTTGAAGTTAACCGCTTTGACGCGTTTTTCAAAGTACAATTATGCAGCGGGTTCATTTCTGTTCGGGATAGTCATTTCTCTAGCTTTGGGTCCATGCTCCTTGTCTTTGGTTTTGCCGGCCATACTTTTAACAATATTCAGCGCGCCGACACCTTATCATGGTGGACTTTTACTTTTCGCTTTTGGTCTAGGTCACGCATTGCCAGTTATATTCTTAAGCGTTCTGTTGGCGACAGCACGCAAGGCAGTAACTGAAAAAACTGCTTTGGCAGGCGAATGGCTAACAAAGATTTTCGGAGCAGCCTTTGTTGTAATTGGTATGATCATGATTTGCTATGTGGTAGGAGGTTGGTAAAAAATGAAAAGGGATAAAGTGAAGGTTGAAGTCTTTGTGCCTTTGGGCTCCTGTGTCTGCAATTTCGCACCGCTCATGGAGAAAGTGGGGCATGTAACATCAAAGTTCAAAGATTTGGTAGAAGTTCAAACGAAATCAACGAAGTCATCAGAAGCGTCTAAATATGAAGTCCAAGACATGTGCGTGGTAGTAGACGGCCAGATCAAGCTTAGCTCAGATTTTGACGAGAAAGAGCTTGAAGATGCTATCTTACAGAGTGGACAAAACAAAATATTTAAAAGTGTTTAGTTGTCAACCATTAATTTCTTTGACAAAAGGTGTTATAAAAAGGTGTTATAGAATGGGTGAGAAAACAACTTTAGACGTTCGAGGAGAAGTGTGCCCTTATCCAGACGTGAAAGCCCAGAGACAAGTTAAGAAGATGAAACCAGGAGAGATATTAGAGGTTCTTGTAGACTATCCTCTTTCAACTGAAAGAATACCACGTACTATGGAAAAAATGGGTTGTTCAAAGGCATACAAATAGAGAAGGAATGAAAATTCGATAAAAAACAGCGTTGGGATATGATATAACCGAGCTTTGCCATAATCAGGCTATTGAAAACCTGAGTTCCGCCAAAATAGGTAAACTTTCGATTGAAGAAGCAGACCCACAATCTTAATCAGCCCATCCATTTTTTTCAAGTCTGCATTTCTCACGCCTTCAACATAATCGGCTTTTCGTCCATAAGGCTGATGAGGAGTAAAACCTTTTCTAAATCTTGGATGACCGTTTTCCACGAAAGCTTCCTTTAACATAGACAACTGCTCACTACCTAAGTTTTCAAGCTTATCCATAACATATTTTCTGCTGCTTAAGAGCTGAGTGTTGAAGCCTAATTCTTGAAGAGTTTCTGCGATGTGCAGGGCTTCTTTTGGCGGAGGCTGCTCGGCTATTTTCCGCATTCCAGCCTTCTCTCCGAAGGGGTTGTACTTTGCCATTACAGCAACCATTTCAACGTATGGCGTGCCTGCGAGCGACAAGGTCTCTCTTACAAGCTTGCTGCCTAATCCTATTGTTCGGTATTTCGGATGCACCACAACACGACTAATAATGCTTAATTTTTGATTCAGCTCTTTAATTGACATTTTAGGCAAGACTTGACGCCTACCGAAACAGGCAATCGGCGGATAACAATAAACTATAACGCCGCACAACTCTTCTCCCCGTTTTAAACAGAAAATCTTGCGAGGAGCAGCTATCCTATGGCTGCGATAATGAAAGCCAGCGAGCGTTTTCCAATTCTGGTAAGAGCCTTTGACCACTCGCATTTCTTTGACAAGGCTGCATTCACGGTTAAGCTCATTAGGATAATAGTTAACGCTAATTTCTTTTCCAAACCGTTTATGAATGTGGACGGAAGGGTTCAAATCCCTTAACAGGTCTGTGTGTGTAGTTGCAGCAATAACGGCTTTTCCTTCTTTCCTAGCTATTTTCTGCAAGTTGAAAGCCACGATTTTAGCAGTGTCCCGGTCAAGCGTGCTGCAGAACTCATCCATAATCCACCATTGCTTGCCGCTTTCAACAAGCTTTGCAATACGGTAACGATATTTTTGTCCATCGCTAAGCTCTGAATATTTACGCAGGAAAAGAAAAGCATCATTCAATCCGACACGACTAAGCAGCTCCAGGCCCTGCTCAACAGTTTCGCCAACAGTCTCAATTATGGGTTTACCAGAGTCTGGTGAAATATCCGTCATGTCAACTGCCTCGTTGCCTAGATCTCGCTTTATCGCTTTCAACAAGACACTTTTACCGCTACCACTATCACCAGTAATGAGACAGACATCCTTGAGTCCCATTTTCAATTCTACATTATCATAGAGAACAAACTCTTTCTCTTCATCAATCCCCAATCCAAAAGCCTCAGCCACAGCAACAGTCCTAGGCGACATTTCCACAGCCGTTTTATAAGCAATGTCAAAAACAAACTTTCCAGCTTCACGATCATAACGCCTACGAAACTTCTGAATCTGAAAAACTTCACGTCTTCTCATCGTGGAACCACCCAAACCTCTGGCGCTTCAACCATTTCCACACTTGAGAAGAGGGCAAGCGCTACGCTCCACCATACGTCGTCGTGTGTTCCGCTTGGATGATTAAAAGCTATGCTGCCGTCTTTACGAAGCTCAAAACGTTCCACATTCAACTCTGAAACCCATTCACCCCGATAAGGCCTTTCCCACGTAAAATACGGATACCAAAACCGATTATTAATCATTCTTTGCTTCACTAGAGTAGCCATCTCCTGCTTCCGCGGTAGAGAGAAGCGAACGCCTTCCACATTGTCTATTTCACTGTTTTGCATGTCTTCCACGACATAGTCTTGATTGGTGCTATCTACACGGATTTTGCAGAAGCCTCCCCAACGATCCTGCAACGTTTTAATGTAACCGATAACACTGGCGTAGCTTGTGCCTAACGGAAAAATCTTCAAGTGACGCAGAAAGAAACGCCCTTTAACCTCATCAATTACTACGAGAGCACTATAATCTTTCACGCGTCCTAAGTCTAAACCCGCGTAAAGATTGCCCTTATAATATTTCTCAAAATCCCACAACTCTAATTCTTGCCCGAGCGTCTTCTCCGTTGCAATACATTTAGTTATCAATGATTGACTTAGCCAGGCTGTCTCATCTTCAGCCCATTCAGCTTCCATCTCACGCTTCCAACGCCACGGATCCTCACCAAACTGCTTGCGAATCTTGTTTAATGTAGCTTCATCTAAAGGCCCATTAGGCTTCATTGACTGTTTCCATGTCACATGGCTTCTTGCGAAATCGCTGAACTCTTCGCTGTGGAAAATCTTGTAGAAAACGGAATCCGTGTTCCACGGCGTGCTGCTGATTAATACTTTGCCTTTTGTAGCGCTGATCGTGAACAAAATTGCCGTATACATATCCCAATCATCAGGTGTATGATTCGCCTCATCCCAATAGAGAAGATTAAGTGTCGGCCCTCGTATTGTTTCGGGGTTGTTTGGAAAAGCCTCGATAATGCTGCCGTTCGAAAAATATAATACTGTCCGTTGTGGTTTAGGGCAAACCTCTTTAGGAAGTTTCCTCAAGAAATACCGTATTCTGCGAATTACAAGTTTTGATTGCCGCCAACCAGGAGCAATAATACCGATATAAGCACCAGGGTTAGTCATCGCGTAATTCAACAAGAGAGCAGAAGATATCCATGACTTCCCACTTTGTCTCGACCATCACATAGCCGTAAACTGATTCTTAACAAACTTTTCGGCAAGATCCCGCTGATAAGCTGTAGGCTTAAAACCTACTACTTGCTCAAAAAACGTGATAGGGTTCTCGCTAAGCTTCTCCCGCTCCCTCTCAGCCCGTGCCCATATCTCACTCACTTTATTTTTGAACAGATCAACTTTGGAGAAACGGTTTTCAACTCGCATCCGTCTTTTGTGCTTTCTCAACTTCAGCGATTCGTTCACCCATCTCCAAAAGCTCCTCTTCAATCTCCACCCACCTCTCAAACTTTTCTAAAACACTATCATATGTTTTAGCAGCATCAACCAAAACCTTCAACCGCATAATCTCAAGCTTGTCAAGCCCAGGCTCACTCGCCTTTTCAATGGCGCCAACCAAAACATGTAAAACCTTTTCATGAGTTAAAAGGTCCTCACTTAACGGGATAGCAGTAGTTGTTGTTGGTTTGCGTTTCCTAGGTTTTTTATGACTAACAACAACTCCCATCCTCTCAAGCTTCCTTTTCACGCCTAAAGGCTTCCGCCCAAATTCCCTAGCCAAAACATCAAAGTCTGTAATACCTTTTTCCCACAGCTCAAGAAGCTTAGCCTCTTCCGCACGGGTCCAATAATATTTTTTCTTAGGCATGTTGGCTAAGCACGACTCCTGAAACCGTTCCAATCAAACCTGTAATAGCTGCGAATATCTCGCTGCTCCACGTGCCCAGGAAAGCCATATGAGCAACTTCGAGAGCTGACAAACAGATAACCATTGCAATGGCAAATTTCACGCCGTAAACAAGCCTTTCACTAGGCGGAACCTCAATAATTTGCTGTCCTCTTCCACGCTTAACACTGATCTTGCGTGTTAAAGCCCTTCTAATAGGGTCCATGATTCCTCACCTTCTGCTGTTTATGACGCGTGAAAGATCGTCTGCCACCGCGTAGAAAACTTGTGAAAAGAATTTCAGCTTCATCCTTCGCCACGTGGTTTTTGTCAATAACGTTAATGGTTACAGCCCAGCCCGTTGGAATAGCCGTGTAGTCGATATCGTATAAACCATCACTATACTGAAAATTATTCTGAGCCAAAACAATATGCTGATTACGTTTACCCATCAATCCGATGAAGATACCCCAGCTTTGAGCAGGCACATCAACAACCAAACCACTACCTAAACTCTTCCCAATACTCGCATCTGACCATGAAACAGAAATCAAATCTCCAAGCTGCAAATCCTTAAGCTGCTTTTTCAAACTCTTACCTTTCACGCTGCAACACCTCTCTTAACGTTTTCTTTGAGTTTACCTGAAATCTCAATGTTTCCATCCTCACGCAGAACCATTATGACTTTGCCTTTCCGGTTTAGGAAGGCGAAGCCTGGGCCTAACCTGAGTGATTCAGCTTCTGTGATCGCCATACCGTTGATGAATGGGATTCTCATTCCCTTTTTGATGCACAAGTCGCCCGCGGAATAGTTCACGCAGCCATAGTGTGGACAATACTCCCACGCGACACTCGTCGCGTAAACACACTGCTGACTACTCGGATGACTGTATTGTCTATTGCAGCTGCCAGCTATGCTCATAGTGTTGCAGTTTACGGTGGCAGGACTGATTGTTTCTCCACCATGGTTATGAGCCTGGGCATGATGATCATTCGGCCCTATTCCAGTATGCTCTGAATGAGGATGACTTTTAGGCTCGTAACGATAATTCGGATCAACATACATGGGATCAAAGCCTCCTTGAGCCTCAAGAACGTAGCCGCTTGTGCCTTCTGCAAGCCTCGCTAAGGGAAATCTACCGCTTGTGATTATGCTTGCGGCAGCCGTGACATTCTGCAAAACACGACCCGAAGTTATAACCTCAAAACCGCCAACATTAAGCGAACCTAAATAGCCAACACCATTAACATACAAATTACTCCATTTCTTCGCTGAGCTGCCCAGATCATAAGTTCCAGTTGCATTCGGCAAAAGATGAACTGCAACACCAGCATCTAAGGCTTTAATTGCACCTGAAAGATAGAGGTCCTTCCATTTTTTGTTGCTTGCACCCAAGTCGTAAGTGGCATCAGCATCGGGCAACAAATGAAAATTGAAAAGCATGTTTGAAACATGAATTTCAACTGCGTAGATATGAGCAAAGCGTTTATCAGCCGCGCCCAAGTTGCTCGCGTTATCGCTTACTGGGATCATGTTACCTTTAATTCCATACTGATATCCGTTGATCTCAGCGAAGCTTTTCGCGGAGGTGCCTATTTTTCCAGAATTATCTGTAACTGGCAACAACTCGGTTTTGAGTTCAAACTGTCCTGGGCCTCCACGTTTAAGCCATGTGTCAAGCGCAGCAGCTCCACCGGGTCCAAACTGAAGCATGTCCTTGCTTAGCTGCGCCTTAGGATTTGCTTCTCCAACCGTTTTGATTCGCATGTAACCGTCAGTGTATAAGAGGAGATAGAGCGTGTGCACTTCTTTCCAATGAGCTGTTTCACAGCCTAAAACTCCATGTTCATTATCGCTTGGCTGAAACTGATGATCCAGAACGCCAGTGCCAGCCTTGTTCTTAGTGCGAAACTTAATGATTGCAGCCTCATCCTCATATGGTCCAATGTGCTTCGGACATATCCAACCCGTGATTTTATCCCAGCCACCATCATCTTCGCTTGGCCATGGAACGCCATTATCATCGCCAGCTTCATGCCCAACATGATGAGCACCTAAGCCTCCGCCTAAAGCAGTGGGAATTGCGCCTTTACCAAGTTTTGTTCTTGCAAGCTTTTCAACCGTAACAGTTGTCGCACGCATCCCATACAAGTAATCAGCCAGAAAAGGCGGAACCTTTCCAAGCTCAAGCACTATCTCTAGCGTCTGAGTTTTAGCGTCAACACTATACTCAACGCTTTCAATTCGGAAATCGCTATCAACATTCTCATTCGGCAACGTAACGTGAATCTTGTCAGCTGGCAAAAGGGGAGTTGTGCCATAATCCAGAATTGTTGTGTTTAATCGTAAGTATTCTGCTGGGTTTTTGAAATAGTCAAGTAAGGCTTTAGCTCTTAAATCGCATTCATTATCGGATACAAGCTCTTCGTCAACTTCAACAAGCTCTCTTAAGCCGTAGTTTGACTGACTTGTCGCGTCTTCTCTTGTGGCTGCGTATCGGCGGCCGCCAAAATATAACTGGTCAATCCAGAAGTCACCGGAGCCTACACCAGAGAACCACCCGTCTATTCTAATCTTCTTTATGTTGGCCCAGTCGAAGCCTGCCTCAACATCTTCCCATTCCATCTCGTTCGCTAAGCCTGTTCTCAAATCGGTTTTACGCCATTTTCCAGGAGCGACTGTGATGTTCTTTCGAGCATACTTGTCTGCTGTGTCATAGAGGAGCACGCTAACGTTTCCGTTATAAGATTTCTCCAAATACGCAAGGAAACTGAGAAGCGGATAAAGATTAGAGTTAACTTCTTTTCCAGCGTTTAAAGTGAATACCGCACCTACCCAATACATGCTCACGGAATGAACTTTAATGCTGGCTGAACCCTTCGCCTTGAAAGTTGTGTCAAGGCTAACGTCTCCAGCAGCCGCACTCCAAGCTCCGTTAGCAGGATTTAGACTCTCGGTCCAAGCATCCTTATCCGCAGGAACACTCTTATCAGCCAACCCGCTCACCAATCTCATTCAACATCCGCTTAATCCTGCGAGTAATATGATGATATTTCAAGCCGTAACGCCGCACCTTCAAAAAGATCTCTTTGGGAGACAACCCGGCGGGCCCGCACTCATGCAGCACATCTAAAATCATCTCATCTCGACTGTCGCGACAAATCATCTTAACCAAATAATCACTAGGATAATCCATGAGATGGCTGAGACCTAAACTTAAACCCCTCAGCATACGTTTGATCTCACGAAGCTCCCTACTGTTACGGTCAATAAGGATGCGCTGCCACTTGTATTTACCATACTTTTCCTCAGGACTACGCCGCTTCTTAACATTATCCGCATCAGCAACTGTCAAAACTTCAAAAAACCCCCCACAAACAATGTATAGAACCTAGCAAACGTAGAGCCATTAGCCTAGACCAAACATCACCACAAATATGCAGTCTTACGAAACCCTTAGAAAACAACGCTTTCAACAAAACAACCAAAAAACAAGCCTCCCAAAACACCATTCAAAACCACATTTAACATGAAAACACTCCAAAACACGAAGAGCCTCTTCGTAAACCTTAAGCAACATAATCCACATCCCTCTTCAGATTGTTCGGCGCAACAGGCGCAATCAAACGCTTCAAAGTATCATTCAACTGTTCAAACAGCCGCTCATTACGTTCAGCCCAATCAGGATAACAAGCAATAACTTCAACAGCATGCGGATGACTCCGATCTCCAACCTTAATGATTACACCATTACTCTTAGCAAACAAATCAATCGTAAGCCTCGGCAGCCGCTGCTCCGTAGCAAAAACATAATGGGCTCCTTTAAATCGAAGAGTCGACAAGACCTGCTCTAACACCTTAATATCAGTAACAAGTCCAGTAAAGCTAAAACCATTACAAATCAACTGATACGCTTTACCCAAGTTAGCAGGCTTACACACATACAAATTAACCCTACCAGTCTCAAACCACTGCAGCCTACCCAACCGATCCTTCCACAACAACCAACGATTACGAGCCCTAGTCTCAACCCAACCAACATCAACAGCATGGGATCGAATCCCACCCCTAACTTCTTTAGGCAAAAAACACCAACCACGCCACCCATGAAATGAACACTTTGAACCTCGCTCATTTCGATAGTTATGGCGCCATTGAGTCTTGTAGTTCGCAAGGAGTTGCAGGCTCGTTTTATCATCAAGTTTGAGAACGGAGCGTAGGGTTGAAGGCGTAAGTAATGGATTTTTGTCGAGCTCGCGGAAAACACGCTGCCTCACGCTCAAAGCATAACCATCATAATCATTAGGATCCACAGACGAAGAAGCCTTAGAGCCACGACCCCCAGCAGAAGGCTTAGCCAAAAATAATCATTCTCCTTTATACTCTGCAATTTCTTTTTCAGACGCTCGCTTCAACGCAACGAGTATCATATCGCCCTTTTTTAGATCGATTTTACGCCATATTTGAACTGGGACGTTAAACGTAAATTGAGGATAATTTCTTTTGGTGCCAACATAATGCATTTGGACTTTAGTAACAAAACTTTCAAACTCTGAGCTTGGTATTTCGCTTAAACCATCTTCCAACAACCGTTTTCTCTCAGCCAAAAAATTCACCCAGAAAGCCCAGTTGACACAGATCTCACGGCCACCTTCCCTCTAGTAACTTACCGATCAGACAGTCCACTGCGTAACGTTTCGGACAATCTTTATGCTCGCAATCAAGAATTTCCAATAAATCTGCTTGACGTTTGCCAACAATCCTGCCTTTCACTTGCACCTGTCTCTGCGTAACACAACACCAACAGCTAACCTCACTCACAGTCATACTTTTCCAGCTCCCGCAAACGTTTCTCATGATCCAAAACAACAACACACAACTCATCAAGAACAACTGCCAGCCTACACATCACATCTCGCAAATCCTCAACCACCGACAACCACCTTCCCAACCTCCTTCAACCATCTAATCAGCCAATACAGAAACAAAAAAAAAGGGAATTTGCGGGAGACATCGCCACGGAGAGGGGATAAAACTATATTCAACAATTATATATGAAAATTCACGGGTCCGTGGCGCAGCTTGGATAGCATCGTCCCAGAAAGCGCGTCGGCCTTCTAAGCCGAAGATCCTGGGTTCAAATCCCAGCGGACCCGCCACTCGTGTTCGATTTCCGAACAGAAATTATAAATCAGTAATGCAATAATAAAAGGTAAATACTTCAGTCTTTAACTTATCGATGTATAAGGGGGAGGGTTATGAGCACACATGCAGAAGAACTGAAATTTCGTTTAATGACTATCGAGTTGCTTAGAACTGCAAAATATAAGAGAAATATTACCTATCGTGAGTTGTCGTCTAAGACTGGCTTGCCAGTGACTGTTTTAAGTAGATACGCGAAAGGGCATGTTTTGCCCAATACTGCGAGGGCGAAGCAACTTTGGAAAGTGTTGACAAAACTTGTTGGTTTGGAAAGGGAGCTTCGAAGCAGAATAAAATTCAATGAAGAAGGATACTTTGATAACACTGAGATCATAGGTGACTTTAACATCCTTCAGCAGGCAGCCAACCATGCACTCGCAAATTTCGCTGGAAAACGTGTCACAACGATTTTAACGGCAGCCGTGGATGGAATTCCGTTGGGTACTATGGTTGCTAGCGCCCTTGGAGTTAACCTAGTAATAGCGAAGAAAAACAAGGAAGTTGGAGTCAAGGCTTTTCTGGAAGAAACTTATGCCCTCAGGGATTCAGGAGTAACCATGACGCTCTATATTCCGAAGGACACCATTAAAAGGAGAGACAGCGTCTTAATTGTGGATGACATGATTAAGACTGGAGAAACCCAAGCCGCGTTAGTTAATTTAGTTCGGAAAGCGAAGGCTGAAATTTCAGGAATTTTCTCCCTCATAGCTGTTGGAGACAAGTGGAATAAGAAGCTGAAGCTTCGTGAAGGCTGCCCAATAGAAGTCATAACCTACGTTAAGGCACCTTAGGGTTTAAGCAGTCTCTTTCAACTGGGCAAGAGGCGCATTTTCCTTTTCTACAGAAATTTTTGCCCAGTCTAAGCAGGGCTGTTTCAAAGTTAATAAAGGATTCACCTGCAACTTTGTTTTTAGCCCAGAAATCTTCTAGTTGTTTTAGAGCATTTTCACCAGTTTTATCCTTTATTATCCCAAGGTTTTTGGCAGCAGAGACCACCAGACTCGTTGGATTTGGTTTGGCTTTTTCCCAGATCTCTCGCAATTCTCTTAGAAAGATGCTTACAGTCACGTCGCCTATACCCTTTCCTAAATCCTTCAACCCATTTTCCAAGTCTCTTGCATTGGAAGCCTTGTTATGAAGAAGATTGATGCTTCCATTGTATTTTTCCATGAGGTTTTGCATAACTTCCAAAAGTTTGTCCGCAGTTTTAAAATCGTAGCGTGTATAACTTCCTTCATCAAGGATTCTAACTAAGCCATCCCATCCAGTTTCAAGGATTCTTTCAGGCGTTAAAACCTCATATTTTTGAAAGCATTTGTAAGTTTTGATGACTGAAGTTTCAGTTATGGGTGCACCAAACAGTATAGAGGCCAAGAACCATTTGAAAATCTCCTCATCCTTTCCACTGTCTAGATTTATGACCAGAACTTTAGAATATCTTTTTCCAAATTTTTCAGGAAGAACTTCTACGGTTTTCCGTTTCATAATGTTTTCACTTTCTCACAATTTTTATACTGTTTACGTCATAAAACGGTTTACTGAGGCATTAATATGAGGACGATAGAGTGGCGTCATGGAACAGTTGTAACGATAGATCAGACGAAACTTCCGCAAGAAACTGTGTTTTTGCAGATGAAAAATGTTATTCAAGTGGCTGATGCCATAAAAACTATGAAAATAAGGGGGGCACCGCTTTTAGGTGCGGCTGCAGCCTTTGCATTGGCTTTGGTGGCTTATCATTCAAAAGCTGAAAAGAAGGCGGAATTAATTAACGAGTTGGATAAAGCAGCAGAGACTTTAAAGGAAACTAGGCCGACGGCTGTCAATCTTTTCTGGGCGATAGATAGGATTCTGACCAAGGCGAGAGACTATTCTGGAAACGCCAAAGGTTTAGCCGCATTTGTTGTTGAAGAGGCGCAGAAAATTGCTGATGAAGATGCCAGAGCGAACCATTTGATTGGTAAGTACGGTGCTGAACTCGTTCGTGACGGGGATGTTATCTTAACGCATTGCAACGCTGGTGCTTTAGCAACTGTTGACTATGGCACGGCTCTAGGCGTAGTAAGAGCTGCTTGGGAGCAAGGGAAAAAGATTAGGGTTATTGCAACTGAGACAAGACCGAAACTGCAGGGAGCAAGGTTAACGGCTTATGAGCTTAAACGCGATGGTATACCAGTGACGTTGATTACTGATAACATGGTTGGCTATGTCATGTATAAACGGCTGGTTGGCAAAGTGATAGTTGGAGCAGACAGAATAGTTAGAGACGCGGTAATCAACAAGATTGGAACATATACCATAGCTGTTCTAGCCAAAGAACACGACATTCCATTTTATGTTGCGGCTCCAAAATCCACCTTTGACTTGTCGCACACCTCAGCAAATGTTATTATTGAGCAAAGACGGTCGGAAGAGGTTACGCACATAGGTTCGCAGAGGTTTGCTCCTGAGGGAGTGAATGTTTTGAATCCAGCTTTTGATATAACCCCACTAAAATATGTTGCTGCTGTTGTTTGTGAGGATGGTGTCCTACGTAAGGAAGATCTCGTTAAGTTTGAATCCAATTTATAAGTGAAAAGATGGTTTTATGCTGATTGAGGGTTTGCATGAACGAGAGTAAGGAAAAGACTGCTGTCCGTTCAGAACTTAAGGTTAGGGGTTTGCTTGTTGAAAATGGCGTCAAAGTTTCTGAAGGAGAGAGTGTGGATGAACTTTCTTCAAGAGGTTACGGTGTAGCTGAGAACGATGCGTTTTTGCTTGCATTTTATGAGGCTCTGTATCTTTTGGATAAGGGAAACTTGGACATCGAGAACGGAAAAGGTGAAACGGTGGATTTTCAAAGGGTTCTGCAACACTATGAGAATGCTGATGAAAATGCTTGGGCTAAATATTTAGCATATCGTGATTTGAGAAGTCGCGGATACATTGTTCGCGAAGGTTTCGGCTTAGGCGTTGACTTCCGAGTTTACGAACGAGGGGGATACGGTGAAAAAACGGCTAAATACTTAATTTTGAGCATGCAAGAGGGAAATCCAATATCACTGGGGGATCTAACCCGTGTTCTGAGACAATGTCAAAGTCTCAAGAAGGAACTGGTTTTGGCTGTTATGAACCGTAGAGGCGAAATAGTTTACTACTCGGTTTCACAGTTAACCCTAAAATAATGGTGTTCGAATTGCCCGCTTTTAGAAGAGTTCGTGGAATGAGAGATTTTCTGCCAAAAGAAGCCCAAATGATGAAGTACATTGAAGGAAAGGCTAGAAAAACAGCTCAGCTTTATGGATATGGGGAGATAATAACGCCTGTTTTGGAATCTTACGAGCTTTTAGCTGCAAAAGCTGGTGAAGAGATTCGCTCTAGAATGTACGCTTTTGAGGATTTGGGTGGACGCAAGGTTGCCTTAAGACCGGAGTTCACGGCTTCTGTGGCGAGACTAGTTGCAACCACTCTAAGAAATGAGCGTAAGCCTTTGCGAATGTTTTCTGTAGGAAGCCTATATCGATACGATGAGCCGCAACAAGGTCGTTTCAGAGAGTTTTGGCAGTCAAATTATGAATTGATGGGTTCAAGCAATCCTGAAGCGGACGCGGAAATAATGATGTTGACGAACAGTTTGATGAAGGCTGTTGGATTAAAGAATTTCGTTTTCAGAGTTGGGCATGTCGGAGTTTTGAGGGGGATTTTAAGCCAAGAAAAAGTTGAAGATGAAGTTCAAAACAGAATTATGCAGTTAATGGATAAAAAAGAGTATGATCAGGCTATTGATCTGGTTAAAGAGACTGAACGCGTGTCTAGTAGATGCTCACAGTCTCTTCGAGAACTGGTGAAAGTTGGGGGCAGCAAGTTCTCTGACGTTCTAGGTGAGATGGAAAGACTTGCTGAAGGCTATGAAAGTGCTGTTGATGCTGTGAGAAATCTTAAGGAGATTCTTCAGTTTGTTTCGGAAAGCGGAGAGAAAATCAACATGGTTGTTGAGGCTGGTTTTGCTAGGGGACTTGAGTATTACACTGGTATGGTTTTTGAGGTTTACGTTCCAGAGCTTAATATAGCGTTGGGTGGCGGTGGAAGATATGACAAGCTTATTGAAATGTTCGGAGGTGAACCGACACCGGCAGTCGGTGTTGCCCATGGAATAGATAGGGTAATGATGGCAATGCAGAAACAGAAGACTACATTGAAAACGGAGAAAGAAAAAACGGTTGTGGTGATTTCCGTTAATGAAGGGTTGAAGGGGGAAGCGTTTAATATTTCGCGGATGCTGAGGGATGCGGGCATACCAGTTGAGGTTGAGGTTATGGGACGAAAAGTGGCAAAAGCTTTGGAAGATGCAGACAGAAGAAAAATGGACTATGCAGTGATTGTGGGAGAAAGAGAACTGAAAGAGAAAGCAGTCGTACTTCGAAATCTCGCCAAAAGAGAACAGAAAACCGTGAAAATCGAAAAGATAGTAGAAAAGATAAGAGGTTAAAGTGAGCTAACCATGCTGTTTCTGTCTTAGGAATTTCGTTTATCTTCCATGGATAAAAAAAGAGGAGAATAGGCTACCAGCAGTGTTCCCATTCGTAATAGATTGCTGCAGTGCCATCGGCATCTACGTTTATGACCCACGAAAGGGTGGGACCAACTCTAGTCGCTGGGGGCGTAGACGTAACTAAAGTGTAGCCATTGATGTTTTGTTGTATGAGAATTTGGATACTCATGTTTTTGTAGTTTCGAATTGTTACGTTTATTCCTCGAACCTCGTGGTGATATTCAACTATTGATATTGTCACTGTCTGAGTGACTTTGATGTCGTAGGCATAGTTGACTATGGCAATGCTTTCTCCCTTTATAGGCGTATAGGGAATGCTGTCTTCGCCCACCCAAGTTTCGCCTCGATAGAATTCCACAATTCCTGCTGCAAGTGGCTCGCTCAAAGTGTTATTCATGTGGTAGCGGTTCTGCACTTCGTCGCTGATCCAGAAGTATTCTTGCCGCAGATTTACAGTGCCGTTGAACAGAGGTAACTTTACAACTGTACCTTTTTCGAAGGATAGTCTAGCGCCATAAGTATATTCATGGTATTCATCTATTGTGGTTGACGTAAAGTCAATTGAAGGAGACGACAGCGAATATGATTCTCTAGCAAAAATATAAGGTTCAAAGATTGGGCCTCTGTAGACTATGTGAGGACCACCACTTACAAGCACTAGAGTAAAGTTGTTCCAGTTTTCAACATTTTCCACAGTAGCCCAGCATTCAAGATAGGATGTCTCTACATCGATGAAGTACGTAGGTTTCCATTTTGGGCCACGTAGCAGATAGGAGATTTTTAGCTGATACTCTCCTGGCGGAGAATCTGTTGTAACCTCTACGAGTATTTTTGGTCCTTGGGTTTGAACGACTTCTGTGAGAACAATTTTTGTTATCCGCCCTGCTGGAATCATAGTAGTTCCATTGTTAACCTCGAGAAGTAACATATTGTCCCAACCGAGGAATTTACCTGTGTACACAGTTTCCTCTGTGTAAACTGTTATTGCATCGCCTCTTTCAATAATCGGATGACATTCCTCGCTTGTGATAACTTTGACAACGTTGATTCCGCACACCGTTAGTGTGTCAGTTAACGCACCAGATGGAAGATAGAACTGAATTGTGTGAGTATCTTCCTCAAGTTCGATGGTTTCTTCGTAGCTTATGAAGCTGATACCGTTTCCATAAATTGTGACTTTGTCTGCCGCATTTTCACCAGTCTCGATCACTGTGGTGTTTGCAACAGGTCTATTTGTGAAGCTTACGGTTGCAAAGGCAAAGCCTGCTGCTGAAACTGCTATTATACACAAGAGCACCATCAATTTTTTTGCGGAAATATGTAGAGAGTTCTTCATTTCAACAAACCTCTCAAAGCCTCTCCAAATAAAACAAAGACATCGTTATTTTTAAACCTAAGGTTTGGAACATTTTGTTCTAATATGTAGAACGGTTTATTGTTGAAAAACTACGTAATCACCGTGTTACGCAGCCTTTAATATAGTTGAAGCAAAAAGTCTCAAAGCATAACTCTAAGCGTGCTGTTTCTCTCTTCTTAGGAAGTCTCCTATGTCCGAAATATTTTCTATGACAACTCCGTCCTTTGCTTTGTCCAGATTGCACAATATTTTGCCAAAGCCTAGGCATTCGCCATGTTTGTTTAGGATTAATGTGTAATCGCCTTTCTTTTTTGAACCCATCACTTCAGTTATTCCTTTTTTGAATATGTCCCTTCCACAGATGAAAAGCCATTCCGTCTTCTTGTCAACAATCACCTTGTTTGCCTTTTTCCCCGCAATCATTATCAGTAGGTTGAAGCTTGGAAAGAATTTCCCCCTTCTAGTTTCCCCAAGATACGTTCCCGCATAAAAGAAATCTTTTGAGATTAACCTCTTCAAACTATCGTTCAGAAGAAAGTATCTGTTTCGCCTTCTCACTATCAGATTCTTGTCTAAACTAATCCTTGTCTGAAATCGACTCACAAAGTCTTTTATCTGCTTCATTATGCACACCCACGTTTTTTGAGTTTACACACGAAGAATCCTTGGGTTTGTCCAGGCCAAATTCTCCTGCAGTGCTCTATTGAACTGTCCAGTTTTTTGCCGAAAACATTTGTTAACGCTTTTTCTCCGTAACAGCTGATTTTTCCAACTTTAAGGTTCAAAGTTTTTGTTGCCCAATCAATGTTTAGTTCGTTCTCTTCCGGCTCTAGCGAGCATGTTGCGTAGACTATTTCGCCGTCATCCTTTAGGACTTTGGCTGCTTCAGTCAATATTTCCCTTTGGAGTCGGGCGTTTCTCTCTACATCTTTGATTGTTCTTTTTTTGAACCAGTCTTTGTCCGTTACGAAATTGCCTGAGCATGAAACGTCCAGAAGGATCCTATCAAACTTCAATTTCAGCCTTGACACTTGTCTTGCATCCATACGATAGACTATTGTATTTTTTACGTGGCATCGTTCCAGATGGTTTGATGAGGCAATGAGTCTTCGCTTTTTAATGTCTAAAGCGATTATCGCGCCTGTGTTCTGCATTAAATCGGCTAGTTGAACGGTTTTTCCTCCTGGAGCTGCACAAGCATCCAACACTATCTTATCTTTTAGTTTTGTGAATAATGTTGCTGGAATTTGAGCGGCTGCCTCTTGAATTGAGTACAAGCCTAGAAGGTATTCTGATGTTGCTCCTACGGAAAATTTTGATTTTTGAATCCAATAGCCGTTTTTTAGGAAGGGAATCTTTTCAAGCTTTACTCCTATTGACCGCAGTCTCTTGGTGACAACTACTTCTTTGGCGTTTATGGAGTTTATTCTAATGGCTTGTCTTGGCTTAACATCCTTATATTCCCAACCCAGTTCCTCATAACGAGTTAAAAATTTTTTTTTGTCGGACATTAACGGTATGTAAGTTAGTTGTTCATAAAAACTTGGTGTTTCTTACATACTATAATAATATTGGCTCCAAATACATTTCCATGCAGAAAATTGTAGGGGCTATTTTCTTAGCTTGCACAAAACATCTGCAGTTGCTTAAAATGGTGCGGCCGCCGAGATTTGAACCCGGGTCGTCAGCGTGGCAGACCTCCGCCTTCCCTTCTTGACAACGTTGAGAATGCAATCTTCGAGTTTGATGAATACTGCCGAGTAGTTGAAAGATTAGGGAAAGCCGTAAGGCGAAACTACAAGTGTGTTGCCAAGCGCTTTCTGGAATCTGCTGAAGGAGGAGTATCACGTAAATCTGTTGAAGAATATCTGTCAACTTATTTGAACAAGGCTCCAAGAACCTACAACAATCAGCTTAAAGGACTTAGGGCGTTCATAGGAAGGTTCCTACGGAGACATGGTATTATTGAAGAGTTCAGGAAAGCCTATGTTCCCTACTATGATCCCAATGTCCCATCGGATGAGCAAGTGAAACAGGGTTTCTATGGTTTAACTGACACCTTGGAGAGAGCTCTATACCTTTTCTATGCCACCACTGGACTCAGGAAATCTGAGGGTCTGAATCTGAATATGGATCGAGACATCGATTTCGATATGAGATGTGCGAGATCTAAACATGACACTCGAAGCAAGAAAGCTGGCATAGCCTTCTATAACGATGAATGCGCGGAATACCTTGAAGAATATCTGCATTCAAGGACAGATATTAGCAATTTGCTGTTCGTAATAGGGTCCAAAAGGTTCAGACGCATGTGGAATAAGGCAAGTGAAAAGGCCGGATTCAGAATAACAGCACAAGTGTTGAGAGTTTGGAATTCTACCAAGTTAGGTGAACTGATGGTGCCGGATCGTTACATAGATATGTTTCAAGGAAGAGCCCCCCGAAGTGTTTTAGCGAGACATTACACTGGAAAAGGCTTGCTGAGACTGAAGCGAATCTACGACAAATCGGATTTGAAAGTTTTAGCTTAGATTGCTCACAGGGTATGGCAGAGTAAATCTGAATACAATCCACCAACGCGCGCATCAGAACTGGATAATAGTCATGACAGTATGCCTGAAGTCGTAAAGTTGATACACAAATTGCCAGAGATGATTACAGAACTGGATGAGGATCTAAAGAAGGAACAAGCAAGGGCAAAAAGAATCGTGTCAGCTGCTAACTGTTTCAAAGAGAGCATGGTCTACATAAGGGCAAACAAACTTTCAGCAATCCGGCAGATATCCGATCTACTCATAACAATGACTAAACCTAACACAAAAAGCAACTAAGTATCCAATCCTCCTCACCATTTCTTTTTTTCTTCCGTTTGTGTTCGTTCTCACATTTATCTGCGATATTTCTTGAGCTGTTGATTTGCCCACGTGCTTTTTTTATTTGCTCAAAGAGGTATGAAATGTGGATAGATGCAACTCTTTGTTTAGCGAAAATGGATTAGATGCTTAATGATTCTATGGCAACTTCTGACAGGTTGTATACAGCAAGCTTCTTGGTGTGTTTCATGTCAGATATTCAGAAAAAGATACATGCAATCGCACTTGGTGCTATGAATTCCTTATTTCTTCTTCGTTTTTTCTTAGCCAGTCTCCTATCGTTCCAAATTCAGGCGCTACAATGTTATCTCTAAAAGTCTTGTCCGGAAAAGCGTCGCCTAAGCTCGAGTTGCAACTTTTGCAAGTTAAGTACAAATTATCCGGGTGGTCAATCTTGTCCAACATATATGTAAAGGCTTTTGCCCAATTCTTAGAGATAATGTGTCCAAACGAAATTTCGGATAGTTGCAGATCTTTGAATTCTATATGAGGCTTGCTTCCTTTTTTGCACATAGTTCCAGGGCATCTTTTTCCCCTTGTTTGAGCCCAACGCTTTACTCTCCGACCTTTTTTAGTGTTGTTTATCTTATCGTATGACCATTCTCTTGCCAATTGCTCAGGTAATTCAAATCTTGTTTCTATTTCTATGTCGGTTTCGTCTAAAGAAAAAATCAAGTTTAAGGCTGAAAGTGCTTCTGTTCGACTGATTATCTGTAATTCAAGAGGATGGCTTAGGGAATTGCCAATATCGTTCAAATCCTTTTCATAATCGATTATCTTAGCTGGAGCTATGATAAAAACATATTTCAATTCTTCATTTATTGGTTGGTGAACCTCAAACCACATTACCGCAAGTAGGATATAGGGTATTTTCATCGATTTAGCCAGAAATTGGCACCATCTATAACGCAACATTCCTGTTGCATTATTTGGTGGTTGATAAGTGAATCTTCCTAAATCGTCCATTTTGTCTTCATAGTTCCCCTCAGAATGCCTGACAGCAAAGATCAATCGTTTTTTTCTGCCTAATTCGACTCCTTGCTGAATACATTGGAAGATTCGACTAAGCTTGTTTTCAGGTACGAGTTGTCCACCTTGATCGACAATGGTATTTGCATCCCAAGGGTTCAAAAGTTCTGATCTGAGATCCCATGCAGTTCTGAAGGATTTTGGAGAGGAGCAAAAAGGAATAAAGCTTCTAACCTCTTCAAAGTGAAGAATAACATCGTTTTTCAGCATAGTTATGTTGCCCGGGCAAACAATTCTGAGGGCGTTCTTGATTTGTGTTGTAGTAACCTTTACTCCTTTATCATCTAAAGGACTGTCTATTTTGTAATCTCTATTTATTATTTCTAACTTCGCTTTTATCGCGAATTCTTTGGTAGATATCTCTAAAACATCTAAAAGCCTACTCTTCAGATGAAATCTCTCCATTATCGATTCTTGATTTGTTCTATTTAGTTTTTCGCAACGCGCACTATCTTGTAGGATCTAAAAAAGGGAATCAACGATTTTTTCAGAAAGGAATAGAGAAGGAACAGAAAGAGAACAACCGTTTTTTTCAAAAAATTATACATAAATTTCATGTAAAAAAACGTTTTAAACATTGAATACATGAAAAATTGAATGGTGAAAAACTGTTCAAAACAGTGAAAAACTATGAATCACTTACCAATCGCCAAAAACAAGCGTGAATCACAGTTTTACATTCTCTTTTCACAAACTGCAAAAACGCAGTTATTCGCATATTTTGTGAAGTCAATCTATACATTATTCCGAATATTATCGCTGTAATATCCGTACTTTTGATGCGGGATCTCATTGTTCAAGCAAATTCAAGTTTGTAACCCAAGAACATGTAAAGAGCTAAACCTACCCCAATTAGGACAAGAGTAGGTACCACTTTGTACAGGATCTGCTTCCCAATTTCCCGAAGCAGCGCTTCTGTTTCTTCTCTTCTTGAAGTAACTGCAAGTTCGAGTATCTTTTGCTTGTCTTTTTCAACTTTTTCCAGCAATTGTATCATTCTGCTGAAGTGCTCATCGATTGATGGTTTGTCTTTGTTTTGAATTGACACACCAATCTTCTTGAGATACCCTTGCAGTTCTTTGATTTCTTCTCGAGTGCCTCTGTTCAAGATTAAACCCATTTGCATTATCCGTTTCCTACGATCTTTGAGCATAAAGAAAGCAGGTAACGCTTTTTGATAAGATTTCAAAGCCTCCACGAAATCTCTCAGATTTGGTCTTACATTATCCTCCAATAAGTATCTGTCAATATCTTTGGAAAACTTCTTTAAAAAATAGGCTGCCTTTTGCGTCTCCTCGTAAACAACTCTATAGGCTGTCCAGAAAAGACCCATGCAGAAATACAGAGCAAGTCCGATTAGAAACTCCCCTGAATTTAAGAAAGTTGGGTCATCACTTTTGGTACTGAAAGCAATCAAGAAAAAACTGAACGATAATAAAGCTGCTGTAACAGTTAGAGAAAACAAGTAGGGCTTCAACGAGAGTCTGGTTCTTATTGATATCTTAACTTCTGGGAGTTTTTTCTTTAAAGATATGAGTCTTCTATTTTTCCCAAGGAAATCGGCTAATTTCTCCATAGTCTTGAGCCCGAAGACTACTACTGAAACCATGATCGAGAAAAGCAGACTGAAGTTAAAGGCAAAGTTAGTGTTTAAGGTCTGAAATGACGACACGACAAAACTAATTGTGAGCCCAATAAGAAATAGAACACTACCCACAACAAGTATCGGAAAGATCAAGTATCTGATGAAATGAAGTATGGAAAATACTATGTATCGAAGGATTACACTGGCATAACGTCTTGCACCATCATCTGTGTTACTTCCCTTACGAGAATTTTTTCCGCTCAACTAAGGTTCTCAGATCTTGGAATAGATCATTCTCCTTTATTTTAGTTCCTTAATGTTTAGACCTATTCTGAACTTCGAATATGCATGCATTAGCGAATCAGGTTCTTTCTTCGTTGTCGGTCACACATGCCCCAAAGGTCAACGCCAATATAGATGCCTCTTTCAGAAGCCAGTTAGTCCAAGAAATCAACATCTTTAGTGCAGTCTCCGCTTCTTCTTCAGTTATCCTGGTAGAGGTTGTTCCGATTATCATCAGCCGGTCCTCCGTCTCTGTTATCGGTTGAATGTTGGCATATAGACTGGCAGGATTGGGATGAACCAGCTCACACAAATCGCCATAGTCTTTTCCAATACCTTTGAATCTTTTATCCAACTTGTCAATCATTCTCCCAATTCTTACTATCCGACTCGTTTTCATCGAATGCTTCCTCTTTCCCAACGTAGCCGTCTCAACATATTCAGGCTTCAAAACACAGTAATGAATGAGAGCTAAGGTTTCACATTGAGACCTAAGGCAATTGTAGAAAACATGTGGGTTTCTCTTGCCCAGAGCCCAAATTGCCCCTCTATAGGCATTTAGTGATCGAATAATTGCTCCGTTTATTACAAGGCTGTGAGCAAAAAGCTTGCCTTCATGCGCGTTAAAAACAAGATCTATCAGAAAGTGATAATGCCTTCCAAATTCATGAGCAATCTGTTTCTCATATTTGGACAATGAGGGGTATTCCTTTTGGATAAGAGGAAAATACTCCATTTCGTTCTTAACGATTTTAGGTATGCTGGATCTCATTTTTTCTATCATTGTTTTGAACATATGATAAGAAAATTGCTGACAAGCGATTTATTGTTTGTGTACACATCTTCTTTCACCAGCACGCGCTAAATATGCTTCAGAATATTACTACGGTAATATCCACAACGTCTTACAGTCTCTGGTTGGTGCGCTGTATCCTAAGAATTTATAGCTGACGACAAACCAAACTTACATGTGTGAGATTAATTTGAGAAAATACAAATCGATAGATGTGTCTGAGCAAGAACTCGAAGAACTTGTTAGAAAAGCTTCTAATTTGATTGAAGAAGGGCTTCACTATGTTGGTCACCAGAAAAGAACAGACAGGGGTCCGCTTGACGTATTATTTGTGGATTCTGGCCAAGCACTTGTAGTCGCTGAGTTAAAGATTGTGGAAGACGACGAAATGTTGAGCCAGGGATTAGATTACTATGATTACATAACAAGAAACCTCGAGGGATATGCAAGGGCCTACAAAGGTAAAGGAATAGATCCTACCCAGAACCCCAGACTATTTCTGGTTGCTCCAAGTTTCTCTATCGCGTTGCTTAACAGATGCAAGTGGATAGATGTACCTATATCCATTTTCTCATTCCAATGTATCGCTTTTGATGATAAACCAAAAGAGATAATTCCAATATTCAAGGAGGTAACCATTCCATCAAGACCACAACCAGTTGAGGTTTACTCTATCAAGGACAGGTTAGACTACATAACAGAAAGTGAAGTTAGAAAAACAGTAGAAGAATTACTTAGTGAAGTTAAAGCTTGGGACGAAGAGAATATACTGATAGACCCAATAAAATACGACATTTCAATGAAGTACTCTGGAAGAGTCTTTGCTTACTTGGGACCAAGAAGAAAACACTTCTTTGTATGGACATATAATGAGGATGGGGAGTGGAAGGGCTTTCCAATAAGAACCAATGAAGATCTGAATAACATAAAAGGGTTGATGAAGAAAAGTTACGAATCTGAAGCTAAAAAGACCTGATAACAGTTATGTCTTGTACGTGGACATTACCACGATAATATCCGCATGATTCATCATATAATGAACAACCTTGTAGAACCATAGAGTTCAAAATCCAACCTGATAGCGGGCGCTTTTTTCTTGTTTAATCGTGCCCGTCAGTTATCGCACACAAATCCTTGTGTAAAGGTTTAAATGAATGGTCTGTTTGGATAAACCATCTTTTCGATGGGAATCTGAAATTTTGCAGAATATACGCGACTCGGTGATAAAGATGAGAAACGAGAACCCAGAAAACTAAATGAAATGTTGTTTATGCTTCCCCTCAAAAGAAAACAGGATGGAAAAACAAAATGAATAGTGATGAAAAAGCTGTGATCTTTGGCGCGTTGCCAATCTCAGAAGTTGAACCTGTGAAGGTTCAGTGCTGCCCAGAGTGTGGTAGCACAAAGCTTATGCGTGATTATGAGTGCGCCGAAATAGTTTGTATGGACTGCGGCTTCGTAATAACCGCAAAAATAGCTGATAGAGGGCCAGAATGGAGAGCTTTTACCAATGAGCAGAGGGCGAAACGGACAAGGGTTGGCGCTCCATTAACTTATACAATTCACGATAAAGGCTTATCAACAATGATTGATTGGCATGACCGAGACGTTTATGGGAAAAGCCTGCCATATGGGCAGAAGGCTCAGATGTACCGTCTTAGGAAATGGCAGCGCCGCATAAGAGTTTCGGACGCGAATGAACGTAACCTCGCCTTTGCGCTGTCGGAGATCACAAAGATCGCTGGCAACCTGAACCTTCCTAAAAACATTCTTGAAACAGCCTCGGTCATCTATCGAAAAGCTGTTAAAGAACGACTAATACGGGGACGGTCAATTCAAGGCGTAACTGCAGCGGCGATCTATTTGGCTTGCAGACAATGCAAACTCGCCAGAACATTAGAAGAAATAGCGCAAGCCTCAACGATGAACAAGAAAGAAGTCGGTCGCAGCTACCGTTTCCTAATTAACAAGCTTGACACACACGTGGCGCCTGTTAAGCCAAGCCAGTACATAGCCAAATTTTCAAACCAGTTAATGATGCAAGGAAAGACGGAAGAGATCGCCTACAAGATTTTGACGACTGCAAAAGAACTTAAACTTACCTCTGGCCGTGGGCCCACAGGTATGGCTGCTGCAGCAAGTTATATAGCTTCGGTGTTGACGGGTGAAAAGAGAACGCAGAGGGAAGTAGCTGAGATAGCGCAAGTAACTGAGGTTACCATTCGAAATCGCTACAAAGAGCTGGTTGAACGGTTGATGTTCCAGATGATTCTTTAACACCCTTCTCACGCGTGGCCCCAACCCCTCTTACTGTTGCAATATCCGCATGCAAGCAAGCAAGAGCAAAAAAGCCTTTATCAGTTTCGTCCCTATAGCCCTTGTCAACAAAATCAGTGACAATCATCCTTTGAAAAGTAACTACAGCGTTCAACAACTAATTTACAAACGGGGCATTAAAAAACTGCGGTTTGCGGATATTCGGGAAACTCATGCAAGTTTCATGACTAAATATCTGAAGCAACCGGAAATAGACTTTCTTCATGGCCGTGTAAGCGCAAATGTTTTCATGAGCAACTATTTCAATCCGGCATTAATTGCGGATTTGAAAGAAAGAACATTCAAAGCGGTTCAAGAGGTCTTGGCCAAAATCTCTTAACCTTCTTTGACAGTTTTCTAAAAGTGGCAAAGTTTCTTATATGCAAAAATTGCTACCTATTATGGTTTCAAAAGATGACATTGCACGCACGCGCGGCGTTGATCAAGCACAGAAACGTAATCGTTTATTTTCTTCATGGTGCCTTTTTGGGAGGAGGAATCAACTATTATTTCAGTTATCAAGTGATGACTCATCCATTTTCTATTGATTTCTATGCATCATTGATTCTATTATTTGCACCTTTGATTTCGCTTTTGTTTTCTACACAATGTTTTTGGTCAAAAGTTAAGCTACGGGAAAAGATAAAAAAAGTTTTATTGGGGATAGCTACTATATCAACAATCATCGCTGTTTTTAGCTTTATTCAGAATCTTGCTTGGTTTATTTCCGGGGGATATTTAACAATAGTCAATGTTCCGACAGGACCGGGGCAATATGTCAAACTAACCGTCTATCCTCCAGAGTTAATATATAATCTCTTGAAATCGACTTTCTTAGCAAGTGTCTCAGGTTTTATGGAAAGAATCATCAAAATACCTGAATAGTCGTTTGAAGATAAAATTGTACGGTTAGGATTTTCGCGCGCGCTCATAATCAGGCAAATCGTTAGTAGTACGTAGATCATGCAAAAATATATTCTCGAGTTTATACTTTTGTAGAAGCTTAGCAGGAGAGTCACAGATATGTCTTCTGTAGAATTTGAAAATATAGAAACTATTGTTCTATTGGATTGGTATATTGAAGATTTCGACTCGAAATTTCAAAGATATCGCCTCACAGGTGATGAGCTCTTAGTTCGACAAATTATTGATTTCGCACATCAAGGTAGAATGATTCTTGCAACAATAAAGGAACCTCTTCAGGAAATTTCCCAAAAGCTGAGATTGGACTTAACGCGTGAAGGTATCACTACACAGGTTCTTCCTCCAAAAGGGCCTTGGCACAACGTTGCTTTTCTTTCATTTGGTACAGAAGCACAAGAGCTCGGACACACTTATGCAACTAAGTTTATTCTTGATGTCTTGAGTAAAGAAATGGCAATTGAAAGTCCACCACCACTGAAGTTTAAACTTTTTTATCTTCCACGTTTGCCTACTGCTACAACAGATGAAGGTCATTTCATGGAAACTGTAAGAGGATATACGAACGAAGAAAAGAAATTAGTAGGAATTAATGTTTATCCACCCAGAAACTATGAATCTATTTTTGAAATCATGGTTCATGAGATACTTCATGTTTGTTTTTTGGGCGAGTCGAGCTTAGATAACATAGAGGCCGTTGAGAATAAAGTGAATGACGGTGAGAGAACCTTCTTCACTAAATGTCAAGGAGAATATCAATCCAGGAAGAGCAAAATTACCCAAAGTATCGGAGATGTAATTAACGAAAAATTAAGTGTTTTCCAAGAAATTGATAGCGCTCTCGATGAGTTTGGAGGAGACTTTCGAAAGGCAAGGATTATAATTGACGCTTTCAAGGAGTTCTTCGACGCTGTTCTTAATGGGAGAGTAAAACCTGTTTCTATTTCGAATAAGTGACCTGCCCAATCGTTAAGAGTATCTGAATGGGTTTATTACACGTATGTCGCAGAGCGCGCGCGCTTTTCACGTATGACGGACACAGAAGCTACAAAAATCTGTTCTTGCCCTGTTTAGCTGTTTTGCCGGAACGTATGCAAGTTCTCGATTTTCAAAAGGTCCATGCCACCTTCCATTCCTGTCTGATGCGTCTCTATGAATTCCTTTGCCGTGCTTGCAGAATGAACACCGTCCATTATGAACAATTGCCTTGCCGCCAGGTTCAGCAGTCCAATTCTCATAGATCCACCATTCAGCCACAACTTGACCTCCACATAGACGCATGTTCTTGTGTTTAATAAGGTGTTTTTAGTCGTATTTTTGCAGGGTATCTTCTGTCTATATTCACTATTCCAGCTTTCTCTAATATCGGAGCTACATAGGAAGCGACACTTGTTCCGTGAGTAAATCTCTTAACAAAACTATCCAATGTTTCACCATGAGAAGTTTCATGAAGAGCTCCAATTCTAATCCATCCTTTTCCTCGCAGAAAATTAGGCGCATCTTCAAGACATGGAGCGGCAATTTTGATCAGGCTTCCCTTCTCAGTTCTTATTATGACTTTTTCGCTGTCAACATGATAAAATTCGAATTGTGCGCGCGGGGGAATTAAATAATTCTGCAATGTTTATTTGGAGAACCAATCTTCATCAAGATGGAACATGAAAGAGACTGGCTCTCCTAAATTGTTATTCGAGATGTTGGATTTAAGTCCTATCCGTCCA
>Ga0209979_1000045_pt1 | contig 219449 bp, 216 predicted proteins | sample AnhtaG_FD_183114 | JGI IMG/M metagenome (GOLD analysis project Ga0209979, IMG submission 183114) | Deep subsurface microbial communities from Anholt, Denmark to uncover new lineages of life (NeLLi) - Anholt_01485 metaG (SPAdes) (version 2) | ecosystem: Environmental > Aquatic > Marine >...
CGGTCAAGTACGAGAGGCCGGCCTGGTAGGCAGTCAGTACGCGTTGACGCAGATCTTGGGAAAGTGGCTGTGGCATCCCCTCAGCCTCTCATCCCTTACTGTCCAGCACAACGGGCGTTTGCTCTAGTCCGGCTTCTGGATCAGCTCCAGCTCGTACCCGTCGCGATCGCCCACGAACGCCACCCGCGAGCCCGAAGGCAGGGCATACGGCCCGGTCCGGATCGTCCCACCGGCTTCCTGGACGCGGCCGAGGCTCCCCTCCAGATTGGACACCCGGAAGGCCAGGTGCATCAGACGAGCGGGCACCTCGACGGCCTCGACCCCCGGATACTCCGCCAGTTGCAGCTCGACCTCATCGCCCGGCAAGGCGAGGAAGGCCAGCGAGCTGTCGTGGGGGCCTGGTTTCCGCTTGCGCAGCTCGTAGCCGAAGGCAACCTGGTAGAAGGCGATCGCCCGCTCCAGGTCCCTCACCTGCAGCTTGGTATGGAGAAACTGGACGGTCATTCGGCCTCCTTGACAGACCAGCGCCGACCCCGGTCGTCCTTGAAGTCGCTCAGGCTCTCGATCACCTGCCGGGCGACCTCGCGCTTCACGTCCACGAGCGAGTGGTGGGCGAACAGGGCGATCGCCCCGATGGAGTTGCCCGTGATCTGGGCCCGGTCGCAGATGAGACGGACGAGGTAGCCCGGCAGGACGCGGTTCGCCTTGCCCACGTTGATCCGCAACCGAACCATGCCGGCTTCTTGGGCGGAGTCCGGCCGCACCCGATCGGCGCGCTTCGGCTTGTCGCGGAGCGGCTTTTCCGGCTTGACGCGGGTCGCGGAGGGGACCTGCACGTCGTACCCCGCGGCAAGCGGGCCCTGGGAGCTCTGGATGTCCTGCAGCAAGGCCGCCACCAGCGCGGCCGGATCCAGGTTGCTCAGCAGGTCCTGGGCAAAGTCCTTCAACTCGCCGAAGTCGTCGGCGTCGGTCCTGACGACCAGGCTTTCGAAGAACCGCTCGCGAACCCGTTTCCGGACGTCGGCGGCCTGCGGGATCGGTCGACGCTCGACTTCCAGCTCGGCCCCTTGCACGATGGCGCGCATCTTGGACCGTTCGAGCGGACTGACCAGGTTGACCACCTGGCCGGGACGGCCGGCGCGCCCCGTGCGGCCGCTGCGGTGGATGTAGGTCTCGACGTTCCGCGGGATGCCCATGTTGACCACGTGGGTGATGCCCCGCACGTCGATCCCGCGCGCCGCGACGTCGGTCGCGACCAGGAGCGTGATGGCTCGCCGCCGGAAGGCCTCGAGGGTCTTGGTCCGCAGGGGCTGCGGCAGGTCCCCGTTCAGATAGCCGACGCGGAAGCCTTCGGCGGCAAGCCGCTCGGAGAGCTGCTCGGTCTCGGCCTTGGTGTGGCAGAAAAGAATGGCGAGCTCGGGCTGTTCGACGTTCAAGAGGTTGACCAGGGCCTCGAACTTGGAGGCATGGGTGACCTCGTAGACCAGGTGGGTGAGCGTGGTCGAGGCCTCCATGCCCTCGCTGAGGCCGAGGCGCTCGGGGTCTCGCAGGTAGCGGCGGGCGATCGCCTCGACCCCTTCGGCGAGCGTCGCCGAGAACATGAGGCTCTGGCGCTCGGCCGGCAGCGCAGAGAGTAGTTTCTCCAGGTCCTCCTGGAACCCCATGTCCAGGATCTCGTCCGCCTCGTCGAGCACGACCGTCGTGCACCCGCTCAAATCCAGCGTTTCGCGCCCCAGGTGGTCGCAGAGTCGGCCCGGCGTCCCGACCACGACCTGGGCGCCCCGATCCAACGCGCGCAACTGATCCCCGTACCCGGCGCCGCCGGTCAACGTGGCGACCCGCACCCCCATGGCCTTGCCGGTCTTCGCGAACACGGCCGCCACCTGATTGGCGAGCTCCCGAGTCGGCACGATGACCAGGATCTGCACCCCGGGTCGCGCGGTGTCCAGGCGTTCCAGCAGGGGCAGCACGAACGCGAGCGTCTTGCCGGTCCCGGTGCGGGACTGGACCATCAGGTCGCGGCCGCTCGTGACGAGCGGGAAGGCTTGGGCCTGCACGTCGGTGGGTTCGTGGTAGCCCTGGGCGTTCAAGGCGTCGGATAGGCTGGGGCGGAGCCCCATGTCGGCAAAGGCGGGGGGGGTTTTGCGAGTCAACGGGTCACTTCTTTCCTCAAGGCGCGCTTGCGGCTCAACGAGATGCGTCCGCGCTTGACGTCCACCTCCAGCACTTCGACCTCGATCACGTCGCCGAGGGAGACCGCTTCGAGCGGGTTCCGGACGAAGCGATCGGAGAGTTCCGAGACGTGGACCAGGCCATCCTGCTTCACCCCGATGTCCACGAACGCCCCGAAGTCGATCACGTTGCGGACCGTGCCGGTCAGGCGCATCCCGGGCTTGAGATCCTCCATTTTGAGGACGTCCTGGCGCAGGTGGGGGCGGGGTAGTTCGTCTCGCGGGTCTCGGCCCGGCTTTTCCAAGTTCTCCAGGATGTCCGTCAAGGTGGGCAGCCCGATTCCCAGCTCCGCGGCCAGCCCACCCACGTCCAGCTGGGGACGCCGCTCCTTGAGCTGGCTCGCGAGCTGCCGATCGTCTGCCTTCAGGCCGAGCTTGGCGAGCAGGCGCTTGGTCGCCTCGTAGGACTCCGGATGGATGGCCGTGCTGTCGAGCGGATCGGCCCCATCGGGAATTCGCAGGAAACCCGCGCATTGCTCGAACGCCCGATCGCCCAGCCCCTTGACCTGCTTCAAGTCGGCCCGTCGCATGAAGCAGCCGGCCTGTTCACGGTGGGCGACGACCGCCTTCGCGACCTTGCGATTCAGGCCCGCGACGCGGGTCAGGAGCGACGCGGACGCCGTGTTGAGATCGACGCCGACCTGATTGACGGTGTCTTCGACCACGCCCGAAAGGGCCGCTTCGAGGGCCTTGGGGTCGAGGTCATGCTGATAGAGGCCGACGCCGATCGATTGGGGGTCGATCTTGACCAGCTCGGCGAGCGGATCTTGCAGGCGGCGCGCGATCGAGATGGTCCCGCGCTGAGTGGCGTCCAGGTCCGGGAACTCGTCGCGCGCGACCTCGGAGGCCGAGTAGACGCTGGCACCCGCCTCCGAGACCAAGACGTACCGGGTTTCCGTGCCGCGAATGGCCTCGGCGACCAGCGACTCGGTCTCGCGGCTCGCCGTGCCGTTGCCGATCGCCACGATCGTCACCCCGTACCGCGCGATCAGGTCGCGCAGGGTGGCGATCGCCTCATTCCACCTCTTCTGCGGTTCGTGAGGGTAGATGGCGATCCCGTCGTGGAGGGGCTTGCCGGTCGGGTCGACGACCGTGACCTTGCAGCCCGTGCGGAAGCCCGGGTCGATGCCCATGACGACCTGCCCGCGCATGGGCGGCTGCAACAGCAGGGCGCGCAGGTTCGAGGCGAACAGCGTGATGGCGTGCGCCTGCGCCCGTCCGGTCAAGGCGCTTCGCACGTCCCGCTCGATGGCGGGCCCCAGGAGTCGCTTGAAACCGTCCTGCAGGGCCAGTTCGGTCTCGTCCTTCCACTCGGCGACCTGGCACCCGTAGCGGTCCCGCATGAAGCCGAGGATGCGGGCCTCGGGCAATTCGACGCCGACCTTGAGGACGTTCTCGGCCTCGCCCCGGTCACAGGCCAGCACCCGATGGGGTTGCACGCGGCCTGCGGGTTCGGAGAAGGCGTAGTACTGGGCGTACTTGCCCTGCGGATCCTCGGCCTTGGGTGCCTTGGCGGCCACGAGAATGGCTTCCTGCATGGACAGGTGACGGGCGCGGCCCCGCACGTCGGGATCCTCGCTGGCCAATTCGGCCAGGATGTCCCGGGCACCGGCCAGGGCTTCTTCCACCGAAGCGACGCCCTGGTCGGGATGGACGAACCGGGCGGCAACTTGCCGGGGGGACTCCTTGGGGGGCCGCTGCAGGTAGGCGGCCAGCGGATCCAGGCCCCTCTCGCGGGCCATCGAGGCGCGGGTTCGGCGCTTGGGGCGATAGGGGAGGTAGAGGTCTTCGAGCGTGGTCAGCTTATCGGCTTGCGTCAGCTTCTGGACGAGTTCCGGGGTGAGCACGCCTTGTTCGTCGAGCGATCGCCGGATCTCCGCGCGCCGCTCTTCGAGCTTGCGGTGACGGGCCACCTCGTCCTGGATGGTGCGCAGCTGCTGCTCGTCGACCCCACCCGTCGCTTCCTTGCGGTACCGGGCGAGGAAGGGAATGGTGTTGCCCTCGTCGAGCAGCTGGATGGCTCGGCCGAGGGCGGCGGGATCGACCCCGAGGGTCCTGGCGAGGCGGGCTTCGAAGGTCATGAACGGGAAATCGCCTTTCCCTCTGCCTTCTCCAGGTAGGCAAGATGGGCCTCGAGGCCCGTCAGCGCGTCCGCCTCGCGCTTGTAGGCCATGAGCCCCTTGCGGGAGAGGCGGGTGATGACGGCTTGGGTGACCGCGGGCCGTTCGGGGGCCACGGTCGTCGACAGGCCGCGCCGCACCTCCGCGGGGATGTCGTCGGGATCGTAGAGCGGCAGCGGGATTTCGTCCTCGGACTCTGGCGGCAGCAGATAGGTATAGGTGGCCGTGCGGCGCTGCTCCTGCCATCCTTGCGCCACGAGCACCGGGGCCTCCTCGTGGGCGATCTTGAGGGCGCCGGCGAAGAAACCGTCGATTTGCCGAACGAAGCCCTGCGACCACCACCACTCCTGCTCGCAGCGCGGACAGGGGCCCACCTCGGTGACGGGATGGCGGCCCTGGGCGCACGGGAAGGCGTAGCGGACGACGTGGGTGACGACCCCGCGCGAGTCGACGAACAGGCTGTCCTCGCGGTGCAGGTCGGTGCCGGGCACGCCAGTCAGGGTGCGGCAGCCAAGGAAGTTCATGACCGGATCTCCAAGGGGGAAGGGAGCCATGAGGCCCACCAAAGGCCATGTTACCGCATCCGGCGATTTGGAACAGGTCGCCGGGACTCAAGTTCCGCCCGAGGCGGCCGAAGCAACCCTTGGTCCGGTGACGTCCCTCACCGGCCGGCGATCGCCCCGCGATCGCTCAAACGGGCGTGCCATGACGGCGCGCCCCATAGGGCCCCCTGGCGTATCCAAGGACGGAGGAAACCAGATGAACATCCCCTTGAAACCGAGCCAGCTCGTTCAGGTCCTCGTGACCATCGCCGGTCGCGGGTATCCCGGCGAGGCGCGCATCATCGAGGTCGGAAAGGGATCGATCCTCATCACGGTGCCCAGTCGCCAAGGCATTCCCCTTTCGGTCCACACCGACTACCTGACCGTCACGGTGCCCCTGTCCAACGAGACCCTCACCATGTGCTGCCGGGTGCTCAGCGTCGCGAACAAGGCCATCATGCTGGCCCTGCCGGTCGACGCCGAGGTGCGCCGGATCCAGCGCCGTCGCTTCGTCCGGGTCGGGGCCGACCTGACATGCACGGTGAAGGGCGATCGCAACGTGATCGGCCTGCCGCTCTCGCCCGCCCCCGCTCGTCTGCTCGACCTGTCCGAGGGGGGCTGCGCCGTCATGGTCGGCCGCGAGCTCGCCGTGGGCTCGATGATCAAGGTCCAGGTCAAGTTGCCCAATCATGGGGACGTGGAGCTGTTCGGGCGCGTCAAGCGCTGCCGAATGGAGCGTTCAGGCTTCGGATCTTCCTTCACGGCCGGCCTCGAGTTCATGAACGACACCGGGGCCCGCTCGCAGGTCGTCCAGTACGTCCGCTGGGTGCAGCTCGAAGAAAAGCGCAAGGAACGGACGGCCTGAAGCCAAGCGGCCAATCAAGCAACGAGGAAGGGCGCTCGGGAGCAATTCCGAGCGCCTATTTTCGCTATTGGGGAACAAGAGGCCCTAAAGCGTGGTCTACTCCTTGAAAGGGGATGCGATCAAGGAGGTGAGTCCGTGGAATTCTTCGATCTGACCAACGGAACGTTCGACCCGCTCGACGAGGACGACGAAGCGGGGTCCGAGGGCGATCGCCCCAAGTCTAATTGACCGGTTGACCGAGGCCGTAGCGGCCGAGGAAGCGCGTGAGGGCCTCCAGTTCGTCGTGTTCGAGCTGGATCATGCGGGGCGGGTAGTAGCGATCGGGCGTGACGCGCTCGTCCTCGAAGAGAGTGAGCTCGTAGTGCGCCCTTTCGCCTTGATCGCGCCACTTGAGGCGCGCCGTCAGGTTGCCCAGACCCAGGAAGTCCACGTTCGCCTGTTCAGCCATTCGCTCTCTCCCTCTCGATGAGGCGGGCCCCTTTGCCCGGTCCTGTCTCCTCTCAGGATACCGGGAACGAGCAGACTGGCAAGGGAGGGGTCAGGGCCCCTTGATCGATCGGGCCGTGCGCTGATAGTGCTGCCAGCTCTGGATCAGAGCCCATGGAGTAGGAGGAGCGGTGTCGAGGGCGCGGCGGCCCAGCTCGATCCCCTGGTCGGTGATCGTGGCTGCGAGGTAGGAATGAGGCTCCCCGAACTCCGTCAGGTAGCCGCCCACGGTCCCCACGTGGAGGCTCGGGATGCCCCCCGGCAGGGACTCGATCCCGTACGAGTGAAGGTGACCCGTCACGAGGGCATCGACGTGGTAGCGCTGCAGGATTGCCAACAGGCGGGATCGATCCGGTTCCGGCAGGGTCAGGTGGTCCGGGGCATGCGGATCGTCGTGGTGGAGGGAGGGGAGCCAGTCCAGCAGATTCAGGTAGGAGAGGCGCCAAGGTAGGTCGAGCGGGACGTGAGCGATCACGATCGTGCGCCGGCCCGCGTGGGCGGCCAGGTCGCGCTCGAGGAAGTCGAGTTGGTCCCCCAGGTGATAGGCCCCGTCATCGATCAACACCAGATGGCAGCCGGCCAGGTCGACCCCACGCGGAACCTGGCCATAGAGGTGCTGGAAATGGGGCAGGCTCGCGCGCCGGTGGTCGTGATTGCCCGGAACGGCCAGCAACGGGGATTTCAGGGCCGCCCAGCCGGCATCGACGGTCCGCCACTCCTTCGGGGTCCCGTAGGACTGAAAGTCGCCCGCCATCACGACCGCGTCGGGAGATGCGCGGTTGGCGACGTCGACGAAGGTATCGAGCAGGCCGCGGTCGTCGTGGCTATCGGAGGCCAGGATCAGCCGGAGCGGCCGCGAAAGCGGAGGCTTCCGCCAGGGAAAATCCACGTGCGCGTGATCAGCGGGGGCCCGGGCACAAGCTGAAGCCGCCAGGGTGGTATATAGCAAGAGGGGGGCAAGGCAGCGCCGCGTGGCGGTTCTCCTGGGTCGTATCGGGCCGGGACCCTTATACCCCCGGGCCAGCGATTCAGACGGGATCCGCGTGTCGAGGAGACCTGATGGCCAGCATCGACGGATATCCCTCGTTCACCCCCATCCATCTGACCAATCCGCCCGAGTGCGTGGTGGCGACCCCGATGGCGAACCCACCGGCTCCAGTTGCATCAGGGGACGGTCTCGCCCTGAGTCGGCTGGCCAAGGCCGGGCAGCTGGGTGGCCAAAGGGTCGAGGGCTGGTTCATCTCGACCTTTCGCCGCTGGTTCGTGCACGCCCCGGCGCCCGACGCACGGGATCCGCTGGGCCGCGCCGAGGCCTCCTGGCAGGCGATCCAGCGGCAATTCGGCACCCCGATTGCCAAGCACGTCTTCGCCGACAATACCTCGAATGCCGGGGAGATCGCGGCCGTGTGGCCCTTCGGTCAGGCGATCGCCGCCACCCTCGACCTGGCTCGCGTGACGGGCGACTACCGGGCGGTCGATTCGGCCATGCAGGGCCTGCAGCAGTACCGCTTGGGCCAAGGCTACGCCCCCAGCTACCGGCCCGACTCTTCCGAGGCCCGCTACTGGGATGACAACGCCTGGATCGGCCTCGATTACATGCAGGCCTACAAGCAGACGGGAGATTCCCAGTACCTCGACAAGGCGAAGGCCATGTTTCCGTTCATGCGGCAGGGATTGGCGCCCGACGGCGGCACCTACTGGGCCGAGCGGGCCAAGATGCCGACGCGAAACACCTGCGCCAACGCCTCGGCCGCCGAGTACGCCCTGCGCCTCTACCAGGTCACCAAGGATCCCCAGTACCTGCAGGTCGCCGAGAACCTGAACGACTTCATGCAACGGTCGCTGCGGTCTCCCGAGGGCCTGTACTGGGACAACCTGGCCAACAACGGCTCGCTCGACCGGTCGATCTACAGCTACAACCAGGGGGCCGCCATCGGGATGGACGTGCTCTTCTACCGGGTGACGAACGACCCGAAGTACCTGCAGCAGGCCACCCAGACGGCCCATGCGGCCCTTCAGCACTTCTCCCAGGACGATCGGCTCTGGAAGGGCGCGCCGAGCTTCAACGCCATCCTCTTCCGGAACCTCTTGGCCCTGGACGCCGTCGCGCCGGACCCGGCCTACCGGCAGACGATGAACGCCTACCTCGATCGGGTCTGGACTGAGGCGCGGGATCCCGCGACGGGCCTGTTCGACAAGGGCGGGATCGGGGCGTACGGCCCAAAGGGACGCGGGAACCTGCTCGATCAGTCAGGGTTGACCCAACTGTTTGCGCTCAGCACCTGGCCGAGCTCCGATCTGCCGGACATTTCCTAGAGGGTGGACGGAAGGGCCTATGACCCATGCCGGAAACTCTCTAAATCTGACCGACCCAGTCGCGGTCGCACGTGCGGAACCGCTCACGCACGTTTTCGACTACGTCGGAGGGTAAGGGGCCTTTGGCGATTGCCCCCACGTTCCGCCGCAGATGCTCGATCCGGCTCGAGCCCACGATGGCGGTCCCGACTCCCGGGGCGAAGGCGGCAAACCGTAGGGCGAACTCGCCCCAGTCCAGACCCCCGGGATCGAGGCCCATGGCCTGCATCCGCTCCCAGTAGACCTCGGCGTAGTTCCCGACGGGCCGCTCGGGATACCTCCATGGCGCGTTCCCCAGGGGCCGCTTGGCGATGATGCCGGCCCCGCGCTGCTGGGCGCGGGGAACTGCCGTCATGAGGCTGCGCTGATCGGACAGGTTGATCGAGGTCTCGAACACGGTCAGCGAGGCGATTCCGAGGGCATGGGCCAGGTCCTCGTTCTCCCCCGAGTAGCCGGCCGCGCGCACCTTGCCCGAGCGCACGGCGGCATCGAGCGCGGCGACCAGGCCCTCGGTATCCAGCACCCAGCGCGGGCACGAGTGGAACAGCATGACGTCCAGGTGATCGGTCTGGAGACGCCGGAGAGCCTGGTCCACCCCGGCCGTGATACATGCCGGGGTCCAGTCCGGGAGGCCGGGAACCCCGTAGCCGCACTTGGTGACGAGGACGAAGTCATCGCGCCGGTGGGCCAGGTGCCGGCCGATCCGCTCCTCGGATCGGCCGTAGCCGGGCGCCGTGTCGATCAGCGTGATCCCGAGGTCCAGAACCTCGTTGAGCAGGCGACCCGCCTCCGCCTCTGAGAGATCCTCCCCCCCGATGTGACCGGCCCCGAAGCCGAGGACGGGCACCTGGATCCCCGTTTCACCCAGGGGGCGCGTTTCCACCTAGCCGAGGTGCTTCTTGAAGAAGGTCAGCAGCGCCGCCCAAGCCTGCCGAGCGGCATCGGGCTTGTAGTTGGGGCCATGGTCCCGCATGAAGGCGTGCCCGGCCGGCAGTACGAGCGTCTCGAAGCTCTTGCCGTGCTGCTTGAGCAGCGACACGATGTGGTTTCGGGCCTCGGGCGGAATCGACGGGTCGTGGTCTCCCCAGACGGCGAGGACGGGCACCTGGATCTTGGCCACGTCCTCGGACTTCGGCTCGTAGAAGCCGCCGTAGAAGGGGGCGATCGCCGCCAGCTGCCCCTGATCGCGCTCGGCCGTGAGCCAGGTCAGGAAGCCCCCCATGCAGAAGCCCGTCATGCCGAGCTTCTTGGGCGCCACGAAGGGCTTGTCCTGCAGGTAGCGAATGGCGTGCTGGATCTCGCCGACCGCGCTCTCCTTGTTGAGTGCCATCATTTCCTTCTCGGCCGCGCTGGGCTCGTCGACGACCGTCCCGTGGTAGAGATCGGGCGCGAGCACCACGAAGCCCTCGCGGGCCAGCCGCTCGGTCATATCCTTGATCTGAAGCTCGATCCCCCACCACTCCTGGACCAGGATGACGCCAGGGTGGGTCTCGGTGCCGGTGGGACGGGCCAAATAGCCGCTCAGCGTGCCTTTGGGGCCCGGGTAGCTCACGAAGCCGGCGAGCACGCCGTTCTTTTCCTGCAAGGCGGTCGAAGTCATGGCGAGGTCTCCTCTTTCGACGGGGCGTTGATGGGCCGGTTCATTATCCGGCGATCGCCTCCGGAGCGAAAGAGGGTTCTCGATCAGGGTTGGAAGCCGACCTGCTTCTCGGCCGCCGCCACGTTGGCAGGCGCCATCCCGGCCAGTCGGCTGGTCGCGTCGGCCACCGTCGCGTCGTCCTCGACGAAGCGCCCGAACCGGATCCGGTAGAGCTGCGCCTGCGGGTCGTCGGGGAACGCCTTCAGCATGCCGAGCGCCCGGGTGGCCTCCGTCTCGGAACTGATGCCGAGCACGCGCTCGGCGATGCCCCGGGTGAAGCTGCCACGCTTCACGACCTCGTTGACGGCCTGCGCGTAGCCGAGCACGCAATCCGAGCGCTGCGGGGCGAGCCCGGCCGCCTTCGAGATTTCCTGGAAGGCCTTCCGGCCGTTGCCCGTCTGGTCCTCCATGTCGGAGAGGCGACCATGGGCCGCCGCTGCGACCGCATAGAGGCGGGCCCGGTTCTCGGTCGAGACGCCGGGATCCTGAGCCTTGGCGAGGACCGAGTCAGCGATGACCTTGAGCTCGTCCTTGGAGGCGTGGTCCACCTGGAGGTGGGTCGCGTGGATCCAGGCCGAGAGGGCCGCGTCGGATCCGACGGCGAGGCGATCGCCCGGCATCGAAGCCTTCGCGGCAGCGGCCGGATTGCCTTTGCCGGCCACCTTGGTGGGCGGAACGGTGGTGGACGAGGTGCTAGCCGTAATCGATCCCATGAGACTTCCCCCCTTGACGGTGCGTCATGGGAGTTATCGGGGGTCGGCGAGGAAATCTGCTTCCCGAACGGCTCTCCTGTGCGCGCTCAGCAACGGTATGATGGGAGCCGGATTCACGCCCAAGGAGTTGTTATGGCCCTCTGCGCGACCTGTGCCCACGAGATGACCCCCGGTGAACAGGTGTGCCCTTCCTGCGGCACACGGATCGAGACGAAGCCGGCCGCGGCGCCGAAACGACCACCCATGGCCTTCGATGAGCTGGCGCTGCGCGCGGTGCTCGGTGGATTTCTCGTCCTGGTCGTGCTGGCCGTCGGGTTCGTCGGCTGGTCGATCGCGAGCCAGGGGATCTCAGCCGGAGCCCCTTGAGGTGGAACGGGTCGGCGATCGGCTGCTTTCCGCTCTCTGGGTCGGGTTCGCCGCGGCGAGTCTCGGGACGTGGCAGCGTACGGGTTGCCCCCTCTACCTCGGTTGGTTGACGCTGAACCTCGTCACGGCGGTCTTGTTCTGGATCCGGCGATCGCCCCGACGGCTGGCTCCCTTGGGTCCGGCCTGGGGTTGGGCGATCGTGGGGACCTCCCTCCCGTTCGGTCTGAGCGCGCCGGCGCGCATGACGGGTCCGGCCTGGATCCTGGCCGTCTCGGGCGTGGCCCTGGCCTTGTGGGGACTGGTCTCGCTGGGGCGCAGTTTTGGAGTGGTGGCGGCCGATCGGGGCCGGCGGATCGGCGGGGCCTACCGCTTTCTGGCCCACCCGATCTACCTGGGAGAAGTCGGCATGTTCACGGGGGTGGCGATCGCCTCACCGATCCCTCGGAACCTCGCGATCCTGACGGCCCTGGCCTGCGTCCAATGGATGAGGGCCCGGGAGGAAGCTGGCTTTCACGGCAATCCCGTCCGCTTTCGCTGGAAGGATCTGGTCTCGACCCAGGTCTAGCAGGTCACGCAGAGGGCGTTGAGACTGCCATTCGCCTCCATGAAGGCGCTGCCCGCCACCGCGGTTTCCTGAGCGCTCGCCTCGGGGCTCCCCTGGCTCACGGCCTTGCGGAGCGACGACAGGGCCGAGGCGACGAACATCTTCTCGTGGTCGAGGGCGACCCGCCGCCGTTCGAAGAGCTGCTTGTCCTGGAGGACCGCCATGTCGATCTGGTGCCAGCGATCCGCCTGGGCTCGCTGGGCGCGGAGGGCCTCGGACTGCAGCTCGCCCAGCCGCATGAGGGCGACGGCCGCCCAGTTCCCGGAGTTCGGATCCTTCTGGGCCAGGACGAGGGCCTTCTGCAGGAACTCGATCTCGGTGACCCGGCGGGGATCGATCTCGTGACGGGCGACCAGTTCGCGGAAGTACTCGACCGTCTTGGCCTGGAACTGCGCCGTCTGGCCCGCGTTGATGGCCTGCAGCTGCACCGGCAGGGGACCGGCGGCGATCGGGGACTTGGGACTGAACGTGAGCAGCAGCGCTTGAAACGGATTCATCGCCGAGACCCCCCACCTTGCGGGACAACCACGCTTTGTCTATCCGCTAACAGCTCGCAAACATTCTTTGGGTTCCATTAAGTCTTCATTTGGAACGTATTTCGGCTTCGTTGGCCCGCGGCCGGGAAGCGGCCAACCGGGCGGAGGGTCTTCAAACATCAAACGGTGGTTGATGGATCGTCAAATAACACTCGATTGAAGGCGGCATGGGCCTGTGCCAGGATAACGCTCGGTTAAGACAAGACGGTGTTCCCCTCGCCCCCACCCCTCAGAAGGAGAACCGAGCGTGACGTTCAAGGCCCTGTCGATCCTCTCGACCCCTGTCCTCGCCGCCACCATCCTGGCCGGTTGCGGAGTCTCCCCCCTCGCTGGCAACCTGTCCGCTTCCCAGGGCCTGAGCGCCCAGTCGTCGCTGCCGGTCGTGGCCGATGGCCATGGCACTCCGCGCCGCTTCGGCTACAAGTTCCACGGGGTCAAGACCGTGAAGGCGCCGGGCCTCAACCTGTTCAGCGGACCCACGGACGGCGATCTGCCCTCGTCGGTCGACCTGCGCACTACCGGGAAGGTTAGCGCCGTGCGCGACCAGGGACAGCTCGGTTCGTGCACCGGCTTCGCGATGGGCACCGGCCTGCGCGAGACCCTGACCAACATGGCGGGTGTCCAGGCCAAGCAGGTGAGCCCGCTGTTCCTGTACTACCAGGAGCGGGTGCTCGAGAACACGGTGACCGAAGACTCGGGTGCCAGCATGGCCGATGGCATGAACGTCCTGCTCAACACCGGTGTCTGCCTGGAGTCGACGATTCCCTACAACATCGCGAAGTTCACGGCCAAGCCCTCGACCAAGGCCACCCAAGAGGCCGCCAAGCTCAAGATCAACGTCAAGACGCCCTTGGCCGACCTCAACGCCCTCAAGTCGGAGCTCGCCCAGGGTCACCCCGGCGTGATCGGCTTCCAGGTCTACGAGAGCTTCATGAGCCAGGACGTGGCCAACACCGGCAACATGCCGATGCCCAAGGACGGCGAGCAGATCGTCGGCGGCCACGCCGTCATGATCGTCGGGTACGACGACAGCAAGCAGGCGCTCCTGGTCAAGAACAGCTGGGGCACCGGCTGGGGCCAAAAGGGTTACTTCTGGATGCCCTACGCCTACGTCACGCCGGACCGCGTCGACGAGATCTACACGGGCAGCACCGACCACTAGACCAGAGCGGATCCAGCAGCGAGGCCGGGCGATCGCCCGGCCTCGCTCGTCATCTGGAATTCTTCGCGAAGTCGCTCACGAACTGATCGACCCAGGGGAACTCGTTGGGGGTGTAGTGGTACTGCTGCATCTCGGCGATCGCCTGCTCGGCCGTGTACCCCTGGAAACGAATCCGGTAGGCCGCCACCATCTCGCCCGTGCGGTCCTTGCCCTTCTTGCAGTGGACATAGACGCCGGTCTGAGAGGGATCGGTGGCGATCGCGATGAACTGCTCGGCGAGATCGCGCGGCAATTCGACCCCGTAGGGCACGACCAGGTTGACCCACTTCAACCCGAGGGCGCCGGTGGCCTGCTTCTCGTCCGCCACGGTCGCAGCATCCTTGCCCGATCCGTCCAGCAGGCACACGACGGTCGAAACGCCGAGCCCCTTCAACTCCTGAAGGCCCTGGTGGCTCGGAATGCCGCCCCGGTACAGCTTGACGGCGGGGTGGCCCGGATCGACGACCTGGCCGAAATTCTCGATCGAGGTGCTCGGAGTGGTGTCCCGGGCCGCCAGCGACGCGGCGGACGAGGCCCGCACCGAGGCGGGCGAGACCCCGCAGCCGAGCAGCAGGCCAGCGGCGGCGATCGCCATGATGAACCGACGACCCATCCTGTTATCCATCCTTAAGCCAAACTTAGTGGGACATTTATCTATGGCCGGTCGCATCAGAAACCTTGCGAGGCTGGTTGTGTTACAAATCGTTACATCATAACGAGCGAATAAAGGCGCCAGTTAACAGTGTTTGCTGGCGATAAGATTTTCTTAGCGGGGGGTTGCATCCATCTTAACCTTTCCAGGAGGCCGTCATGTCCAGCTTCAACGTCTCGTCCCGCCGCCCCGCGCCGCCCGCCATCGGTGGATCCAGCAGCTCCTCCCCGTCGCGGCCGACCCCTCCCGACATCTCGGGGGGTGACTCGTTCGGATCGGATACCTGGTCCTCGTCGCACCGCCGTCCGGTTCCGCCCCCGGTCGATCGTCCGGTGCCGCCTCCCGTGGACCGTCCGGTTCCGCCTCCGGTGGATCGCCCCGTGCCGCCCCCGGTGGATAACCCGGTTCCGCCTCCGGTGGATCGTCCGGTGCCCCCGCCGGTGCACGTGCCCCGGTACTACTGGCAGCCGACCTTCCCGGTCATCCTGCGCAATGATCCGCAGCCGCTGCCCCAGATCCAGCTTCCGCCCGCTCCCGCACCGGCGCGCCAGGTCGGCCCGAGCGAGGTCTCGAACGACGTGGTCGACTTGCTCGCGGGCTATGGCCGGCTGCGCAAGGAGTCGGGCTTCCTCTTCTGGAAGACCCACCCCAAGATCGGCGCGCAAGAGGCCAAGCAGGATCTGGCCAACGGGCAGACCATCTTCCTCGGCCCGGACGGCGGTACGCACCTCGATAGCAAGGCGTACAAGCCGATCAACTCGCTCAACCAGCTGCAGCCGATGCTTCCCGACCTGCAGAACCAGAAGCTGAACGACCTGCAGAACCAGGAGAACCAGGCCGCCCAGCAGCGGGTGAACCAGTGGAACGAGACGGACATCCAGAACCGGATCAATGCCCTGCCCACCTTCAACTCGGTCTACAACATGGACGTGTTGAATTCGGAGAACTTCATGGTGTCGGCGGGCGATCGCTCCTTCAACCGCAACTTGATCACGGCCATGAACGTCTACAACCAGGGCGGCGTGAAGCGCGAGATCGCCGAAAACTGGCACCAGAATCCGGCCATGTCCACGGCGGACTTCAACCAGATGGCGAATCGCGTCATCTCGAGCCATGTCTCGAACCTCTTCTGGGATGCGAGCTACCAGGGTGACTACGGCACCTACCTGGGCACGAATCCGGTGCCCGGTCTGCGCTACCCCGACACCCAGGAGGACGTGGACTACAACACCCAGGTCATCCAGCGGGTGGCGACGCAGCTGCCCTTCCTGCTCAACGGCGCCGTCAATCACTAAAACCTCGTCTCCGCGCCGAGCCGGTCTGGTCAACCAGGCCGGCTCGGCGCTATGCTGGGGCGTGAGGTCTTATGTTGATCAACGTTGACGAGTCCTGGCACGACCCCCTGCAGGCCTTGCTCGATCGCCTAGTGGCGACCGGAGGAGAGACCGGCGTTCAGCTTGCCGTCTACCACCGCGGCCGCCTCGTCTTCGACGGGGCGGCGGGGCTGGCCGACTCGGCCTCTGGTCGGCCCACCACGCCCGAGACGCTGTTCACAGCCTTCTCCTGCAGCAAGGGAGTCGTCGCGACCCTCATCCATCTCCTGGCTGAAAGGGGAACCCTCGCGATCGACGATCCGGTCGCTCGCTACTGGCCGGAGTTCGCCCAGCACGGCAAGGAGCGGGTCACGCTTCGGCACGTCCTCGCCCACACCTCCGGGATTCCGCAGATGCCGTCCCCAGCCACCCCGGAGGCCATGCTGGATTGGAACGGGATGGCGGGAGCGATCGCCGCCCTGCCCCCCCTCTGGCGCCCCGGAGAACGCAGCGCCTACCACGCCCTCACCTTCGGCTGGATCCTCGGAGAGGTCGCGCGTCGGGCCGATGGCCGCTCGTTTCCCGAGCTGGTAGCGCGTGAAATCGCCGATCCCTTGGGAATCGAGGACCTCTATTTCGGGTTGCCGGACACCGAGCGGGATCGGGTGGCCGTCCTCGAGAGCGGCCCGCCGGGAAAAAGGGTCCAGGCCTTGGATGCCTTGCTCCTCAAGGCGATCCCCATCGCCGTCACCCCCTCGCCGCGGGTCTACAACCGCGACGACGTGCGGCGCGCCGTGATCCCGGCGGCCGGAGGCATCACCACTGCTCGATCCCTGGCGCGGATGTACACCTCCTTGATCGGTCCCGTCGACGGGGTCCAGCTCTTCAAGTCGGCTCGACTTCGAGACGCGACGGCCCTGCAGGTGTACTCCGACGATCCCGTCCTCGAAGAACCCATCCCCAAGGCGCTCGGCTACTTCCTCGGCGGCCCTGCATCACCCATGGGGACCGTGGCCTCGCGGTTCGGGCATCCCGGTGCCGGGGGCTCGATCGGCTTTGCGGACCCCGCGCGCCACCTCGGCGTGGCCTTTCTGAAGAATCGGTTGCTCTGGTCGCCGGAGTCCCCGTCCTGGGAGCTCGTGGCCGACACCGTCACCGGTTTGGCCGACGCGCACTGACCGAACCGACTCTGAGCCTTTCGCCCTTGCGGCCATCGATCTCGGGCCAAATTGGCCCGAGGATCGATTGGTATGAAGATCCCCTGGCGCCGGCCACCGAATCGCGTCCTCATCCCGGGCATCCTTTCCTTGGCCCTGGGAGGCCTGCTGCTGGGGGTCTCGGACCTGGGAACGCTGCGCTCCTCGTTGATGTTGCCCTTCGGGATCGTGGCCCAGCTGGTCGCGCTGATGATCGTCTACCTGATTGCCAAGTGGTTCGTCTGGTGGCGCCTGCTCGTACGGGCGGGCATCTCGCCGCCCTGGCGCGAGGCCTTCTTCGCCTATCTGGGGGGAGAGATGACCAAGAGCCTGCCGGGCGGTATTTACTTTCAGAACTACCTCCTGACCAAGCTCTCGGGCCACGAGGTGGCGGTTGGGATCGCTACCTCGACCGTGCTCGTGGGCATGGAGGCGGCCGTCTGCATGGCGATCACCCTCGCCGTGGGCATTCCCGCCTGGCCCTGGCTGCGCGGACTCCTGGCCGGCATCGCGGTGGCTTGGATCGTGCTCTTGCTCTCGTTGTGGCGGTCTCGCTGGATCGAGCGGCTGACGCCGTGGGCCCAAAACCACCCCAACATCAAGTTCGGGCTCTACCTGGCTAGCTCGTTTTACAGGGGCATCGTGTCGCTCTGGGATCCTTGGCTCTGGGCCAGCCTGATCGGGTTGACCGCCGTCTACCTGCTGGCGTCGGGGGCCCAGCTCTACCTGATCGCTCACGTGCTGGGCGATCGGGCGCTGACCTTCGGCCAGGCGCAGGTGACGAACGCCTTCTCGATGCTGCTGCCCCTCATGATCCCCATCCCGATCCAGATCGGCTTCGCTGAGACGACCGGGGCGGGGGCCCTCGTCGCCCTGGGGCTAGGGATCAGGCAGGCGATCGCCCTCATGATCGCCTACCGGCTCTGGAACAACGGACTGGTCTTTCCGCTCGCGATCCCCGTCATGCTCGCCATGCGCCCCGAGTGGCGGCGGGTGATGGCCGCGGCGGGAGAGAAGGAGGAGCCGTGCTGACCGCGATCATGGCGACTCGCCGGGGCAACCTCCGGCCGCTCATGCACGACCTGGACGAGCGCCTAAGGCTTCCCCTTCCGGGGCTGGAAGCCTGGCTCGGAAGGATCGGTCCGACTCCGGTCGTCCTTGCTGTGGGGCGGGATCCCGATTGTCTGCTGGCACGCTTGCGACGCTACAGACTGCCCGGCGGGCCCATCGGCGACGTGTGGCTCCTGCGGAGGGTTGCTGAGAGGAAGGCCAGCCCCCCTGAGCCCGTGGCCGAAGGGACCATCCAGGTTGTGTCCGGCCCTTCGCCCGAAGCGCTCTGTCGCTCGGTTTCCGTGAGGCTGGGGGCCCATCCAGGCAACCATCCGGCGATCGTCCGATTCTTCGGCGCCCTCTCCCACATCGTCTTCGGGTCCAGGCCGTGGCCGCGGACGGGTGGGCGCCTGCCGTTGTTCCCGATGACCGTGTCGGGCCGGGATCACGTCCCGGCCGGGCCCCTCATCCTGGCGGCCAATCACCAGAGCTGGATGGACGTCATGGTCCTGTTCGCGGCCTGTCCCTTCGGGATCCGCTTCCTCGCCAAGGATACGCTGTTACACTTCCCCCCCGTTGCCTGGCTGCTCAGGACCCACGGGGAAATCCCGGTCGATCGGGGTCACGGAGAAAGCCTCGCGGCTGCCCGGGAGGCGCTGCGGTCGGGAGACGTGCTCGTCATCTTTCCGGAAGGGACCATTCCCGACGAGGAAAACGTCCCCAGCTCAGCCGTGGAGGCTGAGACGGGCCTGCTGCCCGGCAAGACGGGGGCGGTGAGGTTGGCCATCGAGACCGGGGCTGCCATCGTCCCGGTCGGCGTGACGGGCACCCGTGAGGCCCTGCCCATCGAGGCTATTCCCCGCCTGAAGACATGGCCGTGGCCCAGGCGGGTCCCAATTTTGGTTCGGTTCGGGTCTCCGATCCGGCTGGAAGGGATGGCGGGGGCGGATCGACGGGCCGTGAGGGAAGAGACGAATCGGCTGATGCGGGCGATCGCCACCCTCATCGACCGTCCCGTTCGCGAGGCCTCTTTCCGATGAGACCTTGGACGATCCGGAAGCAGGGCTTGGGTCGCAGGTACCGGTCGGCGAGCCCCAGCGTCACCTCGGTGGGCCGCCAGAGTTCCCACCAGTCGAGGGCCGGGCGATCGGCGAGTTCGAAGAGACAGACGAAAGCCATCCGCCTGGACAGTCCGAGCCCCTCGACCTCTCGCGCGAGCGCAGGCAGGGCCGCCTCGTACCAGCAGGACTGGCGAGACGGGCTGCCGAATGACGGGCAGCCGGTTTCGCCGATGGCGAGGGCCTTGTCGTATTCCCGGGCGTATCCGGCGAGGCTCGAGAGTGGGCTCCAGTCCTGGGGATCGCCCAGCAGGTTGTAGCTGCCGGGATAATAGTCGAGCGCGAGCACATCGATGGCCTCCGAGGCCGCTTCCAGCACCATGCGAAGCGCCGGGTCCCACTCGGAGCCGAGGTGGTTGAACCCGTAAAAGGGATTGATCACGGTGCGGACGCGGGACCGGTGGGAGCCCAGCTCGTCGCCCAGGGCCATGTGGGCGACCCGGAAGACCTCGGCGTCGTGCTCGCGCGGGATCGGGTCGAGGACCGAGTTGAACTCGTTGCCCATCTGGTAGTAGGCCACGTCGGCGTCCAGCTCACGCGCGACGGCCGCGACGTAGCGGTACCAGCGACGCTGGAAAGCCGCGGGGTTGCGGGCGAGTTCGGCGATCGCCCAACCCGGGTAGTCCGTCAGGTTGCCGATCACTTCAAGGCCGTGGCGCTTGGCGGCCCGGACCAGCGCCCCGTACCAGGCCAGCTGCTCGGCCCGCCAGTGATCGAGCTCGGGTTCGACCACGTTCCAGGACAGGTCGAAGCGCACCATGGAGGCGCCCAGTTCCGTGGCGAGCGCCAGATGGGGCTCGTAGCCCTCGCGAGACAGGGCCATGCGACGGGTGTTGAGGGTGACCGCCCAGCGCCACGGCGCACCCAAGGACGGCGGGATGCAGGTTTCCTCGACTCCCCGGTTCCAGCCGAAGAGTCCCAGCGAGAGGCCGAGCCCCACCGCGAGCGACCCCTTGATGAAGGTCCGTCTCGAGACCACGGCCCCCTCCCCTCGGTGGACGGGGTCATCGTAGCACCGGCGGGGGCCGATCCCGTTCGTCGGAAGCGAGGAAGCTTCTGGTGGGGGTGGTGTGACTTCGAGACGCGCAAAGCGTATGGAGATGGGGTTTTATTAATTCCCCATTAAATTCCCGATCGAAACATTAAGAGCTCGTTTGGATCGTCAAACTTTGGATAATTTACGGTTTTTGGTCTTAGAGAAACCCTTACTTGATGTTAATCTGACCCTGTGAGCCCCGGCACACCGTGACCGGGGTCACCCGTCAGTCCGCCACTCGACGCCCCAACATCCCCCGGCGAAGGAGGAAAGCCCCGGTGTTCAAGCCCTCGACACGTCCCGTTGCCGCCTGCTTGCTCGGTCTCGCGATCGCCGGCTGTGGCCTCGCCCCGACCACCCCGCTCAAGAGCCTGGGCATGTCCCACGTGGGTGCCCGCAGCGGTGGTGACTACCAGCTGTTTGTCGAGCCCGACCAGGGCGTGGCCCCGGTCATCCAGACGATCAACTCGGCCCGTCGCTCGGTCGATCTGGTCGTCTACATCCTCTCTTCGCCGGACGTGATCTCGGCCCTCGAGAGCGCCCACAGCCGCGGCGTGCAAGTGCGCGTCCTGCTCGAGCCCAAGCCCTACAACCCGTCGAACCCCAACGTGCCCCTGCCCATCAACAAGAAGACCTACTCGGAGCTCAAGGGTGCCGGCATCTCGGTCCAGTACACCAGCCCGCAGTTCACCTTCACCCACGAGAAGGCCATGGTCGTCGACAACCAGACGGCCATCATCGAGACGGCCAACCTGTCGAAGGCGGCCTTCCAGAACAACCGGGAGTACGGCATCGTCGACCGGGTGGCGGCTGACGTGGCCGAGACCGAAGCCATCTTCCAGGCCGACTGGAGCCACAGTGCCTACACCCCGAACGACCCCAACCTCGTCGTGAGCCCCGACAACTCGCGCCAGCGGCTGGTCGACCTCATCGCCAGCGCCCAGCGCTCGGTCGTCGTGCAGGACGAGGAGATGGGCGATCCCGCGATCTCGCAGGCGCTCGGCGCTCGGGTGCGGGCCGGCCTCAGCGTCCGGGTCCAGCTGGCACGCTTCAAGGATGGCAACACCAACGCCCAGGAGCAGCAGGAACTCAACTCGGCCGGGGTCACGAGCGTCGGCTTCCTCGCCAAGCCCATGCTGCACGCCAAGCTGGTCGTGGTCGATGGCCAGGCCGCCTACGTGGGTTCGGTCAACCTGTCGACCAACTCGATGGACCACAACCGCGAGCTCGGCGTGATCCTGCGGGACAAGGGCATCGTCTCGCAGCTCGCGAGCACGGCCGACCAGGACTGGGGGCAGTCGCAACTGCCTTCTAGCATGATCGACCTCGCTCCCAGCCTGCCGCTGTAACCTTCCCGCCCCTTCGGAGAATGCGACCGCGACCTTCGGGTCGCGGTCGCGGCTATTAAGGAACCCTTGAGAATTAGGGGTGGGTGAAGGTTCAAGTCAATCTGGTCTTGAGGTTTCCTTGACGCCGCTTGGTCCTTTCTTGACGCCATCTTGCCGAACGCCGCGCTAGAGTCGGGCCGGCGTATCTCGCCAGAGAGGACGGAAATCCCGTGCCCGGCTTGATGTTCATGGCGGTCGTGATCGCGATCGCGCTGGCGATCGTCTTTCCATTCTGGCGTCCCCAGCGCCAGCAGCCCCTCCACCAGCGCCAGCATCCCAAGTACCCGGTCGATCGGTTCCTCGAGGGCCCACGGACTCAGGAGCGGATCCATCGGTCTTCCGCCCATCGACGCCATGGAGGGCCTGTTGCCTGACCCGGTCGACGGGTGGTAAAGGGCGCCCCGGCGGCGCGGATCCGTTCCTTCCAAACCCTTGTAAGCTTGATCACCGTTCGTTGCCCGTAAGCAAAGGAGCTAACTCGTTCATGTCCCTGTCGTACCGTACCCACGCCCTCTTGGGGGGCGCCTGCCTCACCGGAGCGCTGCTCGTCGCCCGCCCGGCCCACGCCGCGACGGTGGCGATCGCCGCCACGCCCGCCGTGCCCCCGACCCCGGCCAGCGCGAGCGCCCAGATCGCCGAGCTTGTCGGCCACCCGACTTACTACGCGGCGAGCCTCTCGGCTCCGGTGCCTTCCATTCCGGCCGCCCGGATCGCCGCGGATGTGCCGCCCAGCGTCCCGGCGCCAGCCAAGGCCGATCCCAACAAGGCTCCCGAGCCGTTCTCGTTCGCCGATTTCACCTGGGCCCCTGCAAACGGCCGGACCACGGATAACCCGTTATCCAGCGACGCCCTCACGGGTGAGCTCCGGATCGACACCCAGTGGAACTACAGCTTCAACCGCCCGGCAGACAACACGATCTCGGGATCGAGCGAGGTGTTCCGCCACAACGAATTGCAATTGACGCAGCTCGGCATCGGCGGCGACTTCCACCACGACAACGTGCTCGGCCGCCTGATGACCCAGTTCGGCGAGTACGCGACGACCACCCCGCGCAACGATCCGAGCCCCGGTCGAGGCCAGTGGGACCTCTCTGACGCCTATCGGTACATCTCTGAGGCCTACGGCGGCTACCATTGGGACGTCATGAACGGCGTCAACCTGGAGTCCGGGCTGTTCATGTCCTACATCGGGCTGTGGAGCTACTACAACGCCGACAACTGGACCTACCAGCCCTCCTACGTCTCCTCCAACACGCCCTGGTTCTTTACGGGCGCCCGCGCCCAGATCTTCCCGAACCAGTACCTCAAGATCGAGCCCTGGCTCGTCAATGGGTGGCAGAGCTACGGCAAGTTCAACTACGCCCCGGGCGCGGGCGGGCAGATCCTGTGGCGGCCGACCGGCTGGTTCTCCCTGGTCAGCAACAACTATGTCGGTTCGGATACCCTCGGCACGCCCGATCGCGTCCGCTACCACACCGACGATAGCCTCATGGCCAAGTATTACGATAGCCCGGACTCGCCGATCAGCAAGGCGGCATGGTCCTTGACGGGGGACGCTGGCTGCGAGAACGGCGGCGGGGTGTCCTGGAATACCCAGTACTTCCTCGGGTTCATGGCCTATAACCGCCTGTGGTTTGCCCATGATAAGTACGCCTTCACGCTGGGTGGCGGCGCCATCAACAACCCCGGCCGCTACCTGGTGCTCTTGCCGCCGATCAACGGGGCCACGGCCTTCTCGGGCACCAACTACTTCACCGAGAACCCGGGCGATCCGTTCCAAGCCTGGGACGCGCAGGCCACGTTTGACTACATGCCGAGTCAGTACCTCACCTGGCGGCTCGAGTACAACCACCGCCAGGCAAACGTACCGTACTTCTCGGGCACGGGCGGCGTGACCCCGCCGGGAGGCAACCAGGGTGCGCCCGGCTCGACGGTCTCCGGCAGCTGGGCTCCGGACCTCTCGACCTTCGAGAACCGGATTTCCTTGTCAATGTTGATCAAGATGTAGTAGGCGTCCTTCCGGGGATCGATGAAACACAACACAGCCTTCAATTTCCCCTCCTGCGACGCAGGGGGGGCTAGGGGGGGGCAGCCATTCGTGGCCAGCTTCGCAGTCAAGATCGACTGGCCACCAGCGGATTACCCCCCTCGGTCCCCCCTGCGTCGCAGGAGGGAAGATGGTTGAATGTGCCGAGCCAAGCGGTGATCGGGAACTTAGTCGCTTGTCCATATTGACAAAGCGATCAACCCATTGACCTCGCACCCGAAGAACGAACTCAGAAGCGCAGGGTCGTGTTGAGCGTGAGGCGGTCGCCCGAAAACACCAGCGGCGGCGTCCAGCTCGCCGGGTTGACTCCCGCGGGAGGGGTGGTGCCCAGCGGGCCCGCGATGTAGGGAACGTTGTTCGAGAAGTCATGCCGGTACTCGAACCGGTAGATGAACCACGGCATCGGGCTGAAATCGATCCCGATCGTGCCCTCGCCCACTTGCAGGTCCCCCGCCGCGAGGTTCCCCGCGGGCAAACCCAGGGCCACCAGGTGCTGCGGGTCGTCGAAGAAGCTCACCCGCTCCGTCGTCGACCAGTGGTCGTCGAACTGGATCCGGTGCATGAGGGCCGCCCCCCACATGGTGGCGGGACTCGCCCCGTTGCTGCCGGCCGACTCGACGCCGTAGTCGTAGGCGGCGGCGATCGCCATCGACTTGGCCCCGAGCCAGTGCTCGCCATACTTCCACTGCAGGTTGTTGTCGAAGTAGAAGCGGGTGCGGGTCGGATCGGCCGGGTCGATGTTCCCGGCGAGGGTGTTCTGCCTGAGGGACAGGCGATCCCACGGATGCCACTCGACGACGTACCCGTAGCCGAAGCCCTCGCTCGTCTTGGCGAGCGTTTGCCAGCCATTCGTCAGCCACAGCTCGGTCTTGAGCGTGGTCGTCGGGAACAGCTGGGCACACACCCCTTGCAAGTAATAGGGGGTGAAGTCGCAGGCCACGTTGTGGGTGTAGTTCCAGTTCTCCTGCGGCTCGTAGCTCTCGATCCCGATGTTCGCCGGCTGGATCCCGGCCGTCAGGGTGAACCCCGACAGCCAGTCGACGTGATAGCCGGCGTAGGCCTCGCGCAGGGATCGCAGGCTCGCAAGCGACGAATAGGACCCCCGCCCCGTCGGCGGGTTGACGCTCGGATCGGTGCCGTAGACGGGATCGACCTCGTTGCCGCCCTGCAAGACCACCTTACCGACCAGGTGGGGCATGCCCGTCAGTTCGAGGCTCAGCTCGGCGAGGTTGAGGTTGAATTCGTTGGAGCGCGGGGCCGCGACCGCCGGGAACACGGTGTGATCGGCCGGGTGGTTGAAGTCGTAGGAGTAGTAGGTGTCGACCATGCCCGAAAGGGTCACGGGACCGGCCACGGCGCCCGAGGGAGGGTTGGCGTTCGTCCCTTCCATCCAGCTCGTGTCCCCCTGGAACCCCTGCGGGGCGGCCGACGCCGTAGCCTGGGCCAAGGCTCCCGGAGCGAGCCCCAGGGCGATGATGGCGGCCAGGCCGAGGCTGCGGGCCAGGAGCCTCGGATCGGGCGGTGAGAAGGACATGAGGCGGTCTCCTTTCAAGACTAGACGACGAGCGCGACCACCAGGTCGATGAGCTTGATCCCGAGGAAGGGGGCGGCGATGCCGCCGAGCCCGTAGACCAGGACGTTGCGCAGGAGCTGGGCGTTGGCGTCCACCGCCCGGAAACGCACCCCCTTGAGCGCGAGCGGGACGAGGGCTGGGATGATGAGCGCGTTGAAGATCAGGGCCGAGAGGACGGCGCTCTTTGGGCTGTGCAGGGCCATGACGTTGAGCGAGGCCAGCTCCGGGACGCCGGTGAGGAAGATCGCCGGGATGATGGCGAAGTACTTGGCCACGTCGTTGGCGATCGAGAAGGTCGTGAGCGATCCCCGCGTGATCAAGAGCTGCTTGCCGATCGCCACCAGGTCGATCAGCTTGCTGGGATCGGAATCCAGGTCGACCATGTTGGCCGCTTCCTTGGCGGCCGAGGTCCCCGAGTTCATGGCGAGCCCCAGGTCGGCCTGAGCGAGGGCCGGGGCGTCGTTGGTGCCATCGCCCGTCATGGCGACGAGCTTGCCTTCCGCCTGGTACGCCCGGATGGCGTGGAGCTTCTCCTCGGGGGTCGCCTCGGCGACGAAGTCGTCTACCCCGGCCCTCCGTGCGATCGTGCGGGCCGTGAGGACGTTGTCTCCGGTATACATGATTGTGCGGATGCCCATGGCCCGGAGATCGTCGAATCGCTCGCGCAGGTGCTCCTTGAGGGTGTCCGCAAGGTTGACCACGCCCACCAGATCCCGGTCGCGCGCGACCCCGAGCGGGGTCCCCCCCTCCTCGGCGATCCGGCGCACGGTCTCGAACCAGTCGTCCGGTACGGTCCCCCCTTGCTCCTGCACCCAGCCTCGCACGGCGTCCGCGGCCCCCTTCCGGACCCGGCTGCCGTCCGGCAGGTCCAGGCCGCTCATGCGGCTCTTGGCCGAGAAGGGAACACAGGTCGCCTGGTCCCATACGGGATCGGGGCCGAAGCCTCGGCGCATGGAGAGCGCGAGGATCGATCGTCCCTCGGGCGTGTCGTCGTGCCAGGAGGCGGCCATCGCGAACCGCGCCACCTCGTCGCAGGTGTGGGATCCGACGGCGAAATAGTCGGAGGCCATCCGGTTGCCATAGGTGATCGTGCCCGTCTTGTCCAGGATCAAGACGTCGATGTCGCCCGCCGTCTCGACCGCCTTCCCCGACATGGCGATCACGTTGAACTGGGCGACCCGGTCCATCCCGGCGATGCCGATCGCCGAGAGCAGGCCCCCGATCGTGGTCGGGATCAGGCAAACCAGCAGCGCCACCAGGGTGGCCACGTCCATCGGGGTCGCCGCGTAGTGGCCGGCGGGCCCGAGCGCGACCGTCACCATCAGGAAGATGAAGGTGAGCACGGCCAGGAGGACGGTGAGGGCAATCTCGTTGGGGGTCTTGCGGCGCTGGGCCCCCTCGACCAGGGCGATCATCTTGTCCAGGAAGGTGCCTCCCGGGTCGGCTGTGACCTGCACGAGCAGGAAGTCCGAGACGACGGTCGTCCCTCCCACGACCGAGCTCGCGATGTCCGTCCCCGGCTCCTTGAGGACCGGGACCGATTCGCCGGTGACGGCCGACTCGTCGACCGAGGCGAGCCCCTCGATCACCTCGCCATCCGTCGGCACGAGCTCGCCCGCCTCGATGCGGATGACGTCGTCGCGCCGCAGGAACGAGGAGCCGACGTCTTCGAAGCGGCCGTCGGGGAGCCGGCGGTGGGCGATCGCCTCCTTCCGCGCCCGGCGCAGGCTCGCCGCCTGGGCCTTGCCCCGCCCTTCGGCGAGGGCCTCGGCGAAGTTGGCGAACAGCACGGTCACGAACAGGATGAGCGTGATGACCCCGTTGTAGGCCCGCGAGGCGTGGCTCGGCCCGAAGGCGTCGGGCCAGAACGTCAGGACCAGCGTGAGGACCGTCCCGACCTCGACGACGAACATGACCGGGTTGCGGACCATGCCGCGGGGATCGAGCTTGCGGAACGAGTCGAGGATGGCCCGCTCGTACAGGCCCGAGGTGTCGACCTTCGGGGTCCGGCGCTTGGCGGGCTGACTCTGAGTGGCCACGGGTCCCTCAGAAGAGCCGTCCGTGCGCCATGGCCCCTTGCTCGGCGATGGGCCCCAGGGCGACGAACGGGAAGAAGGTGAGGGCGCCGACCAGCCCGATCACGGCCACCCAGACGACGGCGAACAGTGGGGTGTCGGTCTTGAGGGTCCCGGGGCTCTCGGCGAGGCGCTTCTTTTGCATCAGGGAGCCGGCGATCGCCAAGAGCGCGATGATGCTCAGGTAGCGCCCCAAGAGGATCATGACCCCGAGGCTCAGGTTGTACCAGGGCGTGTTGGCGTTGAGCCCGGCAAAGGCCGAGCCGTTGTTGGCGACGGCCGAGGTGTAGGCGTAGAGGATCTCGGTGAAGCCGTGGTAGCCCAGGTTGTTGAGCGAAGAGAGGGCCATCGGGAGCAGGACGGCGACCACCGTGGGGGCGATGATGAACAGGGGGTGGAAGAGGATGGACAGGCTTGCGAGCAGCATCTCCGGCTGCTCGATCTTCTTGCCGAAGAGCTCGGGCGTACGCCCGACCATGAGGCCCGCCAGGAACACGGCCAGGATGCCATACATCATGTAGTTCATGAAGCCGACCCCCTTCCCGCCGTAGACGCAGTTGAGCATCATGAGCGAGAGGGGCACGAAGCCGCCCATGGGGGTCAGGCTGTCGTGCATGCAGTTGACCGTACCGGTCGTCATGGCCGTCGTGCAGGTTGTGAACAGGGACGTCAGGGCCTCCCCGAAGCGGACCTCCTTGCCCTCCATGCTGCCGCCCGCCTGCCAGGCGCTCATCGCCTGATCAAGTCCCGCCCGGGTGAGCATGGGGTTGCCCGCGACCTCGGCGCAGACGATCACGACCTGGAAGATCAGGAACATGGCGGCCATGCCGAGAAAGATCACCCAGCCCTGGCGCGGCCGTCCCAGCATGCGGCCGAACGCAAAGGGCAGAGCGGCCGGCAGGGCGCTCATCAACAGGGCTTGCAGGGCGCAGCTGAGGGGCGTGGGGTTCTCGAGGGGATGGGCCGAATTTTGGCCATAGAAGCCTCCCCCGTTGGTGCCGAAGTGCTTGATCGAATCGAGCGAGGCGACCGGGCCGCGCGGGATGGCCTGCGCGAGGCCCTGGGGCCCCGTGATGTGGACAGTGGGGGCCAGGGTCTGCGGAACCCCCGCCAGGACCAAGAGCAGCCCGGCGAGGATGGCCCCGGGCAGTAGGATCCGCACGATGAGGCGGATCATGTCCTCGTAGAAGTTGCCGAGGTGAGGCCGGCCGATGAGGCCTCGGATGAAGGCGATCGCCGCCCCGAACCCGGTGGCCGCGCTCGTGAACATCGGGAAGGTGATGGCCGCCATCTGGGAGAAGTTGGACAGGGTCGTCTCGCCGGTATAGGCCTGCCAGTTGGTGTTGGTGATGAAGCTCGCGGCCGTGTTGAAGGCGAGGGTCGGTTCCATCCCTGGCAGGTGCTGGGGATTGAAGGGCAGATGCCCTTGCAGCACCAGGACGGTGTAGAGCAGGAGGGCCATGAACAGGTTGCTCCACAGCAGCGCCGCCGTGTACTGCCGCCAGGTCATGGCCGGGACGTGGTTCCGGTAGCCGACGAGCCTCAGCAGCCCGTTCTCGATCGGGCGAAACCAGCCATCGAGGGCCGCGGGCTTGTGATCGAAGGCTTTGGCCAGGTAGCCGCCAATCCAGGAGGCGACGGCGACGATCACGGCCAAAATGATGGCCTGCTGGCCCCAGAAACGGACCCAGAGCACAGTGTCCCCCGTCGTTGGCGAAAACGGCCCACGTCCCACTGCAGAGCGAGTCTAGGCCGAGTGCGCTGCGCCCGGTTAGGGAGGATTGTACAGCGAGCGTCGGTCAAGCCCCGTCCATGACCACCTCTCAACATTGACGAACCTGTCAGCAGGTTGATCTATCTTTCGCTGGAGCGGGCCGACATGGCCGCGGCGGCGAGGGAGAGGTTCAGCTTGAGGACGTTGACCCGTGATTCGCCGAAGAGGCCAAGATCGGGGCGGTCCGTGTTCGCCTCGACGAGCCGCCGGACTTTGTCCTCGGTCAACCCTCGAGCCCTGGCCACTCGTGGTACCTGCAAGAGGGCGGAGGCCGGAGTGATGTGCGGATCGAGGCCGGAACCGGACGTAGTGAGCAGGTCCACCGGGATCGGTCGGTTGCCGAGCGTCGGGTTCTCCGCCCGGACCACCTTCGACTCCGAGGCGACCCGATCGAACAGGGCCTTGTTGGTGGGCCCGTAGTTGCTCGCACCCGACGCCTCGGCCTTGTAGTCGATGCTCGAGCTGCGGCCGTGGAACCACTCGGGGCCCGTGAACTTCTGGCCGATCAGTTCCGAACCGACGAGCGTTCCGTCCGCGGCCTGGATCAGGCTCCCGTTCGCCTGGTGCGGAAACGCCGCCTGGGCGATCCCCGTCATGGCGAGCGGGTAGGCGATCCCACAGAGGACGAAGGTGACGAGGCTCAGCCGCAGGGCTGGACCGACTTGTTCGAACATGACAGGCCTCCTACACGAACAGCGCGACCACGAGGTCGATCAGCTTGATGCCGATGAACGGGACGATGATGCCGCCCAGACCGTAGATCATGATGTTCCGAAACAGCATCTGGTTCGCGCTGATCGCCCGGAACTTGACGCCCTTGAGGGCCAGCGGGATCAGGGCCGGAATGATCAGGGCGTTGAAGACGAGCGCCGAGATGACGGCGCTCTGCGAGCTGTGCAGCCGCATGATGTTGAGCGCGATCAGTTCGGGCACGCCCGCCACGAAGATGGCCGGGATGATGGCGAAGTACTTGGCCACGTCGTTGGCGATCGAGAAGGTCGTGAGCGCGCCGCGGGTGATCAAGAGCTGCTTGCCGATGGCCACCACGTCGATCAGCTTGGTCGGGTCCGAGTCGAGGTCGACCATGTTGGCCGCCTCCTTGGCCGCGGGGGTCCCCGAGTTCATGGCGAGGCCGACGTCGGCCTGGGCGAGCGCTGGGGCGTCGTTGGTGCCGTCGCCCGTCATGGCGACCAGCTTGCCCTTGGCCTGCTCCTCGCGGATGGCCCGGATCTTGTCCTCGGGCTTGGCTTCGGCGATGAAGTCGTCGACGCCCGCCTCCAGGGCGATCACCCGGGCCGTGACCGGGTTGTCGCCCGTGCACATGACCGTCCGGATACCCATCGAGCGCATCTGGTCGAAGCGCTCCTTCATCCCTTCCTTGATCGTGTCCTTGAGGTAGATCACCCCGAACACCTCGCGGTCCGAGACGGCGACGAGCGGGGTACCGCCCTTCTCGGCGACCCGGCGGATGGCGTCGTCGAGGTCGGCGGGGATGGCCCCCTCGCGCTCCTTGACGAGGCGCTTGATCGCATCCCCCGCGCCCTTGCGGACCTCGCTGCCATCCGGCAGATCGGTGCCGCTCATGCGGGTCTGGGCCGAGAAGTCGATGCCGCTCGCCTGATCCCAGCTCGCTTCGGGGCGCACCCCCATGCGGGTCGACAGGGCCACGATCGAGCGGCCCTCCGGGGTCGTGTCGTGCCAGGAGGCCATCATGGCGACGAGGGCCATGTCGTCCTCGGAATGCCCGCCCACGGGCAGGTACTCGGCCGCCATGCGGTTGCCGTAGGTGATGGTGCCCGTCTTGTCGAGGATGAGCGTGTCGATGTCCCCGGCGGCCTCGACGGCCTTGCCGGACATGGCGATCACGTTGAACTGGGCGACCCGGTCCATCCCGGCGATCCCGATCGCCGAGAGCAGCCCGCCGATCGTGGTCGGGATCAGGCAGACCAAGAGGGCGATGAGGGTGGCCACGTCGACCGGGCTCTTCGAGTAGACGCCGAACGGCGCGAGGGTGACCGTCACCATCAGGAAGATGAGGGTGAGCACGGCCAGGAGCACCGTGAGGGCGATCTCGTTGGGGGTCTTCTGGCGGGCGGCGCCCTCGACGAGCGCGATCATCTTGTCGAGGAAGGATTCGCCCGGATTGGCCGAGATGCGGATGGTCAGGTGGTCGGAGACCACGCGGGTGCCGCCGATCACGCTGCTCGCCATGTCGGTGCCCGGCTCCTTGAGCACGGGGGCCGACTCGCCCGTGATGGCCGACTCGTCGACCGAGGCGACCCCTTCGATCACCTCGCCGTCGCCGGGCATCAGCTCGCCCTTCTCCACCCGGACCACGTCGTCCCGGCGCAGCTGGGTCGAGCTCACCTCCTCGAAGGTGCCGTCCGGACGGCGGCGACGGGCGATGGTCTCGCCCTTGGTCTTCTTGAGGCTGTCCGCCTGCGCCTTGCCACGCCCCTCGGCGACGGCCTCGGCGAAGTTGGCGAACAGCACGGTGACGAACAGGATGGCTGTGATGACGCCATTGTAGAGGTGGGGATGCTGGATGTGGCTCGGCCCGAAGGCCTGCGGCCAGGCCGTCAGGATCAGGGTCAGAACGAAGCCGACTTCGACGACGAACATGACCGGGTTGCGGACCATGACGCGCGGGTCGAGCTTCTTGAAGGAGTCGACGACGGCCCTTTGGTAGAGGCCCGAGGTGTCGACTTTGGGGGTATGGCGGCGCTCCTGGCGAGGCTGGCGGGTCTTGGGGCCCGTCGGCCCGGAGAAGCGCGGAGTGGTATCGGTAGTCATGGGTTCCTCGCTCAGAAGGACTTGCCGGCCAACATGGCCAGGTGTTCGGCCACGGGGCCGAGGGCTACCGCGGGGAAGAACGTGAGGGCGCCAACGATCAGGATCACGCCGATCCAGATGCCGCCGAACAGCACCGAGTCGGTGCGCAAGGTGCCCGGGCCTTCGGGGACGCGCTTCTTGACCATGAGCGAGCCTGCGATGGCAAGCAGGGCGATCATGCTCAGGTACCGGCCGACCAGGATCACGATCCCGGTCGACAGGTTGTACCAGGGCGTGTTGGCGTTGAGCCCGGCGAAGGCCGAGCCGTTGTTGGCCGCCGACGAGGTGAAGGCGTACAGGACCTCGGACAGCCCGTGGTAGCCGGGATTACCCAGAGAGCTGAGCCCGTAGGATTGGATCAGGCTCCAGGCCGAGGGCACCAGGATGATCAGGGGGTGGATCAGGATCGCGATCGAGGCGAGCACGATCTCGGTCTTCTCGATCTTCTTGCCGAAGATCTCCGGCGTGCGCCCGACCATGAGGCCCGTCAGGAAGACGGCCAGGATCCCATACATCATGAAGTTCATGAAGCCGACCCCCTTGCCGCCGAACACGCAGTTGAGCATCATCAGGCCCAGGGGGACGAACCCGCCCATGGCCGTCAGGCTGTCGTGCATGGCGTCGACGGTGCCGGTCGTCATGGCCGTGGTCGCCGTGACGAACACCGAGGTCTGGGCCTGACCGAAGCGGACCTCCTTGCCTTCCATGTTGCCGCCCGGCTGCAGGGCCGTCAGGTGCTGGTCGAGACCGGCCTGGGTGAGCAGCGGGTTGCCGGCTGTTTCGGACGCCGAGACGATCCCGAGGAAGAGCAGGAACAAGAGGCCCATGGCCCCGAAGATGATCATGGCCTGCTTGCGGTTGCCCAGCATCTTGCCGAAGGCGAAGACCAAGGACACGGGCAGGATCATCATCAGCCAGAGCTCGACCGAGTTGGAAAAGGGAGTCGGGTTCTCGAGCGGGTGGGCGGAATTCTGGCCGTAGTAGCCGCCGCCGTTGGTGCCCAGGTGCTTGATCGAGTCGAGCGAGGCGACCGGGCCGCGGGGAATGGTCTGCTCGATCCCTTGGGGGCCCTTGACCTTGGCCGAGTCGGCGATGGTCTGGGGCACGCCCTGGAAGCCCAGCACGAGGCCGCCCAGGATGGCTCCGGGCAACAGGACGCGGACCAGGAAGCGGACCATGTCCTGGTAGAAGTTGCCCATATCGGGCCGGCCGATGAGGCCGCGGATGAAGGCGATCGCCACGACGAACCCGGTAGCGGCACTCGTGAACATCGGGAAGGTGATGGCGGCCATCTGGCTGAAGTAGCTGAGCGTACTCTCGCCCGTGTAGGCCTGCCAGTTGGTGTTGGTGATGAAGCTGACGGCCGTGTTGAAGGCGAGGGTGGGCTCGAGACCCGCCAAGTGCAGGGGGTTGAAGGGCAGCTGGCCCTGGAGCATGAGGATCAGGTAGATCAGCAACCCCATGATCAGGTTGGACCAGATCATGGCCATGGCGTACTGCTTCCAGGTCATGGGCAGGGGCTGCTCGCGCAAGCCGCACAGCTTGAGCAGGGGGCGCTCGAGCGGGCCGAAGACTCGATCAGCCCACGAAGGCTTGTTGTCGAAGGTCTTGGCGAGAAAGCCACCGAGCAGGTAGGCCAGGACGACCGCGACGACCAGGTCGACGGCGATCTGGAGGATGAAGGGAAGGTTCATGCTTGTTCCTCGGGCCTCCGGGCGGCTAGAAGCGCTCGGGGCGGATCATGACGTAGGCGAGGTAGACGGAGAGGGCGAGGGCGATCGCCAGCAGGACGAACAGACCCATCTAGCCGACCTCCTTGCGCGGCCGCACGACGCGGTCGCAGAACTCGAGGAATCCGAAGAAGAGGGCGAAGAAGAAGAGGATGAGCGCGATCATGGCGGCGTGTAACATGCCACCGGCCTCCTTGCTGCGGGATGGCCCGTGGGGCCACCGGGTGCGAACCCCGCCATCCTAGCGGGGATCGAATCAAGATGGCGTCAAGATGACGACACGGATCGGCCAGAAAACTTCTCCCGGCGACTCGACCAGAAAGGTTGTCGCCGATTGGCTATCCGGTCAGTTCGCTTGCTTGCTACGTTCGCCTGGCAAGCAAGCCCTTGGCCGGGAGGAACGATGGCTCGCCAGTTCACATGGCGCCTGATCGGCGCTCTATCGCTCTGCCTCGCGGCGTTGGTCGCCTGTAGGTTCGAAGGCCAGCAGGCCGGTCCATTCCCGGTCTTGCCCTCGCCGTCGCCCTTGCAGGCCCCGGGTCGGGGTCCCGTTCTGCCCATCCCGGAAGGGCTTCCGTCGAGCCCGAGCGCGTCGCCGAGCCCCTTCCCGCAGCTCCCGTTCGCCTTTCCCTTTCCGCCGGGGCCGAGGTCGCAGCTTTGCGTCTTCGACCGTCCCCGCCTCGACGTGCTGCCCTTTCCGGGCACGGGCCCCGGGATCGAGAACACCTTCACCCTCAACCCCGGTCAGTACTACTACGACGACCATCGCGACGTCTTGCTCTACGATGCCTGGCAGGAGCTCCAGATCAAGCTCGTCGACGGCCGCGAGGTCGGCGGATTCGCCTTTGCGCCCGCGTTCGACAGCAATTACCACCTGTACTTTCTGGGAACCAGCGACCCCAAGCTCGCCACACAGGGGCTCGGCTTCGCCTATTTGCTGAACGAAGCCGCCGCCACCCCTGGCGTGGACGTGGCCTCGCCCGTCGTGGACGTGGCGCACTACGCCACTTCGTCATGGGCTCCGAGCGTCACGGTCCCGCCCCAGGTGCCGATCATTCCGAGGTTGATCAAGCCGTACTCTCTCACCAAGATCAACGCCGTAGCCGCCTTGCACGGGGGGATCAACACCATCACGCCGGATGGCAACAACGATGCCGTGGTGTTTTCCACCGGGGATGGCGGGCTTTATCTCTACACCCCCCCGCATCCGCAGGTTTACGCCCTGTTGCCCGACGAGCTCATCGACAACGACGGCGGCGCGACCGGGGCCGTCATCGATCCCATCTGGGGCCGCTACGTGGTCTGGCAGGAGATCGGCCGGCAGAGTCTGCTCGTCCTCGACCGCTGGACCGGGCAGATCGACACGGCGCCCTACATCCTGCTTGCTCCAGACATCGTCTCGGCCTCGGCGCCGTTCTTCGAGGAGAACGACCCTTACTCGGTCATCTTCACGCTCACCCAGAGGAACGGGACGACCCGGATCGCCGTCTACAACATCCTGACCGAGCAGTTGCTGAACCTGACCGTCCTCAATGCCTTCCCCTAGGCATGTCCAGGTTGGATCCTGGGCTTCCTTGTACCCTCTCCCCTAGGGGAAGAGGGTAGGGTGAGGGGGACATGCGAGCCTGGATGGCGAGCCTTCGTGCTTGCCTTCCCGTGCTAGGATAGCCCCATGCCGCGTCTCGACATCCATACCCACCTGGCGGGCATCGGCTCGGAGGGGTCGGGCTGCGCCGTCTCCTCCCGCATGCGGCGGACCTTGACCTACCATGGGATGCGGCGCCTCACCGGGGTCCACCGGCCTGAGGCCCGGGGGCGCGAGGATGCCGCCTACGTCGAGGTTCTGGCCCGGACGGTCGACGAGGCGCGCGAGCTCGATTATGCCTGCGTGTTTGCCATGGATGGGGTCTACGACGCGCACGGCGAGCTGGTTCGCGACCAGTCTCACCTGATCGTGCCGAACGCCCACGCGATGGCGGCCTGTCGGGCGCACCGCAAGCTGTTGCCCGTCATCTCGGTCAATCCGGATCGGAAGGATGCGGTCGAGGAGCTGGAGCGCTGGGGGCCGTCAGCGGTGGCGCTCAAGTGGCTGGGGCCGCTGCAGAAGTTCCAACTCGACGCGGTGCGCCACGCGAAGGTGATCGCGGCGATCAAGGAGCTCGATCTGGTCGTGATCGCCCATACGGGGTGCGAACACACGTTTCCAGGGATGGATCAGCGGCTGGGAAACCCCGCCCTGTACGAACCTTTGCTCAAGAAGGGCATTCCCGTGGTGTTCAGTCACTGCGGGACGGGGACGTTCCTGCATCCGGGCTACGACTACACCCACGAGTTCATCCGGATGCTGGACCTGTACGATCATGCCTACGGGGACACGTCGGCCTTCTGCACGCTGGTCCGGTTCAAGCGGGTACGGCAGTTCCGGGTCGAGAAGTACGTGGGGAGATTGGTGCACGGGTCGGATTTTCCGATCCCGGGCCTTTCCGTCTACTTCTTGCCGGACCTGGGGTTCAATCGGGTGGTCCAGTTGCAGGGGATCCGGAATCCGCTCGATCGGGACGTGTTGACGAAACGGGCGATGGGTTTGCCGGATAGCACCCTGACGGCGGCCGGCCGGATTCTCGAATCCGGGTTGGCGCGCTGGCAGCGCAGTCGACAAGCTTGATCGAGCTTGAGTGAGGCCTTGGCGGGGCCCCCGCCCCCTGACCCCCGCCCCACGGGGGTGGGGGAAGATGGCCGACGCTGCGCGCGGCAATCAAAGCTGGTGGGCCGGCGCGCGCTTCAGCGCGCCTTTTCCCGCGCGTCCAGCGCCGGGAAAGTCCCCCACCCCCTTGGGGCGGGGGCAGGGGGCGGGGGCTCCGCTAGGGCTTCCTTCTTACCCCAGCCACTATCCTACAATCGAAATTCGACGCGAATTTCGAGACCAGCCCGATTTTCGGGCCCCTCGCCGCGCTCGGCCCTCATCCGGTAGTTGCGGATCCAGAGGTTGGCCGTGTCGGCCGCCGACGAGCAGTAATTCTCGCCGAATCGGCGCACCATGTCACCCTGGTTCTCGAGGATCCAGAGGTCCTGAGCGAGGACCTTACGCCCGGCGAGCTTGACGATCGGGCGCGCGATCGCCGTCAACCACCCCAATCGATAGGCCACATGGACATAGACGCGGGTCTCGTACTCGGAAACCGGTGTGCAGATCTGGAAGCCGCGGACCTCGCGGCGCGAACCGAAGGCGTAGTGGACCTCGACGACCGACGGCATGTGAAACGAGTCGGTATGCGTGACCTTCTCGCCGGGCCGCAAGAGGAGCCGGCCCAGGAGGCTGCTGGCCTTGGCCGATTCGTCGATCTCGATGGCGATCCCGTCCTCGGTCGTGCGCACGGTCGTCTGGACCGAGTGGTCCGGCTCGTTGCGAAAGAGGCCACCGTGGATGTAACCCGTGTGCGGACAGTCGATGAAATTCTCGACCACGTTGAGGACGCTGTTGCGGATGGTCGTCTCGAGCCGGGCGTAACCCCAGCCCGGCGCGTCCAGTTCGGGCAGCCGATAGGGGGAAACGACCGTCGGGTCGCCGTCTCCGACGAACACCCAGACGTAGCCTTGCTGCTCCTGGACCGGGAAGGCCGGGACGTGGCTCTTGGGGGGGAGGCGATCGCCCTCCGCCAGGGCCGGAATGCGCGTGCAGGTCCCCGTCGAGTCGAACTCCCAGCCGTGGTAGGGGCAGACCACGCAACCCTGCTTGGTCCACCCGCGCGACAGCTGCGCGTTACGGTGCGAGCACCGATCGAACAGGGCCGCCGCGCGACCCTGGGCGTCCCGGAACAGGACGACGGGCTCGCCATCGATCTGGCGGGCCAGGGGCTTGGTGGTGAGCTCGTCGGAGGTAGCGGCGACGTACCAGTAGTTCTTCACGGGGCCTCCCGGGGGAACGCTGCCACCAGGATACGGGATTCCCTACTCCATGTCCTGTAGGATCTGCGAGGGCTCGCTGTACTCGTTGCTGGAGCTCGCCGCCTTCGTGGCGCCCTTCTTGCGCTTCGGCTCTAGCGGCGACTGGTCCTCGGCACCCGGGATGAAGAATTCCTTGGGCTGGTGGGACCCAGAGGCCACGTGGGGCTTGGGAGGCTTGGGCCGCACCAGGTGCTGGGGCGGGGCGAACGGGGTGTGAGGCACCTTGGCGAGGGCAAAGCTCATGAGCCGGTTCCAGAGCGGGGCGCAGACCCCGCCGCCAGTGGTGCCCCCCACCATCTGCGAGTTGTCGTCATTGCCGACCCAGATAAGCCCCACCAGGTCGGGCGTGTAGCCGACGAACCAGGCATCGCGCTGGTCCGACGTGGTCCCCGTCTTACCGGCCGCCGGCCGCCCGATGTTCGCGGCGGCCCCCGTCCCGTAGAGGACGACCCCCGTGAGCGTGTCGTTCAGGACCCGCACCGGCTCGGCGTCGAACACGCGCCGAGGCAAGGGCTTGACCTTCTCGAGGGTGGCGCCGGATCGATCGATCACCTCGCTGTAGGCCTGCGGCTCGCTCCGCATGCCGTCGGTCGCGAATACGCCGTAGGCCGAAGCGAGCTCCATGGGCGTCACCTCGGAACTACCCAAGGCGAGCGACAGGTTCTTGCCCAGGGGGCTCTGGATGCCGATCCGGTGGGCGTTCTCGATGACCGGCTCGATCCCGACCTCCTTGAGCAGTTTGACCGCGATCACGTTGTTCGAGCGCTCGAGGGCCTTCTTGAGGGTCATGTCCCCGTAGTACTCGTTGCCAAAGTTCTCAGGAGTCCACCACTCGCCGTTACCCGCCGGATAAGAGACCTTGGAATCGTTCATGACCGTGTAGGGCGAGATCCCGTGAGCAAAAGCGGTCAAGTAGACGAACGGCTTGAAGGAGCTTCCTGGCTGGCGATGGGCCTGCAGGACCCGGTTGAACTTGCTCTTGGTGTAATCGACCCCGCCCACCATGGCCCGGATGAAGCCCGTGCGCGGGTCCAGCACGACGATCGCCCCCTGGCTGAAGTGCATCTGCTTGCCGTAGGTGGCGATCGCCTTCCGCAGCAAATCCTCCGCCTTGAACTGCAGGTCCATGTCGAGCGTCGAGCGGATCCGCAGGCCCCCGCGCATGACGGCGTCGCTGCCGTAGCGGTTGATCAGCTGGTTGAGCAGGAAGCTCGTGAAGTAAGGCGCCCGGTAGCTGAAGTTGTGGATGCCCGGGTACTTGAGCGGCACCGAGAAGGCGATGTCCGCCTGCTTCTGCGAGATGTACCCGGCCTTGACCATGCGCTCGAGGGCGACCCGCTGGCCCTTCTTGGCGAGCTCAGGGTCCTTGTAGGGTGAAAACCGCTCGGGGCCCCGCAGCAGGAAGGCCAGCTGCGCGCACTCGGGCAGCGTCAGGTCCTTGGTCTTTTTGCCGAAGTAGTTGACTGCTGCCGCCTGGATGCCGTAGCAGTTGTGGCCCCAGTAGACCTGGTTCAGGTACATCTCGAGGATCTGGTCCTTGCTGAACCGGTGCTCGATCTGGATGGCGAGCCAGGCGTCGGCGATCTTGCGCGACAGCTTCTTGCTTGAGGTCAGGAAGAGATTCTTGGCGAGCTGCTGGGTGATGGTGCTGCCGCCCTCGACCTTGGTCCCCTCGGAGAGGTCGGCGACGGCCGCCCGCGCGATCCCCTTGAGGTTGATGCCGTGGTGCTCGTAGAAGCGGTCGTCCTCGACCGCGATGACGGCCTCCTGCAGGGTCTTCGGGATCTCGGACAGGGGCACGACCTCGCGGTTCTCCTCGCCGTGCACGTTGGCCATCAGCCGGCCCTTGGCGTCGAAGATCCGGGTCGATTCGGTCGGGACCCACTGCTGCAGCGAGCCCACGTCCGGCAGCTTGCTCAGGGTGAGGGCGAGGCCCCCCGCCGATCCGAAGCCGAGGAACACCAGCTGCCACCCCAGCAGCTTGAACCAGTCGCCGGCCGTCACCTTGCGCGGTGGCGGCAGCTTGCGGGTTCCCTTCTTGACTCCACCGGTCGGCTTGGCGCCGCGCAAGCCGAGCGCCTCCGGCCGGGTGGTTCGTGGGGGGGTGGGCCGCCCGCTCATCTAGGCCAGGCGGCAGGCGGCGCGCAGCGCGCGGTCCATCGACTGCGAGGCCATCTTGGCCACGTCGACCACCTCGCCATGGGAGGTCGTCGCCTGGGCTTCGGCCGTCGTCGCGATGTTGGTGATACAGGAGATGCCGAGCACCTTGATCCCGTGGGAGCTGGCGTAGGCGGCCTCCGGAACGGTCGACATGCCGACGGCCTGGCACCCGATGGTCTGCAGCCACTTGATCTCGGCCGGGGTTTCGTAGTTGGGGCCCAGGAGGCCTGCGTAGACCCCGGAACGGAGGTTGAAGCCCGCCTCGCGGTCGCCCCACTCGGCCATGCGCGCCGTCCACTCCGGATCGTAGGCCGGGGTCGCCGGGAAGTCGGGGACCGTGCGATCGCGCGCCCCGGCCTGGTAGGGGCCCATCAGGTTGATGTGATCCCGGATCAGCATGAGGTCGCCCGGCAGCCAGTCGCCACGAAGGCCCCCGGCCGCGTTGGTCAGGATGACTCGCGAAAGGCCCATCCCCTCGTAGAGCCGCATGAGGCTCGTGGCCGCCTCGAGGGGGTGACCCTCGTAGAGGTGGAAGCGGCCGCGGGCGATCGCCACCCGGGGCCCGTCCGGAATGGTCCCGATCGTGAGCACTCCGGCATGGCCCGCGACCGTCGTGGTGGGCAGGCCGGCGATCCGGTCGTAGGGAATGTCGACCGCGTCGACGAGGTCCTGCAGGACGACGATGCCGGATCCAAGCACGATACCGAAGGTGGGGGCCGCGCCGAGGTCCATGTCTGCCGGCAGCCGGGGGGCGGAAACAGCGGTGGTCACGGGTTCTCCTTTGCGTGGGGGACGAGTTGGCGCAGGGTGTCGACGTCGCGGATGACCATCCCCTCGGCGAGGCGCATCAGCTTGCGCCAGGGTTTCCGTTCGGGCTGGATGGGCGTAGCCAGGATGGTGAGGGCCCCCATGCGGTTGCCGACCAGGACGTCCGTGAAGAGCTGGTCGCCCACGATGGCGACCTCGTGGGCCGCGAGCTCCATCTGGGCGAGGGCCAGGCGAAAACCCCGCCGGCGAGGCTTGGCCGCCCGGCATGAGCAGGGCACCCCCAGCGCATCGGCTACACGCTGGACCCGGGCCGGGTTGAAGTTGTTGGACAGGATGAAGACCTTGAAGTGGCCCTTGACGCGGTCGATCCAGGCCCGCACTTCGGGAGACGGGGTGTGCTCGACGGCGGCGACCAAGGTTTCGTCGAGGTCGAGGATCAGCCCGCGGATGCCGCGGGCCGCGAGGGGTTCGATCTCGATCTCCGAGACCGATCCGACCCACAGCTGCGGACGCAGCAAGCCGAGCCCTCTCGCCATCCGGGTTCCTTCGCGCGCCACGGGGTCCATGACCCCCCATTCTAACATTGCGCCGAAGCGACGGAAAGGTGGGCCCGCCCGGCCGAATGCCCGGCAAGTGGCCGCCGCGCGCCCCCGGTGCTACCATGGCCCGTCATGACGCGCCGCCATCTCGATCCCATCCCGCTGAATCCGGCTCGGGCGGCCAGCCTGGGCGAACCGCTTCTCGCCTGGTTCGCGATCCACAAGCGCCCCATGCCCTGGCGCGAGACCAAGGACCCTTACCGGATCTGGATCTCCGAGGTCATGCTCCAGCAGACCCAGGTCGCGACGGTGATCCCCTACTTCGAACGCTTCGTGGCACGCTTCCCGACGGTCGGGAGCCTGGCGGCCGCGTCACCCGACGAGCTGCTCAAGCACTGGGAGGGCCTCGGCTACTACTCGCGGGCCCGCAACCTGCAGGCGGCGGCGAAGGTCCTCGTCGAGCACCATGAGGGGACGCTGCCCCGAGAGCTGGGGGCCCTCATGGGACTGCCCGGAGTGGGCTCCTACACGGCGGGGGCGATCGCCTCCATCGCCTTCAACCAGCCCGTTCCGGCCGTGGATGGCAACGTGTTCCGGCTCCTGTCCCGGGTCTTCACCCTGAGCGACGACATCACGCGCCCGGCGACCCGCCTGCGCTTCGAGGACCTCGCCCAACGCCTGATTCCCTCCGGAAGCGCCTCTACCTTCAACCAGGCGCTCATGGAGCTGGGTGCGACCGTGTGTTCCCCGACGCGCCCGGACTGTGCGGCTTGCCCCTGGCAGGATGGATGCGCCGCCCGCGCCGCGGATCGGATCGGCGAGTACCCCGTGAAGGCCAAGAAGGCGGCGCCCAAGGAGGTCGACTTCGCCGTCCTGGTCGCGCGCAGCTCGGACGGCCGCTATCTGATCGGCCGGCGACCCGATGGCGGCTTGCTCGGGGGACTTTGGGAGTTCCCGACCCGTGAACTGGCGCCCGGGGAGACGGTCGAATCCGGTGTCGTCGGCCTGGCCGAGGCTCTCGGGCTCACGAGTGAGCCTCCCGTTCCCCTCGTGACGGTGCCGCACCTCTTCACCCACCGAAAGGCCCGGTTCATCGCCTATCTGGCCGATGGCGCGGCCGGTCCGGACGGCGCGGATCTCCGCTGGGTGTCGGAGGCAGAGCTGGACGAGTATGCCTGGCCGCTCGCTCAGGCCAAGATCCGGGGGGCGATCGCCCAGCCCGCCCAGCTCGCGCTGGAGCTCACGCCTCGTCTTCCAGGCGCTTGAACTCGGCTCTCAGCGCCATCTGGGCGCTGATGTAACCCGACAGGATGCCGTCCTCGAAGTTGTAGCGCGAATCGGCGTCGAGCTCGGGGAAGTCGTGCGGATTGAGGACATCGTCGGGAGTGATGGAGGGGTTGAGTTCCCGGGCGATCCGCAGCACCTTGGCGCGCTGTTGCGTGATCATCTGGTCCAGGAGGGCGTCGAGTTGGGGTTGCAGGGCGTGCGGCATGTGGATCTCCTCGTTGAACGGCTGATTCTAGCACGCGAGCGGCCTCTCCTTCCAAGCCGTCGCGGCACGGCGTAGCATGGGGCCATGCCGGAACTTCCCGAAGTCGAAACCATCCGTCTCGACCTGATTGACCCTCTGCTGGGCCGCTCCATCGATCGCGTCGAGCAGCGAATCGACGATCCCCATTACGTCAACCTCGAGGCCGCGCAGACCCGCACGATCCGCGACCTGCGTCGCCGTGGCAAGTACCTGATCGCTGACCTCGGGGACCGAGAGCTGGTGCTACACCTCGGCATGACGGGCCAGCTCGGGGTCGTGCGGGAGGTCCCGAGCCACCTTCGCCACCTGCATGTCCTGTTTCACCTCGACGACGGGACCCACCTCTTCTTCAACGACCAGCGCCGCTTCGGTCGCCTCATCGTGGTGACGGCGGGCGACTACACGGCGATCCCGACCCTGGCCACCATGGGTCCGGAGCCTCTGGGTCCCGACTTCCGTTACGAGCCCTTCGCCGAGGCCGTTGCGAAGGCGACGACAATCAAGCCCTTGCTGCTGAGTCAGCGGATCGTGGCCGGCCTGGGCAACATCTACGTCGATGAGGCCCTGCACCTCGCCCGCATCCATCCCGAGCGTGGCCGACTGTCTCGAAAAGAGGCTCGTCGGCTCTTCGAGGCCATTCCGGCCGTGCTGACAGGTGGCCTTGAGCGCCGCGGTACCACCTTCAAGGACTACCGGGACGGCATGGGCCGATATGGAACCAACCAGGACTTCCTGCGGGTGTTCGATCGGGAAGGCCAACCCTGCCCGGTTTGCGGCCGCCCCATCGAGAAGATCTGGGTCAGCCAACGCGGAACCCATTTCTGCCCCACTTGCCAGCCCCGGGAGAGCTGAAGACGCCATGGCGCGGCTAGATCGGTAGCTGCCCCACCCAATCCAGGAACAGGAATGCCTTGTCGATGTTCCGCCCCTCGTTGGCCAGGAAGTACCCGCCGGTGATGCTCAGCATCGGGTTGACGCTGTAGCCCACCGCGAGGTTTGTACCGCCCAGGTGATGCTGACCAGTCGTGTAGTCGGCCATCGCATAGGCCCCCGCCGGCAGGTTGTGGAAGTACCCGGCCATGAACCCGTTGTAGTCATTGCCCAAGGACGCCGGATTGCCGTGATAGAGCCCGACGGTCCCCTGGCCCAGGTCCCAATCCCCGACCCTCACCGACTTGGTCAGCGAAAAGTGAACCATGTTGGCCGACGTATCCAGCGAAGGCGCGCTGAAATAGTAGGCGCCGAGCCCGATTCCCGGCAGCACGTCCGTTTCCTTGAGCAGGCCCACCTTGGCATGCGGCTGCACAAGAAAGCTGGTATCGGTCACGAGCCCGGTCGACGGGTAGAGCGGACTGGGATAGGGGAAGAAGCCATCCACCCCCACCTCCACGGCCCCTGCCGATATCCCCGGAGCCAGGTCGAAGTAGGGCGACACTCCGACGGAAAAGCCCCCCGTCAACGAATAGGGCGAATTGGGGGTCGGAACGACGCTCGGCTGCAGGTAGTTGTAGACGCCGAGGTGATAGCTCTTGAAGGGATCGACGCCCGCCGTGGGGACGTTGATCAAGGCGGTCGGGTAGGCCTGCGCGGCGGCGGCGGTTCCGAGCAACAAGGCGGCGGCGAGGGCGAAGGAACGCACCAGGACTCTCCTCTCGGGCAAGATTCAGGAAATGTGACCACCCGGCGGGTCGGTGGGCGATCGCCCCCCAGGCAACACCTGCCACCCCCGGGCCTGAGCCCGCGCGGTCGGCGAGGAGTCCGTCTCGGATGGCAGTCGCAGCTGATCGGTGGCCCGCTTGTAGACCCCAATCCGCTGTAACAGCTCTCCGGCCGGCGTATCGCCACGCTTGGCCATCTCGTCGGCCAGCCGGTGGACCAGGTCCCGCCACTCGGCTTCGGACAGCACGCGCCGCTGCTCGGCCAGGAAGGCCTCGATCTGCTCGGGGGTCTTCAGGTCTTCGAACATGGTCAGCGCGCCGCCACGGCGATCGCCTCTTCGGCCTTGCCCGCCGACCCGAAGAGGCGAATCCGGTCCTTCACCAGTTCGGCGATCGCCGTGCGCCCCGCCCCCAGGATGGGCCGGGGATCGACCTGATCGGGATCCCGGGCCGTCGCAGCGCGCAGGGCCGCCGTGAAGGCCCCGTTCAGCTCGGTACCGACGGCCACCTTGGCGATGCCATGGGCAACGGCTTCCTTGAGCTCGTCGTCGGGGATCCCGGAGGCGTGATGCAAAACGAGCGGCACCTCGGCCGCGGCATGGATGGCCCGGATCCGGTCGATGTCCAGCCGCGCCGTCTTCTCGAGCAGCTTGGGGATGGCCCCGACCGTGATGGCCAGGCTATCGACCCCGGTCAGCGTCACGAAGCGTTGAGCGAGATCCGGATCAGTGAAGTCCTCGGGCTTGGGTGCCGCGTCATCACGCTTCCCCGCCATGTGGCCCAGTTCCCCCTCCACCGGGATCCCCATGACGTGAGCCGCCTCCGCGATCCGGTGCGTCTCCTCGACGTTCATGGCGAAGGGCAGCGCCGAGCCGTCGAACATGAGCGAGGTGAAGCCGGCGACCAGGCAGCGCAGGTTCATCTCGAAGTCGCCGTGGTCGAGGTGCATGACGACCGGTACCCGGGCCTCCTGGGCGGCGGCCCGGACCATTGAGGACATGGGGCGCAGCCCGGCGTAGTTGATGGCCCGCGCCGAGAGCTGCAGGATCACGGGCGCCTTGAGCTCCTCGGCGGCCCGGAGGATGCCCTGCACGAACTCCAGGTTGTGCGCGTTGAAGGCCCCCACGGCGTAGCGGCCCTTGCGGGCGGCCTGCAGGACGGGCTTGGCATTGACCAGCGGCATGGCGATCGCTCCGCAGCGGCTCTACAGCACGACCGACCGGGCCAGGTGTCGGGGCCGGTCGGGGTCTTGCCCCTTCAACAGCGCCCGGTGGTAGGCGAGGAGCTGCAGATAGGGGGTGTATAGCAGGGCCCGGATGGCGTCTGGGTACTGGCCGACGCTAAAGAGGTAGTCGGCGTAGGGGGCGAAGGCCGCCTCCTCGTCGCCTGCCAGCACCAGCGTCTTGGCCCCCAGCTGCTTCAGCTCCGCCACGAGGTCGGCCTCCAGCCCGGCGCCGGCTTGAGAAGCCAGGAGGATGACCAGCGTGTCGGGGGTCAGGGCCGAGCGCGGTCCATGCCGGAACTCGAGGGCATGGTGGGCGACGGACGAGGCGGCGAGCGCCATCTCCTGCATCTTCATCGCCCCTTCTTGGGCGATCGCGTGAATCAGGCCGGATCCGAGGAACACGTACCGCTGGATCTCGGTGTAAGAGGCGAGCTCCCGCAGGATCGGCGACGCGTCCATGGGGCGCTGGCCGGCGGCGTCGATGGCGCTCAGGCCAGCCAGGGCATCGGCGTGCCCATCCTGCAGAGAGGCCCACAGCTCGAACGCGAGCAGGGTGCCCGTGAAGGACTGCGTGGCGACCAGGCTTGCCTCCGGGGCGGGGACGACGATGTGGCGGTCGCAGACCTTGGTCAGGGCGCTGTCAGCGCTGCAGGTGAATCCGAACACCGGCCCCCGCGAGCGGTCCCGGAACGCCTCGACGGCACGCAGCACCTCGGAAGTCTCCCCCGTGCGCGAGATCGGGACGAGGCCCAGCGACTCGTTCTGCGGAAACACGGTCTCAGGGGCCAAGAAGGCCTCCGAGGCGGTGGCGAAGCGGGTCCGGCGCCCGGTGACGGCCGCCATCACCTTGGCGGCCGCCTCGCTCAGGAAATAGGAGCTGCCGCAACCCACGAACACGACCTCGTCGAGCCCGGTCAGGTCCAGATTGCCCAAGGGGCCTTGCAACGAGTCGATCACCCGTTGCCAGACGGTCGGTTGTTCGAGGATCTCGCGGAAGGTGTGGTCGCCGGGCATGGGGTTCCTTTCGGGCGGCGGAGAGGCGAGGCCGCGGTGGACCAAGTATAGCAACCAGCCCCATGCCGTGCAATTTGCGCCTGGCGCGGCCCGTTCGGGCGATTAAGAGGCGAGCGGATCGGGAATAGCCATGGGGGAAACGGCCGCTCGGACCACGGCCCGTCGAAAGGCCGATCGTGATGCCCTGGCTTGCTGGTAGACGCCTCAGGACCCTGTGTCTCGCCCTCACTGCGGTGATGGGCGGGGCGGCCTGCGTCGCGCGGCCGCCCGTGAGCGTCTCGGCCGCGACTAGGCCGGGTCCCCTCGCCACCGGGACCTTTCGGTTGATCCTGAACGGCGGGCCGCGCGGTGATCGGGCAACCCAGTGGATTCCAGGCAGCAGCGGGGTCCAGATCCGGGTGGATGGCCCGGGCATGACCCCGCTCACATTGACGGCCAGCCTGTCGAACCAGGTGGGCGCCGCCGTGACGGTCGCCTCGGTGCCGACGGGGAACCACCGGATCGTCACCTTGAACTGGCTCGACGCTGCGGGCCGCCCCTTCCCGGGCGGCGTGCTCAAGACGACCGTGGACATCCCCGGAAGCAGCGCCGCGACCGCCTCCATCGGCCGCAGCACGACGCCGCGGGGCTACATCTTCGACCAGCTGCTCGCGAGCGATCGGGCCCCCGGCAGCGCCACGACGCTCGCAGCCAGCACGGACCCTGTGGCCGTGCAGGCGCTGGTCGATCAGCTCGTCCAGCAGGTCGGGACCTACCCCGAGCTGGTCGATACCGCCGGGATCGCGGCGGCGATCGCTGCGAACCAGACCGTCCCCGCGGTCGATCCGCGGTTCGTCCTCTCTCCCGCCCTCCTGGACGTGACCCTCGAGGGCGTGCCGGGCGCGGCTCCGGCCGATGTGTGGGTCGACGATCCCCTCTCTCCGAAGAATTCCTCCCTGGGCAACGGGACCCATCGCCTGTCCCCCGTCGCTCCGGGCACCTGGGTCCTGCACGTCCGCGACGCGTCGATGTCGATCGAGGCCACGCAGTCCGTGACCCTGGCGGCCAGCCAATCGTCGGCGGCATCGGTCAGCCTCGCCGTGCCCGTGAGCTCCGTGGCGCAGCTCAACCAGAGCCTCGGGGCCTCGGCCGCCGGAATCGTCAACCTCTTCGGCTCTCCCGTCATGCTGCTCGCCGGCGGGGTCACCCGGGCGACCGATTCGGTCGGCTACACGAGCGGCGTGACGAGCTTCGACGGCACGAACTGGAGCGCGACGACGTTCCCCTTGCCCGTTCCCTTCGCCTACGGCCAGGGGGCGACCCTCGGCGGTAACTTCTATGTCGTGGGCGGCCAGGATCGCGGCGCCCTCAAGAGCTGGGTCTACTGCTTCAACGGCACGACCTGGAGCACCCCGTCCGTCCTGCCGGCCCCAAGAGGCGAAGCGGCCGTGGTGGCGAGCACCGATAGCCTGTACGTGGTGGGAGGCTACCAGAATCCCTCCTGGGGCAACTTCGGGACCACACCACCACCCGGCAACTCGGCCACCGACTTCAACGCGGCGACGGCCTACCGGTTCAACGGCTCGAGCTGGAGCCCCCTCGGATCCGGGATGAACACGGCGCGCGGAGACATGGCGGCGGCGATCGCCAACGGCCGCCTCTACGTCTTCGGCGGCTACGCCTTCGATGGGAGTGGCAACCAGAATCCGCTCGGCTCGGTCGAGTCGATGGACCTGGCTTCCGGGATCTGGCGCAGCGAGCCTAGCATGCCGACCGCGCGCGGCGGGTCGGCGGCGGTGGTGGTCAACGGACTCGTCTACGTGATCGGCGGCTGCACGATCGGCGGCATCCCCCTCGCCTCGATCGAGGTGTTCGACCCAGTGCGCGCCCAATGGACGGTACACGCACCCCTGAGGCGACCGCGCGGCTTCCTGGCGGCGGCCCTCATGAACGGGCAGATCGTGGCGGCTGGGGGATCGGACGGCGGACCGTCTGGTCAGGAAGGCATCCCCGTGTCGACGGTCGAAACGGTGGCGCCATGAACAGGCCCTCCTCCTTCCCGTTCGCGCGGCCCGCCCGGTGGTGGCCGGCGATCAGCCTGTCGCTGGGCCTGGCCGTCGCGGCCTGTACGCCGGGCCAGGGGACCGTGGGCGTCGACACCTCTCCCTTCTCCAGCTTCATCAACCCCGGCCGCACGGCCGGGGCGAACTCAACTCCCACACCCCGTCCAACCGGGAGTGTTTCCCCGTCCCCCTCCCCAAGCGCGTCTGCGAACGCCTCACCCACCCCCACACCGGGAGCCTCGCCGAGCCCCTCGGGGTCGCCGAGCCCGAGCCCCACACCCGCCCCGTCGTCGACCCCCACCTCGACCCCTTCTCCGACTTCCACAACGGCCCCCACCCCGACCCCGACTCCGGTCCCGACCTCGCCCCCCACGTCGAATCCGGGCGGCGGATCGCTCGCCGTGCGCCTGATCGGTCAACCATCGAACAGCTGGCTACCCGGAACCCCCATGACGGCCCCGCGGGTGGGACTGGTCGCCTTCGATTCGGGCGATCGCCTCTACGCCCTCACGGGCGACGGTACGCAGAACGATGAGGCCTATTCCTATGCGGCGGATGGCTGGCAGCGCTTCCAGTCCTCGGTCGCGGGCTTCCAGAACAACTTCTACTTCATGGGCGGGGCGGCCATCGGATCGACCTTCTTGCTGTTGGGCGGGACGTCCGGGGCCGAGAGCGGCCCCTCCACGAGCGGCTTGATCCTGCCCATCCAGTCGGGCTCCAACCCCACGCGCCCGGTGGGCCTCATCTCGCTGTCGAGCGGGGTCTCCAGCATGGGGATGGCCACCCTGGGCGGCAACGTCTACATGGTTGGCGGATTGGGTAACGGCGGGGTCGTCGCCAACGTGATCACCTATTCGCAGACCCTGATCGCCCAGGCCGATCCGAACCTGCAGTCCCCGATTTCCGGAAGCGCGGGGCCCGCGCTGCGAGCGGCGCGGGGCGGCCTGGGCCTGGTGGCCGCCAACGGCAAGCTGTACGCCGTCGATGGCTTCGTCATGGATGCCACGGGTCGGAACGGGGTGCGTGCCACCAACCTGATCCAGGTCTTCGACCCGACGGCCGGCACCTGGACGGCTTCGACCGACTCCGGCGGCCCGGCCGCCCCAGCCACCAAGCGCTACGGCTGCGGGGTGGCCGCCGTCGGCTCCAAGATCTACGTGGTGGGCGGCGTCGACGACCAGAGCCAGACCCTACGCTCGGTGGATATTTACGACACGGTAGCCAACACCTGGACGAGCGGCGCGCCCATGCCGACGGCTCGCAGCGGCCTGGCCCTGGTCGCCCACAACGGCGTCCTGTTCGCATTGGGGGGCGCTGATGCGACCGGTCACGCCCTGCGGACCGTCGAGGTCTACGTGCCGTGAGGAGGGGGCGGTGATGGCGAAAGCGACCTTCCGTGTCCCCCTGGCGGCGGGCGTGGCCGTGGCGATCGCCGCCGGCTGCGCGCCAGCCCGGCTGGATCTGCTGGCAACTCCGCCCGGCCCGACCTCGTCGGCCCCGGCCGTCTCGGTCATCCAGGATCCGCTCCCGGCTGAGGTACCCGCGGCAGCCTGGGCGGACCAGGACGAGCCCGTCCCGGATCGGCCCGCGGCCCCCTACCTCCGCCATGACCTCCTGGTCGCCGTCGAGCCAGGGGCGAGCGAGGCGGCCGTCCTGCGCCAGGTCCCGGGAGCCCGGATCGCCGACCGGATCACGGGGCTGCGGCCGATCTGGCGGCTCGTTCTGCCGGCGGGACAGACCCCGCAGGGAGCGGCGATCGCCCTGCGCAGCGTACCCGGTGTGCGCTACGCCTCCTTGAACCGCCGCTATTCGACCAGCTATACCTTCGCCCCGGGCACCCAGGACACGTACTACCCGCAGCAATGGGCCCATCAGTCGGGCTTTGCCGACACGCAGGGGGCCTGGGATGTCCTGGCCCAGATCCCCAACGCCTCGGCCAGCCAGAACCGGATCATCGTGGCCGTGCTCGACACCGGCCTGGACGTGGGCCATCCCAAATTCGCGGGCCGCGTCATCTCGCCAATCAACTTCACGTCGACCAACTCCTTCGACGTGGTCAACAACGTGCAGCCCATTGCGACCCAGAGCAACGTCGTCGACACGGTGGGGCACGGCACCCACTGCGCCGGAATCATCGCGGCGGCGGGCGGCACTGGTACGGGCGTGGCCGGGGTCGCTTGGAACGCCCGGATCATGCCGGTCAAGGTCCTCGGATCCAACGACAGCTCCTCGTACGAGGTGCTCAAGGGCCTGTATTACGCGGCCGGCTACGTCGCCCCCGACGGCGCCCGGGTCCGGGTCATCAGCATGAGCCTCGGGGTGACGGGCCTGTTCCATCCCGAGGTGGCCGTCGACCAGGCCGTAACCGACCTCTACAACCAGGGGATCGTCTGCTGCATCGCGGCGGGGAACGAATCGGGCCCCGTCACCTCCCCCGCAAACGTGTCCAAGGGCATCGCCGTGAGCTCCACCTCGAACCTGCTCGGCTACGAATTCCTCTCCGGGTTCAGCAACTTCGGGCCGCGCATCGACGTGGCGGCCCCCGGCGGCAACATCTGGTCGACCGTACCGCGGGCCGGCAGCGAGATCGGGGGGGCGGACGCCCGCGCGAACCCCTACAAGGCCATCTCGGGCACCTCGATGGCGACCCCCTACGTGGCCGGGGTCGCGGCCCTGATCTGCGCCCGTTATGCCTCCGAATCGGCGCCCGCCAACCAGAACGCGGCCTTTTCGGCCAAGGTCGTGTCCCGCCTGCGGCAGGCGACCGACAACCTGGGCGAACCCGGCCACAACAACCTCTACGGGTACGGCCGGGTCAACGCCCGCAAGGCGATCACCCCCGCCACCCTCGATCAAAGCCCCTAGCCGCGCGCCAATTTGACATCTCCCCCGACCCAGCCCATGATGGGCGCGAAAGGGAGCGGGGGAAGAGACGCGCATGAAACCTGGTTTGGAGCCCGGACACGCGGCCCAATTCTCGATCACCGTCACCCCCGAGATGGCCGCCCGCCTCGGGGACCGTGTCATCCATCCCCTCTACGGCACGGCCGCCATGGTCGCCCACCTGGAAGAGGCCGCCCGGATGGTCCTGGAACCCTTCCTCGAAGCGGATGAGGAAGCCGTCGGCTACACCCTCAACCTCAAGCATGCCGCCCCGACGCCCATCGGGGCCGCGGTCCGCATTCAGGCCCGCCTGGTCTCGGTCCAGGACGACACCGTCGTCTGTGCCGTCGAGGCCTCGAACGCGGCCGGGGTGGCCGGGCTTGGGACCTTCACCCAGGTCGTCGTATCCAAGGACCGCCTCACCAAGCGCATTTCAGAAGCGGCTGACCAGCTGGTGGCCAGCCCGATCGCAGCAAAGGAGCTCTAGCGATGTCCAAGTTCCTCGCCTTCTACAAGACCCCGAGTGACGTGGCCGCGTTCGAAAAGGCCTACTGGGATACCCACGTGCCCCTGGTCGAGAAGGTCCCCGGGCTGCAGAAGATCGTGGTCAACCGCATGACCGGTAGCCCCATGGGCGAGCCCGACTTCTACATGGTCGCCGAGCTGCACTTCCCCGACGCCGAGACCATGAAGACGGCCATGGCCTCGCCGGAGAACCGCGAAGCGGGCAAGAACCTGATGTCGTTCGCCAAGGGGATCGTCTCGTTCGCCTTCGCCGAAGAGGTGAAGCAGGGGGCGTCCGTCTAGCCATGACTTCCGCCACCGCCCTTCCGGCCCCGGTCGGCCTCGATCCGAGCGCGCTCGGCTTCGAGAAGGTGCGTTACGCCAAGCAGGGCGCCCGCGCCACCATCACGATTCATCGGCCCGAGGTTTACAACTGCCTCGACTTCCAGACCCTTCGAGAGCTGACCCGGGCCTTCGAGGACGCCTCCTGGGACGACCAGGTGGCCGTCGTGGTCCTGACTGGCGCCGGGGACAGGGCCTTCTGCACTGGGGCGGACCTCAAGGAGCAAGAGCACTTCTTCTCAAAGCCCAACGACTACTGGAAGTGGATGGGGGCCTTCATCGAGGCCCTGGAGAAGCTCCGCAACATCGGCAAGCCGACCATCGCCCGGCTCAACGGCATGACCGTGGGCGGGGGCAACGAGTTCAACATGGCCTGCGACCTGGCCGTCGCGGCCGAGCACGCCGTCATCCGCCAGGTCGGTACGGCCCGCGGCTCGGTCCCGGCCGGCGGGGCGACCCAGTGGTTGCCCATCATGGTGGGCGATCGCCGCGCCCGCGAGATCCTGTGGCTGTGCGACGAGATCCCGGCCGCCAAGGCACTCGACTGGGGCCTCGTGAACCGCGTGGTGCCCGCCTCCGAGCTGGATGCCGAGGTCGACCGGATGGTCGCCAAGCTGGTCGATCGCCTGCCCGACTGCATGCGCTACACCAAGGAGCAGACCAACTTCTGGAAGGCCTTCGCCTGGAACCAGACGATCGGCCACGCCCGCGACTGGCTCACCGTCCACTCGGACGCCAACGAGGTCCGGGAGGGCATCCGCGCCTTCAACGAGAAGCGCCCCATCGACTACGCCGGGGTGCGCCGAGCCATGCAGCAGGGTGCCCGGACCTGCCCTCAGTGCGGGGAGACGGGCTTGAATCCGCAGCACGCCTTTTGTGGCCACTGCGGCCACCGGTTCGAGGAGGCCTGACGTGACCGCGACCGTGACCTACGAACACCTCCTCACCTCTGTCTCGGGCCGGGTCGCCACCGTCACCCTGAACCGCCCCAAGGCCCTCAACGCCCTCTCGCCGGCCCTCATGGGCGAGCTCGCCGAGGCACTTGTGGCCTTCGACTGCGACGACGCCATCGGGGCCATGGTGCTCACCGGTAGCGAGCGCGCCTTTGCGGCCGGGGCCGACATCAAGGAGATGGCCGATGCCTCGGTCGTCGACATGATGCGGCGCGAGTTCCTGACCGTCTGGGACCGGATCGCCATGCTCAAGAAGCCCCTCATCGCGGCCGTGAGCGGCTTCGTGCTGGGGGGCGGCTCCGAGCTCATGCTCATGTGCGACATGGTGGTCGCCTCGGAGACGGCCAAGATCGGCCAGCCCGAGATCAACCTCGGGGTGATCCCCGGTGCGGGCGGGACCCAGCGCCTCACCCGGGCCGTCGGCAAGGTGATCGCGATGGAGATGGTGCTCACCGGACGCCAGCTCACGGCCGCGGAAGCCCACTCCTACGGCCTCGTGAACCGGGTCGTGCCGGTCGAGGTCTACCTGGAAGAGGCCCAGAAGCTCGCCGCCGAGATCGCGAGCAAGGCTCCCCTTGCGGTGCGCCTCGGGAAGGACGCGGTCAACCAGGCCTACGAGTCGTTCCTGCGCCAGGGCCTCGCCTACGAGCGCAAGAACTTCTACATGCTCTTCGGCACCGAGGATCAGAAGGAAGGTATGCGGGCCTTCGTCGAGAAGCGGCCGGCCGAGTGGAAGGGACGTTGACCATGCCCAGCCCCGTGGCTGAAACGAGCTACCAGACTATTTCCTGCGAACGGCGCGCCGAGGGGGCGATCGCCTGGATCGTCCTCAATCGCCCCGACGTCCTCAACGCCATGACCGACGGGATGAAGCGCGAGCTGCTCGACGCCTTCAAGCAGGCCGACCGCGACCCCGCCGTGCGGGTGATCGTCCTCATCGGGGCCGGGCGCGGCTTCTGCTCCGGGCAGGACCTGGGCGATCGCGACCCTTCCGACGGCGAGCAGAGCCTGGGCGACAACCTGCGCGCCCTCTACAACCCCCTGATCCTCCAGATGCGGGCCACGAACAAGCCCATCATCGGGGCGATCAACGGGGTGGCGGCCGGGGCCGGCATGAGCCTCGCCCTGGCTTGCGATCTGCGCCTCGCCTCGGAGACGGCCTCGTTCATCGAGGTGTTCGTCCGGATCGGACTCGTGCCGGATGCCGGCAGCAGCTGGTTTTTGCCGCGCCTGGTGGGGCTCGGCAAGGCCTTCGAGCTCGCCGCCCTGGGCGACAAGGTCGATGCCCAGGAGGCCCTGCGGATCGGCCTCGTGAACCGCGTCGTGCCGGCTGAGGCGCTCGAGACCGAGACGATGGCCCTCGCCGAGCGTCTCGCCAAGGCTCCGACTAAGGCGATCGCCCTCATGAAACGGGCCCTGGAGCGTTCCTTCGAGCACGACCTGCCCTCTCAGCTCGACTACGAGGCTCACATGCAGCAGATCGCCGGGCGCTCGAACGACTTCAAGGAGGGCGTCGGCGCGTTCCTGGCGAAGCGTCCGCCTTCCTTTCAGGGGCGGTGACGGATGGGCATCACCCGCGTCCACAATGCCCACCTGTTCGTCACGGACATGGATCGGGCCGTCGAATTCTACCGGGACCAGCTCGGTCTCGAGATGCGCTTCACCAACCCGTTCTGGAGCGAGTTCCTGGTCGACGGCTTCCCGATCGGGTTGCAATACATCGGAGCCGGGCAGGTCCCGGGGGGAAGTGGGGCCACGATCGACTTCGAGGTCACCGACATCGAGGACGTGATCGGCAGGCTCAAGACTCATGGCACCGAGTTCGTGGCCGAGGTGCTCGACCAGCCCTTCGGCAAGCTCGCGAAGTTCAGGGATCCGGATGGTAACCTGCTCGGCCTGTTCGAGCAGACGGAATAGAGGAGATCGAGATGGTCAGCACGGTTGACAAAGAAGCAGCCATGATGGCGAAGATCAGCGCCGGGGAGACGCTGGAGTCTCCCGAGGAGATGACGGACGAGTATCGCGAGCACCTGCTCAACCTGATGCTCATGCAGGCCGACTCCGAGCTCGCGGGCGCCTTCGGCTACGTGCCGTGGATCATGAAGGCCCCGACCATCGAGGAAAAGCACATGGTCTCCATCATCGTCAAGGACGAGATGCGGCACGCCACGGCCATGTTCAGGATCCTCAAGGAGCTCGGCGTAGACGCCGAATCGCGCGTCGCCCAGCACAACTACACGATGCGGATCGAGGACTCGGACGCCAACATCGGCGCCGAGCGCATGGCGAACGACGGCCGGGTCAACATCTTCTACTACCCGATCGACACCTGGTACGACTTCATCATGTTCAACTTCTGCATGGACCGCGGCGCCGGCCATCAGCTCGAGGACGTGCTGAAGTGCTCGTATGGCCCCTGGCGGCGCGAGATCGCCAAGATCTTCCGTGAGGAGATGGCCCACGTGAAGCACGGCGACGACTGGGTCAAGCGCCTCGCGCTCGATCCGACGACCAAGGACGAGTGTCAGGCCTCGCTGAACAAGTGGTACCTGCGGACCATGAACATCTTCGGGCGGCCGGGGTCCCGCCGGAACGCGGAGTACCGCCGGTTGGGCCTCAAGCAGCGGGACAACGACGAGGTGCGCCACGCCTTCCACGACGACATCGCCCCGAAGGTCAAGGAGTGGGGCCTGACCCTGCCCGACTGGCAGCCTAACGGGTAGCCGCCATGCCCACGACCCTTGGAGTGGTCGGGGCCGGCACGATGGGGGCCGGGATCGCCCAGGTGGCCCTTCAGGCCAGTCTGGGCCCCGTCGTCCTCTTCGACGCCTCGGCGCCGCAGCGGGACAAGGCCCTGGCTGCGATCCGGGCAGGCCTCGGCAAATTGGTTGAAAAGGGCCGGATTCCGGCCGGGATCCTGGACGGGCTGGGCGATCGCCTCCGCCTGGCTTCGAGCCTGGACGAGTTGGCTAGCTGCGACCTGGTCGTCGAGGCCATTCCTGAGGACCTGGCCCTCAAGCGGGACCTGTTCACCCGCCTGGAAGCCTTGGTGGCTCCCGACGCGATCCTCGCGAGCAACACGTCGAGCCTGTCGATCACGGCGATCGCCGGCACTACCGCCCATCCCGAGCGGGTGGTCGGGATCCACTTCTTCAACCCGGTGCCCCTCATGGCCCTGGTGGAGGTGATCTCCGGGATTCGGACGTCACCGGACGTGGCGGAGCGAGCCGTCGGGCTGGTGGAGGCCCTGGGGAAGAAGCCCGTCCGGGCCCTCGATACCCCGGGGTTCATCGTGAACCGGGTGGCTCGCCCCTATTACGGGGAGGCCCTGCGACTTCTGGGCGAAGGGGTGGCCGACCACGCGACGATCGACCGGATCCTCACGCTGGCGGCCGGCTTCCGGATGGGACCCTTCGAGTTGATGGACCTGATCGGGATCGACGTCAACTTCGCCGTCACCCAGTCGGTCTACCACGCTTTCTTCGAGGATTCCCGTTACCGACCGCACCCCATCCAGGCGCGCATGGTGGCGGCCGGATCCCTGGGTCGCAAGACGGGGCGCGGGTTCTACGTCGAACCGCGCGAGACCGAGCCGGAAGCCGCTCAACCGGCACGCCCGCCGCGTCCGGAGCGGGTGATGGTCCTCGGACCCGAATCGGAACGGGTAGAGTGGGCCGCGCGGCTCCGGACGGCTGGCCACGAGGTCGTGACGGCGGCCGGCGATCGCCCCGAGTGGGTCGTGGACCTGTTCTGGGACCGGGAGGCGAAGCGCTCGGGGTTGCGGGCCCTCGCCAAGGAGTTGCCGCCTGGCACCGCCTTCCTCACGTCCGTCCTGACCGTTTCGGCGAGCGAGGTGGCTTCCTGGATACCCGATCATCCGAGGGTGGCGGGTATGGCGTGGCTGCCGACCTCCCCGGAAGGCCGGCTGGTCGAGTGTGCCCGGAGCCTCTCGGCCCCGGTCGACCTGGAGACCTGTGTCAGCGGATTCTGTTCCTCCTTGGGGCTTCAGACGGCGTGGGTGGCGGACAGGGCGGGGCTCGTGACGCCGAGGATTCTCGCCTGCCTCGTGAACGAGGCGGCCTCGGCCGTCATGGAAGGGGTGGCGACCGTCGCGGACGTGGACCGGGCCATGCAGCTCGGGGTCAACTACCCGCTGGGACCGCTCGCGTGGGGCGATCGCCTCGGCCTCGACCGGGTCGTCGGGGTCCTGGAAGGCTTGCAGCACGAGCAGGGCCCGGATCGCTACCGGCCCGTCCCCTTGTTGAGGCAGATGGCCCTCTTGGGCCGGCGCTTCCACGAGCCGGCCGCGGAGCCGGTGGCGATCGCGAAGGGTTGAACGGGCAGGATCAGCGGAACTGGTTGCGCTGAGCGAGTTGCACGGCGGGGCACTGCGATTCCCCTTCCTGGGGATAGAGCTCCACCTTGCAAAGTTGCTCGGTCCGATAGCTGCAGTGCTGGATGGACTGGTAAACTGGCCTGCGGCGCCAATGATCGAGCTGGTTCAGGTACATGACCCGCACGTTGTGGTCGACGTACGGACAGTGGAACAGGCTGATCTTTCGCTCCCGCATCGTCGCTCCCTTCGCGCTCTCCCCTTGTACCCAGTCGCTTCCCGGCCGTTCACCTCCCCCGTTCCCCAATAGAAAGGCCTCGTCCATGTCCTTCGAAGCGGTCATCGTCTCAGCGGTTCGCACCCCGATCGGGCGCTATGCCGGTGCCCTCAAGGACGTGCGGCCGGATGATCTGGCGGCCCACGCCATCTCGGCCGCTATCCGCCGGATCGGGTTGGACCCCGCCACGCTCGAGGATGTTTACCTGGGGTGCGCGAACCAGGCCGGAGAGGACAACCGCAACGTTGCCCGCATGGCGGCGCTGCTCGCCGGGTTGCCGATCGAGGTCGGAGGGGTCACGGTTAACCGCCTGTGCGGATCGGGGCTGGAGGCCGTCAACCAGGCCGCGATGGCGATCGCCATGGGCCACGGCTCGGCCTTCGTCGCCGGTGGCGTCGAGAGCATGACCCGGGCGCCCTTTGTCATGCCCAAGCCCGAGAGCGCCTACAGCCGCGACAACACCGTCTACGACACGACGATCGGCTGGCGATTCACCAATCCGCGCTGGCACGACACCTACCCGCCCATCTCGATGGGGGAGACGGCCGAGAACGTGGCCGAGCGTTACGCGATCTCCCGCGAGGACCAGGACCGCTTCGCGTTCGAGAGCCAGCGGAAGTGTGGCCGGGCCCTGGAAGCCGGAGTGTTCTCAGCCGAGATCGAGCCCGTGCCCGTACCTGGCCGCAAGGGCGAGGTCATTCAGGTTTCGGTCGACGAGCATCCGAGGCCTGACACGACCCTCGAGAAGCTCGCCACCCTGAAACCAGCCTTCCGCAAGGGGGGCAGCGTCACGGCCGGCAACTCCTCCGGGGTGAACGACGGCGCGGCCGCGCTGGTCATGATGGAGCGCCAGGCGGCAGAGGCGGCTGGTTTTCGGCCACGGGCGCGGATCGTGGCCTCGGCGATCGCCGGGGTCGACCCCGGCTGCATGGGGGTGGGCCCGGTTCCCGCGACCCGCAAGGCCCTGGCCCGGGCGGGCCTCGCCCTGGACGACCTGGACGTGATCGAGCTCAACGAGGCCTTCGCGGCCCAGGCTCTGGCCTGTATGCGCGAGCTGGGGCTCGATCCGGCAAAGGTCAATCCGAACGGGGGGGCGATCGCCCTCGGTCACCCGCTCGGCGCCTCGGGCGCCCGGATCCTGACCACCCTGCTGCACGAGCTGGAGCGACGACAGGCCCGCTACGGCCTCGCGACCATGTGCATCGGGCTGGGGCAGGGGATCGCGACTGTGATTGAGCGGCTGTGACCTAGACGAAGTGGGAATCGAACAGGCAGATGGCCTCCGGCACGGCCTCGCCAGTGACCGCGAGCCACTGCAGTTCGTCCGGGATCAAGCGGCGGTAGTCCGGCGAGGCGAACACGCGGGCGATCAAGCCAGCCAGCCCCTTGCCCTGCACCTCGCTGCGGACTCGCCACATGTAGACGGTGCGCAGCCCATCGGGCCCTTTGCGCGCGACCTCGACCCACCAGGCGTCATCGACCCCGTACACCAGCAAGTCGTGGGCTTCCGAGACCAGGTAGGACCGATATGGCACGAACCCGGTCGGAACGAACTGGTTTTCGGCGCTCGTGACGTCGAGGAACATCGAAGGACTCTCCTAGGCGCGGTGGGCATCCAGGACGATTGTCGCGTCGTCACCCCAGCGGCCTTGCCGGATTTAACCGCAACCGCACCAAGTCCAAAGTCGGCTTAACAAGGACCGATCCTCGATTTCACACCACTCGCCGAACGATCGTTGACTGGTTTAACATGGCTTTGATGGTCCGTTCCGGAAGAGATCACGCGCACGTGCGATCATGGAGCCGTCGCAGACTGACCGGAGGCCCTCATGAAAGCGCTCCCGTGCCCCTTGGCGCTGCTCTTGGCCAGCCTGCTCTCGGGAGCGGCTGAGGCTCGTTCGCCGGCGCCGGGCCTGTCCGTTCAGGCCCAGGCCGCGATCCGGGCCCATCACTCGCACCGCGCCATCGAATTGCTGGCCCCGGTCTATCGCGATCCGGCACGGTACCCGGCCTCCGAATCCCCGCCACTCCTGCTCTTGCTTGGCGAAGCGGCCGAGGCCAACGTCGCGGGCCTCAACTCGCGCTACTGGACGCGCGGTCGGCTCGATCCCCACAGCCCGAGCTGGCATCGCTTCATCTCCTCCGAACAGCGTTGGGCCGCCCGAAATGGGGCCGACTTCGAGTATGACGAGCCGCGCGGGCGCTATCGCTACACGGGCGACGCCTACAAGCTCCTGAAAGCCAGGTTTCCCAGGCATCCCCTCGTCGATGAGGCAGACTGGCGATTGATTCCCCGCCAGGAGGACGACTGGTATCGACGCCGGAACGCCGACCCGGCCATGGAGGATGCCGAGCGGTACCGGCAGTTCCTGAAGGCCCATCCTCGCAGCCGCCACCGCTGGGAGGCGAAGCTCGCCATCGGCTGGGACACCATCTATGCCTCGGGCGTGACCTGGGGCGATCCGGATAAGAGGCTGCTACACAAGGGCCAGGACCTGCTGAGAGAAGTGATGCGGGCGGTCCCGGGAAGGCCCGAGGCCCGCAAGGCGCAGGTTCTGCTGGAGCGTTCCAGGAACCCCTTCTCGTACTCCCCGTACGGCCGCGATTGACCGGACCTGGCGTCGTTGGACAAGGGCGCGCCCCTGGGCCAAAATGAAGCCACTACCTTCGCACCGATGACGCTACGAAAGGGGATCCTCCATGAGCGCCACGCTGGAGCAAACGCTCTACAAGCTGCATATCAACGGTGAGGCGACCGACGGCTCGGCCGCCAAGACCTTCCCGGCCTACAACCCCGCCACCGGAGAGGTGATTGGCAGCGTCGCCGAGGCGGGCGCGGCCGACGTCGACCGCGCCGTCCAGGCCGCCCGGGCGGCCTTCGAGGGGGCGTGGGCCAAGCAGTCTCCGGCCAAGCGGGGCCGCATGCTGTTCAAGCTGGCCGAGCTGCTGCGCGAGCGCCTCAACGACCTCGCCGCCCTCGAGACGGCCAACGCCGGCAAGCCGATCTCCTGGTCCAAGGGCGAGATCATGCACGCCGCCGAGGTGTTCGAGTACTACGCCGGCGCGGCCACCAAGATCCACGGGGAGAGCGCCCCGGTCAACCCCGCGACCTTCAGCTACACGGTGCGCGAGCCGATCGGCGTCTGCGCCCAGATCATCCCCTGGAACTTCCCGCTCGTCATGGCCGCCTGGAAGCTGGCTCCCGCCCTCGCGGCCGGCAACACGGTCGTCCTCAAGCCGGCCGAGCAGACCCCGATCACGGCCCTCAAGCTCGCCGAGCTGTGCCTCGAGGCCGGGATGCCCGCGGGTGTCGTCAACGTCCTCAACGGCCCGGGCGAGACGGTCGGCGCGGCGCTCGTCGCCCACCCGGGGGTCGACAAGGTGGCCTTCACGGGCAGCACCGAGGTCGGCAAGAAGGTCATGGCGGAGGCCGCCAAGACCATGAAGCGGGTAACGCTGGAGTTGGGCGGCAAGAGCCCCAACCTGGTCTTTGAGGACGCCAACCTCGCAGCCGCCGTCGATGGCGCGCTGTACGCCATCTTCGACAACGCGGGCCAGTGCTGCAATGCCCGCAGCCGGATCTTCGTCCACGAGGCGATCCACGACGCCTTCGTCGCCCAGTTCGTCGAGAAGGCCCAGAAGATCCGCCAGGGCGACCCCACCGACCCCAAGACCCAGATGGGGGCGCTCATCTCGGAGGAGCAGTGGAAGCGGGTCGACGGCTACGTCAAGATCGGCGCGAGCGAGGGCGCGAAGGTCGCCCTGGGCGGCGATCGCCCGTCCGCGTTCCCGCAAGGCCACTTCTACCAGCCCACCGTCCTCACCGAGGTGACCAACCGCATGCGGGTCGCCCAGGAGGAGATTTTCGGGCCCGTCGTGACCATCCAGCGCTTCTCGACCGAGGCCGAGGCGATCGCCCTCGCCAACGAGACCGAGTACGGCCTCTTCGCCACCGTCTACACCAATGACGTGGCCCGCGCCCACCGGGTCGCGAGCCGGATCCGGGCGGGCGGCGTGACGATCAACACCCCGGGCGGCACCTTCCCGGGCGTGCCGTTCGGCGGCTACAAGCAGTCGGGCTTCGGGCGGGAGCTGTCGATGGACACCCTGAACCACTACACCGAGGAGAAGACGGTCCTCATCCACACCTCGGAGCGGCCCGCCAACCCGTTCGGGGTCTAGGGCCCATGGCAATCGGTCATCGCCTGACCTGGCAGCAATTCCTCCAGGAGGCCGAAGGGCATTCCCCCGAGGCCTTCGGGATCGCCGAGCTCAAGGGCCTGGTCGAGCGGCTCGACCTCAGCCCCGACCTCTTCGCCGGGCACACGAATTTCTGCCAGGAGGCCTATTCTCGGAACCTGCTGTTCAAGAACGCCTGCTTCGAGGCCGTGTGCCTCTGCTGGCAGGGCGAGCAGCGCACGAGCATCCACAACCACGGCCGCTCCTTCGGGGTCGCGGTCGTGTACCAGGGGGCCATGCGCGAGGAGATCTTCCGGCGGGAGGGCGATCGCGTGGTCCGCGTCCGGACCGACGAGGTCGTGCCCGGCGTGATCTCTTCGGCGCCGGTGGGCTTGATCCATCGGCTGGGCAACGCCGGAGGGGCGGGCTCCAGGATGGTGTCGCTGCACTTCTATGCGGGGCCCCTCGACGAGATGGACGTCTTCGACGAGGAGACGGGCACCGTCACCCGCAAGCAGATGCGCTACCTGAGTGACGGGGAGCTGCCTCCCACGAGCTAGCTCGATCTGGGAGTCCGGCCCCTGCCGAATGTATTCGGCAGGGGCCGTTTTGGGCTTAGCCCACCTTTGCCGCCCCGCCGAACCGGCCGCCTTGCGTGTGGTAGGGGCTCGTGTTCGTCGGATGGTGCAGGGCGGCCCCGTTGGAGACCACCGGGGTCACGACGGGCGCGGCGCACCCGAGGATGGCCAGGGTCGCGATGGCGGAGAACCAGGAATCAAGGCGCATGGTCAGACCTCCTTCCGATAGGGGGGAACCGTTGATTGATACACTAATGTTTTTGTGAAAATTAGTCAATTAGGCTCGGCTATCGATTTTCATAAGCGTGCGTTAACATGGGCCGCGTCCCACACAGAGGAGAGGGAATGATGGCGAGGATTGCGGATCGGATCACGGAACGCTTTGGCGACACGCCGCTCATCGAGCTGCATCGGGTGACGGAGGGCAGCCGGGCGCGGATCGTGGCCAAGGTGGAGAGCTACAACCCGGCCGGGTCGGTGAAGGATCGGATCGGGGTCGCCATGATCGACGATGCCGAGCGTCGCGGCGAGATCGCCCCCAGCCGGACGGTGCTGATCGAGCCGACGAGCGGCAACACCGGGATCGCGCTCGCCTTCGTGGCGGCCGCGCGCGGCTACAAGCTGATCCTGACCATGCCGGACACCATGTCGCAGGAGCGGCGCTCCCTGCTCCGGGCCTATGGCGCCGAGCTTCACCTCTCCGAGGGGGCCAAGGGCATGAAGGGGGCGATCGCCCTCGCCCAGGAGATCCTGGCCAAGACCCCGAACGGCTACACCCTGGGCCAGTTCGACAACCCGGCCAACCCGCAGGTCCATGCCGAGACCACGGCCAAGGAGGTCTGGGAGGACACCGACGGCCAGGTCGATTACTTCGTGTCCGGCGTCGGCACCGGCGGGACCCTGACGGGCGTCTACCAGGCCCTCCACCCCAAGAAGCCGACTCTGCGCTTCGTCGCCGTCGAGCCGGTCGAAAGCCAAGTGCTGGCGGGTAAGGAGCCGGGGCCGCACAAGATTGCGGGGATCGGGGCGGGCTTCGTGCCTGGGTTGTTCGACTCGACCCTGCTCGCCGGCCTGCGTGACGGCAGCCTGGGTGAGATCGTGGCCGTCTCATCCGAGCGAGCCATGGAACTCGCGCGGCGCATCACCCGCGAGGAGGGCATCCTGGTCGGCATCTCGAGCGGGGCGGCCCTGGCTGCGGCCCTCGAGATCGGCCGGCGCCCCGAGGCCGAGGGCAAGCTCATCGTCGTCGTCTTCCCGAGCACCGGGGAGCGGTACCTGAGCACCCCGCTCTACAACCAGGAAGCGGCGGCGATCGCCAAGTAACGAGCCCGGTTCCCGTGGCCTTCTGGCTCGCCGAGACCATCCGCACCATTCTGGCCGGCGATCCGGCCGCCAAGAATGGCTTCGAGGTCTTGCTCTGCTATCCGACGCTGCACGTGCAGATGGCACACCGCCTCGCCCATCCGTTGTACCGCTGGGGGGTACCGGTCCTGCCGCGCTGGATCATGCAGGTGGCGCGCTGGGCCACGGGGATCGAGATCCACCCCGGGGCGCAGTTGGGGCGACGGCTGTTCATCGACCACGGGATGGGCGTCGTGATCGGTGAGACGGCCGTGGTGGGGGATGATTGCCTGATCTACCACCAGGTCACCCTCGGCGGTACCGGCAAGGAAATCGGCAAGCGCCACCCGACGATCGGCAACCGGGTCGTCATCGGGGCCGGGGCCAAGGTGCTGGGCGCCATCCGAGTCGAGGACGACGTGCGGATCGGGGCCAACTCGGTCGTGCTGCGGGACGTGCCGGCCGGGGCCACCGTGGTGGGGATTCCCGGCCGCATCACCTTCATCCACGGCAAACCGGTCGAAACGGAGCGGGCGTCCTTGGTCGCCGACCCGGAGGGCGAGGCCATCAAGGGCCTGGCCAAGCGACTTTACCAGCTCGAAGAGGCCCTCAACAGCCTGCTGCCGACCCCGGAGCCCGGGGTGAAGGCGGCGCCCATCGGGGAGGTCGAGGACTTTATCCACGGAGCCGGGATTTGAGCGGAGCGTGGCGGCGTTTCGCGTCTGGTCGGCTTCAGGTGGGAAATTCCTTCCAGCCGACCAGACGCTGCACTCGCCACGATTTTTCTTTGGCTACAGCGGCATTTGCAGACCGTACAGGCCGGCCGTTACCCGATTTCCGGCAGCGTCGGTCGACGTGACCTTCAGGTAGTAGATTCCTCCGGGATAGAGCTGGTTCAGGGTCAGGCTGTGGGTGGTTCCGCCGCCGGTTCCGGTCGCCGCGTACCAGAGCCCCGAGAAGAACAGCTGTCGGGTCGTGTAGTCGACTCGCTCGCTCGCTGGCACGTTCGTCGTCCAGCCGATCGTCGCGCTGGTACCGGTCAAGCCCTTCAGGGTGATGTTCGTGACGGTCAGCTGGTCGGCCGAGCTCGGGAGCTGCACGTTGGCGGGATGAGAGGGGGGCGAAGCCGTGCCGGCATCGTCAAGGGCCACGACCGTGTAGGCGTGGAAACTGCCTGGCGCGAGCCCGCCATCCTGGTAGGTCGTTCCAGACGGGGTGGCGATCGCCGACCCGTCGCGATACACCCGGTAGTTCGCAGCGCCATGGGGCCCGCCCTCCGCGTTCCAGACCAGCTGGACCTGCGTGGTCGAGGCGGCCAGGGCCTTGACCCCGGTAGGGGCCGCCAGGACTCGCGAGACCGGGTTGGCAGGAACCGTCGAGGGGGCGGGAGTCGGTGTTGCCGGGGATCCCGTGACGGAGGTGAGGGCCCTGGCCACGTTCAGGCGCTTGACACTCGATCCGTCGAACCCGGAGGTGGGATCTCCCGAGCTCACGAGGGCGTCCTTGAGCTGCTTGGGGGTAAGCTGCGAATTCTTGGCCAGCAACAGGGCGGCTGCGCCCGCCACGTGCGGGCTCGCCATGCTGGTACCCGACTCCTGCTTGTAGGAGCCCTGGGTGCTCGACAGAATGCCGACACCCGGGGCCGCGAGGCTGACGTAGCTGCCGTAATTCGAAAACGTGGCCCGCGCGTCGCTCTGATCGGTCGCCCCCACGGCCAGGGCGTTCGGATAGCCCGCCGGGTAGTCGGCCGTGTTGGTGCCGTCATTGCCCGCCGCGACCACGCACAGAGCCCCCTTGGCCGTGGCCTGGTTGACGGCGTCCTCGAGGGTCTGGGACGGTTGAGGGCCGCCCAACGACAGGTTGATCACCTTGGCGCCGAGTTCGCTCGCCTTGAGAATGCCCTGGGCAATCGTGGCCGTGTCACCCGAGCCGTCCGAGCCCAGCACCTTGATGGCCAAGATCTGGGTCTTGAAGGCGACGCCGAAGACGCCGTTCGCCCCGATCCCGGCGATGGTGCCGGCCACGTGAGAGCCGTGGCCCTGGTCGTCCATCGGATCGTCCGTGTTGGCGACCAGGTTGGGTCCCTTGACGACCTGACCCTTCAGGTCTTCGTGGGTGTAGTCGACCCCGGTGTCGACCACGGCCACCTTGATGCCCGGGTCCCCCGTCGTGGTCGCCCAGGCTTCGGGGGCATGGATCTTGGCCATGCCCCACAACTGCGAACTGACGGCGGGCGCGGACTTGTCGGCCACGGCATGGTAGACGTAGTCCGGCTCGGCGTAGGCGACGGCGGGGTCGTGGCGCAGCTTGGCGAGGGTTTCGCCCACGGTCGATCCGGTCGGCACCTGGCAGACGGCGGAGTCGGGCAGCCCAGAAAGGGCCTGTACGTTCATCAGGCCCTGCACCGAACGGCGGCCGTGTTTGAACTTGACTAGTACCTTGCCCGGGACGGCCTGGGCGATCGCCCCATCCACCCTCAGCCAGGTCACGTCCGGGGCGGTGCCAGGGGTGATGGCCGGCAATCCGGCCGGCATGGAGCCGCAAGCGGCGAGTAGGCCAGTGACCAGGGTAGGGAACAGGAAGCGACGGGACCTGCGAGGCATCAGCACGGGAGTCTCCTAAGCATGCCCCGAACGGAATCGGGGCTTCCTTGAATCCCCCACCCCGGGGGGCGGGGGCGGGGGGCGGGGGAAAAGCGAGCCCGGATGGCTCGCCCTCCCCGCTTGTCACCGGAAGGGAGCGAGGTGTCGCCGTGGAACGGCTTCCCCAGACCGACCTACCCGGGTCGTTGGGGGGTGACACCGCGCAGACTGGGGTTTTGCGACCCTTCCAGTCTAGGAGAGCCAGCTCTCAAGCCGGTTTCAACGGGATCATCGAATTGTTGCGAGGGCGGGCTCAGGGCCGGAGCGCGAGGGGCTCCCGGCTATCCAGCAGGCGTTGCGCCAGGTCCCAGGCGGCCTGCAGGCTGCGATGGCTGGCCGTTCCGGTGCCCGCCAGCTCGAAGGCGGTGCCGTGGTCGACCGAGGTGCGCACGAAGGGCAGGCCGACCGTGACGTTCACGCCCCGGTCGAAGCCATGCATCTTGAGCGGGATATGCCCCTGATCGTGGTACATGCACACGATCACCTGGAACTCTCCGGCGAGGGCCCGGTAGAAGACCGTGTCGGGCGGCAACGGTCCGTGGACGTTGAGACCGCGCCGTCGCTCGGCTTCGATCGCCGGGGCGATCAGGTCGATCTCCTCGCGCCCGAAGTGGCCCGCCTCTCCGGCATGCGGGTTGAGGCCACACACGGCGATCGCCCCGTCCGGCTCGCCTAGCGCGGCGAGGCTCTCGTGCGCGAGGGCGATCGTCTCGCGGATCCGCTCGACCGTGAGGCAGGCCGGGACGTCCCGGAAGGCGACGTGGGCCGTCACGTGCAAGGCCCGCAGCGGCTCGACGACGAGCAGCATCCCGTAGCGGGAGGTCCGGCCCACGCGGGCGAAGAACTCGGTGTGGCCGATGAAGTCAGGCACCGTGAGCTGGATGGCTTCCTTGGATATGGGACCGGTCACGACCCCGGGCAGGTGCCGCGCGGAGAGCAGAGGAGCGACGGTTTCGAGGCAGCGCAGGGCGTAGGCGCCGGCCTCGGCGTCGACCTGGCCGAGCGGGGGAAGCCGGTCCCCCGGCCACAGAACCTCCCAGAGCCCGACGTCACTCGGTCCCACCCCCGCAAGGTCCTCGGGGGTCGAGACGGTCACCCATGAGGCCTCTACGTTGAGCGAGCGCCCGGCGCGTTCGAGGATTCGGCGATCTCCGAACAGGACTGGCCGCCTTCCGCCCGTAGGCAGCTCCGCGAGAAATCGCATGGCGACCTCGGGACCGACCCCACACGGGTCGCCCGGCGTCAGGGCCAGCACGGGGAGGACCATCGAGTCTCCTTTCACCGCTCCGTTGTCCATTCTAGTCCAGGGGACCCGCTCCCGCGAGAAGGACGGGGCCCGGGCCCCCGATCCCCGGCCCAAGTCGAGCGGAAATCCGCTCTCTGTCGTGATCAGAAGCTGACCGTCAGGGGATTGACAGCGGGATCCCGACGCGCGATAATTTTTGTTACGGTCAATTAATGAATTTATGTAACTTACGTCGTTTCCAGATCGCCCTTCGAACCGACAGCGAGAGGTCCCCCTTCATGCTTGCCCAGAAGCCTCCCGGGATCCCCGAGACTCCCCCCGGATCGGCCGCCTCGACCCCCCTGCGTTTGGCGGCCGCCGTTCACGAGATCAAGACGCCGATCTCCCTCATTCGGGGATATGCCGAGCTGTTGTCGGACGGCGCCGGACGCCTGGCCGACGAGTGCCCGGTGACCCAGATCAATCAGCTCGCCGGGCGGATTGAACGCCTGGTGGCGGATGCCCTCGATTGGGTCAAGCTCGAGCGCGGCGAGCTCGCCTTCTGGCGGGAGCCCGTCGATCTCGGCCATCTGTGGCGGGAGACCCTGGATCGCCTCAAGCCCGAGGCCCCTACCGGCAGCTGGCAGGAGGAGGATCGCGATCCGACGCCAATCCTGGCCGATGGCGATCGCCTCTCGCAGGCCCTCGACCGCCTGGCTCGCTGGATCCTGTCGGTGGCTCCCGATTCTGCCGCGGTGGCGTTCTCGGGGCGATCGGTGGGGGGGAGAGCCGTGCTGACCATCCGGATGGTTCCGACCGGCGATTCCCCGGACGGGGCCGGAGAGTCCGACGACCTGGGCCTCGCCCTGGCGCGACGCCTCATCGGGTCGCAGGGGGGCGAATTCGCCATGCGGTTTCTCAAGTCGGGTGAGCGAGAGGTGTCCGTCTCCTTTGCCCTGTCTAACGCGTAGGCCACCCTGCAACGCCGGAGGGAATGCCATGGTCGAACCGCAAGTCCCCAAGCGCCGTCGCCTGGCGGAGCGTCGTCGGCTCAAAGAGCAGGTGTCCCGCCAGCTCGAGGACCTGCTGGTCTCGCGCGAGCTCTTGCGGCTCGGGCTGCTCGATCGCACCCAGATCGTGACCCTCGTGCACGCCTGCGCCCATTCCGGGGACAGCCTGGTCCAGAGCCTGCAGGTCTCGGGCCTGGTTGACCCCGAGGCGATCGCCGCCACCCTCAATTCCCTGGGTCTCCGTCCCCTCGTCGAGTCGGGCCCCGACCCACTGGGCGATCAGGGCACGAATTTGTAGCCGGCCCCTCGAACCGAGAGGAAGTGGCGAGGCTGGCTGGGATCCGGCTCGAAGGCCCGCCTCAGCCGCATGATGAAGTTGTCGACCGTCCGGGTCGTGGCCGGTCCTGACCACCCCCAGGCCCCTTCCAGCAGCTGTTCGCGGCTCAGGACGCGGCCCGGCTGGTCACGGAACACCTTGAGGACCTGGAACTCGATCGGGGTCAGCTTGACCTCCGCGTCGCCGCAGGTCGCCTCCATGGCGGCGAAGTCGATCCGGGCCTCGCCGAAGGCCAGGACGTCCGCCTCAACCGCGACGGTCGGCTGGGCTTGCCACCGGGTGCGCCGCAAGAGGGTCTCGACCCGCGCGAGCAGCTCTTCGAGGTTGAAGGGCTTGGTCACGTAGTCGTCGGCCCCGATCTGGAGGCCTTCGATCTTCTCGGCTGGCTGACTGCGGGCCGTCAGCATGAGGACCGGGGTGAACACCTCGCGTTTGCGCAGGCCCCGGCACAGGTCGAGCCCGCTCATCCCAGGCAGCATGAGGTCCAGGATGATGAGGTCGTAGGGGGTGCCGGCTTCGAGCAAGAGCTCCTTGGCTGCAAGACCGTCGCTCAGGTGGGTGACGTGGTGCCCCTCGAGCTCGAGGTTGAATTTGAGGCCGTTCGCGATGTGGGCCTCGTCCTCGACCAGCAAGACCTTAGCCATGGGAATCTCCTGGTAAGACGACGGTGAAGGTGCTGCCGCAGCCTGACCCGGCACTCTGAGCCGAGACGCGCCCGCCGAGGGCGAGCACCGTCTCGCGCACGATGTAGAGGCCGATTCCGGTCCCCGGCCGGGTGCGGGTCATCTCGCTGCCCACCCGGTAGAAGCGTTGAAAAATGCGCTTGAGCTGGTCACGCGGGATGCCGACGCCCCGATCCTGGACGCGCACGGTGGCTCCGCCGGTCGTGACGGGCTCGATGTGCAACTGCACGGAGACGTCGTCGCCCGAGTACTTGACGGCGTTGTCGACCAGATTCAGGAAGACCATGTGCAGGGCCGTCGGCTCGGACTTGACCGTCGCATCGGCGCCGTCGAGGGCGATCGCCCCGTCCGGCAATCCGTACCGGCTGCGGATGGTCACCGCGATGTCGTCGAGCAGGGCGCGCAGGGGCACGTCTTCGAGGGTGACCGGTGACCGGCGGCCTAGCCGGGCGGCTTCGAGGATGTGCTCGAGCAGGAGGCTGAGGCGCTCGACGTCCGCCAGCATGATCTGGAAGAACTCGGCTTGCCGCTCGGGCGTCACGCGACCCCGTTGCAGGGTCTGGAGGTGCAGCTTCAGCGAGGTGAGCGGGGTCTTGAACTCGTGGGTGACGCTGTCGATGAAATTCTGCTGGGCCCGATTGAGCCGAATTTGCTTGACCAGGCTGATGAGAAAGAGCAGCAACCCCACCAGCACGCCCAGGAAGAGGACGCAGCCCACCACCAGGATCGCCCAGCGCCCCGATCCCATGGCCACCTGATCGGCCGCGAGGCGCCGCAGGTGGAGGTAGTCGGTCACGATCACGACGTTCCACAGGGCGATCAGGGCGACCGTGGAGACGATCAGGATGGTGCCCCAGACGATGGGCGGGGCGATGGACAGGTTGTGGGGACGTCTCATGGCCTCATGTTCCCATGCCGGACGGGGCCCGCCAAGAAAGAGGGACGACCCATCGTGGGTCGTCCCTCTCCGGGCAGGGAGTCGGATCTACCAGGCCACGTTCCAGACGAGACCCACCTTCTCGAGCACCCAGATCAGGTACTTGGTGGGGTCGATCTCGTACCACCGGATGCCGTGCTGGGCCCGACGACCGTTGGCGTGGTGGTTGTTGTGGTACCCCTCGCCCAGGGACAGGAGGCCAATGATGGGCACATTGACGCTGTCGTCGTGGGCGTCGAAGCTCTTGTAGCCGAAGGCGGGAATGTGGCAGATCGAGTTGATCGACCATGTCACGTGGTTCATGATGAAGATCGGCAGGTAGAAGCACCAGACCATGCCGCCGAAGCCCAGGAAGTGGTAGAAGGTGGCCGCAAGAATGAGGTGCGGCAGGATCATGAACATGGGGCGCTCGAGCAGGCGGCAGTACCAGGTGCCACGCACGTCCTTGGCAAGCTCGCGGGTCTTGGAGCTGAAGTCGTTGAGATCGCGGAAGATCCAGCCCATATGGGCGTTGAAGAAGCCCAGGTGCTTGGGGCTGTGCAGGTCGTTCTCCTTGTCGGAGGCCCGGTGGTGGTGCCGGTGATCGCCGACCCAGCCCACAGGATCGCCCGACAGCCCCGTCACGGCCCCGAGCGCCCCCAGGAACTTGATGAGCCCGATCGTCTCGAAGCCCTTGTGGGTGAGGTACCGGTGCAGGTAGAAGGTGACGCTGAAGCCGAGCCACAGGTACATCCCGATCATGATCGGCAGGTAGCCCAGGTGGAAGGGCTGGGTGAAGGCCGAAAGGCCCAGGAGCTGAGCGGTGCCAAGGAAGACGATCACCCAGGGGTTGAGGTGGGCCTCCTTGAGCATCTGCTTGACGTTGACCGTGATGAGCGTCCACGGCTGCTGGCTCGTATCTTTGAAGCGATGGATGTTCCCCTTGACGCCCCAGTCGAGACTGCGCTGAATGATCCCCATGGCGACCGGTTCCTTTCGAAGAGAGCGATGTATCGTCGTGGCTTCCATTGTTAGCAAACTCTCATCCGAAAGTCGGTCACGGAACGGTCATGGACGGTCATACTTCGGTCAAACCTTTGCACGGTCCCTTTTGCCGCCACGCAAGGTCGAGGGTTAAACTGGCCATAACCTCGAAGAGGGGGGTCCCCCTCGCCCCTCGGACTTGCTAGAATCGAGGGCGGAAAGGGACTTGGCGGTCGCTGACACGACGCGGGAGGGCGAACGAGATGGCCGAAACGCCGGAATTCAAGTACACCGTGTGGCTCGATGCCCCGCATGATCGGGTCTGGCACGCCATCAAGGACCAGATCGAGCACCCCAAGACCAAGGAGGGGCAGGTCCAGTCGATCAACGTGATCGAACGCAAGAAGAACTACCTGGTGCGCGAGATCAAGCCCAAACGGGGCAAGGCGTATCAGGAGAAGATCACCTTCTTCCCCTCCAAAAAGGCCATCACCGAGATGAGCCGCGGCCCCTACGAGAGCATCGTCCAGGAGGTCGCCAAGGAGAAGGGCCGGACCAAGCTGACGATGGAGTTCAAGCCGCGCCGCATGACCCTCTGGCTGCTCAAGATGAAGCAGTGGGTCAAGCGCGCCCCCCTCGACCTCGACGACATGATGAACCTCGCGAGCATCCCGAAGCCCGTCGGGGCCAAGACCAAGTAGAGCGCCCCTTTGCCTCTCACAGACCGTCAACGGGCCCGCGAGCAGCGGGCCCGTGCCAATTGGACGCCTCCCGGCCCCTTGCCGACCGGGCCAGGGGATGATCCCACCCTGTCACCCGGCGAGGGCGAGACCCTGGATGCCTTTGCGGGCCACTGGCGCGTTTTCCAACTGGCCGGAGGTCACCGGTACTCGACGGACGACCTACTGGCGGCCTGGTATGCCCGCGTTTGCCAGACCGACCTGGGGAACGAACCACGCAGATTGCTCGATCTGGGTTCGGGAATTGGCTCGGTGGCCCTCTTGCTGGCCTGGGCCTTTCCGACCTTGCAGGTCATGGGGCTCGAGGTCCAGCCGACGAGCCTCGGGCTAGCCCGACGATCGGCCCGCTACAACGGGGTCGCCGACCGGGTGACGTTTGAGCTGGGCGATCTGCGCGAGCCTCCGGATTTGGGGACCTTCGACCTCGTGACCGGGAGCCCCCCTTACTGGGATCCGGCCGCCGGGACCGTGGCTACGGGACCTCAGAAGGGGCCCTGCCGGTTCGAGTTTCACGGGGGCGTCGCGTCTTACGCCCGCGCGGCCGCCCGCTTCCTCGCCCCCGGTGGGCTCGCCGCCTTCGTGTTCGATGGGCGGCAGCGTCTGCGGTTCGAGGCCGCGATCGCCGCCGTCGACCTCGCCCTCGTCCGGACCCGCGACGTGATCAGCCGGGAGGGAGATGGGCCGCTCTTGCTACTGGCGGCGTGTCGGAGGCCGGGTGAGGCGCCCGGCCTCGTCGAGCGCGAGGAACCTCTCTTGTTGCGCCACCGGGACGGGAGCCGCAGCGAGGAGTTCCGGCGACTACGGGCGATGATGGGATTTCCGCCAGGTCCTTGTTAAGAAGACTTCGCTTCCTTTGCCACGGCCCGCTTCACCCCCCGCAGGACCCAGGTGACCATGAGCCGGGTGCGCCAGCGCCAGAAGGGACCGCGGATCCGACCCAGCGGACGGGCGGGCGGATGCACCGAGACCTTGATCGATGAGGAGCCGGAATGCGGCTCGACCTGGATCGCGATGACCTCGCCCGCGCGCGTGGCCATGCGCATCGGCATGGTCAGGTCGGCCTGCTCCAGCTGGGCCGTGATGCCGGGCTGACGCGCCTCCATGCGGGGGGCCATTTTGAGCAGGAGCCGGCGCAGGACCTCCGGGTCCCCCGCCACTTCGACCTTCATGCGAACGGGTTCCATGCCCCCATGATACCAGGGCTTCAGGGGTCTCCGGCCGACCAGCGCAGGGTGGCCAGGAGGCCGTAGTGGTCGGAGACGGGGATCTCCCGATCGGTGAGGACCACGTCCGCACCGACCACCTTGCTTCCCGTGTCCACGAACAGGTAGTCCAGCCGCCGGTCCGGCGAATCGTACCAGACCAGCGGATTGGCATGGGTCCAGGTCAGGCCTGGCTCATCCGGATGTCTGACGCGGTAGGCATCCTGCAGGTGCTCGCGCAGCCTGGCGATCGCCGCTTCGGACTCGACGGCGTTCAGATCCCCGGCGAACACGAACCGGCGGCCCGGCCGGTCCCATCCCAGGTCGCGCACGCGGCTCAGGGCATGCGCGACCTGCCGGTCACGGGTATCGTGGTCCGGCACGGGCCACGACAGGTGGGTCGCAAGGACGTGGACCGGCCCCTCGGAGTGGGCGATCGCCGCGAGCAACCCGACCCGCGCGTCGGGAGGCGTCGGTCCCGGGGGCAGTTGCAGGGTCTCGGTCCGCCAGAAAGGCCAGCGGGCCAGGATGGCGACCCCGCCCCACGACTGGCTGACCACCTCGTCGGGGTTGCCGTACGGGGCGAAGCAGCTGTACGGCAGGTCGAGCCGCTCGGAGAGGTCCTGGACCTGGTCGTAGGGATAGGGGGTGGTCCGCGAGGAGACCTCCTGCAGGCAGACCACATCCGGGGCGAGGGCCCGGATCCCGTGCACGCAGGCGGCGCGCCGGCCCTCGAACCACCCGCAGCCGGTGCCGGTGAGATTCAGGGTGAGCAGCCGGAGTTCGACCATGTCGGGATCGTAGGCCCCGTCTGGCCGGGAAACAACCGTAGGCCGGCCGGATAGGCCGAAAACAAGCCTGATTCCGTCTTTGAAGAAATGTTATGATGGAGCGACCCACCGATCCCCCCGATTGCCTCCAACGACGCGGGCGATCCGTCACCCGAAACGGAGACGCGTCGCATGCCTGTCGGAGCCTTACCGCCCACCCCCCTCAATGTCTTGGTCGTCGGCGGGGGGGGCCGGGAGCACGCGCTCGCCTGGAAGCTGTCCAAGTCCCCCCGCGTGGCGCGCGTCTTCTGCGCCCCCGGCAACGCCGGCACCGAGGAGTTCTGCCAGAACTGTCCGGTCCCGACGACCGACTTCGAAGGGGTGGCGGCGATCGCCCTCCAGCACCGCATCGACCTGGTCGTGGTCGGCCCTTCGGAGCCGCTGATCTTCGGGCTCGCCGATGTCTTCCACTCACTGAGGATTCCCGTGTTCGGCCCCTCGCGGAGCCAGGCCGTGATTGAGGGCAGCAAGGCCTTCTCCAAGGCCTTCATGAGCCGGCACGGGATCCCGACGGCGGCCTACCAGGTGTTCACCGACCTGCGCGAGGCCAAGGCGTTCGTGCGCTCCCAGTGGACGCCTGCGGGCCTGGTCGTGAAGACGGACGGTCTGGCCGACGTGCAGAGCGTCGTCGTCGCCGAACGTCCCGAGGAGGCCTTCGAGGAGATCGAGCGCGCCCTCGGCGAGGATCGCTACGGTCCGGCGGGCCGGCGGATTCTCATCGAAGAACGCCTGATCGGTCCAGAGGCCTCCCTGCTCGCCTTCGTCGACGGCCACAGCTTCAAGGTGCTCCCGGCCGCCCAGGATCACAAAGCCCTCTTCGATGGCAACCGAGGCCCCAATACCGAAGGGATGGGGGCCTATGCTCCGGCCCCCGTCATCACCCCGTCCACACTCGAACGGATCGAGCGCGACATCCTGGCCCCCACCGTGGCCGGTCTCGCCGCCGAGGGCCTAGGCTATCCCGGCGTCCTGTTCGTGGGGCTGATCCTCACGCCGGAGAGGCCTCGAGTCCTCGAGTACAATTGCCGCCTGGGCGATCCCGAGGCGCAGGTGACCCTGCCGGCCCTCAAGACCGACCTGCTTGAGGTCATCGACGCATGTCTGGCAGGACGGCTGGGCAATCTCGACCTTCAGTTCGACGATGCCTACTACCTGTGCGTGGTGGGGGCGTCGGAAGGGTACCCGGCGAGGCCGCGCGCCGGTCGGAAGATCACCGGGCTCGAGGCGGCGCGGCGGGTGCCGGCGGCCACCATCTTCCACGCCCACACCCGGCGCGAAGAAGAAGGGCTCGTGACCGCCGGGGGGAGGGTCCTCAACGTCGTGGCGCGGGGTCGGACGATTGACGAAGCGCAAGACCAGGCTTATCGTGCCATGCAGCACATCGCCTTCGACGGGGGCGGCCCCATCATCCGCCGGGACGTGGGGGCCCAGGCCACGGGACGCCTCCTGTGATGCGGGAGGAGGGGCCATGGACGAGACACCCAGCGATTTCTTCACCTTCAAGAAGGGCGAATACAAGACCAAGTCGCTCGAAGAGCTGCTCGGCAAGGCCCCTGAGAAGGCCGACAAGAACGACTACGAGCTGATCGAAGAGGGCCTCAACCACCGCCGCAAGATGGCCGAGCTGTGCGACGCGATGGCCCGTCGCCTCCGCAAGCACGCCGAGGCGCGCGACCTGGCCGCCCTCGAAGGCCAGATCTCCAAGCTCAACGACATGTTCGCTCGCCTCAAGGAACTGGACATTCCGCTGTAGGAAGAGGGCCCGGGCATTTGCCCGGGCCCTCTTGGTACGAACCTTACTTCGAGTAGGCGCTCCAGAGTCTGTTGACCACGTCGTACTTCCAGAGGCCCGTGTTGTCGTAACTCTTGGCGTAAGCCGTGTTGGCGTCGGCCATGACCAGGGTATCGAGACCCACCCCGGGCGGGGCCGAGACCGAGGAGACCGACCAGCCCTTGGCCGGGTCATAGGTGTACATGAGGCCCGAGGTGACGCCCGGCTCGACCGCAAGACCCACCAGGGTGTTGCCGTTGACGATCTGCGGCGATCCGATGCTGTGACCCCCGGTCGGGACGAAGGCGATCGACCACCCCGTGCCGTTCCAGTGGATCAGGCTGTCGCCTGTCGAGGCCCATATGTCATTGGGACCGATCACGGCCAGGCCTTCGACCGCGCCGACCCCACTAGGCAGTGTCGTCTGGGTCCAGGTGCCGGCCTGCCAGTGCAGGACGACCTCGCCCGCGACCCACGCTTCCGTGCCGCTGAGGATCTTGACCGTACCGAAATTCTTGCCAGCCGCCGAGGCGGGCAGGGTCTGGTCCGACGACCAGCGCTGCAACGAGCTGTTGTACCGCAGGACCGTGCCGTGGGTCCCCACGGCCATGCCGAGCGAGTTTCCGGCCCCGCCGAAGGCCACGTCCGTCAGGGTCACCTGGGACGAGGCGGGCAACGCCGAGCTGAACTGCGAATCGATGTCCGTCCCTTCGGTCGTCCAGGTGCCGCCGTCGCAGCGGCTGACGCCCGCGCCGACCGCCCAGCCCTGAGAGGCCGAGACGATGGCCAGCGCGTTCGTTCGGCCAGAGGGGGGCGCGTTCCAGAAAAACGATGGCTTGTCCAACCCGAGGGTGTCCAGCTGAACCCCCACCAACGCGATGGGCCCGAGGTTCGTTGCGTAGAGCGCCGAGGTCGAGACAGGTTGACCGCCGCCGCCGATTGGCCCGGTAGCGTCTGCGCCTGGTGCGGCTCCAAAGGCCGGCGACGACACGAGCGACGAATTGGCGTTGGGCGTGAAAGCCCCGGTCCGACTGGCGAATGAGGTGGGCACGGCCACGCAGCCCGTCAGCGAGCTGACTCCGAGGGCCCCGGCCAGGGCGAAAGCAAACCAAGCGGCCCTCATTGCGCACCACCCCCTTGCACGAGGTAAGACAGGCCCCACACCTGGGCGTCGTAGCTGTTGTTGGTCAGATCGGTGAACGTGGTCGCCGAATCGACCTCGAGGGCCAGCTGAGCCGGGCCCGGGGTCGCAGCGAAGTTGAAGTTGCCCGTGTAGGTCCCGTTGCCGTTGTCGGTCAGCCGCAAGCGGTCGCGCCCAGGCGGTCGTGACAGGAACAGAAAGGGCGTGGGCGTTCCGGCGACCGTCGCCGACGACGAGACCTGCACGGTGACGGTCGCCGCCTGCGAGGGCGTGACGGCCGGGGCATCCGTTGAGCGAACCAGGTCGCCGGGATGGATCGTCACCGAGTTCCCGCCCCAGGCCAGCGTGACCAGGGTGATGGCGACCCGTGGGCTCGGGACCGTGAGCGACATCGGCGAGAGCGACACGAGCTTCCAGACCCCGTTCACCTTCTGGAACTGGGCCGTCCGGAGGTCGGTCTCGGTGTAGGACTTAGTCACCAGGCCGTGCTGCCAGGGGAACTCGGCGACGAAGCGGGCCGCGCGGCTGACCGAGTAGGTCGCGTTCGCCGTCATGATCCCGTTCGTATCGATCAGGAACTGGAGGGCCATCTGGTCGGCAAGGCTCGTGGTGGCCGTGCCCGACTGGACGGTCTTGGGGTAGCTGCGCCCCCAGCGGCGGGGCAACGAGGGATCGGACGCCCCGGTCAGGGCGAAGATCCCGATCCCGTCGTTGATGAGGGTACCCGGCTGGAAGTAGGTCGACACGCTCGGCGAGTCGAGGACCGTCGCGAGGGCGGACTTCTCGGCCTGAGTGTCGATGGGCGAGGGAGGGGGAGAGGTCTGGATGTCGATCGGATGCCCGTACGGGCAACCGGCGATCGCCACCACGGCCACGAGTAGGCCATTCAGTTGGGCAGCTCGCAGTCGGCTCACCTCTCCACCCCCTTTCGCACGATGACCGCGTTAGAGGTTGTTCGGACGGTCAATTATGGCTCCGGTGTAGGCGTCAATCAAGTATTTGCCCCGCTGGTAGCTGAAGGTCGGAGCCGGAGTCGGCGTGGGGGCGGGAGTCGGCCGGCCGTAGCCATTGCCGTACCCGTTGTCGGAGCTGTTGCCGTACCCATCTCCGTACCCGTTCGCGTAACCGTCGCCGTACCCGTTGGAGTACCCGTTATCCGAATTGTTCCAGTCGTCGTACGACCCATCGTCGCCCCGACGCCCCTTCTTGATGATGACGACCGACTGGGTATTCAAGTTCGAGCCCCCGGGCACCCGGGCCACGCCGCCGTTGACCGGCAGGGTGCGGGTCGCGTAGTCGTTGTTGACCTCGTAGACGGCGCCACCGTTGACCGTGGGCCGCAGGGTGATCTCGAGGCCCGGGGTGTCGACGCCCATGCCGATGTCCTGGCAGGTGGCGATCGCCTTGTCGAGCAGGATGGCGTTCGTGAAGTCGACGCTGTTGAGGTTCCCCGAGGTGTCGGCCGATTCCTGCGGCGCGAGCAACTGGCCCAGGCCCGTGTAGGTGAACTTGACCAGCTTGTACTGATAGACGGGCTGAGGGGCCGGGACAGGGGGAAGCGGAGCGATCGACGCGGTGGCCGAACCCGCCGAGGCAGGCAATGGGCTCGCCGTCGGGACCGGGACCGGGGTGACGGCCGAGCCCACCACGGTCGCGACGCGGTAGGTGAACTCCCAGGCGCTGGTCTTGTCGATCTTGGCGTTGCTGCCGACCATCAGGGCGTGGACCTGGACGAGAGAGGTGTTGGTGTAGTGGTTCGACAGGTACTGGTTGACGGCGTGGTAGGCGTCAAACAGGGTCGAGCCGTTCATGTCGTAGGACGGACCCTTGGCGGTCGGGGCGACCGTGGACGCTCCGGTGCCGTTGAGGGGCATCGGGTAGATCGACCGATCCGAGATGACGCAACCCGCCAACGACGAGGTCGCCATCAGGCCGGCGGTGAGAATGAGAGCAAGACGAGCGTATCGCATAGCAACCTCCAGTAGGGCGCGAATGACCTTGACAGTCTTCACGTTATCCGGGGGCGCTAACATGCCCGATCACATGGCGGTCACGTGATCGAGATTTCCGATCATTTTTTTCCGGCGGCGATCCGATCGAAGAGCTGCCGCGACTCGAGGGCGGGCTCGACCCCCAGCTCCTGGTTCAGGACGTCCTGCAGCTGATGGTAGTGGCGGATGGCCGCCTGGCGGTTTCCGAGGTTCGAGAGGGCCGTCATCTTGGCCCGGTGGGCGAATTCAGCGCAGTTGTCGGCCGCGATCGCCCGATCGGCCCACTCGAGCAGCCCGTCGTCGTCGCCGGCCTCCGAAAAGTGGGCGAGAAGGTGCTGGAAGGCGGCCATGGCTCGCTGATGGAAGTGCTCCTGGGTCGCTTGGACCCACAGGTTGTCGTCCATGTCCTTGAGGTAACGGCCCCGATAAAGGGCGAGGGCCTTGGTGTAGGCTTCCAGCTGCTGCGGCCTGGAAAGCCCGGACCCTCGGGCCTGGTCAAGCTGGTAGTCGAACTCCTGGACGTCCAGGGTGTACGGGGCGCCGAAGTTGAAGTGATAGCGTCCGTCCCGCCACTGGATGTATCGCGACGGGGCATTCTTGGGCAGCTCGGGCTCGAGGGCCTGCCGCAACCGGCTGATGATCATCAGGATGGCCGAGCGGGACACGTCCTCGTCGCCGTAGAGCAACTGCGCAAGCTGCTCGCGGGTGACACCCTGGCGGTGGTGCAGCAAGAACGCGAGCACGAGCTTGGTCTTCGTGCCCTGCCACTGCTTGGTGGCGATCGCCCCCGCCTCGGTCGAGGCCTCGAAGGTCCCGAAGCACCGGATCTGCAGGGCGGGGCCGGCCAGGGCCATGGATGCTTCGGTTCCTGCGGCCTCCTGGGCGACCCGGGCCTCCAGCTCCCGCGGGTACTGCGACAGCAGGAAGTCGTAGCCGTTGGCGGCACAGATGCCGCGGGCCTCTTCCCAGCGCTCATCGGCTTCCGGTCGGGCCAGGAGCCGCAGGGCGCGGGACTGCAGGAGCAGGACCAAGGCCTGCCGGTAGCGCAGCCCCTGCTCCGCCACCACCCGACGGGTCGTTTCGAGCAGGGCCAGAGCTCCCTCGGCGTCGCCTCGTTCGATCAGGAGCTGGCCCATCGGGATCTGCAGGTCCACGAGGTCGGGCGACTCGATGGCTTTGCCACGCTGCTCGACGGCCTGGTTCAACAGCTCATGCGCCCGCTCGAACTGCCCCTGGCGCCGGGCCAGGTCGGCGAGACCGCTCAAGGCCTGGGCTTCGAGGGGCTTGTCGCCGAGGGCGATCGCCCCTTCTCTTGCCTGTTGCAGGAAGTCGGCCGCCTTGGCGGGCTGGTCGATGGAGGTCGCGATCATGGCGAGGGTCAGGACCGTCCAGAGTGCCTCGCGCCGGAACCCCAGCTGCTGGGCGAGCCCGAGCCCCTGCTCGGCCACGGACCAGGCCGCGTCGAACTCTCCCAGCAGGTGGTGGATGGCGGCGAGGTTGTTGAACGTGGCCGGGAAGGCCTTGCGGCCGCCCAGCTCGGCCTGGCGGATGGATTCCTGGTAGGTGGCGGCGGCCTTGGCGAAGTCTCCCTTGCGCGTGAAGGTTAGGCCCAGGTTGTGCAGGATCTTGCTCTGGCCGATGGCGTCCTCGGTCGCCCGATAGAAGTCGAGGGCCTGCTCGAAGGCGTGCTGGGCCCGCTCGTTGTCGTTCGCCATCTGGTGGAACAGACCGAGGGCATTCCAGGCGAAGGAGCGGCCGAGCCCATCGTCGGTTGGTAGGACATCGAGGGCTCGTTCGGCCAGGGGTTGCAGGCGAGGATCGCCCCGTCCGCCCCACAGGGCAGCCTGATAGGCGATCGAGCGGCCTTCGGCCGTGCGATCACCTCTCTGGTGGGCGAGCTTTTCGGCGCGCTCGAAGCGCAGCAGGGCCTTGTCCGGCTCGCCCCAGAGCCTCAACAGCTCGCCACCGTAAAGCAACAACCACGGCGAAGCATCGACCACCTCGGTCGGGAAGCGCTTCAGAAGCCGATCGAGGCTGTCGAGCCGGAACAGGCTGATGAAGCGCGGGGCCAGCTCGCAGAAGACGACCGTCGCCTCACCGTACAGCTTGCCGTCGAGCAGGATCTCGAGGGCATCTTCGGGGAGCGACGCCTGCAGGTGCCGCCCGATCCGCAGCCGCAGGTCGGCGACCTGGTCGGGCGTCCAGGACTCTTCGAGCTTGGCCTGCAGAAAGCTCTGGAAGATGGGGTGGTAGTAGTACTCTGGAGATTCGCCGCGGCTCAGAAGCAGGTTGGTGCGACGCAGGGCCAGGATCGTCTCGTCGCTTTCGGGCAGCGCGAGGACGGTCGAGCAGAGTTCGGGCTCGATGGTCGGGAGCAGGCAGGTCTTGAGCAGAAAGGTCTGTCTGTCGGCGGGCAGGTCGTCGTAGATCTCCTGGGCGAGGTAGTCGAACAGGAGGCGATCGCCCTCCCCCGCCTTGGGCAATCCTTCGGCTTGCTGAGCGGCGAGGACCAGGCTCGCCGCCCATCCCTCGGTCGAGTCGAACAGGGCCTGCTCCTCGTTGGCCGCGAGGTCTCGGCCCGAGAGCGACCGCACGAGCTCGGCCACCTCGGGCGGTTGGAAGCGCAGGTCCGGGATCCCGATCTCGACCAGCTGCTGGCGGACCCGCATCTGGGGAAGCCGCACCGGCAGCTGATTGCGCGAGATGACGACGAGCTGCAGGTTGTCCGGAACGTAGGCGATGAGGGCTTCCAGCGCCCGGACGATCGGTTCCGCCTCCTGGACGGCGTGAAAATCGTCCAGGACCAGGATGAAGGGCTCGTCGCCCCGATCCCCCAGCTCTTCGGCGAACAGGCCCATCAGGTTGGGGAGGATCGCCTCGGGCTGCGAGGCCGAGGCGAGCAGCTCGCGTGCCGGGCTCGGCTGGCCCGGCCAGGCGGCAGCCGAGCCATCGATCACGTAGTGCAGGAACGACGTGAGGTCGGCGTCGAACGGCTCCAGGTTGACCCAGCAGTGGCGGGCCTCGGTGCTCTGGAGGTAGTCCGCGACCGTCGTGCTCTTGCCGTAGCCGGGGCCCGCGCAGATGCACGTCAGCTTGATCTTGGAAGACTGCCCGGCTGCGAGACGGGTCAAGAGCGCGTCGCGCCGGACGTAACTGTCCGGAACGACCGGAGGGCGCAGTTTGCGCTTGATGAGCGGAAAGGTGCCCGTCATGGCGAGGCGCCGTGGTCGGTCACGGGGTTGCGCAGCACCTCGAGGGCGTGGGGCAAGACTCCCACGATGGCCCCCAGGTTCTCGCGGACCCCCTTGGGGCTGCCGGGCAGGTTGACGATCAGGGTGCGGCCCCTCACCCCGACGACCCCCCGGCTCAGCATGGCCATGGGGGTCTTCTTGAGGCCCTCGGCGCGCATGGCCTCGGCCATGCCGGGGACTTCGTAGGCGATCACGGCCCGGGTCGCGTCGGGGGTCACGTCGCGCGGCCCGAGCCCGGTGCCCCCCGTCGTGACGATGAGGGCCAGGTCGGGCTCGTCGCACCAGACCCTCAGGCGGTCCTCGATGATGGCCCGCTCGTCCGGCACCACCTCGTAGGGGCCGAGGTCGAACCCGGCGGTCTGCAAGAGGCCCCGGATGGCCTCGGCGCTCGCGTCCTCGCGCTCCCCCCGGTGGCCCCGGTCGCTCGCGGTCAAGATACCGGCCCGGTAGCCCATCAGGTGGTCGCCGGCCGGCGGTAGTCGCCGCTCTTGCCCCCGGTCTTGGAGATCAGGCAGACCTCGGCGATCGCCATCCCCTTGTCGACGGCCTTGCACATGTCGTAGACCGTCAGGGCCGCGACCGTGGCCCCGGTCAAGGCTTCCATCTCGACTCCCGTCTTGCCGGTCAATCGCGCGGTGACCGAAATGACGATCGAGCTTTCCTGGAAGTCGAAGGCGACCGAAACCCCCTCGAGATTGAGCGGATGGCACATGGGGATGAGGTCCGGGGTCTTCTTGGCGCCCATGATGCCCGCGACCTGGGCCACGGCGAGCACGTCCCCCTTGGCGAGCCGGCCCTCGCGAATCATGGCGAGGGTCTCGGGCCGCATGCGCACGATCGCGCGGGCCGTAGCCTCGCGCCGGGTCTCGGGCTTCTCGCCGACGTCGACCATCCGGGCGCGCCCGGATGGGTCGAAGTGGGTCCATTCGCTCACGCCCTAGACCTCCGGCTGCTCGATCAGGATCGCCTCGATCGTCTCTCCGGCCGCGACCCGGGTGGTCGTCTCCGGGATGGCGACCAGGGCGTTGGCCCGGACGAGGGAGTGGATGATCCCGGATCCCTGCGGGCCCGTGAGATGGGCTTCGTAGCCGTCGGACGTCGGCGAGACCGTGGCCCTCAGAAAGGATCGCTTCCCCTCGGGGCTTTTCGTTCCCGTAACGAGGCGGGCTCTAACCGTCGGCCGCATGAGCGCCCGGTGGCCCATCATGCGACGCAAGGCCGGGCGCACGTACAGCTCGAAACTCTGCGAGGTCGACACCGGGTTGCCTGGCAGCCCGAAGTAGGGCTTGCCGCCGACCGTGGCGTAGGTGAACGGCTTGCCGGGTTGCTGGGCGATCGCCGTGAAGTGCACGGTGCCGAGCCGGCCCACGGTCTCACCCACGTAGTCGAACTCGCCCATCGAGACGCCGCCCGACGAGACGATGGCGTCGGCCTGAGACAGGGCCAGCTCGATGGCCTCCCGCGTCGCTTCGCGGGTGTCCGGGATGGTCGGCAGGCGGATCGGCACGGCGCCGCAGGCCAGGATCTGAGCGTAGAGGGCGTAGGCGTTGCTGTTGCGGATCTGGCCGGGACCGATCGGCTCACCGGGCTCGACGAGCTCGTCTCCGGTCGCGAGGATGGCGACTCGGGCGGGCCGCACAACCTTCAACTGGGGTCGCCCCACGGCTGCGGCCATCTGGATCCGCCATGGAGTGAGGACCATCCCGAGGTCGAGGACCTGGTCGCCTTGCCGCACGTCCTCGCCGGCCCGGCGGATGTGGTCGTCCGGCTCGGCCGCTCGAAAGAAGGCAACCCGCCCGTCCGAGGCCTCGGTATCCTCGACTTTGACGACCGCTTCGGCGCCGAGGGGCAGCATGGCGCCCGTCATGATCCGCATGGCCGTGCCGGGGGCCAGGACGGAGGTGGGGGCGTGGCCGGCCGCGACTTCCCCGGCGATCGGTAGGATGGCCGGATGCTCGCGAGATGCGGCCTGCAGGTCGGCCACCCGGACCACGAACCCATCCATGGCCGAGTTGTCGAAGGGCGGTAGGTTGTCAGAGGCGAGCACCGGCTCGGCCAGCACCCGGCCGAGCGAGTCCACGAGGGCGGCTTGTTCGGTCGGCAGCTCTGAAACGGTCGAGAGGATGGTTTGGAGGGCGTGTTCAACCGGAATCATGTGACACCAAGGGCGGGGGGTCCCTCAGTTTACCACGCGGTTAGACGCGGCCTACTCGTGCCGCAGGGCCGTGATGGGATCCATCTTGGAGGCCGTGTACGCGGGAAACAGGCCGAAGAACAGCCCGACAGCCGTCGCGACGCCGAAGGCCAGCAGCAGGGACTCCGGGGTGAACACGGTGCGCCAGCCGGCGTACTGCGTGATCAGCCCACCCAAGGCGAGGCCTACCCCGATCCCCATGATCCCGCCGGCGAAGCAGATCAGGACGGCCTCGATCATGAAGTACAGCATGATCGCCCGGGCGCTCGCCCCGATCGCGCGCCGGATCCCGATCTCGCGGGTCCGCTCCGTGACGGTGGCCAGCATGATGTTCATGATCCCGATCCCGCCCACCAGTAGCGAGAGGCCGGCGATGCAGGCCATGACAAAGTTGAAGAGCCGCTGCGTCTTCTGACTTTGAGCGAGCAGCTCGTCCGGCACCACCACCTCGAAGTCCTTCGTCTCGTGGTGCCGCCGCAGCAGGATCTTCTGCAGGGTGAGCTTGGCCTCGCGCAGGCGCTCGGCCTGGTCTACCTGCAGGGCGATCTCGTCGACCACGTTGTAGGCGACCTGGTTCACCCCCTGGATCTCGTCCCGCAGCATGGTGAAGCGCGACAGCGAGGTCGTGATCGGGATGTAGACGTCCTGGTCGGTGTCGCGGGTCTTGATCTTGACCTTGTCCTTGGTCTGGGCGCGATCGCCCATCACCCCCACCACCCGGAAGCGGATGCCGCCGATGGTCATCATCTGACCGAGCGGATCCTCCTTCAAGAAGGCTGACTGGACGATCGCGGGCCCCACGACGCAAACCTTGCGATAGGCGTCCAGGTCCTCCTGGGTCAGGAACCGACCGCGCTTCACGTGGAGACCCACCACGGTTTCGTAGTCGGGGGTGGTGCCCACCAGGTTGCCCTTGGGTTTGATCGCCCCCACCTTGAACTCTTTGTCCATGAGGTTCTGTGGGGCGATCGCCACCACGTAGGGCAGCACTTCCTTGAGATACTGGGCATCCTCGTAGCTGAGACCCTTGGAGAGGCGCTGGATCGCCTTGCGTTGCTCTTCGCGATCGAGCGATACGGCCTGGATGCGGATGTTGTTGATCCCGAAGGCCTTGATCTGCTCGATGGCCTCTTCCTCGGCCCCCTTGCCGATCGCGAGCATGGCGATCACGGCCGCGACCCCGAAGATGATGCCCAGGGTGGTCAGGAAGGTCCGGAGCTTGTGGTGGTACAGGTTGAGCAGGGCAGCGCGCCCGTTCTCCCAGAGAAACTCGGCCCGCATCCCTAGCTCCTATCCACCCGGATCCGCTCGCCGGCCGACAGGCCAGACTGCACGATCACGCGGTCGTCGTTGCGATCGCTCAGGACGACCGGCCGCCGCCGGCCGTCGGCCATGACGACGTAGGGGCGCGTTCCGTCCTTGCCGACCGACGAGCTCGGCACCGACAGGACGTGGTGATACTGGCCGGTGATGAAGTCCACGTCCACCGTGAGGCCGGGCCGAAAGGCGCTGGCCGATTCGTCGACCTGGATGGTCGCCGTGAAGACCTTGGGGGCACCCTCTCGCTGGTTTTGATTCTTGCTGTCCGCCGCCAGGGCCGAGATCTCCTTGACGCGGCCGTGGAAGACCTTACCCCGGGCGGTGCTCAGGGTCAGCTGCACCGGCAGCCCCACCTTGACGCGTCCGATGTCCCCCTCGTCGATCTCGGCCGACACGTCCACCTTTCGAAAGTCCGCCACCCGCAGGAAGGCCTGCCCGCGCCACACCGTGTCCCCTTCGCTGATCTTGGCCAGGTTGCCGTTGCGCCAGAATTTCGGGTAGACGACGGTGCCGTCGAGCGGCGAGCGGATGTGGGCATCGGCCATCTGTCCCTGCAACTTCGCGATCTGGGCGTGCCGTAGGTCGATCTGCAGCTGGATCTTGCGGCGTTCGAGGGCCTGGACCCGTTCGAAGCTGCGCAGCTTGTGCGTGGCGATCGCGAGAGCCGCCTCGCCCTGCTTGACCTGCAGGCGGCGGATGGCCTTGGTTTCGGGCAGGGATCCGGCCTTCAGGAGGGCGTACTTGGCCCGGGCGACGAGCATGTCCTTTCGCTTGACGAGGAAGTCGAGGCGGGCATCCGAGAGGTCGGAGGCCTTCAGGATGCCGCGAGAAACGAGGCTTTCCTTGCGCTTCAACGACTCGGCCGCATTTTGATAAACCTTGGTCGCCACCTGAACGCCCAGCTGGAGGTCTCGCAGCTGCTTGGCGTCCGCGCCGCGCAGGGTGATCGCGAGCTCGAGCCGCTTGAGCTGCAGGTCCTTCTCGGCGGCCCGGACGGCGGCCGCGTTGGTGAGCCGGTCGGACCGGTAGTTTTGTTGTTGCTGGGCGAGGTCGGCCTGCGCGCTACCTAAGTCGAGCTGGGCCTCCCGCAGCTTGTCTTCCAGGTCGTGGGTATCCATCCGCGCGACTTCGGCCCCCTTGGTCGCGTCCTGGCCCTCGTCGAGCAACTTCTCGACCTTGCCCTGGAACGGCGACACCATGGTGTTCTGGTGCTGAGGGACGAGCTCCCCCTGGGCATGGACGGCGACCAGGAAGTCTCCGGGGACGACGGCCAGGGTTCCGGTCTCGCTGGGGGCCGGGTGGATCCGACCGACCGTGACGGCCACCGCGAGCCCGCCAGCGACGAAGAGGGCGGCCGCGATCGCCCAGTGGCGCTCGACCGTCATGGCGTCCGCCCCGGCAGGATCACGCGGTCATGGAGGTCGAGCCCCTTGGCGATCGCGGCCTCGGTCTCGCTCGTGCCGAGCAAGCCCACGTCCGTTCGGCGTTGGCCGCCGTCTCGCGCGACCAGGCAGTAGGCGCCCCGGCCGTCGTGGCGAACGGCCTGAATCGGGACGACCAGGGCGTTGGGCGACCGGGCCGTCTCGATCTCGACGTTGGCCGTCATGCCTGGCTTGATGCGGGGATCGGGGGCCTTGGCCCGGATGTCCACCTCGACGACGCGCACGTCGTTGCGATCCGAGCGAAAACGGCGCTGGGCGACGGCGCCTATCCCGGCGACGGTTCCTTCGAAGCGGTGATCCGGGAAGGCGTCCAGCGTGAAGTGGGCGGCCTGACCGACCTTCAGGTTGGCGAGGTCCAGGGAGTTCAGCGAGACCCGGATCAGGGTCCTTTTGGGGTTGGAGAGGCGCGCGATGGTGTCGCCCTCGGACACCGAATCCCCCGGATTGACCCGGACCTGGTCGTTGCCCGACCACACCTGGCCGTAGACCAGGAGGCCGTCTTGGGGGGCGAAGACGTGGCAGTCACGAATCAGGTCCTTGTCGTCCTGCAGCGATTCCCCGATGTTCTGCAGCTGCACCCGGATGCCCTCGAGGTCCAGCGGACGGCGGCGGCGAGCCACTCCAAGGGTCTCCACGAGGCGATCGCGATCGGCACGGGCCACCTCGACCTTGCCGCGTTCCTTGGCGACCTCTTCCTGGATGGGACCGCGGGTGGTCACCCCGAGCTTGACGGACAGGGCCCGCCGCTGCAACGTGAGCTCGTCCCGCAGCTCCGTGACCTTGTCGAGCTCTTCCTTGGAGGCAAAGCCCTGGCGGTACAGGCGTTCCCGGTCCGGGACCTCCTTGGCGAGGAGGGCGAGTTGCTCGTCGACGGCCTTGAGAGTCTGGGCGACGTCGACCAGCTGGGCCTGGTCGCGTTCCGAAACCAGCTGCTTCAGGTTCTGCTGCTCGATCTGGAGGGAGGCTTCGGCCTGGGCCACGTCTTGTTCGAGCTCGAAGACCTGGGCGTCGTCGTTGGCGATCGCCTCCTCGAGGTCGCACTGCTTCTGGTCGAGGTTGAGCTGGGTCGTCTCGAGGTCCTCTTCCTGCTTCTCGGTGTCGAGATCGGCGACCTTCTGGCCCTTCCGGATGAAGGTGCCCTCTTCGGCCATCCAGTTGATCTTGGTCGTGAAGGGCGCGACGACCTGGTATTCCTCCTCGGACCCCACCTCACCCAGGTCCGAGACGGTCGTGACGAAGTCCTTGCGGACGACGGGGACCAGCCCTTTGTCGACCTCACGGCCAACCGGCATGCAACCGACGGCCAAGGAGGCGAGGCAGAGGGCCAGCCACGATCGCCTAGGGGCCACGATGACGTCCTCGCTTGGGCTTCTCGGACCGCTTGGGCTCCGAGTCGCCTGGCGTCTCCTCGTCCGGTTCGGCCACGAGGGCGGGGTCCTTGGGGTCGAGCAGGTAGAGGCGATCGCCCGCCTTCAGATTCCCGGACACCGTGACGAAGTCCTCGCCCCACACCTGGGGAGTTACGTCGACCCGACGGGCGCCTCCGCCTCGGTCCACCAGGACATAGGATTGCTTTCCCGCCGTGAACAGGGCATCCTGGGGCACGCTCAGGGCCGAGGGAGCCCGGGCCGCGACAAGGGTGACGTTGACCTTCATGGCCGGCCGGATCTCGGGGGCGGGCTTGTCGACCGTGACCTCGACCTCGAACACTTTGCGCGACTCCGAGTCGCGCGGGTCCTCTTCCTTCGAGACCCGGCCCACCCGCGACACGCGCCCCGGGTAGGTCCGGTCCGTGAAGCCCGGAATCCGCACCAGGGCTGGCATCCCCTCGCGGATCGACCCGATCTGACGCTCTCCCACGTTCGTCAGGATCTTGAGGTGGTCGGTGCGGGCGACGCTCAGGATGGTGAGGCCGTTCCACACGTCCATGCCGATGTGCACCTTCTGCCAGCCCCACAGCTTGGGGTAGATCAGGACGCCCGACAGGGGCGAGGTCATGGCGGCGAGCTTGAGCTTGGCCGCGAGCTCGTTCGCCTCCGTCCTGAGCTGCTGGGCGCGGAACGAGGCCTTCTGGGTCGAGAAGCCGAGCGTCGCCGCGCGGGCCTTGGCCAGCTCGTGGGTGATCTCGAAGCGGTCTTCGGCGATCGCCTTCGCCAGCTGCTTGCGCTGGTAGTCGTCGGGCTGCGCCTTCGGCGCCAAGAGGTCGCGCGCGATCCGGGCCCGCTCGGCCGCAGCCTCCAGGTTCATGCGATTCAACTCGGCCGTCTGCAACTCGTCGGCCGAGAGGAAGCCCTTATCGTACAGGGCCTTCTTCTGAGCCAACTCGTCGGTCGCGAGGCGCAGGGCGGCGATCGCGTCGTCCGTCCGGGCCTGGGCCGCCACCTCGGGTTGCGGACCCCGGGAGAAGGCATGCCAGTCCAGCTGGGCCTCGCGCATGGTCTGCTTCGAGGCCGCCACGTCGCGGGCAATCTCGTCCCGCTTCATCGGCAGGTCATTGCGGGTGACCAGGAGTTGCAGCTCCTGGATCCTGGCCTGCTGGGCCCGGTCGTCGGCCCGTTGCTGGAAGTCCCGGACGTTGATTCGACAGACGACCTGCCCGGCCTTGACCTGGCTGCCTTCTGGCAAGACCTCCTGGACGCTGCCCCACAGCTGGTTGGGGATCGCGAGGTTGGCGCTGTCGAAGGGCTGGGTCTCCCCGACGACCGTCAGGGTCGCCTCGAAGGGGCCGCCCCGCACGGGCACGGTCGCGAGGAGCTGATGCGCTGAGTGGGCGCATCCCGCGACCAGGAGCGACAGCCACCAGGCGCGCCTCACCGCAGGTCCTCGGGAAGGGGCATGCCGTCGAGCAGCGTTCCCATGAGCCGCTTGAGCTCGATTTCGGCCTTGATGGCTTCGATCAGGGCGTTGTTGGCCCGCAGGCTCGCGTCGTCCAGGGCCTTCTGGTAGGTGATGACTTGAAAGTTGGTGGAAAGGCCCAGATCGAGCTTTTCGCGCTCGGCCTCGAGCTGCTTGGCCGCGAGCTCCCGGGCCGCTTGGGAAGCCGCAAGGCGCTTGGCCCCGATCTCCACGTTGCGCAGGTCCTGTCGCAGATCGGTGAAGAGCTGGCGCTCGGCCGCCTTGGCGCGCAGCTCCGTCTGGCGCAGGGACAGGGCCGCCTTGTCATACGCGTCCCGGGTGGTGGGGCGGGTCACAGGGAGATCGAAGGTGAGCCCGGCGGACACGAAGTAGTTCTGCAGGGTTCCGAGGTTGGAGACCGCCTGGCCATACTGGTTGGAGAGCTGTTGCACGCCCCCGTTGAGATTCAAGGCGAGGCCGGGGAGCATCCCCTGGCGGGCGATCGCCGTGTCGATCCGCCGCGCCTCCACGTCGAGCAGGGCCGAGAGGTAGTCGGGACGGTGTGCGAGCGAGGTCTGGCGGACGGCGTCGAAGGGATGAACCTCCGGACGGAAGGTGGGCAGGTCGGTTGGAACGAGCTTCCCCTGCCACCCCTCGGCGTCATCGGGGCTGAGGATCAAGCGTCTGAGCCGATCCTCGGCATTGAGGACCTGGCGTTCCTGGTCCAGCAGGTCGGTTTCGGTCGAGGCCACGCTGGCCTGGGCCTGGACCACGTCGATCTGGGCGAGGAACCCGCTCTTTTCCTTGGCCTGGTTGGCGGCGAGCAATTGCTTGCTGGCTTCGAGGGACCGCTGCAGGACGGCGTAGGACTCCCGCTGCGAGACCAGGTCCCAGTAGGCCGAGGCCGTGTCCGTCACGAGCCGCATGACCCGGTCCCGCAGGGCGAGGCGGGCCTTGGAAAGGCCGATGTCCGCCTGGCGGATCAACTTGGTCCCGGTCCAGGCGTCTCGCAGGAGCGGCTGGTTGAAGCCCAAGGAAAGGGAAGGGGAATAGGCCGGGTTGATGGCCGAGGTCACGTCGTTGGTGGTCGATAGCCCGTTGTTGAAGTTGAGGCCCAGGGTCCCGTTGGTGGAGAGGGACTGGGACAGGGCGAGGTTCAGGGAGTCTTTGTTGTTGGAGAGCTGGCTCACCCCGGATAGCGTCGAGCTCGACGGGCTGACGTTCTGGTTGGTCCCCGAGCTCACGGTGAAATCGAGGCCGTAACGGTCGCGCGCCTGACGCAGGCTGAGCTCGGCTTGGTCTCGGTCGAGCCGATCGGCTGCGAAATCGATGTTGTGGGCGATCGCCCGGGCGATCGCCTCGTTCAGCGTGAGCTCGGTGTCGGCACGAGCCGGCAGGGCGGCGATCAACAGGGCGATCGCCGCCCAGACCGGGGGCCTAATCGCCAAAGTAGACCCCGGTGTCCTTGGCGGTCTGGACCAGCTCGCCGTCGGGGTCGACGAGCTTGAGCTGGTCGATGGCGTCGGCGATCGGCACCGACGTCACCTTGTCGCCGCGCAGGCAGACCATGTGGTCGAAGGTGTTCTCGGCGATGAGGCGGCAGGCCTTGACTCCCAGCCGGGTCGCGAGGATGCGGTCGAAGGGGCTCGGCGTGCCGCCCCGCTGCAGGTGCCCCAGGACCGTCACGCGGGTCTCGAGGCCGGTGCGGCGGGCGATTTCCTGGCCGACCCAGTTGCCGATCCCGCCGAAGCGGGCGACGCCCTTTTCGGGATCCAGGTCGGCATAGTGGGCCGCCCCCCCCGTGGGGGCCGCCCCTTCGGCGACGACCACGATCGAGTAGCTCTTGCCGGCCTCGGAGCGCTCGTAGACGACCTGGGCGACCTTCTCGATGTCGAAGGGAATCTCCGGGATCAGGATGACGTTCACGGCCCCGGCGAGGCCCGATTCGAGCGCGATCCAGCCCGCGGTGCGGCCCATGACCTCGAGGATCATGACCCGGTGGTGGCTTTCCGCGGTGGTCAGGAGCTTGTCGATGGCGTCCGTGGCCGTGATGAGGGCCGTGTCGAAGCCGAAGGTCACGTCGGTCGAGTTGAGGTCGTTGTCGATCGTCTTGGGGACGCCGATCACGTTCATGCCCTTTTTGGCGAGCTCGTGGCCGATGCCCAGGGTGCCGTCGCCGCCGATGAGGACCATGGCGTCGATGCCGAGCTCGCGGTAGCGGGCGACCACCTGGTCCGAGATGTCCTGCATCTGCACCTTGCCGTCGACCATCACCGGGTACTTGAAGGGATTGCCCCGGTTGGTGGTCCCGAGGATGGTGCCGCCGCGCGCGATGATCCCGCGGATGTCGTCCAGACCGAGCGGCATGGTCATGTCGGGCTTCACCAGGCCGTCGAAGCCGTCGCGAATCCCGATCACCTCCCAGCCGTACTCGGAGATGGCCATCTTGGTCACGGCCCGGATGACGGCGTTGAGGCCGGGGGCGTCTCCCCCCCCGGTCGAGATGGCGATCCGCTTGGTCATGCTGCTTGGTCCCCTTCTGCGTACGGAGTGGCCGAGTTGCCAAGCGACCTGCCCCGTGGATATGATCACGTGCTGTGCGGCCCGGGGGCGCCATCGGCCCGATGCCTCGCAAAGCCTAAACTGTAAGGCAACTGCCATCGGAGCGCAACCAAACCCCCGTCTTAGAAAGGATCGGCCATGCCAGAACGTGCCACTCAGGCGACCGCGTCCCCCACGCCCTACTCGGATCCCGCGTGGCAGCGCACCATGGCGATCAAGCTTGACTTCAACAACATGCTGTCGGGCATCCTGGGACCGCTCGAGGGCCTGTCACCCGACGAGGTGTGGGCCCTGCAACCGCGCGTCATGGAGGTCCACCGCCAGATCCGCGAGCGATCGGGCCGCGGGGGAGAGTTCCTGGGCTTTCTCGACCTGCCGTTCAAGTCCGAGGCGGACCTCGCCGCGGTCGTCTCCGAGGCTGACCGGATGGCGTCCCTGGGCGATCGCCACGTCATCCTGGGCATCGGGGGATCCTACCTGGGGGCCAGAGCCCTGATCGAGGGCCTCCTGAATCCCTATCGCAACGAGCTGACGCGCGAGGAGCGCGCCGGACGCCCCCGGATCTACTACGAGGGGAACGCGGTGGATGCCGACGCCCTCCACAACCTGATGGCCATGCTGCCCGAGTCTCGCCCGGTGACGCTGGCCGACGACGTCACGGTGAACGTCATCTCCAAGTCCGGGACGACCCTCGAGACGGCGGTGGCCTTCCGCTTCTTCCAGCAGCGGATGAAGCAGGTCTACGGCGCGGACCACGCCCCGCGGGTCGTGGCGACGACGGACGCGGCCAGGGGGCGGCTCAAGGCGATCGCCGACGCCGAAGGCTACCGGACCTTCAAGATCCCGGACGAGGTGGGAGGCCGCTACTCGGTGCTGACCCCGGTGGGCCTCCTTCCGGCGGCCGTGGCCGGCGTCGACGTCCGCGAGGTGGTGGCGGGGGCGCGCTTCATGGCCGAGCGCTGCCAGAACCCGGATCTACACCAGAATCCGGCCTACCTCTATGCGGCCCTGCAGCACCTCTCCTACCGGGCGCGGCGCCCCGTCTCGGTCATGGCTGCCTGGACCAAGCGCCTCGAGTACTTTACCTTCTGGTATGACCAGCTGTGCGCCGAGAGCCTCGGCAAGGACGGGCAGGGACGGATCCCCATCTCCACCGTGAACACCCGGGACCTGCACTCGCGGGGCCAGGAGATTCAGGATGGCCCCCGCAACACGGTGGTGACCAACCTGATCGTCGAGTCTCCGGACTGGGACGTGGTCGTGCCCGCGATCGAGGGGGATGCCGACGGCCTCAACTACGTCGCGGGCAAGCACCTCTCGGAGATGCTGCTCGGGGCGGCCGAGGGCACGGCCTACGCCTATGCCAAGGCGTCCCGGCCCAGCATGAACCTGCTCATCCCCCAGCTCAACGGCTTCACCATGGGCCAGCTCATCTACCTGTTCGAGCTCTCCACGGTCGCCGAGGGCTACCTGATGGGGATCAATCCGCTCGATCAGCCCGGAGTCGAGGAGTACAAGAAGTTCATGTTCGGCAACCTGGGTCGTGAGGACATGCGGGCCTACCGCGCCGAGTTCGAGGCCCGGCTCAAGGGCTCCAGCGACTTCGTCGTCTAGCCTTCTTCCTCGTCCAGATCGTAGACCGTCACCTCGGCGTCGGGCCTCTCGTAGGGGTCCGCGGCGTCGGGCCCGCCGATCCGCCGAGCCAGATGGACGATCAGGTGGAAGGGGTGGATCAGGTAGGAGGCCGATTTCCGCACGACGGCGGCCCGGTTGTGGCAGTGCTGGGCCTCCGTGTCCTGCCCCTTGCATGCGTAGATATGGGCGAGGTTGCGCAGGGGGGCGGCGAGGTCCCCGTCTAGCCCGACCGCCTTTCCGAAGCACTCTTCGGCCTCGACGAACTGGCCCCCGTGAAAGTAGATGACGCCCAGATTGTTGAGGGCACTGCCGGTCATGGGGCCGATGCTGACGGCCTTCTCCATGCATGTCTGGGCTTCCAGGTGCCGGCCGTCCTTGAGGAACGCGAGGCCGAGGTTGAGCATGGCCGACTGGTGGTGGCCGTTGAGCGAGAGGGCCTTTTCCCAACAGGTCTGGGCCCCCGAGAAGTCGCCCTGATGCCAGTACACCACCCCCAGGTTGTTGTAGGGCTCGGGCAGGGCCGGGGCCCGGTCGATCACGGCGAGGCAATGGTGGAAGGCCTCTTCCCATTGGGCGTCCTCGCAGGCGGCCACCCCCAGGAGGAAGTAGGGCGGAAACGCGTCGGGGGCCGCCGCCTGGGCCCGTCGGAAGGCCGCGATCGCCTCCGATCGGGAACCGGAGGCCGCATAGGCCAGGCCCAACCGGATCTCCGGGGTGTCGAATGGATCGAAGCCGAACGTCATGGGGCCCCCCTGCCAACGAACGTACCGTACCCAGCCAGGTGGCCCTTGCCACGCCGGCCGCCGAACGAAGCGGGGATTGCCCGGCACCCGTGAGCTCCGTTACAATTCGAAAGTCTCGCTCGAACGATTCGATGCCGATCCGTAGCCCCGGGAGGGGACCGTGCGCCTTCGTGACCTCCGATCCATCGCGGCGATCGCCCTCGTGGCCGCCCTGGCAGTTGGCTGCCAGGCTCCGGGCTTCATGGGGCTGAGCGGGAACTCCACCGCGCCAGACAGCGCCGACGGCAACCGGATCGTGCGGGCGCGATTCCAGGTGCTCGTGCCGACCTCCCTCGCGACGGGCATCGCCCTGGTGCCCGCGACGAGCACCCTGCCGGCGAGCGGCCAGCTGCGCTACGACGAGCGGGCGGTGATCGGGGCCAAGGTCTACCTCGACGGCCAGCCCAACGTCAGCGACCTGACGGACGATCAGGGCTACGCCAGCCTCGGCATCCCCCAGGGACGCCTCACCCCGGTCCGGGCCGAGTTCAAGACCGCGGACGGGACGGTCACCATGTCGGCGCTGGCCTACGTAGGCCGGGACGCGGGGGCGGCCGCCATCGTTCCGATCACCATCGCTTCGACCCTGGTGTCGAGCAAGATCGCCCAGCACTTCAAGTTCGGCGACCTGCGCTACCTCGATCCCGACCACCTGCGCGCGGACACGGACGCCTTCGACCAGGCCCTGCGCCTGCCGGACGGCACCTACGATCCCCAGCTATTGCCTCGCCTGGGCCGCACCTGGTCGGTGCTCGACGTGGCGCAGGCGGTCGATCACCTGGACCCCCTGCTCAACAAGGTCCTCGCCGACGTGCTCGCGACGCGCATCCCAGCGCCTGACGAGGCCTCGGGTAGCCTGACGGCCTCGGGCTCGACCGTGTCCGTCTCGACGGACTCGGTGACGGTCGTCTCGACCGGCTCGGCGACGGCGAGCCTGACGGCCACTGCGACCCTGACGGCGTCGCCGAGCCTGGCCGCCAGCTCCTCGATCCTGGTCGGCACCGAGACCCTGTTCCCGGCCGAGGTGGGCCAGCGCTGGGTCTACGACCTCTTCGACGACTCGGGCAAGCGCCGCGGACGCCTGGTGCGGCAGGTCGCACGCCTCACCCCTAGGCCGGGCGGCTTCCTGGCCGCCGGCCGGGAGACGGGCGACTGGAATCCGGACGGGAACGAGATGCGCTTCCTCCTGAGGCGCTCAACGACCCAGGTCGAGTTCGCCGCCGCCTTCCGGCCCTCCGTCGCCTACCCCCTTCCCCTCACCGACGGCCTGACCTGGAAGGCGGCGCCCGGCGTCGGGGCGATCGCCCACGCCCCCGACCCGACTCAAGACGGCCCCCGAGCCGGGGCCTGGCGCGTCGACTTCACCCAGGTGAGGGACGGGGACACCGCGACCTGGAGCGAGTGGCTGGTGCCCGGGGTGGGTTTCACCGCCTTCCAGTGGGTCGACTCGGGTTCGGGCCGCCGCTGGGAGGCCCGGCTCGCCCCGACGCCCACGCCGACCCCCTCGCCGAAGAACTGACTCCAGATCTGACCCCTCCTTCCGATAACGATCGTGGCCGACGGAACGGCCAGGGTTGATACAAGGAGGTACGAGATGGCTAACCCCATCACGGCGGCGGCGCGCGCCGGATCCGCGCCACAGGCTCCCTTGGTCATCGGATTGCTGCGCGACGTCATCGAGCGGAAATCCAAGACTTCCAACGACCGACCGGCCGCGACGGGCGACGGGAACACGGGCACGCGCTTCGACGCGGTCGCCTAGGGGAGTACGGGCGTTCCAGGCCTCTGGAACGCCCGTAGCCGTCTCCGATTCCGCCTTCCCGGGCGTGGTAACATGGGCCGTTCCGCAGCGAAGGGGATGGTCCGTGGGCAAGTACAAGAGCGTCTTCGACATTATCGGCCCGGTCATGGTGGGCCCGAGCAGCTCGCACACGGCCGGGGCCGTCCGGATCGGGGCCTTCGCCCGGACCATCCTGGGCGGCACCCCGCGCCGGGCCACGATCGAGCTGCACGGCTCATTTGCCGAGACGGGGCCCGGTCACGGCACGGACAAAGGGCTTCTCGGCGGGTTGCTCGGCATGAGCCCCGACGACCCCGAGATCCGCCACGCCTACGAGCGGGCCCGCGAGGCCGGGATGTCCTTCACCATGGGGACCGTCGACCTGGGGCCCAAGATCCACCCTTGCTCAGCCCGCTTGACCCTCGAGGGGGAGTCGGGCGATCGCCTCCAGGTGATCGGGACCTCGATCGGGGGCGGCAACGTGGCCATCACCCAGGTGAACGGCTACCAGGTGCGCCTGACGGGCGAGTACCCGGCCATCATCACGGTCCACACCGACACGCCGGGCATGATCCAGCACGTCACGAGCGTGCTCGCCGCCCACCAGGTCAACGTCGCCTTCATGAACGTGGCCCGCCAGAACAAGGGCCAGGACGCCTTCATGACGATCGAGAGCGATCAGCCGATCCCCGAGGTGGCCCAGGCCGCCATCGCGGCCCTGCCCGGCATCAAGATGTTCCGCTACCTTCCCAAGCTCACCTAGAGGCCACCCATGCCGGAAACCGCCACATCCCCCATCCAGTTGCGCACCGTCGCCGAGCTCCTCCGGACCGCGGAGGACCTGGGCGTCGGCATCGGCGAGCTCATGGTGCGCTTCGAGGTCCAGGAATCGGGCTTCCCGCGCTCCTTCGTGTGGGACGCCATGCTGGCCCGCTGGAGCGTCATGCAGGATGCCATGCAGCGTGGCACTGAGACCCCCAAGACGGGCCTGGGCGGTCTGGTGAGCGGTACTGGCTACCGGATGGCCCACCACACCCCGCGCCTGCTCGATCCCATCGCGGCCGGCATGGCGGCCCGCGCCCTCGCCGTCAACGAGTGCAGCGCCGGGATGGAGCGGATCGTGGCCGCGCCGACCGCGGGGTCGTCCGGGATCCTGCCGGCCTCTTTGTGGGGGGCCTCCCAGCGCCTCGATAGCACGACCGAGGGGATCGTCAACGGCCTCTTCGTCGCGGCGGGGCTCGGGATGGTCATGGCCAACAACTCGACCATCTCGGGGGCCAAGGGCGGATGCATGGCCGAGGTGGGGGTCAGTACGGGCATGGCGGCGGGCGCCGTCTGCGAGCTCGCGGGCGGCACGCCTCACCAGGTCGTCCACGCCATGGCCCTCGGGGTCAAGAACACCCTGGGACTGGCCTGCGATCCGGTCGGAGGGCTGGTCGAGGTCCCATGCGTCAAGCGCAACGCCCTGTACAGTGCCATGGCCATGGTCGCGGCCGAGCTCGCGCTGGCCGGGATCGAGAGCTTCATTCCCCCCGACGAGGTAATCGCGGCCATGAAGGAGATCGGCGAGGCGATGCCCTCGGCCTACAAGGAAACGGCCTGCGGAGGCCTCGCCATCACCCCCACCGGCAAGAAGGTCATGGAGAGCAAGGTCTCGCTCTGATCGCTCCACCGGTCCTCTTCGGGCCCCCCGACCTCGGGGGGCCTGTTCGCGTTCTCGAAGCCACCAGGGTTTTTCCTGCGGAGACATGGAACCTCTTCAGGGGCCCCTTCGTCTAGGATGCAGAAGCCCAGAGTTGCTTAGAGAGACAGGGAAAGGCCTCGGTAAGGGCCTCTGTCGTGTTGCGAAAGAGAGCGAACCATGGTCAAGCAAGCGAAGTGGGTACTCGGGACGACGGTGGCGCTGGTCCTGGCGGGGTGCGGGATCACGCCGGGGACCCTGCCCGGCTCGACCGGACCGGGCGCGGGCACGGCCCCGGCTCAGATCAGCGGCCACATCACCCACCTGGGCGGAGCCCCCGGTCAGGCCTTGACCCTCTCGCTCAAGCGTTACGACGGGGCGAACTACCAGCGGATCGGGGTGTCCACCAAGACCGACAACCAGGGCAACTACAGCTTCTCCAACCTGTCGCCCGGACGGTATCAGGTCTTCTATGACGACCAGGGCCAGGTCGTGCAGGATGCCGACGTCAACACGGTCGGGGCCTATGTCGACGCCGCCGTGCAGGTGGTCGACGTGAGCGCCGGGGGGACGGGCACCGACAACTTCGACATCGGCTGGTCCTTCACGCCGACCATTCGCCCCAACGCCACCTATCACCTGAACAGCGCCGACAGCTTCTCGTTCAGCACCAAGTTCGGGGCTCAGGATTCCGAGTACCAGATCCTGGTGGCAGATGGCAACAAGTCGGCCGTCTGGTCGTCCGGCTGGACCCAGGGCACCAGCTTCACGTGGAATGGCAACCGCGGGTCCGAGACGGACCAGCCGACGGGGGCCTACACGGGTAGCGGGCTGCACTACTACCAGGTCAAGTTCCGGAAACTCGGGACCGACTTCGGTGGGGACGGCTATTATGGCCAGACCAAGTGGGTGCCGTTCCAGCTGGTGCGGTAGCGATCGCCCGTCACCCCGGTGAACACCGGGGTGACGAATGGCCTTGGCTAAAGCAAGACGCCGACGAGCCGCGCCAGGGTGTCGGGATGGCGGAAGCGTGCGCCCAGGTCGGGATCCAGGCGGATCCCCTGATCGAAAAGGTTGAGGCCGGACGTGACCAGCTCGAAGGCGGTCGCGGCCCCCTCGACGTCGGCGGGGCCGGTCGAGTCCTCGCGGCCGTCGGCGATCGCCCGGCAAACCGCCACGTACCGGATGGTCGTGAAGGCGAGCAGGGCGAAGTGGACCTGAAAGGCGATCCCCTCGGCCTCGACGAACGCCCGGCGGCTGAACGCGTGCCGCAGGTAACTCCCCAGGGACACCGGGTCGAAGTCGAAGCGGGTCGTCATCAACTCGAGGTCCTTGGGCAGGAAGAAGCGCTCCTCGGGCGTGCGCTCCAGGGGCCCGAACTCGAACACGTGCGCCGCGGTCGTGCTCAGCATCAGGCAGATCATGAGGCCGAGCGGCTCGACGGCCCGCGGATACATCCAGTAGGGAGTGATCGGCCGGGCGAAGGGCGGCGAGGTGAGCGCCCCGGTGGCCCAGGCCTCGTCGTCCTGGGCAGAGAGGTAGGTGTCGCTCAGGCGGTTGACCAGCCCGGCCATGCGGGCGAGACGGTCCGGGAGCGGCTGGGATTCGTCGGCCAGCAGGTCGTCGAGACCCGATAGGATCCGGTCCGCGATGGGGCCCGGCACGGCCTGATCCGGGGCGTAGAGCCAGGTGTCGGGCGTGGGCAACTCAGCCGACGACCTCTTGCGACAGGCGCCCCAGGGCGTCGAGCATCTCGACGCGCGACGAATCGTCTGCCATCGAGTCGATCACCTCGTTGAGCAGCGGGATGGCGCGGGGATCCCCCAGGTCGGCCAGGGCCTCGGCGGCCGCGCTGCGCACGAGCGGATCGCCGTCCCGCAAGCGCTCGGCCAGCGGATCGAGGGCGACCGGGTCCCCGAACGAGCCGAGCGCCGTGATGGCCCGGGCTCGCACGAGGGGATCGGGGTCGGTGACGGCCCCCAGGAGGTGCGGGAACTCCGAGATGCCGCGGGAGCGCAGGCCGTCGATGGCGATCGCCCGGGCGTGGGGATCCTCCGAGGCGAGCTCTGCGAGAAGGGCCTGGAGGGCGCTCTCGGCCACCGCCCCCAGGCTAGCCATGGCGCTCTGGCGCAGGGCCGCGACCCTGGGATCGGCCGGAATCAGCATGGACTCCAGGGCCGGCAGGGCCCTCGGATCTCCGATCTTGACCAGGGCTTCGATGGCCCCCAGCTGCATGACCGAGCTGCCTTGCAGGGCGAGCACCAGGACGTCGACGACGGACGGAGCGTTGATCTTGGCGAGGGCCTCGGCGGCGAAGGTGCGCAGCTCGGCGTCGGTCGATTGTACGGCCAGGAGAAGCGGCTGGATCCCGTTAGGGTGGCCCAGGTTACCCAGGCCGATGGCGGCACTGCGCTTGACCACCATGTCCTCGTCGTAGGCCAGCGTCATCATGAGGTACTCGACGATCATGGGGTTGCCCGAGAGGCCCAGGACCGTGGCGGCCTGCGCGCGGACGGCGGGATCCGGGTCGCGCAGGTCGGCGACGACCTGATCGAGCGAGATGTCGTCAATCGTGCTCACGGGCCCCTCCGGCGGCTTCGGGCTTGAACACCGACACGATCTTGAGCCCGGTCAGGCGCCTGAGCTCGGCCTCGATCGCGGCGGCTTGCGTGTGGTCGAGGTGGCGAATCGGCACGGTCGGATAGGGGGCCCCGTCGTGGTTGCCCCGGGCGTCCCGGAACCACTCGCGCGGAACGGGGCGGGTCGGGGTGTTGAGCTGGACCTCATCGGGCTGGATGCGGTTCAACAGGGCGGCGAACTCGGCCACCTCCTGCTGGTTGAAGGGCATGAACATCATCTGGATCGCCAGGTAGCCCCGGTACTCGGCCTTGAAGGCCAGGATGCCCTCGACGATCGACTCGACCGTGACGCCCTCGACCGGCCGATCGATCACATGCAACAGGCGATCGTTGGGGGCGTCGAGTTTGCAGAACACCTTGTCGGCCTGCAAGAGGTCGCGCCGGACCGCCGGATCCCCGAGGGTCGTCGAGTTGGTCAGCACCATGACGGGCTTGCCCGTGAGGGCGTGGATGCCGTCGATCACCTCGGCCAGGTTGGCCGCCAGGGTCGGCTCGCCGCTGCCCGACAGGGTGACGATGTCGGCCGATCGCCAGTCGCTGGCGGCGAGGTCGGCCATGACCCGCTCGGTGGGGACGTACACCCGGCGCTCCAGGGTCGGGTGCTCGATCTTGCCTAATTGACAGTAGATGCACCGGAAGGAGCAGAAGCTCGAGGTGAAGAGCAGGTCGACGCCCAGCGACATCCCGACCCGCCACGACCGCACGGGCCCGTAGATGGTCGACGGAGGGGACTCCGCGGCAACGGATGGGGTGGCGTCGAGGGTCATGGCGTCCATGAAAGACCTGCGAGGGGGGTGGGCGTCCGGGAATCCGGCCGCGCGAGACGCCGACCGGAAAAATCCCACTCATGGTGGAGTTTACCATCCGGCCACCGGATTTCATAGCGCCCTCCCGGCCGCTGGCGACGCCCGGGGCGGGTTTGGGACTGCTTCGGAGGACCCCGGAGGCTCAGGGCGATCGCCGCTCCAGGGGCACAAAGAGATCGGTGCCGGACCGCAGGTACCAGGTCGGGTGGCGCGCCCCGGCCCCGCCGCCCGGCGTCACGGGCTGGTAGAGGTCGTGCCCGTCCAGGCGGCCGACCCGTCGCATGCGATCGGCGGGGATCGCGATCTGGTGGTGCAGGGCGTCCGGCACCGGCGCGTAGGCCACGCCACGGTCCACCAGGACCAGGTTCTGCTCGGTGGCCGGGTTGAAGTCGGCCGTGACCCGGGTGGCGTGCGGCCAGCGGAGGATCAGGGCTACCACGGCCACCAGCACCAGCAACAGGAACGGCCAGAGCGGGATCCCGATCCGCCTGGAATCGGGAGAGGGGCCGGGCCCCCGGGGTTCGACGCGGAGTTCCGGCATGGCGCCCTCCTCCCTGCACCGAGGCACGCCTTAACCTAGCCGATCGGCCTGAGCGCGGTCAACGAGCAGCCGCAAGGGGCTCCGCCAGCCCCAAGACCAGGCCGCCGTGCCACAAAACCGGCCCATCGTGTAGAATGGGACGGTTGGCCGCGCCGCGGCCCGACGTTTCTTGCGATGGGGAGGTCCCGTGAAGCGCTTTACCCTCGACGAGGCGAACGCCCTGATTCCGGAACTGACGCGCCGCCTGATGGCTGCTCGCGCCGAGCTTGATCCGCTGTACGAAACGGTCCTTGCCGCCAACAACGACCTGCTGGATCGCGAGTGGAAGCTGCGTCACGCCCGGGAAGAAGGGGCCCCGCGCCTGTCGCTGACCGAGTTGCAGGCCGAATGGGACGAGGCAGCGGCCCATCTGGTCGCTTGCAAGGAGCACTTTGCGGAGCGGCAAGAGGCCTGGTTGCGTCTCCTGAGCCGCATGGGCCTTGTGGTGCGCGACCTCCGCAACGGCTGGGTGGACATCCCGGCCCACGGGTCGGCGGTTGCTCGGTGCTACTGCTGGGCCGTCGGAGAACCCGAGATCTCCTACTGGCACGACGCCGACGACCACTCGGTCGAAGACCGCAAACCCCTGACCGAACGGGCCTAAGCAGGGAGGGCGAGCCATCCGGGCTCGCGTTTCCCCCTCACCCTGCCCTCTTCCCCCAGGGGAGAGGGAACAAGGAAGCCCGGAATCCCGTCCGGGCATGCTCAGGGGGCGCTGCAGACCCGATTGCGGCCGGAACGCTTGGCCTGATAGAGGGCGCGGTCCGCGGCCTCTATCAGGTCGGACGGCCGCTGATCGGCCGACCCCAGGGACGCGACCCCCATGCTGGCCGTGACCCGGATGGGGCCGTCCGCCAGGTCCAGCTTCCAGTGGGCGATCGCCTCCCTCAGCCGTTCGGCCAGCACCAGGGCGCCCGCCCGATCGGTGGTCGGCAGCACGATCGCGAACTCCTCGCCCCCGAAGCGCCCGGCCACGTCCGACAGCCGCAGGAGGCCGCGCACGATGAAGCCCATGCCGCTCAGGACCTGATCCCCCACCAGGTGGCCATGGGTGTCGTTGACGAGCTTGAAGTGGTCGACGTCGATGAGCAGGAGGCTCAACGGCTGGCGGTAGCGGCGGGAGAGGTCGATCTGCTCGACCAGCCGCTGCTCGAAGTAGGCCCGGGATCCGAGGCCTGTCAATCGGTCGGTGATGGCGTGGCCGACCGCGTCCTCGTAGAGGTCGTAGAGCCCGAGGGCCATGTCCAGCTTTTGGTTGAAGCTCTCTTCGGAGCGGCGCATCAAGGCCCGGGTGTTGGTCTGGAACAGGAGCAGGGCCGCGAACGTCGCATAGGCAGCCACGTCGTCCGCCTCGGACGGGCGTTCCGGGGCGGTCAGGACCGCGAGGCCGATGCGCTCGTGCCCCATCGCCAGGGGGATCACCCCGAGCACCCCCCCATCCCGCGGCTCCCAGAGCGGATCGTGCCCCTGTCCCAGGCGCTGGACGAGATCGCCAGGCAATGGCAGGGGTGGGGCGTTCAGGCCGTCCGCCGTCAGCGAACAGGCTGGCACCAGGTTGCTTCCCACCATCAAGGTGGCCCGATCGGCGCCGGTCAGCCGGATCAGGTGCCTGAGCAGCAGGGGGTTCGGCTCCAGATCGGCGGCCAGGGCCGCTTCGCGGATCAATCCGGCGAGCTGCGCCTTGTCGCGAGAGGAGGACGAGAGGGTGATGGCGGGTGTCCTTTCCGGCGTGAAGGGTGACGGCCACGCGCTTCATACCCAGCAGGCCTTCGTCCTACCCGGGGTCGACCTCGGTGGGGGCCGCGGCCAGCTCCTCGCGCACCTCCGGGTCCTCCTCCACCGCCTCGGCCGCTTCTAGGGCCTCACGGGCCGCCTCCCCACCGATGCGCCCCAGGGCCCACGCCGCCGCCCCTCGAACCGTGGGATCGGGATCCTGCCGCAGGGCCCGGGCCAGTGCCGGGATCGTGGCCGGATCCCGGGCGTTGCCGAGGGCGATCGCCGCGTTGCGCGCCAGCCCGTATCGCTTGGCCCGTTTGATCGCGCTGCCCCGGAAGCGGGTCGAGAACTCCTCTTGGGTCAAGAGCAGCAACTCGACCAGATCGGGGTGAACCCGGTCGGGAAGGGGGGCGAGGGTGGGCTCGGTTGAGGGCTGGGAATGGCGGTTCCAGGGGCAAACCTCCTGACAGAGGTCGCAGCCGAACACCCACTGGCCCATGAGCGGGCGCAGCTCCCGCGGGATGGGGCCCCGATGCTCGATCGTGAGGTAGGAGATGCAGCGCCGGCTGTCGATCACGCCGGGGGAGACGATGGCCCCGGTTGGACACGCCGGGAGGCAGCGGGTGCAAGTGCCGCAGTGGGGCGGGTGTGGGGCCGAGGCCACGGGCAGGGGAACGGTCGTGATGACCTCGGCGAGAAAGCCGTAGGAACCCTGTTTGGGCGAGATCAAGCAGCCGTTTCGGCCGATCCAGCCGAGGCCGGCCGTTTCGGCCACCGAACGCTCGAGCACAGGGCCCGTGTCGACATAGGCCCGCGCGACCGGATCGGCGAGGGACTGGGCGAACGTGCGGAGGCGATCGCCGATCAGGTCGTGGTAGTCGAGCCCCAGGGCATATCGGGCCACGCGTCCGCGAGGCCGGTCGTGCGGGACGGGTCCGAGCGGTCCGGGGTCGTAGGGCATCCAGAGCGAGATGACGCTCACGGCCCCGGGGACCACCGACCGCGGGTCCGTGCGACGCTCCACCCCGCGCGCCATCCAGGCCATGTCGGCCTGAAACCCTTGATCGAGCCAGGCGTGCAGGGCCCGGGCCCCCCGATAGGGGCTCGCCGTCGCGATCCCGATCGCCGTGAAACCCAGGGTACGAGCGGTGGTCTGCAGGGTCTCGAGCATCGGGCTCCTCCGGTCGAGGGCCATGATACGCCGATCCGGCTACGCGGCCAGGTAGTCCAGAATGGCCTGCAGGATCACCTTGGTCCCGATCGCGAGGGCCCGCTCGTCGAGGTCGAACTCGGGGTGGTGATGGGGATGGGTGATGCCCGCCTCGGGGTTCGAGGTCCCGATGAAGAAGAAGCAACCGGGCACTTCCTGGAGGAAGTAAGCCATGTCCTCGCCGCCCATGCTGGGCTCGGCTTCCACGACGTGCTCGGGCCCCACCACCTTGGCGGCGGCGGTCCGCACGAGCTCGGTCATGCCCGGATCGTTGACGACGGCCGGATAGGTGCGGTGGTAGTCGAGGCGGCAGGTACCGCCCATGCCCCGGGAGATGCCCCCGGCCAGCTCGTCGATCCGACGCGGCATGAACTCGCGCAGGGACGGGGAGAAGGTGCGGACCGTCCCGGAAAGCGTGACGCTGCGGGCGATGATGTTGTGGCGATCGCCCCCGTGGATGGTCCCCAGGGTGAGCACGGCCGACTCGAGCGGCGAGACGTTGCGCGAGACGATCGTTTGCAGGGCCGTGATCACCTGGCCGGTGATGGCGATCGCGTCGACCGACAGGTGCGGCATGGCCCCGTGCCCGCCCTGGCCCTCGATCGTGAGATCGAACTGGTCGGTGTTGGCCATGACGGGCCCCGGCCTCACCCCGATGGTGCCGACCGGAAGGGGGTTCCAGACATGGAAGCCGAGGGCGGCGTCCACCCGTGGCCCTTCCATGACCCCCTCCTCGATCATGGGCTTGGCTCCGCCCGGCCCCTCCTCGGCTGGTTGAAAGACGAACTTGACGGTGCCGGCGACCTCATGCCGGCGGGCCGTCAGGATCCTGGCGGCGGCGAGCAGGATGGCCATGTGGGCGTCGTGGCCACAGGCATGCATCTTGCCGGCGTGGCGCGAGCGATACGGGGGATCCGCCACCTCATGCAAGGGCAAGGCGTCCATGTCGGCCCGTACGAGCAGCGTCCTGCCGGGTCTGGCCCCTTCGAGGACGGCCACGACCCCGGTCTTGGCCATCCGCTGCACGGGCAGGCCGTATCCGGCGAGGAGCTCGGCCACGCGGTCCCCGGTGCGGACCTCTTCGAAGCCGAGCTCGGGGTGCATGTGGAAGTCGCGGCGGTGGTCAATCAGCTCGGGGGCGAGCGCGTCGACGTCGGCGAGCAGCGTGGCAGGCATGGCGGCCCTCCGGACAGGATCGGGGGAGTTTCGTTCAAGGGCAGGATAACATTTCGAACCCCAGGTTGTATAATGAACCCGAGCCTGGTCAAACCCGCTTTTCACCACCGTCTTCCTAGAAGGGATCTCACTCCATGGCCGACAAGACGCAGAAGTATCCTGACAACCTCCCTGGGAAGTACTACGTCGACAACACATGCATCGTCTGCGGCGCCTGCGAGGCCGCGGCTCCCGACAGCTTCAAGCTCTCGGACGACGGCAGCCACGACGTGGTGTACAAGCAGCCCTCGACCCCGGACGAGGAGCAGGCGGCCCGCGAGGCCATGGAAGGGTGCCCCGTCGGCTCGATCGGAGACGACGGAGAGGAGTGATCCTCGCCATTCAGGGGATGGCGCCTCCCAGGCGGGGGCGCCGCTGTCGTTCAGGCGCTCTTGGCCGTCTGCGGAACGATCAAGAAGGCCGTTTCCCCGGACGACAGCAGGGTCTCGTGAATTTGCTGGGCCTGTTCGAGAGTCGGGGCTTCGTATTCGCGTCCGGTGAGCGTGATGATGCGAAAGAGCATGGCAGCCTCCCGAGGGGATCCCGTGTGACGGCACTCCGAGGGACTCATCGGACGTAAGCGGTCTCCGCTTGAACCCAGGACGCCCCCCTGGCCGTGTGCGATCGATCACGGGTCCGGGCCTGGGGCGACTTGCCAGCGCCGGCGCTCGCTGGGCATGATGGGGCCATGCCGGTCGAATCGAAGCCCCTCGCCATCCAACGCGGAACCCTCGTCACCCCCGATGGCCTCGTGCGGGATCGGGACCTGCTCATCGTCGGGGGCCGCATCACGGCCATGGGGTCCGATCTGGCTCTGCCGGACGGGTGCGATCGCCTGGACGCCACGAGTTGCCTCGTCTCCCCCGGGTTCATCGATACCCACGTCCACGGGGGGTTGCAATTCGATACCCTGGATGCTGACCCGGCCGGGCTTCGCGCCATCGCAGCGCACCTGGCTCGGCACGGGGTGACCTCCTGGTTGCCGACGACGGTGGCCTGCCCCGCGCCGCAGCTCGAGCGGGTGCTTTCGGCGATCGCCCAGGCCCGCCGCGAGGGGACGGGGGCGGCCGAGATCCTTGGGGCACACCTGGAGAGCAACTTCATCTCGCCGCGCTTCAAGGGGGCGCAGCCGCCCGACGATCTCCGGCCGACCTCGGACGCCGAGCTGCGCGACGTGCTACGGAAGCATGCCGGCGTCATCCGCCTGGTGACGCTCGCCCCGGAACTCGAAGGGGCTGAGCAGCTCGTTCGCGAGCTGGTCGCGCGCGGGATCGTCGTCTCGGTGGGCCACTCGGATGCCACCTACGACCAGGTCATGCGGGCGGTGGAGGCCGGAGCGACCCGCGTCACCCACCTCTGCAACGCCCAACGGGGCTTCCACCACCGCGAGCCCGGGGTGCTCGGCGCGGGGCTCGCCTGTGACGGACTGGCCACCGAGATCATCGCCGACCTTGAGCACGTCCATCCGGCGGGACTCGTGATCGCGCTGCGATGCAAGGGCCCGCAGCGCCTCATGCTGGTTTCCGATGCCCTGCGAGGGACCGGGCTGCCGGAAGGGCGCTACGAGCTGGGGGGGAGGCCGACCTGGATCGACGGGAGGGTCGCGCGCCTGGAGGATGGGACCATCGCCGGCAGCATCATCACGCTCGATCGGGCGGTCCGCAACCTGATCGCGGCGACCGGGGCGGGGGTGGAGGAGGCGATCGCGACGGCCACCCTGGCCCCCGCCCGTTCCCTGGGCCTCGACCGCAAGGGCCGCCTCGTCCCCGGCGCGGATGCCGACCTGGTCGTGCTCGGCGCGGACCTGATGGTCCAGCGCACCCTGGTGGCCGGGACCCTCGTGCACTCGGCCTGATGCAAGGAGGAACCTCCGTGGCGACCGTGCTATCCACCCCGCTCGAGCGCGTCCGAACAGCTTTCCAGGAGCGCTTTGGCGCCACGCCCGACCTCGTCGTGCGGGCCCCCGGACGGGTGAACCTGATCGGGGAGCATACGGACTACAACGAGGGCTTCGTCTTTCCGGTGGCGATCGATCGAGAGGTCGTCCTGGCCGCCCGGCGACGGACGGACGGCCTCGTCTCCGTCTGGTCGTGCGATTACCGGCAGGAGGATCGCTTCGCGCTCGGCGCGATTTCCCGGCTCGATTCGGAGCCCGACGCGCCGGTCTGGGGGAACTACCTGCGCGGAGTGGTGTCGGTCGTCCAGGCGGCCGGGTGCGAACTGGGCGGTTTCGAGGCGGTCCTCGCGGGCAACGTGCCGCAAGGGTCGGGGCTCAGCTCCAGCGCCGCCCTCGAAGTGGCCACCGCGACGCTGCTGGACCGTCTGTTCGACCTTCGTCTCGATGGCCGACGGATCGCCCTGCTGGCCCAGCAGGCCGAAAACCAGTTCGTGGGCGTCCAGTGCGGCATCATGGACCAATTCATCTCGGCCCTGGGCCGCGAGGGGCACGCCCTCATGATCGATTGCCGCAGCCTGGACTACCAGGCCGTGCCACTCCACCTCGAGCGAGCCGGAGCCGCCATCGTGATCCTGGATTCGGGAGTGCGCCGAGGCCTCGTCGACTCGGAATTCAATGCGAGGCGCCTTGAGTGCCGGGAGGCCGTCGAAGCCCTGCGTACGGCCTTGGGCCGGCCCTCCCTGACCTCCCTGCGCGACGTGACCGCAGCGGAACTCCACTCGGTCGCGGGTGACCTGCCCCCGGTCTTGCGCGCTCGCGCCCGCCACGTCGTGACCGAAAACGAGCGGGTCACAAGGGGCATGGAGGCCCTGCAGGCGGGGGATGTGGCGGCGTTCGGCCAACTCATGAACCAATCCCACGACAGCCTGCGATCCGACTATCGGGTCTCGACAGACGAGCTCGATCGGCTCGTGTCGTTGACCCAGGCCCTGCCTGGCGTCTACGGCGCCCGGCTCACCGGGGCGGGATTCGGGGGGTGCACGGTGAGCCTGGTCGCCAAGCGGGCCTTGCCGCTTTTCGACGAGCGGGTGCTGGCCCCTTATCGGGAATTGACGGGCCGTTCGGCGACCATGTTCGTCTGCTCGGCCGTCAAAGGGGCGGGAGTGGTCGGCTGACCTACGGCTTCAGGATCTGGGAGGTGCTCTGGATGGCCCCACCCTTGATCTGCCAGACGGCATAGATGCCGGTGGTCACGTCCCCGTGGGAGTCGAACCCGAGGGGCTCCGAGGCCCCCTGGTAGGCCACGTCCTGCCCGGCCTTGAGCGCCGTGAGCCCCGCCTTGACCCCGTCGGCCCCTGGAGTGATGGCCGTCCCGCTGCCGCCCACCACGTTCCGCAGGTTGTCCTTGACCGCAGAGCGGGTGGCCGCGCCGCCCTTTTGCATGGCCAGCGCGATCACGACGGCCGCGTCGTAGGCGTTCACGGCGTAGGGGCCGGGCGAAATCTTGAACCGGGCCACGTAGTCGTTGGCAAAGTGGTTGTAGTTGTCTCCGCCGCTGTAGGGGGTCGTGCCCGTGAGCCCCTCCAGGCGCTGCGGATTGGACACGTTGGCGACGAACGAGTCCGCCTTGAGGGCCTCGCTGAAGAGCCAGGGCACGCTGGGTAGCTGATTGCTCGAGATCCAATCCTTCACGATCTGGCTGCCACCCCCCGGGTAGCCGATGAGGGCGATCGCGTCCGGCTGAGCCGCCAGGATCGGCGCGATTTCCTGGCTGTAGGAGGGATGAGGGGTCGGTTCCTCGGAGTAGGTCGCGACGATGGTCGTGTGACCCGGCAGCGCCTCGAAGGTACTCTTCAGGACCCCGGCGAGCCCGTTGCCGTACGTGTTGTAGACGTTGATGATCCCGAGCTTCTTGTAGCCGAGTGAGTTCGCGCGCTGGGCGATGACCTTGCCCTGCAGGGAGTCGTTCGGAACCGTCCGGAAGAAGTAGCCGCCGGTGTCGATCTTGGCCGGGTTGCTGAAGTCAGGGGAGGTCGAGCCGGGCGAGACCATGACGCAGCCCGCCGGCTTGGCCTGCTGCAAGAGGACGGCCTTGGTCACGCCGCTCTGCACGTCCCCCACGATGGCGACGATGCCCTGGCCGAGCAACCTGGCGGCCTTGCCGGGGGCCTTGCTGGCGTCCGACTGGTCGTCCGCCTTGACCATGGCGAGCGGCTTCCCGAGCACCCCGCCCGCCGCGTTGACCTGCTCGATGGCGAGCAGCACCCCGTTGTAGACGGATTCCCCCTTCTCGGCGTTGGTCCCCGAGGCCGGGGCCATCACCCCGAGAGAGATCGTGTCGGTCGTGGAAACGCCCAGGAGCTGGGGTGGCAGCAGGAAGCATCCCCCAGGCGACATCGACAACCCGAGGGCAACGAGGGCGAGCCATCGATTCAGCACACGTCGCACGGTCATGTTCTACCCGACCTCCCCGCTAGAAAGTCTGGCTCATGCGGAGCAAGAAGGAGCGACCGAGCCCCGGGTAGTCGATCCCCCCGAACCCCGGCTGAGTGGTGGGGGTGTTGAATAGGTTGGCGGCCTTGAAGCTGATGAGCGTTTCCTTGTCCCCGAACAGGTAGACGTCTCGGCTGGTTAGGGTCAGGTCGGCGACGACGGCGGCCGGGATCGTGTAGGTCTCGTGCCCGTTGGCCGCGAAGTTGGCCTGGCTGGAAGGCATCGCGCTGACATAGCGGGCCTCGAGCCAGGCACTGAGTGGCCAGGAGGCTACCGGCGCCCCCACCCCGGCGTTGACCATCCAAGCCGGGTAGGGCTCCGGATAACCGTTGGGATCGGGGAACCCCGAAGGCAAGGTGGGCACGGTCGCCTGCAGGGAGCTGTTGAGCATCCCGTGCAGGATGTTCCAGCGCCACTTGTACGACCCTTCGAGGCCGGCCGAATCGAGCTGCCCCAGGTTGACGGCGAAGGGGTTGCCGGCGCGCGTGAAGAATTCGACCTTGTCGGACACGCGGTTGTAGTAAACCGTGCCCGTCAGGTCGGTCGCGCGGTTGGGGGTGTACTGGACGCTGCCTTCGAGGGTGTTGGCCCGCTCGGGCTTGAGGTCCTTGTTGCCCAATATGTCCCCGAAGATGAGCGGGGTCCCGAAGAGCTGCGGGGCCGACGGCGCCTTGAAGGACGATCCGTAGAGCGCCTTGGCAGACAGGGCGTCGTTGAAGAGGTAGACGAGACCCAGCCGGGAGTTGAGGTTGTTGCCGTAGACGTTCTGGGCGTCGTCCCGCAGGTTGGCCGTGAGCCCCAGCTGGTCGGTCGGGTAATAGATGCCCTGGACATAGGCCCCGAGGTTGTCGAGTTGCTGGAAGGACCCCGGCGCCCCGGTGGGCTGTGTCGACCCGTTCTGAGGACCGGAAATGAAGACCTCAGTGTAGCTTGGCAGGGTCTGGTTAGTGCGGGTCCAGTCGGCGCCGACCGTCAGGGTGTTCCTCTCGCCCAGGTCCCAGGTCACGTCGCTCGCGAGGTCATACTCTTCGGCTTTGTAGGTGGGACGGATGTATTTGTCGTTGCGCCCGAGGCTGATCGTGTCGTCGAGCGTCGGCGACCCCTGAGAATAGGCCACGGAACCCGAGTAGGAGAGGTTCGGGGCGATCGCCTTCTGCGCCTGGGCCCGGACCACCCGGTTCTCCTCGACCAGCCGATTCTGATGGGTGAGTGGCTTCCAGTCCTGGAACTCGCCGCCCGAATCCAGGTGTTGGAACGTCCCGTCCAGCGTGAGACCGAGGTCGAGGGGCGTCGGAACCGTGATCCGGCCGAACAGGGACGACGGGCCGGTCAGATCGTTGGCGGAGGGCGTGTTGGCGAGGGTCGGATCGGTCGCGAGCGGGCTGCTTGCCGCGAGCATGAGCCCCGAGCGGTCCGATCGACCGATCGTGCCGCCGACCGTCAGGTCCAGGTTGGCCAGGTCTGCGCTCGTTCCGTACGCGGCGCTCGCGCGCCCCTGCCAGCTGCTCTGCAGGATCCCGGCGTCCGAACCCAGCTGGGTGCCGTCCAGGTCGGGTCCCCGGCGGGTGACCACGTTGATCACCCCCAGGAAGGCGTCGGCGCCGTATAGCGCCGAGGCCGGGCCCCGGATGACCTCGATGCGCTTGATCAGATCGACGGGAATGAGCTCGGGACCGAGCCAGTTGGAACCATCGGGCCGGTAGGAGACGCTCTGGCCGTCGATCATGACCTTGACGATGCGGCTCCAGGATCGCTGGCCGCTGGAAATGCCGCGCACCCCGACGTTGGGCAACAGCAGGTCGTCGACGACGTAGAAACCCGGGACCGAGCGCAGGGCCTCGGCGACGGTCCCGTAGCCCCGCTCGCGGATCTCCTCGGCCGAGATCACCTCGACGATGGCCGGGGCCTCGCGGGTGCTCTGGGCGCGCTTGGTCGCGATGCCCACCTGGGAGGTGTTGAAGAGGGCCTCGAGGTCCAGTTCGTCGCCCGTTTCCGCGGCCCGGGCCGACCGGGGAGCGGCCGCGATCGCCACGGCCCCGAACAGGCCGAGCAGGATGAGAGCACGCAGGGCGGACGGCATGCCGGCCTTATACCCCTCCGATCATGCTTCGGCACAACCCCCCGCCGCCCGAGTTAGAGGCGCTCGGCCGGTGGTATAATTCGCGATAGTCGGCCGCTCGCGACCGGCCAGTGCCCGGAGCCGAGCCGTTTTCGGCCGAGGCTCGCCCCAGTCAGGAAGGATTGGCATGCCCACGGCCATCTCCTCGTACGGCGCCGAGATCAGCTTCAGCCCCAAGTGGTGGAGCTACGTGAGCTCGACGCGCATCATGGTCTCCAGCTTCTGCAACGTCGCCCTCGCGAACGAGGACATCGCCGACAAGATCGCCATGACGGCCCAAGAGCTCTTGGAAAACGCCGTCAAGTACTCGGCCGATGCGGAGCACAACGTGTCCCTGCGCTTCAGCATCGAGGCCGACGACCAGATCACCCTCGAGGTGTCCAACGTCGCCACACTCGAGAGCATCAACACCCTGCGGTCCCAGCACGCCGAGGTCAGCGAGGGGGATCCGCTGATGGCCTACCTCCAGAAGATGCAGCGCATCGCCATGGATCCGGGCAGCGAGGGCAGCCAGCTGGGGCTGGCGCGCATCCGCTACGAGACCGGCAACGACCTCAAGCTGTCGATCGACGGTCAACGGGTCACCATGCGGGTCCAGTTCGCACTCACGAAGGCGGAAAGGTAAGATGAGCAAGTTCGCCACGCTCGGCCTCAAGAACGACAAGGTCCAGATCACCGTCGACGAGCGCGAGGGCGCCACGGTGATCCGGTTCGCCGGCAATATCGACGACGCCAACCCCGGCGCCTTCCTCGACCCCACCCTCGAGGAGATCCACCAGCAGGTGCTGGCCCATCGCCTCAAGGAGGTCGATGCCGACTTCACCGAGCTGTCCTTCCTCAACTCGAGCGGCATCAAGAGCCTGATCAAGTGGATCATGCGGCAGACCGAGCTGCCCGATGACCAGAAGTACAAGATCCGCTTCGTCTACTCGAGCCGGATCACCTGGCAGCAGACCAGCCTCAAGGCTCTGACCTATCTCGCGCCCAAGACGGTCGTGGCGGTTCCGGTCTAGTCGTGGAACAGGAGCGCGTCGTCCCCGTCTCTGACCCGGCTGTCGAGGCCGAGGGGCGATCGCCCCTGCTGGCGATCGCCCAGGCCTATCGAGCGATCGACGAAGCGAAGACCCAGGAAGACATCCCGTTCGCCTTGCTCATGCAGGCGATCAGCCTCGTGGGGGCGGCGAACGGCGCGATCATCGACCCGGAGAGCCAGGTGAGGGCGGCCATCCCCTTCGGGGCGGGGTCGTCCCTGCCCATCAAGGATGCCGGGATCTGGGAGGCCAAGCCCGGAGACGTCTGGACCGTGCCCAGCTCCGGCGGTCGCCTCTACGTGGCCCTGCGCTTCGGCCTGGGCCCCGACGAGGACCTGGGGGTGGTCCTGTCGAGCCCGAGCGGGGCCTTCCTGGCACCCGAGCGGCTCGCGGCCCTGCCCCTGCTCACGGCCTACGCGGCGAGCCGCAACCGCTACCTCAAGGCCCAGGCCGATGCCGACGCCGCCGAGACCCAGGCCAAGGAGGCCAACGACCAGAACCTCGAGATGGCCCTGCGCCTCTATGACCTCTACGAAGAGGCGCAGAACCAGGCCATCACCGACGGCCTGACGGGGCTGGCCACCCATGCCTACTTCCAGCAGCGTCTCGCCGAGGAGATGAGCGAGAGCTTCCGGCACCACCTGCCCTTGACCTTCATGATCTTCGACCTCGACCACTTCAAGTCGATCAACGACAACTACGGTCACCAGGCGGGCGATATCGTGCTCAAGGAAGCGGCCGCCATGCTCAAGACCAAGGTCCGGACCTCGGACCTGGTGGCCCGGTACGGCGGCGAAGAGTTCGCCGTCATCCTGCCCCAGACCTCCGAGGAGGACGGCTTCACGCTCGCCGAGCGCCTCAGGCAGGACCTGGAGGTCATGGAATTTCAGATCTCGGCCGAGCGCAAGCTCAAGGTGACGGCCTCGATCGGCCTCGCCTCGCGGGGCGAGCGCGACGCCACCTCCAAGGAGCTGATCAAGCGCGCCGACATGGCCCTCTACGCGGCCAAGAACGGCGGGCGCAATCGGGTCGTGCGGGCCGAGGGGCCCGCCGCCGAGGCCGTCAACGCCATCGGTGCCCCGCGCAAGGGCTCGCAAGAGATGTTCCTCGCCCTCGCTCGCGCCCTCTCGGCCGCCATCGAGGCGCGTAGCCCGATGCTGCACGGCCACTCGGAGGCGGTCGGCGAGCTCGCCCTCAGGATGGCCAAGGCCCTGGGGCTCGGTCCTGACAAGCAAGAGGCCATGATGATTGCCGGCATGCTGCACGACGTCGGCATGCTGGCGGTGCCCGAGGCCGTGATCCTCAAGCCGACGGCCCTCAACGACGCCGAGTGGGCCCAGATGAAGGCCCACCCCCAGGCGGGCGTCTCGATCCTGGCGCGCTTCAGCACCTTCTCGGGGCTGCGCGAGGCCGTGCTGTATCACCACGAGCGCTGGGACGGCAAGGGCTATCCGGAGGGACTCCGGGGCGACGCCATCCCGATGGGGGCCAGGATCCTGGCCATCTGCGACTCCTACGACGCCATGATTCGCGGTGACTACGCCTATGGGATGGGGGTGCCCGAGAAGGAGGCGGCGGCCGAGATCCGCCGCAATTCCGGGATCCAGTTCGATCCGGAGCTGGTCGAACTGTTCCTCGGGGTGCTGTCCGGGGCCCCGGCATAAGGAGGCCTTCTGATGGCGACGACTCCCGACGAACCCCGGTCGGCGGCTGCCGAATTCGCCGCCAAATTCCGGATCAAGCGCGAGAAACGGCCGGACGACCTGCGCGGCACGCTCTTGCTGGGGTTCGCCGCCCTCGCCATCCTGCCCATGATGGTGGCCGTCGTCTTCATGACCCGCACGGCCGAAGAGGGGATCGCGAGCTCGACCAATCAGCTGGCGCGCATCAGCCAGGAGACCCTGTCGAGCACCTCGAACCGGATCGGGGGCCTCTCCCATGACGAGATGCAGAAGACCGGTCGGGAACTGACCGGGATCGGCTCACGGGCCGTACGAGAGACGGCCAAGGCCTTGCTCTCCGAGAGTGAGAAGCGGTTCGGGGTTGCCAACCGTCAGCTCATCCAGCAGGGTGAAGAAGCCAACCGCGCGGTCAGCCGGCAGCTCATCGACGAGAGCCAGCGCTCGAACAGCGAGCTTGCCCACCAGCTCATCCGGGTGAGCGGCGAGTCGAACCGCGAGTTGTCCCGCCAGACGTCCCAGATGGCCGAAGGGGCCATCAACACCCTGTCGGACCGCATCGTGCAGCAGGCGCAGCGCAACACCAGCGCCATCAGCGACCACATCGTCGCGCAGAGCCAGGATTCGGCCAAGAAGCTCAGCGATCGGATGGTCAAGGACATCGAGCGCGAGCCCGTGGTCAACTTCAAGACCCTTGCCTCGATCTTCGCGCGCGGCATCGCGACCAACAAGGTCTCCCCTTTGCGGGACGGCTACCTCGCCGTGGTCGACCGCAACAGCCGGGTGCTTGCGAGCACCCGCTACAAGAAGGGCAGCCGGCTCAAAGGGCTTGCCATCGTCGACGAGGCCCTGAGAGGCTCGGTCTCCGAGGAGAGCCTGATCCGCTTCCGGGACGGGTCGGATGACTACCTGGGGGTGTTCGCCCGACGCGACGGGGGTGGGGCCGTCATCTTCGCCTACCTGGCCGATCGGGCCAAGGTCGATACCGACCACGTCAAGCGCGACGTGCAGGAGACCCTGAGCCGCCTCAGCACCTCGACCAGCCAGTACGTCGTGGGGCGCCTGAAGGCCGATCGGACCACGATCCGGGCGCAGGCGACGACGCTTTCCAAGCAGGCGATCGCCAAGCTCCAGGCCACGAGCCAGGCCCTGGGGGCTCGCACCACCAAGCGGATGCGGGCGCAGGCCCGCCTCGTCTCCGAGCACGCCTCCGAGGCGATGGCCCGCAAGTCCGCGGCGATCGCCCGCGACGCGACGGAGGCCATGAAGCGCCGGTCGCAGGACATTGCGGCCAACGCGCTCGCGGTCATGCGCCCGATCGGCAACCAGTACGCGGCCCGCGCCGAGTCAGACATGCGGGCCCAGTCCGAGGCAGCCGTCGTCGAGACGGCCGACATCCTGCCCAAGGCCGCCCGGGCCGCGAGTCTCAAGGCCATGAGCCAGATGGGACCGGCCGTGAAGGTGCTCGCCGTCAAGGCCCAGCACCGCATGTGGCTGATCGCCGGGGTCCTGCTCGGGCTCGAGATCGTCCTGGCCGTCGTGGCCTCCCTGCTCATGTCCGGCCGGATTGCCGCCCCCATCATCACCGAGCAGCGCCGGGCCCGCGAGGAGAAGGAGCGGCTCAGCCGCGAGATGGAGATCGCCTCGAAGATCCAGACCTGCCTCCTGCCGCCGGTGCCGGAGCTGCCCGAGTTCGACGTGGCCGTCTCGATGGTGCCGGCCGAGGAGGTCGGGGGGGATTTCGTCGACCTCCTCCCCGCGGGGGAGCCCGGGGCCTTCTGGATGGGCATCGGAGACGTGACCGGGCACGGGCTGACGCCCGGGCTCATCATGATGATGGCCCAGAGCACGTTCAATGCCCTGGCGCGCACCCCGGGGATGACCCCCAAGGCCCTCTACGACGGCATGAACCGGGTGCTCTACCAGAACATCAAGGACCGCCTGCATACCTCGGACCACATGACCATGTCGATCCTGAGGCACGAGCAGGACGGCTCCTTCGTCCACTGCGGATCGCACCTGGACATCCTGGTCTTCCGGGCGGAGACCCGCACGGTCGAGCGGATCGTCACCGATGGCCCCTGGGTCGGGCTCTTGCCCGAGTGCATGGACTTCACCCAGGAGGTGCGCTTCGAGCTCGGGGTGGAGGATGCCCTGTTGCTCTACACCGACGGGCTCATCGAGGTCCAGAACGCCGAGCAAGAGCAGTGGGACATGGATCGGCTGTGCGCGAGCTTCGCCCGCCACGCCCACCTGGGGGCCCGCGAAATTCAGGCCAACGTGCTCGCCGACAGCCTGCGTTGGGCGAACAAGGTCCTGGACGACATCTCGATGATCGTGGTCAAGCGAACGGCTGTCGAGGTGAGGGCCGTCGTCCCCATCTTGTCAGCCAGCCTGGTCAAGGCCTGAAACCAGAAGGGCCGGAACAGGCGAATGCCTGTCCCGGCCCTTTGAAAGCCCCGTCACACCGCCAACAGAGTCTGCCAGCGCTGCTGATCGGAGACGATGTCCCGCTCCTGGCTCGCGAGGGAATCGACCTCTTTTTGCAGTTCGGCCACCAGCCCCTCGTTGTCGCGGATGATCTGCTGGTACTCGGAGATGATCCGCTGGGCCCCTTCGATCTCGTTGAGCAGGCCCTTGAGCTTGTTCTGCAGCCGGGTCTCCTCGGCGTGCAGGCTGCGCAGCAGCGCCTCATCGAGCTCAGCCTGGCGTTTGGCGTGAATTTGCCGGAAGTCCATGGCGATCAACGCTCCCTTCACCGGGTTGCGCCCCGGTCACCGACCCTCGACCGTCCCCTCGCGCGACGTGTTACGTCAACCTTGCGACAGGATGACACCCACCTTTATACCCATCAAGGGAGACTTTTAGCCGCCCCGATCACACGAAAGCCGCCCGGAGCCTGGCTCCGGGCGGCCTGCGGGATTGAGGCTAGGCCTGCGACAGGATCTGCTTGATCTGGTCGATCTGATTGGGCAGGGTGTTCGACAGGAAGTTGCTGTAGGCGGCCGTGAAGCCGTCAGCCGTCTGTTCGCCGGCGTTGTAGGCGGCCGTGGCCTGCTGGAAGCCGTCGTCGATGGGCTGGAAGGCGCCACCGACGTTGTTGATCTTGTCGCCCAGGTGCGAATCGTGGGCCTGCCACTGGTTGATCACGTTGGTATCGGTATTGACCTGGTTGCTGAGCCCGGCGATCTTGGAGTCCTGGTCGTTGGAGTGGGCCACCCACTGGTTGATCACGTTGGTGTCGTTGGCGACCTGGCCGTTCAGGGCCCCGAGCTTGGCGTTGGCATCCGACAACTGCTTCGTGAGGGTCGAGATGGAGCCGCTGGCCGTCGCGAGGTCGGTCCCGGCCTTGGTCAGCTGGGTGGTCAGATCGGCGTTCTTGCCGGTCAGCATGTTGATCGTGTCTTGCATCTGCTTGATGATGACGGCCGGATCGGTCGCGTTCTGGACCACGTCCTTGCCCAGGTTGTTCACGACGGCGTTGCCGCCGGTCTCTTGCAACACGGTCTTGCCGCCGTTGTTCACGGCGCCCTGCAGGAAGCTCTTTTGAATGCCCTTGGCTGCAACGTCAGTGAGTCCGCCCATGGTTCTTTCCTCCCCCAAAACAATCGTTAACCCCACCTTGTTGGGGGTGTTATGGGGGTGTTAGGCTCGGTTCTGTCTTGTCTTCAGGTGAACCCTTGGTTAAATTCACACGATCGCTGGCGAGTCAAATCGGGCGGACCTCGACGAGGAACTTGAGGGCGGTCCGCTCTTCTCCGGAAACCACGAGGTCCTGGAAGGCGGGCACGAAGACCAGGTCCTTCCCGCCAGGGGCCACGAACCCGCGGGCGATCGCGATCGCCTTGATGGTCTGGTTGACGGCCGCGGCCCCGATGGCCTGCAGCTCGCAGCGTCCCTTCTCGCGCACGGTGCCGGCGATCGCCCCGGCCACGGCCGCCGGGCTCGAACTCGACGCCACCTTGAACAGGCTGGTCCCAATCGCCGTCTGCATCGCGATCCTCCGCTCAGAGGGGACTTGCGTCCCTATCATAGGCGGGACCTGCCTGGACGGACAGGGAAAGATTCGCCAAACCCCCCGCGCGATCCGACCAAGACCTTCTCCCGCAAGAGCGTTGCCATGTCGGATGGGGGCGGGGGGTCACCCGTCGCGCCGGGGTCTCCGGCCCGGGGGGATCCCGAGGAGGGGATCCCGGGCGAGGGCCTCGGTGAAGGACCGGTGGTCATGGCGGACCTGCCGGGCATAGCGTCGCGAGAAGGCGGCGAGGTCGGCCCGGAAGTCCGACAGGGAGCCGAGCCCGGAGACCAGATCGGTGGGGCCCGCGAGACCGACCGAGGCCCCGCCCGCGTGGCTCAAGGCCATGCGGGTGGCGTAGTAGGCCACCAGGTCCCGCAGGTCCCGCGGGGCGCCCAGCTCGGCCGGATCGATCGCCTCTTTCCACTCGTAGAGGCGTCGGACGAAGAAGGAGCGGCTCTCCAGGGCGTCCCCTGAGGGCAGCTCGGTCGTGCCCATGAAGGGGTCGGCGTGGCCGTTCATGAGGCGGCAGGCGGCGACGAAGCGATCGGCCTCGTTGCGAAAGAGGTGGGGAGCGGGCAGGAACGGAGCGACGGCCGCCGGCACTTCCTCCTTGAGTTCGAACACGAGGGGGAGGCGGTCATCGTCCGCTTCCAGCAAGACCCGATAGCGGGCCCGGCCAACGCTGCCGGTCCCGGCGATCGCCGAGACCATGTCGGTGATCCGGTAGCCGGCCAGGTCGCGGGCCACGTCAGGGGCCGCCTGGCCCCGGTAACCCTCGAAGGCCCGTTTCACGTCGGCCGCCACGCCGCGCGGGATCGAGAAGGTATGGTCGTTGCGGACGAAACGGCGCCAGCGGCCCGCCACCGGGGCGCGCTTGTCCAGCCAGCGCACCGGATCTTGCCGTTCCGCCTTGCGCAGGGTCCGAGACACCACCCCGGGGACCGGGGGCGCCGCGAGGTCTGGGCGGCGCCCGTCCTCGGCGAGCTCGCGCAGGGTCTCGTGATAGCTCTTGGCGGCCAGGCGCACGAGCTTGCGGACGCGCTCGGGCCCACAGCCGGCCTCACGGGCGGCGATCGCGACGCTCGCGGCGAAGCGCTTCACGTCCAGCTCGACCGGGCCGACGAAGGCCTCGTCGAAGTCATTGAGGGCAATCATGAGCCGACCGTTCGGCCCCGGCATGGTGCCGAAGTTGCTGAGGTGCAGGTCTCCCTGCAGGATGGCCTGAGGGCCCCGCGCGAAGTCGGGCCCCAAGAGAGCGTGCAGGTCCTGGTAGAAGAGGTGGTCGGTTCCGCGAAAGAAGGTGAAGGGATTCACCGCCATGCGCTGGTACTTGCAACGCAGGAGGCCCGGGAAACGGCGAGCCACCTCGCGGTTGAACTCGGCGATCGCCTCGACGGCATGGCGTTCCAGAGGCCAAGGTTTGGACATGCAGGACCCTCCCTTGCCAAAACCATACCCGACGCGAGGCGACTCGGTCCCCTATCATGAGGGGCAAGCGCCCCTCACCAAGCTTGGACACCCTGTACGGCATCGTCGAACGGGTCACCTACCGCCACTCTGAGAATGGCCACACGGTCGCCAAAATCGAGGCGCCGGGATGACGGGCCCTGGTGGGGGCCCTTGCCGGGCGGACGAGGTTAAGATCGCCTTGATCCTTTGTTTGGATTCTGGTACACTGGCAATTCGCTGTTGTTCCATCCGCCAAGGAGTCCTTCCATGAGCACCCGTCTGATTGCGCGCCAGGTCATCAACGAGATCGAGCAGGCTCAGTTCAAGAGCCAGCTTCCGGCGATCGCCCCCGGCGACACCGTCAAGGTCTTCGCCAAGATCGTCGAGGGTGGCAAGGAGCGCATCCAGGCCTACGAAGGCGTCGTGATCAAGCGTCGCGGCACCGGCATCAACGAGACGATCTGCGTCCGGCGGATCTTCCAGGGCGTCGGCGTCGAGCGGACCTTCCTCCTGCACTCGCCGCGCATCGACCGCATCGAGGTCCTGCGTCGCGGCGATGTGCGCCGTGCCAAGCTTTACTACCTGCGTGGCTTGCAGGGCAAGGCCGCCCGCATCAAGGAAAAGGCGCGCACCGCCAAGTAGGTCGAACCCTTCGCGGGCCCCGGCTAGTCCGGGGCCCGCGTGCTAGGTCCCTTCGCCATGACCGATTCCGTCTCCCCATCCCCGCCGCCCGAAGAGGCCCCTACTTCTCCCTATCCGCGCATCCAGTGGTTTCCGGGCCACATCGCGAAGGCGCAGCGCGAGTTGCGAGAGCGCCTGGCCATCATCGACTTCACCCTCGAGCTGGTCGATGCCCGGATCCCGGCCAGCAGTCGGTTCGGCCAAACGGCCGAGCTCATCAAGGGTAAGCCCTCGATCGTCGTGCTCACCAAAGCCGACCTGGCCGACCCCGGGCGCACCCGGTCCTGGATCCAGGCCCTGCGCGCCTCCGGGCAGCCGGCCGTGGCCGTGAACGCCCTCAAGGGGGAAGGGATCTCGGGCCTCAAGCAGGAAATCTCGGCCCTCTCGGCGGCCGTCCAGGCTCGCATGGCGGCCCGGGGCCGCCGACCCCGCCCGGCCCGGGTCATGGTCGTCGGGTTACCCAACGTCGGCAAGAGCTCGCTCATCAACCGCCTGACCCGCAGCGGCAAGGCCCGCACCGGAGACAAACCCGGCGTCACCCGGGCCGCGGCCTGGATTCGGATCGGACATGACCTCGAGCTGCTCGACACCCCCGGGATCATCCCCCCCAAGCTCGAAGACCCCGTCGCGGCCATCAAGCTCGCCATGACCGGGGCCGTTGGCTCCGAGGCCTACGACCCCCTCGAGGTGGCCCGCTTCGGCCTCCAGTTCCTGGCCGAACTGGCGCCTAGCCTCCTGGAGCCGTTCGGCAGCGAGGCGGACCTCGCGACGATCGCCCGCGCGCGAGGCTGGATCAAGGCCGGCAACGTCCCCGACCTCGAACGGGCCTCGCGGTCGTTTCTCGCCGAGCTGCGGCAAGGGGCATTCGGACCCTTCACGTTGGACCCGCCTCCCGACCGGTGAGCTTCCCTACCAGGTATCCGGGAATCGAGGTATACTGGCAAATCGGCGCCATGGCGGGCGCCCCAGGGAGGTGGCCGTGAAGATTGCGCTCGGCAGTGACCATGCCGGCTTCGACCTCAAGGAGGCCATCCGCGCTTGGCTCACCGTCGATGGCCACGAGGTCCTGGACCTGGGCTGCCACACGCCGGAGCGCTGTGACTATCCGGTCCCGGCCCTCGCCGTCGCGCGATCCGTCACCTCGGGGGAGGCCGAGCGCGGCGTCGTCATTTGCGGCTCGGGCATCGGGGTCAGCATCGCGGCCAACCGGGTACCGGGCTGCCGGGCCGCGCTGGTGCACGAGACCCTCTCGGCCCGCCTCTGCCGGACCCACAACGACGCCAACGTCCTGTGCCTCGGGGCCCGCCTGATCGGGCCCGAGATGGCTCGCGAGATCGTCAAGACCTTCCTTTCCACGCCGTTCGAGGGCGGCCGCCACCAGGAGCGGGTCGCCATGATCGATGCTGCCGTCCTCCGTTGACCTCCCAAGGAGAGCCCCGTGAACGAGTTCAAGCACCTGCGCCCCGTTGACCCCGAGATCGCCGACCTGTTGGATCGCGAGCTCGCGCGGGAGCGGGACCACCTCGAGCTCATTGCTTCCGAGAACTTCGCGAGCCAGGCCGTGCTCGAGGCCATGGGCACCGTGCCGACCAACAAGTATGCCGAAGGCTATCCCGGCAAGCGCTACTACGGCGGCTGCGAGTTCGTCGACGGCCTGGAGACCCTGGCCATCGAGCGAGCCAAGCGGCTTTTCGGGGCCGATCACGCCAACGTCCAGCCCCACTCGGGCGCCAATGCCAACATCGCCGTGTTCCTGGCGGCCCTCAAGCCCGGCGACACGGTGCTCGGGATGAACCTGGCCCACGGCGGCCACCTCACCCACGGCAGCCCGGTCAACTTCTCGGGCCTGTTCTACCACATCGTCCCGTACGGGGTGGATCCCACGACCGAGCGCCTCGACTACGACGAGGTCGAGCGGCTCGCCCGCGAACATCGGCCCAAGCTGATCATCGCGGGGGCGAGCGCCTATGCCCGCACCCTCGACTTTGCCCGCTTCCGGGCGATCGCCGACGCCGTGGGCGCCCTCTTGATGGTCGATATGGCCCACATCGCGGGCCTGGTGGCGACCGGTCTGCATCCGAGCCCCGTCCCGCACGCCCACTTCGTCACGACCACCACCCACAAGACCCTCCGTGGGCCGCGTGGCGGCATGATCCTGACGACCGAGGAGTGGGCCAAGGCGATCGACAAGGCCGTCTTCCCCGGGATCCAGGGCGGTCCCCTCATGCACGTGATCGCGGCGAAGGCCGTCGCCCTCCAGGAGGCCCTCTCGCCCGGGTTCAAGACCTACCAGCGCCAGGTCATCGCGAATGCCCAGCGACTGGCCGAAGCGCTGACCAAGGAAGGCCTGCGAATCGTCTCGGGCGGCACCGACAACCACCTGTTCAACGTCGACCTGCGCCCGATCGGCCTGACGGGCAAGGTGGCGAGTGCCGTGCTCGACGAGGTCGGGATCACCGTCAACAAGAACACGATCCCGAACGACCCCGAGAGCCCCTTCGTCACGAGCGGCATCCGGATCGGGACGCCCGCCGTCACGACGCGCGGGATGCAGGAGGCCCAGATGGACCAGATCGCGCAGGCCATCGGCACCATCCTACGGGCGAGCGACGACCCGCTGGCGCGCACCCAGGTGCAGAAGACCGTCGCGGCCCTCTGTCGGGAGTTTCCCCTGTACGGCGAAGCGCCGGTCGGGGGAGCGGCGAAGTAGGGTAACGTGGCTGAAGACTGGCTGCTGATCGTCGCCTTCGCCATCATGGCGCCGTGGCTGGCCACGGACATCCTGATTCCTTGGGTCGTGCGCCTGGCCTACAAGATCGGCAAAGTGGACGCCCCGGATGCCCGTAAGGTCCACACGGTCCCCATCCCTCGGCTCGGCGGCATCGCGATCTTCGTGGGATTCATGGGGGGGATCGGCCTCATGCAGTGGCTGGTCCCCGGAGAGCTGTTCAGCTTGGACGGCCCCTTGCGCGGCATCCTGGCCGGGGGGACCCTCATGTTCCTGGTCGGCGTGGTCGACGACCTTCGGCCGCTCAACGCCAAGCTCAAATTCGGCCTGCAGATCGTCGCGGCGCTCGTCGCCTACGCCCTGGGAGTGCGGATCGAATTCCTGTCCAACCCCTGGGGCGGCCTCTACTTCCTGCCCGGGCTGGCGCCCATCCTGTTGACCGTCTTCTGGTTGGTCGGGATCACCAACACGATCAACCTGATCGACGGGCTAGACGGCCTCGCGGGCGGCGTCAGCCTGATTGCGGCCGGCACCATCGGGGTCATCGCCCTCCAGACCAATCAGCCCATCGCCGGTCTGGTGGCCTTGGCCCTCGCGGGCTCGACCATCGGCTTCTTGCGCTACAACTTCAATCCGGCCAAGATCTTCATGGGGGACGGTGGGGCTCTGTTCCTGGGGTTCACCCTGGCTGCCATCTCCATCATGGGGGTGTTGAAGCTGATCGTGGCCATGGCCTTCGCCTTGCCCCTCTTGATTCTGGGGGTGCCCATCCTGGACACGGCCTTCGCCATCCTGCGCCGTCTCGTCAAGGGCAAGCCCATCTTCAGCCCCGATCGCGGCCACCTGCATCATCGCTTGCTCGACGCCGGCCTCGATCAACGGCGAGCGGTCCTGGTCATCTATGGCTTTTGCCTGGTCCTGGGGGGCGCCGCTCTCGCGTTGGCCGGCGTCGAAGGAGGGCACACCGTGCTGGTGGCCGGCGGCGGGTTTCTCGCGTACGGGGTCTACCGCTGGATTCGTAGCAACCGACAGGCCACCACCCCGTCCAAGGGGGAGTAGATGGCCCCTCGGGTGTTGTGCGTGTTCGGAACGCGCCCGGAGGCCATCAAGATGGCCCCCGTGGTGCTCGCAATCCGGCGGGCCACCGACCTGGACCTCAAGGTATGCGTCACTGCCCAGCACCGCCAGATGCTCGATCAGGTCCTCGACCTGTTCGGGATCGTGCCGGACGTCGACCTCGACCTCATGCAACCGGGCCAAACCCTACCCGACCTGACCAGCCGCGTCCTATTACAACTGACCCCGGCCCTCCGAGAGCTGAAACCCGACCTCGTCCTGGTCCACGGCGACACGACCACGACCATGGTCGCGAGCCTCGCGGCCTTCTACGAACAGATTCCGGTGGGCCACGTCGAGGCGGGGCTGCGGACCGACAACCTGTACAATCCCTTTCCCGAGGAGATGAACCGACGGCTCACGTCGCAGCTCACCCGCCTGCACTTCGCCCCGACCGATACGGCCGTCACCAACCTGAAGCGCGATGGCATCCCGACCGACCACATCTTCAAGACGGGCAACACGGTGATCGACGCCCTCTTGATGACGGCTGACCGCGTGACAGTCGCCCGGTCCACCCAGCGAGTCGTCCTCGTCACGGCCCATCGCCGGGAGAATTGGGGCGAACCCATGCGGGACATCTGCTGGGCGGTGCGGGACCTCGTCGAGGCCCATCCCGACGTGCGGGTGGTGTTCCCGGCCCACCTGAACCCCATCGTGCAGGAGGCGGCCCGCAGCATCCTGGGTGGGCTCGACCGGGTCTCGATCATCCCTCCGCTCGACTATGCCCCGTTCGTCCAGGCGATGAAGGAGGCGACCCTCATCCTGACCGATTCGGGCGGAGTGCAGGAGGAGGGGCCGAGCCTCGGCAAGCCCGTCCTCGTCATGCGCACCACGACCGAGCGCCCCGAGGCCGTCGAGGCCGGAACGGTCCGATTGGTCGGGGTCAAGCGCGAGGACATCGTTCGCCATGCCTCGGAGCTCCTGACCGATCGCCTGGCCTACGAACGCATGGCCAATGCGATCAACCCCTACGGGGACGGGCATGCCGCCCCGCGCCACGTCGAAGCCATCCGCTACTTCTTCGGACTCCGCGCGGATCGGCCCACGGACGAGTTTTCGCCCCTGCCTTCCCCCCAGCCCGTTCGCTGACGTTCACAAGCTGTTGACCATGTGACGCGGAGCACCGAGACCTCGGGGCTCCGCTTGTTATGTTGAGCCCAGGTCGAGATTATGTAACGTGCCGAACCTGGTTACGTTTCGTAAAGGGTGTCCAGCAGCGGGCGATCGGACTTGTAACGCTCGACCGAGCGTTGCTATAATTCCTCTCACCACCTACAACGCCCCAGACATGTTGACATCTTGCAGCTCCCACTCGGGAGAAGGAGGTACCATTGGCGCTCAAGGAATCCCCGGTGGCCACCGCCATGAACGCCCAGGCGTTTCTTGGGCGGGTTTCGATCTTCAGCGGCGTGGCGGCCGACAGCCTGGCGCGCATTGCCTCCATCACGGGCGAAAAGACCTTCCCCAAGCGCAGCATCATCTTCCATGAGGGGGATGTGGGCGACACCCTGTACCTGCTGCGCAGCGGCCGGGTCAAGATCTCCAAGATTACCGAGGACGGCCGAGAGAAGACCCTGACCATCATGCAGCCGGGCGACTTCTTCGGCGAGATGGCCATCTTCGACAACCTGCCCCGCTCGGCGACGGCCGAGGTGATCGACGACGCTGCGACCCTCTACACGGTCGCCAAGCGCGACTTCGACCGGCTGGTCATGGAGCACCCGAGCATCGCTCTGCAGATCATCCGCGACCTCACCCGTCGCATTCGCCTGGTCAACCAGCAGGTCGAGGACCTCGCCTTCAAGGACGTGCACGAGCGCGTCGCGAGCACCCTCAACCACCTCTCCAAGAGCGAAGGCCGCAACCTGGGGGCCAAGGTGCTGATCAACCTCAAGATGACCCACCAGGACCTCGCCAACATGGTCGGTTCCAGCCGCGAGACGGTCACCCGGGCGCTCAACCGCCTGCAGGACGAGGGCATCATCTCGATCGCCCACCAGCAGATCACGATCAATCAGCCCAACCTGCTGGTAACCTGGCGCTAATTCAACCAGCTTCACGCAGAAGAGACCGAGGGCCGCGATGGGCGATCGCGGCCCTCGGTCTTCGCGTGGTGGGAGCCCTCTTAGTCTGTCCCGGCCAGGTTGACAGGCACAGAGGCCCGTCCCGCCGAAAAAAGAGGCCCGCCGTTCGGCGGGCCCCCAGGGCATTTGACCCCTAGTAGTGCATCGTGATGTTCGACGTCACGCTGCCGCCGACGGTCATCGTGCCCTTACCGTTGGTTCCCCAGGTCAAGGTGCCGATCTGGTTGCCGTTGGCCGACATGGTGCCGGTTCCCGAGCGGTCACGCTGGAACGTCGTCACGAGCACCATGTTCACACCCTTGGCCGTCCTCCACTTGACGGTCCGGGTCCGAACGTTGGTGGCCGTGTTCCAGGACTCCTGGGTCTGGCGCGTGTTGCCCTTGGCATCGGTGTACGAGCCGTTGCTATTCCAAACCGGGTTGTTCGGGTCGGTGACGTCGTCGTAGATCTTGTCCTGGTGGTACCAGGTCTTGGCCGTGACGTTCCGGTCGTCGGTAATCTGTTCGTAGGGGGTGGTGCCGCCCCGCGGATTGCCCTTGTAGTTGGTCGCCATGTCGTAGTGGTTGATGGTCTGCGGCAGCGACTTAGCCCCGGCCGGCCGGTTGATCGTCATGGACTTGCACCAGGCCCACAGCGGGCGCCCCGTCCTGGTGCCATCGTGGACCGCAAACCGCCAGCCAGAGGCCTTGCTCCCCTGGCTGCCATAAGTGAACCATGTGGTCGCCGCCTTGCGGACGACCAGCGAGCTCGGGACGGAAGCAGGTTGGCCGATGCCACCGAATGCGATCGTGTTGAAGGGCGCCGGCAAGACGGCCGTGAGCGAGCCCGAGGCCCAGGAGTCGGGCATGGCGAACGACTCGCTGACGGTCAGGCCGTCGTGGGTCGCGATCTGGTAGTAGGCGTACGGACCAAACCCGTTCGTCGCGTTCGTGGCGACGTAGTAGCTCTCGGTCGAGCTACCCGTGACGACCCGACCACCGATCGACCCGCTGGCCGCCGTGATCTTGGGGTAGTTGTTCTTGATCCAGTTCGGGATGAAGCCCGCCATGGTTGGCACATTCGAGGCACTGGCCCCGATCGCCGTCCAACCGTTGTAGGTGAGCGACGTCGTCGCCATCGGCCCGGTGAGCACGGTCACCGAGCCCGTCGAATTCAAGGCGGTGGTTAGATCGGGGAACGCCGTTGGGATCTGGGTGAAGTCGTAGGTAGAGCCGGACGCCACGTCCTGGACCTGGCGATCGCCGAGCGACTGAATCGTCGCGCCGGCGCCCGTATCAGACGCCGCGCTCAGCTCCGCCGACGCCTGGGTCAGCGAGGTCTCGAAGTCCGACAGGTCGCTCAGGATGGTGGTGGCATCCGACTGGGCATCCGTATTGGTGGTATCCGTGCTGATCGGCGAGGTCGAGCTGCCGGGCGACGGCGAGGTGCCGGGGTTGGTCCCGGGCGCGGGGCAGCCGACCAGCGCGACGGCCCCGAGGGCCACCGTGGCGGCCAGGACGTGGCCTTTGAGGGTGCGTTGGGTCTTCATCTAGGTGTTGCCTCCATCTCAGGGATGATTGGGGACCGGTGGGCTCTGGCAGGATGGGTCGCGTCCAGCTAGGCATTACCCGTCGGGGCCGCCCCTTAACCGACCGCTCGCTGATCTGCCTCAGTGTACCCCAAACCAGCCCCGAACTAATGCCGCCTTGGAATGGCAGCCATAAGCATCGGTTATGGTTGAGTGACAGCATCCCCGGCCCGGGCAGAGTGACCAGCTATCCGCGCGCGCGGCACCGGTGTGCTACACTGGGCGCCAATTCGTCCAAGAAAGGCGGGCCATGCAACTGCGGGTCGGGGACAGGACGCTGGTCCGGCATCTGCGAATCGCTGACAACGTGTGGACGCGGTTTGTGGGCCTGCAGTTCGCCCGGGAGTTCCCCGAGGGGGAGGGCCTCCTCATCCGGCCCTGCAACTCCGTCCACATGTTCTTCGTGAGGTTTCCGATCGACGTGGTATTCTTGACCAGGGACCTAGTCGTGGAGCGACTCTTGCCGGATCTGAGGCCGTGGCGGGTGTCTCCGGTCGTCCGCAAGGCCTATCAGACCCTCGAGCTGCCCACTGGCACCCTGGCTCGGTTCGGGCTCGCCCCGGGCGATCGCCTCACCCTCGTCCCCTAGGGAGGAACCTGTACCCTTGGCCCGCGGAACCCGACTCCTGGCAGCGGCGATCGCCCTCGGCTGCATGGCCCTGCCGGTCTGGGGGGCGGTCTTCTCGGATCTGAGCGCCGGATCGACGACCGCCCGCCTCGCCGCCCTGCTCGCCAGGCGCGGGGTCCTCAACGGGGCTTCGGAGACCGAGTTTGCCACCACCTCGACGCTCGATCGGTACGAGCTCGCCGAGAGCCTCAATGCCCTGCTCGACCCGGGCGACAGCCCCTTCAACGTCATCGCCTGGTCGGACATCCCCCCCGGCCACCCCGCCATGAACGCGGTGAGCCGGGTCACCAGCCTCAACCTGATGGGCGGCGAACACGGTCGGTTCGAGGGGCTACGGCGCGTCACCCGCCTCGAGTGCGTCGCGAGCCTCGCGCGCTTGCTCGATTACCGGGCCGTTTCCCCGCCTCCCCGTCGCCATGGCCTCGTCATGAGCTTCTCGGACGTGTCGGCCGGTTCCGACGCGGCGCGCCTGCTCGATCGGGCGGGCAACTTCTGGCAGATCCTCGATGGCCCGGCCCGGTCCCGCTTCCGACCCTTCGAGCGGATCACGCGCCTCGAGGCCCTCGACATGCTGGCGCGCGCGACCATGCTGGTCGATCCCTCCCTCGAGGCCCCCATCAAGGAGGCCATTGCGGCAGGGGACAAGCCGCTGTCGGCCTCCCCGAGCCCACCCCAGCCCACCCCCCCCTATCCGCGGCCGACCATGCTGCCGCGCTGGCCGGGAGCGACCCCCAGTCCGTCCACCCCGACGCCAGAAACTCCCGCGCCGACCCCCGTCGTCGTGGCGACTCCCCCTTCGAGCCCCACCCCTTCGCCCGAGCCGACCCCCCGTCACCCCTTCTGGGTCACGAGCGCGACCGAGAGCCCGTCGCCGCCGAGCCCCGAACCCTCCCCGGTACCATCGCCCTCGGCGCCCCCGAATTCAGGGGCCCCGGCCGGGGAGCTCCTCGCCAACAAGGGGCGGTTCGGGCTGGGCATGGTGCTGTACTTCCGGGACGGGGTCCCGGCCGATACGACCCTGGTCTCGTCCGATCCGACGGACAAGAGCGATTTGCAGGCGGTCGCCCCGGGCTACCTGAACCTGGACGCTGGAGGGACCCTCTGGGCGGGGCCCTGGGGGGGGGCGCTCGGCCTGACGACCGTGTTCCCGATCCAGACCAGCCTTCCCGGAGGGGCCCAGCTGGCGGATGTCACGCTCCATGTCGAGGGGCTCTACAAGCTTCCCGCGCGTGGCGAGACCTGGCAGGCGGCCGGCGGGCTCGGCGTGCTCGAACGCTACCTGAATGGGGCGGGCAGCGGGTACTTGACGACCAGCAAGAATGAGATCGGGTTCGGCCCGGCCGGACTGCTGGCCTTCCAGCCCCTCCCGGTGCTGACCGTGACGACGGGGCTGCAGATCTACCCGCTCGAGTTTCAAAGCTACTCGCTGGGGACCCGGGACCTGAGCGCCATGCGCTTCGGTGGCGGGTGGCAGATCGCGGGTGACTACACCCTCTTGAAGGTGGGCGATGCCGTCCTGCTGGTCCGAGTCGCCTACCTCGGCTCGCTCAGCTCTCTCTTCGACGGCTCGGGACTGCAAACGGTCCATACCTTGACCCTGGGGGCCGGAGGCCGCTTCTGATGGTCACCTATGTCCTCATAGCCGCCATCCTGGTGCTGTACAGCCTGGGCAGCTGGGTCCCGGGGCTCGCCGGCCAGGCCATCGAGCGGTCACTCAAGCGGCAATTCGGCCCGTTCCAGCGTCTGACTGTCACGGTCGAGACCGAGCCCCCGATCCGAGCTGTGACCGGTCAGGTCGATGGCGTGCACCTCGAGGCCGCGGGCTTCAAGGTGCGCGGCGTCCCGATCGCAGGCCTCCAGGTCATCACCGACCCCTTCCACTTGAACCCCATGGTGTTGATGGGGGGGGGCATTCCGCGGCTCGAGGCCCCCGTCGGGGCCACCACCTCGATCGACCTCTCGAACGACACCCTCGACGCCGTCCTGCATTCCGAGGCCGTGCTCAAGCCCTTGCGCAACATCCCGATCCGGCTGGGCGGCTTCGGAGGCCTGTTCGGCCCGCAATCGGTGGACGTGGTTCCTGGCCACGCCCGGATCCTGGCGGGGGCGATCGCCGTCGACGGGACGGTCGACTTCGGGGGCACCGACGTCCCGTTCACGGCGATGGCCACCCCGCAGCTGGTCGGCGACAACCAGATCGCTCTCATCAACCTGTCAGCGACCGTCTACGGTTCCCCGATCCCGCCCAGCATGCTCGCCCAGGCCGCCCAGCAAACCCGCTTGACCCTGCCCCCCGAGGTGGCCCGCGGGGTCACCGTGCACGTCCTGGGGCTCACGATCACCCCGGGCCACTTGGGAGTGGGGGCCCGCGTGGTCGTGACCCAGCTCGCCCAGTGAGGATCCGAGGGACCGGGGCGTGCCTGGTCGCCTTGGGGCTGCTGGCCGGGTGCATGCCACTCGGCAAGTCCACCTTTCAATCGGCCACGACCGGGGACGGTCGGCTCAAGCCTAGCGATGCGGCGGCCCACTCGACCACGAAGGTGCAGCGGGTGGGAGTCGAACTCGTGGTCGAGGACGCCTTCCACCTCGATCTGAGACGCCTCCTGGACATCGACGCGGGGTACCGCCCGATCGACCTGAGCGACGAGGCCGAACAAACGCGTGCCGAGGCCGTGATCGCGACGGCCATTCACGGGGCCTCGGGTCTCGGGGTGTTCAAGCGTTTCCGCGGCCTGGAGCACACCCCTTGGGCCGAGCGGTTCTACGAGCGGACCCAGGTCGGTCGACCGTTTCTTGTGACCAGCTGGACCCGAAAACGGGACGATTACTATGTCGTACCCGTGTTCTTCCGAGGCCGCTGGAAGGTCGCGAACCACGTCGGGGTTTCGCCGACCGGCCACTTCTATAGCAATGGCTTCGAGATCGAGGACCTCGCGCCGGAATCCTCCGCGTCGCGCACGGTCTACGGCCTGGAGCGGGCCCGCGAGTTCGCACACCTGTACCTGGGGCCTCTGGCGACTCCCCCCATCAGGGTCTTCGCCGACACCCTTCCCCCGCCGACCGATCCCGTCCTGGGCTATCTGTGGGCCGTCACGACCCCGACCGAGTCGGCCGTGATCGACACGCATGGGGCGATCGCCCGCCTCTCCGACAAGCAACGCCAGGAGCTGCGGACCTCGTGGAGGCTCTCGACCCCCCTGAAGCTCCAGGTTAGGGTTAATTCTAGGTTAATATCAGGTAAAAATTAGGAGCCGATCGACAGCCGGATGGTTAATCATTCGATAACCCTCAGGTCCCCTTGTCGATCCGTGAGGTGCCCCGCCCGATGACCTTCGTGACCCCGATGCTGCCCCCTCAGCCGGTCCTCAGTCTTCCCGCCCGCGCGCCCGGGTCGGGACAGCCCGCAGAGAATCGGGCGACTTCGGTGCTGGGGCAAGACACGGCGGCGTTCAGCACGGCCATCGCTCCTCCACCGCACAAGCGGAGTTTTTTCGAGAAGCTGCTCTCGCCTTACCTCAACTACGCGGCCTCCCTGGGGGCCAAGAAGTTCATGCACTCGGCTCGCACGGCGGACGAGGTAACTCCCACTCAGCTCGGCCTTGCGGCTACGCCCTTGAGCTTCACGTCGCGCGACGGCAAGACTCCGCTCGTCGGGTACTACATGCCGGCCGACAAGCCGACCGACAGGACCGTCGTCCTCGCCCATGGCTGGGGAGGGCAACAGGGGGCGGAGCTCAAGCGATTCGCCAAGTGGTTGCACGACGCAGGCTACAACGTCCTGAGCTTCGACTTCCGCAACAGCGGCGGGTCGGGCGGCACCCAGTGCACGATGGGCTACGAGGAGCAGTGGGACCTGCAGGCGGCCATCGATCAGGCAGTCGGAAAAGGAGCCAAGCGCATCGCCGTCATGGGTCGCTCGATGGGCGGGGCGACCGCCATCGAGCTGGCCGCCCGCGACCCGCGCATCAACACGATCGTCGACGACTGCGCCTTCGACACCATCTACGACGCGATCGAGCCGCGGGTCGAGCGGGAGCGCCAGCAGGTGGGGCCCTTCAAGATTCCCTACCCCTTCCCGCACCTGGCGGCGACGGCGATCGCCGAACAGGTCGATCGTGACGCCAACGAGCCCGTGGCCGAGAGCAACCCGATCGACGCCATCAAGAAGCTAGGCGATCGCCCGATTCTCATCATCCACGGGGCAGCGGATGACGAGACGCTTCCGGAGGACTCCCAGCACCTCTACGACGCCGATCCTGGCCAGAACAAGGAGCTATGGCTCGTGCCCAAGGCGACTCACGGGCAGAGCTACGACACCGATCCGCGGGGATATCGGGATCGGGTGCTCAGGTTCCTTAACATCAACCTTTAGCCCATCGACTTGTCTGCCCCCTGGTTGGGTATAACCTGATTGCACACCTGAACGGGGAGAAAGGGCTTGTCGAGTCGTCATTCGTCTCGTCACTTTACGATTGGCCTGGCAACCGCGGTGCTGGCGTCTGGCGTGGGCTGCCAGGCGCTGTTGCCGGGCCCGATTGCCAGGTCGCCGGAGGCCGTATCCCAGGTCGCCGGCGTCACGCCGCCCATGTACGGGCAGGTGGTCTTTCCCGACCGTCAGGTAGCGGCCCTCACGAGCGACGTGGCGAACGGGGCGACCCTTTCCTTCATCGACACGACCACGGGCCAGACCGTGGCAACCACGGCCTCCAATGCCAGCGGGTCCTTCGCCCTCAGTTTCACGAACTTCGCCGCCAATGCCAATCAACCCTACGTCGTCGAGGCGGTGAAGGGCCTACCCGTCGGATCCTCTGCCAATCGCGGTGGCGCGTCGGCGGCCCGATTGCGAACGCTGGTGTCCCTGCAGGCTGGCGGCTGGAAGAGCCTGACCAACGGAACGGTCGGGGGGGCCCTGACCATCGGCCAAGCCTCGACGGTCGTGGCGGCGCTGGCCGGCCTTCGGGGGCTCTCGACGGCCAACCAGCTCGCCCTCATGGGCTCGATCAACGGCACGACCTTCACGCCCGCCGGGACCCTCGCGGCGGCCGACTTCACCCAGGTTTCCTCCTTGGTGGCGGCCGCCCTGGCGGCCGACCAGGATCCGATCGAGGTGCTGGGGTACGATCCGAGTGCCACCAACCCCTATGGCATCAAGCCAGGGACCTTCGTCTTCTTCGACAACTTCCTGGTCAATGGCTTGGCCGGGGCGGCCACCGCCAGCACCGCAGCACCAAACAACGCTTTGACGTTCTATGGCCAGAACTTTCCGTCGAGCGGGTCCGTGATGGTCGGCGGGCAGCTGGTCGCGACGTTCAGCATCGGCGCCTCGCGGAGCGTTCTGACCGCGACACTGTCGCCGTTCAATACGAGTGGCCCGGTGACCTTCACACAGGGTCAGACCATGTGGATAGGTCCCTACCTTCCCGTAAGCGGAACTGTCGGCACCGTGGCGGGCCAGAACAACGGCTTTGCCGATGGGCGGGGATTCCAGGCCATGCTCTCTGGTCCGACCGACGTCGCGGCGGACAGTTCTGGGAACTTCTACGTGGTCGATTACTCCAACTGTCGGATCCGCAAGGTGACGCCAGCAGGGACGGTGACGACGTTTGCCGGGAGCGGGACAGTGGGGACCCTGGACGGCACTGGCACGGCTGCCCAGTTCAACTATCCGTGGGGGATCGCGATCGATTCGACAGGCAGCCTCTACGTCACGGAATATTACGGTCATTGCATTCGCAAGATCTCGCCGGCAGGGGCCGTTACGACCCTCGCAGGGACGCCGGGCACCTCCGGGTTCGTCGACGGCGCCGGAGCGACGGCCAAGTTCAACCAGCCCTATGGGCTCTCGGTCGATGTGGGCGGCAACGTCTACGTTGCGGACACCGGCAACCAACGCATCCGAAAGGTCTCGCCCACCGGCGTCGTGTCGACGTTGGCGGGCAGCGGTACGGCCGGCAACGTCAACGGCACTGGGACCGGCGCCTCGTTCAGCTCTCCGCAGGCCGTGGCGGTGGATGGATCCGGCAACGTCTACGTGGCGGATACGTTCAACAGCCTGATCCGGAAGGTGACGTCAGTGGGCGTCGTGACCACGCTGGCCGGCTCCGGCTCCGGTTACGTCGATGGCACGGGCATCGGCGCCAATTTCAACAGCCCCCGGGCGATCGCCATCGATTCCGCGGGGGTCAACCTCTACGTCTCCGATTACAACAACTATCGGATCCGCAGATTGGCCATCTCGACCGGGCTCGTTTCAACCGTCCTCGGCAATGGCACGGCCTTGCCGCTCGATGGCCCCACGCCGACGGCGATGGCGGCAGGTTTGGCTGGGCTGGCCGTATCCAACGGGAATCTGGCCTTCGTCGACCGGGGAGCGAATCGGATCCGCATGGTGGCGTTCTAGAGCGGGGAGCATGCTGTGCTGAGGGATGTTCGCTATTGCATGCAAGCCTGTTTGGCGGCTTCGAGCCTGTGGCTCGTGGGATGCGCAGGCCCGCTAGCCGTTCATCCGCCCGCTTTGACTAGCGGTCCGAGCGTTGCGGGCGTCGTGCTCGAAGTCCCCCCGGTGAGGGGCCGGATCCAGTTGGCAGGCGAACGCAAGACCCAGGCGCTCTTCAGCGAGGTCGCGGCGAATGCGACCGTGTCCTTGATCGATCCGGTGACGGGCAATACCGTGAGCAGCTCGATCACGGACGGATCGGGCAACTTCGTCTTGACCTTCTCGGGTTTCACCCCGACGGCGGGCCATGCGTACGTGATCGAGGCCGTGAAGGGGCTTTCGGTGGGAGGCAGCCAAAACCGAGTGGGGGCCTCGCTCGTCCGGGTGCGTTCGATCCTCGTCTACAACGCCGGCTGGCAGAGCCTCACCAACAGCACGGTCAATACCGGGATCGTGCTGAGCGACGCGACCACGGCCGTGGCCGCGATTGCCTACCTCAAGGCCTTGCCCCAAGCCAGCCTTTCGGCCCTCGTGAACACGGTCAACGGAAGTGCCTTCAACCAAACCGGCACGGGCCTCTCCAACACCAGCGACTTTCAGCCGGTGCTCGGTCTGGTCGACACGGCCATCTCGGTCGATCAGGACCCGATCGCGGCGATCGCCTTCAATCCCAACGGAAGCAGCTACTTCCTGGCCACCGAGATTCCGATCCTGGGCCACATGACGCCGAGCGTGCCGACTCCGGGGGCCGCGCTCACCCTGGTGGGGATGAACTTCGATCGCGTGAGCAACCGCGATACCTTCTACTTCGGCTCGAGTGCGGTCAGCTCCTGGAGCATCACGGCGGACCGCTCGTCTCTGACCCTGACCGTGCCCGCCGGGGCCTACTCGGGACCGTTCACGCTACAGCAGCCGAACGGGGTTGCCACGGCCCTGTCGCCTTTTTTGATGCTGCACGGGACGGTCGCCGCCTACGCCGGTGCGGGGCTGCCTCAAGAGGGCGATGGCTCTTTCACGGCGGCCTTGTTCAACCAGCCGGAAGGGATCTGTCGGGATGCGAGCGGCAACTTCTTCGTTTCCGACTATGCCGCGCACCGGATTCGCAAGATCGCGGCCAACGGGACGGTTTCGACCTTCGCCGGATCCTCGGCGGGCTTTGCAAACGGCCAATTCTCGAACCCGGTGGGCCTGACGGTGGATGGCACGGGTAGCGTCTATGTGGCGGATTCCGGCAATAGCCGGATCGTCAAGTTCTCGTCGGCCGGCGTTTTTCAGCTCGGTATCGGGGGGGGGACGACATGGACGGGGGCCGCTGCTTCCCCGTCGATCGGAACGCCCAATGGCTACTTCGCCTCCCCGCAAGGAGTGACAGTTGATTCCGCCGGAAACATCTACGTGGCCGATACCAACAACCATCGAGTCCAGAAGTTCAATTCAAGCGGGTCGTTTCTCCTAGGCATCGGCAACGGCACGATTTGGACGGGTACCGCCTCGTTGCCCGTCGCGACGGCCTCCAACGGCTACTTCAACTACCCGAACGGGATCGCCGTCGATGGGACCGGCAACATCTACGTGGCCGACACCAGCAACAACCGAATCCAGGAATTCAACTCCTCCGGGACGTTCGTTCGCGGCTGGGGCGCAGGGACGACCTGGACTGGCACGGCTCCGGCGGCGACCGCCTCGTCGGCCGTCGGGTGGTTCACCTCCCCGACTGGCATCGCGGTGGACTCCTCCGGCAACCTCTACGTGGCGGATGGCCCGAATCATCGGGTCTCAAAGGCCTCGGCGACCGGAGCGTTTGCCACCTTCGCCGGAACGGGGACGGCGGGTTCCACCAGCGGCGCAACGGCTTCGGCGCTGCTCAACAATCCCTTCGGCGTGGCCTTGGATGCCAGTGGCGATCTGTTCGTCACGGACTCGCTGGCCAACATCATCAACGCGGTCACGCCGTAGGTCCGCCAACGGATCGAACCCCGTCATCCGGCCGCCTTCCTCAGGAAGTCGCCGGCGGTGCTCGGGCCTCGCCGATCAGTTGGCGATGGTGCCCGGAAAGGTGAAGTAGGTCGTCAGGGAGACGGTGGCCGTGTTGGTTCCCGAGACCAGGGTCTGCGTCGTGGATCCGGACGCCATGAAGGTCGACCCCGTATAGAGGTAGACCGAGATCGTCGCAGGCCCTGTGGGCACGGAGATCGTCGGGGCGAGGGTCGAGGCACTGGAAGCCCCTGTTGTCCAGCTTGAAGTCGCCACGTTCCTGGCGCGCTGGGCGTTCACGGAGACCGTCGCCCCGTCCCATAGGCCTGGAAGGACCTGGACCGAACGCTGGGTGCGCGGATCGACCAGGTTCAGGATCACCGTGGCATCATACAACGGCCCCACTGTGACCGGTGCAGAGGAAACCGGAACGCTGGCTTGCGGAGCCGGACTCGTGCAGGCCGCGAGGCCCAGGAGCAAGAGGACGGCAAGGGCTGGCTTCAAAGCGGATCCTCCGACGAGACGCCTTCCAAGTCCATATACCCAGCGATCGCCCCCGCCAGGCAATCTCAGTCCTTGACGGCCCCTTCCATCAGGCCCCGGATGAAGAAGCGCTGCCCGACGACGAAGACGAGGATGGCGGGCACGACCGAGACGGCCGTTGCGGCCATCAAGAGGCCCCAGTCGGTCACGTCCTTCATGGACGCCCGGAAGGCCGCGAGGCCCACCGGCAGGGTCCGGATGGTGTCCGAGTTGGTCACCACCAGGGGCCAGAGGAAGGTATTCCAGGAGGCCAGGAACTCGAAGATGGCGAGCGTGCCGATCGCCGGCCATGCCGTCGGCAGGGCGATCCGCCAGTAGAGCTGCCACGGGTTGCATCCGTCCATGCGGGCCGCGTCTTCGAGCTCGACGGGCAGGTTCAGGAACCACTGGCGGAACAGGAAGATGCCGAAGGCCCCGGAAAGCCCCGGGATGATGAGGGCCTGGTAGGTATCGACCCAGCCCAGGACCGAAATCAGGGCGTAGAGCGGCACCAGGTTGATGTAGATCGGCACCATCATGGTGGCCAGCACCGCGAAGAAGAGGGCGTTCCGCCCGCGGAAACGCAGCCGGGCAAAGGCGAAGCCGGCCATCGAGCCCGTGAGGAGCTGCCCCAGGACGGTGACGGACGCAACCAAGAGGCTGTTGCCGAAGTACCGCAGCAGCGGCGTATCCCGCAGGGCCTTCGCATAGTTACCGAACGTGACCGGGTGGGGCCACCACTCGGGCGGATAGGCCATGGTCTGGGCGTAGGTCATGAGGGAGGTGCCCAGCATGAGGGCGAAGGGGGCGGCCATGGCGATCGCCCCCAGCACCAGCACCAGGGTTGCGATCCGGCTCGACAGGGCCGCCTTCATGCCGCCACCTCCTCGTGGTGCCCGACCCGCCGCCGCAAGACCCACTGCAAGGCACTCAGCGCGACCAGGATGGCGAACAGGACGTAGGCGAGCGCTGCCGCTTTGCCCAGCTTGAAATAGGTGAAGGCGTTCTGGAACAGCCAGTAGCCGATGATCGTCGTGCTGCGGTGCGGCCCGCCTTCGGTCATCAGGAAGACCGTGTCGAAGGTCTGGAACGCCCGAATCGTCGCCATGATCCCCACCATGACGAGCGTGGGGGCGATGAGCGGCAGGGTGACGTGGCGGAAGCGTTGCCAGGCGTTGGCCCCATCCAGGCTCGCCGCCTCGATCTGCTGGCTGGGCACGGCCTGCAGGCCAGCCAGGAAGAGCAGCATGTCGTAGCCCAGATTCTTCCACACGCTGACGAGCACCAGGGCCGGCATGGCCCAGTGCGAGTCCGTCAGCCACCGAACGGGGGCGACGTGCCAGGCGGCGAGCACGGCGTTGAGCAGGCCGTAGCGCGGGTCGTAGATCCAGCTCCACAGGATGGCCCCCGCCACCATCGAGCAGACCACGGGCATGAAGTAGGCCGTCCGGAGGAGGCCCACGGCGCGGATCTTCTGGTTGAGGGCCAGGGCGAGGGCGAGGGCGATCGCTGCGTCCAGCGCGACGTACATGAGCACGAAGCTCCCCGTCTGCGCCAGGACCCTCCAGAACAGCGGATCCTGGGCCAGGTCCTGGTAATTGGCGCCGCCCACCCACTGCGGGGCGCCCAGGAGATCCCAGCTGGTGAAGCTCAGGAGGAACGATCCCAGAGTCGGGATCACCGTGAAGAAGCCGATCCCGAACAGGGCGGGCAAGAGGAGCCAGAAGGCCCAGCGACCTTCCTGGTCGCGCAGGGGGGCAATCACGAGCGCTTGTCCTCCTGAAGCAGGGCGTCGATTCGGCGGGAGATGGGCTTCAGGGTGTCCTCCAGGTTCTGATCGCCGTTCCATGCGGCCGGAAGGCCGTCGATCAGCTCGTACTCGATCTCGTCGTAAGAGGGGGGCGTGAGGGTCGGGCGCGAGGCCGGGATCACGTCCAGGAACACCCGGCTCGAGGCCGGGGGGCCGGAGAAGAAGGCGGGCGAGTTCGCCACGTCGGGCCGAGACGGCACGATGAGCCCGCTCTGGGTGAAGGCCGAAATCGACTTCTTGCTCGCGAGGAACTTGATGAGCCGCCAGGCCTTCTCGGGTTGCCGGCAGTTCGCCGAAATGGCCCAGCCGGAGGCGTCGGCATCCACCACCGAGCCCGTCTTGCCTCGCGGAAACGGGGCCACGTCCCACGGGAACTGGATCTTCTTGCGGAATCCTGGCACCACCCAGCGCCCCCCGACCATCATGGCGAGCTTGCCCTGCGCAAACAGCTGCGCCATGCGCACGTTCCCGACCTGGGCCTCGGTGGGCGCGATGTGGTACCGGGCGCGCAAGTCCAGGTACCGATGCAGCGAGGCGACGGTGGCCGGGTCCTGGAGGGTACAGCGATTGAGGCCCGGATCCATGACGTCGACCCCGTCGCTCCAGAGGTACGGGAGCCAGTAGATCGGGAACGGCGCGAAGCCGATGCCCCACTGGGTGTCGCCCTTCGTCAGGCGCTGGGCGCGAGCGACCATGTCCTCGTAGGTCCAGGCCGCCGTCGGATAGGGCACATGGGCTTCGTCGAAGAGCCGCTTGTTGTAGAAGATGACCAGGTTGGAGAGGTCGCGCGGGATGGCGTACAGGGCCCCGCGGTAGCTGAGGGCCTGCAGGCAAGGGCCGTAGAAGTCGCTCGCCTTGAGGTCCGGATCGTGGGCGAGCATGGGCCTGAGGTCGCGGAGCACTCCTCGACGGGCGAAGCCCGGCAGGGTCTGGTTTTCCATGAACAGGACGTCCGGCATGGTGTGCGAGGCGGCCATCAATCGGACCTTGTGGGGGTACTCGTCCGGGATGTGGACCAGCTTGACCGGGACGTCCGGGTTGGCGCGCTGGAACTCGGCCAGAAGGGGCTTCAGGGTGTCGATCTCGTCGATCGATCCCCAGGTCGAAAAGGAGAGCGCGTCGGAGGTTCGTGGGGCACAGCCAGCCAGAAGCAGCGCGCACAGCGCCACGAAGCCCTTGCGAAGCACCGACCCTCCTTCTATCATTGGCCCGACCGACCCACTGCGAGGCCCTGCGGATGATCGATCTAGCTCCCTATCACGCCGCCTTGACGCCGACCGTTCTGGACCTGTGGCAGGCCAGCTATAGCGATCGGCACCCCATTATACCGGAGCTGTGGGAGGCCGCCACGGCGCTGGATCCGAGCTTCGAGCCAGGCGATACCCTGATCGCGCTGCGTTCTGGGCAACCGGTCGGCTTCGTCCTGGCGAAACGTTGGCGTGGCCAGTTTCCCGGGTGCGAGCAACTCTCCGAGGCGGCCCACGTCGCCCTCTTGGCCGTACACCCCGATCATCGGCGCCAGGGAATCGGCCGCAAGCTCTTGCAAGCCGCCGAGACCCGGATGCGCGGACAGGGGGCGAAGCGCATGGGGGTGGGGGGAAGTCTTCACCACGTCATGCCGGGGATCCCGGCCGGGGATGAGACGGCCGTGGGCTTCTTCGCGGCGCTGGGGTACCAGCTGGGAAAGGAAGTCTGGGACGTGAGGGCCGACCTGAGGACGGTCGACCTCCCCGATCCCGGGCCTGCCTCACGCCGGCGGCCCGATCTGACCGTTCGGCCGTTTCGACCCGGCGAGGAAGGGTCCCTCGCGTCCTTCCTCGGGCTGACCTTCCCGGGCCGCTGGCATCGCGACACCATGTGGCGGATCGAGGCGGGGGGGGACATCGGGGAGGTGATGGGGGTGTTCGATGGCGATCGCCCCCTCGGCTTCGCCCAGCTCTCCCCGCCCGGGGTGTCGGGAGCCTGGCGCTGGGCGGGATTCAACCCATCCGTGGCGGCGTTGGGCCCCATCGGGGTTGCCGACGAGCTCAAGGGCCAGGGCTTTGGGCTCGCGCTGCTCGTCCGGGGGCTGGATCGGCTTCGCGAGCTGGGCGCGACCGACACGGTGATCGACTGGACCGATCTACTCGACTTCTACGCGAAGGCGGGGTTCCGGCCCTGGCTGAAGTACCGCCTGGCGGCAAAGGCCCTCGCGTGACGGGCGATCGCCCGACCATCCCTTCCGATGCGCTCTCCCGGGTCCTGACCCGGTACCCGGATCTCGGATCCCTGGTGGCCGTCGAACGCGACGGGTTGAGCGTCAACACCGCAACGTGCCTGTTTCGCACCGAGGCGGGCCGGTACTTCATCAAGCGCTACGATCCGCTCGCGAGGCCGTCCGAGACGATCGCTGCCGAGCACCGCCTCGTCGAGCGGTTGCTGGATGCGGGCTATCCCACCCCAGCGCTCTTTCGCAACCGGGAAGGCAGCACGGTGACCTGGATCGACGAGGCCCCTTACGCCATCTTCGAACCGGCCCGGGGCGAGGACTGCTACGGCCAGGCCGCGGTCTTCGAGCCCTATCGTAGCCCCTTCGAGGCACGGAGCGCCGGGCGACGGCTCGCCGAATTCCATCTGGCGCTCGCAGGGGCCCCGGGCTTCCGCCCCCGGCCGCTCGTGGGACTGACGGCCCGTTATGACCTGCTACGCGCGCCTGACTTCGAGATCGGCCTGCGGGACCTGTTCGCCGAGGCACCCTTGCTCGAGCCCTTGTTGGCCGGCCGACCGGATTGGCCCTGGGTGCTTGAACAGTTGCGCGGGTACCACCGGGCGATCGCCCCTGAATCGCGGGACTGGCCGATCGGCCTCATCCACGGGGATTTCATCAAGCGGAATCTGTTCTGGGAAGGCGATGAGGTCAGCGCCGTGATCGACTTCGACCTCTGGAACGTGGCGCCCTGGGTGTACGACCTGGCGATCGCGTTGCTACCGGTGGGGTTCAACTGGCCCGAGCTCTTGGACGGGGTGGGCGAGCCGCGGTGGATGGACATGCGGGCCATGCTGGCCGGGTACCAAGAGGGTCGGCCCTTGAGAGGATCGGAGATCCGGTTACTGAAGCCGTTGATGGCCAGCGCTCGCGCCGAGTTCTACTTGAGCGCCATGGCTTGCGACGTCGGGCGCCGAGAGCTCTTTTGGAACCTGCTGGTCGGTTCGCTGCGGTGGTTCGAGGCCCATCCGCTGCCGGATCTCTAGCGGGCGACGATGGTCGCGTCCTCTCCCGTCAGCCAGAAGGCCTCGCACAGGTGGATGGCCTGGTCCATGTCGGTCGAGCGAATTTCCCGTCCCCGGTTGATCACGAAGTAGCTCATGTCTCTACCTCCGCCTCACGGGCTGATCGCTTGCTTCACCTAAGTACATAATCGGTCGAAAGGGCGCCCAACTGGAGGTTTCGAGCCACACGTGACATGTGAGGTTCAGCACGCTGTAACAAACCCGCAATTCTCAGAAGCGCCAGCCGGCCCCGACCCGGGTGAACGGGCCCCCGATCGTCGGCGCGGGCATGGCGCTGTCGGCCAAGGCCACCGAGGAATCGTCCGATCCCACATGCCATCCCGTGAAGCGCCAGGGGGTGCTGCCACCGACTTCCAGGAACAGGTTGAGGCGACCACCAAGCGATAGATTGGCCCCGATCGAGGCGAGCGCGTGAAAGCCGACGCTGCTGGCGGTGTCGCCCGCCTGGGCCCCCGGTACGGCCGCGGCCGGGGTGACCGACGTGTAGGCCACGTCGAGGCCCCCGCCCACCGTCCCGTAGAACCAGAAGCGTTCGGGCACGACCTCCCACTGCGGTTGCAGCCGCCCCAGCACGCTGCCCCCCCACAAGCCCGTGGTCGACAGGACGCCGATCTCCAGGCCTCCCCCCATGCCGTGGCCGGTCGGGTTGAACTGGAGGTCGAGGGCATTGAGGGTCTGGTTGAGCGAGAAGCCGGGGCCGAACACCGTCCGGTTCGCGTAACCGAAGGCGATCGGCCAAGAGCCCCGGGGCGCTTCGAGGACCGGATCACCGGCCCGGACGTCGTAGTAGCCGGTCACGATGGTACCCCACGCCCGCGAGGGTTCGACCCGATCGATCTCGATCCGGGCGTCGTCATGACCCCGCGGGCTGATGTCGGTGAAGAACTGGTCGGAGCGAAGCCCTTGATTGGAGCCCTGATCGAGGAGGACGGTCCGGCCCGAGCGCTGCAGGATGCGGGCTGAGAGGGGGGTCCGCTCCTGGACCGCGGCCACGATCGCGGAGACCAGGCCGTCCATCGCGGCTGTCTGGGCGGCATCCCGGGACGAGCCGTCCTTGCCCTCATCGCTGAAATCGAGAACCTCGAAGCCGGATCCCTTCGTCACGTCGAGATACCGGACGGTCGCCCGCGCGTAGCTCTCGTAGTGATGCTTATCCTTCTTGTCTTCCACGACCTGGGGGGTGGGGTCGCTCATCATCTCGGCGACCACCAGGTCCCGTACCCCGAGCCGCTTGGCGAGCTCGGCGGGTGCCCCGTAGGTCTTTCCGGGTTGGAAGCGATCCCCCAAGAGGGCCTCGACCTGCCCGCGGTCGAGCACCTCGAAGCGCCCGAGGTCGACCAGGGCCTGGCGCAGGTGGTCGTACAGGTAGTCGTTGTGCGGGCCGTAAGCGAGCTGTAGCGAGGGCAGGATCGCCAGGGTCGGACGGCCCGAAGTGTCCGCCAGAGTCAGGGGCGCAGGCTGGCTCGTGATCATGGGGGTGGCGATCGCCGGCGAGGCGATCGCGATGGCCATCCCCAGCGGAACCCCCACCCGTGCGAGGCGGGAGAGGGGTTCAGGCATTCCGCACTTGGAGGGCCGCCTTGAGGGCGAGGATCGCCTCCATCGACACCAGCTCTCCCTCGTGGGCCATGCGCCGCAGCTGGTAGGGGACGAACTCGAAGGGATCGAGTCCGTCCTTGGCCGGAGCCACGGCCTTGGCGAGCAAGGTGGCGAATCGCTTGGCGATGAGCGGCTCCGGAGCGCGCCAGGCCAGTAGCTGACCCGACCCGTTGCTGACGCGCCGTTGGAGTACGACCAGGCACCGATCGCACTCGGGGTCGGTGCAGTCCTTGCGCGCCATGACGATCGACTCACTGGACAGCAGGAACAGCTCGAACTGCGGTTGGTTGGCCGGCAATCGCTGATTTTCGGTCGCCGTCACATCGATGAAGCCCATCGCCTCGGCCCTTCCGGGGGTATGGTCTCCCCTCCCCTCATTTACCCGGAGACGACCGGACTCATTGCTCGGGGATCCCCGGCGGGCCTCAAGCCAGCTGGTAGTCGTTCATGATGGAAATCAGGTCCCGGCCGTACTGGGGGTCCGTCGCGTACACGCCGTTGATGTTGCGGGCGAACTCGCGCGGGTCCCGGTTCCGCTGGTAATCCTGCAGGGCTTTGTTGTAGTAGCCATTGTGGAACACCTTCCCGTGTTCGACGACGGCCTGATAGAAGGAGTCGTACTGGGCGAAGTTGTCCGAAATGGCGACGTAACGCCCACCATAGTACTCGTGGGTGGGGACCCGCACCGTGCCGGCCGGGCCGTGCCCCTTGATCCCGAAGATGTTGTAGCCGCCTACGGGGTCCTTACCCCAGCCTGATTCCAGGGCCGCCTGGGCCAGGGTGACGGCGGCCGGCACGCCATATTGCTGCTCGGCGGCCTCGGCCGCCGGTCGCAGGGCGTTGAAGAAGGCCTTCTTGTCGGTCGCGCCGAGGTGTGCCAGCTGGTCGGGGGTCAGCCGCCCCAGCTTGGCCGCCTTGTACTGTTCGACCGCGCTGTGGAACCTCTGCAGGAGCGACGTGTCTTGGGATGGGACCGGCGCGGGCTGAGCTGGACCGGGCGGTGTGGAGGTCGGCGGTTGCACCGGCGGTGTCACCGCCACGGGTGCCGGCTGGACGGGAGGAGCGGTCTGAGGGGAAGTCCCCCCTGGAAGCTTCAGGACCTGCCCCGGGAAGATGCGGTTGGGATCGGAGATCTGGTCTCGATTGGCCTGATAGAGCTCGTTCCAGCGGTTGCCGTCACCGAGAAGGCGCTTGGCGATCGCCGACAGGTTGTCGCCGGGGCGCACCGTGTAAGTGGAGGTCGGGGCCGGAGCCGCCGCGGGCGTGGACCGGATGACCTGGTCCTGCCCCAGGGGGCTGGAGGGCGCCGTGGGGGTTTCCACCACCCGCTGCAGCTGAGCGAGCAGGTACTGGTAGCCTCCGAGCCTCGAGCCGGCTGAACTGACAGCCATGTCTCCCCCCCTCCCAAGCTCCACGGACCATGTGGATTCTCGGCCAGCGAGCCCCCACGGTCGGTAAAACTGGCGAAAAAAATGGGTTAACTCTTGGCTATTGCTGACGGTTGGCTCGCCCGGCGGGATGCCATGCTAGGATGGGGGTCATGAAGGCTCGGAAAACGGCTCGCCGCAAGCGCCCGCCGGCGCGTCGATTCTACTGGTTCGCGGGGATTGCCTTGGCGGTACTGATCGGGGCTGGAATCCTCGTCGCCCGGCCGTTTAAGCGACCCGTGGCCATGGTGGGTCCGGCGGGGGCTCCGGGCGACGAGGTGGGCCACAATGCCGCCCTGATCCAACAGGTCGTCACGGTCCAGCAAGCCATCGAGCGATACGCCCAGGCTCACCAGGGGACTGTTCCGTCCGATGCCGCCGCCTGTGATCGAGAAGTCATCCAGGGAGGCTACTTGGCCGGAAATCGGCTTCCGGATTCACCGTGGGGCGGTCACCAGGAGGCCATGCTCGCGGTAACCGGCCAGTTCCACGAGAATCCGGGTGAGCTCGGTCCGGCTCGGACAGCGGTCACCGTCACGGGACCGACTGACCTCGGAGCCCTCTGCTACGAGGCCCTGGGGCCGAGCGCGTACCGACTCTACGGAGTGGGGCGCGGGAAGAGCGACCAGGCGGCCGTCATCGTCCAGGTAGGGACGCCGCCGGCCAAACGTTAGGGCTGGTTTGCTGGGGCCTTCCGTCATCCAGCCCCGACCTACAGTCCTAGGGTTCGCCTTGGATCATGATCCGACCGGTCGCCGGAGGCATGATCGTCGGGTGGGACTTGATGTCCGCGAACACGACGTCGCGTAGCAACTGGCCGGTCGCCTGGTAGTGCTGTCCTTTGGTGAACAGGACGTGCTTGTCGTTGCCCTGGGCGATGTAGTCGATCGTGGCCACCCGGTAGGTGCGGGCGGGGTCGATCGGCTCGCCGCCGACCCGGATGTCGGTGGCCTGGCCCTTCTCCATCCGGAAGGTCAGGTTGGAGTACTGCAGGGCGCCCGCCTCGTGGGCCTTGGCGGCCTCCGTCGTGACGATCTGGGTGAGCAGCTGGCCGTCCACGTCGATGGTGACCAGGGCGTTGTCGAAGGGGTAGATGCTGAAGATGTCACCGACCTTGACCGGCCCCGGCTGCAGCGAGGCCCGGAGACCCCCGGCGTTCATGACCCCGATGTCGGCCGTCGCGGCGCTCCGCATGACGTCGGCCGTCCAGTCCCCCAGCTCGGAATCGCGAGAATACTTGCCGTCTCCGGACAACCCGTTGGGGGCCGCGCCGACCACCGCGTTCATGCGGTCCGCGATCTGGTCTTCGTACTTCGCCACGACCTCGGCGACCTTGGGATCCTCGGGAAGTTCGGCCGTCACGGGCAGCAGGTTGCCGGCGTAGCGCGTGATGTGGCCTTGGTCGACCGTCAGATCCAGCTCGCCCAGGTACTCGCCCCACTGGAAGGCTTGCAGGACGAGCGTCTTCCATGAGCCGTTCGCCACGACTTTGGGATGTTCGACCTTGGTGTGGGAATGCCCGCCCACGATCACGTCGATCCCGGACACGTGCTTGGCGAGATCGAGGTCCTCGTCAAGGCCGCTGTGGGAGAGCATGACGACCAGGTCCGAGCGCTTGCGGAGGTCGTCGGCCGCGGCCTGGGCCATCTTGGTCGGCGACACGAACAGGAAGCCCTGCTGATTCTTGGCCGCCACGGCGGCGAGTCCATCGTCGCCCAGGACGCCGAACACGCCCACCTTCACGCCCTCGAGGTCGTAGACGGTGCTGCCCACGAAGATGGGCTGATGGGTGGCCGGATCGAGCAGGTTGGTCGAGATGATCTTGAAGTGCCGGTGGGCGTCCTGCTTCTCGAGGTTCTCCAGGCCGTCGTCGAGGTCGTGGTTGCCGACGGTCGTCGCGTCGTACCCGGCCCGGTCGAGGGCGTCGTAGTCGGCCGCTCCGTTGAAGAAGGTGAACAACGGCGTGCCCTGGAAGGTGTCGCCCGCATCCAGGACGAGGGTGCGCGGGTGCTTGGCCTTCAGCCGCTTGATGAGGGTCGACCGCCTGGCGATCCCGCCCAGGTTCTTGTGGTGGCGAGTGTCGTAGGGCAGGAGGTGGTCGTGGGTGTCGTTGGTGTGCAGGATGGTGATTTCGATCGGCTGGGCGATCGCCATCCCTGGCAGCGACACGGCCAGGCTGAGGGCGACGAGGAGATTGGAAAGGCGGCGCACGAGTTCCTCCGGCACGGGACAGGAAAGACGGTGGCCTCCATCTTAAGGGGACCGTCCGCTCGCTGGCAATCCCGAAAGCGCCTCCGGGCGCCCCTTTTCCCCACCCGAGGCGAACAAGAAGGCCATGCTATAATGACCCGGACTGTCCCCGCTTGGAAGAGGAGGCCCCCATGGCGATGCTGTCGCTCCCTGGCCCGATGCAGGAGCTGTGGAACGTCTGGCGGGAGATCGAGGGCAAGGCGGCTCACCCGGTGACCCTTGGCCTGGTCGGCATGTCCGGTCCCGAGCGGGAGCATTGGAGCGACGCCCTGCTCATCGGCAGCCAGGATTCCGACCGCCTGGTCCTGATCGATCCGTCCTCGCCGGCGCCGGCGATCGCCGACCTCTACCTGGTCCTCGTCACGAGCAGCAGCGGGTCGATGGCCCGGGAATTCCCGGCACTCGGCAAGCTCGAGCGTGAGCGGCTGATGGTCGCCCTCGTCGGCGTTCCCGAGCACCTGCTTCCGACCCGCCAGCGAGAGCTCATCCACGCCCTGGACCTCGACGCCGGCCAGATCCTGCCCGTCTCCTCGCTCAAGGACCTCGCCGGCCCCTTCGCGAGCGCCCTGTTCGACCGCTTCCCCGACTTCATCATCCCCCTTTCCCGCCAGTTCCCGATTTTCCGCCAAGAGGCCGCCATGCAGGAGGTCCGGGCGACCGCCAAGCAGAACGGGATCATCGGGGTGATCCCGATGCCCGGCGCCGACATGCCCCTCATGACGGCCAACCAGATCAAGATGGTCCTGCGCATGGCCGCCATGTACGACCTGCCCATGACGGTCGATCGGGCCAAGGAGCTCCTGGTCGTCCTGGGGGGAGGCTTCGGGCTGCGCACCCTGGCGCGCCAGCTGGTCAAGATTGTGCCCGGCCCGGGCTGGATCGTGGGCGGGGGCATCGGCTACACGGGCACGCTCGCCATGGGGCGGGCGGCCATCGAGTACTTCCGGCGCAACGCCCCTTCGCACCAGCTTCCCTCGCCCGACGCGGCCCCCGTCGCCTCGGAGCCGGGCCCGATCTCCGGCCTGTGACGACCATCCTCGCCCTCGAGACCTCGTGCGACGAGACGAGCGTCGCGGTCGTGGTCGACGGGCGCGAGGTCCGCATCAACCTGATCGCCAGCCAGATCGACCTGCACCGCGACTACGGGGGCGTGGTTCCGGAAGTGGCCTCCAGGGCCCACCTCGAGGCCATCGGCCCGCTCATCGACCGGGCCCTCGCCGAGGCCGGGATCGGTTTCGCCGACCTAGACGCCGTCGCAACCACCTTTGGGCCCGGTCTGCAGGGGGCCCTCCTGGTCGGCCTCATGACCGCCAAGGGCATCGCCTGGGCCCGCGACCTCCCGCTCGTCGGCGTCCACCACCTGGCCGCCCATATCTGGGCCAACCGCATGGCATGCCCGGACCTGGAGCTGCCATTCCTCTGCCTCCTGGTGTCGGGCGGCCATACGTCGCTCGTCCGGGTGGACGGCCCGGAGGAGTTCACCACCCTGGGAGAGACGCGGGATGACGCCGTCGGCGAGGCCTACGACAAGACGGCGCGGCTCCTGGGGCTGGGTTATCCTGGGGGGCCCGTGATCGATCGGCTCGCCCAGGAGGGCAATCCCCACGCCTACGACTTTCCGCGTGCCTGGCTGAGCGAGGGCTGGGACTTCTCCTTCAGCGGCCTCAAGACGGCCGTCCTGCGCATGGTCGAGAAGAGCGAAAAGGCCGGCATCCCGATCCAGCGGGCGGATGCCGCCGCGTCCTTCCAGCGCGCCGTGACGGACGTCCTCGTGACCAAGACCGTGCAGGCGGCGGAGGCCGAGGGGGTGCGGGCGATCGCCCTCGCGGGCGGGGTGGCCGCCAACCGCGAGCTGCGCGAGCGCCTTGCGGCCGAGGCCGAGCAGCACGGCTGGCGCTTCGTGGCGCCGCCTTTGGACCTCTGCACGGATAACGCCGCCATGATCGGCGGGCTCGCCTACGAGCTCCTGCAGCGCGGGCGCACGGCGGACCTCGATCTGGCCGCCGTCTCCCGCTTCCCGCTCGACCGGCTCAGACCCCGACCGGAATCCGCCCCAACGCCCCCGAGAGCCGCTTCCTGACGAGGTCGGGGCCCATCAGGTAGGCCGTCTCGAACATGCCCGGGCTCGCCGTCGAGCCGACCAGGGCGACCCGGGTCGGCTGGATCACGGCTCCGGCCTTCACCCCGAGCTCCTCGGCGAGCGCTCGGAACACCGCCTCGATCGCCTCCGGGGTCCACGGATGGGTTGCCGGCAATCGCTCGGCGAGGGCCGCGAGGATGGGGCGGGTGGCCGGCGTGAGGAATTTGGCGGTGGCCTCTTCCTGGTAGGCGATCGCCGTGTCGAAGAAGAAGTTCGCGTAGGCGACCAGCTCCTCGAGGGTCCTGGCCCGCTCCTTGGTCAGGTCGACCAGCTTGGTGAGCCATGCCTCGTCGTGCCGCGCCTCCAGCCAGCCCCGCTTCTCCAGTCTAGGGCGGATGTGGGGCACGAGCGCGGCGCTCGCCGTCTGGCGCATCCAGACCCCGTTGAGCCAGTCGAGCTTGGCCTGGTCGAAGACGGCCGCCGTGTCGTTGATCCCCTCGACCCCGAACTTGGCGATGAGTTCGTCGCGGGTCATGACCTCGTCGTCGCCGTGGGCCCAGCCGAGCCGGGCCAGGTAGTTGACCATGGCATCGCTCAGGTAGCCCGCGTCGTCGTAGGCCGTCACCGAGGTGGCCCCGTGGCGCTTGGAGAGCTTGGTCTTGTCCGGGCCGAGGATCATGGGGATGTGGCCGAAGCGCGGCATCGGCAGGCCGAGGGCCTGGTAGATCAGCTGCTGCTTGGGGGTATTGGACAGGTGGTCGTCGCCGCGCAGGACGTGGGTGATGGCCATGGTCGCGTCGTCGATCACGACGGCGTAGTTGTAGGTCGGCACTCCGTCGGCCTTGACCAGCACGAAGTCATCCAGCACGGCGTTCTGGAAGGTCACCTTGCCGTGGATCAGGTCGTCGACGACGGTCTCGCCCTCGGAAGGCACCTTGAGGCGCAGCACGAAGGGCTCGCCAGCCGATTGCCTGGCGGTTCGCTCGTCGCTCGAGAGGACCCGGCACTTGCCGGTGTAGCGGAAGGCCTCGCCGCGGGCCTGGGCCTCTTCGCGCATGGCGTCGAGCTCGCCCTTCGTGCAGAAACAGGGGTAGGCGTGCCCGCTCTCGAGCAAGCGATCGGCGTGAGTCCGGTAGGTGTCCAGGCGCTCCATCTGGGTGTAGGGGCCGTAGGGGCCACCGATGTCCGGCCCTTCGTCCCAGTCGAGGCCCAGCCAGCGCATGCCGGCGAAGATCGCGTCCACGGCTTCCTTGGTGGAGCGGGCCACGTCGGTGTCCTCGATGCGCAGAACGAACGTTCCCCCTTCGTGCCGGGCCAAGAGCCAGTTGAAGAGGGCCGTACGGGCCCCCCCGACGTGCAGGTAGCCGGTGGGGCTCGGGGCGAAGCGAACGCGCATGGTCACGGGGCGGTCTCCTGAACGAAACGGCGAAGCTTGGAAGCCTCCCATGGTACCGGGGCCCCGGGAGCATGGCAAACCCTGCCATGCGACGTCGTGCCGGATGGTGGTGCCGGGGCGGGGGATCTTGTAGCATTCTGGAGGAATCGTCGAAAGGGGGCCAAGATGGCGAACGACCACGAGACCTTGGCGGCGCTCGACCGCATGCCGGGAGCCGAAGTGGTGTGTCTTGACGGGAGCGCGGGGCAGCTCGAGATGCTGGGCGTGCGCCCGCACAGCGACCAGGTGACTCACCTGATCGTGCGGCGCGGCTTCCTGTTCCAGCGGGACCTCATGGTGCCAATGGACCTGATCGACCACGTCGAGCCCGAGAACAACGTCATCTCCCTCAAGGCTCCCCTCTCGGCGGTCGTCTCGATGCCCGAGTACCACCCGCGGCGCCCCGGCTGGCTCGAGGTCGGGTTCACCCTCGCGACCCTGCCGGTCCGTCTGCCGTTCGCGATTGCCCTCAGCCTCTGGCGCCAGAATCGGCGGGACATCCAGGCGCGGATCATGCAAGCCGCCAAGAAGGCTCGCGCCAAGGACCTCCTCGAGCACCACGTCTTCGACCAGTCGGTCACCGAGCCTCCGACCAGCCTCAACCTCAACACGGCCACCCTCGAGCAGCTCATGCAGGTCCGCGGTATCGGTCACTCCCTGGCCGAACAGATCATCGCCCATCGCCCCTTCCAGTCGATGGACGATCTGCGCACGATCCCCAGCCTCTCGCCCCACACCCTGCACCGCCTCGGCGAGGTCGCGGTCTTCTAGACTCCCGATCGGTCCTGGCCGGCCCCCCGTCACCGGGGGGCTTTTCGTTTGGCCGATCCGGCCCAGGAGGATCGCCCGGGCCGACCAAGACCGGACAAGCAGGGTGGTCCTATCGTGGTCTCGCACTCCTCAGCCGATCGGGAGGACGCGACCATGGCGAGGCTCTGGCGAATCGTGGCCGTGGCTGCGGTAATGGCGGGTTGGGGGCTGCCCGCGCGGGCCATTCCAAGCCCCGCCTTCCCCCAGGTCGGTGACACCCTGCGCTACGCCCTGTCCAACGGGGACTCGGCCGTCACCCGAGTGGTGCGGGTGCGCTTCGACGACGGCAAGAGCTACGCCACCCTCGACGAGACCTGGCAGCACGGAGGGGAATGCACCCAGAGCCGTACGACGCTCATCCGCAGCGACGACGGCATCGCCCTCGAACGCCCCCAGAGCGACCACCGGCTGGCCAAGACCAGTCCGCTCGTGTGTTACCTGGTCGCGGCCACCCCCAATGACACCTGGACGGCCCAGCAAGGGCTCTATCGGGACACGTCGGGCGGCATCACCAGCTACCGGCTGTTCGCTCGCCTGGAGGCCATCGAGACCGTCAAGACCCCGGCCGGGACCTTTCCGGGCTGCTACCGGGTCGCCTACTTCGCCGACCCGGCCACGGCGACGAGCAGCCTGACCCCGTCCGACTTGGTCGTCTGGTACAAGCCCGAGCTCGGAGTGGTCCGGTCCCGATCGCAACGCGCCGGGGAAACGCTCGAGACGACCCTGGTCGGCTACGACACGGCCCTCGCGGGCCGCGCAGGTAGCCAGGCGCAGGGGCCAGGCGGTGGGGCAGGGGCTACGGGTGGGCCTTGAGGTACTCTCGGGCGTGCTTGACGGTGTCCGGCAGCGCCGACGCCTGGAACTGGTTGACGATCCACTTGGGCAGGAACGGGATCCCCGGGTCGACGCGCGCGACGTAGAAGACCTGGCTGGTGGCCGGGCCGCGGGCCACCAATCGGACGTAGCCGTTGTAGACCGCGATGTTTCCGTGCTCCATGTCGAAGGTGAAGGAGTCGGTCTCGGGACTGACGATCGTCCGGTTCAAGACCCACCGATCCCCGATGGGCCACGGGGCCCCGACGATGGCGTGGACGGCCAGGCGATTGCCGTGGCGACCGGCCACGTGGCACTCGTTAATCCGGAAGATCTCGGCGTAGTGGTCGAAATCGGTGAAGACGGCATAGGCCCGCCGCAGGGGGGCGTGCAAGAGCCCGATCACCTCGAAGTGCTTGAGGGGCGCTTCCGTCCGCTCGACGTGGACGACGATCTCGTCCCGATCGACCTTGGCCTGCTCGTCGGCGGTCAGGTCGTCGAATTGGGGCTGGGCGGAGGCCTGTCCGGTGCCCAGGAACAGGGCTGCGAGCAAGCCGAGCACGATCGCGGATCTCACGGACCCAGTGTACCGCTGGAGCAGCGGCCTGGCAAAGGGGTTCAGGATGTCAGACGGTACCTCAGGTAGAGTTCGTCGGCATCCTGATAGAGTGACACCAGGTGAGCCCCCACCAGACCGCGGCCCACGGCGCCCTCGACCAGCGTCGGGAGGCCGCTTCCGCCATGCAAGCGAGGCGCGAGGGTCATGAACCACTCGTCGATGGCGCGGGCCTGAAGCAGCGTTCCGTTCAGGGTCGGCCCCCCGATGGCATAGAGGACCTGCACGCCAAGCACCTGCCTGAGGTGCCTCATCATGGCCGGGGCATCCAGTCGGGCTTCGCCCGCCACCAGGACCTCTGCCCGCTCGGCCAGGGAGGCTACCTTCTCGGCCGGGGCCGAGCCAGTCACCACGACGAGGGGCCGCTCGCCCGGAGAGTTCAGCAGGCGGGCCGTTTCCGGGATCGCGGCTTGGCCGCTCACGATCACGCTCAAGGGGAGCGGGCGCAGGCCCTCCCGTTCCCTTCGCCGCTGCTCCTCGAGAGGGGGCCGAGGGGGTGGGGGATCGTCCGAGCGGACGACGCCTGCCCCCATGATCTGGGCATCGGCCGATCCTCTCAGCTGTTTGAACAGGGCATGGTCGGTGGCCGTTCCCAGCTGCCAGGTGCTGCCCGCGGGGCCCACGACGGCCTTGCCGTCCAGGGTGGCGATCATGTTGACGAGGACGAGGGGGCGATCGCCCGGAGGTTCGGGCAGGCGCAGGTCCCGGTACACCTCGGCGACCTCGACCGGACCGGGCCCCTGATCAGCCGCGTGGTCGAAGTGCCGCCACACGGCTCACTCCTCTCCGGAGTCTTCCTCGGTCACCGTGGAGGCCGCCTGCATGATGGCCAAGAGCTGCGCCATCTGGGGAGAGGGGTCGTGAGCCTGCACCCGCTCGGCCAGCTGCGCCACGATCCGGGCGTCGGCCACGTCCATCTCGATGTAGTAGGGGTACTCGGGGATGTCGTCCGGGTCGAACCAGGTGGCGAACTCGGCCAGGAGGCTCTCGGCGTCGGGGTAAGGCAAGTCGCTCGCCTCCAGGGCGCGACCCACCTGGGATCGCAGCGCCTCGGCCGCCTCGTGGAAGGCCTGGGCCTCTTCGGCGCTTTCGAGCACGATCCGGACCCGGTCCGACTCGACCTCTCCCAGGAGCTCGGCCTCCTGCTCCAGGATCGAGAGGGGGCGTTCGAGCTTGTCATAGAGCCGTTCGATCACGGTGCGGATCTTGAAGGCGTCGTTCTCGTCGACCTTCTCAAGGGCCTCGTCCAGGGTGGTGCCTTCTGACAGGGCCTCCGCGATCTCTGGAAACAGGGCCTCGATGTAGGTGGCGAGGGCGTCGTGCAGCAGGGTCAATTCCACCAGGTCGACCTGGGTCAGGTCGCAGGAGAGGGATTCGAGGTCGAGGCGGACTTTCATGCGGGATCCTCTTGGGCGATGATGGGGCTAGGTCGGGGTGAGGGCTTCCTCGTAGAGCTGGCGATACCAGGCGATCGTCTTCCTCAACCCCTCCTCGAGCTTGACCGTGGGTTGCCAGTCAAGTGCGTGGCGGGCCAGCGAGATGTCAGGCTGCCGGGTCTTGGGATCGTCCTGGGGCAAAGGTCGGAAGACGATCTCGCTCTTGCTGCCCGTCAGTTCGAGCACCTGGCGGGCGAAGTCCAGCACCGTGAACTCGTCCGGGTTGCCGATGTTGACGGGGTCGTTGATCTCGGAGTCCATGAGCCGTCGGATCCCCTCGATCAGGTCCGAGACGTACTGGAAGCTACGGGTCTGCCGCCCCGCTCCGAACACGGTCAGGGGTTCTTGGCGGATCGCCTGGTTGACGAACGTCGGCACCACCCGTCCGTCGTTGACCCGGTTGCGCGGGCCGTAGGTGTTGAAAATGCGGACGATGCGGGTGTCGAGGCCGTGGGAGCGGTGATAGGCCATCGTGATGGCCTCGGCGAAGCGCTTGGCCTCGTCGTACACCCCGCGCGGCCCGATCGGGTTGACGTTGCCCCAGTAGGTCTCCGGTTGAGGATGGACCAGGGGATCTCCGTAGACCTCGGAGGTCGAGGCGAGCAGGAACTTGGCGTTCTTGACCTTGGCGAGCCCCAGGGCGTTGTGGGTCCCGAGCGATCCGACCTTGAGGGTCTGGATCGGCAGCTCCAGATAGTCGATCGGGCTCGCAGGGCTCGCGAGGTGCAGGACCCAGTCGACCGGACCCGACACGTGGATGTAGTGGCTGACGTTGTGGTGCAGGAGCTCGAACGACCGGTTGCCCATGTGGTGATGGAGGTTTTCCGGGCTTCCGGTCAGGAAGTTGTCGATGACGACCACCTGGTGACCCTCGCCGATGAGGCGATCGCACATGTGGGACCCGATGAAGCCGGCGCCTCCCGTGAGGACGATGCGCATGGTTACCTCCCCACGCCGACGTAGTGGAAGCCCTGTGCCTGAGCCACCGCCGGGCTGAAAACGTTGCGGGCGTCGACCAGGACGGGGGTCCGCATGATCGCCTTGAGGGGAGCCAGGTCCAGCTGCCTGTAGACCTCCCACTCGGTCACGACGACCAGGGCATCGCATTCCCAGGCCAGTTCGGTGGGATCGGTGCAGTAGGTCAGGTCGAGGCTCGGGTTCTGGCGCCGACAGGCCTCCATGGCGATGGGATCGTGGGCCTTGACGCGGGCGCCCATGCGCAACAGGGTCTGGGCGATGTCGAGCGACGGTGCGTCGCGCAGGTCATCGGTGTTGGGCTTGAAGGCGAGCCCCAACAGGCCGATCGTCTTGCCCTTGATGATCTTGAGCTGGTCCTGCAGCTTCTGCACGATCCGCATGCGCTGCTCACGGTTGACCTCGATGGTGGCCTTGAGGAGCTGCGGTTCGTAGTGGTACTCCTGGGCGATGGAGGCCAGGGCGGAAACGTCCTTGCCGAAACAAGAACCGCCCCAACCGGCCCCGGCGTTCAGGAAGCGGTGCCCGATGCGGGCGTCGAGGCCGATGCCGCGCGACACCTCGACGACGTCGGCCCCGACCTTCTCGCAGATGTTGGCCATCTCGTTGATGAACGAGATCTTGGTGGCGAGAAAGGCGTTCGCCGCGTACTTGATCATCTCGGCCGAAGCGAGGTCGGTCGTCACCAGGGGGACGGCACCGAACTGCTCGGCGCGCGGCGCCACGGCCGGGGGCGCGAAGGTCTGTTCGAGGATGGGGGCGTAAAGCTGACGCAGAATGGCGATCGCCTCGGCGTCCGCAGCCCCGATCACGATCCGGTCCGGGTAGAGGGTGTCGGCGATCGCCGATCCCTCGCGCAGGAACTCGGGGTTGGAGGCGACCCAGAAGCGCGGGCGGTCAGCCTGGTCCGCCAAGCGACCCGTACCCGAAGGGACCGGCTGCCGGGCGGCGATCCCCTCCCGGACGAGCATCTCGACCCAGTTTCCCGATCCGATGGGGACAGTGCTCTTATTCACGATGACCCGCGGCTTGGCGGTATCGAGGGCGCCGCCGATGGCCCGGGCCACGGCCTCGACGTACTGGAGATCGGGATCCCCGGTCGGCAGGGGCGGCGTTCCCACCGCCACGAAGACCACGTCGGCGGCCCTCACCCCGTCGTCGAGGTCCATCGTAAACCCGAGCGTCCCGGTCAGCCGAGCCTGGCAGGTCTGCAGGAGGTCGGAGAGACCCGGCTCGTAGATGGGGACCTGCCCCCGGCCGAGCTGGGCGATCTTCTCCGGGTCGTTGTCGATGCAGGTGACGTCGTGGCCCAGGTAGGCCAGACACGTGCCCGTGACCAGACCGACGTAACCCGTTCCGATCACGCAGACGTTCACGAGACGCCCTCGACTCCCTGGGTCATGACCTGGTTGGCCTTGGCGCGGGCGGCGTCCAGGCCCCGCTCTTTCAGGGGGCGCCACCAGGCCTCGTTCTCGAGGTACCATCCGATGGTCTGGTCGAGGCCCGTCTCGAAGGTGAACGAGGGCACCCAGCCCAGCGTGCGCTCGATCTTGCCGGCATCGATGGCGTAGCGGCGGTCGTGACCCGGGCGATCCTGCACGTAGCGGATCAGGCTATCCGGCTTGCCGAGCTTGTCCAGGATCAGCCGGGTGATCTCGAGGTTGGTCTTCTCGTTGTGCCCCCCGATGTTGTAGACCTCGCCCGGATTCCCGGCGTGCAGCACCCGGTCGAGCGCGCGGCAGTGGTCGTAGACGTGGAGCCAGTCCCGGACGTTGAGTCCGTCGCCGTAGATCGGCACGCTCTGGTCGTCCATGAGGTTGGTGATGAAGAGCGGGATCAGCTTCTCGGGGAAGTGGTAGGGGCCGTAGTTGTTGGAGCAGTGGGAAATGAGCACCGGGAACCGGTAGGTCTCCCAGTAGGCTCGGGCGAGCAGGTCGGATCCCGCCTTGGAGGCCGAGTAGGGGCTGTTGGGGGCGTAGGGGGTCTCTTCGGTGAAGAAGCCGGTGGGCCCGAGGCTGCCGTAGACCTCGTCGGTGCTCACATGCAGGAAGCGCTCGACGCCGCGGTGACGGGCGGCGTCGAGGAGGACCTGGGTGCCCAGCACGTTCGTCCGGACGAAGGCGGCCGGATCGGTGATGCTGCGGTCGACGTGTGACTCGGCGGCGAGGTGCATGACGGCCGAGACGCCTTCCATGGCCTCGTTGACGACGGCGGGATCGCAGATGTCCCCATGGAGGAAGGTGTAGCGTGGATCGGCGCTCACGTCGGCGAGGCTCTCCAGGCAACCGGCGTACGTCAGGGCGTCGAGGTTGACGACCTCGTAATCGGGATGCTCGCGCAGCACGTGGCGGACCAGGTTGCTGCCGATGAAGCCGGCCCCACCGGTGATCAGGATACGCATGGTCGAGGTTCCCACCCTTCGTGACTAGACGATGCTGAACTGACTGTTGTCGCCGACCATCAGCCGGTAGGCCTTGGGCATGGCGTCGGCCCGGGTGATCTCGACGTTCTTGCCGAGCAAGGAATCGACGATCCGACCGTGCAGGTCCACGATCGAGCTGCCCGCCAGCACGATCGAATGCTCGATCTCGGCGTTGGAAATCGTGACGTTGGCGTCGATGGCCGTGTAGGGCCCCACGAAGGTGTTGGTGAGCCGGCATCCGGATCCGATCACGGCGGGGCCCCGCACGACGCAGTTCTCGAGGCGGGCGCCGGGGGCGATCGCCACCCGTCCCTGGATCTGGCAGTTGCCCACGAGCTCGCCCTGCACGTCCGAGGCGAGGTCGTCCAGCATGATCCGGTTGGCTTCGAGCATGTCGGCGAGCTTCCCGGTGTCCTTCCACCAGCCGGTGATGACGTGGGGAAGCACCTCGTGGCCCTGGTCGATCAGGTACTGGATGGCGTCGGTGATCTCGAGCTCGCCGCGCGCTGAGGGCTGGATGGCGTTGACGGCCGGGAAGATCTTGGGGCCGAACAGGTAGACGCCGACCAGGGCGAGGTCGCTCTTGGGCTGCTTGGGTTTCTCTTCGAGGTCCCTGATCCGGCCCCCCTCGAGCACGGCGACGCCGAACTGGCTGGGGTTGGGCACCTTGGCCAGCAGGATCTGGGCGTCGGGAGACTTGGCCTTGAACTCGTCGACGAAGGTCTTGATGCCGCCGCGAATGAGGTTGTCCCCCAGGTACATGACGAAGGGATCGCCCGCCATGAAGTCCTCGGAGATCTTGACGGCGTGGGCGAGTCCGAGGGGAGCCTCTTGCGGCAGGTAGGTGATGCGCACCCCCCAGCGCGAACCATCGCCCACGGTCGCGCGCACCTCGGCGCCCGTCTCGCCGATGATGATCCCGATGTCCTCGATGCCCGCCTCTTTCATGGCCTCGATGGCGTAGTACAGGATGGGCTTGTTGGCGACGGGCACCAGCTGCTTGGCCGCCGTGTGGGTGATGGGGCGCAGCCGCGTTCCCTTGCCACCACTGAGGATCAGACCTTTCATCAACAGACACTCCACCTTGAAACGGGGGCGACTTGCCATTCTAGGCCGGGCGCCAACGGGGCGCAAGCCAGTCCTGGCCTATCCGGGTGGCTCGTCGAGGCCATGGCGGGCCGAGGCCCGGTCCTCACGAGCGCGGGGCCTCGGCCGATTCCATCGAGATGGCCGGGGCGGCGGGCACGATGGCCGTGAGCTCGACCTTGCGGATGGCCGTGGAGTCGAAGAATCGGTACTTGAGCAGGACCCACAGGGCCTCGAAGGCATCCTTGAGGCCGATGTGCTTGCCCTCCTCGTAGGTGCGCCCGTTGTAGCTGATGGGCACTTCGAAGATCCGGTAGCCGGCCCTGGCGATCTTGACCGTGACCTCGGGTTCGAAGCCGAAGCGGTTGGATTCGAGTGGCAGGCTCTGGATCACCTCGCGGCGGAAGACCTTGTAGCAGGTCTCCATGTCCGTCAGGTTGATGTCCGTGAGCATATTGGAGATGAGGGTCAGGCACTTGTTGCCGACCGAGTGCCAGAAGTAGAGGACCCGGTGAGGCCCCCCCGCGAAGCGGGATCCGTACACGACATCGGCCTTGCCGTCGAGGATGGGTTGCACGAGGGTGGGGTACTCGGCCGGGTCGTACTCGAGGTCGGCATCCTGAACGATCACGACGTCGCCGGTCGCCTGACGGAAGCCCTCGCGCAGCGCGGCCCCCTTGCCCATGTTGTGTGGCTGGAAGACGATCCGGTAGCCGGGCTTTTCCCGAAGGGTGTCGAGGTAGTCTCGGGAGCCGTCCTTGGAGCCGTCGTCGACCAGGATGATCTCCTTGTCCAGAGGCACGGTATTCACTCGCTCGAGCAGCTGCGGGAGGGTGCGCATCTCGTTGTAGACGGGGATGACAACCGAAAGTCTCAAGGGGCCTCCTGGGCAGGGCGCTGGGTCTGACCGCGACACGAATCCCCGATTATAGGCCAAAGGCGACGAGTCGGGTACGGTTCAGGTTCGCCCGTCATTGCCCCTCGTTGGCAGGCACGCTAGACTGAGGCGATGCAGACCGCCGCCCCGGAATCCACCACGACCCCGGCCCTGCCGGGCAAGATCGTTCGATTCCTGATCTCCGGGGGGACCTCGGCGGCCGTCAATCTGGGTCTCCTGCACCTGATGGTCGGGGTCCTGGGGCTGCGCGGCCCATGGCGGGAGGACGGCGCGAACCTGGTCGCCCTGGAGCTCAGCCTCTTGCTGCAATTCACCCTTTGCCGCACCTGGATCTGGCGCGCGCCGGTCGGGGGGCGCCCCGGCCTGTGGCGCGAGCTGGTGGCCTTTCACGGGGCGGTGGCCGCCACGTCGCTCGGCCGCATCCTGCTCTACAGCCTGCTGCGCCAGGTGGGGGTCCACTACCTGATCAACGCGTGCCTCGGGATCGGCCTCGCCGCGGCCGTCAACTTCCTGCTGTACGACCGGGTCGTGTTTCGCGCTCGACCGAACCGCTGAACCTTACGCCGTCCGCGTCGAGGCAGCCTCTTCGTGGACGCCGAAGCCGACGACCTCCTGGGTCAGGTAAAGCGGACGCTGCTTGACCTCGTCGTAGATCCGCCCGATGTATTCCCCGATGATCCCGATCGTGATCAGCTGGACCCCGCCCAGGAACAGGATGGCCGCCATCAACGAGGCCCAGCCCAGGATGGTGGCGCTGGTGAAGAGGCGCAGGTAGACGACGTAGAGCAGGCCGACGAAGCTCGCGGCCGAGACGACGAACCCGAAGTAGGTCGCCAGTTGCAGGGGCAGGAACGAGAAGCTCGTGATGCCGTCGAAGGCGAACTTGAGCATCTTGCGCAGGGGGTACTTGGTCTCGCCGGCGAAGCGTTCGTGCCGGACGAAGCGCACCCCGGTCTGGCGGAAGCCGAGCCACGCCACGAGGCCCCGGATGAAGCGATTCTTTTCCTTGACCCGGCGGAGCCCGTCGACGGCCCGTCGGCTCATCAGGCGGAAATCCCCCGTATCGACCGGAATCTCGACGTTGGTGATGCGCTGGATCAACCGGTAGAAGGCGGCGGCCGTGGCCCGCTTGAACAACGTGTCGCCTTCGCGCCGCTCGCGGACGGCGTAGACCACGTCGTAGCCGTCCTTCCACTTGCCGATCAGGTCGGGGATGACCTCGGGCGGGTCCTGCAGGTCGGCGTCGATCACGACCACGGCGTCGCCCTGGGCATAGTCCATGCCGGCCGTGATCGCGATCTGGTGGCCGAAGTTGCGGGACAGGTCGATGAAACGGCTGCGCGGGTCCTCCTCGGCCAGGCGCCGCAGGGCCTCCCGCGAACCGTCCCGGCTGCCGTCGTTGACGAACACGAGCTCGTAGTCGTCGGGAAGGGCGGACATCGTGGCCGTCAGGCGGCGGTGCAGCTCGGGGATGATGGCGAGCTCGTTGAAAATCGGGATGACGACCGAGATCAGCACCTGTTTCCTCCATGTTGGCCTCGCAAGGTCCATGTTAGCAGAGCGATCGCCCTCTTACGACCCGATGACCAGCCGGAGCACGGCGCGGCAGAGGCCCCGATCGCGCGGGAACCGCCAGTACCGCCAAAGATACTTGGCAGCGAGGTAGGCTCGCAGGCCCAGCTGCGCCTCGAAGCCGCCATAAGTCCGGTAGTAACGCAACTGCCCAGCCCGGTAGTGGCGTTCCGTGTCCAGGCCCAACTGATGAGCGCTCGCACCGCGCTGGTGGAAGGCCGTGACCATCGGCCAGTAGCGCACCTGGTAGCCGGCCGATCGGATGCGTCGGCACAGGTCCAGGTCCTCGAAGTAGAGGAAGTACCCTTCGTCGAAGCCATGGACGAGGTCCCAGGCCGCACGCCGGATCAGGCAGCACCCGCCGGTCACCCAGTCCGGCGAACAGGCAACGGCCTCTGCGGGAGCGGCCGTGATGCCTTCCCGCCTGCGTCTCCATTCTTCGCGCAGGGTCGGATTCGACCCCCATGACCGCTCGAGGCGGCCATCCGGCAGCTCGATGCGCGGGCCCAGCACTCCGATGGTCGGATCGCTGGCCAATTGGTCGACCATGGCGGGTAGGGAATCCGGGAACAGCAAGGCGTCGGGGTTCAACAGGAGCACATCGCGATCGGGGTGGCGCTCGGCCCCGCGATTCGAGGCGGTCCCGAATCCCCGATTCCCGCCGAGCTCGAGGAGTTCGGCCTGTGGCCGTGTCTGGCGGACCCGGGCCACGGTGTCGTCCGATGAGGCGTTGTCGACCACGACGACGGGCACGCCCGTCGGGATCGACTCCAGGCAGTCCGCGATCGAGGCCTGTGAGTTCCAGGTGACGACCACGACCACCGGTTCAGCCATGGGTGCCCCGTCGCATGGTTCGCCGGGCGACGAAGCGTCCGACGCGATCCTTGAGGCCCGTGAGGCCTTCGTCTCGTAGGGAGAGGGCGGTTTTCGCGGCCAACGACAGGGTGGGATTCTTGGCCCAGCTGGCCGCACGAGCGGCCTTCGGCGTATTGTAGGGGGCCTTGCCGTACTCCACGAGCGGGGCGATCGCCCGTTCCCAACGATACTCCTGCGCCGCTTCGTGCGAACGGGCGGCACAGGCCGCTCGCCAAACAGGATCGTTCGCCATCCGACCCAGCGCATCAGCCCACTGAGCCACATCGCCGGGTGGAACGGCCACGCCCAGGGAACGAGCCGCCACGAGGTCGCCCATCGAGTCCCCCGAGGTCGTGAGGATGGGCAGGCCGGCCCACAGATAGTCCAGGATGCGGGTGCGAAACGAGAAGCGGGTCTCGAGGGAGTCGGGATGGGCCGAGATTCCGACGTCGGCCTCGATGAGCAGCGAACCACGCTCCTCGTAGGGGATCCAGTCGTCGACGAAGTGCACGGAGCGACCCAAGAGGCCGAGGTGCGAGGCCAGATCGCGAGCCCGCGCGGCCATTGGGGTGGTCGGGGTGCCGGGGTTGGGCGATCGCCCCCCCAGAAACACCATCCTGAGTCGGGGGTGGCGCTCTGCTGCCACGGCCATCGCCTGGATGGGAGTCAGCGGATCGAGCCAATCCCACAGGCCGCCGCCCCAAAGCAAGACGATGTCTCCCGGTCCAATCCCGGGCACGACGCCTTTGAGCCGCGGTGTGCCGGCCCTCGGTGAGGACCCCGGCAGCCCGAAGGGCACCACCTCGATCAGCCGGCGGGCATCCGGGCTGAGCGCGTAGAGATCGGGGGACAACCTTCCGAGCGCACACAAGCGACCGAGCCAGTAGTCGCGCTGCCGATCGCTGGCCGCGACCATGAAGTCCGCGACCAGCAACTGGCTGTCGAGCCAGCGGCGGTGTTCGGTCCAACGCAGCGTGTTCACGGATTTACCGCCGTGCTCGGACAGGTCCTCTAGCAAGATCGGATCGTAGAGATCGAGGACGCGGAACCGATCGAGGCGCAGCAGGTCGGGATGCTGAGCAAACACGAATCCGCCGGCCATGAGCACGTCAAAGCGTGACGCCAGGGCGATCAGCTCGGAGCCGGTCACGCCGGTGTGGATGGGCAGGGCGGAGTCCGGACGCTCTCCGGGTTGCAGGCTGGCCACTTCGACCGCGTGGTGGGCGGCCAGGTGGCGGGCGAGCTCCAGGGTGCGGATCGCGGGCCCCGCCATGCGGGCTCCGAGCCGGTCGTCCGTGATGAACAGGAAGCGGGTCAAGAGCCGCTCAAGATCGGGCGATGAGTGCGACGCCGAGGACGATGACCGCCGCCCCGATCCACCGCATGGGCGAGACGGCCTCGCGGAAGATGAGGACGCTCACCAGCACTCCGACCACGTAGCCCAAGCTCATGAGGGGATACGCCACGCTCAACGGAAGTCGCGAGAGGACGTTGAACCAAACGAGCGTGGCGAGGGCATAGGCTACGCATCCCCACAGGATCAGGGGCGAGGTGGCGATCGCCACGAGGTTGGCTCCCACTCCATGCCCGTCGACCAGGAATCCACCGACCTGCTTCAGCCCCAGTTTCCAGCAGACCTGTCCCCCTGTGAGCATCAGGGCGCAAATGATGGCCAGGACTATCGGGGACATGCCGCCTCCTTGATGCTCATGGGTTGGACGAGGGATCCGGGATCTGGCGGCGCAGCGTATCCAGCTCGAGCCGCAACAATCCGACCTCTTGCGCCAATTCGACGTTCTTCTGAGCCAGCTTCGAGAACACGAGAGAGAAATGCATCAGCAGCAAATAGGCGCCAAGAATGAGGGCAAGGAAGAGGGCGGCGGGCGCATAGTAGATCCCGAGCGTCTGGGCGAAGGTCTCCAGCGCCGGACGAAAGGTCGAGATCAGGAGGAATCCCACTCCTATCGCCAACCAGAGGATCGAGTACTCTTCCTTCAAGCGACGGCGTTGCAACAACTTGAAGACGAAACCTAGCAGGCCAAGACTGCCCAGGATGGCGACGATCTGGATGCGAATGCCCATCTACCGTCCCACACCCTTGACGATCGGATCGCGAACCGCCCCCATCCCGATGGCCAGCAGCACTTTGACCATGTAGTACACCGATCGCCAAGGAGTGATCGATGACGCCCCGCCCTGCCGATCTTGCATCTCGACCGGAACCTCTTCGAGGCGAAAGCCGTTTCTTGCCAGCAGCACCACGGTCTCCGGCTCGGGGTAGTCCGATGGGTAATGGATCGAGAGGAATTCGATGGCCTTGCGACTGTAGGCCCGGAATCCCGAGGTGTTGTCGCTGATCGTTTGCCCAATGAGCCACGAGTTGACGAGGGAGAAGAGCCGGATCCCGATGCGGCGCAGAAAGCTGGAGCGAAAGCTCTGGACCGAAAGGAAGCGCGATCCGATGGTCATGTCGGCACGACCGGCCAGAATCGGCGCCACGAGCGCCCGGATCTCGGCCGGCTTGTGCTGTCCGTCGCCATCGACCTGGAGGGCCACATCGTATCGCCGGCGCGCCGCGAACTTGAAGCCCGTCTGCACGGCTCCTCCGATTCCCAGGTTGCAGGGCAAGGTCACGACGCTGATCCCCGGCACGGCTGCCGCCACCTCGGCCGTTGCGTCTCGAGAGCCATCGTTGACGACCAGGACGTCGGCGAACGGAGCCTCGCTCCGGAGGCTGGAGAGCAAGGCCGGGAGGCTCTCCGCCTCGTTGTAGGCCGGAACGATCACCAGCACTCTTTCGGTGAGGGCTGGAGCTCCGGGTGCGATCGCCTTCGTCAGCTCCGCGGTCATCATTGGGCGCTCCTATCGGGACTGTGCGGGCGTTCCTCTGCCCACGCCGCATAAGCAAGCATCAGGATAGCTCCGCTCAGCGCGATCGCGAAGGTCCCCACGATGAGCTCGTTGAACGGCGCCTTCACGAACCAGGGCTTGTACTGGCTCATTCGCAACCAAAGCAGGTCGGTCGGGACGGAGTCCTGGACCGTCGCGCGGTGCAGGGCCCGCCAACTCAATCCGTCCTGCAGGAGGAACCCGAGGGTAACCGCCATGAATCCCAGCTCGACTAAACGCTCGAAAAGCCTCACCCTAGGCATAGTAGCGCTCCAACAGCCGAAGGATCGAAGCCGCGTTGAGGGCTATCACGGCGATCGCCATGAGCACGGCCAAGCGGACCCGCTGCCTTTCGTTCACAAGGGTCAGGCCCCCCCCGAAGGTGACCATTGACGTGGCCAGCACGACTGGCAACCAGTATCGACCCTGGAGGACGGGAGAGCCGGTGGCGCGATAGAGCTGATACTCGACCAGGTAGAGGAACGCCGCGTAGGCTGTCGCGACGAGGAAGGAGCCGGCGGCGAGCGCCTTACCTTCCCCGTTCCCCACGACCCAGCGGACGACGCCTACCGCCCCTAGGAGCTGCATGGCGCCTAGGGCCACGTAGACTCGATCGGGCAGCACGGTGTCGAGCCAGCCGAAACACGCCCAGTGACTGACGACCCACAACGTATGCAGTCGGCTGGTTCCAGGTTGCAGCACGAACTTCCAGAGGTACTCTCCGAGCCAGACGGCCTGGGGGTGAACCTCACCCGGCAAGGGTGGCAGGAACGTCCCGTAGGTGTGCTTGCAATAGAGGACCCACGGGCTAAACAGCAGGGCGACGGCTGCACCGAATCCAAGCAGGTACGTGAGAGCCTGGCGGACGGAGGCACGCCGCAACAGAATGCGGTACGCAAGGATGGCCGGAACGATGCCGATAAAGGCCAGCATTTGCGGCTTCGCCAGCATGCCGAGGCCAACCAGCGCCCCCATGGCGAGGCCCCCGATGGGCGCGACGTCCTGCCGCCATTGGCGAGCCAGCAAGAGAAGCGCCAAACTTGCCAGCGCGATCAGCATGGCATCGTTGTTGACCGAGACCCCCAGCATCGAGAACATCGGCTGGAAACCGACGAAGAGGGCGAATGCCGCCCGGATGACCAGGCTTTTCCAGACTTCTCCGGCGAGGAAAAAGGCGGCCGCAACGGTCACCAGGACGAACAGGATCGAGAAGGCGCGGATCGCGAAGATCCGCGCGAGCACATTGGATCGTTCGAGCGCCCGGTAGAGCAGGGAAGCCGGAAAGTAGTAGGCTGGCGCGTACACGGCCGCCGTGGAGTTGCCATCGTTGATCCGGCTCATGGCCGGCCCCCGATCCAAGCGCTCCTCTCCGGGACCAAAGGCCGACCGGGTGAACGTGGCGCGATTTTCCGGATGAAAGGCGACCGGTACGAGCGTCGAGTTGCGCTCGGTGAAGGCGGCCTCCTCCGACGACGTGTTGACCGGGGTGGCATGGGTGTAGAGAGGCAAGCGGTGCACTTCGGCCAAGTACTGAACGTAGTGGAAATGGGCGGGTTCGTCCGGGGTTTGCCAGAGCGGCAAGACGACGAGCCACGCCAGTTGCTTGAGGGCGACGAGGAGCAGAACGCCCGCCAGCACGAGGCCTGCTGGTTGGCGGAGGCTGAATCGATTGAGCCAGGCTTGGACCATCTCCCCGTTACCCATTCGCTCGCTCGACCCGCTTCAACCGATCGAGCACATAGCGCTGACCCTTCTTCAGGAAGAACGAAGGTCCTCCGAGCTTCCAGGCGCGAACTCCCTTGTGAACCAGGTTCAAGACCCGTCCTTGATCGGGCGGCAAGAACCGTTCTTGAATCCGTTCGGGCGCCGGAGGCGTGCGATAGGGCGCCGCACAGTACCGGACCAGGGGCTCGGTGACTTTGGACCAACGGAACGACTCGGCCATCGCGCGGACGCGGCGGCTCGTCGCCTCGGCGCGGGTGGCGTCGGACAGCAGCCCTTCGATGGCCGCGATCCACCCGTCGACGGACCCGTAGGGAACCACTGCCCCCAGATCGTGGCGATCGATCAGCTCGGCCATGGAGTCCCCCTCGGTCGTGACGATGGGGAGCCCGGCCCAAAGGTAATCGAGCACCCGGGTACGGAACGAGAAGCGGGTTTCAACCGACTCGAAGTGGGCCGATACGCCCAGGTCGGCCTCGGCGAGGTAGCGCTGGCGATCGTCATACGGCACCCACCCGTGGTTGAAGAAGACATGACGGTCTTTGAGGCCCAGCGCTTCAGCCAAAGCGACGGCCTGATTGGCCATGGCCATGGCCGGAATCTCCGGGTTGGGGTGCTGGATGCCCAGGAAGTAGAGCTTCACGTCGTCCCGGTGCCGGGCGATCGCTCCGACCGCCCGAATGACGGTCAGCGGGTCGAACCAGTTCCAGACGCCTCCGCCCCACAGCAGGACCTTGTCCGTCGCCCGGATTCCTGGCACGACTCCCTTGAGGACCGGTTCGCCGCTCTGAATCGGCTCGTCCGAAACGCCGAAGGGAACCACGTCGATCAACCGGCGAAACGACGGGTCGGCCGCGAACAGCTCGGGAGTGAGACGTCCCATCGCGCAGTAGCGGCCGAGCCACATGTCTCGCTGGCGATCGCTCGCGCAGATCGAGAAGTCCGCCAGCTGCATCTGCTCGTTCAGGATGTCCCAGAAATGATGGAAGTGGTACGCGCCACCGTCCTGCTGCTCGAGAAAGTAGGGATAACTTTCGAAAACGAAGGGATCGTACAGATCGACCACCAGGTACTTGTCAAGCCGCCGCAACAACGGGTAGCGGCGCAACATGAGGCCCTGGACTACCAAGACATCGGCGGTACGGCCCAACGATTCGAGCCGGTGGGCGTCGTCTTCGAACGAGACCACTGGGAAAGGCGCTTCCACTGGACCATCCAGCGGCAGCAGGCTGGCAACGGTCACGTCGGCCACGCGTGCGACCTGGCGCCCGAGCTCCAGGCACCGGATCGCCGGTCCGGCCATGCGATGACCCACTCGGTCGTGGGTGACGATGAGGACGCGCGTCATCGCACATCGGCTCCCGCGAGCGAAAACAGCTCATCGAGGCCGAACGCCGAAACGACCTGGTGGTGGCCTTCGACGTAGGCCGGACGGCCCTCGACCGGCGTCAGCGGTTCTCCGAACAGTCGGAAGATCTCGGCATCTGGCCGGCGGCGCCGAGCCTGGATGGTGCGCCGTTTGTCGAGAAGCTGCGGCAGGGCATCGATCACGTCCTCCATCCCCACCACGGAGGCGTAGGCCTCCCTCATGATGGAGGTCGTGGCGTCCATCTCGTCCTGCTGTCCTCCCCAGCGCCGCAGAGCCTGACGGGCCAAGGCCACGACGATCTTCCTGAGCGTGGTCTTCGGTCCCAGCCGCCGCAGGTTCTTGAGGGTCTTCTGCCATGGTGTTTCGGGCGGTGTCGAAGGAGGGGTGCGGGCGATCGCCGGGCCGAAGCGAAAGGCCTCCCGATCGATTCCCGATCGAGCCGCCAGGCGCTTGAAACCCAATAGCAGCACGGCTGGCAGCACGCGATGCAGAGTCTCCTCCTCGTAGTTCTTGATCACCGAAAAGAGGGCGTTGCGCTCGAACAGGACCACCTTCTTCCGCCAGTCGAAGCGACTCGACGTGCCGTTGTGCCGGTGGTAGACGACGGCCTCGGGACAGAAGCGCACCCGGTGGCCGAGCACCCAGAGCCGCCAGCCGAGGTCCACGTCCTCGTAGTAGGCGAAGTAGTCCGGATCGAAGCCGCCCGCTTCCACAAAGACCTGCCGACGAATCAGCATGGCCCCCCCGCAGGCGAACAACAGCTCGTCCGGGTACCGGCGGGCTTCCGGGGCCTCGACGGGCAGCTGGAAACCGGGCTGAAAGCCCATGCCGTTGAAAGCCATCGTCCCACCGATGAAGTCGACGTGCGACCCGTCCCAGTTGAGGATGCGGGATCCGGCGCATGTGACGTCGTGCGGGCCGGCCTCGAGGAAGTTCACCATGCGCGCGATCCAGTCCGGCGCGAGGCGCATGTCGTTGTTGAGGAGGGCGAGGTAGTTGGCCGTGGTCGTTTCAGCCGCCTGGTTGTTCGGTCGAGCGAAGCCGAGGTTCTCCCGGTTGACGATCAGCCGCACCGTGGGATGGGCGGCCCGAAGGTATTCCACCGAGCCATCCGTGGAACCGTTGTCGACCACGCACACCTCGACGGCGTCGGAGGGGTAGGTTTGTTCAGCCACTGATTTCAGAAACGGCTCGAGGTGATCGCGGCCGTTGTAGTTGACGACCACGACGCAGACCCGGGGCGGTTGCGGAGCGATCATGACGCCGCGACCCGTTGGGACCGGAGCTGCCGCAAGAGGGCTTGTTCAATGAGCTTGGCTCCCTGCGCCCAGGTCGGCTGAGAGACGGCGTGTTGGTACGCCCGGTCCACCAGCGCTTGGCCACGTTCAGGATCGAGGTAGAGGGCGTCTAGCGCGTTGGCGATCCCCGACGGGGTCGGGGGGGCCAGGATCGCGTTTCGACCGTGTTCCAGGGTCCCGGCCACGTTGGGGACGGCCAGATCGATGAGGGGAGTTCGGCAGGCCGCCACTTCCATGGGCAACAGCGAGCAATTGGTCGCGGAGTTGACCAGCACCACGTCGACCGAATTGTACAGGGCGGCGAGCTGCTCCCGGGACACGACCCCATGGCTGGTGCAAGGAAACGGCAGTTCATAGTCGTCCACGTCCCATCCGGCCGTCACGACCTCGAGCTGGCCCGGGTGGCGCCGATAGAACTGCTCCAGGGCGAGCATTCCCAGCTCGAAGCAGCGCCGCGGCGTGACTGGCCGGGCATAGTAGAAGACCCGGAATTGGCCATCGGATGGGGAGAGCTTCGCGGGGTAGTAGGTGTCCAGGTCGCATGAGAGCGGGAAGTAGTCCGCTTCGGCCCCATACTCGTCTCTCAGCTTCTTGGTGAGCCAGGGGCCGGCCGTCACATGGAAGTAGCCAAACCGGTAGGTGGCTTCCGCGAAGTACCACTCGGAGCCCTTGGGATAGAAATCGGGCTCGAAGTCTTGGACGAAATAGGCCTTCAGCAGAGCGTTGGCGACCTGACGCACGGGGTAAGCCGTTTGCCAAGACGTCGCGAACACGATGTCCGAATCGACCATATTCTCGGTCCCGATGTGCACCGAGGCTTCCAATGGCAGGAAGTGGCGGTGGATCAGGCTCCGGATTTCCTCAGGAGTCTGCTCGATCGGATCCGACGAAAAGATGTACAGGCGATTCTCGTGCCCCAACTCCTCGAGGTGCTTGATCATGCGGGAGATGGTCATGTGGCCGCCAGACCCGACGCCGAACGGGGGAACGACCCAGTTGATGCGCAAGCAGCCTGGATCGAAGTCTCGGTCCAGCCGATTGGGAGCCATCGGCGTCCCTTCATGCTCGGCAATGTAGCACAGGTCGATCAATTGTCGATTCTTAGGGGGAGACTCGGGGGGCGGCATGAGTTCAGGGAAGAGCTTGTAACGCACCCGCGCGGCAACCTCCCGGGAGAGGCGCGGCCATCCCCCTTCGTCCAAGGCAGTACAAGCCCAGGCGGCTGCGGCCCAAAAGCTCATGGCGTCTCCATCGCCTGGAGGACCTGCCTCTTGGCCCCGCGGCGTCGATTGGCTTCTTGAAGCGACAAGAAATCCTGCACCGCTTGCGGCAGCCGCCGGTAGTTGGTGCCGAGGTATCCCCCCATCTTGCGTCCCACGTTGATCAGCGGGTAGTTCCAGTACCAGTGTAGTTTCTGGTGGAGCGGCAGGCCCGACTCCCGCCGTATGTAACGCAGGTCGTGGGCAATCTCCCGGAATACCCCTGGAAAGATCTGACGCAGACGGTGATAGCCGCCAGGATTCTCGAGGATCCGATAGCTGCGGAACTCGTCGAAGGAGCGCTTCAGGTGGATCCAGGGCGAATAGGCGTGGGAGTGATACACGGCGGCCGATGGCTCGTAGACCTTGACATAGCCCGCCTTGAGAACGTCCTGGGCCCACATCTGGTCCTCGGCCATGCTGGTGCGACGGAACGGGATGCGCTCCCAGACGCTGCGCCGCAGGCAGGAGTTGCAATTGGAGAAGAAGTCATACCAGCCTTGGCGGGCGTGATAGTCCGCCTCGTCGTCGATCCGAACGTGGGTCCGTTCCAAGCCGAAGTTCCGGAAGTGCTGGATCAGGTTGCGGGTCTCGATGGGGTCGCAGTCACCTCGCGTCAGGTGCGGGCCGAACACCCCGGCCACGTCCTCTTCTGCGAAGGCTCCCACCAAGTTGGCTAGCCATCGGGGATCGGCCGGAGTAGCGTCTTGGGTGATCAAGGCGATGAACTCTCCCTGCGCGTGGGCGATCGCCTGGTTACGGGTTTCTCCGTGATTGAAGTCGAGCGGGGGGATCTGCAGCAAGCGGAGCGGAAACTGCCGCAGGATCGAGAGGGTGCGATCGGTCGATCCCGAGTCGATCACGACGACCTCGAACTCGAAGGTCACTTGCTGAGAGAATACGGCCTTGAGGACCTCTTCGAGGTACTGCTCCCCGTTCTTGGTGGGAATGACGACGCTGGCTTTCATGAGCGGTGATCCTATCGAGGGAGATCAAGCGCCGCACACAGGCGCGCATGCGAAGCAATGGCACGGGTGGGGTCGGTCGGGCAAGGCGGCTTGCCTAGGGGCGGCGAGAGCCCAGTATAGCCTACCTGCCAAATCCTGTCAGGCTATGCGGGGCCATTGACCTGGCCTGTTTGAGCCGTTATAACGAAGGGAGTCCCGGCCGTTCCGGGAGCGTCCTGAGGGCGGCCCGTTGATCGTCACCAAGATAGGTAATAAGTCCAGCGAACTCCTGCGGTATCGCGAGATGTTCACGGGCCTGGTCAACCGCGAGGTCCGGGCCCGGTACCGAGGCTCCGCCCTGGGCTTCGTCTGGAGCCTGCTCAATCCGCTTCTCATGATGGCGGTCTACTCCCTGGTGTTTTCCGTCTACATGCGGATCAACATCCCCAACTACTCGCTGTTCCTGTTTTGCGGCCTCTTGCCCTGGCAATGGTTCACGACGGCCATCACGAACGCCACCGGCACGGTGGTAGCGAACGGCAATCTGATCAAGAAGGTGTATTTTCCGCTGGAAATCCTGCCATTGGTGAACGTGACCACCAACCTGGTCAATTTCCTGCTGTCCATGCCGGTCCTCTTCGGCTTCATGCTGCTGGATCACGCGCCGTTCACCCCGAATCTTTGTTTTCTGCCGCTCTTGATCGCGATTCAGTTTCTGCTCACGCTGGGCATCTCGCTCGCGCTCTGCACGCTCAACGCCTTCTTCCGGGACGTCGAGCAGCTGATGGGGCCGCTGTTGATGATGTGGTTCTACGTCACCCCGGTCATTTACCGCGCGAGCGCTATCCCGGCGCGCTTCAAGGTGCTGTTCTTCGCGAACCCAATGGCCCCCCTCATCGCCAGCTACCAGAGCATCCTGTTTGACGGGCAGCGCCCCCCGCTACACTTGCTGGCCGTTTCGGGGGCGACGGGGGTGGTGCTGTTCGTGGTGGGATACGCCGTGTTCTACCGACAGAAGTTCAAGTTCGCGGAGGTGGTCTAGGATGGCGACCATCGAGATCCGCAACGTCTGGAAGGAATTTCGCCTGCACCACGCCCGGGCCCGCACCCTCAAAGAGGAGATGGTACGCCGTCTGTTGGGCCGATCGATCGAGGGCTCCAGCAGCTTCTGGGCCCTCCAGGATGTGTCGTTCGACATCGAGCGCGGTGAGACGTTTGGGATCATCGGCAGCAACGGGTCGGGTAAGAGCACGCTGCTCAAGCTCATGACGGGCATCTCCAAGCCGACCCGTGGATCGGTGGGGGTCCGCGGCCGGGTTTCGGCCCTGCTGGAGCTGGGAGCCGGCTTTCATCCGGACTTTTCGGGGCGTGAGAACACTTACCTCAATGGCGCGATCCTCGGGCTCAATCGCCGGGAGATCGATCGGCTTTTCGATGCGATCGTCTCTTTTGCCGAGCTGGAGGCGTTCATCGACAACCCGGTGAAGACCTATTCCTCGGGCATGTACATGCGGCTGGCCTTCGCCATCGCCATCCATGTCGATCCGGACATCCTGGTGGTGGATGAGGTACTCGCGGTCGGGGACGGGGCGTTTCAGCAGAAGTGCTACGACCAGATCCACCGCTTCAAACACCAGGGCAAGACCATCGTCTTCGTGTCGCACAGCCTGGGCACGGTGCAGGAACTCTGCCAGCGATCGGCCTGGCTGGACAAAGGGCACCTGAGGGCCCTGGGCGAAACCCGGACGGTACTCGACTTCTACTCGCAGCAAATCGCCGAGAAGATTGAGCAGGCCAAGGAACAGGCGGCCGTGCTCGTGCCGGATGGCCGGGCTGTCCTGCGAAACCTGCGTTCGGTGGACGAGGCTGGCGTCCCTCGCGACATGCTGGGGGGTGGGATGATGGCGCGCTTCGTGGCCGACCTGGAGTCGGGCCTGCCTCCTGACCAGCTCACCCTTTCGGCGCGGCTGGTGCGGGCCGATGGGGTCTGTTGCTACGATCAACGGGTGGCGGTCAGCGAGTTCCTGGAAGGACGGGTACACGGGGAGATCGTGCTCGAAATTCCCGAGTTGCGCCTCTACACCGGTACCTACTCGCTGCACCTGGCGGTTGGATTCATGGATTCCGATCAGTGGCTCGACGAGAAGTTCTTCAACTTTGCCGTGGAAGGGTTGGAACGGGGGGCCGGTGTCACGCGCCTCGAAGGCAGCTGGCGCCAGGTCGCTCCGGTCACCGAACGGGTCGGCGTCGGGTGACGACCAGGCCATCCCACGGGGCATAGCACACTGGCAGGCGTCATGGCCGGAGAAGCCGGCGTTCCGGTCAAGGCTGACTGGCTGGTACCTTGCGGCTGGCCATGTAGCCGCGAAGCGCCTCTTTCCAGTCGGGCATGGCCGGGAACCCCCCGAGTTCCAGGGCTCGGTTACGCAAGACCGAATAGGCCGGTCGCGGGGCGGGACGATTGAGCCCCTCGGTGGTTTGCGGATGCACCGGGGTCGAAAGCCCGCCCTGGCGCAGGATCTCGACCGCGAAGTCGAACCAGGTGCAGGCGCCTTGCCCGGTCGCATGGTAGGTGCCATACCGGCCGCTCCCGATCAACTGCGCGATCGCCCCCGCCAAATCCACGGTCGTCGTCGGACACCCCCACTGGTCGTTGACGACCTTGAGTTCCGGCCGCTCGGCGCCGGCCTTGAGGATCGTCTCGACGAAGTTCTTGCCCCCATGCCCGTACAGCCAAGCTGTGCGGACGATGTAGTGCTTGCGGCAGAGCCGCTCGACGTGGATCTCCCCGGCGCGCTTGCTCCGGCCGTAGACGCTCTGCGGGTTGGTCGCGTCGTACTCGTCGTAGGCCCGCCCCAAGGTGCCATCGAACACGTAGTCGGTGCTGACGTAGAGCAAAGGAATGTCGGCTGCCTGGGCCGCGAGGGCGAGGTTCCAGGTGCCCAGGGCGTTGACCCGATAGGCCCCCACCTCGTCCGCCTCGGCCCCGTCCACGTTCGTGTAGGCGGCCCCGTGGACGATGGCGTCCGGCTTCTCCTGGTCGACGGCCCGGCGGACGGCCGCGAGATCGGTGATGTCGAGGACCAGATCGTCCTCACCGATGCCCGGGCGTAGGTCGGCCGCGATGGGCTGATGCCCCGCCTGCTTGAGGGTCGGCAGCAGATCCTGCCCGAGCATCCCCTGCGCCCCCGTCACCAGAATCCTCACCGGTTTCTCCCCCTGTCGTGGTCGTGCTTGGGCCCCCGACCATTCTAACAAGCCGACCGAGAACTCGCGGCGCAAGTCGGAGGCGCCGGAGGGCGATAACCCCGCAAACCCAGTAACGGTATGGTTAAGTGCCGTTTAAGGAATTGAAGCGGGAGTGGTCCTCTTGGTGAGCTGGCGGCAAAGAATCGGGCTTTGTGGCGCGGGGTTGTCCCTCGTGCTCGCGGGATGCGGGCGATCGCCCGTTCAACCCGTCACCCCGACGTTACCGCCCGATGCCGTTCCCGTCCCCCATGAGCTGATCGTCAAGTACAAGGCCGCTTCCGGCCGATCGGTCCAGGACTACGCTCCGATCCGTCCGTCTGTTGAGGGCGCCATCCACGCCGAGTCCGTCGGCTTCGACGGGTCGGATGACCTGCAACTGGTCCGCTTGCCAGCCAACGGCGATGACCGGGCGGGATTGGCCCGCTACCAGGCCGATCCGCGCGTCGAGTGGGCCATGCCGAACTATCGCCTGGACACCCGGGCGGACCTCGTCGCCGCCTCCTCGCCCGCAGGCCCAGGCTGGCACCTGGACCGGATCGGCGCGCCGGCCGCCTGGGGCCACGCGACGGGCCGCGGGGTGGTGGTCGCCGTCGTCGATTCGGGGGTCGATTACACCCACCCCGGCCTCGCGAGCCAGGTCGTGAAGGGCCCGGACTACGCCGCCTCCGACAACGATCCGCGCGACAAGTACGGCCACGGCACCCACGTGGCCGGGATCATCGCCGCACGGCCGGCCGGCAGCTGGAACGCCCGCGGGATCGCCCCGGACGCCCAGATCCTCGACATCGAGGTGCTGGACGAGACGGGGCAGGGCAGCGTGTTTGCGATCGCCAAGGGCATCAAGTACGCGGCCGATTACGGCAAGAAACACGGCGTCCACGTCGTGATCAACCTGAGCCTGGGGGGTGGCGCCTACCTGGACCCGATCAACTGGCTCGCTGGCAAGTATGCGACCTACAAGGGGTCTCTCTTGGTGGCGGCGGCCGGCAATTCGGCGGGACCCGTCGGCTCGCCGGCGCGCCTCGCGGACTTCATGGCCGTCTCGGCCACGGACCCCTCCGATCACCGGGCGGCCTTCTCGTGCTTCGGGCCCCAGATCGCGCTCGGTGCCCCGGGCGTCGGCATCCTGAGCACGACCCCGACCTATCACGTTCCCCTCAACGACCTTCACGACGCCAGTGGTCAGCTGATTCCGCAGGGGCAGGCCAGCTTGCAGGGGACCTCCATGGCGACCCCCGTCGTGTCTGGCGTTGCGGCGCTGGTCTGGAGCGAGCACCCGGACTGGAAGGCCGCCCAGGTGAAGGATCGCCTCGAAACCTCGGCGCGCCGAGCCGGCGGTGCCGGCCGGGATCAGGACCTGGGGTTCGGCCTGGTGGACGCGGCTGCGGCCGTGCAGTAGCAGCTCAGGGCAGCATCCGGATCGAGAGGGAGTCGCCCTGGCTTTGCACGACGAGGGCGTGCCCAGGTCCCACGACATAGTAGTTGACCCCGTGTCGCTCGACCTGGGTCGCAATCGGGGCATGGCCCGTGAACACGGCCGTCACGCGGCCCTCGCGCAGCACCGTTTCGAGCTGCCGGATCTCCTGGCGCGAGGCCATGCGAGAGCGGCCCGCCCGCCGGGGATCGACCACCGGCCAGTGCATGAAGACGAAGACTCGCCGCGCTCCCGCCTGGTGAGCCGCCCGTAGGCGCAAGGCGAGCCATTCGCGCTGGATCTTGCCGACGTGCCGGTCCGCGTTGTCCAGGATGAGGAAGTGGTCGTGCGCGACCGTGAATTCCCGCCGCACCTCGCCGGTCCGGGCGACGAACTCGCGGGTCGAGTCACGGTTGCCCGGCACGACGTAGACCGGAAACGGGCTCGCTTCGAGGGTCCGAAGCAGCTCGGGAACGGCCAGGCCGGAATTGCCGAGGTGGATCGCGAAGTTGGTCGTCCCCGCCCGCCGGGCCAGCGCGAGGCCCGAGAGGTCGCCTCCCGAGATGGCGAAGGAATAGCTCCCCTTGAGGTTGGGGTCGAGCTGCCAGCTCGCGCCTGAGTGACCCGAGACCAGCACCCGGGCGAGCAAAGAGCCCCCGTGGCGCGTCGCCCCTTCGGCCACCCCCTGCGGGGAGGCCAGGAAGGCTCCGGCCGGCACGTTGAACCACCGCAGGCTGGTGCGATGAAAGCCGCCCGCCGGATTCTGTAGGCTGAGCGCGGCGGTCGGGGAATTGGCCCAGATGTCGACCTCGGGGTCCGAGGCCGAGCGGATGCCGCCGCCGTGCACGATCAGGTTGGGGGTGGCGATCGCCGGACCCGCCGCCCAGGCCGCAAGGAGGCCCGTGGCGATCGCGATGGCGCGGCGCGCCGATTTGAGACGGACTTGCGACAGCATGGAAGGCCTCGGCGCTGTGGCAGGACGACGACCCGGCCATCATACCACGCCCCGCGGGCGTTTCCGGCATCGGCCCGCGTGGTAAACTGAAGGCCTAGTCCTCTGCCATGGAGTCCGCCGTGTCCAAGCTCAGCGTCGCCATCATCTGGCACATGCACCAACCCCTCTATAAGGACCGGTTGACCGGCCAGTACCTGATGCCCTGGGTGCGCATGCACGGCATCAAGGACTACCTCGACATGGTCGAGATCCTGGCGGAGCACCCGACCCTGCATCAGACCTTCAACCTGGTCCCGTCCCTGCTCGAGCAGCTCATCGACTACGGGCACCACGGCGCCATCGATCGGGCCCTCGAGCTGACCCTCATGCCGGTCTCCGAGTATTGCCTGGACGATCGCCGCTATCTCTTCGAGCGCTTCTTCGACCTCAACTGGGACCGCATGCTCGCGCCCCATCCGCGCTACCACGAGCTCGCCCTCAAGCGCAACCAGCTGATGGCCCGCTACCCGCTCGATCAGGCCGTGCGTCACTTCACCGCCCAGGAGTGGATCGACCTGACGGTCTGGTTCAACCTGGCCTGGTTCGATCCCCGCTACCAGCAGAACGATCCGGACCTGGCCGCCCTGATCGCCCGGGACCGCGACTTCACGCAGGTCGACCGCGAGCTGGTGGTCGCCAAGCAGCGCGAGCTGATTCGCCGCATCATCCCGACCTACCGCAAGATGGCCGAGGCGGGCCAGGTCGAGCTGACCACGACTCCCTTCTACCACCCCATCCTCCCCCTCCTGATCGACACGGACTCCGCGCGGGTGGCCCTCCCGGACCTGCCGCTGCCGGCGGTGCCGTTCCGGCGCCCCGAGGACGCGCGGGCCCAGGTCGTCAAGGGACTCGACTTCTTCCACAAGCACTTCGGCTTCCGGCCCTCGGGCATGTGGCCCTCCGAAGAGTCCGTGAGCCCGGCGGTCGTGCCCATGCTCGCCTCGGAAGGCATCCGCTGGCTGGTCAGCGACGAGGGAGTGCTCGGCCGAACGATCGGCAAGCGCATGGCACGCGACGGGTACGGGCTGCTGACTGAGCCAGAGGTTCTCTATCAGCCCTATAGGGTCCAGATCGATGGCCAAGAGGTGGCGGCCGTGTTCCGGGACATCGTCCTGTCGGACCTGATCGGCTTCACCTACAGCAAGGTGACCGGTCAGCAAGCGGCCGACGACCTGATGACGCGGCTGCGGGCGATCGCCAAGCGCCTGCCCGACCAACCGCACCTCGTCACCATCGCCCTGGACGGCGAGAATTGCTGGGAGCACTACGCCCAGGACGGCGCCGAGTTCCTGACGGCCTTCTACGAGCAGATCGCGGCCGACCCCGACCTCGAGATGGTGACGGTTAACGAGTACCTGGCGGCCAACCCGCCGCGTCAGACCCTCGAGACCCTGCACAGCGGTTCGTGGATCTCATCGGACTTCACGACCTGGGTCGGAGAGCCCACCAAGAACCGGGCCTGGGACTGCCTCTACAAGGCCCGCGAGGCTCTGGAGGCCCGCCGGAATCACGGCCTGATCGGCTGGGAGCGTGCCCAGGAGGAGATCTACATCGCCGAGGGCAGCGACTGGTTCTGGTGGTTCGGCGAGGGCCACGATTCCGGTCAGGACGAGCTTTTCGACTACCAGTTCCGCCTCCACCTGCAGAACGTCTACCGCATGCTCGAGCTACCGATCCCCGAGGAGCTCGATTCGCCCATCACCAAGCCGGCCCCCAAGACCCCGCCCCTGCCGATGGTGGGCCTGGTGCCGCGCCTCGATGGGTTGCTGGCTTCGACGACCGACTGGGTAGGGGCCGGGGTGTGCGATCCGACGCTCGGTCAGGGCGCTATGCACGCGGCGGCCGGGGTGATCCGGCGGATCCGCTACGGGCACAATGACTTCGAGTTGCTGGTGCGGGTCGAGTTCTCGGACCAGTTTACTCCGCAGCCTGAGGACTCCCTCGCCCTGTACATGTGCTATCCCGGCCAGCCGCGCATCAACTCACCGGTCAACTACTCGTTCGGCAAGGAGGCGGCGGAGACGGCCCGCTACCACTTCGCCCACGAGATCCGCTACGAGTGGGCGACCCAGACGGCCACCATCTCCTACGCGGGTGAGACCTTCACCTGGGTCCCCATCGACCTCGCGGCGCACGCCGTCTACGCCGAGACCCTCGACCTGGCCGTGCCGTTCCGGGCCCTGTCCGCAGCACCCGGCCAGGAGATCCTGTTCGTCGTGGCCGTGGGGCGCGCCGGTCAACTCCTCGCAGTGGTGCCGGGCCGCGAGGGACTGACGGGTCGGGTCCCCTCGGCCATGCCCTCGCTCGTGACCTTCTGACGGGAAGCCTGCTCATCAGGCAAATTTTGCCAGATGATAATCCCCCCTTAAGAAAATACGGTTCCTTAACGCCGGACATTCCCTTAACCGCCTCCTAACACGGAGGTGAGGGGGGAACGCCGACGCGCAGGGGGGAATATCGATGAACGTCACGCAGAAGAGCTTTTTGGCGCCGCAGCTGGCCCGCACCCTTCCGGTCGCGACCGGCGGGACCGAACCGGCGAGCGGAGCGACCGCGTCGGCCGACCAGGTGAGGCTCAAGAGCCGGGTTCGGGCGGGCGGCGGCTCGGACGGCGACCCCTTCGCGAACCCCTCAACCTATCAGTCGGCGGTCACCTCGACCGAGGGCAAGGTCAAGGCAGCTCGTCAAACCCTGGCGCAGGCCCAGCAGAGCCGCTCGCAGACCGATTCTCGGACCCAGTCGGCCCTCAACTCGGCCATCCAGGCGCGCGACTCCAAGAACGCCGAGGCCATCGTCCCCCTGAACGGGGCCAAGCAGGCGCTGGAGAAGCGCCGCCAGGAGCTGCAGGCCCCGATCGATTCGACGGCGGGCCACCTCGACCAGGCCAGCCAGGAGCTCGATGTCACGACCTGGCCCGACAAGGCCCAGCTGAACGCGGCCCGCGCCGACGCGCATGCCGTGGCTGACCAGCGCCGGCAGGCCCTGGGCTCCGCGCAGGCTTCGCTTGATCAGCTGGACGCCGGTCATGCCCAGAATCTGCAGCAGCTGGCGGTGCAGCAGTCTGGCCTGGGCCAGACCGAGGCCAGATTGACCGGGACCATCTCGCAGCTGAACGTGGCGACCCGGGTGCTCTCGCAGAAGCAGCTGACGGCGCCCAGCTTCCAGGACGTGCAGGACGCCGCCACCGTGTTGCGGCAGACCCAGGCGGCGGTCACGAATGCCCGGACCGTGCTCGATACGGCGACGTCCGAGTTGAACGCTCGGCAGGCGGATGTCGAGCGGATCTCGGCGGCGCCCGCGCCGGTGGCGGGTGGGGGCGATCGCCCCGTGCCTCCCGCGGTCGACGGCTCGACGACTCCGAGCCGCCCCGTGCCCCCGGCGGCCGGCCAGTCGACGAGCACCAGCCGTCCCACTCCTCCGGCTGCCCCGTCGTCGGCTCCTGCGAGTGGTGGCATCGCGCGTCCGTTGCCCCCCGGGGCCTCGGCTGGCGCGTCGGGTCAGCCCGCCAGTCGGCCCACTCCTCCGGACGCCTCGGGCGCGTCCAACCGCCCCACCCCGCCGGCCGCCGGGGCACCCATCCAGCGTCCCCTTCCTCCTGGAGTCAATCCGGCTCCCGCAGGCGGTCCAGCCGCCTCGGCGGACCTGACCCAGGCCCGGGCGGCGTTGCAGCAGGCTCAGCTCGGGTTGGCCAGCGCCAAGTCGCAGCTGCTTTCCGCCCAGAGCGCCCTGACGGCGGCACAGTCGAGTTACGACAACCGCTCGTCCAGGTATGAGGACCTTCGGCAACAACAGGGCACGGTGAACGACCTGGCCGCCAAGGTGCGGGAGTTGCAGGACGCGGTCAACCAGTACCAGCGGAACATCCAGGAGATCCAGTCCAGCATCGCGCAGCAGGAGATAGCCCATCCGGGAGTGGTGGCCCAGCGAGACGCCGCCGGCCAGGCACTCGATCAGGCGACGTCCCGGGCGCAGCAGCTCGACAACACTCCCTACCAAAAGGGCGATCCCGCGAAGATTCAGGCTGCGCAGGCCAAGGTCGACGGTCTATCGTCCGAGCTGACCCAGCACCAGCAGGAGTTCTCGGTCGGCATCAAGCCTCCGACGGATCGGCTCGCCGCCGAGCAGCAGAAGTACGATTCGACCATGGCCCCGTTCAACCAGACGGTGGACACGGCGAACCAGCAGCGTTCGTCGGCCATGAGCCAGGCGAACGGGCAGGTAAACAATGCGGATCAAGGCCTGCAGCAGCAGATCAACGATCTCAACCACCTGCACAACGATGTCCCCATGACCAAGCGGATGAAGTGGGGAGCGCCGAGGTGGCTGGGTGGCGAGGGCTTCAGCGTCGACAACTTCTGGAAGAACCGGCCTGGAGTCTAGGACCTGCAAGGGACGACCCGTCACCCCTGGTGGCGGGTCGGTTGAGTCTCGCTGTGACCCTGTCCCGCTCGCGAGGACGTGGCGGTTTGGTTGTGTCGGCGGGGAGCGGCGGGCTATAATGGAGTCAGGCCTCCGTAGTTCAGTTGGATAGAACGTCTCCGTCCTAAGGAGAATGTCGGGAGTTCGAGTCTCTCCGGGGGCGCTAGTCGTAGAGCGGGTTTCGGCTACTTGGCCGGACCCGCTTTTTCGATCCTGCGAAACTCCTGCGAAACAACTCGCCGAAACTCCCGCCACCTCCCCCGCTCCCCTGCGAAGACGGGATGTCTTTGTTACGTCATGGGGAACCGGGCGACGACCTACCACGTGTCGAAGGAGGAGACGATGGCAGGTAACATTACCAAGCGGGGGGAGGATCGCTGGCAAATCAAGGTCTTCCTTGGAAGGGATCCCGAGACCGGTAAGCAGTTGGTTCATAACAAGACGATTCACGGGACGAAGCGGGACGCGCAAGCCTATCTGAACCGGGTGCTTCACGAACGAGATCGCGGCATCTGGGTCGAACCGTCCAATCAGACGGTTGGCGACTACCTGGATCGGTGGCTGCGGGATGGAGACACGTCGCGGGACACGACCCGCGACTACAACGCCTGGGTCGTCTCGAAGTATATCAGGCCGACCCTCGGTAGCATCCCGCTCGGCCGCCTCAGCGCATTCGACGTGCAGGGCCTCTACAATAGCCTTTCCCGACAAGGTCTGGCCCCTGCGAGTGTACGTCGTTTTCACAACATCCTGTCGTCCGCCCTACGGACGGCGTGCCGCTGGGGCCATATCTCCAAGAACCCAGCTGCCGACGTGCGGCTGCCGAAGCCATACAAGGCTGAGATGAAGGTACTGTGTGACGAAGAGGCGCGACGATTTCTTGAGACGGCCGCGAACTGCCGGCATGCCACCCTCTGGAGGTTGGCGATCGAAACTGGGATGCGTCCCGAGGAGTACCTTGGGTTGCGATGGCGCGACGTGGACTGCAGGGAGGGGATCCTCATGGTCCAATCCGCCTTAAAGCGGATCAGGGGCGGCGGCTGGAAGCTCGGGGACCTGAAGACTACTTCGTCTCGGCGCAGGATTCGCCTGTCCGCGGAGCTTATCGATCAGCTGGTGGAGCATCGCATGCGGCAGACCGAAGCCGCCACGGTGGAACGGGCGAACTGGCGCGATCACGATCTCGTTTTTCATGGAGAATACGGGGAGCCTCTGCGGGTCGAGAACCTGACAAGGCGCCACTTCCGGTGCATCCTGGCGGCGGCCGGACTTCCAACTCTTCGCCTGTATGATCTCCGCCATACCTCGGCCACCCTCGCCTTGCGTGCCGGGGTGCACGTAAAGGTCGTGTCCGAACGGCTGGGGCATGCCGACGTGAGCCTTACCTTGAACACTTACTCCCACGTCCTTCCAGATATGCAGCGGGATGCAACGGTGGCGATCGCAGGCCTGCTCAGGTATCCCGAGAAGGATGTGTAGGCGCTCCCCGTGTTGTCGCGGACATCGTCCATCGCTGAAGTATGCGATTTCCCAGGTGGAGCAGGTCACATTTCGACGAGTGTTTTCCCGTGGACGCCTTCACCGAATCTTCGGATCGTGAGCGTCTGCCGAAGCAGGCTGGATTCGGTTCGGACGAGGAACGTGCGATCGCCCAGGTCCTCCACCTCGACTTCGAGTTCCTCGCGGTGAGGCGTGCTCCGCAGGATTCCGTTCGAGGTGTAGGCACGGACCACGAGACGAGAGACTTGCATGGTCTCCTGGCCACGGGCGTCCTCGTGGTCGATCGTGATCTGACCGCTCACGGGGTCATACGAAATGATCATCGGCTTCTTCCTTTCTGCCGATCAAGCGCTCGCCCCATCCAGAACCCCCAGGAAGCGACAATGAACCCTGGCGGCGCAGGTGGCGCATCCACGACTGGTCCGAGGCGGGAAGGCGTCCAAGAGGGACCTTCCTTCCTTGATCGCCCCTCTCGCAGCCTTAATGGTTCATCCGGTAAGTCTGTGAGGGGGGACGACCGCGAGTCCAGGCGCTCGCTTGGGCTTGTGGCGCCTGCGGACCCCCCACTTGAACGGATGTCGGTGGGCATTCCAGTAGGCGGTCGCTTCGGCGAGCGCCTTTTCAACGTCCTCCCAAGTCTCGAAGCGGCGTCCCTTCAGAGCCAGGGATCTCAAGACCTTCCACCATGGCTCGATGAGGTTCAGGTAGCCCGCGTACTTGGGCTGGAAGACGAACTCCCAGCGAGGATGGGCTAGGCAGAACAAGAGGACGTCTGGGGCTCGGTGAACGTTGAGGTTGTCGAGGATGGCATGAACTCGGGTGACGTCCTTGGGGAGCCAGTTCTCGACCTTGACCAGGAAGTCGATCCAGTTTTCGGTGGTCCTTCCGAGATAGGGGGCCGTCAGGGCCTCGCCCGTGACGGGGATGAAGGCGCCGAAGGTGTATCCTTTGCCACGACGGCCGTAGTCCAGTTCTTGCTTGGCCCGGGGCACGGTGCCGTTAACACGGACTTGGACGAGATGTTTGCCGGCGTAGCTCTTGGCGGCATCCGGCCCCATCTCATCCAGGCAGACGACTACGCTCTCTTCGGGAGGTTCCTGGTACAGGCGCTCGATCTTCCCCTTTTTTCGGCGAAGTCAGGATCGACCCGCTCGCCATACCATGTCTCCTCTTGCCGCCATCTCAGCCCTTCTTTGGCCAGGACCTCGGCGATACGGCTGCGTTTAATGGCGATGCCCCTCACCTCGTTGAGGTAGGCCTCGAGGCGGTCGAGGGTCCAGCAGGCGTAGGCCAAACCGAGATCGCTGGGCCGTCGCGATCACCTCGGCGATCTCCTCGCGCGTGTAAACGCCGGGGCATCCACTCCGGGGACGGTCGGCCAACCCCTCGATGCCTTTGGCCGTGAAGCGCTGGAGCCACATGCGAACGGTGTTCTCGTTGGTCTTCAACTCTCTGGCGATGTCGCAGAGGAATCGTCCTTGCAGCGCCAGTTCCACCATCCGCGCTCGCTCAACCAACCGGGCCTCCTCGGCTCGAGATCACGCCAGCCGCTCGATCTCGAACTGCTCCTCCGGGGGAACCACTCGACGGATATGGGCCATGGGAATGCACCTCCAACCCCATGCTACGAACCACCCCCATACCGAAAAAGCCCTGCTCCCTTTCGGAAGCAGGGCTGCAGACCTATTCGAGTTGCCGGATGAACCACTTAATGTCCGTCGAGATGCCGATGATTGTCTCCCAACCCGATCGGAATGCGGCCGGCTCAAACTCGACGGACTGGGCAACCCGGGGCTCCAGGTAGTAATTGCTGATCCGGATGCTCGTAGGCTCCAGGTGCTCGCACTCCTGCACCACGAGCGATCGATAAATCATGGCCGCCACGTCCCGGGTCGACTGCGACTCCCTATGTGGGCGGCCGGTCTTTAAATCGACGACCTCGAGGGAACCATCCGGATGTAGGCAGAGGCGATCGATGCGGGCGATGGCGATCAGGCCCTGGTGGTGCGATCGCCACGCCATGAACACCTCCACCCCGACGTCCTTGCACGCGGTGGCCGGGTACGGCTGGTCGTAGAAACCCTCTAACGTCGTCTTGCCGCGCTGAAACGACCGCTGGTCCTCGTCGGCATTGTTGAAGGCGCCGCTCGTCCAGTGTGACGCGAGAAGGTCACCCAGACGGTCTCGCCTGAAGCGCGGCCTGCCTCCGCCCGTGATGTACGCGGCGATCGCCGCATGAACGGCAATGCCGGGGATGAGCGCAGGGGAAGAGAGACGATCGGCATGCGGCAGTGGATCGACGTAGAGTTTGCCGTACCGGTAGGCGCTTTCGGTGTATGCCTTGATCGCCGAGGCTGAGAGTCTCAGGGGGCCAAGGGTCATGGAACCTCCAAACGAAATGGCCCCCTGGTCTGGCGACCAGGGGACAGAGGGGGAATACGGCGGTTGAAGCGTTACGAAGTCTTGAAGGTATCGTAGATCTTCATCAGGCGGTGGACCACGGAGGGGTCATGGCTATCGCCAAGCACCTCCTCGATCTGCCTGCGGGCCTGGCGGCGTACCTCCGCCGAGTCTCTGGGTGCCTTTGAGGGCAGCTGCTCTAGATGCTTTCGAACCTTCCGGTCGTTGCCACCCGGTCGGTTGACGTAGTGAATGTGTGCCGTGATCGGTTTGTTTCCAAGCCCCGCGGACTCAAGCGACTTGTCACCGGCGTCGCCCTGCTCGTGGGCATGGTTCGACCAAAGGTGCCTGAAGTCGTAGGGGGTGAGGGAATCCAGACCGGTCGGAAGGAAACCCGGGGGGAGCCGCAGGGTGATTTTCCGGGTAGTGGCGAGCAACTGCCCGTCCCACATCCGGCGAACACCCTCCTTCTTGAGCGCCCGCTGCCGGCCGTTGGCCGACTTGCCGGCGGACAGGAATAGGTAGGGAGACTCGTCGCCCTCCGCGAGGATCGGACGAGCAAGCTCGATGTACTCGTCCATGAGGGCCCGGAGATCGGCGAGTGGCCCCTCCTCGGGAATGGTGCGATAGTGGAGGCCCGCCTCCTTGTCATCCTCGGGCGGCAACATGAACTTGTAGTGCTGCGGGAAGTAGTTGTCGTCGATGCGCGCCTCGATGAAATTCTCCGGTCGGAACTGCATCGCCAGCAGCAGCCCGAACAGGAGCTCGTCCCGCTGCGTGACCGCCCACCGCATACGCCACCATGACTCCCGGCGCCTTCCCTTCGTTTCCTCCATGCGCTTCCGCACCTTCTCGGTCTTGGTGCGAAGGGTCGGACGGTAGTCGACCAGCTTGTCCCAGAGGAACGGGTCCAACCCCATGAGGTGCTTGCGACGCACCCGGGGAGTGGCGGCCGCCTTCTTCTTCAGGTCGCGGGCGCGCCTATAGATGCGGTAGAGCCAGCGGTGCTGGGTCTCGTTGCCCCGCAGGAACTCACGATTGATGGCACGGACGGTCCGCGCCATGTTGTCCGCGGCGGAATAGTTTGCACGCTCCAGATGCCAGTCGCAGTGAGCCTGCACGAAGGGATTGGCACGGCATTCCCCCCTGTGAGCGTGCAACCGGTTGGCGCGCGGGAGCTCGGCCAGCAGGCCTTCGCGGTAGGCGGAGTTGTTGATGATGAGGGAGATCTCTTCCATGGGAGCCGGCTCGCGACCGTCCGGCGCAGGCGGGTAGCTGGCGAGGAGGAGGTAGCAGAGGTCGGTCGGGTCATCCACCTCGTGGCAGAACCGTAGAACGTCATGGCCCAGGTGGTTCTGGATGTACCCGACCAGCCGGGTGATCATCGACGTGTGGCTGTTCCGGGTCTTCTCCGCCAGCGGCATTTGGGCGAAGATGTCGTCGAGCATCTGCCGGATCAGCGGGGGACCGCCCTCGAGCCGGATACCGTAGTTGCGATCGTTCATCGGCTGAGGCCACTGGCAGAGCTTGAGGTCGGGGTTGAGCTTCCCGTAGACGTGCCAGGCCTCCTTGGTGCGGCTGTAGGTAACTAGGGGAATGGGCGATGAGCCGCGATGCCCCACGTACCAGGCGTCCGGATTGCCGTACAAGTGCTCGGGACGGACGTCGTCCGGAGACTCGATCCCGTGCTCGCTGAAGTACCGGCCCATCTTGTTGAAGCCGTCGCGCAACGTTACGAAGTACGCGGCGGTCGTCTTCGGCGAACGCGCGGTCAGCGAGTGCCCGAAGCACTCGGTATGGCCGGCCTCGACCATCGCCATGACCTCACGCTGCGAGCACGGTATGGACCTGGCAAGCACGTCGCGGGCGGCCATCCAGGCCGGAGTCAGCCCGAGCGTCCAGCGAGACAGCCGATGGCCGCAGGAAGCGTGACGCAAGCAGCGGATGAGGGACTGCCGGTAGTCACGAGCGAGCGACGGGTGTTCCTTGAACCGCGAATCCTTCTCTATGACCCAGGCAGCCCAGCGAGCGCCGTCAAGGTACGCGTAGAGGCGATCGGCCGGGACCGTGCCGGCGGCATCGGTAAAGGCGTCCGGATCATGGAAGTCGGGACACGGGAGCCCGAGGCGCTCGAACTCGATCGGAAGAATGTGCCGCAGGGCGTTGTCCAGCTTGGGGCACTCGTGGGGCTTGCGTTCGTGGATCCGAACGCGCAGGTCTTGGACGGTGTACTCCAGGTATCCGTTGTCGGTAAATTGCATTGGACCTCCTACGGGGAGAGGCCAAACCTCTCCCTCAGAACTGTTATGACTTCGTTCCGTGTGGTCTTAATGAGTTCGGGCTACGGGCGGCATGCCTGTGCGATCCGAGGGGGCCCCCGCCTCGGACGATTCCGGAAACCTTCGAGCAGATCGGCAAATGGACCCGAGGTAGGGAGGCCAGAATGACCGTACCCTTTCCTTGCCCGACGCGCCTCTTCGTCCCGAAGTGCGTCGATCACCGGCCATTCGCGGAGATTGATGCTGCTTGGTTCCTCGATGACTTCCAGAACGACCTGAAAGCCAAAGAGGGCTTGCATTGCAGCCTCTCTCCTGGCAAGCATTCCCGCACAGGGCTTGATTACGCGCATCCTAGGCTTGCTCGAATCCCATGAGTCGCTCCAGGTCCTGCTTCCGGACAATCAGGCGTTTCCCGGACTTGCGTGCCGGGAGAAGGCCGGCCTGGATCAGTCCGTAGATCCACTTCTTGCCGGATCCCGCGAACTTCGCGGCGGACTCGACAGTCAAGATCCCGCGCTCGGCGAGGTCCGTGGTCGCGTCGTCCAGCCCCTTCAACCAGTAGGGGCGAGTTGAGTCGTTTCCCATCGGGTTACAACTCCCGGCGCCATCCGCCCGGCAGCGCCTGACCGCCTTGAGCGATCCAGGCCTGCAGAGCCTGCTCATCGATACGAACCTGACGGCCGATACGGACCGCCGGTAGCATTCGCAGTCGAACGAGCTCGTAGACCCGAGCCTCCGTTAGGCCGAGCATCGGCGCGACCTGCGCCACACTGAGAAGTCGTCCAATCATTATTGGCACCTCCTTGCAGCCGACCATACGACGGAAGCGAAAGCGAGCCAAGGTTCATGGACAAACTTGTAAGTCGAGCGCGTGACCCCCGATTCGCTTTACAAGGTTGCCCGCGCTTTGATCGCCCATGCCCAGGACTACGAGACGAACCCTCGCTACCGGCACGGCCGAAGCTACCCCGAGGCGAACAAGGCCGCCAAATACCATCGCGCGGCCCTCTTCGCGTTCGGCCTTTCGACGATGTTGCGGGAGCGAAACCTCGCCCAGATGACCACCTCGCAGCTCGCCAAGAAGGACGGCATCTGGAGCTTCCGCTTCGACAAACCGGGGGACCTGAAGGGGCCGCGAGCCTTCGGTGATCAGGTCGTCTATATCTGGGAGGGGGAGGCCTTCCAGTCCGAGCTCGACTGGCTCCTGGACAAAGCGGCTGGGGTCCGCCCGATCCTGGTCGAGCACTTCAGGAAGCTGCACCCCGGCAAGCCGGACCCTGTTGAATTTTTCCTCAACGAGAACGGGAAGGGCTTCTGCGAAAAGGCCGTCCAGGGGCTCTTCTACTCCGAAACGGCTCGGTACCTCGGTCCTGAAAACCGGATCGGTCCTCACGCGATTCGTGCTATCGTGCCTTCCTGGCTGTTCGTCCGCGAAGGGGCTACCATCCTCCCGACGGTCCAGCGCTACTTGGACCACGAGTGGATCACGACGACCGAGGAGTACTACCTGATGGTCCAGAGGATCTTCAACGCCCGACTGGCCAAGGCGCAGATGCAGGAGAGGGCGAAGCAACGTCAGATGCAGAACCGCATGCTCTCCCTTCCCGAGGAGAATTCTCGGATCGTCGAGCGGCGTTTGACCGACTTTGCCGACGCCGTCAGTCCCGAGTCGATGCTGGGTGCCATCCAGCAGGCGGTCGAGCATGCCCTGGCGCGTCACCAGGGGAAGATGGCGGATGATGCCTAGCGAGACCCCCGCCAAGTGACCATCACAGCGATTTTGTGTTAATTCTGGCGGGGTATGGCTCCATAACATCCATGAGTGGACAGTATGCCCCAAGGAAAAACCGAACCCGTCCCGTCGCCCCCGTGAAGTTCACGGGGGCGATCGCCATTTGGGAGGAAGTGCATGGAACATCCCTCTCGGCCCCCCATCGACCCTCGGATCCGGGTCGTCTTGGGCGACATCACCCAGGAGCACGTGGACGCCATCGTCAACTCGGCCAACCGGAGTCTGCTGTGCGGCGGAGATCTCGACAAACTCATTCAACAGCGGGGCGGCCCCCAGGTCGAAGCGGAGTGCCGCGCGTACGGAGGCTGCCCGGTCGGACTGGCCGTCGTCACCAGTGGCGGCAACCTTCCCGCGCGCCTCGTCATCCACGCAGTCGGCCCCCAGTGGCGTGGCGGCTGGTACGGCGAGGACGAGGCGCTCGTGAGCGCCTACCGCGAAAGCGTGCGCCTCGCCGTCGCCCATGGCGTGAAGTCGATCGCCTTCCCGCCCATCAGCATGAGGACCTACCGGTATCCGATCCCGAGAGGGGCCTATCTTGCCGTGAAGACCATCCGGGACTTCCTCGCGAGTAACCAATCGCTCGAAGTAGTGCGCCTCGTGACCGTCACCCCGGAGGAATACGAGGCGTTCTCGAAGGCCATCACGGGCGAGCTCCCCGTCCCCGAGCCCATCCCCCCGCGGCCGCTCCGCCGAGAGCCCCCAGTCTCGGAGTCTCCCCCGACAACACGCTATCGCTACCACGCTGGGTGGGACGAAAAGGACACCCCCACTCGAGGGTGAGCGAGGCCACGAGGACCTTCGAACGCCCACCACGGAACTCGGCGAATGTTTCCCGCCCCGAGGAGAGCCATCCCGCTCGTCAACAGATTGGAGGACATTCAAGACCCGGATTGATCATCCCCTTCCATCCCCCCCAACCGACCGCAACGCCCCCGAGGGATCCGTTCCCCCGGGGGCGCCTCATTTCGGGAGGCCACGATGACCGACACCACCGCCATCCGGGTCACCGCCACGAGCCTCAAGGCCTTCGACACGTGCCCGCGCCAGTACGCCCTCCTGCATGTCGATCCGGTTCCATTCAAGGATCGGCTCATCACGGCCGCCGGTGCGTTCGGCTCGATCCTGCACAAGACCCTCGCGGATTTCATTCGCAAGGGTGGCCACCGCGCGCTCGATTCGGATGGTCTGCTCTCGATCCTGCTCGACCACTGGGACGCGCGGCCGTTTCCGGGTCCCGACGCCGAGCTCAGCTACTTCCGGCGCGCCAAGGAGATCCTGGAGCGTTTCCTCACCCACCCTTATCCCGCCAGCCCGTGCGAGGAACTTGGCGTCGAGCGATTCTCCTACTGGCCGAAACCCCGCCGGGGGATGATCGTGAGCGGGCGGATCGATCGGATCGTCCGTCTCGAGGACGGGGTGATCGAGGCCATCGACTACAAGACCGCCCGAGACATCCCTTCTCCCGAGCGGATGGCCGCAGACTTCCAGTCGCTGTGCTACCGGAGCCTGCTCGGCCAGCGCTTCTTCATGAGGCTCGACCCCGCGAAGGTCCGGATCACGAACCTCTACCTCGACAGCCTCACGCCCATCACTGTGACCTACTCCCTGGACCTGTTCGCGCGCCACTGGCAGGCCATCACGACGACCGTGGTGGATATCCGGATGGCGAACCGCGCCGTGAGCGAGGGGGCGGCCATGGAAGAAGCGTTCCCCGAGAGGCCGGGCCCCGCCTGCCGCATGTGCGCCGTCCGGAACCACTGCCCGTCCTTCACGAAGACCCGCCCGGTCGACGCGGGTCCGCCCCAGGGGGCGATCGCCTCTTGAGGCCACGCGCCCACCCCCCTCAACCATCCCCCTCAACCACACCCCGGGGTCCGCGACACGGCGGGCCCCCTTTCGCTTCAAGGAGTTCGTCATGTCCGATCCCTACCTCCACCAGGTCGAGCAGGAGCTGCTCGAATGGGAAGCCCGCGGCCCGTCGCTGCTCACGCGACTGAGCGGCTTCCTCGCGGGCCCCCTCGAGCACGCGACCTCCATGTTGGTCCCCGATCACCTGAAGGCGGCGATCGCCCGTTCGCTCGAGCAAGCCATCACGTCCCTGCAGGAAGGGGGGCCGCCCCTCGTCGACCACGCCCTCACCCACGCTCGCATCCACGAGCGCGCCGAACTCGTGGGGTCGGATTTCCTCGCCCGTGACGAGCTCGCTCGAGAGACCTGGGCCGTGCATGTGGGACTCGCGTCGGCCAGCGGCTTCCTGAGCGGTCTCGGCGGCTGGGCGGGGCTCCTGCTCGACCTTCCGGCTCTGACCCTCATCGTCCTGCGCGTCTGCCATGCAATCGGCTCCTGCTACGGGTACTCGCCCGAGAACAGCCTCGAACAGGTGTATGTCAGGCACGTCCTCTGCCTTGGGACGGAAGGAGACTACGAAGCGCGACTCGGCTTCCTGTTCGAGCTCAAGCAACTGGAGCGTGGGCTCCTGACGGAAGTCATCGGTGGTGCGGCGGGGGGCGCCGTGGCCGCGGGAGTCGAGCGGATGACGGCCCGGGTTGCCTCCGAGCAGGTCGGCCGGAACCTCATCCGTGGCCGGGCCCTGCAGCTCGTCCCTTGGGTGTCGGGGGCGGTCTCGGCGACGCTGAACGCCGTGTTCGTCCACGAGGTGGCGTCCGCTGCCTTTGCAGGCTACCGGCGCCGGCGACTCCAGGTGCTCAAGCGCGCGCAGTTGGTCGCCGGGGTGACGGCCGGCGGGTCGGAGGACCTGTCGTGAGCCCGGAAGACGAATCGATTCCCGACTCCCTTGACGCCTCATACGATCCCACCTCGGGGGAGTTCATGATCGCCATCTCCGGACAGGTCCCGACCCTCACGGACGATGGACTGCTGCTCACAGCCAGGCGTTTCACCCTCTTCGTCCACGGCGACGAGGTCGCGATCGAGTTCACGTTCAGCGAGGAGGGCACGTTCCTCCGGCTCGTGCCTCTCGACGACCGGCCCATCCGGCTTGGACTGAGGCCCGACGGCGTGCACACCTATCGCCTCACCCTCGAGCCGTGACGCAGCTGGCACGGCCGCTGCGGTCCCTGGCGGCCGCCAACCTGCCCCACTCCCATCTTCCTCACCATGCCGCCCTGGGCCGATGGCCTTGGGCGGCGTCAGTCCAAAGAAAGGAATCCAACGTATGGTGCTCCACAAGGTCGCGAAGCCGAAAACCGACATGTTCAGCTTCCGGGAGGTCGGTACCTATGTCTCCGACGAGATCCCGCGGGTCTACGTGCGCGACGGGAAGGTCGTCGTGTTCGTCGAGGACATCATCGTCGTCTTCTGCAGGCACGAGACCCTGGTCAGCGAGATCGCGGACATGCTGAACGAGGCCTACCTGTGCTTGGGAGAGGATGGCCACCGTGACGAATGAGACCCACAAGGGCTCGGAATCGGGACATCCCTTCCAGATTCACGTGGCGCCCGATCCGCCCTGCATCTACCCGGGGTCCTGCTGCGCCGTCGTGCTGCATGGCGGCGACATCCACAACTACGGCACCCCCGAGACGACGATCCTGGATGTCGCCATGGCGTTCGGTCCCGATCTGACCGATCAGCTCGAACCCTGACGAGCCACGCGGTCTCCCATCCGACGCCGGATGGGAGACCGCCCGTAGCGCCCCAAATCCTTTAGCGCGTCGAGATCCTCGCAGGGGGCCAGCGGCTTGCCCTACGTTCCGTCCCCCACTTCGTCCTCGAGCCGGCCCTCCGCGAGGACACGAATCATCCTGAGACGCTTCCCTGAACCATAATCCCCGTCTGAAACTTCAGTCTAAAGGACCAAGGGGGGGCGGAGACGAGATGTCCTCTAACCTTTCCGGCTCCCGTGAGCAGCCAACAGGCGTAAGAAGTCAAGCGCAAGTGCCTGTTGGCCATCCGAGAGGCCCTCGTACAGGGCCACCATCCGGGCCGTGTCCGGCGCCATCGTCGTCGGTGAGGAACTCGGGTAGCCGGCCTCTTGAAGGAGCACATCAAGCGAGACGTCGTATGCCCTGGAGATCCGTTCGAGCACTTTGCGTGTGGCTCGGGTCGGCGCCCCAGTGTGATGAGACACGCCCTGTTCCAGCTCTACGAGCCGAGTGAGCGAGATTTCGATAATTCGCGCGGCTTCCCGCAAGGAAAGCCCGCGCGCCTCACGACGGCCACGAAGCCGCGCTCCGAACTCTATCTCTACCGACATTCGTCCCCCTTTAACCCAAGGTTAAGAGGGTGGGCGGCAAGTTCAAACAGTACAGTGTTTACACGGAAATATTTCCGGGAAGGAAACCGTTGGGCCGGAATCGCTTCAACCAGGAGGCAGCCATGCAACGTAGATCCTCTTTGACCAGCCGTACCACGGGTTTCACCCTCGTCGTCACGGTTGCGGCGGGATTGCTAGTCGGTGGATGTGCCGGAAACCGCGAGTTCGTGAGGGGCAAGCAGACCGTCGTCGAAGCCTCGAGCTCCTCGAAGCCGGACTGGGCGTACAAGACCAGCTACTTCAAGAAGGACGGCATGCTCTGCTTCTCTGGTGGCGTGACCGACGCCCACGACTACGCACTGGCACGTCGTCAGGCCAAGGCCGCCGCCATGAAAAACGCTGTCGAATCCATCTCGGTGCTAGCCAAGACCGAGTACACCGAAGCCCTGCGGGGCACCAGCGCCGACCAAGATGGCAGGTTCGTCCAGGATGCGATCGCCTTCACAGCCGACAGCGTGAACCTCGAAGGCCTCTTGCCCGGCGAAGAGTACATGGAGAAGATCGAGACTCAGACCGACGACGGCGTTCGGTACGGCTACAACCTCTTCGGTTATTACCAGCTCAAGGAGTCGGACTACACCTCGGCGAAGCATCGGGCCCTCGACAAAATGCTTGGAAAGGCGCGGGAAGCCAACGACAAGGCTGCCGAGCAGACGGCGCTTACCCTCTTGGACAAGCTGAACTCCGGCGAGACCAAGTAGACCACCTGTTCAATGAGTCGGTTCCTCCCAGTCATAATGACTATGGCCATTCTCGCCTGCGGTATGCCTGCCGACGCGGAACAGGCGATCGCCCCTGAACGCATGGTCTGGAGCGAGGGCGGCTTCGTGTACGTGAGAGGCGAGGCCAGGGAGGCTCCCGACATCCAGCGGGGGCGGCAGATGGCCACCAACGATGCCCAGTCCCGCTTGATTGATTACATCGCGGTTGAAATCCAGACGACCTACAGCGAGTCGAACGGCGAGGGGGGCCCCCACATCCGGGATGAGGTGCGGATCCACAGCCAGGCGCGCTTACAAGGCGTAGAACTCTACTCGACAGCGGTCGATCGACTGACCATAAACAACCAGTCCCAAATCGCTGTCACAGTGACCATCCGGCTTTCCGAGGCCCAGGTGCAGAAGGAACGCGAGCGGATCCAGCAGGAACAGCAGGACCTCGACCAGGTCGAGTTCGATCGGAAGCTACGCGAACGCCGGCAGTTGGAGGCACAAGCCGACCTCGAACGGGCCAAGATGGAGCAGGCCGATCAGCTTGCCAAGGAGGCAGCCGAGCACCTACGCGAGCGAGAGATAGCGGCGATCGGCACCCCGGACACCATCCCTTGGGATGCACGGCGATTCCCCCCAGTTCGCTTCGGCGAGACAACCGTCGTCAATGGTGCCCGCTATCGCCGGATGTGGGGGCCATTGAACTGGGCCTCCCTCGTCGTGATGGGGGTAGGCGAAGTCATGATCTTTATGTCTTTCGGAACGGTGACCAACCACGTCGTTACGGTCACTGGAGGCAACTCCGTGCCTTCCGGAACCACCACGAGCTTGACTGTCGACTACGGAATGCTGACTGGCGGCGTCGGCTTTGCAATCGGCGCACTCTGGGGTTTGGGCCGCCCAGAATGGCATGTGTTGGAACGCGAGGATTGAAATCGCCGTGCGAAATCATATGCGACTGATGCCGTTCCTTCTACTCGCCACCCTGCCGGCTTGTAAGAACATCGAGACGACGACATTCGTCAACGCGAACGGCCAGGTCCTGAGCCAAACGACCGGCGCACCTCTAGGCGCGATGGCTTCAACTCCCGCACCCGACTCTTTCGGCCTGTCGTCTCAGCAACCGACCACCTCGCAGAATGGTTCAGTGGGAACGCGACCATCGCCCTCGCCAAATCCATTAACGTCGGTCATCCCCAACGTTCAACCGTCCCCCATCCAGACACCCAGCTCGGCTGCCGGCCCAGCAGTAACACCTGTACCGACGCCCATCCAATCACAAGCACCGATCCTCACGCCGACATCCTCTCCGGCTCCGATTCCGGCACCTACACCGACGCCCATCTTGCCGGTGAGCGTGACACCTGGCATCACGTTCAACGACATGTCGTTCCCGACCTTTTCATCCGGCTGGGTCGTGGGGGGAAGTTCGTCTGGCGGGCAGGTCCGGCACACGACGGATGCAGGAAAGACCTGGCAGGCGCAAGACGTGGGGGCGGCCGCCCTGAACGCCGTTCAGTTCATCACCCCGGCAGTGGGATGGGTCGGTGGGGACGGTGGCACCCTCTACCAGACCCAGGACGGTGGGGCCACCTGGTCCCCCCTCTCGATCGGGTCGTCCGCCAACATCCGCGGATTGTACTTCCGAGACACCCAGAACGGCCTCGTCACGGCAGCGGGAACGGGCGGCGGCATCTACACCACATCCGACGGCGGGAAGACTTGGTCAGTCTCCCTCCAGGACCCTACCGAGTGGCGGACTGGCATCTGGGGCCTGCCGGATGGCACCTGTTTCTTCTACGACAGCCTTTACAAGGCGACCATCCGTGCCTCGAACGGGGGGCAGGCGATGGTCCAAGTATCTGGACAGGGGAACTCCGAGCTCTACGACCTTACCTTCGCTCCAGAATCCCCCACGGTCCTGCTCGCATCGCTCGGTGGTGGGCTCGCCAATCCCGTTCTATTAAGGTCCACGAACGGCGGACAGACCTGGACAAAGATGGCCCAAAAGACGACGGGGCTGGCGTACGATCCGGACCATTGCCCGATATTTGGTCCTTGCGGCGCCGACGAGGGTAATTTCAACTGGCTCGGGATCGGCATGGTCAATGCACTAGAAGCCCTCGCCGTCCGGAGCGACGGGAACTACTATTCGCTCGTCGAGACCAAGGATGGCGGGTTTACCTGGAACACGCTCGGAACCACCACCCAGCAGGTGCCCGCGGGCTGGCGCTTCTTCGCCTTCGATCGGCACCATGCCTGGACGACGGGCGGACGTGGGCAGCAGCAACTGGTCCGGATCGGGCAACCCTGATACAAGGCGTCGGCTGGGTGAGCCCGGCTGAACGGTAAAGTGAGGAAGAAATGACAGTACAGGATTACGGGGGCCTTCTTGGGCAGAAAAAAAGGATGCGAAGGCGGAACAGGTCATCCCGTCTCAACGCCCAGCCGGTTAAGCATTGCTAGGAACAAGCAGGCTGCCAAAGTGGTCAGGGACTTTGTATGCTGGAAAGCAGGCATCGTCAGGACTCCTCGGCAGCGAGTCGTTTCGAAACGACACTCTCCGACACTGACGGTGCCTTTGTCCATGGTCGAGCCAGTCGGCTCAATTCCCTTGGTTACGCCATCCAAGTTCCAAAAATAGCCTATTGGCTGTACCTGCGACCAATACATTCAAAGGGTAGGCGCGATGAAAAGATGTCCATTCTGCGCAGAGGAGATTCAAGATGAGGCGATACTCTGCAAACACTGCAAGTCAAACCTCGCAACTGCTGCTGCGAATCTCGGGCAAGGTAACCCTGCGATACAGCAACAAGCTCCGGCGGTCCTCGTCGAAAGGGACACCTTGTCCTATATGGACCTGAAGAGGTCGGTATTCCTGTCCGTTTTCTTGAACTGGCTTTGGCCAGGGTGGGGTGTTAGGTATTCGAAGGCTTCGAACGGACGGTGGATTGTGTGGGTAGCCATTCCCTCGTTCATTCTTTCCTGTTTCGCCTTCCTGCTCTTCATGGATTCGGGCTTGATTCCACTAGGCGGGCTCATCATTATTAATAGCGTCCTACTGACGCCAGGTTTCGTCCTCTTCATTTGGTCGTCAATAGTATCCGCCAGCACTATACGGGTTTACAATGCAGTGCTCAGCGACGCGTACAGGTCCGGACACCTTGAAGAGTTCCGGCGCAAGTTTCTTCCGAAGAAGGGTGGCTCACGGTTATCCATTCGATGAGCAGAGGAAGTAGGTGGGCTTGATCGGGCGCCGACTGTTGGACGTTGTTGTCCAGCAAATTCGGGGCCTCCGACAACGTGTGATTCGAGTCCGTAGTCTTGGGAACCCAGCGACGACGCTAGCGGACACGTATCCCGTCGATTCGCATCAGCCTTGCGACACGCTTTCGGCTGAATTGATACCCGTGAGAGCGCAGTTCCACTTGAATGCGCGGATAGCCGTAGGTACCACGGCTCGCCTGGTGAATCTGGACGATCCGCTCGCTCAACACCTCGTTGGAGCGTTCACGCGATTACTTGTCGCGCCGGATCCAGGCATATTAGCCCGAAGTGGAGACCCAAAGGTCTCACACAAGACGGTGACAGGATAAACAGCCTTCTCCGCGTCCACGATCGCGAACCTCACTGACTCTGGCTCGCGGAGACGGCTGCCAGTTGACCCGTTCGGATGCCCCTCGGGCCATTCCCTGCAAAGCGGCTCGTTATTCCTGGACAGCGATCATCTCAGATGAACACCGCCATGGATCTCTAAGTCTTGCGGAATCAGCGCCGCTGGGATAGGCTAAGGCGTCAAGTATAGTTCGACTATACCCGGGAGGTCTGCACGTGCCCAAGACTCCACCAAAACCAACCACCGTCACTGCCGAGATTGTGGATGTTGGTAAGTCCAGGAAGCCCATCCCCACCATCACGAGGGAAGAGGCGGATATCATCCAGGTCCGTATTCGGGAGAAAGTGGAACGGGTCGCGCAAAGCCTAGCAACCGATATCATTGACATCGCTCGCGACCTGCGAGAGGTTCACCGGACGAAGGCTTGGGCCTACTATACGGAAACTTGGACCAGCTACCTCGAGGACTACCGAGAATTCAGCCGCTCCTACATGTTCAATCTGGCAAAGCTCGGCCAGGCCGGCGATGAGACCTTGCAAAAGCTGTTAGGAATGGGGCTTGGCGCTACTCAGCTCGTGGAGTACGCAAGAATCGCTCCGACCCCTGAGCAGATCGAGCCTCTGGTGAAGAAAACCTGGCAGTCCGTCAAAGGGCTCCCCGTAAAGGAGATGGCCAAGACGGTAAGGGAGACGGCTCAGGGAATTCAGCCACCGAAGAAAGCGGCGCCAGGGAAGCCCCGTGGGCGCAAACCGAAGGAGTGGATCGAGAGGTTCAAGGATCTCTACGATCTCGTTCCCACTGAGCAGCAGAGCGATTTCGCGAAGGCGGTTCGCAGCTTCCTGCGTAGTGCTGAATAGCGTGGCCGTATTCGGTTGTAGACCAGGGGTGCTACATTAGGGTAAATCCTACGGTCCTGCAACAACGTTCATCGCGGTACAGTCTTCCAACAACCGGTAGTCACGGCGCCAAAATGGATGGTTTGCAGTAGGCAGGCGAGGGTAGGGCTATGAAAAGCCAACCTCTGCTCACCCGAGGACCAGAATGACAAAAAAGCCGCCGAATCCTTCCCCGTAGGCCAGCTCAATTTTGGAACGGAACGCGAGATCGAATACTGAAGGAACCCCTGAATTCGGCCAGATGCGGCCGTAGCGGGCGCGGAGCAAAGTACATGGCCATTAAGAAATCCGACCTATACTCCTCCCTCTGGGCCTCATGTGATGAACTCCGAGGCGGCATGGACGCCAGCCAATACAAGGACTATGTCCTGTTCATGCTGTTCATCAAGTACGTCAGCGATAAGTACGGTGACAGCGACGATTTTGCCCCACCCGTGACCATCCCGCCGGGCGCGAGCTTCAAAGACATGATCGCCCTGAAGGGCAAGAGCGACATCGGCGACAAAATTAACACCCAGATCATCCAACCGCTGATCGACGCCAATAGTCGCCTCGCCCGCAGCGACTTCCCCGACTTCAATGATCCCAACAAGCTCGGCGAAGGGCAGGCGATGGTCGAACGTCTGACCAATCTGGTCGGCATCTTCCAGAAGCCTGAGCTCGACTTCTCGCAGAACCGTGCTGAGCACGACGACATCCTCGGCGACGCCTACGAGTACCTGATGCGCCACTTCGCCAGCGAGAGCGGCAAGAGCAAGGGGCAATTCTACACGCCGGCAGAAGTCAGTCGCATCATGGCCAAGGTGATCGGCATCTCCCCCGAGAACACCAAGGCCGCCACCACCGCCTACGACCCCACCTGCGGCTCAGGCTCGCTACTGCTGAAGGTGGCAGCAGAAGCGGGCAAGCACATTACGCTTGAGGGGCAAGAGAAGGACGTGACCACCGCGGGTCTCGCCCGCATGAACATGATCCTCCATGACTTCCCGACCGCCAACATCCTCTCCGGCAACACGCTGGCCGCGCCCAAATTCAAGGATGTCGAGAGTCTTCGCACCTATGACTACGTCGTCGCAAATCCGCCGTTTTCCGACAAAACCTGGAGCACCGGCCTCACGCCCTCGAATGACCCCTTCCAGCGTTTTGCCTGGGGCGAGCCGCCGGCCAAGCAAGGCGACTACGCATACCTACTGCACATCATCCGCTCGATGAAGGGGACTGGTAAAGCCGCCTGCATTCTGCCGCATGGCGTGCTGTTCCGGGGCAATGCCGAGGCCACGATCCGCCAGCAACTTGTCCGCTCCGGCATCCTCAAGGGCATCATCGGCCTACCCGCCAACCTCTTCTACGGCACCGGCATCCCCGCCTGCATCCTGGTGCTCGACAAGGAGAACGCTACTGCCCGCAAGGGCGTGTTCATGATCGATGCCGCCAAGGGCTTCATCAAGGATGGCAACAAAAACCGCCTACGCGAGCAGGACATCCACCGCATCGTCGACGCCTTTACCAAGCAGGCCGACGCCCCGCGCTACGCCCGCATGGTGCCCTTCACGGAGATCGCTGACCCGAAGAACGACTTCAACCTCAACCTGCCCCGCTACATCGATAGCACCGAACCGGAAGACCTTCAAGATATCGCCGGTCACCTCTCAGGCGGGATTCCTGAGCGCGATCTCGATTCGCTCGCTGCCTACTGGCAGGTGCTTCCCGGTGTGCGTGCTGGCCTGTTTGAAACGCTACGCCCCGAATACGCCCACCTCACGCTGCCGCTGCCGGAGGTCAAGTCTGCCATCTTCAGTCATGCCGAATTCACTGCGTTCAACCAGCATGCGACAGAGCGCTTCAATCACTGGCGTCAGGCCGCCACGCCGCATCTCACCGGCTTCGCCAAGAACGACCACCCCAAGGCGCTGGTCGAGACCATCGCCGAGGCGTTACTCGCTATATTCAAGCCCGCGCCGCTTCTCGATGCCTACGACATCTACCAGCATCTGATGGACTACTGGGCCGAAATCATGCAGGACGACTGTTATTTGATCGCTGCAGATGGCTGGGTGGCCAATCCAGCTCGCATCGTCGAAACCGATAAGAAGGGCAAAACCAAGGACAAGGGCTGGGTCTGCGACCTGATCCCCAAGTCGCTTATCGTCGCACGCTACTTTGCCCAGAAGCAAGCCGCCATCGAAGCCAAACAGGCCGAGCTGGAAACGGTGAGCGCCAGCCTCGCCGAACTGGAGGAGGAGTACGGTGGCGAAGAGGGATACCTCGGCGTGCTGGACAAGATAGCCAAGGCCGAGGTCAATGCGCGCCTGAAAGAAATCAAGGCCGACAAGGACGCAAAAGACGAGGCCACCGTGCTCAAGCGCTGGCTGGAACTATCCGAGAGCGAGACGGTGCTCAAGCGCTCCGCTAAGGAGCAGGAGGCCATGCTCGATATGCTGGCCTACGAAAAGTACCCGAAGCTCAGTGAGGCCGAGATCAAGACGCTGGTGGTAGATGACAAGTGGATGGCGTGCCTGTCAGCCGCCGTGGAAGGCGAACTGAATCGCGTGTCGCAGACTCTCACCGGCCGTATCCGCGAGTTGGCCGAACGCTATGCCATACCACTTCCGCAGCTCACCAGCGAAGTGGCGATGTTAACCTCCCGAGTGGCGGATCACCTCACGGCAATGGGGGCGGTGGTATGGAGGTGATGTCCGGTCGCATGCATATGGTGGTGAGTGGCGTTCATGAGGAATGGAACGCGAAGCCACTGGAAGGATTCATTTCAATTTCTCACGGTTTCGCTTTTGAAAGCGAACACTTCGCCAGTAATGGCTCGTATAGGCTTATGACTCCCGGAAATTTTCATGAAGAAGGTGGGTTCCGGGATGTGGGCGATAAACAGAAGTTCTATCTCGGGAAAATTCCAAATGACTATATCTTGGCACCTGGCGATCTGGTTGTAGCAATGACTGAACAGGCGGACGGTCTTCTTGGTAGCGCTGCGCTGGTTCCAGAGCCCGGATATCTCCACAACCAGCGAATTGGTCGTGTTACGGCACTCTCATCAGATATCGATTTAGGCTACCTGTACTATGTTTTTAACTCGGCCAGGTATCGCTCGAAAGTGCGCGAAACTGCGGCAGGAACGAAGGTAAAGCATACGTCTCCAGGGAAACTTTTGGAGATCGTTATTCCAATCCCTTCGCCGCCTGAACAGCGTGCCATCGCCACAGCGTTGAGCGATATGGATGCGCTACTATGCGCCTTGGAGAGCCTCATCGCCAAGAAGCGTGACCTTAAACAGGCCGCCATGCAGCAACTCCTCACAGGAAACACCCGCCTCCCCGGCTTTAATGGGGAGTGGGCGGTGAAGCGGCTAGGGGAGATTTGTGACATCTCTATTGGTCGGACGCCACCAAGACTCAACTCTGCGATGTGGGGTGATGGGCACGTGTGGCTCTCGATTGCGGACCTTAAGAGCAAGGTGGTGTCCGAGTCAAAAGAGCAGATAACCGCCTTTGCCGCTGAATCGATGACAGTCGTACCGAAAGGCACGCTGTTGATGAGCTTTAAACTCTCAATCGGACGGCTTTGCTTTGCCGGCTGCGACCTATTTACCAATGAGGCAATTTGCAGCTTCAACAACCTTCAAGAGGATGCGGATTTTCTCTACTACGCGCTCGGACGAACAGACTTCTCGCTCTATGGCAAGCAAGCTGTTAAGGGTTACACACTCAACAAGGAGTCGCTAAATCTTGTGGAGGTGCGACTTCCCTCGGCCGAAGAACAAATCGCCATTGCCACCGTCATCGCCGACATTGATGCCGAGTTGACCGCCCTCGAAGCTCGTCGCGACAAGACCCGCGCCCTCAAGCAGGCCATGATGCAGGAGCTGCTGACCGGAAAGACGCGGCTCGTTTCTCGCGAGGTGGCCCATGCCTGAACAACCTCGCTCCGAACGCAAGACGCAGAACCGCGTCATCGCCTTGTTTACCGATCCAGATCGTGCTGATTGCCTCGGTTATCGCTACCTCGGCGAGTGGAACAAACGGGAGAACAACCGTCCCATCGAGACGGCGATTCTACGCGATAACCTGACGGCGCGTGGCTATTCCGCCGCCCACATTGCCGCCGCCCTGCAAAAACTGGAGACCGCGGCCGACACCACTGGCATCACGCTCTACCAGGCCAACCTGCGCACTTATCAACTGCTGCGCTACGGTGTGCAAGTGCAGATCGCCGCCGGCGAAGCGCATGAGACGGTGCATCTGATCGATTGGACGAACCCCGAGAAAAACGACTTCGCGCTGGCCGAGGAGGTGACGCTCAAGGGTGGGTACGAGCGGCGGCCGGACATCGTGCTCTACCTCAACGGCATTGCCATCGCGGTGATCGAACTCAAACGCAGTTCGGTGGAAGTGGCCGACGGGGTGCGGCAGCTCATTACCAACCAGGAAGAGATCTTCAACCTGGGCTTTTTCGGCACGGTGCAGTTGGTGCTGGCGGGCAGCGATTCTCAGGGGCTGCGTTACGGCACCACCGGCACGCCGGAGCAGTTTTTCGTGGAGTGGAAAGACGAGGTACTCGCAGAGGCCGGTGCAACACCCGCCGCCGGGGCGCTGCTCGACCGCCCGTTGGCCCAACTTTGCAACAAGACTCGGCTGCTCGACCTGATCCGCAACTTCATCATCTTCGACGCCGGCCAGAAGAAGGTGCCGCGCCAGCACCAGTTCCAGGGTGTGAAGGCGGCGCAGGAGCGCGTCGCCAAGCACGAAGGCGGCGTCATCTGGCACACTCAGGGCAGCGGCAAGAGCATACTCATGGTGCTGATCGCCAAGTGGCTGCTGGAGCACGACCCCGAGGCGCGCATCCTCGTCATCACCGACCGCGACGAGTTGGACAAGCAGATCGTTGGGGTAATGCGGAATGCAGGCGTGATCGATGAGAACTCCCCGTCGCCACGCATCACCTCACGGGCGGAATTCGTCGAAAAGCTCGGAGCGACCACGCCGCGCCTGCTGTGCGCACTGATTCACAAGTTCGATGCTGCCGACCTGAAAGGCCCCGCCCCTTCGGTGCATGGCCGCTTCTATGTGTTTGTGGACGAGTGCCACCGCACCCAGGGTGGCGACATGAACAAGCAGATGAAGCGCTGGTTGGAAGGTGCGATTTTCATCGGCTTTACCGGCACGCCGCTGCTGCGCAAGGACCGGCTGATGACGCGGGACGTTTTCGGCACCTACATCCACACCTACAAAATCCACCAAGCGGTGGCCGACAAGGTGGTTCTCGACCTCAAGTACGAGGCCCGCGATGTGCCGGAGCGGTTAACCTCGCAGAAAAAAATCGACGAATGGTTTGAACAGAAGACCAAGAACCTCAACAATTTCCAGAAGGCCCTGGTGCGCAAGCGCTGGGCGACGATGGAAGAGTTGATGAGCGCTGCGGGGCGCAAACGCGAAATCATAGCTGACATTATCGGCGACTTTGCCCTCAAGCCGCGCCTGAATAACGACCGCGGCACGGCGATCCTGGTGGCGGCCTCGATCTACGATGCCTGCCACTACTTTCGGCTGTTCCAGAACACGACTTTTGGCCCCTTCTGCGGGATAATTACCTCCTACGAGCCGAACCATAACGCTATTTCTCGGGAACCGGCCAACAGCGACGAGCGCTACAAGTTCGACACCTATACGCTGGACGTACTCAAGAACGGCCAGACTACCAAGCAGTACGAAGACGAGGCCAAGCGCCGCTTCATCGAGGAACCGGCGAACCTGAAACTGTTGATCGTGGTGAGCAAGTTGCTGACTGGCTTCGATGCGCCGAGCTGCACCTACATCTACCTCGACAACGAACTGCGCGACCACAACCTCTTCCAGGCCATCTGCCGCACCAATAGGCTGGACGGCGACGACAAGGACTACGGCCATATCGTCGATTTCAAGAAACTCTTCGGTGACGTGCAGCAGGCCATTGCGGTGTATAGCTCCGACGAGCTGGACATTGACGAGGGCAATGGCGGCGACAATAACGTGCGCCTGAAGAACCGGCTAGAGGAAGGCAAGAAGCAGCTCGACGACGCCCGTCAGGCACTGAGCTACCTATGCGAGCCAGTGCTGCTGCCACGCGAGGTGGAGCAGTACCTGCACTACTTCTGCGGCGACGCTGTCAACCCCAACGCGCTGAACGAAACCGAGGCGCTGCGCGTCTCGTTCTACAAAATGGTAGCGATCTTTGCGCGCGCCTATGCCGACCTTGCCCAGGATCTGGCCGAGGCGGGGTATTCGGACGCCGAGGCGGCGGCATTGAAAAAAGAGGTCGAGTTCTACGCCGAGATTCGGATGGCCATCAAGAAGCACTCCGGCGAGGAGCTGGACATCAAGCCCTACGAGGCGGACATGCGCCACCTCATCAACACCTACATTCAGGCCGACCCGGCTGCGGACCTGGGTGAGCTGGGCGAGCTATCGCTGACCGAACTCATCATCGAGACCGGCATCCACGACGCCATTGCCAAGAAGCTCAATGAGAAAGGCAAGCTCTCGAAGAACGCCATCGCCGAAGGGATCATCAACAACGTCCGCAAGACCATCGTCCGCGACCAGCTCACCGACCCAAGGTTCTACGCGCAGATGTCCAAGCTGCTCGATGACCTCATCAAGCAGAGCCGGGCGGATACTGCGGCCTACGAAGAGTTCTTGCGAAAGGCCGAGGACTTGGTGAAGCGGCTGGCAGCCAAGCAGCCCGAGGCCGGCATTCCTGTGGTGCTTCATGGCAAGCATGAGGCCGTGGTGCTGTTCAATAATCTTGGGTCGATTGAGGCGACGAGTTTCCAGTGCCCGGTAGATGATGACGCGAAAGCGGAGCTGACCTTGAAGATCGACCAGGCCGTGCGCGAACGCGCCCCCGCTGGCTGGAAGGGCGACCAGGCGCGTGAGGCTCAGGTGCTCAATGCCCTCTTCCCGATCCTCGATCGCGACCGCGAGGCCACGCGTGCGATCTTCGAGATCATCAAGAATCAGCGGGGGTACTAATGTCAGAGACAATTCAACTCGGCGACATCGTTATCACCGTAACGCGCAAGGGCATCAAGCACGTCCACCTCTCGGTCCATCCGCCAGGCGGCCATGTTACGATGGCGACGCCCAAGTCTACCCGGCTCGATGTTGCCCGTGCCTATGCTATTTCCAAGCTCGGCTGGATTCGCGATCAACAGGCGAAACTTCTTGGACAGGCACGGGAGACACCCCGACAGTTCGTCGAACGGGAGAGCCATTACCTGTGGGGACGGCGTTACCTGCTGTCCATCGCCGAAAAAGACGTAAAGCCCTCTGTGCGGCTGAGCCACCGCAGTATCATGCTTTCAGTACGCCCTGGCAGCAGTCAGGGGAAACGGGAAGAGGTCTTGCACGAGTGGCACAAAGCACTACTACACGAGGTCGTTCCGGCCCTTATTCGGAAGTGGGAGGCAAAACTCGGCGTGGCCGTGTCTCGTTACTACCTGCAACGCATGAAGACGAAGTGGGGCGGCTGCAACCGCGAAGCTGGTAATATCCGCTTGAATACGGAACTCGTGAAAAAACCCAAGGATCTGCTTGAATATGTAATCGTCCATGAAATGCTTCATTTGGTCGAGCCAACTCACAGTGAGCGCTTCATTGCTCTCCTTGAAAAGCAATATCCTGCATGGCGGGAGGCTCGGGCAGAGCTAAACGCTCTTCCGCTGACCGATGAGGACTGGAAAAATACCTCCCTCTTTCCGGAGAAACCATTATGACTGAGCTGAAGTGCGAAAAAACAAGCGACGAGCCGGCACCAGGCGCCATAGAGGGCTACGAGGATCCAACGCCCGGCGGTTGGGATGACTATCCTCTGGACGAGCTGGCCATTCGCGATGAACGACGGGCGGCAGTCGATGTTGTTCGCCGAATTGAGAAGGGACGCTTTGTCCTCGATCCGGACTTCCAACGCGATTTTGTCTGGGATGTGAAGAAGCAAAGTCGGCTCATTGAGTCGATCCTCATGCGCATACCACTGCCAGTATTTTACGTCGCCGAGGATGCTCAGGGGCGACTCGTAGTCGTCGACGGCCAACAGCGTCTTACCACGTTGAACCGATTTCTCGCGGGAAAGTTGAAGCTTTCGCTGGAAGACCGCCAGGAGCTGCACGGCAAGCGCTTCGCCGATCTCGATGTCCGCCTGCAAAACCGTGTCGAAGATTGCCAGCTGCTCTTCTACGTCATCGACCATGCTGTGCCGGAGCGCGCTCGCCTCGACATCTTCGAGCGCGTCAACGGCGGCGAAGTGCTCACGCGCCAGCAGATGCGGAACGCAATGTACAACGGACCAGCAACGGTCTTTTTGCGCGAAGAATCAAGCACGGAGTTGTTTAGACTGGCCACGGGCGAGAGTCTCGACTCGAAAAAAATGCAGGATCGCGAGTTCGTGAACCGCTTCTGCTCGTTCTCGCTGCTTAGCCTGGATACATATAAAAAAGACATGGACGACTGGCTTGCTCGAGGGCTGACCCACCTAGGCAAATTGGATGACGCTGATCGTTCGAGGCTACGGGCGAAATTTCAGAGAGCTCTTCGAGGTAATCTTGCAATTTTCGGGAAGCACGCGTTTCGCAAGCATCGAACGATCGACCAGTCACGAAGTATCATTAACGCTTCCCTATTCGACGTCATGACGATCTCACTATCGAGCATCGACGAGACGCTGATCTCGGCGAGGGCGGAGAGACTACGACAGGCATTCTATCAGCGTATGGACGACCAGCGGTTCACCAGGTCGATTACTTACGGAACCAACGCGCCAAAGGAGGTAAGAACGCGGTTCGAGATCGCTGCTGAGATGATCTCGGCGGTATTCGATGCTGACTGAGCTGCACATATCGAGCTTCAAGTGCTTCGAGAAACTCAACCTTCGTCTGAGGCCACTGACGCTTCTCTCGGGGATAAACGGGGGCGGAAAATCGTCTGTGATCCAGGCGCTCGTGTTGCTGTCGCAGACGCTTGCGGAGCGTGAATGGGGGCGCACCCTCCTACTTGAGGGGCCGGACCTTGCGCTGGGTAGCGCCGCCGATGTTCTCAACCAGCGTTCCGCTCGCCGCCAGCTTGCTCTTGGTGCTTCGACGGATGCCGAGTACATCGTGTGGACGTTCAAGGCGGAGGATCGCCGGGCGCTATCTTTGGAACTTGAGGGGCTAACGGTCGATAACCAGGTAGTTGAACTAGGAGACACTGTTCGTTGGCTGCTACCTGCACACCATGCGGATGCATCCAGTGTCATCAAGACATTGCGCCGCCTGAGCTGGATCACGGCGGAGCGGACTGGACCTCGCGAGCTACTGCCTCTGCGGGACGCGCATGGGCATGCACAGGTGGGCGCTCGCGGAGAGCTCGCTGCGGGTCTGCTTTACTGGCGTGAATCCGATGATGTGCCTGCTGGCCTATGCGTGCCGGACGTGCCACCGACGCTCTTCCACCAGGTGCAGGCCCGCATGCAGGAGTTCTTTCCCGGTTGTGGCCTTCGGGTGTCGCCCATCGAAGGTGCAAGCGCCGTGAGTCTCCGTCTCCGCTCGGACGCCCGCTCAGACTTCCAGCGACCTCAGAACGTGGGATTCGGGTTGACCCAGCTTTTTCCTATTCTGGTTGCGATTCTTGCCGCACAGAAGGGTGACGTGGTGCTCGTCGAGAACCCCGAGGTTCACCTCCATCCGCAGGCTCAGCAGAACATCGGCTCGCTGCTTGCGCGCGTTTCTGCAAGCGGCGTACAGGTCATCGTCGAAACACATTCGGACCACGTGCTTAACGGAATTCGCCTAGCTGCAAAATCGAAGATAATCGCTGCTGACGACGTCGCCATTCACTTCTTCTCGCCGACTCAGGCCGACGGGGTGTTTACCCCCAAGTCACCGAAGGTGGATGCGGACGGTCGGCTCGATGCGTGGCCGGAGGGCTTCTTCGATCAGTTTGACCTTGCGCTATCCCGGCTTATATAAGGCGGCGAAATGGAACCGATTCTCGACGAGATGAGTCTTGTGCCATGTCCGTCATGGACGCCCGCTATGCGGATCCTCGAACTGGCACGAGTTCTTCAGGCCCTTGATAACCTTGGGGCTCGCCGCGTGCTTTTGTCAGTTCGCGACGCGGCAGATCGCGACATACTGAACGGATTAGGTCTGCAAACGTTGTGTTTCCATCCCTCGACAGACCGCGACTCTGGCCTCCTACTTGCGAGCCGGCTCTCCAAACAGCCCTTCATCGATGGTAAGAGCGGGCTCTTTGCTGCCCACGAAGGCGTCGGCGCGATAGAGGCATTAGTGCAAGGGAAATTCGCCTTTGGCGCGGGCCTGGCAGCACTTACGGACGGCTTTTGCGTTGCACTGGCAAGTGCATCCAAGACCAACGGTGGAAGCGTAACGGTCAACCTGACCTACCTTGATGAGGATAGCGAGCGGAATTCGGGGATCGAAGTGCCTTCGTTCGTCACCGAAAACGACATCGAGCTTCAGCGGTTGGCGCTCATGGAACGAATTGAACGTGCAGTTGCGGATGGTCGAGCGCTTATCGAACGGGTCGGAGAGATGTTCCCGCGACTCCGATTCGGCTCGAAGGCGCTGGACCAACTTTCGGTGCTCACGGGGAACGAGCCTGTGTTTCGACAGCTCTTGCGACATCTCCGTTTGCTAAATTCTGGAGCCGAGACATGGCTCCCCGGCACGGGATTTGAACCAGACGGCATTACGTACAGTGTGGAGTCGAGGCCCACCTTGAATGATGGAACTCTCGGACCAATGCGCGATTTTCCGGTTCCGGCAGGATTTGAGGCGAAGCGGTGGAGCCTGCACACTAAACTAACTGGGGGAGCCGGGGCGAGGCTCTACTTCCGAGCCGAGCAGGCGGAGACAGGGGGCCTAGTTTTGATCGGGTACTTCGGCGATCACCTTCCAACCGTGAGGTATCGCACATGATCTATGAGCCGTCGATTGAGTACGGATGCCTGGTCGATGGGCGGTTCTACTGGGCAGATGGCGGGATTGCGGGAGTGGTAAACCGGCTACACGGGTCCAAACTCGAACCTACGAGTCTGGCCCCACCGTTGACATCGTAGAGGTTCCAGGGCTGCGAAACTCCTGCGAAACAACCAGGAAGAGCGGGGCGAAACTCGGCGCAAGACAGTTTAACAGCGGCTGCCCGGAAACCCTGAAATGGTGCGCCTCTGGACAACTCCGCGAAACTCGCCTAAACTGGGAAAAAGTAGGCCGTTTGTCCGTCCTAAGGAGAATGTCGGGAGTTCGAGTCTCTCCGGGGGCGCTAGTCGTAGAGCGGGTTTCAGGTTTCGGCCTGGGCCCGCTCAAGCTGTTCTGGGCTAGGATTGGACTGGACCAAATTTGCATTCCTTCAAAACTCGCGGTTGAGTCTTGTTTCAGAAAATGCTATGTTTCACAAAGTGAGAAACGTGTTTCCTTCTGAAACAGAGATCCTGCACGACCTCCTCGACCAGCTCGAAGCTCGGCTGCCGAGGCTATGGACCCTCAAGCTCGAGCGCGAGGAACTCGGGGCGCGGCGCGTCCTTTCGTTTCTTGGACCCGACGGCTCGCGTGGCGCGCTGAGCGTACAAGCGAAGAACCTCTTGATCCCCAAGATGGTGCAAACGCTGGCCGATGAGCAAGTCGCTGGGACGCCACTACCGTTGATGGTCGTGGCACCATTCCTGAGTCCGGAAACAAGGACCCAGCTCGCTTCAAAGGGCATCAGCTACGCTGACGCGACCGGGAATATCCGAATCACCCTGGCTTCACCCGCAGTTTACTTTGAGAAGCAGGGGGAGAGCCGCAACCCATGGCGCGAAGATCGTCCCCTTGGATCCTTGAAGGGGCCTGCAGCGGGTCGAGTAGTGCGTGCTCTATGTGACTTTCGCCCTCCCTACGGAATCCGGGAGCTCGCTCAGAAAGCGGGTTTAGCGCCAGGGACAGTGTCCAGGACTGTGGAATTCCTTGACGGGGAAGGAATGGTAAGAGAAGGTACCAGTCACCGTGTCAATTCGGTGGATTGGGCGGCACTCATTCCAAGGTGGACCCAGGACTTTGACTTCCTGAAAGTAGACACAGTCGCCCAGTACTTAGAGCCCCGCGGAATACCCGCCCTGCTTGAGCATCTACGAGGGTGGAGTGACGACTACGCCGTGACGGCTTCCCTTTCCGCCGCCACAAAGGTCCAAGGGATCCCGGCCCGACTTGCGATCGTCTACGTTATCGATCATGTCGCCGCGGCGAAAGAACTGGGACTTACCCGTGTGGGGTCGGGAGGCAATGTCTTGCTGGTGGAGCCTCGTAACGAACTGCCGTTCGAGCGGAGGCGGACCGAAGAGGGCGTGGTCTACGCCGCCCTCAGCCAGACGCTGGCCGATCTCCAGACCGCACCTGGACGAGGCATGAGCGAGGCGGAAGCCCTCGCAGACTGGATGGCCCGCCACGAGGACGAGTGGCGTGCTTGATCCGGTCTACGTCGCCGCCCTCACCGGTCAACTCCTCGACGCTCTGGGGTCTGAGTGAGGCCGTGCCGAGCCAGGTTGAAGGTCGCCTCCGCTGCGAAACAGCTCGGGAAAACGAGGCGAAACTGGCCAAAAGGCAGCCAAACATGGATCGGTCGAAAAACCCTGCGTATTCCGGTGAAAGCGATCCCCCGATTCCGGGCAAGGTCCGGGCAGAGGCAGAGGGGACCCTGGGCGCCTACACCCCCTTCCCCGGGGGTATCAACCGGCAGTTCCTCGAGGTGATCGGGACCGAGCCCGGCGATCTCCGGATGGTCATCGATGGAGCCGAGAGCGATCAAGTCTTCGTGGACTGGGTGGACGCCCATCGAAGGGCCGACGTTGAAGTTCGCGTGGCCGAGTTCCGGACCCGACTGCCCAGGCCCCTACCAGCCAACTCGGAGTGGATCGGGAAGCTCGACAGCGAGAAACGGAGGCTGGTCGAGAGGTTCCCCGGGGTGGACCTGACCCAGGTCGACAACTTTATGAAGCTCATCTGCATCGAGGAGGGGCATCCGATCCCCCATCAGTCGAGTGGGTCGAGGTAGGACCCCCGGCAGGAAAATAGATCATGAGGCAAGTATCCCTGGTCGGGTATGATGTGGAAGTATCTCCAGCCGAACTACGAAAATTAGACAGGGGTGCGGAATGGTCAAGAACTTCCTCTTGGCAGTTGGTGTGGCGAGCTTGCTGGCTGCCGGATGCTCGAAGATTCCGACCGCTCAAGGTGCTACGCCCCTCCAGCCCACGTCCGCCCAGCCGATATCGCCTGACCCGACCATCCAATACCTGGGAATCGACCAACAATCGGTGCCGGCCAACACTGTCACCCGTCAGACGGCCGAACAGGCCGCCAGGAATTTCCTTGGGGCTGGTGATGGTGCCACCGCGAGGACATCGATTTCAAACATTGACTGGATCCAAAAGAACCGGCAGTACCAGAACCCTTCCCAAGAGCCATCCAGCGAGATCGTCTACATCGTCGAGTTGGACGGGCCCATCCGGGGTGGGCTGCAGGGGGGAATTGGAGGATCAGCTTCGTCCACGACTCCCCCAGCTCCCAGGAACGGTGGGATGGCCATCATTCGGGGCACCGATGGTCTGGTTCTACAAGCCAGGTTCTAGGTTTAGCCTTCCAGGACCTCGAAACCGCCATCCTCAAAGGTGCTGGCCCATCGAGTAGCCGGTGCTGAAGTTCGCGTGGCCGAGTTTCGGAACCGACTGCTCAGGCCCCTTCCGCCCGACTCGCCATGGATCGAAGAGCTGGAAGGCGAGAAGCGGGATCTGGCCACCAAGTTCCCCGACGTGGGTCTGGCCCGGGTCGACAACTTCGCAAAGGTGATCTGCGTCGAGGAACTCACCATGAGTAAGTGGTTGCGCCGAGCCCAAGAGCTACACGACGCCATCAGAAAGATCCTGCTTCACGATTGGGACCCCATCGGCGTCCAGGATATCATCGAGGCCCAGGACGAGTACGACAGCTATGTTCCGACTATCTACGGCATGCTGATCCACCGGAAGCCAGTGAACGAGGTGGCCGACTATCTGTACTGGCTGGAGAGCGAGCACATGGGTCTCTTGAGCGACCGCCAGAACCTGATGGTAATTGCAAAGAAGCTGGCTGACTTGGTGGCCTGGGCCGATTAGCTCGCTAGGGGGAGAACAAACTACCGGTCAAACCACTTCTTCGCGCCGATCAGGTCGAACGTCTCGGGCTGCCTGTCTCACCCATCATAGGCACAGAGGGCCAGTTGTCGATCCCGTTCCGATGGCCACGGAATCCTTACCGATCGCGGCCAGATCGACTTGACGATCGGCGGCCATGGATTCTTTGCGGTCGGGGGCTGGTAGAATGGGCTGAGCTTTGGCTCACACCCGCCGAATCGGAAATTCCATCGAAGCTGAGGTTGTGAAATGGCACCTATCGCGATTATCAGCTTCTCGATCCTGATAGGGGTCTTGCTGGGATCTGGCGCTGCGCTGCTGGCCGGGGGACCCTCTGGTGGATCGCATATCGAGTACCATCCAGGAGTCATCGTCACCAAGCAAGTAGTCCAAGAGGTAGACCCTCATAGCCTTCCGCCGATTGTCGTCCATCCAGCGTCTTGTTCGATTCAGGTCGCCAAGCTGCGCGAATTCACCTTGCCAGCATCCCCTTCGTCTTGGGTCTTTGTCGATCGCCGGGACCGCCTCGTTTTTCAGGCCAATCGAAAGCTGATCCGGTACACCCCTGAATCTGGACAGCACCAGGAGACCACGGTTCCGCCTGGCTGGAAGCTGCTGGCTGTTGGTGGTTCCGACAACCTCTACTTCCAGGATCAGGGCGAGGCGAACTTGTTCGAGGCTAACTGGTCCGAGCCCCAGCTCATTGCCAGCTGGACGAAGCCCGTTCCAAAGGTGTTCGCTGTGACGGTCGATGACGCGGACCTGGCCTACATCTGGCCGCTCAACCAGAGCGGGATCGAGGTCTACTCAAGATCGGGTAGCCACGTTGGGAAGATCCCAACGTTCGACGCCGCTATGGACCACAATCTCTCGGCAGATCCCCGATACGGGCTGCTGCTTGCCGATAGCAGTATGCATTCGCTGACCGCCGTTGACCGGAAAGGCTTCGAGCGAGAGGTCATGCCGGAAGGCCGGGTAGACCCTACTGAGCCATCCAAGATGTTGTCGTACCCGTTCGCCGTGCAAGAGGATGCCGACAAGCTCGTCTGGGTCTCGAACGATTGGGGGATGGACAAGCGTCCCGATATGGCCGTGATCGACCTAGGTGCCCGACGCTTCGCTCGTGTTGCCTGGGGGGACCACCTCAAGGAGCTCGAAATCGAGAACACCGACGACCTCGCGACCTTCCTCATCTCGCCCACCAAGCACGTCCTCTTCGCCTGTCTCAATGGGCGCGCAACTATGGGCGAGTACGAGTACCGGGTCAAATGGAAGTAACCCTACGAAGCTCCCAGCGGCTCAAGCGGGTGGCCGATGACGGCCTGTCGGGGTACTCGCATGGGCAGTAGTGAGCCAAGTGGTGCGATGCAGAAGACCATCCGGAGCTGGCTCTCGGGGATTGAGGGCCGCCTGCACGAGGCTGGGGACCCCGGTCGGGCACTGAGCGAGAAGGCCTACCTCAAGAGCGACCTGACCTTCATCGGGACCGGGGTACCGTTCATCAGGGCCACGGCCAAGGCCTTCCGTCGAGAGTTCCCGAGGCTGGATCACGGTGACCTGGTCGAGGTGGTCCATGAGCTGTGGGAGCCGCCCGTCCATGAGCTACGGTCCCTGGGCATCGCGATCCTGGAAGCTTGTCGAGACCGATTGGTTCCTGACGATCTAGTCCTGGTCGAGGACCTGCTGCGTGAGTGCAACACCTGGGCCCACGTCGATTGGCTAGCGGTGAAGGTGGCCGGTGACCTGGTCGAGCGTCATCCCGAACCGAGCCCCTTCCTCGACCGCTGGGCGATCGATCCCTGGATGTGGCTACGGCGGTCGGCATTACTCGCGCTTCTGGAACCCCTACGGGCAGGCCAGGGGGACTTCGAGGCCTTCTCACGGCTGGCTGCCGGGATGCTCACCGAACGGGACTTCTTCATCCGGAAGGCGATCGGGTGGATCCTGAGGGACATCTCGCGGAAGAGGCCGGAGCTGACCTACCGGTTCCTGAACGAGCACGTCGCGACGGTGTCTGGGCTGACCCTTCGTGAGGGGTCGAGGCACCTGCCAGAGAGGGAGCGATCGGAGCTGCTGGCCGGATACTCGAGCCGGTAGAAGGTCCTTGGTCGATCGGGAAGCAAGGTCGGTTGCCGGCAGGGGTATGATGGCTGAGAGTCCCCCGACCGACCATGAGGGCTAGCGCCGTGAAGAAACTGTCCTACGAATCCCTGACGATGTACCTCGTCGCCCTGGTGACCGTGCTGCTGGACCAGTTCACCAAATTTGGGATTGTGGCGGCCGTGGCCCTGGGGACCTCGAGGCCGATCATCGACGGTTTCCTGAACCTCACCTATGTCCGGAACTTCGGTGCGGCCTTCAGCATCCTCTGGGCCACGCCAACAAGCTAAGCTTCATCTCGGTGGCGGTGGCCATCGGGGTGGTGGTCTATCAGCTTAGGTCCCGGCCCAAGGATCTCGTAATGCTTCTCGGCCTGGGCTTGTTGCTGGGCGGGGCGCTCGGCAACCTCATCGACCGGGTTACCCTGGGCTACGTGCGGGATATGATCGACCTTCGCTGGAACGGTCACAACATCTGGCCCATCTTCAATTTGGCTGATATCGCGGTTTGCACGGCCACCACGCTGATGGTCATTTACTCGTTTAGGGCAGGTAGCAGAAGCCAGATCGACGCTAGTTAGTCGGGGCCTTTATCTACCCCCTCTTGACCTGCTAGGACTTGGGCCCCTGCTTCGACCAGGGCCGGCCAGGATGGGCAGCAGAAGTTGGTGAGAGCGTATCCTGTGGGCGTAGGTGATCAAGCTAGCGTCGAGCGGTTTGTGGAAGCTGCTCGGGAGTTCACTGGCTGGGTCGTGTCCGGTCAATCAACCGGAGAGGGCGCCGCTCGCGAGGCTCTAACCCTGCTTTTGAAGCTGATGTTGGCCACTATCGATTTGCCCAAGCCGGGCGACCTTGACCCGAATGACGATCCCGATCTGGACGGGGTCAGCTATGAGGAGTGGGAGTCGGTACGTGCCTCGCTGGGAAGGCTGCCGTTCGATGCATACAACGAGGTGTTCGATCCCTTCGCTGACCCGGTCGAACCACCCGTTGTCGCGAGCCTATCGGATGACATTGCGGACATCTACCGTGAGGTTGATCTTGGGCTACGGACCCTCGACGCCGGATACCCTGAGGCAGCAGTCTGGGAGTGGCTGTTCTCGTTCCAGACCCATTGGGGTGAGCATGCAACCGGGACGATCAGGGCTTTGCATTGCTGGCTAGCTTCAAGGTAGGGCGGGATGGAGGGGGCTTGACCCTTATCTCGAAGTGCACGGCAGCCGGATGAGTTTAGGTGACGACCGCTTCAGGGAAGGGCCCTGGTGAGGCTCCCTAGGTTTCGGTAGCGGGAGGATCTTGGATGGGGAAGCGTGATCCGGGTCGGGTATCCCCATCGGTGGCTGATCTGTCTTCACCCAAGTCGCGAATATCCTCAAGACCATTGATATGTAAATCCTCGCCGTCCCCCGTCTTGTAGGGGTGGCGTCGTGCGTGCCTCCATGGGCTCGGAGGCTCGAAACGCTCATGCAAAGAGGCAAACGCCGAGGGCACTCGGCCTACACCGAGGCGCAGAGA